>Ga0255338_1000040_pt1 | contig 554871 bp, 532 predicted proteins | sample MeOH1_35cm_T4_19_FD_203715 | JGI IMG/M metagenome (GOLD analysis project Ga0255338, IMG submission 203715) | Sandy soil microbial communities from University of British Columbia, Vancouver, Canada - MeOH1_35cm_T4_195 | ecosystem: Engineered > Artificial ecosystem > Sand microcosm >... | reverse complement strand
CAGCCGCAGCTGGTCATCCTGGGCAAGCAGGCCATCGACGACGATGCCAACCAGACCGGGCAGATGCTCGCGGCGCTGGCCGACCTGCCGCAGGCCACCTTCGCCAGCAAGGTCGAAGTCTCGGGCGACAAGGTCAGCGTGACCCGCGAGGTCGATGGCGGCCTCGAGACCCTCAGCCTGAGCCTGCCGGCGGTCATCACGACCGACCTGCGCCTGAACGAGCCGCGCTACGTGACGCTGCCCAACATCATGAAGGCCAAGAAGAAGCAGCTGGACACGCTCAAGCCCGAGGAGCTGGGCGTGGACGCGAAGCCGAGGCTGAAGACGCTGAAGGTCAGCGAGCCCCCGAAGCGCGGCGCCGGCATCAAGGTGCCCGACGTGGCCACGCTGGTCGAGAAACTGAAGAACGAAGCCAAGGTGATCTGAACAACATGAGCGTCCTCGTCATTGCCGAACACGACAACCAGTCCGTCAGGCCCTCCACCCTCAACACCGTCACCGCGGCGCTCGCCTGCGACGCCGAGGTGCATGTGCTGGTGGCCGGACAGAATGCACAGGCCGCGGCCGAAGCCGCCGCAAGGATCGCCGGCGTCAGGAAGGTCCTGCTCGCCGACAGCCCGGCACTCGCCGACAACCTCGCGGAGAACGTTGCCGCGCAGGTGCTGGCGATCGCCTCGAACTACAGCCACATCCTGTTCCCGGCCACGGCCGGCGGCAAGAACGTGGCGCCCCGTGTGGCCGCCAGGCTGGATGTGGCGCAGATCAGCGACATCACCAAGGTCGACAGCCCCGACACCTTCGAGCGCCCGATCTACGCGGGCAATGCCATCGCGACCGTGCAAAGCGCGGACCCGGTGAAGGTGCTGACGGTGCGCACCACCGGCTTCGATGCGGCGGCGGCCAGCGGCGGCAGCGCGGCGGTGGAGACCGTGCAGGCCGTGGCCGACAGCGGCAAGAGCCGCTTCGTGAGCGCGGAGATCGCCAAGAGCGACCGGCCGGAGCTGACGGCCGCGAAGATCATCGTCTCGGGCGGCCGGGCGCTGGGCAGCGCGGAGAAGTTCACCGAGGTGATGACGCCGCTGGCGGACAAGCTCAATGCGGGGCTGGGCGCCAGCCGCGCGGCGGTGGACGCGGGCTACGCGCCGAACGACTGGCAGGTGGGCCAGACCGGCAAGATCGTGGCGCCGCAGCTCTACATCGCCGCGGGCATCTCGGGGGCCATCCAGCATCTGGCGGGCATGAAGGACTCGAAGGTGATCGTGGCGATCAACAAGGACGAGGAAGCGCCGATCTTCTCGGTGGCCGACTACGGGCTCGTGGCCGACCTGTTCACGGCGGTGCCGGAACTGGCAAGCGCGCTGTAAGACACCAGGCAGACACCGGACGCCGGCATCCACCGCACGCCTCGCCATGGCCTTTCTTCGCCAGTGCCTTCTCGAACTCCGGACCCGGCAGGGCGAGAGCGACACGATGCCGCTCGATCTGCCGGCGGAACATCCTGCACCGCTGCGAGAGCGGATGGTGCAGGGCCTTCATGCGGCGCTGTCATCGGAGTGGGCTTCGGAAGCGTCACAGGGAAAGAGCGACCCCTTCGATGACGCCAAGGCGCGCCGCTAGCGAGCGCGCCGTTTCTTCCCGTCAGATCTGGCGCAGTGCCTGCGCCAGCAGTGGGACCACGCTGATCGCATTGCTGCCGTGGGGCACGCAATCCGTGCTCCAGACGTGGCCGACGCCGGCGGCATGCAATTCGGCGAGTGCGTTGCCGACGAAAAGGGCATGCGTCACGGCCACATCCACCGATCGGGCGCCAGCGGCGAGCACGCGCTGCGCCGCCTCGACCAGGGTGCGGCCGGTACTGGCCACGTCATCGATCAACACCACGGCACGATCGCGGAAATCCATCGCAGGCGGCAGCACGACATGGACGTCGCGATCCCCGAAGCGCTGCTTGCGGCACCATCCGTGCTCTGCCGCTGGAGAACACGCACCGGCCGCCTCGCGTACCCATTGCGCCGACTCTTCGTCCGGTCCCAGGAGCAGTGGATGAGGCACGCGCTGTGCGACCCACCCGCCGATCAGCTTCGCGGCTGACAGCGACACCGCGCGGCAGTCCGGCATCACCTCGCTCAAGGCGCCGATGCGGTGAAGGTGCGGATCCACGGTCACGATGGCCTCGAAGCGGCTTGCCAGGAGACCGGCAATGTGGCGCTGGCTCACCGCTTCGCCCGGCAGGAAGGCGATGTCCTGGCGCATGTAGGCCAGGTACGGACACACCAGCGCCAGCCGCCGCGCACCCAGCTCCCGCGCGGCGGGCGCGGCGATCAGCAGTTCCACGAGTTTCTCGTTGGGCTGGTGAAGGCTGCGCAGCAGCACGACATTCGGCGGCAACTCGGGAGGCAGTCGGAGCTTCAGTTCGCCATCCGGAAAGCGGTGGCGCTCGATCGGCGCGAACGCAATGCCCAGCGCCTGCGCCAGCGCAGCGGCCGTGTCGCGTTCGTCGTCGAAGGCCAGTACAAGATCGGCCGCCATGTCGGTGCTCATTGGCCGGCTCCGCTCGCGGTGACGATGTAGCCGCTGTTGCGCGTTGCCATGTCCCGGGCAAAGCCGAGGTCCGCCGGGTAGCGGGCGTGGATGCGATAGAGCGCCTGCCCGACAGCCACCGGGTCGCCGACCTTGCGCAGCAGATCCACGCCGGCGCCGCTGACCTGCGGCGCGCCGGCGAGGCGCGCGATACGGGCCATGCGCAGGTTGTCGATGGCACCGACCTTGCCCTCGTGCTCGGCGCACACTTCGTGCGTCAGTTCGCCCAGCGTGGGCGCCTCGGTGCGGCGGCCCTGGGCCGTGATGATGGCTTCCATCTGCGTCAGCGCCCGGCCGGATTCGAGAATGTCGCGCGCAATGCGCCAGCCGTCTCCGCCGCGCACGTCGGGATCGAACTCGATCACGCGGCCGGCCAGCCGCAGTGACTTCTCGCGCAGGTCGGCCGGCGCATTGGGCTCGTTGCGCAGCACGCTCATCACGTCCCGGGCCTCCAGCACAGGGCCGATGCCGTTGCCGATCGGCTGGCTGCCGTCGGTGATCATGACATCCAGCTGCAGGTTGAGCATCGAGGCGACGTACTCGAACAACTTGCGCAGGTGCTGTGCCGCAGGCATGGAGCGCACCTTGGCGGTCGGGCCGACCGGAATGTCCAGCACGAGGTGCGTGGACCCCGCCGCGATCTTCTTCGACAGGATGGATGCCACCATCTGCCCCGTCGAGTCGATGCCCAGGGGCCGTTCGACCGATATCAGGATGTCGTCGGCGGGCGACAGCTGCGCCGTACCGCCCCATACCAGACAGCCGTTGGTGTCGCGCACGATCTGCTTGACGCGATCGAAGGGAAGCTCCACTTCGGCCAGCACCTCCATCGTGTCGGCGGTGCCGGCCGGCGAGGTGATGGCGCGCGACGAGGTCTTGGGGCAGAGCATGCCGTGCGCCGCGACGATGGGAACCACCAGCATCGAGGTGCGGTTTCCGGGAATGCCGCCGATGCAGTGCTTGTCGACCACGGGGCCGCCGCGTACCGCATGCTGCCAGTCCAGTCGGCGGCCGACATCGATCATCGCCTCGGTCAGGTAAAGCACCTCGTCGCGCTCGAGGTCGTAGCCGTTGGTGGCGACGACAAAGGCGGCCAGCTCGATCTTGGAATAGCGGGCCTGCGCAACGTCCTGGATGATGGCGTACATGTCGTCGCGCGACAGCCGCTCGCCGGCGATCTTGCAGTGCAAGGCCGAGAGTGAAATCGGCGGCTCGGCCGGCGAGACGTGCACGGCATGACCGACCTCGACGTTCAGCCGGGTGAAGGCGTCCTCGGAAAGGCCCAACTCGTTGACCCGCACGATGCCCTCGTCATCCACCACATTCAGGACCGCGCTGATGGTCATGCCATTGGCCCGCACCGTGACCTTGGACAGGGCCTGGAAGCCGGCGGCCCGGACGACGGCGCAGTTGCGATGCAGGTAGACGACGCTTTCGCGCCAGGTGTCGATCGCGACGCGACGGATGAGAAGTTCCTGCGATTCCATGGACGAACTCTAACCTGCCGCCCGTCGTGCCCGGCGGCGCGCCGGAGAGGGACCGAGGCGCCCGTGGCCGGTGCCGCTTCCGGCCGCAGCCCGGTGCGCGACGAATGTGAGGGCACGTCGATTGTGGTTGAACCATTGTAATTTGTGAGGCCCAAATGTCGTGAAGCGCGCGCGTCCCGCTTATCATTGGCTCAAAGGTCCAACAATTACCATTGACGATTGCCAGCGAGGTGAACCATGAACGCCAAGAACTCTTCCGACGTCCCCACTGCCGACGCCGAAAGCCCGGCCGCTCCGTCGGCGAGGTTCAAGGCCATTCGTTCGGCGCGGGCCTTTGAGGAGATCGCGCAGCAGATTCGTACCGAACTCGCCCAGGGGCGGCTGAAGGTCGGCAGCAAGCTGCCGTCGGAGCGGGCGTTGTCCGAGCAGTTCGGCGTGTCGCGCAACACCTTGCGCGAGGCCTTGCGCTCGCTGGAGCATGCCGGGCTGATCCGGCTGCAGAAGGGCGCGAGCGGCGGCGCCTTCATCAGCGGACGCAGCGGCGACGCCATCGCCACCGGGCTGATGGACATGTACCACATGGGCGCGATCCAGCCGACGCAACTGACCGAGGCGCGGATCTGGCTCGAGTCCATCCTCGTGCGTGAAGCCTGCGCCCGGGCCACGCCGGCCGACATCGAGGCGCTGAACAAGAACATCGAGGCGGCCGAGGAGGCCACGCGGCAGGACGATTTTCCGAAGCGCGCGGCGACGCACCTCGACTTCCATCGCATCCTGGCGCGCATCAGCGGCAATCCGATCATGGTGATCGTCATGGACGGCGTGCTCGACGTGCTGGCCGAGTTCATCGGCCAGATCGGCCGCTACGAGAACGCCTATGTGCTGCCATCGCGGCGCCGCTTCCTGAAGCACCTCGCCGCCAGGGACGCCGACGCGGCAGTGGCCGAAATGGAGTCGGTCCTCAAGCGGCTGCAGCGCAGCTACATGTCGCGCGTCGAGAAGGATGCGGGCGCCGAGGACAAGCCTGCGGCCTCCAAGGCGCCTGCCAGGACCCGCACGAAGGCTGCGCCCAAGCCCCCCGTCAAAGCCGCGCGCTGAGCCGCGCCTGCTCGTCGCGGCCGCCTGACTGCGCGGCCCCGTTCGGGCGCCTGCGATTTCCCTTTCCTGTACCACCGGCCGCCCCTCGCACGACGGGCGGCCGGCTTGTTTGCGCTCGGGCGATCCCGCTTGACACGCCGATGGGTGCCGCTTAGCATTTTGCAATGGTTGAACCAAAAATGGGAAAGCAATGAAAGACGACGAAAGTCCTTCCACCGGCGAACTTCTGGCCGTGCTGCTGGCGCGCGACTTCGAGGATGGCGAAAAGGTCATCATCGGCACCAACTCCGACATCCAGCTGGCCGCGTGCAACCTCGCGCGCCTGCGGCAGGCGCCGCGCCTGTGGTGGATCTCCGGCCCCGGCGGCATGGTCAATCCGGTGCGCGACCACCTGCTGTCGACGGCCGATTCCGAGAACATCGAGTCCTCGGAAGCCTGGATGGACCTTCCGAACATGATCGACTTCATCGACTGGAAGATCCACTTCTTCGACTTCGCGATCCTTTCGGCGCTGCAGGTCGATCGCTTCGGCAACATCAACACGGTGGTGGTCGGCGACCACGCCAGGCCGAAGGTGCGCGGGCCCGGCACGGTCGGCATCAGCGCCTTGTGCGGCCTGGCCAGGCGTTTCTATGTCGCGCTGACGCGCCACGACAAGAGTGCTTTCGTCCCGCGCGTCGATTTCCTCTGTGGCCCCGGCCACATGGAAGGCGGCAATTCGCGCGAGGAGGCGGGCTTGCCCGCGGGCGGGCCGAAGCTGGTGGTTTCGCCGCTGGGCGTGTTCGACTTCGAACCGGTGAGCAAGGCCATGCGGGTGCGCTCGATCCATCCGGGCGTCACGCTGGAGCAGATCCGGAATGCCACGGGCTTCGAGCTGCTGGTCGAAGGCACGCCGCCCACGACCCGGATGCCCACCGCCGAAGAACTGCAGCTGCTGCGCAGCCGCGTCGACCGTCGCGGCGCGCTGCGCCGCAAGTTTCCCTGAGGCTTTGCCCGGGCGCCAGGCTTTCACCCGACGAGTCCAACACACATGAGCAAGAACAAACTGATTTCCCTCGACGAGGCGGTGGCCGACATCGAGGATGGCAGCCGAGTCGCCCTGGGCGGCTGGATCTTCAACGCCCAGCCGATGGCGCTGGTGCGCGCCCTGATCCGCAAGGGCGCGCGCAACCTGGATCTGGTGCCCGCGCCGGGCTCGATCGCGCCGGACATGCTGATCGGCGCCGGCTGCGCGCGCAGCACGGCCTGCGTGTTCATCAGCTTCGAGCAGTTCGGGCTGGCGCCGCACTTCCGCCGCCAGGCCGAGGCCGGCACGCTGAAGGTCTACGAGCTCGATGGCCCCGGCATCGCCGGTGGCCTGCGCGCGGGCATCTGCGATCTGCCGTGGTCGCCGATTCCCGATCTGGGCACCGACCTTCCGCGCCACACGCCCGAGCACTACTGGCCGTTGCCGACCAAGCCGGGCGAGCGCAAGCTGCTGGCCGCCGCGGCGATCAAGCCGGATGTCTGCCTGCTGCATGCGCAACAGGCGGACGAGCACGGAAACGTCCAGTTCCTGGCCACGCCATTCTTCGATGCCATGCTGGCACAGGCCTCGCGCCGGGTGATCGTCTCGGTCGATCGCGTCGTCTCCAGCGACACGATCCGCAAGTCGAACCATCTGACCAAGCTGCCCGGCGTGATGGTGGATGCGGTGGTGGAGGCGCCGTTCGGCGCACATCCGAGTGCCTCGCCCTCGATCTATCGTACGGACGAGCGTCACCTCAAGGAGTACGTGAAGGCCAGCGCCAGCGAGGAGGCCTTCGCGGCCTACCTCAAGCGCTACGTGCACGACGTGCAATCGCAGGCCGACTACCTCGATGCGCTGGGCGGCGGCCGGCTCGGCGGGCTCATGGTGTCCGAATCCAACCTGATCACCTGAGTCGCAACGGATGAGCAACCAGACCCCCAAGCCGGGCATCCTCGACGGCGTTCGCGTGCTCGATTTCACCGCCATGATGTCGGGTCCGTACTGCACGCGCCTGATGGCCGACCTCGGCGCCGAAGTGATCAAGGTCGAACCGCCCGAAGGCGACCATATCCGCCTGCGTCCGCCGCGCCGCGAGGGCCGCAGCACCTATTTCGCGCAGCTCAACGCCGGGAAGAAGAGCCTGTCCCTGGATCTCAAGAAGCCCGAGGCGATTGCGCTGATCAAGGAGCTGGTCATGCAGTGCGACGTGGTGGTCGAGAACTATCGCCCGGGCGTGATGCAGCGCCTGGGCCTGGACTACGCCGCGCTGTCGGCGCTGAACCCCAGGCTCGTGTACTGCTCGATCTCGGGCTTCGGACAGGAGGGCGCGTGGGCGGGACGAAGCGCCTATGCGCCGGTGCTGCACGCCGCGAGCGGCTACGACATGGCCAACATGGACTACCAGGAAGGCGATGTCGGGCGGCCGCTGAAGAACGGCATCTTCGTGGCCGACGTGCTCGGCGGCTCGCTGGCTTTCGGCGCGGTGCAGGCGGCATTGTTCCGCGCGGCCCGTACCGGGCAGGGCGACCATGTGGACCTGTCGTTGATGGACGCGATGCTCGGCCTGCTGGTCTACGAATGCCAGGAGGCCCAGTTCCCGGCCGAGCGCCGCCGCCCACTCTACCGGCCGACCAAGGCGCGCGACGGCTTCCTTCTGATCGCGCCGGTCAGCCAGAACAATTTCGAAGCGCTCGCGCGTGGCACGGGCCATCCGGAGTGGATCAGCGACAGCCGTTTCGCCAACAGCGTGGATCGGGAGCATCACTGGGGCGATCTCATGCAACTGCTCGACGAGTGGGCCGCAGACCGTTCGGCCTCGGAATGCGAAGCGGTGATGAATGCGGCCGGCGTTCCGTGCTCGCGCTACTTCACCGTGCGCGAGGCGATGGAGCTGCCGCCGATGGTGGAGCGCCAGGTGTTCGAAACCATCGACGACGGCGCCGGCCCGTTCCGGGTGCCGAACCCGGCCTTCCGCTTCGCCCGCAGCGCGGCCCACGCAAGAAACGGCGTGCCGGCCCTGGGCGGGGACGGACCCGCCCTGCTGAGCGAGCTGCTCGGCCGGAGCGAGGAACAGATCGCCGCCCTGAGGGAGAGCCGGACGCTGCACGTGCGCGGCTGAATCGAAGATTCGCGAATCACATCACAAGGAGACAAGCCAATGAAGCGTCTACGGACGGTAATGAAACGGATCGGCACGGCCCTCGTGGCCGTGGGATGCCTCGCGCTGTCGCAGGCCGGCATTGCCCAGTCGGACTTTCCGAGCAGGCCGATCACCATCGTGGTCCCGTATCCGCCGGGCGGAACGACCGACGTACTCGCGCGCGCGCTGCAGGAGCCGCTGCAGCGCTTCCTGAAGCAGCCGGTGATCATCGACAACCGGCCTGGCGCCTCCGCGGTGCTCGGGACCAAGCTGGTGGCGAAGGCCAGGCCCGATGGCTACACCTTGCTGTTCCCGAACAACGGGCTGGTCATTTCGCCGCAGGTGTCGAAGGAGGCCGACTACGCGCCGCTGAAGGACTTCGCGCCGGTCTCGCTGGTGTCGCTGCAGCCCATGGTGCTCGTGGTCAATCCGACGGTGCCGGCGAATTCGGTGCAGGAACTGATCGACTATGCGAAGGCCAATCCCGGCAGGCTGGAATACGCGACCGCGGGACCGGCGTCCTTCGGCCACCTCGCCACGGAGTTGTTCAGCCGGCGCGCGGGCGTGCAGATGGTGCACATCCCGTACAAGGGCCAGGCGCCGACGACGCAGGCGATCCTGACGGGCGAATCCAAGGTGCTGCTGAGCACGAGCTCGGCGGTCATGAACAGCTTCATCAAGGACGGGCGGCTGCGTCTGCTGGGCGTGACCTCGCTGCAACCGTCGCCGCTGGCGCCCGGCGCACCGCCGATCGCCGCGACGCTGCCGGGCTTCCATCCCGAAGTGTGGTTCGGGCTGTTCGCGCCGGCGGGCACGCCGCGCGATGCCGTGACCAGGCTCAACGCAGCCATCGTCAGCGCGCTGGCCCTGCCGGAGGTGAAGGAGAAGTTCAACAACGCCGGCGCGGCCGCCACGTCCAGCACTCCCGAGGAACTGGGGGCGCGGATCACGGAAGAGTACGGCACGTGGACGAGCATCATTCGCGAGGCCAACATCAAGAGCGAATGAGGCAACGGCGCAGCGGCAAGGCAGCGCTGCGCCAACAGGACAAGAAAGGCAGGTGCTTGCGCGACCTGCCTTTCCTGCTTTCCGGATTGCGTCAGGCCGGTGCGAACATCGGCACCTGGAAGCCGCCTTCGGCCGTCTTGAAGCTCAGCTTCACCCGGTCGCCGATGCGCAGCGTGTCGAGGTCGCAGTCGACGATGTTGCTCAGCATCGTGACGCCTTCATCGAGCGTGACGTAGGCGATGGCATAGGGAATCGGCCCGGCGCGGCGTGTGACGCTGACGCTGTAGATGGTCCCGCGGCCCGAGGCGTCGATCCATTCCGTGTCGCCGAGGCAGTACGGGCACAAGGCACGCGGATACCAATGCACTTTCGAGCAGGCCGTGCAGCGCTTGATGCGCAGGACACCTTCCTTGGCGCAAGCCCAGTAGGGCTCGGTGGCGGCATCGACGATGGGCGCGCCGAGCGGGCGCTCCTGGTAGGGCGTGGTCATCTTCAGTTTCTTTCCATGATCAAGGTGGCGCTGCCGTGGCGCGAGCCGAGCAGCCCGCCGGTTCCCTGCGCAAGCGCGAGGGTGCAGTCGGGCACCTGGACCTTCGGATGCGCTTCGCCGCGCAGCTGGCGCACGGCTTCGATCACCTTCGTGATGCCGCCGCGGTTGGCCGGGTGGTTGTTGCACAGGCCGCCGCCGTCGGTATTGAAGGGCAGCTTGCCGATGCCGGAGATCAGGTTGCCGTCGGCCACGAAGCGGCCGCCGTCGCCCTTCTTGCAGAAGCCCAGGTCTTCCAGCTGCATCAGCACCGTGATCGTGAAGCTGTCGTAGATCGATGCGTACTGGATGTCGGAGGGCTTCACGCCCGCCTCCGCGAAGGCGATCGGTCCGGAGACGGCGGCGCCGGAGTAGGTGAGGTCCACCTGGCCGTTGGCCTGGCCTTTCACCGTTTCGCCGGCACCGAGTACGCTGACCACGGGGCGCTTGAGCGAACGCGCGATTTCAGGCCGCACGACCAGCAGCGCACCGCCGCCGTCGCTGACCACGCAGCAGTCCAGCTTGTGGAGAGGGTCGGAGATCATGGGGGAGGCCAGAACTTCCTCGACCGTCACCGGCTCGCGCAACATCGCGTTCGGGTTGTGCTGCGCATGGGCCGCGGCCGCGACCTTGATCCACGCAAGCTGTTCGCTCGTGGTGCCGAACTCGTGCATGTGACGCGCCGCGGCCAGCGCATACATGTTGACGGTGACCGGCGCATAGGGCATTTCCCAGGGCACGTCGGGCGTTGCGGCGGTGACGTTGCGCGGGCCGACGCCGACCGTGCTGGCCTCGCTGCGCGGGCGGCCGGCCAGCGTGATCAGCGCCACATTGCACTTGCCGGCCGCGATCGCCTGCGCGGCATGCGACACCTGGATCAGGTAGGCCGAGCCGCCGGTGTCGGTGGTGTCCACATGCCGGACCTTCAGGCCCAGGTAGTCGACCATGCTCAAGGGGCCGAGGCCCGGCGCGTCGCCGGCGCAGAAATATCCGTCGACATCCTGCAGCGAAAGGCCGGCATCGGCCAGCGCGCCGCGCGCGCATTCGGCGTGCAGCTGCGCGACCGTCTTGTCCGGCGCCTTGCGCGTCGGATGCTCGAAGGCGCCTGCGATGCACGCCTGTCTCTTGATACTCATCGTGTTGCTCCAAACGGGGGTTCAAATGGTAGAACCATCATGAAATGGCTGTCAATTGATTTGGAGGGAGGAGGGGGATTCCGGGCGCCCGGACCGGCTCGCTGGGCGTGCTGCCGTTCGGACTTCCCTGCTTGACGCGACCCCGCGGTCGTTATTAATATTGGTTGAACCAATTGATTTTCGGCCGGGGGATCCAGCCCTCCCGCCTCCATCGGCATGGAAAGCCTCACCCGTGACACCCCGTGAACTGAAAACCTGGCCTCGTGCCTTGCCGTACGACATCGACATCCCGCCGACCAACCTGTTCTTCAACCTGTGGGTGGCGGCGGTCCGATATCCGGAGCGGGCCGTGCTCATCGACGACTTCGGCAGTGTTTGCTATTCGGAGCTGGTGGAGCAGGCCGAGCGCATCGCCGCCTACTTGCAGCATGAGGTGGGCGTGCGCGCCGGCGACCGCGTCCTGCTCTACATGCAGAACAACCGCGGCTGGGTCGCGGCCTATTTCGCGCTGCTGCGGATCAATGCGGTGGTTGTGCCGGTGAATCCGATGAACAAGCGCGACGAACTGTCGCACTACCTGAGCGATACGGAGGCGGTGGCCGCTTTCTGCGGTACCGACAACGCTGCCGAGCTGATGGCAGCGTCCGGCGCTCGCCAGTTGCGCCGCGTGATCGTGGTGGGCAAGCCGGGGCCGGCCGAGACTCCGCCCGAAGCGCTGCCGGGCCTCTCCCGAACCATCGGATTGCGACAGGTGCTCGCGACCTCGGCCGGCGAACTCGCGCCGCTGATGCATCGGCCGGACGACCTGGCGCTCATCCTCTACAGCTCGGGCTCCACCGGTGTACCGAAGGGATGCATGCACACGCACCGTTCGCTCAACGCCAGCACGGTGATCGTGGCGCACTGGATGGGCCTGGTGCCTCACTCGGTGCAGCTTGTCGCGCTGCCGTACTTTCACATCACGGGCATGCAGAACCTGCTGAATGCGCCGATCTACGGTGGTGGCACGCTCGTCCTGATGAAGCGCTGGAACCGCGACGAGGCGGCCGAGCTGATCGCCCGCCACCAGGTCAGCCACTGGACCGCGATGCCCACGATGATCATCGACTTCCTGTCGAGCCCGCGTCTCGCGGAGTACGACCTCCGGTCGGTGCGGCGTATCGGCGGCGGCGGCGCCGGCATGCCGCAGGCGGTGGGTGAGCGCCTGAAGTCGCTGACCGGCTTGGACTTCCTGGAGGGCTACGGCCTGTCCGAGACCGCGCATGTCTCGGGCAATCCGCCGTCGGCCTTCAAGCGCCAGTGCCTGGGCGTGCCGCTCTTCAACACTGACCTGCGCATCGTCGATCCGGAATCGCTGAAGGAACTGCCGCCCGGCGAAGTCGGCGAGATCGTGATGGCCGGGCCGCAGGTCTTCGGCGGTTACTGGCGCAATCCGGAGGCCACGCATGCCGCCACGCTCGAGATGGACGGCAAGCGCTTCGTTCGCAGCGGCGACCTCGGCTACAGGGACGAGGAAGGCTATTTCTTCATCGTCGACCGTCTCAAGCGCATGGTGAATGCCTCGGGCTTCAAGGTCTGGCCGGCCGAAGTCGAGGCGATGCTGCACGAACATCCCGCGATCGCCGAAGCCTGCGTGATCGCGGCCTTCGACCCTTATCGAGGCGAGACGGTGAAGGCGGTCGTGGTCTTGCGCGATTCGCCTGCCGGTCGCGTCACCGAGGCCGAGGTCATCGAATGGGCCAGGAACAGGATGGCTGCCTACAAATATCCGCGACTCGTGGAGTTCGTGGCCGAACTGCCCAAGTCGGCCACCGGAAAGATCGCCTGGCGCCAGTTGCAGGACGCCGAGCGCGCAAAGCGGGAGCGCGCGGCGGCTTGATCGAGCTTTCGAAGCTTCTTATCATTGGTTCAACCATAAAAAAACCCAAACAGACATGCAAAATCTCGTCACGCTCGAAGGTCGCACCATCGTTGTCACCGGCGCCGGCCAGGGCATCGGCAAGGCCGTTGCCGAACTTGTCATCGAACTGGGCGGCAACGTCGTCGCCGTCGACCTCAATCCGGAGACGCTCAAGAGCGCGATGGCCGAACTGCCGGCGGCCAAGGTACTGCAGGTCGTGGGCAGCGTGACGGACGCCGCCCTGGCCACGCAGGCCGTGAGCGATGCGGTGGCGCGCTTCGGCGCCGTGCATGGCCTGGTCAACAATGCAGGCATCACGCGCCCGGCCATGATCGAGAAGATGACGCCGCAGCAATGGCAGGACGTGATCGACGTGCACCTGACCGGCACCTTCTACTGGCTGCAGGCGGTGGGCCGCCACATGGTCGGGCGGGCCAAGGGCGGCGACACCAGCGGCGGAGCGATCGTCAACATCTCCTCCGACGCGGGCCGCAAGGGCTCCATCGGCCAGGTCAACTATGCGGCCGCGAAGGCCGGCATGCTGGGCGTGACGATGACCGCGGCGCGTGAATGGGGCCGCTACAACATCCGCACCAACTCGATCTGCTTCGGCGTGGTCGAGACGCCGATGACCGAGGTGGTGCGCGGCGAGAAGTTCCGCGACGGCATGCTCGCGCAGATTCCGCTCGGCCGCTGGTCCACGCCGCAGGAGGTGGTCAAGACCGTGTGCTTCCTGATGTCCGATGCGGCGTCCTACATCACCGGCCAGCACCTGGGGGTGAATGGCGGTTTCCACATCAGCCTGTGAGCGCACGCGCGTGAAGACCCGCGTCACGGAACTGCTGGGCGTCCGCTACCCGATCGTGCAGGGCGGCATGCAGTGGGTGGGGCGGGCGGAGTTGGCTTCGGCCGTCTCCAACGCCGGAGGCCTCGGCCTCCTCACCGCGCTGACCCAGCCCACGCCGGAGGACCTGGCCGCCGAGATCGAGCGCTGCCGAGGCATGACGGCAATGCCATTCGGCGTCAACGTCACCATGCTGCGCAGCGTGAGTCCGCCGCCGTATGAGCGCATCTTCGACACCATCATTTCGAGCGGCGTGAAGATCGTCGAAACCGCCGGCAACGTGCCGGCCGAAGTGTTCGCGTTGCTCAAGCGGCACGGCATCGTAGTGCTCCACAAGTGCACCTCGGTGCGCCATGCGCTGGCCGCCGAGAGGCGAGGCGTCGACATCATCAGCATCGACGGCTTCGAATGCGCCGGACATCCGGGTGAAGACGATGTGCCCGGCCTGGTGCTGATCCCGGCCGCGACGCGGGCGCTCAAGGTCCCGGTGATCGCCTCCGGCGGCATTGCCGACGGGCGTGGCCTGGCGGCGGCGCTGGTGCTCGGTGCCGAAGGCGTGAACATGGGCACGCGCTTCGTCTGCACGCGGGAAGCGCCGGTGCATCCTGACATCAAGCAGGCGCTCGTGAAGGCGAGCGAGCGCGACACGCGGCTGATGTTCCGCACGATGAGGAACACCGCGCGCGTGTTCGCCAACGCCGTGGCCGAAGAGGTGATTGCGGCCGAACGCCGTCCCGGCGGCTGCGAGTTCGAGGACATCCGACCGCTGGTCGCTGGGGCGCGCGGCAAGGCCGCGCTGGCGTCGGGCGACGTGAACGGTGGCCCGGTGTGGGCGGGACAGGTCATCGGCCTGATCGACGACGTGCCGAGCTGCGCCGAGCTGATCGAGCGCATGGTGGCCGAATGCCGCCGGCAGCTGGCGCGTGCCACTGCCTTCCTTTGATTGACATCCGCCATGTACATGCCACCTGACAGCAAGCTCCGCCTCGACCCGAGGGACGAGTACACGCATCCCCCCGAAGCCGCGACGAACTACAACGAGAGCATGTACTTCAACGCCTTCGACAGCGCGCGCGGCATCGGCGCCTGGATGCGGCTGGGCAACCGGCCCAACGAAGGCCATGCGGAGATGAGCTGCTGCGTCTACCTGCCCGATGGCCGCGTCGGCTTCATGCACGCGCGGCCGAAGATCAGCCACAACGAGGCGATGGATGCCGGCGGCATGACGTTCGAGGTGATCGAACCCTTCAAGCGCCTGCGCGTGCGCTACGAGGGTGAACTTCTGCTCATGGACGACCCGCACGCGATGGCCGACCCGAGCAGCGCCTTCAAGCGCTACCCCAAGCGGCCGGCCTCGATCGATCTCGACTACGAGGGCGTGTCGCCGATGCATGGCGGCGAGATCGTCGCGCTGGACGGCAGCCGGCTCGAGCTCGATGCGGAGCACGCGGTCTACCGCGGGCACACCGAGCAGAACATGGCGGTGCGCGGCCACATCACGGTCGACGGGCATCGCCATCCGGTCGAAGGCTTCGGCTATCGCGACAAGTCCTGGGGCCCGCGCCACTGGCACAGCTTCTACTGGTACAAGTGGCTGCCGGTCACCTTCGATCGCGACTTCGGTGTGCTGCTGTCGATCAAGGGCCGCAAGGGCCAATCCAGCAACATCAGCGGCAATGTGCTGCGCAATGGCCGCTACGAACCGGTGATCGACGGCCGCATCGAGACCGTCTACGACGCGCATTGCTACCCGGTCTCCTTCATTGCGCAGGTACGAACCGCCGAACGCAGCTACATGCTGGAAGGCAAGGTCGGCGCGCTGGTTCCGCTGCGCCACAAGAGCGCAAGCGGCGATCCGGAGTCCTACACCCGCATCACCGAAGGCATCACGCAATACAGCTGCGATGGCCGCAGTGCGCTCGGCATGTCGGAGTACTGCGACGTGATGGTCAAGCGAACACCCATCTCCGTGATCGAGGCGCCTGCATCATGACGATGAAAACCCTTGCCTACCGACTCGACGAGGACGGCGTCGCGACGCTGACGCTCAACCGCCCCGAGTCGAAGAACGCCATCGATCCGGCGATGGCCGACGAGCTCGGCGACCTGCTCGCCGCGATCCGCGCCGACGAGAAGGTGCGCGTGCTGCTCATCACCGGTGCCGGCGGTGCCTTCAGCGCCGGCGGCGACGTCAAGGCGATGGGGCAGGGCGGACCACGTACGCCCGAGCAGCGCCGGACCGGCATGGCGCGCTACACCCGCATCTGCACCGAACTGCTGGCAATCGACCGGCCGGTGATCGCCGCGGTCGACGGCGTGGCCTTCGGCGCCGGCTTCAGCATCGCGCTGATGTGCGACATCGTCCTCGTGAGCGAACGTGCCCGCCTGTGCATGGTGTTCCAGCGCATCGGCCTGATCCCCGACATGGGCGCCTTCTACACGCTGCCGCGGGTGGTCGGCCTGCAACGCGCCAAGGAACTGATCTTCTCCGCGCGCGAGGTCGATGCGACCGAGGCGCAGCGGCTGGGCATCGCGATGGAAGTGCTGCCGGTCGCGGACCTGATGCCGCGCGCCCAGGCCATCGCGCGCAGCTTCGCCGGCGCCTCGCCGGTGGCGATGAGCCTCTCCAAGCGTGCGCTGCAGAGTTCGCTCGCCAGCGACCTGCCCACCATGCTCGAGATCGAATCCTCGGGCCAGGCCCTGGCCACCGGCAGCGACTATGCAAGAGAGGCGGTGCGTCGGTTCGCCGCCCGTGAACCGGCCCAATTCCGATGGCCGGCAGCCTCATCCGATGGAGCCTGATGGGCATCCGCAGACACACAGAGAACGAAAGCAAAAAGCAGATGCTCGACTACAGCAAGACGCGCGACTGGGACTCCGGCGACGTGCGCCACGTCTACACCGCCAAGGACACCATGCTCTATGCGCTCGGCCTCGGCCTGGGCGCCGATCCGTTGGACGAGAGGCAGTTGCGCTTCGTCTATGAGAAAGACCTGCTCGCGCTGCCGACCATGGCCGCCGTGCTGGCCTCGCCCGGCTTCTGGATGCGCGAGCGCAGGGAGCTGGGCATCGATTTCATGAAGCTGGTGCACGGCGAGCAGGCGGTGCGCATCCATGCGCCGCTGCCGCCCGCCGGCACGGTGATCGGCCGCACGCGCGTGACGCGCATCGTCGACAAGGGCGAAGGCAAGGGCGCGGTCCTGCATGTGGAGAAGACCCTGGTCGACGAAGCGACAGGCAAGCCCGCCGCCACCGTCGAGAGCGTGTACTTTCTGCGCGGCGACGGCGGTTTCTCAAAGGCCGACGGGTGCAGCGACGAGGCCGCGCCCGCGTCCGCACCGATGCCGGAATCCGCGCCCGAGCTGACGCTCGATGTGCCCACGCGACCCGACCAGGCCTTGCTCTACCGCCTGTCGGGCGATGCCAATCCACTGCATGCGGAGCCGGCATTCGCCGCGAAGGCGGGCTTTCCGCGCCCGATCCTGCATGGCCTGGCGACCTGGGGCATTGCGGGGCGGGGACTGATCGCCGCCTATGCCGATTTCGATCCGGCACGGATGACGGAACTGCGCGCGCGGCTCTCCGCGCCCGTCTATCCGGGCGAGACCATCAGGCTCGAATGCTGGCGCACGGGCGAGGAGATCGCCTTCCGCGCCCGCGTCGTGGAGCGTGACGTGCTTGTCCTGACCAACGGTCGAACCCGGATCCGATGAAAGCCTGGCGCGTCGAGGACATCGGCGATCCAGGCCGGCTGCGGCTGGTCGATCTGCCGATGCCCGTACCCGCCGCCGACCAGTACCTTGTGAAGGTCGAGGCGGCGGGGCTCAACTTTCTCGACACCCTCGTGGTCAAGGGGCAGTACCAGACCAAGCCGGCGCTGCCTTTCACGCCTGGCGTCGAGGTGGTGGGCACGATCGTCGGCCGGCGGGAGGGCGGCGCAGACGCGGGCCTGCCGGATGGCGCCCGTGTCGCATGCGCCACCCCTGTCGGCTGCTTCGGCGGTTTTGCCGAATACGCCCTGGTGCCGCGCGCCGAAGCCGTGGCTCTGTCGGCCGATGTTCCGCCGGGTGCCGCGCTGGCGCTGCGCGGCAACTATCCGACTTCGCTCTATGCCTTGCGCCACGCGGGCCGGCTTGCGGCCGGCGAGACCCTGCTCGTGCATGCGGGCGCGGGCGGCGTGGGCAGCGCAGCGGTGCAGCTCGGCAAGCTCCTGGGGGCGCGCGTGATCGCGACCGCCGGCGGCGCCGCCAAGCTCGACGCCTGCCGCGCGATCGGTGCGGACGAGGTGGTCGACTACAAGAATCCGAAGTGGGTCGACGAAGTCCGCGCGCTCGCTCCGAAGGGCGTGGATGTGGTCTTCGACCCTGTCGGCGGCGACATCGGAACGCAAAGCGTGCGATGCCTGGCCTTTGGCGCGCGGCTGCTCATCATCGGATTCGCGGGCGGCACGCTGACGCAGTTGCCGGCCAACCGCCTGCTGCTGGCCAACGCCTCGGCGGTCGGTGTGCTCTGGGGCGAGGTGCGAAAGCGCGACCTCGCGTTCGCGGCCAGGCTGACCGACGACATCCACGCCTGGTACCGCGAAGGGCGGCTGCGTCCGCTCGATGCCTCGACCTTCGCATTCGCGGATGCGCCGGCTGCACTCGAGGCGCTCGAACAGCGCCGAACCTCGGGCAAGGCCATCCTCCTCGTTCCGCGCTAGTTTCGTCAGTCAGAAGTTCGCAAACAAAATCTCTCGGTGCTTGCGAGGATGTCGGCGGCGGTACTGGGCTTGCCCTGCGGCAGCGACGAGCCCTCTCAAACGCGTCAACTCAGTTGCCCTCTTTCGGCGCAGCCCACCAGTTCGTCGACGATGTAGCGGACACGGGGACTGAGGTGCACACGCTTGGGCCAGATGACATGGACGTCGACTCCGGCGGGCGAGAAGGCGCCGAGTACTTGCTGAAGCCGCCCGGCGGCGAGGTGTTCGCGGACAAGCGAGACCGCGAACTGCCCAAGCCCGAGGCCGCTGACGACGGCATCGACCATCGCCTCCCCATCGTTGAGCTGGTGGGTGGCTGGCGGCGTCACCCGCTGCTCTACACCGTTATCGTTCACGAACCAGACCAGTGGCGGCCCGTTGGTCGCGCCCACCACGCAGCGGTGCGCCGAGATGTCCTTCAGCGTGACCGGTTCGCCATACGCGCGAAGGTAGGCTGGAGATCCGCAGATCACCCGTGCTTGCGTGACCAGGCGCCTGGCGACCAAGTGGTGTGTGTCCTTCAATACGCCGAAACGTATGGCGATGTCGACGTCGTCATGCAGCAGGTCGCTGGTCGCGTCGGTGAAGGTCAGGCTCAAGCGCAGGCCGGGGTGACGTCGCGCGATCTCGATCAACGCCGGCAGCAGAACACGCCGGCCGAAGGCCATCGGCATGTCGATATGCACCGGCCCGCTGAGTACACGGTCCCCGGAGGCCAGCGCACCCTGAGCTGCCGTGATCTCGTCCATTGCCTTCATGCAGGCTAGCAGATACGCCTCGCCGTCGGCAGTCAGGCGCGTCAAGCGCGTCGTCCGATGGAAGAGCTTGACGCCCATGCGGTGCTCCAGCCGGGCGACAGCCTTCCCCACCGCGGACTTGGTCAGGCCGAGTTTTTCGGCCGCCTGGGTGAAGTTGTCGGCGCGCGCCGCTGTCACGAATACGCTGACGCCAGCGAACGGATCCGGCTCATTCATGGTGGACTTGAATTCTACAAAGTATCAAATTCAGGTCGACTATTAAACCTTGTTTCTACTCTAGCATCAACAGTCTGCAGTACGGAAGCGCGGTCAATCGTGGCCTCGCCAGCTGTGCCAAGGAGTTGATATGCCCGTCGTTCGCGTCAGCTGGTTCGAAGGTAAGGATCACGCACAAAAGCAAAAGGTTGCCGCCGAGATCACCGAAAGCATCGTGCGGAACACCGCCACGGATCCCAATTACATCTACGTCATCTTCGAGGACGTGAAGCCTTCCGATTGGGCTGGCGCCGGCAAGCTGTTCGGCGTACCTCCTGAAGGCAGCAAGGCCTGACAGGCCATGCGCGCCACTACGCGAACTGGCTTGCGGGCAGCGCTGGCGGCGCTCGTCTTGACGGGGCTCGCCTCCGCCGCAGCCTCGGCACCCGCCCTGCAGGTGCTGGGACATGACTTCGAGTTTCCGAACCGCCTGCAAGGGCTCCCCGCGCGCCTGTCCGATTTCACCGGCCTGCAGATCAATTCGTTCGTCACGAGCGACGGGGTGAAACTCGCCTACTGGGAAGCCGGCGAGGGGCCGCCTCTGATCTTCGTACCCGGCTGGTCCGCCAACGGGGCACAGTACATCAATCTCCTCGCGCTACTGTCGAGCAGCCACCATGTCTACGTCCTCGACCCGCGCAATCAGGGTCTGTCGCAGCATGTTGACTTTGGCGGTCGCATCGCCCGCTTTTCAATGGACCTGAAGGAGTTCGGCGATCACGTGGGCGTGAAGTCGGCGGACTATGTGGGTCACTCGATGGGTGCTGCCGTCCTCTGGAGCTATATCGACTTGTTCGGCACCCGAGGCATCCGAAGGATTGCATTCGTCGATGAGCCCATGTCGATCTACGCGCACGACGATTGGTCCGAGAAGGAGCGCGCCGAGGCAGGCGGCACCACGACCTCGCCTGAGCGCATGGTCGCCGCGTTCACCACCGGCGGGCCGGCCAATCAATTGGTGACCGATCTCAAGCCCTTCGCAAGGGCTCAGGTGATGGACTCGCTCTACTTCGTTAATTCGGAGCGCTTCGCGAGCACGTATGTGAAGAACGACCCCGAGGCGCTGGCGCGCGTGCTTTTCAATCACGCCGTCAATGATTGGCGGGACGTCGTCGTCCGAAAGATCAATGTACCGACCGCGATTTTCTCCGGCGACGAAAGCAACAACCTACCCAGCCAACGCTGGGCGCAATCGGTCATCCCGGGAGCGGAGCTTTTCAGCTACACCGCCGCGCAACAAGGCGACCACTTCCTGATGTTCAAGAACCCAGTCCAGTTCGTTCGCGACCTGCGCGCGTTCCTGGAGCACTAGGAATCGACGCTGATGGAGGCAGGACATCGGAGTCAGGCTGAAAGCAGTCGTCCTGCAAAACAAAAGCCGAGAAGCGCTCGTTCGCGGCGATACGGTTTGGGGCCCATGCGCTCGCGTCACGGCACCCGAGCCTGTCGGCAATCCGGCCAAAGGGGCACTGGCGCAACGCGTGAGTGACCTTCATTCCACATGACGTCTCGGATGGGCGGTCGCACCGGCCATCCCGCAGTGCCATGGCACAGACGTCCTCACACTATTCAGGAGATCAAACATGCCGCTTGTCCATTCGTCGACTGGTGCCAGACCGTCTGTGGGGCTCAGGACGTACGCGTTCATCCTTGGCCTCGTTCTTTTGCTCGTGGGGCTTTATCTGGTTTATGGCGGAGCGCGCCTCATCGCGCTCGGTGGTTCGCCTTACTACGTGCCGGCGGGACTGGCCTTGGTGGGAGCCGCCATCCTTGTGTTCCGGCTGGATGTTCGGGTGGCCCCCTTGTACGCAGCGTTTTTCGTCCTGAGCGCAGCGTGGGCGGTCTGGGAAGCAGGGATCGCGTTCTGGCCCCTTGCCGCCCGCCTGGGGTTGTTCGCGGTGCTCGGTCTGTTCCTGGCGCTTTGTGTTCCCTCGATGCCAGGCGCGCGCGGCGCCAAGGGCATCCAGCGCACCTCATACGGGATCGCCTTGCTCACGGCACTTGCCCTGCTCTGTGCTTTTCTCAACGCCTTCTCCCCGATCTGGATCGTCAAGCCGGGACCTTCCCCGCAGGCAGCTGCCGATTACAGGGACAGGGCGGCGAGCGAGCCTAAGGATTGGGTGGGCTTCGGCCGAACGCCATCGGGCGAGCAATATTCGCCGGACACTCAGATCACCAAGGAAAACGTCAATCAACTGAAGGTCGCATGGACCCTGCGGACCGGTGACATCTCGGCCGATGGCCGTGAAAACCAGAACACGCCACTCCAGATCGGCAACGTCCTCTATCCCTGCACCCAGACTGGCCAAGTGTTTGCGGTGCGCGCCAACACGGGTGAAAAGCTGTGGCACTTCGACCCCAAGGTGACCCCCGAGTCCACAGCGAACTGGATGCGCTGCCGCTCGCTCGCCTACTACGAAGTGCCAAGCTTCGCGGATGACGCGGCGGGCAAGAAACGGATCTATCTGACGACCGGCGACATGCGGCTCATCGCCCTCGACGCGACAACCGGAGAGCCTATCCGCGAATTCGGCAAAGACGGCACCGTGTTCCTGGCCAAAGGCATGGGCGAGGTCATCCCCGGCTTCTACAACCCGACTTCAGGACCGCTCCTGGCGGGCGGAAACCTGGTCGTGGGAGGCTGGGTGATGGACAACCAGTCCGCCGACGAGCCATCGGGCGTGGTGCGTGCCTTCAATGCCGTCACCGGTGCCCTGGCATGGGCGTGGGATGTGGGGCGCCCTGGCAAGACGGGCGAGCCTGCCGAAGGGGAGACGTACACCCGCAGCACGCCGAACATGTGGGCCACGCCGAGCTTCGACCCGATCTTGAACATGGTCTACCTGCCCACCGGCAACGGCACACCCGACCTCTTCGGAGGTGAGCGTTCCGCGGCGACGGACCGGGTGAACAGTTCCGTGGTGGCGTTGGACGCCACGACGGGCCTGGAGCGCTGGACGTTCCAGTTGGTCCATCACGATGTCTGGGACTACGACCTCCCGTCGAAGCCAGTGCTCTACGACATGCCCGACGGGAAGGGCGGGCGCATCCCCGCGCTGGTGCAGGCCTCGAAGAATGGACAGATCTACGTGCTGGATCGCCGCTCGGGCAAGCCCATCACGAAGGTGGAAGAACGCCCGGTACCGACGAACGGGGTGCCGGGCGAGCGCCTTTCGCCGACCCAGCCCTATTCTGTTGGCATGCCCTCCATGCGGGATGCTGTCCTCACCGAGGCGAAGATGTGGGGCATCACCCCGATCGATCAGTTGAACTGCCGCATTCAATTCAAGGGGCTTCACTACGAGGGCGACTACACGCCGCCGCAACTGGACTGGTATCTGGAAAGCCCGTCCTGGTATGGAACGACCAATTGGGGCGGCCAATCCATCGACAAGCTGCACGACATCATGATCGTCAACGACATGCGAATCATGATGAAGGGGCGCCTGCTCAGCCGCGAAGCGGCGGACACGCGCCTGGCCGGCAAGAAAACGGCGGGCGTCGGCGGCGTCATCCCGATGCTCAAGACGCCGTACGGCGCCGAACGCGGCATGGTCCAGTCATTCCTTGGCGTGCCGTGCACGGATCCTCCGTTCGGGACCATGGCCGCCATCGACATGAACACACGCGAGGTGCTGTGGCATCGGTCGCTGGGCACTCCCGAACAGTTTGGACCGCTGGGCATCAAGACCCACATGCCGATCGAACTCGGCATGCCGACGCTCGGCGGTGCCGTTAGCACCGGTTCAGGCCTGATCTTCTTCTCCGCCACTTCCGACTACTACCTGCGCGCGCTGGACGTCATGACCGGTCATGTCCTCTGGAAGAGCCGTCTGCCCGTCGGCGGCGGATCGACCCCCCTCGTGTTCACGTCACCGGAGAACGGCAAGCAGTACGTCGTGGTTACCGCAAGCGGATCGCGCTCGGCGCCGGATCACGGTGACTACATCATTGCCTATGCGCTGCCAGAGCAGGCACCATGAGGGCTTCCCGCATCCCGGTTCAGGATGCGTTGGCCCGGGGTGCCGCGGTAGGCTTCATCGATTCGGACGGCATTGCGCCGGTGCGCAATGTCCGGAATTCCGGTCGAATTCCTTCGCGACCCGCCTCCGATCCTGAGCAGCAAGTGCCTGACATCCTGAGGAGAAGCGCGTGACCGAAACGATGAAAGCGGTGGTGATGCACGAGCCGGGAGGCCCGCAGGTGCTGAAGATCGAGCGACGCCCCATTCCTCGGGCACAGCCCGGCCAGGTCCTGCTTCGCGTCGAAGCCTTCGGCCTGAACCGTTCGGAGCTCTTCACGCGCCAAGGATATTCTCCGGGCGTGCGCTTTCCCAGGGTGCTGGGAATCGAGGCGGTGGGGACGGTCGTTGCGGCGCCCGGCGGTGAATTTCAGCAGGGTCAAGCCGTCGCGACGGTCATGGGCGGCATGGGCCGCTCCTTCGATGGCGGCTATGCCGAGTACACGCTGGTCCCTGCCGGTCAGGTGCGGGCCTTCGAGTCGCCTCTGGCCTGGGAAACGCTTGGCGCGCTGCCGGAAATGCTGCAGACGGCATGGGGCGCCCTCGTTCGCGGACTGCGGCTGCGCGCAGGCGAGCGGCTGCTCATCCGTGGAGGAACCACGTCGGTCGGCCTCGCGGCGGCCGCGATTGCCAAGGCGCAGGGTGCACAGGTCGCCTCGACTTCGCGTCAATGGCCCGGCAAGGCGATGACACGAACGGCAGGCGCAGACCACTTCTTCCTCGACGACGGCGCTATCGCCGCAGCCGTCCGCGCGGTCTGGCCAGGTGGCGCCGACAAGGTGCTGGAACTGGTGGGAACCGCCACGCTGGAGGATTCTCTTCGAGCGACGCGCGAGCCCGGCATCACCTGCATGGCGGGCATGGTCGGCAATCGCTGGACGCTCCCTGATTTCGCCCCAATGGACGCCATACCCACGGGGGTCTCGCTTTCGACCTATTCGGGTGACGTCGCGGACTTCATGGCCATGCCGCTCCAACAACTGCTCGATGACGTGGCGGAAGCGAGGCTGCCCGTCACCGTCGGACGAGTCTTCGGCATCGACCAGATTGTCGAGGCTCACGAAGTCATGGAGGCCAACCAGGCAGGCGGAAAGATCGTCGTTCTGACGCGCTGAGGACATTGCGCCGCCGTTTCCACCGCGGCGAGAGCCTCCTGCCTGTCGGCACCGATTGAATGTTGACCACCTGTTGGAGTAGTGGGATGGACACCCCCTTTTTGTACGAGGGTGGTGGCTCAGCTTCCGGTCGACGCCAACGGGCGGCTCTGCTGCGGCCTTACGAGCCATCGCTTGAATGTTCGCGTCAGAACGGGCGCGACGACCCAGGTCATCACGGTGACGACCACCATGGTCAGAACCATTACTCGCGGCAGCAACGGCCAGGTGGCGAGGAAATCCCAGGCAAAATTGAGCAGCAGGTAGACAGTCGGGCAGATGCCAAGCCAGGTGATCACCGCAACTTTCCAGCGGGGAGGCGTCAGGAGCTTTGGTCCGCGGAACCACATCGCAAGACCCGAAAGGTTCCGGTGGGTTGCTTTTCCTTCAATGTAGGGAGCGGTCGCCGCGATCCCCAAGGCACGTTCGGGCGAGCGCTGCCACTCTTCAATGTGGGCTTGGCTTTCGAATGCGAGGACCACATGGTAGAGGCTGTCCCCTTCCTCCGGATCCTCGCTCGGAGGCACCAAATGGGAGCCGAGATAGCCCGTCGCTCGGGATGCGATCTCCATCAATTGCTGCGTCACGCGTTCGAAATCTGCTTCGCATCCAGGCTTGACTCGCCTGCTGATCAGCACCGTCACTGCATGCTCTTCGTGTTCTCTCATGGTCCGCACCTGTGGCTGTGCTGCTCGCCTGCATCCCTCACCGGATGCGTTCAGCGCGCAGTAATTGCTTTACTGTACCGTTCGATAAATATAAGCTGAGCATTGCGCGATGTCAAACAGCCTTCGCGAATAGCGGGCCGGCAAGTTGGCGCCTGGATGTCTGCCGATCTAGCCAACAAAGAGGTGCAGGCGGAAGGCCGTCCGTCGACCGTTCATCGCCCTGGCCAGCAACGTCCTAGCGAGTGAAACCTCTGACGAACAAGGCCACGCTGCTCTTGCAGTAGTTCTTGCGTGCGGCGCGCCCCCGGAGTGCGGGTTGCCCCAACAACAGACGGATCTGCTCGTTTCCTCTGACCATCGCCACGAATTGTTCGGCCGCCCGCGGCACATCCGGAATCGCCAGCGATCCGCACGCACAGGCGGCCCGAAGGTACTTGACGAGCCCGCCGATGATCGCTTCGGGACCCGTATCAAGAAAGCTTTCGCCCAGCGATGGATTGGACACTGCGCTGCCATGGAGCAGCCGCAAATGCTCAATTACCTCAGGTGATGTGATCAACTCCAGGTAGGTCTCCGCAATTCGAAGCAACGAACCGGAAGGATTGCATGCATCGAGTTCCTCTACGTCGAACTCGAAGGCGCGCTGGATTGGCCTGTTGACGATTGCATTGAACAATGCCTCTTTGGACGGGAAGTAGCTATAGACCGTGACCTTGGATACACCGGCGCTCGCGGCGATGCCTTCCATGCTGGCCTTTTCGAAGCCCCCATCTGCAAAATGCTCGCGGCCCGCGACCAGGATGCGATCGAGCCGCGCGGGGTCCCTGGGGCGTCCCCGCGGGCGCACGCCGGTTCCCAGAGGTCCGTCTTGAGGGGCTTTCTTGGTCGACATCCCGGTCTTTTTTATCTTATTGCGCAGTTCAGTAAATTATGGCCGCATGTAACAGCGGATCGCTGGAGAGCTTGAAGGTCTCCTGTCGATGAGGCTGAAGTCCGAAGGCGCGCCAGATGCCTGGCCAACCCCCTCTCGCCGGACGGATTGACAGGCGCTTCGCAATCGATACCATCAATGGTTCTACCAAAAAGGAGAGATTGATGGATTTTGACCTGCCCGCCGAAGCTGAAGAGATGCGCGTCGCCACGCGCGAAGCGGTGGATGCGCTGCTCAAGCTGGAGCCCCAGTACCACGAGACCGGCGTGGTGCCCGAGGTGGTCGAGAACACGCTGCGCGAAATGGGCTTCTACGGCATGGCGATTCCGGAAGCCTACGGCGGCATGCCGCTGGAGCACCTGACGAGCGTGGCCATCCAGCTCGAACTCGCGCGCCTTCCGCCGCAGTTCTGGCCCTTCGTGCGCTCGGCCGTCGGCCCGGGCGTGCACATCATCGTGGACCACGGCACCGAGGCCATCAAGAAGAAGTGGCTGCCCGAGATCGCCACCGGGCGCTCGCGCAATTGCATCGCCATCACGGAACCCCACGCAGGATCCGATGCCGCCAAGATGGCGACTACAGCAGTGCGCGACGGCGACCACTATGTGCTCAACGGCACCAAGACCTTCATCTCGAATGCGAACCACGCGCACTCGATCACGGTACTGGCGTCGACCAACCGGGCAGCCGGCAAGAAGGGCATCTCCGCCTTCCTGCTGGACACCACCACGCCCGGCTTCAAGGTGATGCGCACCATGCCCACCATGGGCTGGATGGACGACAGCCTGTGCGAGATCGCGTTCACCGATTGCCGCATCCCGGCGGAAAACCTGCTGGGCGAGGAGGGCCGCGGCCTGTCCTATGCAATGGAGGGCCTGAACGAGGGCCGCATCAATGTCGGCTGCCAGGCCCTCGGCCCGGCGCAGATCGCGCTCGAGCAGACCATCGAGCATGCGAAGACCCGCGTGACCTTCGGCCAGGCGCTCGGCGAGCACCAGGCGATCCAGCACATGATCGCGGACATGGCGATGGACCTGCATGCGGCTCGCATGGTGCTTTTCGAGGCGGCCTGGCGCGCGTCGCGCGGCGAGGAGGCGCGCATGAAGGCGTCCATGGTCAAGGTGATCTGTACCGAGGCCGCCTGCCGCATCGCCGACAAGGCCTTGCAGATCTTCGGCGGCTCCGGCTACTGCCGCGGCACGGTGGTGGAGCGGGTGTATCGCGACCTGCGCGTGCTGCGCATCTACGAAGGCGCCTCGGAAATCCACCGCAACATGATCGCGAAGCAGCTGCTCGCGTAGCGTCGTGGAGCGGCTCCGGTGCCGCCGTGCACCGGAGCCCGGGAGATGCCCGCTCAGCGCATCAGCTCGCGCGCGATCACCACGCGCTGGATCTGGTTCGTGCCTTCGAAGATCTGGTTGAGCTTGGCGTCGCGCATCATCTTCTCGACCGGATAGTCCTTCACGTAGCCGTAGCCGCCGAAGATCTGCACCGCGTCGGTCGTCACCTTCATCGCCACGTCGCTCGCGAAGCACTTGGCCATGCTGGCGAACCTGGGCAGCGCGGCCCAGTCGCCGTTGTCCGCCAGGCGCGCCGTCTCATACACCAGGCAGCGTGCCGCCTCGATCTGCATCGCCATGTCCGCCAGCATGAACTGGATGCCCTGGAATTCGATGATCGCGCGCTTGAACTGCTTGCGCTGCTTGGCGTAGCCCAGTGCCGCGTCCATCGCGCCCTGGGCCAGGCCCACCGATGCGGCGGCGATGGCGGGGCGGTTCAGGTCGAGTGCGCGCATGGCCGAGCGGAAGCCCTTGCCTTCCTCGCCGAGGCGGTTTTCGGCCGGCACGCGCACGTTCTCCAGATAGATGGGCACATTGATCGTGCCCTTCATGCCCATCTTGCGTTCGTTGCGGCCGAAGGTGATGCCCTTGGTGTTCCTGATGTCGACGATGAAGGGGCTGATGTCGTCGGCGCCGCCGCGCTCGCCGGTCTTGGCGAACACCAGGATGTAGTCGGCGCGGCTGCCGAAGGTGCACCACTGCTTCTGGCCGTTCAGGACGTAGGAGTCGCCGTCGGCCACCGCGCGGGTGCGCATGCCGCCGACATCGCTGCCGCAGTCGGGCTCCGAGATCGCGATGGCTGTCACCGTGCGGCCCTTGGCCAGCAGGGGCAGGAAGCGCTGCTTCTGTTCCTCGGTGCCGAAGTGCATGATCGGCAGCGCGAACATGGTGTTCATGCCGGCCATCAGCGCGCAGGCCTCCGACACGCGCGAGATTTCCTCGCGCGCCATGCAGACCATCGTGAGGTTGGCGCCGGGGCCGCCGTATTCCTCGGGCACCCACAGCTGCAGCAGGCCCATGTCGCCGTAGATCGGGATCAGCTCCTCGGGGAAGCGGTCGTTCTCGTCGATCTCGGCGGCGATGGGTGCGACGTCGCGCTCGACCATGCGGCGCACGCCGTCGCGAAAGGCAATCTGTTCTTCGGTGAAATTCATTCGGTACTCCGGGTTTGTGTCCATTTGGGGTTGTTGATCGCCAGTGTCTCGCCCAGGCTTGCGCGCAGGTGCGCGGCCAGGCCGGGCGTGTCGATCGGAAGGCGGCCGGCGCGGATCGCGTCGGCCAGTTCGACGTTCATTGCGTCGAGTTCGGCCGTGTCTCTTCCGGATCCGAGCAGCGCGGCCAGGCGCGCGCGCTCGGCCTCGCGCTGCGGGCCGGCCAGGCGCAGTTCGCGTTCCAGCGTGCGCAGCACGTTGACCGTCACGCGCGTCTGGAATCGGTGGTAGCCATCGAGCGTGGGCATCAGTTCGTGTTCGAGGTAGCGCACCGCGGCGAGCAGCAGGGTGTCCGCGGGAGGGACGGAGGTCGGCATGGTCGTCAGTCCTCGATGAGTTCGAAGAAGTCCCACAGGGGCTCTTCCATGCGCCGGCCCACCGCGCACAGTTCGACGCTGGCAGGATGGCCGTCGGCCGAGCGCGCGAGGCCGCGGCGCGCGCAGCCGATGGCCCACTTGAGGTTCGAGAAGGCTTCCCAGAATCGAACGCGCCTCGGGTCGACCCGAGCGCCGCCGGCGCGCTCGTAGGCCGCGTAGAGATCCTCGCGCTGTCCGAAGCCGCCGACTTCCTGCGGGCCGCCGAAGCGCCAGGTCTTCATGCACAGCACGCCCAGGTCCTGCATCGGATCGCCGATGCGCGCGATCTCCCAGTCGAGCACGCATCGGATGCCGTCGGAGCCGACGATGAGGTTGCCGGTGCGGAAGTCCGAATGCACCACCGCATCGCGCCAGTCGCCGGGCAGGTGCCTGCGCACCCATTGCAGCGCGAACTCGAGCGCGGGATGCTGCACGCCGGTGCGCTCCAGCAGGCCGCCATAGACCGCCAGTTCGTCCGCCGGCGAGAGTCGCTGCAGGAACGGCAGCGCCTCGGTCGGCATCGCATGGATGGCGGCGAGGATGGTGCCGGCCTGCGTCGCCATCGCGGCGCGTGCGTCGGCGAAGGCGGCGTCCGACACGAGCTTGCGGCCCAGGGTCTCGCCGTCGATGCGTTCGGTGATGTAGCCGTCGCCCAGGTCGTCGTGTTCGTCGAGGATCGCGCGCACTGTCGGTGCCGGGATGCCGTGCGAACGTGCGACCCGCATCAGGTGTGCATCCTCCCGCGCGCTCAGCCTCGGGGCCGAGGGGTGGACCTGCGCAGGCATGGCCGGCGTCTGCTGAAGAATCAGCGGCAGCAGGCCGTCGCCGTCGTCTTCCAGGTCGAAGGACCACGTGGTCTTGGTCGCGCCGCCGGTGAGCCGCCGCAGATTCCGGATGCGGCCGTGGAGATCGGCGTGGCGCCGCAAGGCCTGCGCCAGCCGGCCGGCGATGTCGTGCCCGGTATCCACGTCAGATTTTTCTGCCGGCGGCCTGCCAGAACGGATCGCGCAGCCGGCGCTTGAAGATCTTGCCGCTGTCCTCGCGCGGCAGCGCGGCGTGGAAGTCGATGCGGCGCGGCACCTTGTACTTGGAGATGCGCGCCTCGAGGAAGGCGCGGATCGCGGCCGCGTCCGGACTCGTGCCGGGCATCGGCTCGATCGCGGCGGCGAGCGACTCGCCCATCTCCTCGTCGGGTATGCCGAACACGGCGCAGTCGCGCACGCTCGGGCATTGCAGCAGCGTGGCCTCGATCTCGGCCGGATAGATGTTGACGCCGGCGGAGATCACCATGTCCGAGCGTCGGTCGCAGAGGTAGAGGTGATCATCCTTCACGTAGCCGACGTCGCCGCAGCTGATCAGGCCGTCGCGTTCCACCTCGGCGCGCTTCTCCGGGTGGTTGTGATAGGTGAAGTCGGCGTAGGCAGGCACGCGCACATGGATTTCACCCACCTCGCCGGGCGCCACCGGGCGGCCGTCTTCCCCATAGAGCACCATGCGCGTGCCGGGCGTGATGCGGCCCACGCTGCCCGGAAACGCGAGCCAATCCTCGGGCGTGCTGAGCGTCGCGGTACCGACTTCGGTGCCGCCGTAGGTTTCGTAGACCACCGGGCCCCACCAGTCCATCAGGGCCTTCTTGGTGTCGGGCGAGCAGGGCGCGCCGGTATGCGTCACCCACTTCAGCGAACTCAGGTCGTAACGATTGCGCACCGCCTCGGGAAGCTTGAGCATGCGCACGAACATCGTGGGCACCGCCACCATGTGACTGATGCGGTGTTGCTCGATGGCCGCCAGCACGGCTTCGGCATCGAACTTGGTCTGCATCACCAGCAGTTCGCACACCGGCAGCGCCTGGCGCGCATAGGCGTTGGGCGAGGAGTGATAGAGCGGGCCGCCGATCATGGCGCGCACGCCGGGCTGGATGCCGTAGACGCTGCGCAGCAGGTCGATGTAGGCCTGGGCCTGCTCGGGCGTGGCGGCTTCGCGCTTCACGCCCTTGGGGCGGCCCGTGGTGCCCGATGTGTAGATCATGGTCGCGCGGCTGCGCCGGGGCGGGCCGTCCCAGGGCTCGCAGGCCTCGAGCCAGGCATTCCATTCGAGCGAGTCCGCGGGCAGCGCGACTGCTTCGTCCGACAGCCCGAAGCTGCGCTTCGCCTCGGGCGGCGTGGGCACCGTGATGACCGTGGTGCCGGCCGGAATCTGTCCACGCAGCGGCGCGAGCAGGTCGGCATGGCCCACCAGGACCTTCGGCCGCACGTCGCCGAGGATGTAGAGCACTTCCTCGGGTTTGCCGTGCCAGTTGATGGGCACCGCATAGGCGCCCAGCGCGGCAGCGGCCTGCTGGGCCTCGAAAAAGGCGAAATCGTTGCGCAGCAGCAGGGCAATGGCATCGCCCTCGCGCACGCCCAGTGCATCGAAGCCGCGGGCGGCGCGGCGTGCGCGCTGCATCAGCAAGTCGCGATCGGCCGCGCGCCCATCAAGAATCACCTGGCTCATGGGGGTCTTGTCTCCAGTCCCGATTGTTGTTGAAGTTATCTAATAGGTGTCAATGGTTGAACATATGATACGTCACGCCATCACAACCCGGCAAGCGCCGGGCGTCTTCAATCGAGGAGCGATTGCCCGGTGTCGACAACGGGCTGCAGCGGTCCCTGCGCATACAGCCGCATCGGCGTCGCGAGGCCGCCGCTGGTGAAGCCCTGGGCGATGAGCAGGCGGAAGAAGGAGGCCACGAGACTGGTCACCGGCATCGCGCTTCCCGTGAGCCGGCCCATGTCCAGGATGATGTCGATGTCCTTCATGGCCGTCAGCGAGTTGCCCTTGTAGCTGCCTTCGGCCATGGCCTTGCCGTAATGGCGCAGCACGTTCGAATCGGCGAAGCCGCCCGCCAGCGCTTCGGGAATCGTGGCCGGGTCGATGCCGAAGCTTGCGGCGAAGTTCAGCATCTCGGCGATCACCGCGCCGGTGCCGTAGTTCAGCATCTGGTTGCAGGCCTTCGTGGCCATGCCGCAGCCGACCGGCCCCATGCGTGTCACGCGGCCTGCGAAGCTCATCAGGACCGGTCGCGCGCGCTCCACGTTGCTTTCTTCTCCGCCCGCCATGACGGCCAGCGTCCCGGCGCGGGCTCCGGCCGGACCGCCGGACACGGGCGCGTCGACCCAGGCCGTTCCGTTGAGTTTCTCAAGGCGTGCCGCCATCTCGCGTGTGGCCAGGGGATGAATCGTCGACAGGTCGACCAGCAGCAGCCCGGTGCGTCCGCCCTCGGCCAGGCCGGCGGGGCCGAACACCAGATGCTCGACGGCGGCCGTGTCCGAGACGCAGAGGAAGACGATGTCGCATTCGCGCGCGAGTTCGGCGGCACTGCCCGCGAGTGAGGCGCCTTTCTGCACGAACGGTGCCGCCTTGGATGGCGTGCGGTTGAAGACGCGCAGCGCATGACCGGCGTCGAGGATTCGCATGGCCATCGGCGCGCCGATGGCGCCCAGGCCGGCGAAGCCGATGCGCTCGCGCTTCGTCGTGTGGTGGGCGTTGCTCATCCGATGGCCCTTGTCTTCATCGACCGGTGAATGAGGGCTTGCGCTTTTCCAGGAGCGCGCGGATGCCTTCCCGCTTGTCTTCGCTCGCGCAGAGCAGTTGCAGTGCCTTGCGTTCGATCATCAGCGCCGCGTCCAACGGACAGTCCGCGCCGGCCGTGACGACTTCGCGGATCTGGCGCACTGCCAGCGGTGGCATTTCGGCGATGCGCTGCGCCATCGCAATCGCCTCGTGCTCCACGGCCGCATCTGGCACGACGCGGTTGACCACGCCGCGCTCGAAGGCCTCGCGCGCCGACAGCGCGTCGCCGGTCAGGAGGAGCTGCAAGGTGTGATGCCGCCCGATCAGGCGCAGGAGACGCTGTGTTCCGCCGGCGCCGGGCATCAGGCCCACTCTGATTTCCGGCAAGCCGAGCTTCGCGCTCTCGCCGGCGATGATGAGGTCGGCATGCAAGGCCAGCTCGAAGCCGCCGCCCAGCGCCAGTCCGCGCACCGCGGCCACCATGGGCTTGCCCACGCGGGCGATGGCGCCCCAGAGGCGCTCGGTGGCGCGCAGCATCATGTCGATGGCGCTCGCGTCGACGATCTCGGTGAGATCGGCGCCGGAAGCGAAGGCCTTCTCGCCGCCGGCGATGACGATGGCGCGCACTTCGGGGTCCGCATCCAGAACCTGCAGCGTGTCCACCAGCCGGGCGCGCAAGGCGACGCTCAGCGCATTGCGTTTGTCGGGTCGATGCAATCGCACCAGTGCGATGGCCGCGGCCGGCCGTTCCACAAGAATTTCTTCGCTCATCGGACTTTCATTCGGCAGGGGAGCCGGCCCTGGAGAAGTCGCAGGGCGGCGATCACGCGGAGGAGGGTGCCTTATTGGCCCAACCATTGGATCATGCTAATTGCATCGCTCGAAGGCTGTCAACCGGGCACCGCGGCAATCGTCTCGGTGTTAACGCCATCTTTTCAATGGTTGGACCTTAGCATACAGTCTCATCGATCCCATCTGCCTGGAGCCGAGCCCATGATGTCGCTGCGTCACCGTGTCCGCCTGTGTCTTGCCCTGTTGATCGGCGTCGGCGGCGCTTGGCTGGCCGCTGCACCCGCGAGCAGCCAGGGCGTCCCGCAGCCGGCCGGAGCGCCGATCCGGATGCTGGTGGGTTTCGGCGCCGGTGGCGGCACCGACACGGTGGCGCGCATCGTGGCGGAGCCGCTGTCCAGGAAGCTCAATGCGCCCATCGTGGTCGAGAACAAGCCGGGCGCGGGCGGCGTGCTGGCGATGGAGGAGCTCAAGCGCAGTCGGCCCGACGGACAGACGCTTCTGATGAGTTCCACCGGAACGCTGGTGATGCTTCCGCACATCCAGCGCGTGCCCTTCGACATCTCGAAGGACATCACGGGCATCGGCACCGTCGTTCAATACCCGCTCGTGATCGTGGTGCCCGCCAGCCTTGGCGTGAAGTCGCTCAATGAGTTCATCGACCGGGTCAAGCGCGAGCCCGGCAAGTTGTCCTATGCGTCGGCCGGGAACGGCACCGGCAATCACTTCGCGGCCGAAGTGCTGAAGAAGGAGACCGGCATCGACCTCGTGCATGTGCCCTACAAGAGCGACGGCGCTGCCATGCCCGACCTGCTCGCGGGCCGCACCGCGATGGACGTGCTCAACATCCAGATTGCCCTTCCGCACATCCGCTCGGGTTCGCTCGTGGCCCTGGCAGTGACCGGGCCGGCGCAGGTGCCCGACCTGCCCGGTGTGCCGACGGTGGCGCAGGCCGGCTATCCCAACGTGCAGCAGTCGCCGTGGAGCGCGCTGATCGGCCCGGCCGGCATGGCGCCCGAGAAGGTGACACAGCTGAACACAGCGCTGAACGAGGTGCTGGCGACGCCAGCCGTGCGCAAGCGCTTCGCGGACCTGGGGCAGGACGTGTTCGCGAGCACGCCCGCGCAGACGCGGGAGCACATCGACCGCGAGAGCGCGCGCTACAGGACTGTGGCCGCGCAGGCGCACATCGTTTCCGAGTGAGCGGCCGGGTACGAGCAACGAACAACGCGACACCGGCACGAGGCGCATTTCGCGCGACATGTGCCTCCGTGCCTCCGTGCCTCAGTGCCTCGAGAGGCAATCACATCCGCAATCACGAAGAGCTCCATGACCGAACTTCCGAATACCGCTGACACCCGCAATCCGCTCGAAGGCATCCGGGTGGTCGACTTCTCGATCATGATGGCCGGCCCGTATTGCAGCCGCTACCTCGCCGACCTGGGGGCGGATGTCATCAAGATCGAGAGCGCCGATGGCGACTACATCCGCACGCGCGAGCCGGTGCGCGAGGGACACAGCGCCTATTTCGGCCACCTGAACTGCGGCAAGCGCAGCGTGGTGCTGGACCTCAAGTCCGCGGCTGGCGTCGAGGCCGCGCGCCGGCTGGCGCAGCAATCCGACGTGCTGGTCGAGAACTTCCGTCCGGGTGTGATGCGGCGGCTCGGCCTCGACTACGAGACGCTGCGAGCGTTGAATCCGCGCCTCGTCTACTGCTCCATCTCGGGCTTCGGCCAGACGGGCCCGAGCGCATCGCGCCCGGCCTATGCGCAGATCGTGCAGGCGGCCTCGGGCTATGACGCGGCGTTCGCCGGCTACCAGGACCCCTTGGGCAGGAGCGATGGCATGCCGCGTCCGCCGAACAACGCGATCTTCCTGGCCGACGTGCTGGGCGGCACCTTCGCTTTCTCGGGTGTGCTGGCCGCGCTCAACCATCGCCACGTGACGGGCCGAGGCCAGCAGGTGGACACCACGCTGATCGAGAGCATGCTGAACCTGATGCCCTACGAGGTACAGGAAGCCCAGTTCCCGATGCCGCGCCGGCCGGTCTACCCGCCGCTGCGCACGAAGGACGGCTACCTGATGATCTCGGCCGTCTCGCCGAAGAACTTCGAGGTGCTGTTCGAGGCCATCGGCTTCGCCGGCTGGCGCGATGACCCGATCCTGGCCACCAACGCGGCGCGCCAGGCGCACTGGTACGAGGTGATGGCGCGCGTCGAACAGTGGACCGCGCTGCGCGATACCGCCGAATGCGAACGCCTGTTCGCCGAAGTCGGTTTTCCGGCCACGGGCTACCGCACGGTGGCCGAGGCGTTGGCCGATCCTCAACTCGCGCACCGCGGCAGCCTGGCGACAGTGCGTTTCGGCGAACGCGAGCAGCGTGTGCCGAATCTGCCGTTCCGCATGTCCGAGGCGCGCGTCGAGGCACGGCCCCGGACACCCGAACTCGGCGAGCACACGGAGGCGGTGCTGCGCGATCTGCTCGGCATGGACGAAGCGGCGATCCGCGCGGCGCGCGGCGCCTGAGCGGCCGGGCCAGCGGAGCAGCCTCGCGGCTCGGAGAGCTCAGGGGACGGTGGGCGGCGCTTCGCGAAACACCGGCTCCGTCCACCAGGGATAGGACGGCGGCATGTCGGCGCTCACGCGATCGGGGAATTGCGCAGCCCGTTTTTCCTTGAAGGAGGACACGCCTTCGGCCGCGTCGGCCGAAGCGCCGCGCGATTGCAGCGCGAGGCTTTCCTGCCGGTGCGCCTCCATCGGATGCGCGGCTCCGAGCATGCGCCACATGAGCTGACGCGTCATCGCCACCGAAACGGGCGCGGCGTTCTCCGCGATCTCGAGTGCCAGGGCCTGGGCCCGGGCGAGCAGGTCGCCCGGCGCGCACAGTTCGCGCACCAGGCCGCCGGCCAGCGCTTCGGCCGCATCGAACACGCGGCCGCCGAGGCTCCATTCGAGCGCCTTCGAGATGCCGACCACGCGCGGCAGGAACCAGCTCGCGCAGGCGTCGGGCACGATGCCGCGGCGCGCGAAGACGAGGCCGAAGCGGGCTTCGGTCGATGCGATGCGGATGTCCATCGGCAACAGCATCGACGCGCCGATGCCGACGGCGGCGCCATTCACGGCGGCGATCAGCGGCTTGGTACTGGCGAAGAGTCGCAGGGCGAGTACGCCGCCGCCGTCGCGGCCGGCTTCGTCGCCACCCGGCTCGCCGGGCGGGGCGCCGGAGGGATCGAAGGCCCGGGCACCTCCGGACAGGTCGGCGCCGGCACAGAAGGCGCGGCCCGCACCGGTGAACACGATCGCGCGGACCGCGTCATCGGCATCGGCAAGGTCCATCGCATCGCACAGCTCGCGCCGCATGACGCGCGTCATTGCGTTCAGCTTTTCGGGCCGGTTCAGCGTGAGCGTGAGCACCGGGCCCGGGCGGTCCCAGCGGAGGGTCTCGAATCGAGGGGCGTTCATGCCATGGCCGCGAGCCGCATGGCTTGCGCCTCGGCGTCGCCGAACAGCTGATCGATGAGGGTCACGCGGCGCAGGTAGTGGCCGACCGCGTATTCCTCGGTCATGCCGATGCCGCCATGGAGCTGGATGGCCGTCTGGCAGACGCTGCGGCCGTGACGGCCGATCATCAGCTTGGCACGCGCCAGGTCGGCATTCGCATCCGGGGCGGACGGATCGTCGGCGGCAACGGCGGCGGCGATGGCCATGCTGCGGCACATTTCCAGACTCACCAGCATCTCGGCTGCGCGGTGCCGCAGGGCCTGGTTCTCTCCGATCAGGCGGCCGAACTGCTTGCGTGTCTGGAGATAGTCGACGGCGAGGCGGTAGGCGGCTTCCATGGCGCCGACCGCATCGGCGCAGACCGCCGCGATACCCAGCGCGATCGTGCCGTCGATGGCGCGCAGGGCATGCGCGCCATCGCGCGGATCGCCCAGCGGCATGGCCTGTACACCATCGAACCGAAGCTCGCCGGCGGTGCTGTCATCCACCAGCCGATGGGCGCGGCAGCTCAGTCCGGGCGCGTTGGCTTCGACGAGGAAGAGTGCGAGGCCTTCGCGCTGCGCGGGTGTGCCCTCGATGCGCGCACTGACCACGAATCGGTGCGCCGCCGGCGCGTGCAGGACATGGCACTTGCCGCCGTCGAGGCGCCATCGCCCATCCTGCTGTTGCGCGCGGGTCTCGATCCACAGCGGCGCGTGGCGGGCACCGGCCTCGTCATGCGCCCATGCCAGCCGAAGTTCGCCGCTGGCCACGTCCGGCAGCAGCCTTGCCTGAATGTCTTCATCGCCGGCCAGGCGCAGCGCGGTCGCGCCGAGCACGATCGACGAGAGGTAGGGTTCGAGCACCAGCGCGCGGCCCAGCTCCTGCATGACCGGCAACAGGTCCACCGCGCCGCCGCCGAAGCCGCCGTGAGCCGGAGGCAGGGGCAGGGCGCTCAGACCCAGTTCGGCCATCTGCTGCCACACGGCGGGGCTCCAGCCGCCGGAACTGGCGGCGAGCGCACGGCGCTGCTCGAATCCGTAGGTGTCGGCCAGCAGACGGGCCAGGCTGCCTTGCAGCGCTTGCTGCTCCTCGTTGAGTTCGAAGTTCATGGGTGTCTTATCCGAGGATGGTCTTGGCGAGGATGTCCTTCTGGATCTCGCTGGTGCCGCCGTAGATGCTGGCTGCGCGGCTATAGAAGTAGCGCATGGCGAGCGGGCCGGCCCAGTGCTCGGCACCGGCGCCATCGTGCGGACGTCGTTCCATCGCGGCGGGGCCGGCGATGCGTTGCAGGAGCTGCGCGATCTCCTGCTGCATTTCCACGCCCTTGAGCTTCAGCACCGAGGCAAAGCCGGGGTTCTTCTGTGCGGTGCCGGGTGTCAGCAGAAAGCGCCAATTGGTAACCTCGAGCGCGCGGACCTCGGCCTCGAGCACGGCGATCTCGGCGCGAAGCTTGGCGTCGCGGATGAGCGGTTCGCCGGCCTGTGTCAGGCGGCCGGCGAGCTCGCGCGCATAGTCCAGCCGCTCGCGGCACAGGCCCACATTGGCAATGCCGGTACGTTCATTGACCAGCAGGTACTTGGCGCAGTCCCAGCCCTTGCCTTCCTCGCCGACGAGGTTGTCGACCGGCACGCGTACCTCGTCGAAGAACACTTCGTTGAGATGATGCTGCCCATCGATCGAGGTGATGGGCCGGATGGTGATGCCGGGCGTGCGCAGGTCGATCAGCAGGAAGGAAATGCCTTGCTGCTTCCTGGCCGCCGCATCCGTGCGCACCAGCGCGAACACCCAGTCGGCGAGGTGTGCGGTCGTGGTCCAGATCTTCTGGCCGTTGACCACGTAGTGATCGCCGTCGCGCCGCGCCGCCGTGCGCAGCGAGGCGAGGTCCGACCCGGAGCCCGGCTCGGAAAAGCCCTGGCAGAACCAGATGTCGAGGTTGGCCAGCTTGGGCATGAAGAAGCGCTTTTGCGCCTCGGTGCCGAACTTGAGCAACACCGGCCCGAGCATCCCGACGTTGAAGACCTGGGGCAGGGGCGCCGGCGCGCGGAAGAGTTCGTCGAGCAGGATCAGCCGCTCGGCCTGTCCCAGTTCGGCGCCGCCGTATTCGCGCGGCCAGTGCGGCGCGGCCCAGCCCTTTTCGTTGAGGATGCGCTGCCAGGTGACCGTGTCCTGCTTGCGCGGCGGGTGGCCGAGCCGGAGCCGTTCACGGATGTCGGCCGGCAGGCGCTCGCGGACGAAGCGACGAACCTCGTCGCGAAAGGCCAGTTGGCTGGGGGTGGGATTCAGGTCCATCGGTCACCGGTGCGTCGCAGGGGAAGAAGGGCGATGTTAGCTGACCATTCATATTGGATCAACCATTAGAACATCTGCCGCGTGGCTTGCTGCCGGGGTCGCCCAGGAACCCCTCGCACGAAGCGAAGGCCCGCCGCGAGAAATCGCGGCAAGACCAAGCCGCGTCCTCGATCTCTGATTTCCGCGAAGAAATCATGGACGCGTGTCGTTGAGGGGCAATTTCTCCATGAATTGAAATGACTAATTAGAGTATTTTTGGATAAATATGCGAAATCTTGATGCGCATGCGTGATCTTTGCCCTTCATGCATTCCGATGCCGCTTCATCCCGTGCTGGTTCTTGGGTGATAGAGTCGCCGTATTCGGAGAAGCGCTGCGGGAAGATTCGTCTCGGCATTGGTCCGGCCGGGCACAGGCCTGGCATTCGACCGGGAAATTTCTCGATGCGCACCCTTTTGATTGAATTTCATCATGCCAATAGATCGTATTGCGAAAGTTTCCCCCCAGGCTGATTCCTCGTGCGCGCCTGATTTTCAAAAAAAGGTCCATCTCGGAACCGTTCACCATCTTGCCGATGCGTTTCCGAACAAACAGCTGCCGGCGTATGCAAATGGCGCCTTGCCGGGAGAAGGAGTGGTCGCATCGCATAATCCCGCCAATGATTCGAATCTCTTGTATTCGCTGGATGCCAGAAATTGCATTGTGGCTACCATGTATAACTCGGCCGCAAAGAAGGGGGCGATGATCCAGTTCGACAACAATATCGGCGCGCACATCAATAGCGCGATCGAGAAGGCGCTCGAACAAATTGACGGACTCTCAGGGAAGAATTCGGAAAATATCGAAGCTTCGATGACCGGCGGCGTCTGGTTGCTGGGCGGCCAGAATATCGGCGCACCCGTCAAGGAGACATTGGCGAGATACGGCGTGGACGCACCATGGGACGACTGGTCATTTTCGCCGTGCATCGAGCATAGCTATGGTGTCATCCTCGAACTGGACACCGGAAAACTCAGGATTTTCGAACACCCGCCTGTCGTGGCGGAGGATTTCTATGCCCCGCTACTGAGCAACGCGAACTCTTCAACGGAGAAATGGCAGTTTCGATCCTCTGAGCAGCAGCGTGTCGACTCATACGTGGGACGCTGCAGCGCCGCGGCGATTCGAGAGGATTGGAACGGCCGGATCAGCTTTGTCGAAAAGAGCGGATCCGTCGTAACGCGGGGTGATATCAATCGGCAGCGAATCCTGATGCGCAACCTGGATAACGGCAGGGAAGAGACACATTCCCCAACCCGCTCGCCGGTGCTCAAGGCGTCCGGCGCGGCACAGTCAGACAGTGATGGGCACGTCGCGAGGGAATTTGCACTGAACGGCGTTCCATTCAAAGTCGCCGGTCGATACGAAGACGTGAAAGCGTACCTTGATGTGGCGACCGGCATTCAGTCGCAGATGAACAATAAGTCCGTCGGTCAGACCAAGGAGCGTCTTGAAGGAATTCGACTGGGCCAGGGCGCTGTCGTGTCGCTGGAAATGTCGGAGGTAAAATTTCGCCGCCAGCTCTTTCGCCAGGGGGCGCACGCCTCCGGTTCGAGTCGTTCGGGCGATTCCTTTGAGTCGACCGATAGTTCCGGAGTCAGCTTCCTCGGAGGAAAAAAAAGTCGGCAATCCTCGAAATCCGGGAGCCTGTCCTCTTTTTCGTCATCGAGCAGTTCGCTGAGTGACGCGCCATCTTCACCGCTCAAGCTGCAGCGCAGCGCCATCTACGAAGAGCAGGCCAGGATCTTTTCGCCAGCCCAGGAGAAAATCATGTCGACTGCTCTCGAAAGGCTTCAGGAGCGGCGCGACAGGGCCCATCCCGTCTACAGGAACAATTTCGGCGGAAGCTCGGACAAGGCTGCAATAGAAAGCATGTTCGGTCAGATTACCGAAAAGCTTTATTCCGATGACCTGCCGAATTGGGAGCAGAACGGCGGCGGCAGGGGGGCGTGGCGGCTGGTTTTCAAGCGAATAGGGGGCAATATAGGCCTGCTGGGCGTCTACGACACCCACACACTGCCATATCGTCGGTGGAGTTGACCGACTTCTGAATGCCCTTCAGGACCAACGCGCCAGTACCTCGTCGACATGCTGGGATTCCGCGGGCGCGAGCCCCTGGATCGCGGAAGGAGTCCGCGAGAAGCGCGGGGCCGGCGCCGGCTGCCGCGTGCCATCGACATCGACGAAGGCCTGCCGGGCCGCATTGTGCGGATGCGCTGCCGCTTCGCTCAACGTGAGAACCGGCGCAAAGCAGGCGTCGCTGCCGTCGAAGGCCGAAATCCAATCGGCGCGCGTGCGGGTGAGGAAGATGCGCCCGAACTCGGCCCGCAGCGCCTGCCAGCGGGACTTGTCCTGCTGCGCGTCGCGCAGGTCCGCAGCGACCCCGAGCCGCTCGCACAGTTCGGAGAAGAACTGCGCTTCGATCGAGCCGATGCTCACATACTTGCCGTCTGCCGTTTCGTACACGCCGTAATAGGGGCAGCCGCCATCGACCATGTTGCTGCCGCGCCGGGTCTCGTCGAAGGTGCCGCGCATGGCGCTGGCGACGAAGTAGCTCATCAGCGACAGGGCGCCGTCTGTGATCGCGGCATCCACCACTTGCCCCTGGCCGGAGCGCTGTGCCTCGTGCAGGGCGGCAAGAAGGCCGACCACGAGGTACAGGCTGCCGCCGCCGAAGTCGCCGACAAGGTTCAGCGGTGGCACCGGCGGGCCGCCCGCCGGCCCGATGGCATGCAGGGCGCCGGTGAGCGCGATGTAGTTGATGTCGTGGCCGGCTGCCTGCGCGAGCGGCCCGTCCTGGCCCCAGCCGGTCATTCGGCCGTAGATGAGCCGGGGGTTGCGCGCCATCGCCACGTCGGGGCCGAGGCCCAGGCGTTCCATGACGCCCGGACGGAAGCCTTCGACCAGGATGTCGGCGTGATCCAGCAGGCCCAGGACCTCGTCGCGCGAGGCCGGGTCCTTGAGGTCGGCCAGCACGATGCTGCGGCCGCGACCGGTGACGTTGGTGCGGTCGCCGAGGCGCTTGCCCTTGCGCTCCACGGTGACGACGTCGGCTCCCATGTCCGACAGCATCATGCAGGCGAAGGGTCCGGGCCCGAGGCCCGCGAATTCCACGACGCGCAAGCCGGCCAGCGGGCCGCGTGCGGCAGATGCGTTCTCGCGCGTATGGATGTGGGTGTCGGTGTCGGTGTCGGTGTCGGTTGTCCGGGTCATGCCCATGCTTGTTCCATTCCGTGTTGCAGCGCTTCAGAGGCAACGCCAATGAAGCAGCGAATAGGCCGGCGTGGCGGTCGCGTGATGCTCGAACACGCCCTCCACCTCGGCACCGATGTGCACTTCCCGCATCGGATCGCCGAGCAGATTGCCCACCATGCGGACATTGCCGGCATGAGGCAGCTCGACGAGCACGACGAGGTAGGGCGTGTGCCCCTTGAGCGCGGGATGCGAGGGATGCCACACGCGTTCCCAGCTGAAGATGCGAGCGCGCGGCGCGATCTCGGTCCAGGCAGGATCGAAGGCGTGGCAGCCGTGGCACACCCATTCCGGGCCGAACTGCCAAGTGCCGCATTGCGCGCAGCGCTGGACGTACAAGCGGTTCTCCCGCAGGCCGGCCCAGTAAGGCGCGGACAGGCCGTCCGGCTCGGACACCGGCACGGGCAGGCCCGCCGGCAGATAGGTGTTGATCGTTTCGTCGCTCACAGCACGGCCTCCGAGGCCAGGAGAAGATCGCTCGCCGGCGTGACCATCGGCCCGCCGATCACCAGTGCCACGTCGTTGCGGGGCGCCTGGCTGGTGGACTCTCCGCGCACCTGGCGCACCGCCTCGAGCACAAGCTCGAAGCCGTGCACATAGCATTCGGCGAGGTTGCCGCCGCTGGTGTTCAGGGGCAGCCGGCCCGAAGGCGCGAGCAGGTTGTCGAGCGTGAGGAACTCGTTGGCCTCCTCGGGCTTGAAGAATCCGTGCTCCGCCAGAGCCATCGCCACGCCGCCGGTGAAGTTCTCGTAGGACTGCACCACGCCCACGTCGGCCGGCCGGATGCCGGCCATGGCGTAGAGCTCGGGTGCGACGGTGTCGAAGCTCGCGCTCGCGTAGTTCGGTGAATTGTGCGGAATGGCGCCGGTGCGCCAGCCCGATCCCGTGGCGGCACCGAGTATGTAGACGGGCTTGCGCGCGAAGTCCCGCGCGCGCTCGGCCGACACCAGCAGCAGGGCGGCCGCGCCGTCGTTTTCCATGCAGCAGTCGTAGAGGTGAAAGGGCTCGGCGATCCAGCGCGATGCGTCGTAGCTCGCGGCGTCGAGCGGCTTTCCATGCATCACCGCCCTCGGGTTGGCTTGCGCATGATGATAGGAAGCCATCGCGATCGCGCGCAGGGCTTCCTGCCGCATGCCGTGCTCGTGCATGAAGCGGCGCACGCGCATCGCGAAGCGCTGCGGAGGCGAGAGCACGCCGTAGGGCATGAGGTAGGCCTTCTCGCCGGAGATGGTTTCGACGCCGGAAGAGACCTGGCCGAAGCGGCCGTATTGCCCCTGGGCCAGTGCGCGGAACACGACCACGCAGTCGGCCAGCCCGGCGTTGATGGCCGCCGCGCCGTTGGCCACGGCGGCGCAGCAGCCGCCGCCGCCGCCGCCCCATTGCATGGTCGCGGTGCTCAACCGCCGGGTGCCCAGGGCCGCCGCGAGGCGCGACGGATCGCTGCGCTCCTCGCTGTACGAGGCGAAGCCGTCGATGTCGCGCGGATCGAGGCCCGCATCCTTGCACGCGGCCAGGATGGCCTTCAATGCGAGCTTGAATTCCGGGTCCGGCGACTTGCCGTGACGGTAATACTCGGTCTCGCCGATGCCGATCACGGCCACCCGGCCTCTGAGCGAGCGTGTGCTCATGCGGCCGTCGCGGCTGTGCGGTGGCGCTCCGCCGGTGCGCCGAAGGCGCCTTGCCGCGCCAGTTCGGCGATCCGCTGGTCGTCATAGCCGAGGGTCTCGCGCAGGACTTGCTCCGTGTGCTGGCCGACCGAGGGCGCCGCCACGGGATCGGCGATCGGCGTGGCCGAGTAGCGGATCGGCAGCGCCATGTTGGGCACCCAGCCGAGGGTCGGATGCGGAATGCGCGTGACCAGCTGGCGTTCGCGCGCCTCGGGCGAGCGGATGGCATCCCCCACCGAACGCACCTCGCCGCAGGGCACGCCGGCAGCACGCATGCGTCCTTGCCAGTGTGCCCAGGGCTGCTGCGCGAAGGCCTCGCCCAGGATGGCGAAGAGTTCCTCGCGCCGCTGGGTGCGGTCGCGGCCGGTGGCGAAGGCCGGGTTCTCCGCCAGGTCGGGGCGATCGATCACCTGCGCCATGAGCCGCTGGAAGATCTTGTTGTTGCCGCAGTTGATGTAGAAGGACCGGTCCTGCGCTTCGAACACGCCGGACGGACAGGTGTCCGGGCTGGTGTTGCCGTGCCGCTGCGGCTCGGCCCCGGTGAAGACATGCTGCAAGGTGGCATAGCCCGTCATCAGCACGGCGTTGTCGAACAGCGCCACCTCGATCGCCTGGCCCTGGCCGGTGCGCTCGCGTGCCACCAGCGCGCCGAGGATCGCGTTGGACGCCATCATCGCGGTGCTGATGTCCATCACCGGCGACAAGGCGCGCACGCCCTGACGGTCGGCGTAGCCGTTCATCGACACGAAGCCGCTTTCGGCCTGCGCGATCGGATCGAAGCCGAGCCGGTCGGCGAAGGCGCCGTCGCGGCCGTAGGCGGAGACGGAGCAATACACGAGCGTCGGATTGGTCTTGCGGCAGCTCTCGTAATCGAGGCCGAAGCGTTCCATCACGCCGGTCGAGAAGTTCTCCACCACCACATCGGCCTGGGCCACCAGGGCACGCGCCACCTCCAGCCCCTGGGGGCTCTTGAGGTCGAGCGCCACGCTGCGCTTGTTGCGGTTGGACCAGATGAAGGGCGCGCCGGTCGCGATGTCGGGATGGACCGGCGGGTACTGCCGAAAGTCGTCGCCGCGTCCCGGCGCTTCGATCTTGATGACGTCGGCGCCCATGTCGGCCAGCATCATGGTCGCGAAAGGGCCGGCGATGAAGTGGGTGAAATCGACCACCCTGATGCCAGCCAGCGCCTTCGGCGCATCGGCCGGGCGAGGGCGGTGTTCGGGAAAGTCCGATTCGAGGTTTTCAAGCATGAACGCCTTCCTTGCTACATCTGGATGTTGGCCTTGCGCACCACCGGGCCCCACTGCGCCGTCTCGTCGCGGATGATCTTGTCCAGTTCCTCGGGCGTGCTGCTGCGCGCTTCGATGTTGCGGTCGGCGAACAGCTTGCGCACTTCGGGACGCGCCACTGCCGCCACGACAGCCGCGTGCAGCTTGGCGGCCACATCCTCGGGGATGCCCTTGGGCGCGAGAACGCCGAACCAGGCCGTGCTCTTGAAGCCGGGCAGGTCGTCGGCGATCGCGGGCAGGCCGGGCACGGTCTCCGTGGGTTTGGGCGTGGCCACCGCGAGATAGCGCACCTTGCCCGAATTGACCAGGGCGGCGCCGTCGAGGCCCGTGACGAAGGCCGCCTGGAGCTGGCCGCCGGCAAAGGCGGTCATCATCGGCGCACCGCCGTTGTAGGGGATGTGCTGCATGTGAATGCCGGCCGCCTCGTTGAAGTACTCGGCGCTCAGGTGCGACAGCGAGCCGTTGCCGACCGAGCCGATGTTCATGGCGCTGCCGTTCTTCTTCGCGTAGGCGAGGAATTCCTTGACCGTCTTCGCCGGGCTGTCCGCGGGGACGGCCAGGATCATGGGAGTGATGGCGACGGTCGAAATGGGGCGCAGGTCCTTGTGCTGGTCGTAGGGCACCTTGCGCATGAGCGACACCACCGCATTCGGTCCGGTGTTGCCGAAGACCAGGGTGTAGCCGTCGGGGGCGGACTTCACGACGTAGTCCACGCCGATGGTGCCGCCGGCGCCCGGCCTGTTCTCCACGATGACCGGCTGGCCCAGCGATTCGCTCATCGGCTGCTGGATGATGCGGGCGAGCTGGTCGGTGCTGCCGCCGGCGGCGTAGGGCACGACGATGCGGATCGGCTTGGTCGGGTAGCCCTGGGCGAAGGCGGGCAGGGCCAGCGAAAGACAGGCGGCGCACAGCAGGGAGCGGCGGGCAGCGAGGAACGGAATCATGGGGAGTCTCCTTGTGATGCGTGGACGCCGGCGCCGACGGCAGGTGCCGGCGCCGGAGGGGGTAGGGGCGGCTCAGCCGCCGAGAACGGTGGACCAGTAGCTGCGGGCGCGGTCCATGTGGCGAAGGATCAGCAGCTGGGCCTTGGCGCTGTCGCGGTTCCTGATGTGCTCCAGCAGGCGGCGGTGGTCACGCAGCGAAGCCTTGCCTTGCGCGACATCCTCGAACATCACCTCGCGCCGCCGGTCGGTGAACCGGTAGAAGGCGTTGAGCACCCGCACGAGCACGGAGTTGTGCGTCGCGTCCACCAGGGCGATGTGGAATTCGGTGTCGTCGGCGGCGATGTTGCCTTCCTTGGCCAGCACTTCTTCGGTGTGGCGCAGGACCGCCTCCATGCGTTCGAGGTCGGCGTCGGTGCGGCGCTGGCAGGCGAGTCCGACGGCCAGCACTTCGAGATGCGCACGCACTTCCATCGTCTCCGCGACTTCGGTCGGCGTGGGCGTCGCGCCCATGTCGGTCAGCATCACCAGTGCCTCGAAGCTGCTCTCGCGCTCCACATGGCGCAGGTAGATGCCCGAGTTCGGCCGCGACTCGACGATGCGCAACGTCACCAGCGTGGCCAGGGCCTCGCGCACCGCATTGCGGCCGACACCCAGGCGTTCGGCCAGGTCGCGCTCCGACGGCAGCCGGTCGCCCGGCTGGAGGCGCCTGTCCCTCAGGTAGGCCAGGATGCCCGCGATCGCGTTGTGGCCGCCGTGTTCGCGGGCTTCACCGGCGGCGGGTTCGACTTTCGTGACCATCGCTTTCTCTCCTCGTCAAAGATCAAGCACGAGTGTCTTCGAACGCGAGCCGGAGCAGCAGATCATCATCGAGTCGTTCGACTGCTTTTCGTCGGTGCTCAGGAAGTCGTCGCGGTGGTCGGGCTCGCCGTCGAGCACCGCCGTTCGGCAGGTGCCGCACACGCCGGCCGAACAGGCATAGGGCACGTCGATCGAATGATCGAGCAGGGTGTCGAGGATCGTCTTGCCGGGTGCGACCGTGAGGCGTGCGCCGCTGCGGTTGAGCACCACGTCGTAGCCGCCCGCGGTCGCCGCTTCGCTGCCGGCGCCGAAACGCTCGAAGTGCACCGTGCGCGGATCGCGCGAGGCGCATGCGGCGATGAATGCGTCGATCATGCCGCGCGGGCCGCAGCAATAGAGGTGGGTGTCCGCCGGCGCGTTGCGCGCGATGGCGGCGATGTCGAGCTTGTCGGTGTCCGGTGAATCGAAGCGAAGCTCCACGTCGGCGCCTTCGCCCTTCATGCCGCCGAGCGCATCCCGGTAGGCCATGTGAGACGGCGAGCGGGCCGCGTAGTGCAGACGCCAGCGGCGGCCGACGGCATCGAGCCGGCGCAGCATGGACATCACCGGCGTGATGCCGATGCCGCCTGCGATGAAGATCGTGTGTGGCGCGCTTTCGTCCAGCGGGAAATCGTTGACCGGCGGGCCGGCTCGAATCACGTCGCCCACGCGTGGGGCCGCATGCATCCATGCCGATCCGCCGCGGCCCTCGTTTTCGCGCTGGATCGCGAGAACATAGCGCCCTGTGTCCGAGGGCGCATTCACCAGCGAGTAGCTGCGGACCATGTTCTCCGGCAGGTGCAGGTCGATGTGCGAGCCGGCGCCGAAAGCGGGCAGGGGCTGGCCGGTGGCCGACTCGAATTCGTAGGAAGCGATGCCCTCGGCTTCCAGCCGGATCTGCTTCAGTCGGAGGTCGATCAAGGGGCTGCTCATGGCGCGGGACGTGCTCTCGCGCTCAAGGCGTGTAGCCGAAATCGGCGCCCAGCTTCGCGGTCATCAGCTCGCGGCCGGATTCGCTCCACGACTGGCCCGCGGGCAAGGTCAGCGACACCGCGCGGACCATGGGCAGGTCGGGGTCCTCGATGCGCGGCGGGCGCTGCTGGCGCGAGGCGAGGTTGCGCACGGATTCGAGCAGCAGCCGGCGCGTCATCGCGATGCCCGTGTCGCTCATGCCGAGGTGTTCCTGCGAACGGTCGTAGATCGGCGACACGCCCGACTGGCAGGCGGCGTCCTGCACCCACAGGCCGGGCAGGCCGGAGAACCAGGTCTTGGTCTGTGCGTCGTAGTTGAAGAGGAAGGAGCTCTGCAGGTTGAACTTGGTCCAGTACTTGGCGAAGGGCTCGGTCGCCGGGCGCGGCGCGTAGGCGTTGACGCTCGGATGGCCGGTCTCGCGGCCGGCATGGCCGTTCTCGAACAGCTTGCGGGTCTTCTCGTAGAACTTCTGCGACGGGTGATACGAGAACATGATGCACAGCGTGTTGTAGTCATCCAGCGGCACCCAGGCATGGCCGCTGAGTTCCGGATACTGCGATTGCGGCGGCACCAGCGTGTAGAAGGGCAGCAGGAACTGATTGACGCGCCAGTAGTGGGTCTCGTCGTCGAGGATGCGGCGCGAGGCGATGCTCATGCCGAAGTCCTGGCGCTTGCATTCGAAGGTGGGCCGCAGGTCCTTCTTGGCCACCCAGTCGCTGATGGCGCCTTGCGAATCGATGCGTCCGTGCAGGATCGGCGCATGGGCCGAATCGATCTCGCCTTCGACCGCCTGCAGCCAGTTGCACTCCTGGATGCGGAAGCTCACGTGCACGTTCTCTTCGGGCACCAGGTTCCATTCGAGATTGGGCAAGGGCGGCGGGGCATCGCGGTCGGGACCCATGTAGGCCCAGACGATCCCGTTGCGTTCGCTGCAGGGGTAGTTCTTGATGCGCAGCGTGTCCTTGAGGCGGCTTAGCGCGGGCTCGGCCGGCGTGTCGACGACGCGGCCCTCGGTGTCGAACTTCCAGCCGTGATAGATGCAGCGCACGCCGCAGTCCTCGTTGCGGCCGAAGACCAGCGGCGCGCCGCGATGCGGGCAGGCGTGGTCGATCAGGCCGACCCGGCCTTCGCAGTCGCGAAAGGCGATCAGGTCTTCGCCCAGGAGTCGCACGCGCTGTGGCTGGCCGTCAGCCTCCAGGTCCCTGGAGGGAAGGAAGGGGATCCAGTAGAGCCGCATCAATTGGCCCATGGCGGTGCCGGGTCCGACGCGGACCAGGGTTTCGTTGTCTTCGTGCGAAAGCATGGATCGGGATTCCTGTGGATGCTGTTGTGTCTTGCCTGAAATTGGTAGGCCCATTGTGGCCCGCCAAAGTGGTGGGACCAATTCTAGGTGCGCGCCCGAACGTCCGTCAAGCGCCGGTGTGGCGAGGAGTCAGATCTCCTGAGCTCTGATCAAAGGTGTTGAACAGGGCCGGCCGTGAGGTTGCGCGATTCGGCCTGTGGCATCCCCGGTCCGCCGCTTGCGGCCAACACCGGACCTTCACGCATTGCTCTTGGCGGCGGTCTTCTGCCTAGCGACTACTTTCAGCAACAATAAGCCGTGAAGCTCAGAACTGGCCCGAACGGCGTACATCTCTTTGACCGACATTCAGGTCTAGATGTCCTGTTAGACGAACTGCGCTTGGACAAAGGTGCCTGGTCTACGGCCCCTCGGCAGGTGTCCGTGGCTCTCACCAATGTTTGTGACCTCCACTGCGCCGCTACGCACCTAAGCACAGGGCGGCGCTGAAGTCAGACCAGGTCTTGGCGTGGCAAAAGGAGCTGGATGAGGTGGGATGCCTTGGCATCGGCTTTGGCGGAGGCGAGCCCACATTGCACCCTGCCTTCTCCGAGATATGTCAGCGGGTGGCCGAAGAGACCCAGCAATCTTCTGACGCCTCCGGTCGGGTGGCGGTCAGCGACCCAGGACCAGGATGAGCGCGGGAGCGCGGTCCTGGCAACCAAAGGAGAATGAATTGAGCGTCAGTCGTCTTGCCGCAGCGTGTGCGATCTTCTTCTCGGCGACGACTTTGGCGCAAAAATTCTGGGAACAACCCTGCGGTGCACTCTGCCAACACAATCCGCTCCCCAAAGCGCCGAATCTTCCATTACCCCAACTTCCCACCCTCGACGATGACAGGAAGGCTTTGCAAGCAGCCCCGGGAGCCGTGGTCAAGGCATTGGGTGATGCAGCGCCAGCCGTAATTCAGGCGGCAGGGCAGGGCATCGGAAAGATCACCGAGCAAACAACCGAGGGGGCGTCCCGGATCGTGACTCAGACGGCCGACAACTACTATGCGACGTACGTCAAAGCCTGGCGCGACGGCGCAGAAGAAGCCAAGCGCGATCTCAATCAGGTCTCCGATGCCGGAAAAGCCTCCCTGAACTTCACACAACGCGAAGCTCAAGATTACGCAAACGCAGCCAGGACAGCGGCGCATCGCGCTCGCGAGGGCAAGCTCGCGGATGCCGCTTGGGGATGGACAATCTCTGGCTACACCAGCGATCAGAAGAACTTCTTCAAGGCGACACAGGAAAGTGCCCTGATTAACGAAGCCGCAGCAACCGCGGCCGCTACCTATGGCGGCCCAGGCGGCGCGGCTGCATATGCAGCGTGGCAGACCTACCAGACAACCGGCGATGCAAACCTGGCGTTCCGCGCCGGATTGCTGGCCGCCGCCTCAAGCCAGGCTGGCGCCGCGACATCGCAGATGCCCTCAGGAACGCTGGGACAGGTTGTCGAAAAGGCGGCTATGGCGGGCGCAGCTGGTGGCATTGCGGTTGCCGCCGCAGGCGGTGACCAGACAGCAATCGAGCATGGATTCCTCAAGTCCGGCGGCGCAGTCATCGTTCAGAGCTCCACCGACACGATCAAGGGCTACTCACCGAAGCTCGCCGATGCAGCAAAGGCGGTCGACTGCATCTCTGCGCGTGACCTCAACTGCCTTGCAAACACGACTTATGCGCGCCAGCAAGGCAAGATCTTGATGGATAAATATGGACAGCCCATCCAGGACGCACTCGCAGCGAACGAGACGATAGGCAAGTGGACGGCCGCCGCCAATCAGGCAGCTGAAATCACCAAGATCTCGAAGCTTCCCAACCAAGAGTCCATTCCGGTGATGGACAACAAATGGGTCCTGACTTGGACGCTGGGCCAAGCTGGCGAGATTAAGAAAGGTGTCCCCGCGGTTGTACTGACGCAGGTCGCACATACCCCGCCCTTTATCTATAGCACGCGGTATGGAAAAGCCTCGCCGCAAGCGGACGCGGCAATACAACCTGGTGCAGCCGCGGGCCCTCCGCCTGGGAAAACGGCGGTTTCCTATGCCTGCACCATCCAGGGGTCGACCAGGCACGTCACCGAAACGCCGCAAGGGCAAGGCTGCGAAGCGATCTACCAGAGACCAGGGCAGGGCGATACGGTTCTATGGAGCACGCCACACGGGGGCACTGATGCTTGCGTACAGAAGGCCGTTGCATTCGTGCAGAACATGGAGCACCAAGGGATGAAGTGCCAGCAGACGAGGTGAGATCCTCCGCATTCCCGTTTCTCCGCAAGAAGCAAATCTTGCTCCATTGATGACGGTGATGGAACGCCCGGCCCACTCTGAAGGTCGCTGTAGCCCGCTCGGGGACAGTCACGTTGCTGAAGAATGACACAATCGACAGTACCGTCGCCGTCTCGTCCGCCTTGACTCTGACATCACGATGTTCGAGTTGGTCAACATCCGAGCTCACGCCTAACCCTAGGAACCCGCTCGAGTCGGTGTCTAACAAGGCGACGCAGAGGCGACGCCAGTTCACGAGGAGCGCTGATGGCACTCGGGGTAACGGCGGGTTCAATCACGGACGAGCTCGGTGCGCCATCGTTCGTGCTCTCGTTCTTCTCAACCATCAGCGCGCATTGCGAACCTCCCGGCTGGGGCAGCCGCTTCCTCCAACTGATGAACGAACTCTACCAAGCTCGTTTGCCTCATGTGAATTCGTTGCTCGTGCTCACGGAACTGCGGCAGGCAAAAGCGATCCTGAACAATGCCCTGGCGGCCTCTGCCGAGGAACAGCGGGATGCAGTTCTCCACTGACGGCCTTCAGACGGCCAATACCAGCCGTTCAACGAAGCCTCCGACATGAGACGTTCACCGAGCGAGTTCTCAGCGATGGCTGATGCCCGCAGCGGGGCAGCAAAGTCGAGCCACCGGCGGGAAAGCCGGAATGCGGGCCACAGGCAGTCACCTCGGCGAGAACGCACACGTCATGGTTCCAGGAACTGAGGGCTACGCGGAGCATGCTGAAGAACTGATCGAGCGCTTCGAGGCGGTCTCGTTCTCGGCAAAGCACGAGGCCGTCGTGCACCTCCTGCCGTCAGTGCCGTCGGCAGTCCTCGACGTGGGCGCCGGGTCTGGTGTTGATGCTGCATGGTTTGCCTCGCAAGGCCACCGGGTGGTAGCAGTCGAGCCCACGGATTCGTTGCGCCTCGCAGGCATTCGACTCCACGGAGCGCATCCCATCGAATGGATTGACGACAGCTTGCCCGACCTGGCTTGCATCTGCGCTCGGGGTCAGAAGTTCGACGTTGTCATGCTCACCGCTGTGTGGATGCATCTTGACGCGCAGGAGCGGCGGCGGGCAATGCCGCGAGTTGCCTCCTTGCTCGCGCCTGGTGGAGTCATCGTGATGTCCCTCCGCCATGGGCCGGCGCCAAGTGAACGGCGCATCTTTCAAGTGTCGGACGAGGAGACCGTCGATTTGGCCTCCGGCTGTTCGTTGAAGACGGTGCTCAGTCTGCGCACCGCATCCGCGCAAGCCGCCAATCGCCGGGCAGGGGTTACATGGACACGTCTTGCATTCCGTTGGGCGACTTGACCGGCGGCACGGGCGGCGTCATGCCGGCGCGATGCCCGCCTGCTCCAGCATGGCGTGCAGCAGCACGTTGCAGCCCGCTGCCAGGTGCTCGGGCCGGGCGTCCTCGATCTCGTTGTGCGAGATGCCGTCCTTGCAGGGCACGAAGATCATGGCCACGGGCGCCATCCGTGCCACATAAACGGCGTCGTGGCCGGCGCCGCTCACGATGTCCAGGTGTCGCAGGCCGGCGCGTTCGGCGCCGTGGCGTACGGCCGCTACCAGCGCTGGCGTGAACTGCACCGGCGGGAAGTACACCGTCTCCTCCACCGAGACGCTCACGCTGCCCTGGGCCTGCAGCGCGGCGCAGGCGGCGCGCAGCCGCGCGTCCATGCGCGACAGGCCCGCGTCGTCGCCGTGGCGCAGGTCCACGGTCAAGGTCACGCGGCCCGGGATCACGTTGCGCGAGTTGGGGTGCACCTGCACGTAGCCCACGGTGCCGCGGCCGTGCGGCTGCTCGTCCATGGCGATGGCGTCCACTTCCTGCATCAGGCCCGTGGCCGCCTGCAGCGCGTCGCGGCGCAGGCGCATGGGCGTGGGGCCGGCATGGGCCTCCTGGCCGGTCACGACCACGTCGTACCAGCGCTGGCCCAGGGCGCCGGTGACCACGCCCAGCGGCACGTCGGCATCTTCCAGCACCGGGCCCTGCTCGATGTGGGCCTCGAAGTAGGCGCCGAAGCGCGGCGCACCGTCGGCGACGGCGGCGGGCGCGGTGCCGGCGAAGCCGGTGGCGGCCAAGGCCTGGGCCACCGAGATGCCGTCGCGGTCCACCGCGGCCAGCGCGTGGTCGAGCGTGAAGGCGCCGGCATATACGCCCGAGCCCATCATCACCGGCACGAAGCGCGAGCCTTCCTCGTTGGTCCACACGCACACTTCCAGCGGCGCCACGGTGCGGATGCCGGCGTCCTCCAGGGTGCGCAGCACTTCCAGGCCGGCCAGCACGCCGTAGTTGCCGTCGAACTTGCCGCCGGTGGGCTGGGTGTCGATGTGGCTGCCGGTGGCGATGGCGGGGCGCGTGGGGTCGCTGCCCTCGCGGCGCACGAAGATATTGCCGATGGCGTCCACCCGCACGGTGCAGCCCAGCGCCTGCGCCCAGCGCAGGAAGAGCTGCCGGCCCTGGCGGTCCAGGTCGGTCAGGGCCACGCGGCAGACGCCGCCCTTGTCGGTGGCGCCGATGCGCGCCAGCGTCATCAGCGAGTTCCAGAGGCGCTCGCCGTTTATGGCGAGGTCGCGCGTGCGGGCTGCGGGGGTGAGGGTGTCGGCGTTCATGGGTGGGCTCCGGCCGGAGTGAGTGGTCAGCAGGCGAGGCGCTCGGCCAGGGCGATCAGGCTGCGGTCGCTGCCGGCAGGGCCCAGCAGCGACAGGCCCAGCGGCGCGCCGTCGCGCACGGCCAGGGGCAAGGAGAGTTGGGGGAATCCGGCCAGGCCCGCCAGGCACAGCAGGCGAATGGCGCGGTTGCGGTAGTCCTCCAGCGCCGGTTCGGGCTCGCTGCGCAGCGGCGCGATGTCGGGCATGGTGGGCATCGCCAGCACGCCGTCGGCGCCCAGCAGGGTGGCCAGGTGCGCCCGCAGGCGGGTGCGGAAGGCCTGGGCTTGCGCCACCTGTTCGTCGGTGACGCCGCGCGACCAGGCGAAGCGCTCCTTCACGCCCGGGCCCAGCGGCGGGGCGAAGCGCTCGATCAGCGGGCCGTCCGTCATCCAGGCCTCGCGGCCCTGGATGTGGCGGAAGTGCCAGTACATGGCGTCGAAGCCGTCCAGCGCGGCATCGACCGCCGCCGCGGGTCCGAAGGCGGCCTGCAGCCGCGCCAGCGCGGGCTGCAGGGCCGCGGCGGCCTCGGGCGTGGCCAGCGCCCACAGGTCCCGGGGCAGCAACAGGCGCGGCGCGGTCGGCAGCGGCGCCGGGTCGGCGGCCAGCAGCACGTCGGCCACGCGGGCGAAGGTGCCGGCATCGCGGGCGAACCAGCCGCAGGTGTCCAGGCTGGGGGCGAGGTCCAGCGCGCCTTCCAGGCTCACGCGGCCGTGGGTGGGGCGCAGGCCGTACAGGCCGCAGTGGTTGGCCGGGGCGCGCACCGAGCCGCCGGTGTCGGTGCCCAGGGCGAAGTCGCACAGCCGGCTGGAGACGGCCGAGGCCGAGCCCGAGGAAGAGCCGCCGCTGATGCGTCCCGGCACCGCGCCGTTGAGAGGCGCGCCGAAGTGCGCGTTGTCGCCGTTCATCGAGAAGGCCAGCTCGTCGGTCACCGTCTTGCCGGCGAAGGCGGCGCCGGCGTCCAGCAGCGCCTGCACGGTGGGCGCGGTGCGCGTCTTGATGCCCGACATCGCGAGCACGAAGGGGCTGCCGCCGCCGGTGGGGTAGCCGGCGACGTCGAACAGGTCCTTCACGCCGAAGTACAGGCCCGCGAGCGGGCCGGTGGCGGCATGGGGCACCGGCGCGTCTGGGTAGGGGACGAAGGCGTGGGCAGGGTCGTGCAGGGGCATGGTGCGAAGGCGGGAGGCCTGGTCAGGCGAGGGCGGGCGCCAGGCCGGCGGTTTCGTCGGTGCGGTTGCAGCGGGCGCGGTGGCCCGGGCCGAAAGCGACGGTGCGCGGCTGGCCGTCCAGGCAGCCCGCGGCGGCCAGCGTGCAGCGCGGCGCGAAGGCACAGCCCGGCGGCAGCGCCGCCAAGTCGGGCGGCGAGCCGGCGATGGTGCCCAACGGCGTGCCGCGGTCCATGGCGCCGTGGGCGCGGCTGCGCAGCAGGGCGATGGTGTAGGGATGGCGCGGGTGCCGGATCAGCTCGCGCGCCGTACCTTCCTCCACGATGCGGCCGGCGTACATCACGGCAATGCGGTCGGCCACCTCGACGGCGGCGCCGATGTCGTGGGTGACGAAGATGGCGGCCAGGCCCAGGTCGCGCTGCAGCTCGCGCAAGAGCAGCAGGATCTGGATCTGCACCGTGGCGTCCAGCGCGGTGGTGGGCTCGTCGGCCAGCAACAGCTGCGGGTTGCAGGCCAGGGCCAGCGCGATCATGGCGCGCTGGCGCATGCCGCCGGACATCTCGTGCGGATAGGCCACCAGCCGCCGCTCGGGGCTGGGGATGCGCACTCGCTCGAACAGGGCCAGCGCGCGCTGGCGGGCGGCGGCCCGGTCCAGGCCCTCGTGGCGGCGCAGCGATTCGACGATCTGCGCGCCCACGGGATAGACCGGGTCCAGCGCCAGCAGCGGCTCCTGGAAGATCATCGACGCCACCTTGCCCCGGTAGGCCGCCAGCTCGCGGCCCGACATCGCCAGCACGTCGCGGCCGGCCACCTGCACCTGGCCGCCGACGCAGGTGCGCCGCTCGGGGTGCAGGCGCAGCAGGGTGCGCAGCGTCACGCTCTTGCCCGAGCCCGATTCGCCGATCAGCGCCACCACCTCGCCGCGGCGCACTTCCAGGCTCACGCCGCTGACGGCCTGCACCGGGCGCCGGCCGCCGGTGAAGGTGACGCTGAGGTCGTGCAGGCGCACCAGAGCTTCGTGGGAGTCGTGGGTGTCGGGCATGTCGTTCACGGATTTGCCTCCGTCCTGGCGGGCTGCGGTGCGAGTGCCCCGGTGCAGGCGGCGATGCGGGTCGCGGGCTTCATGCGGCGAGCGCGGGCGCGCGCGGATGGCCGCTGCCGGCCTCGTGCATCAGGCAGCGCGCCATGCGCAGCGGGGCCACGGGCAGCAGCGCCGGCCCGCGCTGGGCGCACGCCGGCGCTGCGCAGGCGCAGCGCGGGTGGAAGCGGCAGCCGGCCGGCGGGTCGATGGGGTTGGGCGGGTCGCCGGCGAGCGGCGCCTCCTCGGTGCGGTGGTCCGGGTCCATGGACGGCATGGACGACAGCAGCGCCTGCGTGTAGGGATGCGCCGGCTCGTCGTACAGCGCGTCGGCCGGGCCCACCTCGGCCACCTGGCCCAGGTACATCACCATCACCCGGTCGCTCATGTAGCGCACCACGTGCAGGTCGTGGCTGATGAAGACGTAGGTCAGGCCGAACTCGGCCTTGAGCTGCTGCAGCAGGTTGATCACCTGCGCCTCGACCGACTTGTCCAGCGCCGAGACGGCCTCGTCCAGGATCACCAGCCGCGGCTGCAGCGCCAGCGCGCGGGCGATGTTGACGCGCTGGCGCTGGCCGCCCGACAGCTCGTGCGGCCAGCGCTCGGCGAAGCGCGAGGGCTCCAGCCCCACGCGGGCCAGCAGGTCGCGGGCGCGGGCCACGGCCTCCTTGCGGCGCACGCCGTGTACCTGCGGGCCGAAGGCGATGGAGTCCTCGATGGTCAGCCGCGGGTTGAGCGAGGCATAGCTGTCCTGGAAGACCATCTGCACCTGCCGGCGGAAGTCCTTCAGCGGCAGGTCGCGCGCGCCGACCACGCGGCCGTCGAAGACCACCTCGCCGGCCGTCGGGTCGATCAGGTGCATCAGCAGGCGCGCGGTGGTGCTCTTGCCGCAGCCGGATTCGCCGACCACGCCCAGGGTCTCGCCCTTGAGCACTTCGAAGTCGACGCCGTCCACCGCGCGCACCACGCCGCCGGCACGGCCCAGCAGGTCCTTCTTGAGCGGGAAGTGCTTCTGCAGCCCGCGGATGGTGAGCAGCGGCTGCGCCGGGCCGCCCACGTCGTCTGGCGTCGTCGTCGTCATGTCTTGTTGTCCATCGCGGAGCGCAGGCCGTCGGAGAGCAGGTTGAAGGTGATCGAGGTGATGAAGATCATCGCGCCCGGCAGCGCCGCGACCAGCGGCTGGGTATAGATGGCGGTGCGCAGCGTGTTGAGCATCAGGCCCCATTCGGGCTCCGGCGGCTTGACGCCGAGGCCCAGGAAGGACAGGCCCGAGGCCAGGATCATCGACACCGCCACCAGGCTGGTGGCGTAGACGAAGATGGGCCCCAGCACATTGCCCAGCACATGCACCTTCACGATGGTGAAGCCACCCGCGCCCGAGGCGCGCGCCGCCTCCACGTAGTCGCGCCCGCGCACCTGCGTGGTCACCGCCTCGGCCACGCGGGCGATCTGCGGGATGAACACGATGGTCAGCGAGATCAGCGAGTTGGCGATGCCCGCCCCCAGCGTGCCCGACAGCGCGATGGCCAGCAGCACCGAGGGGAAGGCATAGAGCACGTCGATGGTGCGCATGATGGCCGTGTTGACCAGGCCGCCCGCATAGCCGGCCAGGATGCCGATGCCCGAGCCGATGGCGAAGGCGCACAGCACCGGTGTGATGCCCATGAACAGCGACAGCCGCGCGCCCACGATCAGGCGCGACAGCAGGTCGCGGCCCAGCTCGTCGCTGCCCAGCGGCAGGCCCGGCGTGCCCACCGGCTTGAGCCGCTTGAACATCGACGACTGGTAAGGATCGGCCGGCGCCAGCCAGGGCCCGAAGACGGCCAGCAGCACCAGCAGCAGCACCACCACCGCGGCGGCCACGGCCACCGGATCGCGCAGAAAGCGCGCGCCCACCGAGGCCCAGTAGCCGCGCGTGTGCTGCGCGGGCAAGGGCTGCACGTCGTCCGGAGATGAAAGCACAGCGGACATGTCAAAGATCCATGGCGTCGCGTTTCACGCGCATCGAATGGCCGCGGAGCAGGCCGAGCGGGAACATCCGCGGAACCGGCTTTCCCGGGCCGCTGGATGTGTCCCCTTGATGTGGGTGGCGGAGCGCGAAGCGCGGAGCCTGGGGGTGTTCCATTTCAGCTCCGGGCGATGCGAGGATCGAGCAGCGTCTGCAGCACGTCCACCGCCAGGTTGAGCAGCACGAAGAACAGCGCCAGCACCAGGATCGTGCCCTGCAGCAGCGGCAGGTCGCGCTGGAAGATGGCCGTGTTGAGCAGGAAGCCCGTGCCCGGCCAGGAGAACACCGTCTCGATCAGGATCGAGCCGCCCAGCAGGTAGCCCAGCTGCAGGCCCATGACCGCCAGCGCCGTGGGCGCCGCGTTCTTGACCACGTGGCGGAAGATGCCGAGCTGCGTCAGCCCCTTGGCCTTGAGGCCGACGATGAACTCCTGCGCCAGCAGTTCGGCCACCAGCGCCCGCACGGTGCGCGCGATGATGCCCATCGGGATCACCGACATGGTCAGCGCCGGCAGCACTATGAACTGCACGTGCGCCCAGTCCCAGGCCCACTGGTCCGAACCGCCCGGCCCGGCGCCGGTGGCCGGCAGCCACATCAGCAGCGAGGAGAAGACGATCACCATCACCATGCCCAGCCAGTAGTGCGGCGTGCTCACGCCCAGCACCGACACCAGCGAGGCCAGGCGGTCGATCACCGAGTTGCGGAAGTAGCCCGCCACGAAGCCGAACAGCGCGCCCAGCGCGAAGCCGATGGCGGTGGCCGCGACGGCCAGGCGCAGCGTGTTGCCCACGGCGCGCAGCACCTCGCCGGCCACCGGGCGGCTGGTGCCGATGGACAGGCCCAGGTCGCCGTGCAGCGCGCGCCATACCCAGCGCAAGAACTGCTCGGGCAGCGGCCGATCGAAGCCGTAGGCCGTGCGCAACTGGGACTGCAACTCGGCCGAGGCATCGGCCGGCAGCACCGACACCAGCGGATCGCCGGGCGCGATGTGGACCAGCGCGAAGCACACGAGGGTGACCCCAAGCATGATCGGCAGGGTGTAGAGGATGCGTCGAAGCAGGTAGGCGAGCATGTCGGTGGCGGCGCACGGCTGGCTGGGCGGCGGTGGCCCGGATCAGTTCATGTGAATCGTGGCGATGTCGATGAACCAGCTCTTGGGCTGCACCACGCCCTGCACCTTGGGCGACATGGCGCGCGGGCCCACGTCGTGCGCGACGAACAGGAAGGGCGCCTCGTCCACCACGTGGGCATGCAGCTCGGCCAGCGCGGCGTCGCGCGACTTGTCGTCGAAGCTGGTGCGGGCCTTCTCGACCAGGGCATCGGTCTTGGGGTCGCTGTAGTAGCCCCAGTTCTGCGCCACCGGCGGCTGGGCCTTGGTGCTGACGAAGCGCACCATGGCGAAGAAGGGGTCCATGGTGGCCGCGCTCACGTTGGTGGCTTGGGCGCCGTGCGCGCCCGGGTCCTTGGCGCCCAGTCGCCAGCCGGAGAACAGCGTGTTCCATTCCACCACGTCGAACTCGACGTCGAAGAAGCAGTCCTTCAGGCTCTGCTGGATGAATTCGTTCATGGGCAGCGGCTGCATCTGTCCCGAGCCCGAGGCGGAGGTCTGCACCTTCACCTTGGCCGGCTTGGCGGCCGAGTAGCCGGCCTGCTGCATCAGCTTCTGGCCCGCGGGCACGTCGTACTTGATGTGGAAGCTGGGGTTGCCGCGCCACGGATCGCCCGGCTCGGCGATGCCGGTGGCCTCGACCATCAGGCCGCCCAGCAGCTCCTTGAGGGCCGCGCGGTTGAGGCACAGGTTGGCCGCCTGGCGCACCTTGATGTCCTTGAAGGGCGAGTCGGGCAGCAGCGAGAACTGCCAGGGCCACAGGTGCGGCTGCAGGTTGGAATACACCTTGAAGCCGCGCTGCTTGAGCGTGGCCAGCGCGTCGGGCGCGGGCGCCTCGATCCAGTCCACCTGACCCGACAGCAGGGCGGCGGTGCGCGAGTTGGCCTCGGGCAGCGGCAGCAGCACCACGCGGTCGATCCTGGGGCGGCGGGCGGCGTCCCAGTAGTCGGGGTTCTTCACCATCTCCAGGCGCTCGCGCGGCATGAACTTGGAGGCCTTGAACGGGCCGGTGCCCGAGGGGTCGGCCGCGAAGGCCGTCCAGGCCTGCTTGCTGCGCTCGGCCTTGTCGGTGACGCTGGCCGGCACGGCGTCGAACTTCTTCTGCCAGTGGGCCGGCGAGGCCATGAACAGGTTGGTGAGGTTGATGGGCAGGAAGGAGTCGGGCTCGCTGGTGGTCAGCTCCACCGTCAGGTCGTCGATCTTGCGGGCCGTGCGCAGCGTGGGCATGCGCGAGGCCGTGACGCCGATCTGCGCCGGGTCGTATTGCGGCGCGGCCTTGTCCAGCACCTTGCCCACGTTCCACACCACGGCGTCGGCGTTGAAGGGCGTGCCGTCATGGAACTTCACGCCGGGGCGCAGCTTGAAGATCCACTTGGTCTTGTCCTTGGCGTCCACCGCCCACGACACGGCCAGGTCGGGAATCACCACGCTGGGCTTGGTGGCCGAGCTCAGGTCCCACTGCGTGAGGCTGTCGTACATCGGGATGCCGGTGAAGCGGTTGCCCTCGTAGCCCTGGTCGGGCTGGCCCGAGGTGCGCGGAATGTCGGCGGCCGTCATGGCGATGCGCAGCACCTTTTCCTGGGCCTGGGCGGCGCCCAGCCCCAGGGCTAGCGCGGTGGCCACGGCGCTGGCGCGCAGGGCGGAAACAGTAAAGGGCGAGCGGACTGGAAGGGGCATGGAGCGGCCTCGGAGCGAAGGAAGATACCCCTCGCTACGCAAAGCCCGTGCCGGCCCGGATGAATCGATAGTAGCTATTTTTGTATCGATAAACGATATGCTCACCGAGCCGGTGCATGCGTGCACCGAGGCGGTGGCGGCGCCCGGCGCGGCGTGGTGCGGAAGGGGCTTCGCGGCCACGAACGCACCAGCCAGCCGGACTCGCATCGCATGAAACCGGCGCATGCGCACGGATCGAATGGCCGCGGAGCAGGCCAGGCGCGAACATCCGCGGAACCCGCTTCGCCGGGACGCTGAATGTGTCCCCTCGAGGGGTGGGCGTAGCGCGCAGCGCGGAGCCTGGGGAGGTCAATTCATCAGTGCGCTCGCGATGGCCCGCGCGCATTCGATCACCAGCGGCGCAAGCTTCTTCTGCGCCGCCTCCAGCGTCCAGCGGCTGGTGGGCGGCGAGACGTGCACCGCGCCGTACGGCCGGCCGCGCCGGTCCACGATGGGCGCGGCGATGCCCATGTCGCCGAGGAAAAGCTCCTCGTCGTTGCAGGCATAGCCCAGCTTGCGGCAGGCCGCGATGCGTGCCTGGATGGCCGCGATGCCGGTCAGCGTGGCGGGCGTGCGGGCCACGCGGGCGCTGCCCTGCAGCACGGCGCGCACCTGCTCGTCGGGCAGGCAGCTCAGCCAGGCGCGGCCACTGCTGGTGCAGTACATGGGAATGCGCATGCCCACTGGCGTCAGCACCGGGATGAACTGCGTCGTCATGCGCTGGGCCACGTAGAGCATGTCGAAATCCAGCGGCTCGGTGAGGCTCGCCGTCTCGCCGCTGGCGCTGGCCAGCTGCGCCAGATAGGGGTTGGCCGCCTGCACCAGCGGATGGCTGGACACGTAGTTGAAGCCGATGTCCATGCTTCGCGCCAGCAGGCGGAAGCGCCGCGTGTCGCCGTCCTTGCCCACGTAGCCCAGTACCTGCAGCGTGTGCACCGTTCGCTGGGCCGAGGCGCGGGTCATGCCGGTGCGTTCGGCGATCTCGGCCAGCGTCATGGTCCGGTGCGCGCCGTCGAAGCTGCGCAGCACGGCCAGCCCCTTTTCCAGCGACTGGTTGTAGAGCGGGTCGGACGACGCCTCGGCGGCGGCAGGGGCGGAGCGCGGGGGGGGAGCCATTTTCAGCATCGGTGGAATCGGCAATCGATTCTGCGCCCAGGCAAGCGCCGTGCCGGGCCGATCGACCGGGATGACGCGCAGGGCCGTCCCATGCAGGTGCCAGTCATCGGGTCGGGTGATCGTGAGGGTGTCGGTCTTGGTGGACCAGCGCTATTGCGGACGGAATGTGTGCGCGACGCGGCAGCCGGCCTTGGCATAGCTCAGGCCGCTGCTCTTGCAGCTCATGGCAAGCTGATAAACCGACTCATACAAGAGGCATATTTGTGCCTCTTGGTTAAGTAAAGTCCAATTAAACGCCCTAAATATGCCTCTTATGAAACTTGATAGTCCAGCGTTGTAGCTCTACAATACAGGCAGGAAAAGGGCGCTTATCTGTGTTTTGCCTTGTTTAAAGGCGGCATAAGGGCGCTTGTGTATAGAGGGTTTCAAGATGGGTCAGACACTCGGCGAGCTGGAACTCGACCTGGGCGAGAAGCTCAAGCGGCTCCGGCTCAACAAGAACTGGGACCAGAAGACGCTCGCGGCGCGCGCCGGCGTGAGCGTGCGCGCCCTGCGCAACATCGAGGCCGGCCAAGGCTCGACCGTCAAGACGCTGTTGAGCGTCGTGCGCGCGCTCGGCCGTGAGTCATGGTTGCAGACGGTGGCTCCAGTGGCGACCGTCAATCCGCTGACCCTGACAAGCCGCGCGTCAAAGCGCATACGCGCGACAAGTCCCGCGGTCAAGGTCAACGCGGCCAAACGGCTCCTCGCCACCGCCAAGCTCGCCGAAGGCGAGGGTCAAGCGGCGCCAGGCTCACCGGTCGAACTCAATGCAGCCCGGCGCCTGCTGGCGACCGCGAATCAAGCGAATGAGCAGCCGCCCAAGTTCCGAAAAAAGCCTGAATAGCAATAGCGGATTTTTGAAGGAATCGTATGGTCACTAAGAGGACTGCAACAAAAAAGGCAGGGAAGAAGCCGTTCACGCACGTCGGCGTGGTCGAAGTGCATCTGTGGCAGACACATGTCGGCTCGGTGACTCTCGACCCGACATACGGTTTCTACGTCTTCAACTACACGCCGGAGTTCGCCGGTAGCGGCATTGAGCCGTCGCCGTTGCAGATGCCGCTGTCGGAAGATGGCTACATTTTCACGGACCTTCCGGAAGCAACGTACAAGCGGCTGCCGGCCATGCTCAGCGACGCGCTGCCCGATGACTTCGGCAATGCGCTCATCGACCGCTATATGGCCGACCATGGTATCGCGGCCCCCAACATCACGCCACTCGACCGGCTGGCCTACATGAGCAACCGCGCGATGGGGGCGCTGGTGTTCAAGCCCGCGCGCGGCCCGGCGACGCACAAGCCCACCTCCATCGAACTCAGTTCTCTCGTCGAGCAGGCGCGTCAGGCTGTGACGGGCAACATGGACGACGATGACCATGCAAACGCCGCGCTGCGCAGCATCATTGACGTCGGCACATCCGCCGGCGGCGCGCGGGCGAAAGCCGTCATCGCGTGGAACCCGAAGACCGACGAAATCCGCTCGGGCCAGTTGGAGGCTCCGGACGGCTTCGAACACTGGCTGCTCAAGTTCGACGGAATGGGCGACGACCACGAGCTTGGCGCCTCGCAGAACTATGGCCGCGTCGAGTACGCCTACCACCTGATGGCGCGCGCCGCGGGCATCGACATGACCGATTGCCGGCTCCTGAAGGAGAACGGCCGCGCACACTTCATGACCCGGCGTTTTGACCGGGAAGGCATGAGTGGCCGCAATCACATGCAGTCGCTCTGCGCGATGTCTCATGTCGACTACAAGAAGAAGGGCACCAATGCCTATTCGCAGCTCTTCTCGACGATGACTCAACTGAACCTTCCGTACGAGGACATGGAGGAAGCGTTCCGGCGGATGGTGTTCAACGTCATGGGTCGAAACTGCGACGACCACACGAAGAACTTCTCCTTCTTGCTTCGCGAAGGCAGTGCCACCTGGGAATTCGCGCCGGCCTACGACGTCACCTTCGCTCACAATCCCAAGGGCGAATGGACCAGCCAGCACTTAATGTCGGTAAACGGAAAGTTCAAGGGTTTCGAAGTCGAAGACCTGCTGGCGGAAGCGGACCGGTTCAAGGTTGGCACCGCGAACGACGTCATCGAGCAGGTGCGCGAAGCCATCCGGCAGTGGCCGCAATTCGCGGAGTCCGCGGACCTTCCTGAGAACGAGATGGTCGACCGCCAGAAGCAGTTGTTGCTGCTGCTCGATTGACGCAAGAAAAGGTCCGCCTCACGGCCTGTCCGTTCCGTTAAGGAGTTGCCAAGGCCGGATCGGGAGCCTCGTTGTACCCCATGCAAGGCACCGCGGCGAGTGCGTACTGGTGGTCTTTGCTGAGATGTCCCATCTGCACAGAAGTGACTGGGAAAGCGTATTTCCTGAAGAGATTCAGTTGCCGCAAGTGCCAAGCAACGCTGACGAGCAATTTGGGTTCTGTGACGACGTGGGAGGGTCTTGCTCCTGATGACTGAGTGGAGCAGCTCACGCGCCGTCTCGGGCCAAGAGCTGGGGGAGCACGACCGGTTGAGTCCGCAGCCAATAGCGGACGTACGAACCGAACTCTCCGCGTGACCGCAGGGACGTAGGCAGCAGCCGAACGCGCTTTGCCAGGACCGCCGGCAGCGGCTATCCTTCCTCGCCATGGCTTGCTCGCACACCGCGTCGATTATTCGCACCATCCAAAGGATGGTGGGTTAGCGCGCGGCCTGAGCAGCCATAAGCAACCCGCCCCGTGAGGCGGGTTTTTTCTGTCTCCCGGGGCTTCAGTGCCACAGGAGATTGGAATGAGCGAATTCGATACGACGCGGACCGGCATGGCCCTTTCCGCGCCCGCGGTGCTTCATATGGTCTGCGGAAAGATTGGGGCTGGAAAGTCAACGCTCACCAAGCGCCTCGCGACGGAGCCGAAGACGGTTCTCATCAGCGAGGACGATTGGCTCGAACGTCTGTACCCGAACGAGATTCACACCATCGCGGACTACGTACGTTGTGCCGGCAGATTGCGTGAAGCGATGGCCGGCCACATCGAGGCGCTGCTTGCAGCCGGCACGTCCGTTGTGCTCGATTTCCCCGCGAACACCATCACCACAAGAGCTTGGGCCCGAGGAGTTTTCGAGAGAGCTGGGGCAGCCCATCGCCTGCACTATCTGGATGTTCCCGATGAAGTCTGCAAGGCGCGCCTGCGTGCTCGGAACCTCGCGGGAGAACACCCCTTCGAAACGACGGATGCGGAGTTCGACCAAATTACCAGTCACTTCGTCGCGCCAACGGTGGAGGAAGGCTACAACGTCGTCCGTTATGGCTGAATGAGTGCCAGTTGATGCCCCTCGCCGGCCGTTGAAGGCCGGCCGCGGAAGGCAGCATGCGGCCAATACCGGACTGTCATACCTGCCTGATCTGGCAGCACTAAATCGCCCTGCTCAAGCGCCAAGAGGGACCTGACTGTCGATTGACCGAAACCGCCCCGGACTGTGTCCGGTGGCACGCTTGAAGGCCGCGCTGAAGGCCGTGTCGGACTGGTAGCCGACGCGCTCGGCGATGCGGGCCACGCCCTCTTCGCCGTGCTTCAGCGCATGGCGCGCGACGGTCATGCGCCAGTGCACGAGGTAGTCGAGCGGCGTGGCGCCGGTGAGCCGCTTGAATCGCACCGCAAAGGCCGTGCGTGACATCCCGGCCACCGCCGCCAAGCGGTCGACCGTCCAGCGCTCCGCGAGGTTCCCGTGCAGCGCCGACAGGGCTGCGCCGATGCGAGCGTCACCCATCGCGCCGAGCCAGCCTTGCGGCTGCGGCGTGGTCTGCAGGTACACGCGCAGCGCCTGCACCAGCACCAGCGCCGCGAGGTTGGCCTTGGCGATCACGGCGCCCGGCCGCGCATCGCCCGTTTCCCATCGCAGCAGTTCCAGCAGGCCAGCCAGCGGCTGCGTACCCGGGTCGGCGGCACGCAGGTGGATGAAGGGCGGCAGGTGGCGCAACAGCAGCTCCCCGACCTCGCCCTCGAAGGCGAATCGCCCGCTGGCGAGCACCACGCGCGCGCCGTCCTTCGGGTCTCCGTATCGCACCACGCCATCGGGCCCGCGGTGGTCGCGGTACGCGGGTGCCGCGTCCTGCGCCGGGCCGGCCGGCACGCTGGCCGAGGTGAAGGGCTGGCCGTTGGTCAGCAGGTAGAAGTCGCCTTCGTCGAGCACTACCGGCGGCATTCCCTTTATGCGCAACTGCACGCGGCCCGCGAGCACGCTGCCCAGCTTGATGTGTGCGTCGTAGGCCGGAAAGCGGAAGGCCCAGCGTCCGTGCGCCTCGAAGCGCGACGAGAGCGTGCTGCCCACCTGCAGCATCGAGAGCACATCGGAAAGCGGGTCCATCGCAGCGGCCGGTTTTGTACGATCGAAGAGGAAAAATGCGCTCTTGATTATTCAACAAGACGTCGCGACGCGGGACGATCGCGCCCATGTCTTCCACCGCCCCTGCCTCACGCGCCCACGCCGCACAGATCCGCCGCCACGCGGTCGTGCTGGGCCTGCTCACCGCCATCGGCCCCTTCGCCATCGACATGTACCTGCCCGCGCTACCGGCCATCGGCCGCAGCCTCGGCGCCGATACGCGCGCGGTGCAGGCCAGCCTGATGGTCTTCTTCCTTGCTCTCGGCGCCGGCCAGCTGGTGGTCGGTCCGCTGTCCGACATGCTCGGACGCCGGCGGCCGATGCTCGTCGGCCTCGGGCTCTTCATCGCGGCCAGTATCGGTTGCTCCTTGGCGCCCGACGTGCAGACGCTGATCGCGCTGCGCTTCATCCAGGGGCTCGGTGCCTGCGCCTGCATGGTGACGCCACGCGCCATCGTGCGCGATCTGTACACCGGCCCCGACGCGGCGCGGCTGATGGCATTGGGTCTGACGGTCTACAGCGTCTCACCGATCGTGGCGCCACTGGTCGGCAGCATCGCGGCCGATGCGGCGGGCTGGCGCAGCGTGTTCGGCGTGATCGCCTTGCTGGCCATGGCGGACCTCGCCACCGTCGTGTGGCTGCTGCCCGAGACGCGGCCGGCCGCGGCGCGGCTGCAGAGCAGCTTCAGGAGCGCGATGGCCGGCTATGGTGTTCTGCTGCGCGACCGGCAGTTCCTCGTGATCGCATTCATGGCCTCGCTCGCGCTTTCGAGCTTCTTCGTCTACGTCGCCAACTCGTCCTTCGTGATGAGCACGCACTTCGGCGTCTCGCCGCGAACCTATGCCGTGCTATTCGCGCTCAACGCCGTGTCGCTGGTGGCGGTGTCGCAGATGAACGGGCGCTTGGTTGCGCGCTTCGGGCTTCGGCGGTTGCTGCGCATGGCGGTGGGCGTGCAGGTGGTGGCGATCGTGGCGCTGCTTGCGCTCACGCTCGGCGGCGTCGACCGGCTCGACGTGCTGGTCGCCCTGCTGCTCGTCGGCTACGGCTGCAACGGCGTGATCGTGCCAGCAACGTTCGTGCTGGCGATGGAAGGCCACCCGGCACTGGCCGGCACGGCGTCGGCGCTGATCGGCACCTTCAACTTCGTCGGCGGCGCGCTGGCAGTTGCGCTGGTCGCGCCCTTTGCCGACGGCACGCAGCTGCCGATGGTGGCGGGCATTGCGGTGTGTGCTGTGGCGGTGTTTGGATTGTCGCGGTTGGCGCTGAATCGCTGAGGTCGTGCGAACCTTGGTGGGCGCCGAACGGACAGTGACTATCGGCCAGAAGCGGAACTTCGTCATGCCCCTCTGGTTTTCGCGCGCGAGTCACTTGGGCCCCACGCTGTGGCTGCCGGTGATTGCGCAACCACCCGTACCGGTGGCGAGGGCGCACTTGGCGAGGCAGCAGAGGGCAAGTCTTGTTCTCAGCAACACCCTTGTGGCGAACGGTGACGCGGAATGACGAGGTTCACGGCCTTGCGGAGACATATGAATAAGGAGTAAGGCCGGCGCGAAACAAAATGTATCGGTCGCTACACTTCGGCATTGATGGTCCCCGACACAACTCAGCGCTCCTCCTTTTCCCCCACCGCCTTCCTCCGCCGCTCACCAGGCGTCGCAGCGCTGTGCCTGTCGCTCGTCCTGGCCGGATGCGGCGGCGGAAGCAATCCCGCGCTCATTGCGTCCATCACGCCGATCACGCCCACGACGCCCGCCACCCCGACGACTCCATCGACTCCATCGACTCCATCGACTCCATCGACTCCATCGACAACGGAGGTGACGTCAGTACCGGCGGCCGTGCCCCATTCCATCAGCGGCTCGGTCACCGGTCTGCGCGGCACCGGGCTGGTCCTTCAGAACAACGCGGGCGATGATCTGGCGGTCAACGCTGATGGCAGCTTCAGCTTTGCCTCCAAGCTCGACGCTGGCAGGGCCTATGTCGTGACGGTCAAGTCGCAGCCAACCGGGCCGACGCAGGTTTGCTCTGTCAACAAGAGCGCAGGGACCGTGGCCGATGCTGACATCAACAATGTGTCGGTGGTTTGCTCCACCTCCAGCTTTGCTGTCGGTGGCAGCGTGGCAGGCCTGCAGGGCACAGGTGGCTTGGTGCTGCAGAACAATAGCGGTGACGACATCACCCTCAACGCCTCCGGCCGCTTTGTCTTCAGCATGCCAGTCGCAAGCAGCGCCGGCTACGCAGTGACCGTCAAAACCCAGCCGACGTCGCCGGCACAAACCTGCAGCGTGAGCCAGGGCACAGGAACCGTCACCACAGCAGCCATCGACAACGTGGCCATCACCTGTGCGCCCGTCGCCTATCCCGTGTCCGGAACCGTTTCGGGTCTGGCTTCTGGCGCCTCACTCAGCCTCCAGAACAATGGCGCTGACAACCTGACTGTCTCGGGCAACGGCTTTTTCCAGTTTGCCACGCGGGTCGCCAGTGCAGGCACTTACGCGGTGACTGTCCTTGCACAGCCCGCAACGCAGACCTGCACGGTCTCGAATGGCTCCGGAACGGTTGGCAGTGCGGCCATCACGAACGTTGCCGTGTACTGCTCGACGAACGTCATTACGGTAGGCGGGACGGTCACGGGGCTGCAGGGCACAGGCTTGGTGCTCCAGAACAATGCAGGCAACGACCTCACGCTGTCCGCCAACGGCAGTTTCACGTTCTCCACCCCGATTGTTGTGAATTCTGCTTATGCAGTAACGGTCAAAACGCAGCCTGGGGTTCCCGCCCAGGACTGCACCGTCGCCAATGGGTCAGGAACCGCCGGCAGCAGCAATGTCATCAACGTTGTAGTTACCTGTGGCATCGCCAGCGCCAAGATGCTGTTCGTCGGGAACTCGACGGCTGCGATAAGTCCCGGCATCCAGCCATACTCGATGCCAGGTACGCCAGGCACTTTCAGTGCCACTCCGTTGCCAGCCAAGGCCGTTGCTGGCGTGAACTCCTTAGCGGTCGACGAGGACAAGAAAATTGTCTATGCCGTCAGCCAGCAGAGCGTCAGCTCGTTCAGTTTCACCCAGAGCGGCCTGTCCAACCCGACTTCGCTGTTCACCGCGCCATTCCTGCTGAGTTCGATTGTCCGGGACCCGCTGGGCCGCGTTCTCTTCGCAGCGGAAAGCAACTCGAGCTTCGTTGGAGCGCTTCCGCTCGACGCAAACGGGTTTGTTCAGCCGCCGACCAATGGGTGGTGGGGAACCACGGGCCCGGGCAATGCTGTCATGGCGGTGGACCCTACTGGCAGGTTCCTGTACGTGGCTAACGCGGGAAATCAGGATATCAGGCTGTACCGACCTGACGCAGCTGGGTCCCTTACCTATCCCGCCTGGATTGGCGTACTTGCCACCACTCCTTCGGCTATCACAATCGACCCAAGCGGAAAGTTTCTGTATAGCGTCAGTAACGCGGGGGGGTCGGGTTACGTGTACCCCATCAACCAGACAACCGGGGTACTGGGTGCTGCGCAGCTCTTCACTGCCACTAACAGCGACCTGATTGCAATGAATCCGGGCGGCACGCTAGCGTTCACAACCAGCGGGAGTCAGATTTGGGTTTACAGCCGCAATCCTGTCGACGGCTCGCTGTCCCCCTTGACTGTTCTGCCGGACGCATCGGGTACCCCGATCACTTCGCTGATGGTCGACCCGGACGGTACACGGCTCTTCGCACTCCAGCAGGTTGGTGTGGAGGCCTTCAACATCAATGCGCCCTACACCTTCAATTCGTTGGGGTTTGTCACGGCTCCCAACGACCCAGCCTCCACGCTCGGTCTTTCGCGCTAAACCACTCGCGGCACAAACTGCTGCAAAGATTGAAAGGACCGGTCCTTGGCCTTAACTCAGATGCAGCTCATTCAGTCGCTCGGCGAAGCCCTTGCCTGGTTTGAACGTGAAATCTCCTGGGGCGTACCAGCGACCGAACTAAGGCACCTGTGCGGCCGCATCGGCGAGCTCTATGTAGCGATGATCACCAACGGGCGGATGGCCACCGACGTCAATCAGCGCGGCTACGACGTTGTCGGCATGAACAATGAGCGGATATCGGTCAAGACGACGGCGCAAAGTGGCTTGGAAGGCTTCGTGACCTTCAACCCGCGAACGCTCGAATTCGTCGACCGGATATTCGTCCTCCGCGTGAACACCGAGGAGATGCAGGTCGAGACGCTGCTGGACACGCCTACTGCTGAGGCCCGAGTTCTTATGGGTGAGGATTCCGCCGGCCGCCTCAGCATCCCAATTCGCCGCTTGTCGCCGAATCGCACTGGGCCGCGTGAGCACGCCGACGTCGCCACGGAAGCCATCGTGGGCGACCTGATCGTGCGCGAACTTGAGAGCGGCACCATCGAGGTGCTGCGCAATGGCGCTCCCGTGCTACCTGCGAAGCCCGTCCTGCGCGAGTTGGCGGCGCAGTTCAATATCGGCCTTCTCAATAGCCGCGGAAATCCACTCAACACAAGGCAACTCGGCACGCTGGTTATTCGAAGCGCACTGGAACTCGGTGCAGGCGAACGCTACCCAACGTGATCCGCCTATGTGTCGCTAGTGATAGCGGAGCGGGCACGCGGGTTCGATCGGCCGATGTCGGACTGGCCGAGCCGCTCGAATAGAGCCTCGATTTCTTGCGGTGTCCGATTGATGGTCATGCGCGGGGCCTTTCGTTGTCTTGGGCCTGGCTGGCGGCCAACTCGACTTCCACCCACTGCGCATTCAGGTCGCTCGTCAGCCCCGCGGGCACGGACTGGAAGTAGGCCGTCGCGTCGTCCAACTCGCCCCAGCCAAACCTCTCGCTCCAATAGGTTTCCCCATCCGGTGAGCGCACCACCTTGGCTACGAATGGCCCGCCAATGATTTCGGACATTTCCTCCTGAGTCTCTCGCAGCCACTCGCCGAACGTGTCCACCAGGTCCCCGCCGTTCACGTCGGAGTCGCCCGCGTGCAGCGCCCGGCACAACCTGAAGAGGTCCTTGAGCTGTGCGGCACAGGGATCGGTGTTGGCCACGGGCATGCCAGCCACCTCGGCTTTGTGTGCGCGCAGCCAGCGCCCCAGATCGTCGACCAGCTCGGCGCCGCTGATCTCGCGATCCTCGAACTGAAAATCGCTGAAGGTCTCGAAGAGGTTGATCAGCGGCTTGGACGACGCCGTGGGTTCAGCCTGGGAGACTGTGTACCCCGTATCCCGAGCCCACTGCTCTGCATCCTCGCGGCTGGGCCAATGCATCGGCGAATCAACGCCGGAGGCCTCCATCAGCTGGCCGGCGCGGTAGCCGCTTTCAATTCGAAGACAGAACCTGGGGGTCTTGCCGTACGGTTCTCCGGGGACGACCTTGACGATGACGGGCATTGGTTCTCCTGGGGTTGCGGAGGGTTCCGCATTGCTTTGGGCGCGAGTGGCCATGGCCGCTCCAGTTTTACGCTGAAGGCGCATCGTGTCCGGCGGCCTCGGGTTCGATCTCATCAGCCTCGGGGAGGGACGAAAGCATCGCGTCGCCCCAGTCCTCAGCAATGGCGTTGAGGGCCTCGAGGCTTTGCGGCAGCGTCAACGCGGCGATCAGCGCATGCCGCGTTTTCTGCTCACGTTCACTGCCCGCCGTGATGTGCAAGGGCCCACAAATGCCCTCGACAACTTCATCCAGCGATTCCGTGGCGAGCTTCTGCACAAGGTCGACGTCCGGAGCGTGCTCGTAGCCGACGTAGCCGTACGTAACGGCCTCCGTTACCCATTCCTGTTCATTCCCGTGCTTCAGGCGCGTCCCCGCGATTCCCTCGATCAGAAGATCTCGCTGCGCATCGGATAGGAAATGCACCTGGTCGGTCCTACTCTGGTCCATCACGATCTTGGCGGCGACTCGCAGGTGTTGCTGAGCGGAGCGGTCGGTTGGGGCCAAGTCGCCCATGGCGAGGAGCAGCGCGGCGCGCGCGTTGTCCGCCAGGATCTGCGATGAAGCCGCCATGTCGGAAGCGGCGTCGAGGAGACGCCGGCGCTCGAACTTCACGCTGTCGAAGTGCTGGTGCTGGAACGCATCGACTTCAATCGCCCAGTCGATCTGGCTGCGTCCACCGTCGTCCGCGGACCAGCCCGGGACCTGGGCATCCACCCAGCTGACAATCACCTGGAGTGCGGCGTTGGTCAGTTCTGCGTCGACGATCCGGGCACCCTGTCGATCCACAAATTCGGCTTGAAAGGACTGAAAAGCGCCGCCGTTCGATTCCTCGAGATTGAAGCGCGCCGTTGCGACGCCGGCTCCAAGAAGCTTCTGGCGCAGCTCCAAGCGCTGCTGGGCAAGTTCATTTTTGCTCACGTTCATCATGCTCACCCCAAGGGGCGCTCCGTTTCAGTTTCAGTGTCACGTTCCGGCTCTTCGATGCGCACATAGCCGACGCCGAACTCCGACACCAACTCTGCGCCGCGCTCGACGAGGTACGCCTTCATCGCGACTTCCACGCGCCCCAGAGCGTCGCGATCGTCGCTCTCGATTCGGACCATGCGTTCGACACCGTCACGCGGCTTGGCGCTCAGCTCGAGTCCTTCAACCCCGGCCACGTTCTGGAGCCCAACCGTCACGTCCCCGATATGCGCTGCGAGAGCTGCGCCAGTCAGAGGACTGCGGAAAGTCAGCTCCAAGAACGGCTTCTCGTTGGCGAACAAGCCGCGAAGTTCAAACGGCCGTGCGCGGCGCATCGATTCCTGTTTTGGCCGATCGTCGAAGACCTTGACCGTCGCGCGGCGGATCTTCATCTGGCGCTCCACCGGGTTCTCGAAGTTGCCTCGGTCGCAGAAGATGACCGCTTCCGGCAGCGCCGCCTTCCGGACATCGACCGCACCGGTGCCGACAGGCATGCGTTTTGTGCCGACACACTGCCCCCCGTAGTAGAGCCAGTACGTGACAAGCTCGGTCCCGCGCTGCGCCGCCGGGACGTAGTCGGGCACCTCGCCCGTTCCGCCGGGCGCGGCCGGCGCGACCGTGGACTCGGTCGCTGCCGCACCGCGAACAGCTTCACCATCCTGCGAGGCGATGCGCTCGGCTCGCTTGCGAAACTCATAGACCCCCGAGCGGAGGCCTCGCGTGAACTCGACCACGGACTCATTCGCATGCTGCAAAGTTGCCTCGTCGACTTCTTCGCCCTCCTCGATCTTCAGAAGGAGAGCATCACGCTCATTCACCGCAACAAGGAACTCCTCGGCGTCCTTGGCGAGGTAGTGCGCGAACTCGACCGCCTTCTTCAGGGCGTCGATCGAACCGATCGGATCAGCCACGTTCGACCTCCGCTGCGCGGTCCGCCTCCGAGAGCATTTCGGCGATCGCAGACTGGAATGGATTGGGCATGCCCCGTCGCGTCAGCTCCGCGCTGAGGCTGCCCAAGAGTCCCAGCTCCGACCGCCGTGGATCGAAGTCGCCATGAAGCACCACGGCGGCAGCCTGGGGGGTCGAGAGTTCTTCCAAGAGCGTGCGCCCCAGTGGAACGTTCCCGCGCGCCTCAAGCCCCGCTGCAAGGATGTCCTCGAATGTCAGCTCCGAGGCATGCGAGATCACATGCTCATCACTGGCATACCCGAGGCCATGGTGGCCGTTCACAACGATGTCCACCATGTCGTCCGCATCGCGGCGATGCTCGGCGATGGCCTCGATGAGCGCCCGACGCACTCTTTCCGAGAGAAACCGTGGGTTGTCGTCCTTGCCATCCTCGAGAAGAACCGCGATCTGGATCTGCAAGTGCTGGTACCGGGGCGAGCCGGGCGCAGGCGCAGACTTGCCGAGCGCGGCAATGGTTGCTGCAAGCACGCTATCGCGGGCGGAGTTGTAGTTCATGGTCTGGACTCGATTGCTGTTCAGGCGTACATGCGCGGACGCTCGGCCTCGGTTTGGTCTTCGGCGGGGTCCGTCCCCAGGCCCGCGACGTCGCGTAGGTCCCGCCCCATCTCAAGGTCGTGGTCGCTGCCGGGATAGTTGCGGCGCGAGATCGTCACGTCGCCGCTCAGGATCCACTCCAGAGTACCGGCCGAGCGGCGCCACAACTCGGCACCGCCAGGGTTTGCGTTCAGCTGCGAGACCGCGATGTGACGCAGCGAGTCAGCTTGCTGCGCGGTCACGCCGCCACGCGGTCTCCCGGCTGCGTCGAGCAGATCCGCGGATATGTACTCGCCCTGATAGCGGTACTTCACCGTTGCGACTCCCGCATGCTGAAGGAGGATTCGCATGCCTGCCCGCTGCCCCTTCAGGGCGCGGTCGATCATTTGCCACGACTTAGGCATGGGCACGCTCCCCCTCGAACTCGGTCTGCGCATCCTCGAAGTCGGGTGCGCGCCACCGGTGGTACTCATCGACCCAAAGGTGGTGCCGTGCGAAATCCTCGTCATGGTTGAGCAGCTCACCTGCCTCCGACACGAAGAGGGTCTCACCTGGCGGGCGTTCATCGCACCACTGCAGGAAGAGACGCAGCGGCACCCTGCCCCCGTTCACGGGCCAGTTCTCCTCGTTGTAGCCGGCCAGTTGCAGGCTTTGACCGAAATCCCGCACGAGGAGATCCGGCTGGCTGAAATGGCTCGAAGGAAGCTGACCCTTGGCGGCCCCACCTACACGCACAGGCAGCGAAGGGCCGCCAAGCCTGACACCCATTCCCTCGCGCAGTTGGCTGAGTGCCGCGGTGTTCAGAGTCAGCTCAGCCCATCGAGGCATGCGCGTTAGAGGCATGTCCGGGTTTTGATCCGGGCCCAACTCCATCACCACGACGCGCTCCTCCCCCCAGCCATCGCCGCATTCCGGCAGAAGGTGGCGGTCCAGCGCCTCGGATGCGTTCCTCCAGCGCAACGGCTGGATGTTCCGATCAATGCCCTCGATCCGGACCGATTGCGTCAGCACATCGCGGTCCAGGTCCCAATCGATCGTGGAGACCCAGGCTGGGGTAACGGACTGCGGCGGCATCGCCTCGAGGAGCTCGTTGTCCAGCCGCAGGGCCAGCGCGTCGAGCTGCGCGGTATCGAGTCCGCCTGCCTGCCAGTCGATCTCGTCCTTTTCAGCGTCGAACACCTCGAGGCCGGTGATGCGCGGAACGGCGTCTCCGCCGTCGCGTGTAACTTCGATCACCACACGGCGCAGCCCCTCGTCACCCAGCAGGCAGCCGCGGAGCTCGGCCACCTCGATGAAGTCATCGCCTGCCTGCAGCACGTTCACTGTCTCCGCAGCCGCCATGAGGTGGTTGCGCTGCTCGGTGGACATGAGCGACCAGGCCGCACGCAGAACGTCCTGCAGGTCGCCGACCTCGTGATCGGGCTCGCTGTTCTGGCCGTGCTGCTCCGCAGCGTTGAGGATGCGCTCGATGCGCGGGTCTTTGGATTCTGTGGAGGGATTGGTCATTGGTTTTCTCAACCGGCCATGGCCAGGCCGCGTTCGGCGGATTGGAGGGCTGTTTGCTGTTCGGCTTCGTCAGCCTCGCGGATCTCGCGGAGGAACTCGGCGCCTGCGGCCCTCGCTGTTCGCGACACGAACCGCGAACTTGTTCAGAACGTGTTCGACGTCCTCCTCGGAGATGGCGAAGCCGTAGGCCATAGGTGGTGGTGGTGAGTGGACGTCGCCTTGACGGTTCTGTGTGCAAATTCAGGCGAAGCAAAACATATGCGCCGCCGTTCTGCATTATTACTATGCTACGGGCTAATCGTTTTTTTGTTTTCCGGAGCCTCTCACCATGGCGATGACGTCAGCAAGCGTGTCCACCGACGCAGAAACCGCAGCAGCCCGGGCAGCAGCCCCGGCCCCCGCCGTTCTGCGCTTCGCACCGTTCCGTCGGCTCGCGCGCGCCGCCTCCCCTGCTCCGGCTCCGGTTGCAACTCCAGCACCCGCTTCAGCCCGCGCCTCGGCACCAGCGCCACCTACGGCTCCAGCGTCTGTGGCCCGCCCGCTGGGCCTGCGCTTTCCCGGTGCGGCTGCGGCACCAGCAGCCCCGGCCGCTGCCGCGGCCCCGGCCCGTCCTCTTTCGCTCGGCAGCGCGCCGGCCGTGTCGGCTCCCGCCCCGGAAGCCCTCGCACCGTCCGCGGCGCCAGCCCCGACCGCTCCGACCCCCGCCCCGGCACCGGCACCGGCGCCGGCGCCGGCGCCCGCACCAGTCGCTGCTCAGGAAGAGCTGGATGACCTGACCCCGCCTCCGTCCGCTGCCCCGGTGCTGAAGGGATTCGGCTTCGGTTTCAAAGCGGCCGCCGGCGAGTCCGCCCTTCCGCTGGGCTTCGGCGGCGTGAACAAGCCTTCTGCCGACGAGATTCACGTCGGCATCGTCAAGAGCGTGGCGATCTATGGGGACTGGGCCGTCGGCTCGATGGATACCCAGGAGCGCGAGTCCCTGAAGATCACCGGCTCTGCCGTGGCGCACCTCAAGGAAGGCCTCGAGTACGCGCTCACGGGACGCATGAAGGTTCACCCCAGCCACGGCCTGCAGCTCGACGTGGTCAGCTTCGAGCCCCATATCAAGCCCGACGTGCCCTCCATGGCACGGTTCATCGCCGCGAACTTCATCGGCATCGGCAAGAAGCTGGCAGAGAAGTATCTCGACAAGATCAAGGAAGAAGGCGGCGACGAAGGCCTGGAGGCTCTGCGCCTGAAGTTGGTCAACGAGCCGTGGACGGTCACCTTCGAATCGGTCTCCAACCGAAAGACCACCTTCGGTGACAAGAACGCGCCTCCTGAAGACGGGGACAGCCCCCGCCCTCTCGGCGACTCGCCCGAGATCCCGTACATCGAGCGGATGCTCGCCACCAAGTTCGGCGCATTGCGCGGGCTCAAGGCCGCATCTCTCAAGCTGCTTGCCATGACCCTGTTCTCCAAGGCAAAGGAGATGGACGACAAGGAGCGGCCGATCACCGAGGTGGCCGCGGCGATCCTCGCGAAAGATCCGTACAGCCCCATGCGCACGATCCCGGGGTACGGATTTCAGAGCGCAGACGCCATCGGCAAAGCCCTGAACATCCCCCGCGACGCGGCCGTGCGCCTGAGCGCCCTTGCCTCTCACCTGGTCACTGAGGAGTGCGATTCGGCGGGGCATGTCTACGTGAGCGAGCCGCAGTTGCGAAACCGCCTCGCCAGGACCGAGCCGATGATCTCCCTGGAGACGCTGATCGAGTACGCGACCGACAGCGGAGACCTCAGGATCGAGGAGGACGAGCAGGGCCACCGGCGCATCTACCCCGCCAAGCTCTACGACGCCGAGATCCGCCTGGCCGACGACCTGCACGGCATGCTGGTGTCGGGGAAGCCCCTCCTTCGAAAGCGCACCTATGAGCAGTTCAAGGCCAAGGCAATCGAGGTGAGCCAGCGCCTCCTCGGCTACACCCTGGACGAAGACCAGATGAAGGCCCTCTATGGCATCGCGACCAGTGAGTCCCGGCTGCACGTCGTGACCGCGGGCCCCGGCTGCGGCAAGACGGCCATCATGGAGGTCTTCAGCGCCATGATGTCGCACAAGGACTGGGCGTTTGCCGCACCGACCGGCAAGGCGTCCAAGGTGCTGTCCGCGCGCGTGGAGCGCAACGGCTACTCGGCCTCCACCTTGCACTCTCTGCTGAAGGGAAGCCCCGAGGGGGGGTTCCTGGTCAATCGCAACTCTCCGCTGACCTGCGAGATCCTGGTCGTCGATGAAGGCACGATGCCGACGCTCTCGCTCTTCGAGGCAGCGACGGCCGCACTGCGCGAGGATGCCCACCTGATCATCCTCGGCGACCCTGGGGTCGACGGCCTGGCCGGACAGTTGCCCTCCATCGGCGCCGGCCGAGTGCTGAGCGACATCCTGCGCCTGCCGGGTGTGGACCACCACCACCTGACCGCGACGAAGCGCAACTCAGGCGCCATCCTCGAAACCGTGAACCAGATCCGGCAGTATTCGCTCGCCTGCGAGGATGGCGAAGGCGTCACGTTCTCGCACGGCCTGCCGTCGGCGGCAACCTACTTCGAGACAGTGGCCGCCAAGTACGTTGAGCGCGTCCAGGCCAACGGCATCGAGAACGTAGTGCTCCTCATGTCGCGCCGCAGCGGATCGGCCGAGGAGCCGACCTGGTGCACCGACTATGCGAATGCGCGTCTTCGCGACCTGATCAACCCGCACGCTGTGAAGATCCCTGGTACGGCATCCTTGCACGTCAACGACCGGATCGTGATCCGCGACAACATGACGCTCGGGCAGGATGAATCCGGGCTGGATGTGCGGGTCGTCAATGGCGATACGGGAACGATCACCCGCTTCCAGCCGCACAGCGATCCGAAGCAGCGCGGCGCCCAGTACCTGGTGATCAAGCTCGACGACGGGCGCTTCATCCAATTCCCGGGCGACGCCACCAAGGACCTGCAGCACAGCTACGCGGCCACCGTCCACATGAGCCAGGGCAGCGAATACAAGGACGTGATGCTCGTGATGACGCCCGGCCAGGCCTCGTTCATGAACGCGAACATGTTCCTGACGGGCGCCAGCCGGGCGCGCCAGGGCCTCTGGATCTATGGTGACGACGTCGACCTGCGCAAGATCGCTGCAACCAAGCTGCCCGCTCGCAACACGACGCTCGTCGAGCGCGTGGCCGGCAAGATGGCGGAGACGCTGCGCAATCTTGAAGCCGCCGGCGCCGATGATGACCGCCCGAAGGCCTGAGATGGTCGCGAGGCCCCGTCCCGATGGCCAACCATCCATCCCGAAGCCGCCGGTGATTCTGGATCGCGCGACAGGCGCGAGAATCGCGCTCGCTCGCTTCGCCACACTGAACCTCTCCTTTGCCGCGGGCGAGACCGGCGAACTTCGGTCTGCCTACGACGACCTGATCGGGCCCAACATCGCTGCGGTCATGGCCCGGGTGGGCTGGCTGTACGAAGGCGCGCTCATGCGCGTCGATGCCTTCCTGCCTGGCGAGAGCTCCGTCGAAGGCGGCCCCCAAGCCTCCCACATCATTGCGAGCGGCTGGGCCGGTCCCATTCGAGCCAAGGACGGCTCGTTCGGAATCAACGTCAGCTACGGCGTTGGTGCGAGCCACCGCGGCGCTGGCCTTGGCCAATTGCTTGCCTACTGCGCCGTCGCGGAATGCCTGGCCAATCAGGCGTTCGCCGGCGAGCCCATCCCGACTTTCGTGAATATCCAGGCGCGCGCGACGAACGGAGCGTCCCTGGCGGTCGCGCGATCCCTCGGCGTTCCGGCGTGCCATGGCGCCGGGTTCGCGGTCCCGGCGAGGGGCGAGCGGATCGAATACGTCGGCTTTCGCGAGCCCGTTCTGGGCTTCCTCGTGCGCAGTCTGCCTCCCACCAAGGCCCGCCTGCCCGAATACGACCCGGGCGCGCTCGCCGCCGCGCGGCTGGAGTTCATACCCGCCCTGGACGCTGAGTTCGACCTCCTCGGTTGGCTGCAAGACTCCACGGCCGCCGCGGAATCGGTCGCCATCGACGAACCGGAAAGGTTTCATTTGCACGGCTAACCTATCGCACTTGGGGTCCATATCAGTAGACTGACACGCAGAAAAAGAAATCGCTCCCCATGCAAACGACTTTCGAACCCCTTGCCCCCTTGAGCCATCTGATCGCGGCGCGTATGACCTCGATCGACGAGAGCTTCGCGCCTCGCCAGGATGGCTCCCTCCTCTATGCCGATGGCGACTCCGACGGCGCTCGTGTGCTCATTCGCCAGTACACGATGCTGACGGACCTTCGGGAAGCCGTCGCGATCGGCGTGACCACTCTGGATTTGGCCTTCGAGGGCGAGTTCGACCCCGTCGAGGACTCGCTCGCGCCCGAAGGTGAAACGGCCTACGAGAAGAACAAGGCGCTGCACGAGATCGCACTTGCTGGGATCGAGCCCATCATCTCGGCCGCGCGCGCCGCTGGTATCACCATCCACGCACCGGAGCTCGAGCAGGAAGCCGAGGCATTCGCGGACCAACAGCCCGAAGGTGAGCGACTTGCCGGCTGATATGAACGATCGACTGCGCGCCGCCGCAAGCGCCATCAACATGTTGCGCACGCGCCGCGCCGGCCCGCAGATTGGCACGCTGTACGGCCGGCCGATCCACGAATTCATAGAGAGCCTGGACGGGGTCCGCTGGTGGTTCGATGGGAAGCTCTTTGCCGGCCGGGTGTTGGCCCCTTCGGACATCGTCCATTACCAAGCGGTCTACGCACAGGTCATTTCCTGAGGTGGCGAGATGCTGAGCAATGAGGCGCCCGAGCGCCCTCACGCCGGAACCGGCAGCCGCAACATCGATGGCACGGTCATCGACCAGATCAAGCAGCGCGTCGACATCGTCGAGGTCGTCGGCCGTCATGTCGAGCTCAAACGCGCGGGCGGCGCACTCTTCAAGGGCCTGTGTCCGTTCCATACCGAGAGGTCGCCTTCGTTCACGGTGACGCCGACGCGCCAGAGCTACCACTGCTTCGGCTGCGGCGCTCATGGCGATGCCGTCCAGTTCCTGATGGAGATGGAGGGCATGTCCTTCCGCGAAACCATCGAGGACATGGCCCAAGCGGCCGGCGTTGCAATCCCCGCACCGGACCCGACCGCGCCGGTGATCCGCCGCCCTCCGCCCGACGTGCGCAAGGGCATGCACCTGGCCATGGAAATTGCAGCGAACCGGTACTCCGGGGAGCTCGCTGACGCGCTCGAGCTGATCCGCTCGCGCCCAGACGCCGCCGGCTTCCACGCTGACAGTGCTCGCTACGTCCATCTGAAGCGAGGCATTCACCAGACCACGATCGAGCGCTTCCGCATCGGCCTCGCTCCTGAGGGCTGGGACAACCTGAAGGGCCAGGCCTGGCCGCGCGAGACCTTCGCCCCTGGCGGCCAGGACGCCGCCAAGACACTTGCCGCGGTGGATCTGATCCGCCCTCGGGAGGCTCGTGAATCCGATGCCCCGACAGCGGCGGCGCCGGCGGCCGCGCCGGTACGGAAGGCGCTTGGCTTCCCGAGACCAGGCGTCAGACCGGTTACGGCATCGCCCGTGCAAACGGCGCCCACCGAGCCCACGTCCTATTACGACACCTTCCGCGCGCGCCTCCTCTTCCCGGTACGAGACACGGCAGGAAAGATCGTTGCCTTTGGCGGGCGCAGGCTCGTTGACGAGAGCTCGGCCGCCAAATACCTGAACAGCGCCGAGACGCCGATCTTCCACAAGAGCCATGTGCTCTACGGCCTCTTCGAGGCGCGCGAGGCGATCCGCAAGGCCAAGCGTGCGCACGTCGTTGAGGGCTACATGGACGTCGTCATGCTCGCGCAGTATGGCGTGGAGAACGCCGTGGCCTCCATGGGCACGGCCATGACCGAGAGCCAGCTGCAGACGCTGCTGCGCTTCACGGATTGCGTCATCTTCGTCTTCGACGGCGACGCCGCCGGCCAGAAGGCGGCACGCAAGGCCGCCGAGACGGTCCTGCCGCTCGTGCGCGCCAACCACGACATTCGCATCCTGACGCTGCCCGACGGCCAGGATCCCGACGAATTCGTGCGCACACACGGGCGCGAGGCGTTCGACGGGCTCGTGGAGAAGGCGGCCAAATCGCTCTCTTTCTTCCTGCGCGACCAGCTGCTGGAGGAGTGCGGCGGCGCGAAGAGCCCCGAGCAGCGCGCCCGCTTCCAGCAGCGCTTCCAGCAGATCCTCAAGCTCATGAGCGCCGACCAGACGCTGGCCAAGGAGTACTGGAAGATGTTCCAGCAGGCGCTGACCGGTGGTGAGCCGCGGGCGGCCCTGCCAGGCGGTGCCGGTGGCGCTCCGGGCGGCTTCCGCCGGTCGTCGTTCAATGCGCCCGTTAGGGCGCCGGTGATCAGCGCGTCCGAAAGCTCCATCGTGGCCAGGCTCCGCGACGCAGTGCGCCTGGCGCCCGAGGTCGCCCTGCAGGTCCGCGAGGCCATCATCGAACTGCTGGACCTGAATGACCCCGCCGAGCTGCGCCTGCAGAAGGACCTGGACGCCCTGGACGAGGCCATGCCGGCTCAACGGGCTGTCGAGGGCACGCCGGAATGGCTCATCGCCCGCGACGCACTGATCTCGCATGCGGATCTTTTCGAAGGGCACCGCAAGGAGCAGGTTCGCGCGGAGCTCAAGGTGCAGCGCGCAAGCGGCGAGATCTCGACGAGCGATTACATTCGCGAGCTACGCGAACTAAGGTGAAACCGTCCCTCACGCCCAGAGAAGACGGGAGCAGGGCCCCTGCATCGCAGGAAAGCCAACGACCGAAGGACTGACCCATCGCCTCGCAGGTCTGAAGACGAGGCCTCCGGGCAATGGGTCTCGAGGCTTAGCCGCCGCGGGGTGCGTCCGCCGGCGGCGCGCTTCCGAACAGGATTGCATCCTTCAGCGAAGGCTTCGGCTGCACCGGCGAGGTGACCTGCCCAAGCGCCTTCTGCCAGGTCAGATCCTCGCCATAAAACTCCACAGCCTCGGGCGCCTGGAGCATCAGCTCGAGCGCGGTGCGTTCCTGGTCGGTGAAGCGTTGGGTCATGGTGGTCATGGGTGCTACTTTACCGGAGCGAGCGGGCCCTGCGCTGATTTCTGTCTGCCGACCAGGAGGCCGGCCGCATCGCCGTAGCGCCGTAGCGGGCTGCATCACCAGAACGCGCACCATCGTCGAACGAAAGATCGGAAGATGTGCGCTTCGTAGAATGCAATCACTGGACACGGGCAACAACAAGATGAATATCCGCTATTTCCTGTGGTGCGTTATGACGTCGGCTTGGGTCGGCATTTGTGCTTGTTCGGCGCACTCGGCATCGGGTGCTTATGTGGCCCAAGGCGCTGGCTTCGTGGAGATGCTGCAGATCACAGCCAAGCCGGACGGCAACCTCGAAGGCACTTTGACCCATGCAGAGTTGAAGGCCAACGGGGCACTATCCCAGGATAACGCCGCGCTTTCGGGCGCCGTGGACGGGCACGCGATCACGCTCGTCGTGAAGTCTCCCCTGCCGTTCCTGCAATCCTCGAGTTTGTCCGGCACCATCGATGGCGGAATCATCACCCTCACGCTTCCAAGCGGGGTCGTACGTTACTCGGCAAGCAATGCGCAGGCGTATCAAACAGCCATGGAGCAGACGAAGGCCCAGGGCGCGTCCATTCGGCAGCAGCAACAGGCCAAGGAAGCCGAGGCCGCGCAGCAACGACACATCGCTGAGGAAAACTCGGCAGTGGATGCGCTCAACAATCGGCTCACAAGCTACGCCTCGGGGGTGCAAGGCCCGCGCAATGCGCAACTCTTCGAGGAGCTTCGCTCGACGCATGAGAAGGCCCTGGCAAAGGCGCGAGATGGTCTCAAGATCCAGCAAAAATATCCACGAGGCAGCGTGAACGCCAATCAGGTCGCCATTCAGATCGGCCAGATTGAGATCGGCATGCGTGGGTACGACATCCGATGGGAGAACGTTCCCCCGCAGGGCCGGCGCCATCTTCAGGAACTGGACACGGCAATTGCCAAGAGCCCGTGCAGCGCCTCGGCACAGTTATCGAACTGCGCTTCACAGCCAGAAGCCATCAAGGCATACCAGGCAGCCAAGCCCAGCGTAGAGCGCCGCCTCACTGAGATCGACGCCATCCTCAAGGCGGACCGCGCGACGATGGCCGGCATCGTCACCCAGGCGAACGACTACGCTCGATGAGGATGAGCGCGCCGCGGCAAGGCGTCATCGCGGCCGCGGCGCACCGTTGAGCAACTGCTGCATGTCCTCGTCGGTATAGCCACGCGGGTCGTTACGCTGGGCGCCGGCGGCGTTGTCAGCCGGTCGAATGCCGAACTGGGCGGCCAGGCTGACTCGCTCCGCCGGAACCTGGGTGACGCGCTCTGCGGGCCGCGAACCCTGATTCGCGCGCTGGCGGTTCTGATCCAGCTCCAGTTCGCGCGCTTCGAACTGCTTCCAGATGGGCTTGAGGAACGAGGCCACTGCCTGGGCGTTGTAGCCAGCGCCGGCCTCGGCCTTCATTGCCTCACGGCCGATCGGGTCGCGCTGCACTTGGTCCTGCACCCAGCGGACGAAATTCGAGGTGTCGTGGCCGCCGGAGTTCATCCGCCACGAGGCGATGCCGTTCCACTGCTGGCCATTGAGCGGCTGCTGCGCATTCATCGCCAGCGCCGCGAACGCGTCGGCGTAGCGCTCCGCAGAGCGTTGGGCCTTGTCGACCGTCTCCGGGTTGTTCAGCCGCGAGACGTTACCGCCTTGAATGGCACGCTCGGTGTGCACGTCCACCAAGCCGGAATAGGAGATCCGCTGCCGAGCCTGCGCGCCAAGTCCGCTCTGGGCTTCGAGTTGGGCCGCGATCGACTCGCCCTGCTGCGCGCAATGCGCGGCTTCGTGGAGCACGGCGAAGTCCATCGCCTCCTTCATTGACAGGCCGGTCATCCGCGACATCCGCTGCGCATAGTCCGCCCTGTCAGCATGCATCACGATCAGGCAGCCGGCAGTGTTGGGTACCGAGCCCATGTACATCACGGCGGCGGGGCCGTTGTCCTTCGATCGCAGCAGGTTGTCGCGCAGGAGCCCTTGAGCACCTTGGCCCGCTGGCGGGACGGCGGCGGCGGCCCGGCGCGCCGCGTCGTCGACCTGGCTGAACTCGTTGCCCGACGTCACAACGACCGGGAAGAGCACCGGCCGAAGCGAGGAGGTCGCCGCGATCGAGCCGACATCGTTGCGCAGCATGACGTCCGCGAGCTCTTCATTGGTGCGCGGCACATCCGAGCGGCCGAATCCCAGGGCGGCCGCAAGCGAGGGGCGCGCAGCGGCCTGAGACGTCGACGTGCGAAGGACCCCCTGCTGCGGGACCGCACTGCCGGGCGTGTCCCCGTACACCGTCTGCTTCACGTTCCGGCCCACGACGTCGAAGCCGGCCTCCATGGTCTTGCGCACGCCGCCCGCCATCACGTTGGTCGCGACACTCGACATCGTGCGCTCGAAAAGACCATCGGCATGCACGGCAGGGGCGAAGCTCATCGCCGCGGTCGCCATGAGGGCTCCCACCAGGCTGGTCTTCCAGGCCGTGTCATTGCCATGCACCTCGATGACCTCGGGGGCCTCGAGCATCTGGGAGAGGGCCGCGCTCTCTGCGGCCGTGAAGTGATTCTGTGTTGCCATATCGAGGACCCTAGTTGGATGCAGGATTTGCGCGGCCGATTGCGGCCACGGGGGTAGTGGAAAGGTCGGAGTCGCCAGCCCGCGCCTTCTGGCTTGCGATCAGGGCGTCCCTGAGACCGGCGCTGCTTTCGCGCCGCGCCTGCAGCTCAGCCCGCTCGAAGTCGTTCCATCGCGGACGAAGGAATGCTGCGATCGCCTGGGCGTCAAAGCCCGACTCGCCGGCGGATTGCATCGCCGCGAAGGCCTCGGGATCGCGACGCACCTGGTCGCGGATGTACGCGAGGAAGCTGGCCGTGTTGTGGGTCGGCGCGTCACCGAGGCGCCAGGCGATCAGGCCCTCGATCTGCTGGCCGGAAATTCGCCTTTGCGCCATCAAGGCCAGCAGGGCGAAACCGTCCGCGAAGCGCTCGGCGCTCAGCATGCTCGAGCGACCGGCAAGCAGGTTGTCCACGAACAGGTCCGCTTCCTTCCCGCTCGAGATCGTGGCGTCCATCTGGGCGCCGAGCATGCCGGAGGCGATACGCTGCGATTGCACATGACCGTGCGTCATCACGTCGTACGCGGCAGCCAGCACCTCCGCTTGCTGCGCGCAATGGGCGCTCTCGTGAATGACCGCGAAATCGAGCGCGGCGTCAGTGCTCAGGCCCGTGGCGCGCGCGAGCGACCCGATCGCCGGCGCATGCTGGTCGCTGATGAGGAACGCGCAACCTGTGCGTCCGCTCTCCTTCGCGACGTAGCTCCAGGACATCGGCGACTGCGTCTTCGGCAGATCCGCTTCGAGATTGGTCTGCAGGCGAATGAAGCCGCCCAGCGCAGGCTCCATGACCGGCTTGCCGAACACGAACCTGACGACCTTCTCGTGGATCTCGTCCTCGTTCAATCCAGCGGGAAACGACAGCGGATAGACAGTTGGTTTCACGCTCACTGCAGTGGATGCGACTTCTTGCGCTCCATCTCGCCGCATGAGCGCAGCGACCGCCGCCTCGGTACTCGGCACCACCGCCTTCCTCGCAAAGAAGGAGGCCGGCGGCGCGTCGATGTGCGACAGGTACTGGGGTGCGGGCGCCGTTTCTGCATTTGCCGAACCGAAGCTCATGCCCGCCGTGATCATCAAGGCAGCAAGTACGCTCGCGCGCCAGGCACGATCAGCGCCGTGGATCTCCACGCGCTTCGGTTCGTCGAGCATGCTCTGGAGGGCACGCCGCTCCCTGGCGCTCAGACTCTTTGATGACAACACAGGCATGTCTCAATGATCGCGGTAGATCGTTTTTTTCGCGCAAATGTTTTGGCACAGATTGCTTGCTCGTTCGGATAGCAGGCCCCACCGCGCGAGCGGACTTCGAGACTCACGCACGAGCGCACGCGCCACAGCGCATGGCGCGTCTGATCAATGTGCCAAGGCAGCGGATCCCTGGCGGGCCAGCCCGTCAGCGCAAGAGACGGGCAGCCCGGCCCAGCCATCCGCTGTTTGCGCATTTATTGAGTTGTTTGCGCATTTAATAGGTTGTTTGCGCATTCATTTACCTAGAACAAGATTGGGACTGGCACCATGTCGTTGATCGTGATCCGGCCCTTGATGATGTCGCCGGGTCCGTCGAAAAGAGCAACGACGACGGAGTTGACCCACTTCGCGCGAAACCTCGGCGCAATGAAGAGCATGGTCCGCGCCGGCGGATGCTGGAATGTCAGCTCCAGGGCCGTGGCAAGCCAGCGCGCGCTCACCGGCGGCTGCATGCCCGGCTCCGATTTGACGATCAGGCACGCGGCGTCGCCGCGCTCCATCGTTGCGAAGTCCGTAATGACAAGGTTGTCCTTCGCGCGAGGCTTGTGCGACGGGTCAGGAAACCACGATGCTTGTGGGCTGTTCATCTCTTCTGTTCCTGGATCAGCGATTCACTGCGCGCTTATTGGCGGCGACGAGCTGCGGCATCATTTCCGAGCGAATGGCAGCCTGGGCCGCGTTCGATTCGATCACCGATGCGACGATCTGGCGGTCCAGCGCAATGCTCTGCAACCATGCGTTCATCGCCTGCATCCGCACGTTCTCGCGCGCGAGATCCGTATCGGACATTCCGAGCAGGCGCAGTTGCCAATCCGGATTCATGTATCGACGCTGGGTCTCAAGGGCAATCAGCTCCGCCATGGAGATTCCCTTGCTCGACCAGTTCGGCGCGTTCTTGTCCAAGTACTTCTGCACGAACGCTGCATCCTCGGTCTTGAGCATCTGCTTGACCATCTCGATCAGCTCGGTCTTGGCGGCGAGCAGGTTCGCCTGCGCCTCCTGCGGGTACTTCGCCACGCTCAGGCGCGCTGCGAACACGTTTTCCAGCGCCATGTACTGGCGACCAGCGTCCGTTGCGCGCTGCGCATTGGTCAGATCCTGCAGTTGCACCGGCTGGTCGAGGTTGCGCATGAGCGCGCGCAGCGCCGTTCCCTCCGCTCCCGTCATATCGACCGTCAGCCGACGCGTGAACTTGGTTCCGTCCGCATCCGTCTGAGGGCCGTCAAAGAGAGTCGAGGCGCGAATGTCGGCGTCCGGGTAGCCCGCGGAATTCGACGGGGAGAACCCGGAGCTCGAGCAAGCTTCCGCGCGCAGGCCGCCGCTGGCAAAGGTGGAGCACGCTGCCTTGGCGGACTTCGCCGCCTCCACTTCGGGAATTCCGGCAGCCCTTCGCTTCTCGGCCACGTCGAGCACTTCGTTCATGCCGGCCGAGCCCCCGGGCGCCGGCTTCGGTCCCCCGCCTCCACTGCCGCCACCAGTTGCTGTCACACCGCTGCGGCTGGACTCAGAGGTGCCGATGGTGCTCACGAGCACATTACATGGATCGATGCCACTGAACCGTTGCTCATTGCGGATCGCCGCCTGCTCGGATGCTGTGCGCTGGGCTGATTCGCTGATGACCTTGGCCGATCCGCTCGACGCCTTCGAGGTCGTCTCCGCAGCACCAGAGATTGCGTTGGCCAAACCCATCTTGAGGTCGGAGATCTTCCCGTTGATCGAATCGGTCTGACCGTGGATGGCGTCCTGGAATGACTGGGTGATCGCCTGGGTCGCCTGTTGCACGGTGCCGATCAGCAGGCCGTCGGTGACCGGGATCTGCGCGCGGGCCCCGCCGGCGAAGGCGAGCATCGCCAGGAACAGGGCGAAGCGAAGGCGGAAGAGATTTGGAAGGTTCATTGTCTGTTCCTGGGGCGATCAGCACTTGCCGATGACCGAGCAGGCGAGCTGGTCCCAGATGGATCCGGTTGCGGCGGTGGCAGTCTGGTTCACGCCCGTCGTGACGCCGTTCGCGAGACTGCCGGTGGCCGAGCCGACCACGCTGCTGCCGATGTTTCCGAGCGTGCCGCCCCCCAAGGCACTGCTCACGCCGCTATTGAGGCCGTAGAGACCCTGGTTCACGGCGCTGTTGATCGGCGCGGTGACCTGGGCCGTCGCCTGACTCAGTGCCGAGCACGCGGCGCTCGTGAGCTGGCTTGCAGCCGAACTCGCCATCTGGTCCAGGATTCCCGAAGAGCCACCCGTATTGGCCATCTGCGGGATGACGCGGGCAATCGCACCATTGATCGTGCTCTGGCAGTTTGCCGCCTGCCCGATCGCATTCGACAGACTGGTGTTGGCCTGGTTCTGACGCTGAATTGCACGATCGAGCGCGGCCTGACTCGCCGAGGAGGCCTGACCGCAATAGTCGACCGCAGCCTGCGAAACGACCGGGTTACCGAGCGCCAGGCACAGAGCCAGGATCAGGCTCTTGCCCTTCGCGATTGCCTTCGTTCGCTTCCGCGGGCTTGCGAATGATGAATTGCTGCGCATAGTTTTCAACTTCGTGGAAAAGGCTCAGCGCTTGGCGCTGCGCAAATGTGAGGCGATCCTCGCCGCCCGTCACCAGCGTCTGGGACTGCAGGATGGCGGCAATCAGATCGGTACATCGGCCCAGGCTGCCCTGCAGCCAAGCCGTGCGCAGGTCGAGCTTCAGGCCGGCGTGGTTCTCTGTCGCCTGGAGGTGGTCGACCACTTCGGCGATGCACTGAGCTGCGCGCACCGGCGGGACGCCGAGCACGCTCAGGCGGCCAATGGCCGCGGTGACCGAGACGTAAAGACGGGCCTGGGCGGTCTCAACGGTGTCCGCGACCGCATAGCCATCGAAGCCCACGCGCCCGGCGATCGCCTCGGCATCCTGGGCGATCGCGCCGATCTGCGTGGCCAGCGATTCGTTGAAGGCCTTGATCTTGTCGGCGCTCATGCCGCCTTCCCACGCCATACAGATCGTGTTGGCCGCAGCGTCAGTCGCCTGGGCACGAAGCCAGTCGGGCACCGGGCCATTCAGAACGCACCGTTGGGCGAGCGAGGTGCCCAGTTCGAGCGCCTGGCGGTGCAGATCGCGCAGGGTTTCGCTGCGGACATGCTCTTCGGCCATGATGCCGGGGCGGGCCGCCACGGCGCCGAGCAGACGGGTCAGCAGCTTGACGGTGGAGATGTGAACCTTGGTGGTGTCGGCGACACGCTGCGAGGCAACCGCGCCGGAGAAGCCTGCCGCCGGCGCCGATGCCGCAACACGCGCAGTGGATGGTGCGGGAGCTTGGGCCGGGGCGGTTGCATGGACACGGGCAAAGCCAGTCGGCCGAGCCGTGGCGGGTGCGGATGGCGATGCGGTCGGCGCAGGTGCCGGTCCCGGCGTGTGGGCCTTTTCAGGCACCGGGGCCTGAGCTACCGGCGCCGTCGGAGCACTCGCCATTGCAGGTGACTGAGAGGGCCGGGCGAAGCCGAAGCCGAACGGCCGCGGTGCGGCTTGAGGACGGGCGGCGGTCGAACTGGCCTGCGGTGGCGCCGGCGTTGGTGCAAGAGCCTCCGAAGCCGGCTGCGCTGGCTCGTAGTCGTCCTCGCCCCCGGGATACGGGTCCGCGGCAGTGTCGGCCATTGGCGCAGCGGGTTCATCCGTGGGGGCTGACTCGGCGGCCGCCGTGCCTGAGCCCTTCGTGTGCAGACGACCCGTCTTGAGCTGATGCTTGAGGAACTTGTTGCCGCCGAAGCCAACGGCTGGGGTGGCAATGGGCTTGGAAGCGTCGGTACTCGTGGTCATTCGGCCATCGCTGATTGGGGTTGATGAGCCTCGGCCCTCGCGGCAAGCGCCGCCGTGTAGGACTCGAGGGCATGGCGCTCCGGCTCGTAGCCGTCTTCCGTGAAGCGCCTGTACACGGCCATCAGGTCGACGACCTTCTCGTCGTTCCAGCCGAACACCCGATCGGCCGCCTGCTGGAAGAGGAGCCCTCGCAGAACGCCGATGTCGTCGCCGAGTGGTCGCACCTTCACGTTGAACGTGAACGCCTCCTCGACCGGAAACGACTGCGCGCCCACCAGCTCCATGTCGAAGTCGCTTTCGATGCCCACACTCAGGGCGCGCGCGATGCGAATTGCCTCGGCGACGACTACCGGCATGAACGAGAACTCCGGGGAGCCGAACACTTCGGTGGCCCCATAGGTGATCCCGCCCGCGGCGAACGACACGCCATTGGAGACCGCCAGATTTGTAAGGAGACGCTCGACGGAAATCATCAGAAGGCCATCGGACGGTAGGCGGCCTCTTCGTCAGCCCCGAGATCCAGCTCGCCCTGGACCATCTGCAGCAAGCTCATGGCGAGGCGACCCGTGGTGATGGGCGCTTCGCCGCGAGCGATATCCACCTCGCTTTGCGGGAGCGCCACATCGTCGTCGACGATGACCGAGTTCTGCGAACGGATACGCTCGAGCGCCGCCACGGGATCCGACAGGATTGCCTGCTGGACGGAACGCCAGTCGAGTTCGGGCGCGCAAATGGTGCAGCACTCCTCGAACGAGAGCACGCCGCCGTTGCTCAGGACCCACTCGCGGCTCACCCGGAGCTCCTCCTCGGTCACATTCCGGCTGAGCTTGCGCTCCGCTTTGCTCACCTTCTGAAGCAGCGCCATGTCCTCGATGCTCGATCGGATCAAACTGGCGGCCAGCTTGCGCTCGCCCTCGGTGGCGAAGTGATACAGCTCGATGTCGTCGAGCACGACGGGGTTGTCCCAACCTTCAGACTGCAGCTTGGTCATGGTGAGCTCCGACGCCTATGGCTTCTTCGGGGAAAAGGGGAAGCGCAGGCGCGGCACCTGCGGCAAAACAAGGTGCGACGGATCACGTTTCAACTCGCGCAACAGGCGCGCAAAACGCTGATCGAAGGAAGCACCGTCGATCTGGACCGCGTCACAAACCGCGGCCTTTGGCTCGCCGCGCACGATGGTCGCGTGGAACAGCGCCCGAAGGTCGTCCGGAAGCTGCTCGACGCGCGCCTGGACACGACCCAGGCGGCTCACGGACGTTTGACTAGCAACGGCTCCACGCATATGCGTCAGCCTCGCGGAGCGCTGCTGGGCTCGACTTCCTGCGCAGCCTCAGGCGCCTGGCGCAGGATTGGCACGTTGGCACGCCATTCCGCATTGGCCTCGAGGAGGTCGTTGCGCGCGGGCGCGCCGCCGGCCGCATACGCGGTCAGCACGTTCTTGACCTTCTCGGCTGTGATGCCAACGCCGGCGGAAATCCGATCGAGGAGCTTGTTGAGCTGGCTGGCCCGCTCGGGCGATGGAGCGATGCCGTTCATCGTCATCGCGACGCCTCCCAGAAGTACTGTCATCTGATGTTGCCTTGCTTGATTTGAGAAGTTGAGGTTCATTCTTGGCTCTCCTTTTAGATTGTGGCGCTATCTTCTTACGAACAATCCAATTCTCGTCGGAGTCACCTTTGTTTGCCATCTGTTGGTAAAACGCCACGCGACGCAAATGCCTCGGCGAGGAGACGCTTCACCATTTCGGAGATCTTTTCCTTGAGTAGGTCGGACGATGCCCGGCCCTCGGCGACGTCCGCAAGCGCCAGCTCCCAAAGCGCCGTCATGGAGACGCTCTTGAGGGAGTCCGGCAACTGGCTGAGCAGGTGTGATCCGAACTCGGTGATGTGAAGCTGGTGCTTCTTGCCCTTCTTGACGCGGCGCAGCAGGTCGCGATCCAGGTGGTTCGTGATGATCGTGCCGCGGGTGCGGGACGTCCCGATGCCCTGAACGCGCTTGAGCATCTCCCGCTCGCGATCGTTGCGCCCGAACTTGTGCGCCGCCAGCATGTCGTCCATCAGCTCGTCTTCGGTGTACGGGCTCGGCGGGCTGGTGCGCTTCGCCTCGATCTTGGCGCTCACGGCGTACATCACCGCGCCTGTCTGGTACCCGGCAAACTTGTCTGTGGGGTCGCTCATCCGCGGATCCTTTGCACTTCACCCCGGACTTCACCGTTGCCGGCCGCGTCGGCCTCCGACTCGCCACTCGACTCGCCGTCAGCTTCGACTTCCTTCCAGCCCTTGCGGATCTCCTGCTTCTGGCTGGCGCGAAACTCGTCCTGGCCAAACCGGCCGATCAGGGAGTGCTGCTTGTAGACGTAGTCCGGGTAGAACTGGGCCATGAACCGCTTGGCAATCGTGCGGAAGACGGCCTGCTCGTGGCGCCCTGCCCCGGCGTTGGGCAGCCCCATGGGGACAATCGCAAAGTGCTCGTCGAGCTTTGAATCGTTGAACGCAGCGCCCTTGATCTCCATGTGCGCGCCCTGCGCCTGGCCGGGGAAAAGCTTCGCCAGCTGGCTCATCACCTTGCGCGCGTCCGCGTGCATGGATTCGGGCAGGAACCGGCAGTCGGTCCCGACGTAGGAGATCGCCTTCGACTTGTAGAGGTTCTGGGCCGCGTCGGTCACCTCGTCCAGCGTCATGCCATGCTGGCGCGCCGCCTCGGCCTGGAGCGCTCCGAGGGAGAACGGAAGCGGGGGCTTCTCGCTGTGTTCCTTCGCGGTCGCCTGAACGCAGGTTCCCTTGAGTCCGCCTGTGATCGCGCGGACGATCTGCTTGGCGACCTGCTCGTCGATGATCCGGCCCTCCAGGTCGAACCCCGGCGTGCCGGCGGCTTCCTCGCGCTTGTGCCAGCGCATGACAGTGCCGTCGCGCAAGGTGATCACGGGGATGAAATAGTCCGTCGGCTTGAAGTTCTCAATGGCACGGCGCCGGGCATCCACCATCTCCAGGACGGGTGTCTGCACGCGGCCGACGCCGACGTTCGACTTGCGCAGTAGCGCCTGATAGGCCATCGAGGGGTTCAGGCCCCACACCCAATCCAGGTACTGGCGCACGCGCGCAGCCTCGCCGCGGTTCGCCCACTTCGGGTCGCCATTGCGGTCGAACGGCTTCTTGAGGGTCTCTGCGATGTCCTCCGCCCGGTTGGACACCAGCTCGACACGAAGAACGTTCGGGCCTGCCGGGTCGATCCCGAAATGCTCGAGGAGCTCGTCCACGATGAGCTGACCTTCCCGGTCGGTATCACCGGCGTTCATCACCTTGGTGCCGCGACGCAGGAACTTCTTGGCCACGATGTATGGGCCGAATGGCTTGCCAGAGCCGGCGCTCTTCCCCTGGCCCTTCTTCTCGTCGGTGCGGGGGTGCGTGATCAGCTTGGGCGGCAGAACCGGGAGGAAGTCCTTGTACCTGTCGAAGACACGCTCTTCCTCGAGCTTGGCCATCTCCGGCGAGAGGTATTCCGAAACCCGAGCCGTACTGAGCAGATGCCCTGCCAGAGGCAGCACGACGTGCCCGTTGCTGATGACGAAGTAGCCGTCGCGGGATGCCGTAGCCTCATTTGTGCAGGTGACGCCATACGCGAGCTTCATGCCCGCAACCAAGTCCTTGGCAGCCGACGGCTTCTCCGCTATCCATACGACCTGTTCACCTGCCATTGTGTTCTGACTTGCTGCGTTCTCTGTTACGTCTGCTCCAATACTACTCCACGAACTCCATAATCTTTCTAGATGTTCTGGTTTTGTGTTGGTTTCACGCCGCCATTCAAGGCATCACTGCTTCAGCACGATCCGCCGCTTGTTCGTGATGATCTCGCCAATGCGCGGATCAACGCTGATGAGCTTCTCGCCGCTGGGGAAGGTGTCTCCCACGGCAACCCTGCGTCCACTCTTGAAGGCCACTCCGCCAGCCTGAACCTCGGTCAGGCCGGCCTCTTCCTTCGTCACACGCTCGGTCGGAGCGTTGGTTCCCGCCACCGGCACGGGCGCAGCCACCTGAACCGCGGGCTCCCGGGGCTCGGGCGACTCGACCTGCGGCTTGGGGCGCGCCGCCGCGGCTCGTGCTTCCGCCGTATCGCGCTCTTCGCGTTCCTTCCTCTGCTGCGCTTCCTGCGCGACCTTGGCGAGCTTCTGCTCACGCTCGAGCTTTGCCTGACGCTCGGCCTTGGCCCTACGCTCGGCTTCTTCCGCAGCTTGCGCGGCCCTCCTTGCCTCTACGGCCGGGCGCTCCGCTTCGCTTGGGCCCTGAGGGGCTAGACGCGCGGGGGGCTGGATTGCCGGCGCCGGAGCTGGGGGTGCCGCGACCGCTGCATCGGCTCCCGCTGGAGCGTCGACCTTGGCCACCCGTGAGGGTGCCACCTGCCGCGCAAGGATTGGGGCCGGTGCGGGCACCGGATGGTCCGTTTTTTCCTGGGGAAGCGGGGTAACCGGCGAAACGCTCGGGTGCGGCGGTTCCTCCAAGGATGCGAGCGTCTCGACGTCACCTCCCGGCGCACCATGCCGCGTCAACTGCTCGACCCGCTCCAGCCGTACCGCATCGTCCCTGGCGGCTTGCAGCTGATTCCAGAGCGGCACGCCGGCGGCGACCACGCCTGTCGCCGAGCCGATGAGAAATGCGGAGGCGAGCCAGGCCCAGGCCGTAAGCCGCACTCGGTTGACCACGCTCATCGCCATTTCAACCGGCTCCCGTGCCCAACATCGACTTGATGACGCTGGAGTTCAACTTGGCGCCGAGCGGGATGTTGAACTGCGGCGCACGGATCACCGCCTGGATGTCAGCGCCCTCACCGATCTGAAGATCCTCGCTCGCGATGAGCAGGGCACTGTCTTTCGCCGCCTTGGCCGCATCGCCCACCTTTCCAGCCACCGCAAGCCGCTCCGCTGTCAGGCGACCCGAGAACTGAGCGCCTGGAGCGATGATGGCGGTGCCCTTCCTGCATTCGAGCGTGCCACGGAAGACTCCGTACACAACCACCCCACAGTCGAGCTTCAGGGTGCCATCGAACACGGCCTTTGGAGGAATCACCATGCCGATCCCATGCTCCTCGATGGAGAGTCGGAGGGTGGATACCACAGCTTCCGAATCGGGGTGAGCAGAGGCATGTGCGCTGAGGGATGAGGTGGTCATGCTAGGGGTATACCGGTTCAGTTGACGTCGTCGCGCACCAGCACGCTCGCCGTCGGCGTCCGGTAGATCCGGCGCGCAGGGTCAGTCTGAAGAAGAGGCTCGCCGTTGGGCAAAGGCTTGCCGAGCGGGACGCGCAATGGGCGAGAGGCGGAGCCTTCCATCGCAACGGTGACGCCCTCCGCATCGACCCGAACCACCTTCCAGGCGGGGAGCGTGGAGGTCCGGCGATGCTCAGTCGCTGAGGAGCCGACGTAGATCTGGAGCAGCGACCCGAACACGAAGGAGGCGATCGTGCAGGCGACTGCGAGCATCCCCACCGTTCGCATGCGGATGCGCGATGCCACGGAGTTCGCATTGAGGGCGGCCGCATCCGCAGATTCGGGGCCGAATCGGATCCAGGGAACACCCTTTGCCGTGACGACAGGCCCCGCGAAGCCAGGCAATTCGATCACGTCCGATCGGAGCAGGGCACGAGTCCAGTCGACCGAGGTCACGGCCTGGCTACGCGATGAAAGGCGAGCTCCTTCGCCGCGCGCAACGGCAGATGGGGAGGCCCGCCCCCCAAGAGATTCCGTCATCAATACATTCCCCAAATTGGCTCACACGATAGATGCGGCGTCCGCCGATCACCTTTCTCGTTTGTGGCCTAGTATTTATACGGGCAAAATAATATCATTCCACTTTCCAATCCGGCAACCTGCCCGGCTTCAGACATGAGTTCACGGAAGAAACGCACACGGTATGGCCGGCCCTCAGGGGACCAGGCCGAGCTCACCGCCCTCCTTCAGCAACCAACAGCCGAGCAGGCAGCGCCGACGGCCGCGACATTCACGCTCGACGACCTATCCACGGCAGTGCGCTACTGGGGCGACGACGCCCAAGACAGGGCCGCCGCGAAGGTCAAAGGCGGGTTTGGTCCGAATGCGTGCCTTGCGATCGAGGTCCTCACCGTCATGACGCTCTCATGCGAGGAGACCGTTGCCTGTCCGGCCTCCTCCAGGCTGGCCCAGGTCGTAGGCGGTGCGCTGCGCGCGACCCCTAGCCAGCCAATCGAGCCGACGGCCAATGCGGTCGCCTGAGCCGTACCAGCACCCGGAGTCGGAGGGCTCGGCCGCACCGGCTCTTCCGGATTCCGTGACCAGGCGCGCGGCGCTTCGTGGCCTTGGCGGCCTGGGGCTGGGAAGCATCCTTTTGATGCAGCAGCCCGAAGTGGCATTCGCCCAGGCCAGCGCCGCCGCCGCTGGCGCGCTCCCCTCGGCCGCCACACGCGACGAGTTCTGGACGCGCGATCGCAGCATCTGGGTCCGCCGCACCTCCACCGGCGAGGTGATCCGGAGCACCTACTGGTCGCGCGGCCAGTTGATCCAAAGCGAATACGAAAGACTGTGCTGGTTCGCCCGAGACACGACACTGGAGCGCCTGATGCGCGAGAACAGTCCCCTCATCGGTCGGGCGCTCAACGCTGGCCAGCAGGTCTCGCAGTGGACGATGATGAACCCAATCATCTTCGACGTGCACTACGCCATCACCAGTTGGTTGAGTTGGTTCAACATGGCCAGGCCGATTGAATGGACCAGCGCATTCAGGCACCCGATCACGAATTCGATCACCGAGGGGGCGGCCCGGGATAGCTGGCACATGCGCGGCGGCGCAATCGATGCGCGAATCCCCGGTGTGCCCATCGAGCAATTCGGCCGCTTTGCGGAGTGGCTCGGCGCCGGCGGGGTCGGCGTCTACGTGAACCGCTCCTTCACCCACACCGATTCGGGTCGGGTTCGCGCCTGGAGGTCCTGAGTCCAGCCCCGCAGACCCGCCAGGACGGCCGTACAGGTTTGAAAGGTCCTCAAGACCACCCATCTCTCAAATTTGAGCAATGTCGCTCGCAACCCGGGGAACGCCCATCTTGAAAGTCAGCAAACGTCATCTCATTCTCAGCGCGATCTGCGCCGCCCTCCCTCTTGCCGTCTTTGCGGCTGACAACCCCCGCCAGGTCGAGCTCACGCTTTTGGTCTCGGCGCCCGGTCAGGCAGCCGTGACCCAGACGGCTGCAGCCTCACTTGGGCAGAAGACGAGGATCGGCGGCAAGGCTCGCCAGTACGTTGCCCGGACCAGTTGGGACGGCCAAGGCCGAGGGGTTGAGGAGAAGGAGACCCTGTACGAAGGGTTCTCGCTCCTCGTCACGCCGACCGCCATTTTGGACGATCGCGTGATCGTTTCTGCGTCGTCAGAGCTTCTTGAACTTATCGCGATGCGAGAAGTAAAGGTGCAAGGATCGCGGGTCGAGTTGCCCGTAACGCACATGGAGGAGGCATCACTCGGGAATCTCACCTTGAAGTACGGCGAGGTCACGCCAGTTTCGCTATTCAACTTGGGCTCAGCGGGCGGTCGCGTCGTCCAACTGCAAGCGAAGCCACTGTATCGGGCGCAGCCATAGCGTGCCGGTCTTCGTCTTCGGCAGCAACACGGCGGGCAGGCACGGGAAGGGTGCCGCCCTCTTCGCGCGCGAACAGCGCGGCGCGATCTACGGCCAAGGCGAAGGTCTGCAGGGAAATTCGTACGCGATTCCCACCAAGGGACAGCGCCCGGATCGATCGCTTTACCCGCTTCCCATCGAGGAGATTCGAGTAGGCGTGGCGCGCTTTCTAAGCTTCGCGGCGAGCAGGCCAGACCTCCAGTTCGAGGTCACGCCAATTGGCTGCGGCCTGTCGGGTTATGCGCCAGCGGACATCGCGCCATTGTTCCGCGGGTCGCCTGCGAACTGCATGTTGCCCCCCGATTTCCTTACGGCATCTGCCGAGGTCGGCTCCGCCCGCCTGGTGCCAGCACTTCGCTTTCCGCCGAGGTCTCCGCAAAAATCCGCGCGAATCTGAGGGTTCCCTCCTAGCATCGCTGGATTGCACCCGCCTCCGCTGCGCGGGAGATGAAGTGACCATCGAGGCACCCATGACCCAGCCCAAAACGCCTGAGATCGCCATCGTCCGTCTGGGCGAAGGCGAGGCCGCCCAATTCGCCATCGGCGCCCTGCCCCGAGCCGGCCGCTTGCCCTTCAGCAAGGTAGAGGTGCACGCCACCCACCTGACCGTGACCGGCAAGGACGGAACCACTGAGGAACTGGGCTCCGACGACGAACCACTTGCCCCGGAGGTGATTGAGCAGCTCCTGTCCGACGAGGGCCTCGTCTTTGCCGAGCTTGACGAGGACACCGGCTCGCCCGTGGCCACCGAACGAATGAGGGGCTGAATTTCGTGACCGAAGCACAACCTCAAGTCGACACGGCGCCGGCCGGAAATGTCGAAGTCCGAGGCAAGAGCTCCAAGCTCTTCAAGGCAGCCGCGCTATTCGCCACCGGCCTGGCCGCCACCGCGGCGATGATGGGCCCAGGCGCGCACAAGATCGCCGATCTGATCGGGGACATGCAGGCCCGCGGCGACCAGGCCAAGCAGGCCGCGCCGGCACCGAGGGCTGTCGCGGCCACACAAACCTCTGTGGCCAAGGCCACCCCCGCAGCCCCACTTGCGCCTGCCATCAACGAGACCGACCGAGCCCGCATTCAGATCCTCAGCCGGCCGGTCCCCTCGGACACGAAGGCGGCCGCCGAGATCGCACGCGCCATGCCGCTCCCCAAGGACCTAGCCGTGGAGATGCCGACGGCCGAGCAGACCAAGGTGCTCGAGTACGGCCAATTCGCGCCGATCGCCGCTCGCGTCTTCAACAACGCCACGAAGCAGAAGGAGACGCACTGGACGCTCCACCCCTGGGATGTCGCGCGCCTGGCGGACCAGGCATCGGCCGAGCTGTACAAGGAGCGGCGCATCCGCGTTGAGCCGCGCCTCATCGCCGGCGCGTACTACACCGAGAGCAGCGGCGTCGTGCAGGTCGGCTTCGATCGCAAGGGCGTGGGCCTGCTCAACAAGGGCAAGAGCCTCGACGACGTGATCAAGAGCGGGGCCAAGGCCAGCTTCGGGCTGTTCCAGATCGACCAGCAACACGATGGCGCCACGGACCTTGATCCGGTACGCGGCGCCAAGCGGGCCGCCGAGTTCCTGGCCGAAGGTCAGGAGAACCTGAGGCGCTATCCGCACCTGGGCATGCTCGCGGTATCCGCAACCTACAACGCGAGCAGCAATCTGCGCGCGAAGATCTTCGCCGGCGCCGAGATGGACGCGCGCGAGCTCGAATCCTTCGAAGGCGTGCGCGCTCACGCGGCGAGCATGTCCTATGGCGCGGCGCTCTACGACGTCGCACACCGCACGTACCAGCAGCACCTGGCGCAGGCCCAGAAGCTCGGCCAACCGATCGCTGTGGCTGCGGATACCGTGAAGCGCACGGATCCACTGAAGAGCGAGCGGGTCGACGCCGTGATGGCCCTGACGGGGCGCAGCCTCCCCCAGACGGACACCACGCCACAAGCCCCAGCCACGATGGAGACGGCCACGGCCTCCCCCTCGGTGCCAGCCGTGCTGGTGGCCAGGGTCAGCGCGCCGCCACCTGCACCGGTCGCAAGTGCTGGTGCGCCGGCGCCTGCGCCAGCTGCAGCTCTTTCACGCGCACCGACCAAATCGCGCGCGGCGCCCGCTCACCGTTCCACCGACGCCCCAGCCCCATCGTCGCGAGGCGCCAACGCCGTTCAAGACGTCGATCGCTTCATCCTCGGAACCGCCCAAGCGCCCGACGTCCACTTGGCGGCGCGGGAGCGGGCCATCGTCGTCCCTTCCCAAGGGCCGTCCGGCGAGCGAACCCGAGCCGCATTTGACGCCTCGGTCAGCGAGTGGAAGAGCGGCGCAGCGTCCATGCTCGGTCGGGTCGCAGCCTTCCATGAGCAGCGAACGCGAGAGATGCAGCGCGAGGCGCCATAGCGCGCATCAGCCTGGCGCGGTTGCAATGTGAGCAGGAGCGGTGGTGGCAGCGGAATAGACACCACCGCCGGCGTCTTTGTTTCGCTTTTTGTTTCGTCGGGGAACAAAGTGCGAAACAATAACCCCGGAAGATCTACCCCGAGACGCGAACCAGCTTGAACTGCGGCGATTGCTCTCCGCGCACCGAAGTCTGGATAGCGGCGACCTTGCCGGGGACGACCGAGTTCAGCACTTCCTTGTCGATGCGCATCTTCCGAACGGTGCCGTCGAAGTAGAGAGAGTCGAGTCCCAGCAGGATCTTCGTTCCGCAATTCGCAAGGAAGTCCTCTGAGAAGTGCGTTGGGCTCTGGCTCGCCGCGATCAGCGCCACCCCGAACTTGCGACTTTCGCGCGCCAACTTGTCCAGAATATTGCTGTCCTTGTCGGCGAAGAATTGCTGGGCTTCGTCGACCACAATCACGTCGCGCAACTCGGCTGCGCCCTTCACGATCCCGCGCTCGCGAGCCTGCTCAAAGATCTCGGTCAGCCGCGTCCAGACGAACATCTTCTGCTCGGTCCCAGACAGCGCCGTGAGGTTGTAGCGCCAGACGGGCGCCTCGTCGTCGAAGGGCGGCTGGGCACTGCGGTAGATCCCGCTGGCGACGATCGTCTCCAGACGGTTCACGATGGAGCGCATCGTGTCAAGCGTGTCGTATCGGATCAGCGCATCGAGCTCATTCCCGGTCGCGATGCCGGCCACGTACTCGCTGAACGACTCGATTACACCGTCAACGCCCCGCTCGACCTCCTGGCGTGCTTCCTCGACGTCCTCGCCGTTGCCAAGGCCTGCGCCAAACTTTCGCGCCTTCGCCGCCCAAGCGGTTACGCGCTTATTGTGCTCTTCCAGAAGCCTTGTGGATTTCGTGCCGCCGCCAGTGGTCAAATTCCGCAGGCGGGTCTTCGCAAATGCGGCAGCTTCTGCGAGCGAGGGATAGTGCTTGCCAAAGCGCTTCTGGGGGTATCGCTCAAGCGGGCCCTCGTGTCGATCCGTCCACCAGCATTTCGCGTCGCGATCGAACTGCAGCGTGAGGCCGGCCGCGCGGGCGGCGTCCTTCGCGCTGTCTTTCGCCTCGAACGGGATGTCCAGATAGACCCTGCCCTCCGCCGACGGTTGGTCGCCCGGCTCTTCGTGCCAGGTGGAGGCATCGTCGGAGCGGAAGCCGTGCTGCGCGTACAGATCCTGCAGCAGGTTTCGCAGCGACGCCACCTGCCGATCGCCCATCGGCGTGCGGCTGGAGTCGTTCACCATCTCGATGAACGCCTGGATCCGCTTTCGCACGCCGCCGTAGTGCGGGTTGCACGAGAGCTTGAGTGGATTGATCCCGTAGGGCGTCGACTCCGAGAAGATCACGGTCGAGCAGTCGTCCAGCTCGAGATCACCGTGCACATCCATCAGATGCACGCGCACATTACGCTGTGCGCGAGTGATCTGGCGAACGATGCGCCGGAGCGAAAACGTTTTCCCGCTGCCGCTCTTGCCTGCAAGAAGCATGTGGCCATTGACCGCATCAGCTTCCGACCAGGCCACCGGAACCTGCTGGCCCCGTTGGAGGGACGGGTCATCGAATCCAAAAACGATTCGCATGACAGCCGCGGATGCGGCGGCTTGTACCGGCCGGGCCACGGTCGGCCGCGGCGCGAGCCCGCCTTCGGAGATCGCGGAGATAGCCACTCGGATCGCGCCGTCAGAACTTCGAGGAAGGTCCTGCGCCCATCTCGGGCGCGGCGCGATCGCTTCGAGCTGCGTCGAGCATCGCAGCCAGGCGGCCACGCGTTTCACGGACCGACAGGCCCTGGTTGGGGTCTGTCAGCAGCAGCCGGGCAGCCACCCCCTCATCGCTGGCGAAGAACTCGGGCCGATCATCGATCACCACGATCTCGTCGAGCCTCAGCTCTGCCACATGGGCTTCCCGGCGCGATTCGTTGACCCATTCGAGCGACTGGCGGATGAACTCGGGCGCGGGTGCGCTCAGGTCCACGAAATACCCCGGTGGCTGGAGAACGCGATCGCCCAGTTCCCCGAGCAGGTGGGCCAGGGTCGCCTGGTCGAACTTCCGGCGCCAAGTCGAATGCACCAGGATCGCGACATCAGGCCGATCGGCAAGGATCTCGACCAGGTGGTCCAGCCAAACGAGGCGCCCCTGGGCCTTCATCTGCACCGCGAGGAGGGGGCCGCTCGTCGGACCGCTCGCAATGTGGATGGCATCGCAAGCACGGTGTAGCACACCGTCGAAATCCAGGCAGAGAATCGTTTGGCAGTAGGACTGAAGCGGTGGCATGGTCATCTTCTTGACGTTCGCGTCATTGTATCTATACGGACACATTATCGCGAAGCGCCCCCGATTCGCTCTGGATGTTTCAAATGTCCAATGGACGCCGCCGAGGGACTCATTGTTTCGCACTTTGTTCCTCATCGAAACAATAAGCGAAACAATCGCACGCAAGAGCTTTCCATTTTCCTATCATAGGTCTGTTACGGACTACCTACGGGGCGCAAACGCGCCGACGAAGAGCATGGACCTGATGCAGATCACCGACCTCCACAAGCGCGAGCTGGCGTACCACATCGGCATGGCCGGCGACAAAGACGGCATCTCGATCGGGGACCTGATGGAGAAGTGCACGATGGTTCAGGACGCGGACGCCGGCATCGCGCGCACGGCCGTGTGGCGGCGTCTCAAGCAGCTCGGCCAGGAAGGCCTCGTTCAACTGATCGATGCCGGCAGCCGCCGGACCGCCTTCTACATCCCCTCGGATGCTCTACGCCGTGCAGCGCTACTGCTGCACCTTTCGACCGAGGCGAAGTCGCGGCCCCACGTCACGTACGACCGCGACTTGCTGGACAGCTACGCGCCGAACGAGACCAGGTATCTCCGTCGCAGCGAGTTGGAAGCGCTTCATCTCGCCTGCCCGCCGGGTACCCTGGAGCGCGGCGCGCGCCAGGACCGCGAGATGCGGCGCTTCATGAGCGACCTCTCCTACGCATCGAGCCGCCTGGAGGGCATCGACTACGGACACCTGGCCACGAAGAACTTCTTCGAGGAGGACACGCCCATCAGCAACATGGCGCCCATTGACCGGAAGGTTCTCATGAACCACTTCCAGGCGGCCAAGTTCATCATCGAAGGCATCCACCAGCCGACCCGCGAGGACGACGTCGCAATCACCGAGCACGACATCCGCAGCGTCCACGCCATCATGTCCAACGGCCTGCTGGCCAACCCGATGCGCCAGGGAGCAATGCGCGCCATGGCTGTGAAGATCGGCCAGAGCAGCTACATCCCGCCGGTCATTCCCTTCGAAATCAAGCGCCTGTTCAGCCAGGTCGTGCAAAAGGCCGCGCAGATCGCTGACCCATACGAGCAGTCGCTGTTCCTGCTGGTCCATCTGCCCTACCTGCAACCGTTCGACGACTGCAACAAGCGCGTCGCTCGCCTTTGCACGAACATCCCACTGCTGCGCAACGGAATCCTGCCGATCAGCTGGCTCGACGTGAACAAGGATGACCTCGAAGTGGGCCTGGCCGCGGTCTATGAGCAGCGCGATCCTCGAATCCTCGCCGAGGTGTTCGTCCAAGCGTGCCACCGCTCCTTTGAGAGCTTCACGATTACCCAGGCGGCGCGAGATCCCGATGAAATCGACCTGCGCTACGACAACGAGGTGCGCCAAGCCGTTCGCCAACGCGTGCTCGAAGGAGGGGAGGTCACAGCCCCGCCAAGCGTAGATCCGATGTATGCGGCCCAGTTTGTCGACCGGGTTATCGGCATCGCCGATGCCTGCGTCGACAACCCCTACGTGGGGGCCTCGTACGGGCTGAAGCTTCCCGACATCGAGCGTTTCGCCGAGCGGGAGAATGTTGCCAGCTCACACGACAGGCAGGCGTGCGGCGTGTCCTGATCGGGTGCCGCAGATCGTGAACACGTGGGCGTGCCAGGCCTGATTGCCTCAATCCCCCGCGCTTCTGGACGCGACAGCCTGAGCGACACTTGCCATCCTTATGTTGTTCGCTCTACTCCTGGCTGCAGGTCTTTGGGCCGGCCTGCAGAACGCGCTTGCCGGTGGCGGCTCGTTCATTACGCTGCCTGCGCTGATTCTTTCGGGCATGTCGCCGCTGGCCGCCAATATCACCTCGACGGTGGCACTCTTTCCCGGCCAGGTGACGTCCGGGCTTTCCGGGCGCAGCCTGGTGTCGGGCGCCGGCAAGCTCTCCTTCCGGGGGCTGTTCTTCATCAGCATCGCGGGCGGCGCCCTGGGCGGCCTGCTGTTGCTCAACACGCCCTCGAGCATCTTCGCGCGCCTGGTGCCGTGGCTGGTGCTGTTCGCAACCATCGTCTTCGCGTGGGGCAGCTTCCTGCGCAAGCCCCAGGAAGAAGGTGCGCATCTTGGGCCCGCCGCCGCGGGCGTGCTTCAGTTCCTGATTGCAATCTACGGGGGATACTTCGGCGGCGGCATCGGCTTCCTGATGCTGGCGGCGCTGACGATGGCCGGCCTCCCGACCCGCGCGGCAGGGGCCACGAAGAATGTCATGGCGGCGGTCATGAATGCCTCAGCCGTCGCGCTCTTCGTGACCTCGCCCGAGGTGCACTGGTATCAGGCCTTCGTGCTCGGGGCTGGCGCCATCATCGGTGGCCTGCTCGGCGCCTGGGCACTCCATCGTGTCAACGAGAAGGCACTTCGGATTGCCGTGGTTTGCATCGGCATTGCGCTCACGATCGGACTTTTCCTTAGGCCCGTCTAAACACATCCGCGAGGCTCGGTTGCTGCCCATTGTCGCCTGGGCCACGCGGCATCCTTCGTTGCGCTGGGCACCTCCGCCAAGCCTTCGCCCCGACTGAATCCGGCGTCATGCCCACGACGCCCATGTGTGCACGCGTAGATTCTTCGCCAACTGTGCAAAACGCCTCACCCTCCCCTCTTTATGGGAGGCGCCCTTGGACGTTGCGACCCTAGACTCGCCTCCATTTGTAACAGGACGTTATCGTTCCTGACTTTTGATGGAGTCGACGAGGCAAAGATGAATACGAATCTGACGACATTGAACCGCCTGATGGCCACCACCCTGCTGGCCACGCTGGCCGCCTGTGGCGGCGGCGGAAGCGGCGGTGCGGGCTTGGTGGCGTTACCCACCAGCGGCAGCCCGGGAAGCACTTCCGGCAGCCCCGCAACGAATCCCCCAATGCAGCCCTCCGTCATCAGCGGGACCGCGGCCACTGGCGCGGCGTTGGCCAATGCCTCGGTGTCGATTACCGACAGCAGCGGCAACTCGCCATGCCAGGAAACGTCCATCACGACCACCGCACTGGGCAGCTACACCTGCACATTGAAATCAGGCGCGACTGCCCCGTTCTTCATCGTCGTGACCGACCCCACGGGCAACACCGCACCGTTGGTGAGTATCGCGACCAGCACACCCGCGGCGGGTGCTGCGCTGACGGTCAACGCCACGCCGCTGACGACTGCCATCCTGGCGCAGTTGGCGCCGGACGGAAACGCTCTGACCCTCGCCAACAGCAGGACCATCGATGTCGCCGCCCTGACCCAGGCCACGGCCAACATCGTCGCCCAACTGGCCAATGTGCTGAACACCATTGGCGCCCCGGCTGGCTATGACCCCTTCAGCACCAGCATCACGGCCGCGACAGCGTCGGGCACCGGCAACACTGCCGACATGCTGCTGGACGTGGTCAAGATCGTGACCGACCCCGCCACCGGGAAGTTGGCACTGAGCACCGTGGACAACCCGACACCCTATGTCCTGGCCACAGCCACAGCCCCCGGCTCCACGCTTGCACCGCCGTCCGCTGGTGTCTCGGCGCTCTCGCAGGCCACCTCGATCACCGCTCAGGCCTTCACCACCTGCTTTGCGCTCCCAACGGCGCAACGGGTGCTGGGCAAAGACGACACCGTCCCCGCCTCGCTGGGCGGTCCTCAGGTCAATAGCGTTGCCGCCAGCTGCCAACAACTCGCCGCCACCACCAGCAATGGCGCCGGCATTAACTTTCTGCACAACGGCTACGCCATGGGCCAGCTGCTGTATGGCATCCTGACCAGCGACACCATGACAGGGGCGCAGTTCAGCGTGCCCGAGATCATGGCTTTCTACCCCGGTAGTGCCAACTCCTCCGGCCAGGACGAGGCCGTGCTGAACATCAAGTACATCGACGCCAGCGGCAACCCAGGCAATGTCGTCACCTTGGCACGATTCATCCCCAATACTGCGACGTCCTCGCGCCCCACGAACTGGTGGCTGGTGGGCAACCAGCAGCCCGTCGATGTCTCGCTCAAGCTGCAAGTCCGTCGCGTTGAACAGTTGAATTCCGCGAACACCAACACTACCAAGGCCAGCACGTTCCAGACCGGCATCCAGGTCAACGTCAACGCCAAGGGACCTGGCAGCACCAGCGGCACAGGCAATCTGACCTTTGCACGGATTTCCGGCCCCGGCTTGCCGGGAAATGGCGCCGCGGGGACGGGCCTGGTCTATGTTCTGTCGAACGGAGCGCAGAGCTCGATGGACCTGTACAGCAAGACCGGGAGCCTCACCACCGGCAGCCAGTGCGGCAACGGCACGACGTACAACTGTCCAAACCTCTGGTTCGCGCGGACCAAGGGCATCACGGGCACGGGCGCGACGACGCTGACCGCCAACCCCACAGGCTTCGTGTGGGCACAGTCGGCGGACGGCGTGGACCCCAGCAAGGTGATCAAGGGGGCCAAGTACAAGGTCGAGTTGTTCTACGGCACGAACACCGGCACGGCCGACATCACGATCCAGAAGACTCTGCTGTCCGATCTGGTCCAGGCTACCCAGGCGGTCAATCTGCCCTGGAACACGCCGGGATCGCAAACGCTCAGCGCACTGGATCCCAATGGAGCTCTGACGGGCGCGCAGTCGGCACTGACGGTGGACTGGGTGCAGAACGCATCGGCACAGCAGATCGCCAGCGTACAAGCGGTCACCGACACGACTTCTGGCGGCTATGGGCCGATGAAGGCGGTCCCGCGTGGAGCGACTTCGGTCGTTCTGGACAATCAGAAGGTACCGCCGCTCAGCACGACCAACAACGTCGGTCGGACCCTGAACTTCTCCTACAAGATGCTCGATACCAGCATCAAGACCGCGGCCTACACCTACAACTGATCGAGTGCCTGGGCTCACCGCCCCTTCGCGCCACCGGCGCGGGGGCGCGGGGGCGGGAGCCCAGGGGCCTTACGCGACCATGTGACCATGGCCGAGCCTCAGGCCGTCGGCCGTTCAACCACGGAGGTTGCTTCCGCCTCTGCCGCGCCCCACCCCATCTCCTCGACCTCGCCCGCGAGCAGGCGCTTGTAGAAGATGCCGGCGTAGCCCGCGATGGACAGGCACTTGTTCACCTCTTCCAGCGGGAATCGCCCAGTGACGATGACCAGGTCGTCAGCGAAATCCTCGCAGCCGCCGGCGCGCAAGGTCTGGGTCGTGCGTTGGTACCAGGACGCGACGAGATTGGGAACGCCGTGCTTGTGCAGCGTCCCCTCGCGCTTGTCGATCGCCAGGGAGAGTTCATCCAGCACGCGACCCACCGGCACCAGGTCATCGCTCATGGGCGCCTTCGCATGCAACACGTACTGGCCGCAATTAAGCCGATACTCCATGCTCACCCCCGCGGCACCTCGGCCTGGCCAGGCGCCGCAGCGATCACAGCTTCGACCGCCTCGAATGCAGCCTGCGGACCCACCAGGGCGACCATGTACTGCACCTGGGTGTCCAGCCCAGCGTTGTTGACTTCCGATGGCACCATCGCGACCAGGTCGAAATCCTCGAACCGGACTTCACCCGGAATCGAGTGCTCGAAGGCCGTTTGGACAGCTTCGTTGAGCGCCTCGAGACCGAGCTCCGCATCTCGCACCATTGCGCAGAGGAATCCGACGATCTCGTCGTTACTGATGTATTTCCAGGCTTGGACATAGGCGCCCAGCGCCGGCAGGTCTGGATCATCCTGCGAAATATTCACCTGCGCGTTGTCGTCCACCTCGAGTGCGCCGTCGCGCTGGCCAGCTTGCGCGTAAACACGGAACACGTCTCGCGGCAAGTCGCTCGCAGGAGTCGCCAAATTCACGATCGACACGAATCCGTTCGCGGTGGCCTTCTTCAGGGCGAAGGCTTCAATGTCCGCACGGTAGCTCGAGGCTGGCTGCTCACCGGCTGCCAGGCGGCGCGCGAACTCCTTCTGGAACTCCGCCGCCCATTGCGCATAGATCCCGTAGCGGGCATTCGAATCGTTCGGGGGCGCCATCTCCGCACGGGCCACGGACTCGGCGATGTCGATCAGGGGTTCAACCAGCGTCACGGGAATGGTGTCCTTCGGCGTGAACGCGGCCACGCCCTTTGCGAAGGCCTTGCGCACCACATCGCGCCACTCACCCAATGATGGCGTCGGGCCGGAAAGCGATTTCAAAAGTTCGTCGCACTCGGCGTTCGAGAGTTCGATGGTCTGGACAGTCATGATGGTTCCTTGGTGTTGAGAGGTAACGCCCCGCGCGGCCTGGTCAAGGCGGTCGCGTCAGGGCGGATGTGTCTGCTCAGGCCGCCACGCGCTCGGCGTTCGGCTCGTCATTCGCGGCGGGCCCCTCGGCCTCAGCGCGCTCTTCGACTGGCGCTGGCGGCGGGTCGATCGGGGCTCCGGCCGCCGCCGCGGAGATCTCCTGGCGGACCTGCTCACGTCGTTGGGCCGTCTCCGCACGCATCTGCGCGTAGTACTCGCGCCCGATCTCCTTGGCGATGGCCCGCTGCTGCATGCCCTTGGCATAGAGCTCCAGCCCCGTGCCATGCACCAGCAGGCTCAGCGCGCGGTCGAGATGCTCCGGCTTGGACGGGTCGAAGCCCAGCTTCACCGCGACATACCCCTGCGGGATGTTCGCGCCGGCACCCGCAGTCGCCTGGTCGCCTGCTTCCGTGCCGCCATTCATTGCGACCGCCGCGCGCCCGGTGCCGAAGCGGCCATTGCGGGACAGCACGCCGAGCGTCACATTCAGCGGATCACGTGCGGCGGTCGCGCGCTCGCCAAGGACGCTCTTGCGCATCTTCACCTGCTCGCCACGCATGAGCCGCAGCGCGCGCCGCGCGTCCCTCGACTTGGTCAGCAGGAACATGCCCTTGTCGGTGATGGAGATACCGTAGGGCTTGTTGGAGGCCATGAATTCGGTCTCCAGCAACAGAGGCGCGTTGCCGTTCATCTCCACCAGGCGCTTGACGAACGGCTTGACCTGTCCGCCCCATACCCGCATGGGCATGAAGTGCGCGCCAACGTGATTGATCGAGCTGGGAAGAAGCACGCCGCGCTGGCGCATCCCCTTGTCGTCCGTGTAGATGATCGAGCGGCCCACGCGCGACTTCACCGACCAGTCGTACGCCATGTACATGTTGCCGCCCAGGACGTAACCAACCTGGCGCTGCTGGCCGACGGGCGCCAGGTCGAACTCGTCGCGGGTCCACCTGACGCGCGGCTCGTCGCTGAAGACGCTGGAGAAGCGCCAAGCCGTCTCATTGGGTCGCTGGGATTGCGCCGGACGAAGCCGCGAGTAAGCGTTGGTCATGAGCGTGCCTGCGACCTCGCCCTTGCGCACGTCGCCGCGCACTTCCGAGAGCAGTGCCCGCAGCGAGTACTCGATGGGGCGCTCTTCGCCCGGGAACACCACGGAGATCTTCCACTTGCTCGGGTTGATCAAATCGCGAACGTCCGCCGGTAGCTTCATGTTGACGATCACGCCAGTCTTCGCGCGCTCGATCACGACGCCGTTGCCGTCGACCTTGGCGTCTTCCGTGAAGATGCCGCCGGGCACCAGCCCCGCGACGTGGTCCTTCAGCCATTCGGCGCGCAGGTGCGCGCGCTGCGTCGGTGGGTTCGTGAGCACCGCCTCCTCCGTGCTCGTGATTCCGGCCGCCACGGCCGCCATGTTGACGATGGCCTTCATGCCGGCGTTCAGCCTGTCCACGATCTCCGGCTTCCAGGCGGCGTGGCCCTCTTCGTCGAGCTGGAGGTGCCCGCCTTCGGCTGCGAGTTGCTCGCCACTCACGGTGGCCGCAGCCACGCAGGCCGTCCACGACATCGGCTTCAGGTCCACCTTGAAGGAGATCTTCTTGAGGTAGACCGGGCGATCGAAGGCCGAGAGCAGTTCATCGTCCTGGGATGCCTCTTCGTCTCGCCGGCCGCCCGCGGCGAGGTCGCTCACCTCCATGGCGCTCGTGCCGGTCGCCGGCGCCGGGACCACATCGGCGGCCGCGGTCTCCGCTTGGGCCGCACCGGCCTCGGTGGTCGTGAGCGCAGCGTTGACCAAGGCCTCGGCCATGTTCTCGCGCTCGCCCGACGTGTCGCCGAAGAACACGCCTGAGAACTCCTCCTTCGCTCGCCAGTCGTACTCGCGCGTCTTGAGAGGGTTGGTACCCAGGAGCTCGTGGCGGTTGAAGCTCTCGTCGAAACGATTGAAGAGTTGCTCGTACACCTGGCGTTGCTCGGCCACCTTCAGCAGCGGCAGGCGCATCAGGAACATGTTCACGGCGCCCACGCCAGGGATCTCCAGGAAGTTCTCCGGCAGCGCCAGCTTCTTCGCGACCAGCGGTTCATCCTGAACGTAGCCGCGAATGGACTCCAGCCCAATCGAATTGAAGAGGTCCGGCACGCCCTGGATGAGCATCGCGTTCTCGCGGCTGGAGCGCACGTTGGCGCTCATCTTCTCGAGCTTCCGGTTCTGCATCATCACGTACCGCAGCTCACCGTAGATGCCCGTGGTGCAGGTCTCCACCAGCGGGAAGGTGACCTGGTCGTAGCGGTTCACGCGGCCGATCAGCTGGATGCGGTCGGTCACGTTTTCCGGGATCTGGTGCTCGAGCAGGACGCGCCGCGAGCGGTCCAGAAACTGCGGCGAGGCATGCATCGATGCGCCGGTGGCGGCCGAGCGGTTGATCAGGAGCGCCTGGATCTCGCCGTTGTTGAAGGCGCGCTTGACCGCATTCACCGCGCGCTTGCTGCGCAGGCGCGGCACGACCTTCCACATATTGGTGTCCCGGCCCGGCTCGTAGGTCGGGACGGTCGTGTTCGGAGCGTTCCTCGCACTGTCGCCCGGCGCGGAGTCGGCGGGCGTGGCAGGCGGGGCCTGCACCAGGGGAACAGGCATCCGCTCCAGCGAGAACGAGCGCCCCGTGATCTCGCCAACGGTGATGCCCGCGTCGCGCAGCTTCTGCTCGATCACGTCAAAGGCGGACACCGGCAGTTCGGGAATCGCATTGATCAGCCGCTCAAGTTCGGCGATGCCGTCCTTGAAGTGCTGGCGATCAGCGTCCGTCATGCCGGGCAGCTCCATGATGGACACGGTCCGGCGGGCCGAGACCACCTTCTTTCCTCGCTCACCGGGCTCGGCGTCCGCCGGCGCGGCGGCGGCAAGGGCTTCGTCCAGGTTCACGGCTTCCGCGTCGTCGGTTGCGGCGGGGTCGCCCAAGGTCTGGCTCTGCAGGTTTCGCATCAGACGCGCCTCGCGCTGGGCCGCGACCATCTCTGCGGTCGGCGCGGGCACGTCACCCTCCTCGCCTTCGACGGTCAGTTCGGCAGCAGCGCGCGCGGCGGCGTCTGCCAGGGGCATCGCTTCTTCTACCGGCTCCTCGGGAAGATCCTCCTCGGTGATCTCGCGCTGGACCACCGTAGTCAGCCGCGGCATCAGGACCGCACGAACCGCGTCGCGGATCGTCGGCATCTTGATCGTGGAGGGAAGTCCGCCGGCGGTGCGCGGCGCGGCCCCATCGCCCCGGCCCTCAGCATCTGCCTGCGCCATCAGCATGCGCGTGAGCGCTTCATTCGTGGCTTCCGACACGATGACGGGCTTCAGGCCATCGCGGATGTGCTCGATTGCGCGGTCGGCGACCTGGTCGGCATTGAGCGCGCCCTGCACGGCCTTCATGACCTGGTACAGGACAGAGCCCGTGCCGAAACTCGAACTCATGATGTTCGCGCGCGCAACGGGCGTCTGGGCGGCCGCGTTCGTCTGGTCCACCATGGCCGCCCGGGCTTCCTTGGCCTTGCGGAGCACGGCGACCGCCTCGCGATTGCCCCGCATGAAGATCTGTGACATGTCGCCGGCCAGGTAGGTCGCGGCGCCCAGCGCTTCGGCCACCGCGTCGCTCACGCGTTCGTTGTGAGCGCGGCGCTCCTCGACCGTGTAGACGCTCACGTCCAGCTTGGAGAGGTCGTGCTCGCGGCGGATGAGCGCGCCTTCGGACGCCAGCATCGAGCTGAGCACTTCCGAGAACGACTCGCCACCCTTCTTGATCGCGGCGGCCAGCGAGGCCACATTCACGCTGTCCGGCAGCGCGCGCTGGTAGATGTGCAGGTTGTCTTCCGTCTTGCTCCAGGTCGCCGAGGCGTACTGCACGCCCTTGGCGAGGCGCGCCATCTCGGAGATGTGGCTCGCGATCTGGCTGTCGGAGCCGGCGGCGATGTGGGCCTCGTCGAAGATGATGAGTGCGTTGCCGAGCTGGTTCTTCACCCACTGGGCCTTGTCGCTCTCTGCGCCGGCGATCTGCGAGTAGGTCAGGAAGCAGGTGTTCAGGCCCGCTTCCTCGAGCTTGGTTCCGCCGTCGACCATAGCCTTCGTGCGCGCGGCGGCGAAGCCCGGCGCGAGCACCACCGGCTGCTCGCCGGGGCCCGGCTCCCAGGTGATCTCGCCGTCGGTGTTCATGACCATCGGGCGAACGCGGTCCCACTCGCCGATCGCCTTCAGGTCGCGCGCCATGTCGGAGAAGAGGTTCGCCTTGTCCGTGACGAAGAAGACCGCCTGGTTGCGACGCAGGGCCCAGGCCATCATCGCTGCCAGCTGGCGGCCCTTGCCGATGCCCGTTTCGTCCGCCAGGATGCTCGCGTAGCCTTCGAGCTGACGCACGATCATCATGGAGATGCCGTCGACCTGCTCGGGCGACAGGCGCTTTGCCAGGGCGTTCTCACCCCAGCCAAGCTCGCGTGTCACGAGCTCATCGACCTGGCCGTAGAGCGACTCGATGCGGGTCATCGTCGCCTGCAGCGGGGCCTGCATGTTCGAGGGCACCATCGTGCGTGCCTCGCCAACGCGGGAGAACGCGATGTACGGGCGCTGCACGCGGCCTTCGAGGGCGGCGCGCTCGACGTCGACACCTTGTGCCTGCGCGTCCAGCACTTCCGCACGCGCCATGGCTTCGTCAACGGCCGTCTTCAGGTCGTCCCACGACGAGATGACCGGCAGGCTCGTGATCGGGGCGGGCACGTCCACGCGGCGATTGACCACCGACAAGATGCGCAGGCCCGGGCTGTTTTCGGGAACGCCCGACTTGCGCGAGAGGATCGGAGCGGTCTCGAATGCGCTCTGGATCTGGTAGCGCTCGTTGACCATCTGCAAGAAATTGCGGGAGGCCACCGACAACTCGCCCGGCACCGCGTCGGCAGCGAGGACGATGACGGCGCGGCCGCCTTCCTTGAGCGAGCGCAGCGAGTTAATCGCGAGCACGTAGTCCGTGCGGCGGCCATCGGCGCCGAGCACCGGGTCCGCATTGATGAACATCGCATCGGCGCCAACTTCACGGCCCGGCGAGAACTCGCCTTCCTGCCATTCGGTGCTGGCCCGCAAGTTCACGACGCTCGACAACGCCGACATGTCCTTCGTGCCGCGGTATGCGCGAACCATCGTGCCCTCGGGCAGGAAGGCAAAGCTGGCGCCGTCGAACGCATTCGGCACAACGACCGTCAGGCCATCGGTGTCGCCCAGCAGGCGCTGGCTGGCCACCGAGATGGGCGCCGGCATGGTGCCGGTACCGCGCAGGTGACCGCGGAACGGCGGCAGCATGTCCGTGAGACGAGCCGATTCACCGTAGGCGTCCTGGGCAACCTCGAAGCCGTCGCGAAGGTAGCGTAGCAAGGAGGTCTCGATCGCCGCGTGCACCTGGTCGTGCTGGTCGATGGTGAAAGCCGGGGCCTGTTCGCTGTTGGCAGTCCCATGCAAGGCCTGCAGGAAGCGATCCATGTCCTCGCTGCGCTGGACTTCGCCGAGCACCATCGAGCGCACGAAGCCGTCGGCGCACTGCACCATGGAGAGCGTGCGGAATTCCTCGGTAGCGTCCTTCGGCAGGCGCAGGAAGGCATGAGGCTGGCTCGATTCGGACTCGTCGACGCGCAGCTCGGTGCCCTGCCCCGTCATTTTGATGACGTAGCGTGATCCGGCGGCTTCGAACACGCGGTCGCCGTCGGAGTTGCGACCCAGAAGAACCGCGTTGTTGATGTCGATCGCCGCGGCGCGCTCTTCCTTGCTTGCCGGCCGTTCGTCGGGCTTGCGCGCGGTTTGCAGGTTGAGCATGTAGCTCGCCTGTTCCATCTCGCGCACCGCCGCGTTCGGGAACACGGGGCGGAAATCGGAAGGCTTCGGGCGCTCGCCGGCCTTCACGCGGCGAACGAGATACTTGCGTGCACCGCCCGCATGGAAGCCGAGCTGGGTGATTGCCTTGTTCCAGGCGGGGTTGAGGTAGGACAGGCCCGTGACGAACAGGTGCAGATGGGGATGGCCGCCCACCTCGATCGTTGCAATCTTCAGACGCGCACCAGACGCATCGTTGAGGTCAATCCACTTTGGCATCGCGCCCTACTCTCAGAAATAAGTGCGCACCCTCTGAGCGGCCCGCGATCCGGGGCCCAGGGGTGCGGCTGGTTCAGGGATGATTCAAGGAGAAACTGGATTCGTTCGGAATCCGAAGGAGCCTGGCGGTCCCGTCAACCCGCCAGAGTCCTTCCCGGCTTTTCAGCCGCGGGGAGCAGCTGCGGCAGCGGCCTCGGCCGGGTCGATGCCGTCGTTGTGCTGGTCGTGGTCGACGGGAGCCTGGTTGGACGTGTGCGCTTGCGTGTCCTTGGCCTTGTAATGGCTCTCCAGACCGGCGGCCGTGAACACGGCGATGTTGTTGATCTCCTCCCAGTCCAACTGGTCCTTGCCCTGGAATCGGACGGTCTTCGCCTTCGGCAGCGGAAGGGGATTGCCCTCGGCGTCCACCAGGATCTGGCCGTCTTGACCAGCGTAGATCGGGGAGTACTTCGTGTTGTTCGGCGCACCTTCCAACTTCACGCTGATGAACGAGCGATCGCGTTCGAACGGCTCGCCATTCCCGATACGATCGCCGGCGCGAACGTGGCTCACGTAGATGTCAACCGGACCGTCGCCGTGCACCACCGCGTTGGCAGCCAGCAGGCCAATCACGGTGCGGCCGAGTTGCTGGTCCAGACGGATCTTCACGCTCTCGCCATCGCTCAGGCGCACGGTGGCGATCGGGTATTCGACCGCGGGCTGGCCGACCGGCTCGTACTTGTCTTTGGCCACCTTCACGCTCACGACGCTACCCGTCAGTTGGCGGGCGAGCTCGTACTGGCCTTGGTCGTTCTTGTAGAGGAAGCCAGGAAACTTGAGGTCCGGGTTCTTCGCGGCTTCAGCCGGCGACAGGTGCTTGTTGGTACGTTCCACCAGCGACATGAAGGTCAGGGACTTGCGCTCGGTGTTGGTCTTGACGATAGCCATTTGTTCAACTCCTAAAAAATGAGAACAAAGATGAGACCGCACACGCTTTTGATGTTCGCGAGGCTTGTGCGGCCTCATCTTTGGCCACGCGAACACGTTTGGGGATGGAGCGCGCCTATCCGCGCGGCGCCTCCGCCATCGGCTCTTCCGCGAACTGGTCCGCGGCGGGCGCGTCGACGTCTGCCTGGGGCAGCGCGACGAGCGGGAAATGGGTGTCGATGTAACGCTCCATCTCTTCCTTGATGGGCTTGTCGATCTTGAAGACGTGCTGCTCGGCCATGTAGGCCTCGAGGTCGATGCCGAACGATTCGGCGTGCTCGGCGAGCTTGTCGGCGTCGATCTTGTCGGCCTTGAATTGCTTGAGGTCCACGCCCAGCGACTTAAGGTGCCGCGCCATGGCTGCCGCGTCGTAGCCGTCCTTCTTGGTGACCAACGCGAGTTGCTCGGGCTGCAGGTCCGCCTGGAGCTTCTCGGTGTCGATCTTCAGATTCGCGGTGAGCGCGCCGGCGCCGGGCAGGACAACCTTGCAGCCGTCGAGCCTGCGGCCATCGAGCCCCACCAGCAGTTCGGCGCGCAGTTCCTGGGCACGCGCATCGGCGGCCTTGGAGAGAGCGGACACATTCGCCAGGCGCTCGGCCAGGTCGACATGCTTGGCAACGAAGCCTTCCGAGTCGGCGAGGACAGGCGTGCGCACGTATGGCGGCACCTGCTTCGTCATGACGCAGTTCCAGGCCCAGTTGCCGGCCTCGCGCACCAGGTGCTTGAGTTCTTCGCCGACCTCGACCACATCGTCCTTCAGACGCCAGCCGGCCCAGTCGAACTGGCTCAGCATCAGACCGTGGATCTCGACGCCGTTCTCTTCGCAGAGGATCGCGCCCTGAGCGAGCTGGCAGCCGTACTGGAAGTGGATCTCGTCGCTCTCTTCGATCTTGCTGGGTGCCTTGTAGTCGATGAGCCAGCGCGACATGGGGCGTTCGGCGGCCATCGGGCGGGTCGCGGCGAGCACCTTCGAAGGCAGCATTGCCACTTCGTCCGGGCTGTAGCGCATCCACGGCAGCGAGCCTTGGGCCTTCGAGAGGATGCCGAACGCCTCCAGATCGCGGTGGGCGCCGTATTTCTTGTAGAACTTGCGCGAGTGCGGTTCCTCGTTTTCGTGACCGCGAGTCATGTGCTCGTTGGTCTCGTCGGGAATCTTGCGCATCAGCTTTCCCAACACGATGTCGTGGGCGCTGGCCATGTGGTCTGCGCGCACGCCGTGCTGGTTGCGTACCAGTACGCCGATCTCGGAGCCGCCGAAGCCGTTCAGGCGGATCGCGTGCCAGATGGCTTGCTCGCCGTGGAGTTCAACCACGCGGCTGATCCAATGGCGGGCGTCCGGGAGTTGGATCAGGTCGCGCTGCGGTAGTGCGTTCACGAGCGTCCACACCTTGGCGGTGATCGCCGCCTTCTCTTCGGCGCTCAGCTTGCGGTCCAGATCTTCCATCTCGTAGGCGTCCTCAAAACATTGCAGGTGGCGACGGCCCGGGACTACTCCGTCTTTGGCCGCGTTCATTTGTTCGTGAGGATAGCTTGATGCGGATCTTTTTCTTTTTTTGTTTTCAAGATCGTTTCGTTGCGACATTGCAACTACCTGCACGACCTGCCTGTCTGTCCTGTTCCTGCTGAGGAGGTCGTGCCGCTGCTCGTGACACCGGCGCCGGGATCGGCTGACTCTGTCTTCCCGTCACTTCGAGCGAGCAGGCTCGCCTCGCCTGGCCCACTGCCTCGGGCACTGCTACCGCGAGAGTCCTCAGCGGTGCGGGCGCTCCTCAAGCGACCCGCAAAGGGGTCCGCCGGCGAGAGAGCTGCATCGAAACGTTCCCTGCACTTCCGCGTGCTGGTCGTCGCGCAGGAGTGACTCCCGAGCTAAGGGTTTTCACTCTGGCATCCATCGGAGCCGCATCGAGTGAAGCCTTTGGGCCTAAGCCCGGCCGGAACTGCAGTTGCAACTGTGTTACACCGTCCCGCGTTATCGGCTCGCCCCGGAACGTGATTTCGGTCGAGCCCACGAGCCCGGCCTGATCCTTCCTTCAATACCGACGTGAGTGCTTCCATATTTGGCGTGCTGGTGTCCTCCCTCGGGGGGGACGAGGCTCGCTCCACCCCTGAGACCGAGCCTGCATCCAAGCGACCGCGCATCGCGAGGGTCACGTTCCCGACATCCCGCGATCGGCGAAGTGAAGGGCCACAGGTTGATCAAGCCACCTCGCGAGCCGATGCAGTCGAAAGGGCCCTGATCGGGCGCTACCGCCGGGAGTCCGCCAGTCGGACGCCGTTCGCGATCCTTCTGGGCATGGCCTTGGCTGCCATCTGCTACCCCTACATTCCGGGGGTTCAAGCCCTGTCCTGGCTTGCCGTCATCGTCAGTGGCAACCTCACCTTCTTCGCATACGAGCGAGCCCTTTCGCGCCGATATCCGGAGCCCACGATTCAGATCCAACGTGCATTCGTGCGGCATGTGGCGCCGGTTCACTTCCTGCTCGCGGCAGCCTGGGGCATGGCGGTGCTCCTCTTCTTCAACCGCGTGGGCCCGGATCGCGAGCTGGCCTGCTGGGCCCTGCTCAACGGGGTCTTCTACCTGCCGATCGCCCGCATGGCCCTTGTGCCTGAGATCCTTCGCAGGCACATCCACACTTTCTTGATCTGTTCTGTCGGGGGCCTCTTTTTCGCTGCCTCCTTCCTGTGGGCCGGTGATCGGCCGGCCGCCTTCTGGTTCGCCCCGGTTGCCATCTACCAATGGTGGCTCGCGCGCCGTTTGGGCAAAGAGATCTACCGCACCCAGTCCGAGCACTACAGCCTGGTCTTCGATCTCGACGCCAAGAATGAGGTGGCCCGCGAGGCCGTCAAGACAAAGGATCGATTCCTCGCGGCGGCCACGCACGACATGCGCCAGCCGGTGACCGCCCTGGGCCTGTATGCGGAATACCTCGCGACCTATCCAGAGACGCACGTTGAGCTCGCCCCCAAGATCGGGAAGGCCAGCGCGGCGATCAACAGCCTCTTCAATTCGCTGTTCGACCTGTCCAACTTCGACTCGGGCGAGGTCAAGCTCACCCTCGAGCCCGTCTCGATCGCGGACGTCATCCACGGTCTGTATGTTGCTTTCGAGCCGCTCGCGGCAGCCAGAGGCCTCGAGCTACGGGTTCACGTCGTCGATGCGGTCGTGCAGACGGACCTGATGCGGCTGCGCCGGATGATCGGCAATGTCCTTTCGAACGCCATCAAGTACAGCCAGGCCGGCGGCAAGATCCTGCTGGCATCACGAGTCCACGGCGGGCAGGTACGGGTGGAGGTCTGGGACCAGGGAATCGGAATCCCTGCTGACCAGATCCAAAATGTCTTCAAGGAGTTCTATCGTGTCGACGAGGGCGCCAAGCTGGCGCCGGACGGCATGGGCATCGGGTTGTCGTTGGTGACACGCCTGGCCACGGCACTGAATACACGGCTTTCGATCGCGTCCGTGGAAGGACGTGGCACGCGCGTCACGATGACCATCGGGGACGTCCATCCGGACACCGCGAGGCCGCGCATGTCACTGGCCATGGGCTGAGCGCGCCCCAAGAAAAGCGGCCTCCGACCGAAGCCGGAGGCCGTGAAGGCGCTACGCCGGCGCTGGTCCGGTTTCGCGCTGAGGGGAGAACTGGAGTTACCTCTTGCCCCAGAGGCTGAAATCGATGTCGGAAAGCTGCTCGTCGAAGGTGAAGCGCTGCCGATAGAAGCGCGGCCTGGCCGCAATCACGCCCGAGCGCATCGTGCTGCGCATGCGTCGCAGCGACCACAGGATCGTGCGGTTCTTGTAAGCGGCGTAGCCGAACACGGCGCACACGGCCAACGCGATCCCCAGAGTCCACCAGGAGAAATGAAACAGCGCGAGCACCATCGGCGCACCCGCCTGCGGGGGCAGCGGAGTACCTGGGATGCGGTAGGACTTTCCGGTGCGGGGCCAGTAGTTGCTCATTCGACCACCACCTTGGCTGTATTCGTCACCGCCTCGCCGCTGATCGCCGCCGGCGGGACAACGGGGTTCGAGGTCACGACCGCCCCGCCGTCCGGGCTGTAGCCGCGGTGCGCGCAGTATTCCTGCGCCTCGCGCAGCGTCATGGACGACACCTCCACAAAGGTCTCGAAGCTGATCATCCCCTCGGCCAAGGCAGAGAAGGCCTTGGACTCGAAGTCGTTGCCCCGTTCGGCTACCAGGCGGCGAACGGCCAGGCCCCATTGGTGAGTCGGCAGATCCTCCATGCTTCGCTTCACCTCGCGGTCGAAGACGCACCATGATCGAAACGCGATCACCTTGCCATCGGTGCGCCGCGCGAGCTTCTGCGCGATAACCAAGCGGGTCTGCTCGATGAACTCGTTCGCGACGCGCGCATGCTCCACCGGCGGGAACAGCTGCAGCGTCCGTGAGAGCGCTCGATCAGGGGTTTCCGTGTGCATGGTGGCGTATGCAGCATGGCCGGTCGCACCCAGCTCGAAGCCTGCCCGCGCGCTGTCCATGTCGCGGATCTCGCCCATCTGGATGACCTGGCCTTTCCGGCGCATCGCATTCGGCCCCACCATGTTCATGGACCGCAGCTGCGCGCCGACGCCCACCTCGGTTTGGGTGGGCTCGGGCATGTGCCCCTGCGCATAGCCCTTGAGCAGATACTCGACCGGCTGCTCGTAGGTCAGGATGTGAACAGGGTCGTGGCGACGTTCCTCCAGGCGGTACCGGTGCGCCGACGCCAGCAGTGTGGACTTGCCCGAGCCGGTCGTGCCGACGATCAGGATCATCCCGTAGCGCGGGAACAGGTTCTGCATCAGCTCAGGCTCCAGGCCGAGCTGCGCGCACGTCGGGATCTCCTGAGGCATGGCTCGCAGCGTGATGTTCACACCGGAGGGCGTGTTTCCCACCGAGCAACCCGTTGCGTTCAGGCGGAAGGACAGCACCTTGTCCCGGGACATCACCGCATCGACCCGCGAGTCGATCGCGTTGGCCGCCCCGATCTCGGTCTGCCCGCTCTCGTTGAAGAGGAGGCTTAGCACCGTGTTGACCTCGGAATCGTCCAGGCGGCGATCGGTGACCGGATGCCAGAGGCGGTTCACCTCTGCCCACACGTAGTCAGTCGATGAGAATTTGATGTCCGAGACGCCCAGGTCGTAGACCTTGGCAAGGAACTCGTTCAGGTCGGCGCGCCGGATGTTGCCGATCGGCAAGGAAAAGCGCGGGACGGTGGATTCAGCAGCGTCGAGCACGAGTCCCCTATTCCAGCGGCTTCCAGCGGCTCGAATCCTCGAAGCCGGCTTGGCGAGTGATACGGAACATCGTGTTGCCGACGGCGATCGTGTTCGGGCTCTCGTGGTCGACCATGGTCTGAGCACTTGCGACGACCGGAGTGCTCACCATGCCTCGCTTCCAGAGATCGTAGAAGAGGCGCATGCCGAAGTAGGTCTTCTCCAGGCCCGCCACATTCAAGTCGAAGATCTGCTGTGCCTGCGAGCGACCGGTGGCCACGGCTTGTGCCACTTCCTTCTTCCAGAAGGCCTGCTCGGCGCTGTCACGCGGCAGAAGGCTCTTGAGAGTAGACATGTCGGCCAAGTCCTCGGTCGGCAGGCCCAGCAGGAGCCAGTCGCGCCAGGTTGGAGCGATGGCCACGAAGCGCGCGGGCTCCTCGATCTTGTAGATCGCACCCGAGACGCGCATCGTGGTCGCCTCGAGCGAAATGGCGTCGCGGCTCTCCATGATGACGGGCGGCAAGACGCCCGGGCCCATCATCAGGGCGCCGAAGTTGAAGCGCTTGTCCAGCTCGCGGTCGCGCTTGGCAACCTCGGCCGAAATCTCACGCGAGCGCTGGAGCAATCCCAGACGCGTGCCCAGGCCGAACGCGGTCTCGCGCAGCGCGGTCTCGCGAACCAAGCTCAGCCGGCTCTCCGACTCGGTCGCGCCCTGCGCGTTCATGAGCGCATCGATCGAGAGCGACTGTGTCTGGGCCGAAGTAGCTTGCGCCGCGGCGAGTGCCGCCACGGCGCAAGCGATCCGCGTGGCCTTGATGAATTGAGTCCTGGCCATGGGGGATCAGAAGGCGCGGTAGCGGATCTCGACGCCCGAGGGCAGCAGGACCAGGTCGGCTCGCTGGCCGAGTTGATAGCCGATGTCGCGCATCACCTCCTCAACGGGTACGCCCAGCGCATGCACCTGCACGTAAAGCGGCAGGCGCGGCGTCGGGCCGGTAACGGACACCTTCTGGCCCGTGACCGGTTCGAGGCTCTTCAGGAGGTCGTTCGCGTCACCGCGCCAGGTCACCCAGAGCTTGCCGTCAGCCATGCGGGGAGCCGGCGCCTTGGCGTCTGCGCTACCCGTGAAGTCCGCCTGGCCGGCGTACTTCTGGAAGAGTCGATCGAGTTGAACGGCCACGGGGTCGCTCGAAGGGGCAGGAGCCGTCGGGGTGGAGCAGCCAGCAAGGTCAAGGAGCGCTGCAGCGACTGCGCCAACTCCGAGGATCCGCGAGAAATGGGTCATGGTGGACGAGCCCGAGAGGGCGAGTGTCAGAAGGGGCACGAAAGTCGGTAAATCTCTTCACTCCGCATCGATAGTATCGCACGGTCGAAACACGGGCAAGCCCAACGCCGCCTTTCGCATGACCCACAGGCTGCGTTTGTGGAACTTCTGACACGAGCGGCCACCATGAGACCGCTCTACTTCCGGGATGTCAGGCCGACATCCGCTGCGCCCGGTGATCGACGTCCATCTCCCTGGACATATGGCCGCGCGCCTGGCGCATCCTCGCCAATTCCCCGCTGCGAAGCGCCTCGAACATGGACTCGGTGGTCGGGGCTTTCTCGCCCATGACGCGCTCGGCCAGCCAACGGCCGCAGTCCTTCAGGACCGACCAGACCTCTTGGAACAGCCCTCTCGGAGCGGGCTCGGCGATCTCCATCGCGCCGGTGCTCCAGAGTGCGAAGGCGTGCGCCGCGCATTCCTCGGGGTGCGCGCACTGACGCGCGGCCTCAAGTTCGCCTAGATCGATCAGGGTCTGCTGCGTTCGGCGCGCGAGCAGCTTGTGCGGCGCGAATTCGCGCTGCATCGTGACCCGTTCCTCGACCGTCAGCATGTTCTCCGTGGCGAAGTGCCATGCCTCGTGACGCGCCGCACGGTCCAGGTTCTGGGCGTGCAGGTTCAGCAGGATCCCATTGTTGATGTACTTACCCGCGACCTGGCGCTGGGTCGCGATGTCGTAGAGCGCGTCCATCAGCTTCACATGCCTGGCCGTGCCCATCATGAGCTCGCACTCGGCAAGGACGCGGTTCACCTCGGCCCGGCCGTTGCGCGCGCCCTTCCAGACGGGGGACAGGCTGTAGAGCGGCATCGGGCCGCGAAGCGCTTCCTTGATCGCCGGTGTCATCTCGAACTGAGGGACCTCGTGAGTCGCCCCGTTGAGGTCCACTTGCCCCATCGTCACCTTGGCGCCAAGGGGCTTCAGCAGTTTGTCGGCGAGTTTCGGAAGAATGTTCTTGTAGAAGTCGTCCAGGCTGGCCCCACCGCCGGCGCGGCCGCCGTTGCGCATGGACTCCGTGATCCAGGCAAACTGGTTGACGGACGGGATAGTGGCGGCTCGCTGCATGAGCCGGCGCAGGACAAGACCGGACCACTCCTCGGTATTGGTGACGAATGGGGCGGCAGGGGTACGGCCCGACCAACCATTTCGGCGCCCCACTTCGGCCGCAGCGATCATTTCGGGGTCCTTCGGCTCGTACCTCACGCCCCGAAGCTCAACGGTGGCCCGTGCCTTGATGGCACCAATGAGCAGTTCGCGCTCTGATCCATCGAGGCAGTTGGTTCCCAGCTTCTTCGCCAGCAGCGCAAGAACCGCCTCCCGTGCGGCGGCCCGACTCGCCTTACCTCCGGCCTGCGCCCAGTCGCTCTGAATCTCCTCGACGAAGAAGAGTGATCCCCGCTCCGTGAAGCGCGCGTGCGCCATGATGTTCTTGTCGACGGTACCGTCGAGCACGTCCCGAAAGTGCGAAGCCTGGTAGTCCCAGGCTTTCGGCAGCAACTCGCGAAGGGCCTTCATCTGGGCCTGCATCCTCGCCGGCAGCTCCGGATCGTCCATGAGCGACTCCAGGCTGAAGGCCAGGTCGGCCGCGTCGTACTGCATCGCCTCGAGGCGGTACTCCAGCTCGGTCAGTTCGTCCTGGACATTGTCCCGCTGGGAGTTGAGGACGAACAGAAGCTCCTTGTACACGCCACCCGGATGGCGCCAGCCTGGGTAGCGCGGCTTTGCGAGTTCCAGCTCCTTGACGGTAGGCAACCCGGACAGCACAAGGCCGGCCACCTCCTCCTTTGTGAGTGACTTCGCCTGAGATGCCTCCAGGTTCTCCAGGATCTGGCTGTCCTCAAGTTCAGAGCGCTTCACACCCTTGGTCTGGAGCGCCTTGATCATCGACGCCCATTGCTTCGGAGGCGCCTTGCCCTGGCTTCCATTCGCCAAGAGCTGGTGAAGCTTCGAATAGAAACCTGCGTCGCCAGTGGCCCCGACGGTCTCCAGCGTATGGCGTGCGTTCAGGTAGCAGTAGCGGTCGCCTTTTGAATTAATCATTCGTGTTCGCCTATTGATGCGAAATTTGTTCGAATGAGTATAGGTTGCGCGTTCGCAACATTGACGGAAGATTTTTTCCGCTGCGGCCGCCCCCCTCGGGGGTTGAGTCCGCGTCTTATCGCTGGTCGAGCGCTCGACCAAGTAACCGTGCTCGGACAGATCGGAAGCTGGTCGAGGGATGGCACAACGCTCTACCAGCCCAACTCCAGCGTCTGGTTGATCGAGTGGTTGGTCGAAGTCTGGTGCAGCGTTCGACCAGCGCATTTGAGCGCCGTGCTTCACCCGAAGGTGCTGGTTGAACGCTGGCGCAGCAATAGGCCAGCTCTGGTCGAGGCCTCGGCCGGATGATCGGCTCCTCCCATCCAGGGCGAGATGGCCCGCGTCCTGGTCGAGCAATCGTCCAGGCTTGAGCTTGCGCTCGCCCAGACTTCCCGGTGGCCGAATACTGGTCGAGCGCCGGCATAGCGCTGTTCCAGCACAGCTTCGGCATTCGACCTGCCGCTCGTTCCTCCCTTGACGAGATCGTTATTGATGTGAGAATCTATTTCGTGACAGCCTATTTCCGCGAAACCAAAGGATCCTTATGAGCAATGATGCGGGCGCACCGGCCGTGGTGGCCATCGATCTCGGCTACGGCCTGACCAAGTTCACGAGGCGCAATGCCGACACGGGGGCCGTCGAGTACGACCTCTTCCCCTCCGTCGCTTTTGGCGTCGACCGCCGCCGCTACGAGCTCGAGGAGCGGCGCAGCGAGAACGTGAAAGTGGTGACATTCAACGGCGAGTCGTTCGTGGTCGGCCCGGACGTCATGAGCCGGGCCGCCTCCAGCTCCGACTTCGGTCGCCACCTGGACGACAAGTACTACGAAAGCGCGCCCTATCACGCCCTGATGCGCGGCGCCCTCGCCTATATGGAGGAGGATCACATCGATGTGCTGGTCCTGGGTCTTCCCGTCAGCCATTTCCGCGATCCCAACAAGCCCGCCGCGCTGAAGAAGGCCTACACCGGCAAGATCGATCTGGACGGCGTGCGCAGCGTTGTGATCGACAAAGTGGTCGTGCGCCCGCAACCGATGGGTGGCTTCTACAGCCTCGATCGCCACATTCCCGGCATCAACGCCACGATCGCGCGCTACCCACAGTCGGGTCTGAAGCCACTGGCGGATTGGAACCAGTTCGTCGACACCCTGACCGTCGTCACCGTCGACCCGGGCGAATACACCCTGGACTGGCTCCTGGTGAACCGCGGCAAGCCGAATACGGACGTCTCTGGCGCCGCCGGTGACGCCGGCCGCCACCGGGTGATGACCTCGGTCAAGGAACATCTCGAGGCCAAGCTCGGGCGGGCCATCGCCCCGACGAACCTCGGTCGCCTGAACAATTCGCTGCGCACCGGTGCCGTCTTCAAGCTCGACGGCCGCGCGATCGACATGAAGGACCCGGAGATCCTGGCTGCCGCGCGCCGCGCCGTGCGTGATCCCGTGGGCATCATGATGAACGGCATCAAGGGTGCCTGGGACATCATCGACATGGTCGTAATGGTCGGCGGGCACCCGGCGCACTATGCCGAAGAGATCGCCGAGCGCATGCCCGACATGCCGATCTACGTGCCCAAGCACTCGGTCTTCAGCAACGTCGAGGGCCTGCAGCTGATCGGCGAAGGCATCGCGGAAGCCGAGGCTCTGGCCAACGCCGACGCGGTCTGAGGGGTGGCCGTGTCACGCTACATCGATATGCGCATTCGGGTCTCCGACTCTGAGAACCCGCGCCTGTACGCAGCACTCGCCGGATACCAGGCCCACACGATGAAACACGCTCGTGGCGGCATCGTGCGCCAGAAAGGCCCCCGCAAATGAGCCATGTCGACGATGTCTTGGACTTCCGTGTCAGGTTCCACCGGGACGAAAGCCCCATGCTCTTCCGCGCGATCGCGGGCCTGGACGCGGCGCCTGGCCTGCGCAAGCGCAACCTGTTTGTGCGCCAGCTCATGGAGATGGGCCTCATCGTGATGGAGGAGCGGATGCGCCGCCAGGACGGGCTGTCGACCCGGGTTTCGGGAGGTCTGGCCGACGAGCTGACCGGCGCTGCCGCCGCAATGACGCGCACGTTCGCGTCGTCGGCCGCGGCCCCAGCGACGCCTCGATCGCACGGTGCGCCGGCGACGGGTCCGGCACATTCCGCTGATCCGGCTGCGGTGGACTCTGTCCAGATGACGGCTGCTTCGAGCCAGGCGTCGGCGCCCGTTGGAGCGTCGCGCCCTGATCCGGCTCCGGCTCCGGCTCCGGCTCCGGCTCCGCAGGAGATTGTGCGAACCGCGGTTGCGGCGACCGAAAACACCCCTTCCAGTGATGACGATCGCCCGCCTCCGCGGGTCGGTGGCTTCAAAGGCCGACGCATGCTGGACGGCGAGAACTTCGAATGAACGAGATGCGCAGGTAACTGTGAGAAAAACGGTTTTCTCACAGTTGGCCGCCAATTACCTGCGTGACTGTTCAGAAATAAGGCAACCCAACTGTGAGAAAACCGTTTTTCTCACAGTTGTATGTCAAGTTTGCGCAGAAATGGGCCCGCGCCTAACTGCTAATTAAACGGTTTTCTCACAGTAAGGTGTCATTCTCTACTTCGACCTCCTGCGCGTGCAACTGTGAGAAAACCGTTTTTCTCACAGTTGCTGGGCAGACGGCCTCCGAATCCCGAAAAGCCGGGCCATGGCGGACAACTGTGAGAAAACCGTTTTTCTCACAGTTCGTAGCAAGCGGAAATTCGGGCCGCTTTGGGCTGCATTTGACATGCAACTGTGAGAAAACCGGTTTTCTCACAGTTGCATGCGCACCCCTAATTCACCTCGATTTCGCCGATTTCCGGAATTTGTTACCAGAACTTCTCACACTTATCAGCCATTTGAGGGGAAACCGGGGGAAAACGCCCTTCTGGGAGCCTTGAACCCGAGCGAGCAGCCGGATTGCGGGACCCGATCCAGTGAGAGCCTCAAGCCCCAGATGGTCCAGGTCCACCCCAGATCCACGCCCCACCAGAAACCCAGACCCAAGATGAGCAGCAATTCAGACCAGGACCCCGACTTCGAGCCGAACAAAGACCCCGAGCTCCCGGACTCGCAGGACGTTTCCGCGACCACAGATCCGGCCGCGACCGACGAATCCCAGCCGGCCGAACGCCTGAGCAACTGGTTCGAACAGGCCGTCCAGCCGGTCAGCCCCAAGACCGCGGCCAGCTACATGCGCAACTACTACATGATGGTCGAGCGAGCAGCGGTCGCACTCAATGTGGACGCGGATTTCGTGACGATCGAGGATCTCCTCGTGCAGCTGCGCGACGACACGACCATCACCGCGGGCACGAAGAACACGTATCGAGCCGCGATCGTATGGGCACTGAAGCAGTCCGACCTCGACTTCTCGCCTGCGGTCCGGCAGCAAGGCCTCGAGCTCGTTCGACAGTTCGATCCGCGAAAAGGCGCCGCCCAAGAAGTCTCCCGGAACCTCCGCGTGTCGGCCCGCGCGATTCCCGAGGAGGATCTCGGGCCCCTCTTGAACAGTCTCCTTGGCGCCCGCTCAACCCGTCAGGCTTGGGCCACCAAGACCACGCCTTGGCTGAATGCGGGCATCGCGACGGGCGCGCGCCCCGGTGAATGGGAATCTGCTTACTGGTTCGACCGCGATCGGCGGATCCTGCGCCTGCCCAATTCGAAGCTGAAAAAGCAGGCCACCTTCACCTGGCAGCACATTCCTGAGCGGCTCCTCAACCGCGCGGATGCCGATCTCGTTTCAATGGCCGAGGCCGATCCGGACAACGTCTCGGCAGTCTTGTCAGCCGCGAATCGCCACTCCGAACTGCTCGCCAGGAATCTGGCCTTCTTCGACCAGGCGGAGGCGCGGACCGATTCGAGCAATGCCGACGCAATCGAGACGCTCCGGCGGCTGCGCGCCTGGGAGCTGCACAACGCCGGGCTCGCATGGCGCGACATCGAAGTTCCGATGCGTTGGGTCGGTGCCGTCGACGCCCACCTGACCAATCTGCGGCAGTATCTGTCCAGCGAACCAGATCGGCACGGCCCGCCCACCTTTGCGCGGTACTACGACGGGTGCCGAACTGCCCTGCGCACTGCCTGTCTGCGGGCCTTTTCCGATAAGCGGCTCTATTCGCTGTACGACACACGCTCCACCGCTGCGGCCAACATGCAGGCAACCATCGGAGCCGAGGCGGCCGCCTCTGTCATGGGCCACTACATGAAGCGAAAGCGGACGATCAAGGCGAACTACGCGGGAGCCGATCGGGCGTATCGCGCCGCTGGGCGCTTCGCCCCAGGAGTGGCCAACACCCAGAACCAGCGCGACCAGGCTGATCGCGCTGCTGAGCAATCGAGCCCCACGGACGCAAGCAACGGACCAGGAGCGGCGCCGCCCTCGCCCACCGGCGATGCGCCATCGCTCGAATGAATGTTTCGGTCAATGTTTCGACGCGAACCAATCAGCGAAACAATGTCCGGCCCCGCGGCGGCCTGTGGGGTACCGGCCGGCGACGAGGAAGCCAGTCGGACGACAACAAACCATCTACTTCTTCCCCGCCCTCACCCTGCTCCGACCGCAATGTTTCACGGTTTTCGGACCGGTTGGAATTTCCTATGCTGTGACAACGACTTAGCTTGTTTTCTTTCCGCCCTGAGCGAAATGTTTCACGAAAACAGCCCTCTGACGGCCGATTTGAGAAAACACGGCCTAAGTCGATAGCATAATTCAGTTACTCAGTAACCAAACCCCGCCATGGCCGAAGTTCCATCGAGGCCCCCCCCCCTGCATCGGGCTGCGAGCGATGCGACCACTCTCCATCTGGTGCCAGAGCCCACGAGGACCTCGGCCTCGGACTCGGCCAGGGACTCCGCCCAAGGCTGGCCTCCGTTTTGCACGCTGGCCGAACTGGCCCGGATGCTGACGATGATGCACGGCCACCAGGCGCCGACCGAGTCGTCTCTGAAGAAGTGGAGCGCGATTGGCGAATTCACTGCCTGCATCGCCCCGGAGTCGGCCGCGCTTGAGCTGGCGCCGCCCCCTGCCCCATTCACACGGGAAGCACTCCTCGAGCGTCGGGGCCGCGGCCGACCTGGCCGACCCGGCCTGAGGCTGGTGACCCATTTGGCGATCAGGCGGGTGTACGAGCTGTGGCCACACTTGGCGGACACCGGCTCGCAGGCAGTGCTCGACCTGGCGATCGCCCGGGCGGCCGAAAGCCTCGAGTCACGCCTCACCCACCTGGTCACCCAAGCACCTACGCCCGCTCCGCCGCCGCCCGTCGCGCAGGCCGCCCAGTCCGCAGCGCCCTCGAACGAGATCCTTCAGGAGTTACTCCGGCAGATGACCTCGCTCCGGCAGGACATGGCCGAGGTGAAGCGCGAGGTCGCCCAGTTCTCGGCGATGCGAAACAACCTGATCACGAAGTTGGACGACGCAGTCGCCCGAGCCCAAGAAGCGATCGGGTCCGGAGGCCGTGCCGCGGGCGGAACGGATCCGCTCGTGGAGGCTCGACGCGATCGGGACATGGGCGTCGTCAAGTCAATGCTCAGCGAGATCCTCGAATCGCTAGGGAAGCGATAGGTTCGCCCTGGGATCTGTTGAGCGAGTCACCTCGGCCCCCGCCGCGCCGCGCCGCTCTATGAGGCTCCTTTAAGGCGCGGAGCCCCAAAAAAGGGGCGTTGGACCGTCCAACACCCCCTCCCGTAACCAGGCCCGCTGATCCAACGGACAAGAAAAAAGGGGGCGTTGGACCGTCCAACACCCCTCCCGTAACCAGGCCGCCGATCCACCGCACAAGAAAAAAAGGGGGCGTTGGACCGTCCAACACCCCCTCCCGTAACCAGGCCGCCGATCCACCGCACAAAAAAAAAGGGGCGTTGGACCGTCCAACACCCCCTCCCGTAACCAGGCCGCCGATCCACCGCACAAAAAAAAAGGGGCGTTGGACCGTCCAACACCCCCCTCTCGTAACCAGGCCCGCTGATCCACCGCACAAAAAAAAAGGGGCGTTGGACCGTCCAACACCCCCCTCTCGTAACCAGGCCCGCTGATCCACCGCACAAAAAAAAAGGGGCGTTGGACCGTCCAACACCCCGGCCTGCAGGCAGCGATCCCTACTCAAGAAGCAGTTTCTCCGCGTAGGCGGCAAGGGCCCTGCGCTTCTCCTCCGACAACTCCACTTGGAACTTCAGGATCGCTCGCCCCTTCTTGTCCGCGGTGAGGATTGCGGTCGCCTTCTTGCCGACCTTGCCAATCTCGATGTCGCTGGCACCATCCCGCGGCTTACCCGACGTCGGCCGGCCTATTAGATGAGCAAGAACCGCTACGGCCGACTGCCGGCGGCCGTAAGCCACAATGGCCTTTGCTCGATTGAGCAGACCCTCGGGGTCAGCCTGGTGCGCGTCATTGAGATCTTTGGCAAACCGAAACTGCAGGTCCAACGGGCTGTCGAAAGCGGCGACAACAGCCTCTGGAAGCCGAGCCAGGAGCAAGGCGCGGCTGACATCGCCACCGTCCCGGCGGATCGCTTCAGCCAACTTCCGTGCCGAGGGATACAAGCCTTTGTCCAGGGCCTTCGCGTAATACATTCCCTGCTCCCAGGGCGACAGATCCTTGCGAGACCTGTTCTCCAGCTCCATCGCAACGAACAGCATGTGGTCTGTTGCGTCCTCGATCTGGGCGCGAACCGGGATACCCAGTTCGAGGCAAGCCTGGTGGCGGCGATGCCCGTAGATGATCTCGAACTCGATCCCATCGACCGGCTCAGGTAGCGGGCGAACTCTGATCGGCGTCTCATTGCCCCCGTTTCCGAATATGTCCGCTTTGAACTCCGTCCACGCGGCGCCTTCGAACGAGGCCGGGCTTCTATTCGCCCAGTCGGACCTTCGGATCGTCCTGGGGTCCAGGTTCTTGACCGGGATCGCTCCCTTGAAGTTCATTGCGACGCGATCTGCTTCTTTCAGCTGCTCGCGCAGGACCTTGTTCTCCTGGTGTATCGCCGACTGCCCCTCCATGAAACCCATGAGCGTGCCAGGCGCAGTCTTGGCTTTTTGAGAAACGGCGCCCGCCGGCTGCGTCCCTGTCGGAGCGGGATCCGGGAGCTGGATCTTGAGGGACTTCTCCATCAGGTTCTTTGCCATCACGCGACTCCTTCAGCGACATTGGCGCCAGCAGGTTTGGCGACCTTGGCGTTCGCCGCCTCTTCGACCTGGTCATCCCACACCTCGCGGATCGATCCCTCGATGTATTCCACAAAGGTGTCGTACGCGTCGCGAGCACGCTTGAACGTCCGAGCATTGCCGTCGTATCGCGCGACGTCATAAACAGTTCCAAATTCAGCGCTCGAAGACGAAGCGACCGCCGTCTTCGGGATCTCTACCGGCAACACCTTTTCCGCGTAAGTTTGGCCAATCCATTGGCGCACCACGTTGCTGGCCGAATCCGACGAGTCGACGCGCGCCAGCAAGATGTGCATGAAGGCGAACTCCTTCACATAGCCGCGCTGATTCCTGAATCCAGTCATCATTTCCGCGAAGAGCGTCCAGAACTGGGCGGCCGATGCAAAGTCCAGCGGGTTTGGTGGCAGCGGCATGATGATGCCGTCAGAGGCCATGAACGCTGAGATCGTCATGTACGACAGGGCAGGGGGAGTGTCGATGATGATCACGTCGTACTCCGACCTGATGTCGTCGATCGCCAGATCCAGGACGCTCCAGAACTGGAACTCCGGATCCCGAGTCTGGCGAGCGGGGAGGGCGAACTCGGCACCGAACAGCAGCGGGGCGGCGGCCACGATGTCGATCCCATCCCAATACGTCGGCCTGATGGCATACCGAATACTCGACTCCGTTCCCATCGCCAATGGGAGGATCGTCTGCTCCTCCCCGACTTCGGTGTCGGGCAGGATGCCAAACAGGGTGGTGAGGGAGCCCTGAGGGTCCACGTCGATCACCAGGACGCGATGTCCGCGAAGCGACAAACCCTGGGCGAGGGCGACAGCCGTGGTTGTCTTGGTCACGCCGCCTTTGAAATTGCCGACGCTGATCGTGACTGCTTCCGCGCCGGCCGGGCGCAGTTGCTCCTTGCGATACTCCATGATCCACTCACGGCTCTCTGCCAGCGTGAACTCCCGCCGGCTCCCGGAGGAATTGAGTCTGCCTTGTGGCAGCCCGCCGCGGGTAATACGATGACTCATTGAACCCTTCTCCGTCCCGCAAAGCGCGGCGAGCTGGCTCAAGTTGAAGACTGGCGCGCTCTTGCGGGCGGACGGCGCCAGCATGGCCGTCCGGATCTCGCCCATCATCGCCGTCGCCCGTTCGGCCTGAGCGGTGATGTCCTCCAACGGAACTCTTCGAAGCCGTTTCAGTTTTAGCTTGTTCAACGCAACTCTCCTTGCAATACGTTCTGGCGCGCCTTGACGCAAAAGCAAATTGTCTCGCGTATTGTGTCTACGCCCGCTAGATCTGAAAAGAAAAACCGCCCTGAGGCCCGAAAACTCTCACGTCAAACAGTGGACCCCCGAGGGTTTCGGTCTCTTACGTCAAGGGCCCGGGGTTTAATAGTTCAAAACCCTTCAATCCCTTTAGATACTTTAGTCGGGGATTTCTCCTTATAAATCAAGCACTTAGGTGACTTTTCAGAGTGAATTCGGGAGGGTTCGGAGATTCATCGGGCACTTCCGTGAGGGGATTCAGGGTGACAGGTGAAGGTTTACGGGCACCTTGGTGAGAGAGTTCGGGCAAGGGCCTGAAAGCGCTGAATCTGCTCCGAATACGTCTGCGGGAGGCCAGTTGGACACCAACCGGAGGCTCTCAGGTGAGGTTTTTCGGGCCGGTTTGGGCTGTGACCGGCGCTTCAGGTGAGGTTTTTCGGGCCACCTGAGGCGCCATGGCAGGTGACCTCGAATGCTCCGGGCTGAACAGAGGGGCTCTTGCCGCTCTGTTCAGGTGAAAGCACGATCTCACATGAGGCCCGTCCTGCTCTATAGTGCGGCGACATGGACCTTCTACCTGACCCCCAGAATCCGCCGAAGCCGACGAGGCGGGTAGGCGCCGCAATCGGTGTCCCGGAGGTTGAGGACACCCGGATGCGGAAGCCAGTCAATACGCTGGCCATGCACCCAAAGACCCAGAAGATCACGCTGCTTGGTCGAAAGATCTGGAACAAGCTCCTGAAGGAAGCGCAGCGACAGGGCATGGACGAAGAGACGCACAGTGCGCCCTTGCGGGAAATCGTTCGAGGTATCGACTACAACTCGCGTGACCTCATGCAGGTGAAGAAGCACCTCAAGGCGATGATCACGACTCTGGTTGAGTGGCAGTCTCCGACAAAAGGCGAGGGGGCCACTTGGGATGCATGCGGCATGCTGTCCCACGCGAAACTCGAAGCGCGCCGCGGCGGGGAGACCTGGCTGGAGTGGTCGTACGCCGTGAACATGCGCCAGGAGCTCTTGCAGCCTTTCGTCTGGGCTGATCTGGACATGGAGATCCTCACTCAGTTCAGCCACCACCCCGCACTCGCCCTGTACGAGATCTGTGCCCGATACAAGGGAGTGGGGCGGACGCCGCGCCAGGACTGGAATTGGTGGCGACCCGTGCTCACCGGTCGACCTGATCAGGAGAAGTCGGCCAACTTTGAGTACCGAATCTTCAAGAGAGATGTCCTGAACAAGGCCGTGGCGCAGATCAATCAGATCAGCGACATCGAAGTCGAGTTGAAAGAGCACAAGAGCGGCCGCTTCATTTCGGAGTTGCAGTTCTTCGTGCAGATCAAGAGGCAGCGCTCTTTGATGGGTTCACTCGATGAGCCGGTGGACCTGGCGTTGGTTGGCCGGGCCGAGGCGCTTGAGATCGATGCCGACGAGGCGGTGTCGTTGATTGAGCAGTACGGTCGGGAGACCTTCGAGGCCGGACTCAATGGGCTGGAGCGACGCATCAAGAGTGACTTCGCTGAACCGGTCCGTGACAAGTACCGGTACCTCAAGACTCTTCTACCCACCGAAGCCAAGATTGTGGTGGCGAAAAAGGAAGAGGCTGCGGCCAGGGCCGATCCCTCAAGCCCGGAAAGCCGCAGAGAACAAGATCAGCGCATGAAGGTCTGGGCGGAGCAATTCAAGGCCAGGATCCGAAACGAAGTCATCGGCGAGCTGGAAGGCTTACCCCTCGAACAACAAGAGCGGCTCGCTGCCGAGTTGCTCGAGGACCTGATCCGCCGAAAAGCTCACCCGAGCATTCTCAAACGCCTGCAGACGAGCGGATGGGCACATAACATGGTGCGCCAAGAGATGGTGAAGTTCTACGCCGTGAGGACACGGGGCTCCAGTTGGGACGAACCGACGACCGAACAGTTGCTCCAGATCGCAGCAGAGGGACAGTCCAACTAGGCGGAGGACCGAGGAAGTTTTGTTTCGCTTATTAGTTCGCTGCGAAACAATAAGCGAAACAATCCTGTTTGAACGGAGCACTACCACCAGGACACCTTCGCCAACGCCGTCGCGCTACCTGGACAGTCCATGGCCGTGCGACTGCATCTTCCGAAGCGGAGCGAATCGCTGACTGCAAGGCTGACCCCGCGAAAAGGATACGAATTTTCTTTGTCTTGCAGAGGGGCCCTTTAGGAACCAGTCCCTCACGAACATGTCCGAAAGGGAAAGAAGCCGAGCTGGATGTTCCCTCCATGAGCGGACGGCCCTGTTGGGCGTGCGACGTCGAGGCTCATGATCGAGAGAATGTTGCCACCCAGATCGAGGATCACATGAGCGCCCCTACAACGACAACGCCAGACCAAGTCCCCGCCAGGCCGGGGCCCTGCATCATGAAGCACAGGTGCTCATCGTTGCTGGACCTCTACATCGAGGAGGTCGAGTACGACGATGCGGCACGAGTCGTGACGCTGAAGGCCGGCTCCTTCGATAGCAGCCTGGTCGGGACGTTCGCCACCCGCGATCTGCGCGAGGCGGGCATCATCGTCTACTACGACGAGACGGCCGGGCCGCGTGTCCCCGGTACTCGCTGGCAGTTGATGTTCTCGCTGGCAGGTGTTCTCTATGAGTGCGAGATCGCGCTGCAGGCCGACTCTTCCGGAGTGGAGCGAACCGCTGCAAGGCTGACCCCGCGAAAAGGATACGAATTTTCTTTGTCTTGCAGAGGGGCCCTTTAGGAACCCGTTCCTCGCGAACATGTTGTCCGAAAGGGAAAGAATCCGAGCTGGATGTTCCCTCCAGGTGCGGACGGCCGACTCGGGCCCTTTTTGTTTCGATGCGAACTAATAAGCGAAACAATACAGGCCATCTTCGGACGACTGAGTTCGTTCAAGGTTAGACGGTTCCCTCAAAGTTGAGGTCTAACTTTGACGGCGGGGCACGAGCGTGCCGAAGCTTGGCAGGGAAGGGCGGGCGGGCGCGTCGAACCCAGGAATCGCGAAGCAAGCACTGATGACGAAGCGCGTGTGCACTCCGCTCGCCGGGCGTCGTGGGAGAGGCAGAATGCGACCAACCGCCGGAATCGGCTAGAACCTCGATAAGTCTCGCAGCCGGCCCATAAGCGGTCACCTCTCGGCATGTGCCCGTTGCTCAGTGACCAGTAGGATGCGCATATGGATTCGATCGAAAGCTCCGGCAAACCCATGGTCGACAAGGAAGGCAGCGAAGGCAAGGTGTGGGAGGTGTTTCTTGCATTCCTGAAGCTCGGTTTGACTTCGTTCGGCGGCCCGGTCGCCCACCTGGGCTATTTCCGCACCGAATTCGTTGAACGGCGCCGTTGGCTGGACGACCGGAGCTACTCCGACCTCATGGCGCTCTGCCAGTTTCTTCCCGGCCCCGCGAGCAGCCAGCTTGGCATGGCACTGGGTATGGGCCGCGCACGCTGGCTGGGCGCGCTCGCCGCATGGCTGGGCTTCACGCTGCCTTCGGCCCTCGCCCTAATCGTTTTCGCCTACGGAGTGGCGCAATACCAGGGTGTTGCCGATTCCGGCTGGGTGCATGGGCTCAAGGTCGTCGCGGTTGCAATCGTGGCGCAGGCCGTGTGGGGAATGGCCAAGAACCTATGTCCCGACCGCCTCCGAGCCGGGCTTGCCATCCTTGCGGCGCTGCTGACCTTGGCACTTCCTTCGGCCGCCGGGCAGGTAGCCGCAATCGTCGCATCTGGGCTGGCTGGGCGCTGGTTGGTCAAGCTGCCGCCTCAAGGCCCGCTACAGCATCACGACTACGGCATCTCAAAGAAGGTCGGCCTTGCAGCGCTGACCTTGCTCGTCCTGCTGCTCTTCGTCCTGCCGCTGTGGGCATCGGCAAGCGGTCAGCCAAGCGTCTCGCTCGTGGCTGGTTTCTTTCGCTCGGGCGCTCTGGTGTTCGGCGGCGGCCATGTCGTGCTGCCGCTGCTGCAGACCACGGTGGTTCCCACCGGCGTGGTGAGCAACGCTGATTTTCTGGCCGGCTACGGCGCCGCACAGGCAGTGCCAGGCCCGCTCTTCACCTTCGCGGCCTATCTGGGGGCGATCGCCAACGGGCCGCTTCACGGATGGGTCGGCGGGCTGGTCTTGCTTGTCGTGATCTTTCTGCCGGCTTTCCTGCTGGTCGTCGGGGCATTGCCCTTCTGGGAAATCCTGCGCCGGCGTGCCGGCATCCAGTCGACCATGGCCGGGATCAACGCGGGGGTGGTCGGCGTACTCGCGTCAGCGCTCTACGACCCGGTCTGGACCAGCGCCATCCACTCAAGGGCTGACTTCGGCTTGGCACTGGCAGCATTCGGGCTGCTCCTATTTGGCAAAGCCTCGCCCCTCATAGTTGTAGTCTTGGCGGCGCTGGGCGGGTGGGCGTTATCGCGGTGACCGCTTCGGGGCACTCACCGGCCCTACATCGGACGCCGAAGGTGCCCGAAAGCCGCCTTTGGGTGCCCGCCGCGGCTGCGCCCGAGGAACTGTGAAGAAGCGGGCGGCGCAACTTTGAAAACGCCGCTCGTAAGCCGTTGATTTTCCTGGCCTTGCGAGTGTGACCATCTTGGAGGAACTCACCGAAAGGGAAAGAAGCCGAGCTGGATGCTCCCTCCAGGTGCGGACGGTCGACTTGAACCATTTTTGTTTCGATTATTGTTTCGCTGCGAACCAATAAGCGAAACAATACCGGCCATCTCCGGATGACATCAGATGGCCGCGGACGCGGCGAGCCGTTCGAGTGCAAGTGCGGCCGCGGCTGCTTTCGACGCCTGCTTCGAGGGGGCCGTAGCGCGCAACTCGATCATGCCGTCGGCCAATGCGAGGCGCACCCCGCATTCGAACGAGCTCGGCGTCTTGGAGATCTCGACGAACTCATAGGCGGGCGCAGGCAGGCGGGCCTTCTGCGCATATTCCTGGAGCAACTGGATGGAGCGGCCGCGGTCGCTTGCCGCTGACATCGGGGCCGCCGGCGGCAGGAGTTCGACGGCCTGGTTGCCGCGCGCTCGACGGGCCTCCAACTTCCCGAGCAGCGCCTCCGCGGCGAGGGCTTCGGCCAGTCGCTTCGCTGGGGCGGCGGCAGAGCGTTCAGAGAGGGTCTCATTGCCGACGGCGAGTTCGACGACGCAAATGAAGGCTGGCGCGTTCGCAGGGCCGGTGGCGGTGTGCGTGAAAGTCGGCGGGCCGAGTTTCTGCTTCTGGCAGAGCTCCAGAAGCGCTCCCTTGGGGTTCGCGATCTGAGGAGCCTGAGGAGGGCTGGAGTCCAGCGCGGGCGGGACGTCGGGATCCACAGCATGGGACGGGGAGGGCGCACTTTCCTCGGTGGCATTGGTCACCGGACGCTCGACACCCATCAGATCGCAGAGGGCCAGTAGGGCAGCAGCTTGCTCAGCCGCCTTCTTCCTCCCGTCCATGGCCACAGCCCGGTAGGTCAGGCCGCGCTCGGCATCGCGCATCGTCGCGGTCGCACGAAACGATGGCACGGTGCGCACCGTGGTCTCCTCGAACTGAACCTCCAGGTCGCTCACCATGTTGATCGCGCGCGCATGGTGCAGGAATGAGACCGCCGCAGCCGGCTTGGCCCGTACCATCGAGATGAACCCTTCAGCCACGGCCGGAGGGAGGGCGGCGCGACCCTCAATGAAGCGCACCGAGATCTTGTCAGCCAGCGTGGCGGCGGCCATGCGGCGGAGCAGCTCGTCGACCAGTGCCGGCGCGAAAGTGCCCGCGAGGCCCGCCTTCACGGCCTGACCCAGCTCGTTGTCGGCAAGCGCCCTCAACGCGTGCTGGGCGTCGGCCTCGAGGGCGGCCTGGGCTTTGGCCAGCACCGGTGCCTTGTAGAAGTCGGCCGTCTCGGCAGCGCTCGCTTCCGCCGCCTCGAAGAGTTCATTGCCGATCTCCGTCAGTTCGTCCTGCGAGTAGGGCAGGGTAGCGCCCTGGATCAGCGCGACGAGCTGGCGCTGGTCGACCAGATCGGCGTAGCGGCGAAGTGGCGACGTGATGTGGGCATACGCGGGGACGTTCAGACCATAGTGACCCGTGAGGGTGCTTGTGTAGCGGGCCTTCCGCGCGATGAGGCTGAGGCGCTCGGCCGCGGCCGCCGTCGTGGCATGTCCGCCAGCGATCCAGGCCTCGAAAGATTCGGCTGCGGCGAGGCCACGTGGCGCCGAGATCCGCGGCTCATGGCATCTATATAGAAAGGGGACATCGCTCTTGGCGGCGAGCGCGGCCACCGCGGAGTTGGCGGCGATCATCATCTCCTGCACCAGCAAGTGCCCGATCATCTCGCCGGCGGCGAAGTGCTGGACGCGCCCTTCCTCGTCGGTGAGAAGCATCTGCTGCTGGTCGAGGAAGGCGAGGGCGCCCCGCGCGCGGCGCTGCTTCAGGAAGCCTCTGGCGATGGAGATTGCATCCAGCATCGGTTGGTTGAGCGAGTGGGCCTGTTCGGCCGCGATCGCCGGCACATCCATATAGGTAAGGCGATGCGCCACGGTGATGTCGCCCACGGAGAGTCGCGTGTCCAGCAGCCGGCCCGCCAGGTCCAGCTCGAGGTCAATCAGCAAGGCCGAACGTGGAACCCCAGCCTTGAGGGTGGCTTGGTCCTCGGAGATCGAACGCGCCAGCATTGGGGTCGTGGCATTGCGCCCGCGATAGATCGTTTCGCCCTGCTTGCGAGCCGCGAGGTCCTCGGCGCTGCCGATCGCAACGTAGGCGGAAGGGTTCGCAATGGCAACGCGCGCCGTCCAACCGGCTTCCCTCTTGGCGATTCCGATCGCGTCGTCCAGGTCGCGGGAGTGTGGTTCGTCGATGGTGAAAAGAGGGATTTCGATGTGCATGGGTCATTGTGCGCACCAGTGGTCGCGCGCCGTCAAGGATGAACATCGTCCCAGATGAAATTCGGTCAAGGCGATGTCGGCAGAAAAAAAGTCGTCGTTTGGAATGTTTCGAGTATTGTTGAGCAGCGAAACAAAACCCGCATCAATACTGCATCGCGAACGATAGCCTTGCGATGCCATGTTCATGTGAACCAAAGGAAACATGGCGATTCTTCCTCCTCCACCCGGCTCGGCGAAGCCAGCCCTTGGCCCGCAGCCTGCGGAGGGCGGCGGGACCGCTGCTCTCATCGAGCGTGCCCGCTCGCTGCGCTTCCAGTTCGACCAGAAGGCCCGCGCACATTCCTACTCGTTCCAGGCAGCCCGCGCTGCGGCGGACGCGGCCGCCATCACGACGCCAAAGGCCCTGGGTGCGGCGAAGCGCCGCCAGGTTGACTACGACGAGAACCAGCAGCTGCTGATCGACGCCAAGGACCACATCGTCATCGGTGAGGCTGTCGCAGGATCGGGCAAGACGACAACCGCCGTGGGCTACGCCGCGGCGCGCGGCCGCGAGAAGATGGTCTATCTGTGCTTCGGCCGGGCCAATGCCGACGAGGCGCGGCGGCGATTCCCGTCCAACGTGGACGTCTTCAACGTGCACCGCCTGGCCTACAACGCGATCGGCCACAAGTTCGAGAAACGCCTAGTCAATTCCTGGCGCCCGCGCGACATTGCCGAGCAGCTGGGAGTGGAGAACCGTATCGCCGGTTGCATCGGCAAGACGCTCGCTGCGTTCTATTCCAGCGTCGACCCGGACATCAATGAGTCGCACCTGGCGGCCTTGGCCGACTGGGGCCTGACGCCTCTGGAGGAGGGGCTCGTGCTCGATCGAGCACGCGGCGCCTGGCAGAAGATCATCGCCCCTGGCTCCACGATGCCGGTGACGCATGACACGTATTTGAAGCTCTGGACGATGTCGGGCCCGCGCCTCAACTACGACTGCATGATCCTCGACGAGGCCCAGGACACGAACCCGCTGACCGAGCAGCTCGTGATGGCCCAGCTCGATCATTGCAGGCTGCTTGCCATCGGGGACCGTCACCAGTCGATCTTCGGATTCCGCGGAGCGACGAACGCCATGCAGAACCTTCGTGCGATCGAAGGCACTCGCGTGGTCACGATGCCGCGCACCTGGCGTTTCGGCCCGAGGACGGCAGACGTGGCCAACAAGATCCTGCAGAACCTGAAGGGCGAGTCGATCGTGATTCAGGGCATGGGCAAGGATTCCGGCTGGGGCAGGCAGTCCACGCTGCTCACGCGCACGAACGCGGGTCTCTTCGAGGAGGCGGTATCTCGCCAAGGCCGCGGCGTGCTCTGGCTCGGCGGCGTCGAGAACTACAACCTGGACGTCATCGTCGACGCCTACAACATCTGGGCGCGCTCTCTCCACGCGGTCCGCTCTCCCTTCATGAAGCGCTTCCGCTCGTGGAGCGAGTTCATGGAGTATTCCGGGTCGTCGCGTGATGCCGAGACGCGCATGCTCATCAAGGTGGTCGAGCGCCACGAACACAAGATCCCGCAGCTCGTTGCTCAGGTGAAGAAGAACGAAGTGCGGGATCCTGCAAAGGCAGAGCTCACCCTGACCACGCTCCACAAGGCAAAGGGGATGGAGTGGGACTGCGTTCGGATCGGCAACGACGTCGAGTTCCTCTTCGAAGCGGAGAAGGAGATCTGCGAGACGGGCGGGCTCTCCCAGGCGACCCAGCAGGAGGTGAACCTCCTCTATGTCGGCGTCACCCGGGCGCGCGGGATCTGCCGCCTCAACGACGAGACGGAACAGTGGCTCAAGGAACTGCCACAGATGCAGGCCGAGCGCATGCGCGCGCTCGAGCTCATGAATGGCGCCGCCGCTGCGCGACCCACTGCTTGAACCCATGACCGGCACCATCGACTCCATCACTCTGGACGACGGCAAGTACACCGTCGAGCTCGGCAGCCAGAACGGCCGCTTTTCCTTCACTGCGCTTCGGTACGGAGAGCCGTGGCGAGACATGTCGACCGACGGAGACGGCCTGATGCTCGCCATGTTCCACAAGCTGCGAGAGCAGCAGGAGCGCATTGCCCAACTGGAGCGCGCGGCCAATGAGTCCATCCAGCGCACCATGCGCCGCTGGGATGTGGAGGATGGCTCGACCGAGCCGGTCGAGGCCGAGCCGACATACACGATGACCATGGACCCCCAACGGCGCCAGGTCGAGATCCGCCCGGCGGGCCTGAGCGACGACCAACTCGAAGGCGTGCCGCAGATGCTCCTGTCGGTGGAGATCATGAATGGCTTGCCGCGCGTGATCGTTCATACCGACATCGTGGAAGGCGAGGTGGCGGCGGAGTTCATCTCGCTACCGGACGGGCGCCTCGCGGACCCACTGGCCGTAACGCACGCCGTCATGCCTGACGTCCGGGCCATCGGCGAGCAGATCCGCACGCGCGCCGCAGATCCCTCAGGCACATCTGATTCCGACCAGGCGCCCCGCGCTTGAGCGCATCCCCCTCCGAACCAGTTTCCCCTCAGCACCCCGGCTTCACCAAGAGCCACCCACCAGGAGCGACAGCATCATGACCACCACCGCAACCCCTACCAAGCCCTCCCTCAGATTCGGCTTCGCGCCGCGCCCTGCAGTGACTGCAGCTGGTGCTCCAGTCGATGTACCCGCTGCGGAACGGACGGAGCCCACCTCGACCACCACGCAGCAGATCGCGACGAGCAACGCGCCGACGCAGCAACCCGATGCGGTGGAGAACGCTGTGGGAGCTCAATTCGGCACCGGTGTTGCTGGTGACCCGCTCGGGACTTCGACGGAAGATGTCACTGTCATGCTGCAGTCCGGCGGCCGCCAGGGCCAGGTCTTTGGTGGCGTCTTCGGCCGCATGGAAGGCGGCAAGTTCCGCACCGACCCGTTGCTCAAGTCAATCTATCTGCTGGAGCTGATGGATGGCGCCGAGCCGGGCGGTGCGCCAATCACAGGGACCGACGAGCGCGGAGAGCTGCTCGCGCGGATGGGGGGAATGCCGGAAGTCGTGACGATCGCGGTACCGACCGATCTGGTGGCTTCCTTCAAGGCCACGCTCGCCCACCTGTGCGGTGAGCGCTGGCAGCGGCTGTATGCAGGCGCGGCCTCGGGTGTTCAGCCCATGATCCAGCATGCGCTCCAGAACGAAGCGCGCGTGGCCCGCGAAACCGTCGCCCAGATCGAGCGTACTGGCGGCGAGGTGTTCACGGTTCAGGTCTCCGAGCCGAAGGCACTGCGCTTCATGATGGTCGCAGGCGATGACGAGTACGACGGCTTCGGGCGCGAGCTGGAAGGTGTCGCCGAGGAAGTCGTTGGCACGCCGGTGGTGACCGTAGTGGCAGGCGCGCCGGCCGAGGCAGTAGTCGGGCAGGAAACGCTCGCAAGCGCGTGCAGCGGCCGCCAGGAGGGCGATACCGTGACCTACCGCAGCACGGAGCTCCATACGGTCATTGCGGAAAGCCCGGAGGCTGCGATCAACGTTCGTTCGCTGCTGCCGCCGTCGCTCGAGAACCGCTGGCTGACGGCCAGCGACGTGATGGTGAACGGCCAGCCCTATGTCCTGGCGGGGCCTTTGCTTGAAGAGATGAGCGCCACGGCTGAAGTGCCACGCTGAGCGCAGAGCGTGGGCATTGTCCGGCGTCGAGGTTGGATTCTCTAACGAAATGCAGCCGCAGTAGAGGCATGGCGCGAACAAGAAAAGTAAACAAAACCTTGCGAGAAAACAGCGCGCAAGGTGACAATGACACGCAACGGGAGCCCTTCCGGGCCGCCCTGAGGAAGAGCTAGGGGGATCCCCTCACCTGTGAGAGCGTGTGAGGACGGGCCCTCCGCACCCTGGCCTCGAGGCTTCGGCCTCAGGCTCAGTGCATGACGGCATTAGGAGTGCGCCTGCTATCAGGCGAGTCAGGACACAAAAGGGCAAAAAAAAGCGAGCACCGGATAGATCCAGAATGCTCGCTGCGCGTGACCAAGTCACCGATCAGGACTGAACAGAGAAATCGAAAGGCAAGAAGCCGATCGCGTTGTCACCTATTCAAACCAAATCGCTGCCTCGATACCGAGGAAGATGCCTTAAGGCGGTCTCACAGTACCGGATAGCGATGCGGTCTAAAAGAAAAGAGGAATCCCCTCTACCAAACCACGCCACCCACCAGAGTGCAAAAACACCAAAGGGTTCACTGGGCGCAATTATGGTAGAGACCTCGACCAGGTGTCAACGCGACACTCGCATTTCGGCGTCTTTTTCAGTTGTTTCGGCTGTCAAAAGCGTCCAGCGCAGCGCAATCACATTCCACTTCAACCAGACTTCAACCAGACTTCTACCAAGTAGTAGAAAAGTTGAACTGAGATGACCGCCGCGCGACCCAGGGTCGATTCGGAGGAAAAGGTCGTAAGTTGGACATGGCCCTCGGGCCAGGCATTCTCGGGATGGTCCCAGGCCACCGGCGTTCGCCCGTTTGCGGCGACCAGTGCAAGAAGACGGCGTTCTATTTGAAGATGACTCTGCCGAGACGCTGAGTTCATCGTCCTCGATCGAATATCTGTCGATGGGCGGCGTGGAAGAGTCGCAGCATGCGCTCGGCATCCACGGACTTGACACTCCCGAGCTATCAATGGCGGGCTTTGTGGCGGTCCTGAACATGGGGGCGGGAGTCACCCGCCCGCAGACGATGGTTCACGCGACCATGCACAGAACACTCGTCAATGCTGCTGTGCAGGCGCGCGAGAAAGACTTCTATGTTGGGACCTCCCTGTTCGCGAGCAACAGGTCGCGGCGCAAAGCGAACCTGAAGTCGCTTCGAATGTTCTGGGTCGATCTCGACGCCTACGACGTTAGAAAGACGGACGAGTTCATCGAGAGGCTTTTGGCGCGCGCGTACTTTGCCGGCATTCCCCACCCCAGTCTCATCGTGGACTCTGGTCGCGGGCTCTATCTCAAGTGGTTCCTCGACAAATCCCTTCCTGACACCCACCTGGCTGAATGGCAGGACGTGCAGGACAGGTTGAACAAGCTGTTCCTCGATCTCGGCGCGGACTTCAACGCCAAGGATGCTTGCCGGGTTCTGCGGGTCGTGGACACGGTCAACAGCAAGGTGGATCCCCAAGGGGGAAATGGTCGGACAGGTGTGGTGCGCGTGATTTGGAAAAGTGGTCGACGCCATTCATTCCAAAGCCTGCACGACCCCCTGCACCTCATCGATGATGAAGCTCCCATGTGCAACAGGAAGGCCGGGGCGAAGGCGGCTCATCAGGTCGGCGGGCCTGGCCCCTCCGGTCTGATCCTTCCGCCGAATGCACGCGGCGACATCGCAATCTTGCAGGACTACGCGCTCGCGCGACAACCGAGCTTCGAGCTCGAGGCGAGGAGCAAGGCGGCGGGCAAGGGGAATGGCTTCTCGGCTCGTACCTTGCCCTGGTATCGCTGGCTCGACATCCGAGACCTGTTGTTGATGCGAGTTCAGGCGACCGGAGGTACGGGCGTTGCAGAGGGTTCGCGTGACTTGACCCTGCTGTGGATGGTGAATTTTCTCGCCCAGGCCGGCGTAGTCAACTCGCGCAATGTCTACCAGGAAATTGACTGGCTGCTGCAGGCCTTCGACGGAGTTGGGTTTCCCGGGGAACGTGGATTCGAGCATCCTCGTCTATCGGGGGCCCTGAACACGCTCATTCGTCGGATCAAAGCAAGCGAGGACGGCCAGCGCTACCGCTTCGCCGGCTCGCTCTGGGATCCGAAGTACACGCCATCGAACGATTACCTCATCAACCTTTTCGGTATCACGAGTGACGAGATGGGCGCAATGCGCACCCTCATCGATCAGAACGAGAAGCGAGTCCGTTCCGACAAAAAAGTGGAAGGCCGCGCGCAGCGGCGTTCAGCCCGACATTCGTGGCAGTCCGCGGCACTGCGCGCGCGAGATGAGATAGCGACTGCGCGCCAGGCCGGAGATGAAGCTGTTCCCGAGCGGAAAGAGTGCGCTGCGATTGCCGAGAAGGTGGGCCGTCCGCCGAAGACGGTCCGCGCATTTCTTCGCCGGCATGACGACAAGCTTGCGTTGGCCGCGGCCCGGATAGCAGGAAAGGCGCCCCCGAAGGTCTACAAGAAGGCCGCGGCAGCAGAACCTGGTCCAGAGGAACTCCTGAAGCGGGAACAGCTCGACGAGAAGCTCAGACATGAGCGCCTGGCTGCAAGCCTTCGCCCGAACGGATACGAGGGGGACGGCAGCCCCGAGGACCTCCGAGCCTGGATCGCCGCGAGGCAGGCGTTCGGCCGCGCACAGATGGAGCGCAATGCCGCGCTCGTCGCGGAGGAGGCTCGAGCGAAGCAAGAAGAGGGCGTTCGCAATCTGAATGAGATTCTCGGGCGAGTCATGCGCTACGGCAGAGGGGTCCCCCGCGAGCCAGACAGCAGCGCCTGCCTGCCTGGCGGGATCACCCAGGCAGCGCCCCAGGGGGTACAGGGTGTATCGGCGCCATCACTCGATACGGACCGCCAGGGCATGGCGGCGCCCGACGACTGCAGCAGGCGCCAGGCCGGCGACGCCCCTAGGTCGCTGACGCGAGTGGCCGAAGTCATGGCAGAAACAATATTCCGCAAACTACATTCGCTGCGGGAAAATCCGCCAACTATCGCTTTGGCGCAAGAGACCATGAATCCGCTTCCTTCTGCCGAATCAGTCGACCCTTCCGCCGGTGCGGAAAGGATGGTCTCGAAGCGTGCTCTCCTGGAGAAGGCCCGGAAGGCCCAAAAGAAGGGGGCGCTGCCGCCGAGTGCGAACGATCCCTCGATCGCCGCCTCTGTAGCGCCGGCCACGGTAACAGGCCCCGCCAGTGCGGCGTACATTGCAAAGGGCGTGATCCCGCCCGATCTCCTGGAGTCGTCGGGCGACCTCGCATCTGAGCCGGCCGGCATGCCGGATCTGGACGACGGCTATCTGGATTCGTTCGCGGACGGTGATGAACATGCGCCTCGAGAGCCTCCGCCGTCGGCCTTGCACGAGTCGCCCGCAGCGGCCGCACCTGTCGCGCCGCGCACGCCACCAATCCTGGCGTTCTCGCGAGGAGCGATGCCTGGCGCACCACCTTCTGCGCCTCGCGGATTCGGGTTCAACCGCCCCGGATTGTCTCCTGCGCCTGGCGTGGGCGCTGCGCTTGCCAAATCGCAAAATACTTCGCAGGCAGCTGCACCCGCTGGGCTCGCGTTCGCGGGCAGGCCAGCCGCCGCCCCGACGAAGCCCTTGGGATTCGGTGCGCCGCAGCGCCTGTCCCCCGACCAGGCGCGAGTGAACGGCCAGCGTCAGGATTTCGCCAAGTTCTTCGAGGAGCCTCAGTTCGGCGACGATGGGATCCCAACCACGTACCCGACGCGGGCTGTCTGGCCACACGATGACTTGCCTGCCGGGAGCAACTACACGCACGAGGAGTGGGAAAGCGCGCGCGCCGCGGACGAAGAGTTCCCGGCGGGGCACGTTGTTGTCGAGCTGCAGGTTGGCAACCCTGTCCAGTCCGCTCTCATCAAGGTGCCCCGCAAGGCCGCGCCCGTGACGGCCGCGGCCGCCCCGCCAATCGCACGAACAGCCGTGGTCGACGGCAAGATCGTCAAGCAGGACCCGTATCCGGGAATCGACGACCCCATGGCAGACGCCATTGCGGACACGATCGTTGTCTCGAGGAAGTCCCCCATCGCCGAAGAGGTGCGGGGGGCCGTCGAGGGAGGGATCGAGACCTCTCGCGGCGGCGTGAGCTCGTACTTCCGGTTCATTCGTCCGCGCAGCCACTATACGGACCCGGACAAGTTCATCTACCTCAACTCCAAGCTTCAAATGAGCGGCTCTCTGGGCGAGGTAGGCGCTCGCATGGCGGAGCCCGTCGACGAGCGGACAGAGGCCACGGTGGCCACGCCTGAGCAGGAAGACGCCGAAACAGCGGAGGCCCCTCGTGCTTGACGACAAAGGGAGTGGAGCGCTCGACATCGGTACCCGCCAATGGACGCCCGACGACGACCTGCAATCCGCGAGCCAGATCCTGAAGCGGCGCCTGGACGCGCAGCGGGCGCGAAGGAGTGCGTTGCTCCAGGATCTCCCTGTGCGTGGCGCGAATGCCCGCCTGGAGCTGGACGGGTCGCCGCAGTACGACTATCGAATCAGCCTCAGCTATCCCGAGCTGCTCAAGGTTCTGAAACTCGCGGCGGTCGACCAGTGCGGCGTCACACTGACCCGGGCTGTCGACAACCTCTACCTGCAGCTGGAGGACGCGAGCAAGCCGGACCGGTTCTCCGATAGGGTCGCAGCCCTCACGGCGCTTGAGCTGGCGGTTCGTGATCGCCTCGAGGCCTCTGTCGCTCGCCGGTATCTCGATCTGTGCGGTGCGGACCACGACCCTTGGGAGGAGGCGGATTCCGGTTCGCCCGATCGAGCGAGCGAAAGGACGGGCGGATGAGTCTCGGAATGGCTGGACAGAGCGACGGGCACAGCGCTCTCTGGCAGCACCTTGTCACCATCGAGGACTTCCTTGAACGGGTCAGCCAGATGCCGGACATTGAGGCGGAGCACGGACTCCTCGCGCGCAAAGGCCACCAGGCCGCAGAGGTTGCGCAGCTTCAATTGCGACTTCGCAATCTCGACAACGCGCGCGGCGTGAAGGGCAGGGAAGCTCGGGAGATCGGATATCGGCTTCAGGCGATCACCACGGAGAACGCCCGCTTGACGGTGGCAATCAAGCAGGTGCGTGACAGGATGGAGAGGACCAGATGGGCGAATGCCGTGCGCGCGGTCTTCGGCGACGAAGGGTGGGCCCTATGTCGCGAATGGATGGCCGCCGAGCAAGCCGCCCAGGCATCCGCATCGGCGCAGCACGCAACGTCCGCTCTGGCGACTGACCCGGTGCCAGGAGACGACGCCATTGAGGACGAGGCAGTCGCTCGGCCGCGCGGATGATTGCGGGACTCCTGATCGTGGGGATCAGGGTGCATTTTTTCTGCCCGTATGCCTAGCGCGATTCGGGGACCGTCTGCTATTTTGAATTGATGACAGACACCATCCCGAGTGCATTGCGTTGCCAACCTGGCCATCGCGTCCGGATTACTGATCTCCCCAGCTCTTCAACGCGGTGCCCAATCGCGCAGTGCGTATACCTCCAGTCTGGGAGTTGCGACGAACCCTCCGTGAACAAGGGCAACAGCGATGCGGCCTGTCACCGAATGTCAAACAGGAAGGTGCTCGGGATGCTTGTGGATGCCGGGGCCAGCGCAGCGAAAGGAGGTATGAGATGACGCCGAAATATGCGAAGACCCTGTCGCCAGGGGAGCGTGTGCGATCCCTGCGGAATGAGAGGGGATGGACCATGTCCGAGTTGGCGTGGCGCGCCGGCATCTCAAGGAGCGATGTGGCGGGCGTGGAGGGTGGTTACCTGGCCCGTTCGAAGATCATGCAGCGGATCCTGAGGGCGCTTGGGGTGGAAGACCCTGCAGCCCTTCCAGTGAGGAGGCCAGGTGCCGTCCTGGCAATGGTCGAGATGACGCCGGAGCGTGTCGCACTGTTTGTCGAAGCTCCTGTCGCATTTGCACTTGCCGTCGCGGCGATCAGAAAGGCCGCAGGGCGCAGTCCGCGATAGGCGTTCATCCATGCACCAGCACCGAATCCCGAATGAACCATCTCATCATGACCGTTCAAGGCGGCCGAATTACGACCAGCGTCGCGCTGCTGCACTACATCAATGGAGAGCCTGTATTTGCGCGAGCCGTCATTGCAGGGGGCGAGCCCAACTGGAGCGCAGCATGAGCGCGCAGCACGCGCCGGGGCGCGGCCGGTGGATGTACCCGCGCAAAAGCGGAAAGATTGGCAAGCCCGCACTCATGGTGGAACTTTTCCACATCTACATCGTCGAGGGCGGCGCCTTTGTGGCGTCGGTCCGCGCCAGCAGTGAGCAGGCGGCCGCAGCCCTTCACGCAAAGAACACCGGGTATCCCAGGCCGTACTTCATGGCCCGCGCCGCCATCGCCAATGCCGCCGAGCAAGTCGAAGACGTGCGCACCGTGAGCGGACAAGACCTATGAGCGCGCAGCACACGCCGGGGCCGCTGAGTGGGTCGCAAGAATGGGCGCTCGATTGGCTTCGCGCGCAGCCGAATGGACGTTGTGACCGGCGCTCTTATCGGCGTGCCGGCATTACTACCGGCACGATGGCCTCACTGGTGGCACGTGGCCTCGTTTCGCCTGAACGCAACTTCGATACAGGCGTAACCACGTGGTGCGTTGCCATCGCCAAGGCCACCGGGGGCCAGTCATGAGCGCCGCGCAGTACACGCCGGGGCGTAGGCTGACGCCGTGGTTCAAGAGCGGCACGAAACCCGCTCGTGCCGGTGTCTACCGCATTCGCTACGGTGTAGCGCTCGGAATGCTTCCCGCACAGATCGTCATCGGCTACGCCTATTGGTCGCGGCGCAGGGGCTGGTGTCAGTACTGTCTCACGGCAAAAGAGGCGCTGCGCCGCAACCACTACGAACTCGGGCGAGTGGATTGGGCCGTCAACGCCGCACGAATTCAGCCAGAGTGGCGAGGGCATGCGTTTACCGCCATCGCCAAGGCCAGCGGGAGCCAGTCATGACCGCGCAGCACACGCCGGGGCCGCGCCTTACCTCGAACCAGATGGCGATTCTGGAATGGTTCAGCAGTCGCGATTGGGTGCCGCACCGTGAGTGGCGAGCCGAGATGACCACGACGACGCCTCGCTCACTTTGCCGCCACGGCCTGCTCGACGTGGATCACACCCGAACCACCACGCACTACCGTATCAACGAAGCGGGCCGCGCCGCCATCGCCAAGGTCCCCGGGAGCGCGCCACACGCGCCAGGCCTGCCGGAAGGCCGTTTGACCCCGGCTCTCTTGGAGACCGATGCGCAGCCCAGAGCAGACGCCGTCGACTCACTCCACGAGGACGCCCGCTCCGCCAGCGGCAGCGGTCCAGACGTGCTTCGTGTGGACGATGTCGAGGGGCGTTCGGCGGCGAGAACTAGCCTGCCGGACGAGCTCCGCGGTGCACTGCGCCAGATGGCCGAGCATTGCGGCGCCGTTTCGTATTCGCCCCCTCCAATGCGCGCGGTGCGCGGAGTCAGCTTCACCTTCGAGCAACTGGAGGCATTCGCTGGCCTGGTGTCGGGTGGGGTGTGGCCGGTGCCGACAGGGGGTTCGCAGTGAGCGGGGACATGGACGCCTGGCTCAAGGCGGGGAGGCATTTGCCACCCCAACTGCGCGACTTTCACGACCAGAAGGCCGTGTTTGCAGCGATGCATGCGCTCCAAAGGGTGGGCGGCGACAAAGAGCGATTCGAGAAGCTCTTCGAAGTCACGGCGGTGGCGGGGCATGCATATGTCATCGATCGCTTCCTCTGGTTTATGGCTCGCCGCGGTTGGACACTGCAGCGCAGTCGCGCCGATCTGCCGTTCTCCGATTTGAAATCTGATGTGGAGGCCGTGAGCAAGGCGCGCAGCGACCTGTTCCAGGCGCTGGTTTTGGGGACGGCTGCGCAGAGCCAGAGGGAGCGCGGGTGATGAAGGCGGACGAGATCGTTGCGACCGCAACCGACTTCTACGTCGCGAACCTGAGCCACACCAACAAGGAAAAGCGGTACATCGCATTCTGGCGGGCCAACGATGCGGGCTATGCCTACCCGTTGTCCTGGGCGGGGCGCTATGACCGCGCGCGAATCCTCGCGCATCTGGACTACTACAACGGCGGGGAAAATATCGCCGTGCCCTGCGAGATCGTTGAGCAACTCGCGATCGCGCCAGCGCCGGGACTCATCGATGGCGACGCGGGCCCCGTTGTCCCCAGCAACGCCGAGTGCTGGGACGTGCTCATCGCCTACAAGGTGGCGGATACCCGCTTCGAGCCTAACCCCGTCTTTCGCCGGCAACCTCGTCGCACCCACACGCATGCGACCTCGGCCTGAGGGCCAGCCAGTCGACTAGGAGGGCGAGGGTTGGCCCATCCTTCGCCTTCACACGATAAAACATCCATCTGATTCACGCCGCATGGACGCGTCGGGGACGGCTGTTTGCGGCTTTCCTCCTCTGAACGGAGGTTCTGACTTCATTCTATCCGAGCACGAGCGGCGCAAAAAAACAGAGCCCATGCCTTGCGGAAAACAACGCCGGATTAGTATCCTGATAAGGACTAAACCAAGTTGAAAAAGAAATGAAGAAGTTTGTATTCCATCTGCTGGCCTTGTCGTTTTCCATGGTGTTGACCGCCTGCGGCGGCGGCGGCAGTGGCGGAGGGAGCTTCGGTGGCTTCGCCTTTCCCGCCGGATACCCGGGCGTGGACAACTCGAAAACTGGAACGACAAGTAACGCCAGCACCCAGTTGCCTGCCACGTCGGCCCCCGATTGCACGGTCGCGTTGAACGGCGACTCGATCCTTCACGGCGGCTCGTATGACCCCACGTACCGCCTTCCGACGCCTCCGGCGACGGCTCTCCATCAGGCGCGCCCGGGTTGGACGATCGACGACCAGTCGTTCAATGGCCAGAGCGCCCATGGACAACTGCAGACCTTCCTCAACCAGAGCCTCACGTCCCGCGTGCAGGTCATTGAATGGGGCGTGAATGACACCTTGATCGAGGGAACCAACTACGAGCAAGACCTGCGTGCCATCGTTGCTCGTGTGCAGTCTCTCAACAAGAAGCCGCTCATCACGGGTCTGATTCAAGCGCCTGGTCTGACGCACCGTGACGAGTTCGACGCGATCGCACGCCGCGTGGCCAGCGACATGGGCGCTGAGTTTGCTGACTGGGGCGCGGTGCAGCAAAACGGCGATGAGACCTTGGACCACCTGCATCCGAACCAGGCGTATTCGTTGCGTCTCGTCGATCAACTTGCTGCGGCCCTGGACCGGATCGCGCCGGAGTGCAAGGCGCAGTGAGTCGGCAGGCGGGCAGTTCCCTGGAGCGCCAGCCTTCCGATGCGAATGACGCCTTGTCAAGCTGAGCTGCCTAAGAAATGAGCAATCCCAGAGAGTTCGTTAAGAGCCCCATCCACCCGATCGCGATCGGGCCGAGCGCTCCTCAGGTCCAAGTCGTCGAGGTTGGTGCACCGCGCAAGCATCTGTTTCGCGGCAACAAGGTGGCGGTGGTCAACGACATCGCCATCAAGAACACGGAAACAGGCCGCATCAGCCATGCCCGCAGCGACCGCTTCAACGGCAAGAAGGACGGCTATGTCTTCGTGCGCGACGCGTCGAAGCCATGAGCGAGGCGCCTCGTGTACTCAACAAGCGGAACGGCATGCGGGAGGGCGCTGTGTACGTGGGCCGTCCGAGCCGTTTCGGCAATCCGTTCGTGATTGGCCGCGACGGGGACCGAGCCGCGGTGGTGGCTCGCTTCGAGGCGTCACTGCTGGCCAACCGTGAGCTTCTGGCGGCCGTGAAGGCTGAACTGCGCGGCAAGGACCTGGTGTGCTGGTGCGCGCCAGAGGCGTGCCACGCGGATGTCCTCTTGCGCATTGCCAATACCTGATCACCGCCGCCACGACAGCGCGGCACATTCCCGTTCCCCGTTACCAGGACTCCAATTCCCATGATCTCAAATGCGATCGTCTATCGCGTCACCATCGACCCTTCCCTGCACACGGCCGCGCTGATCGACGAGGCCTTGCAGAAGCTTCCCTTCATCGAGTGCGCCCCGACGCAGGAGGAATCGTCGGGGTGGGTGCCGCCGCGCGGTGAGGCCCATGGCCCCATGCTCGAAGCGGTGGGCGGCCAGTGGATTGCCAGGTTCATGACCGAGACACGCTCGGTACCTGGCGCGGCCGTGAGGCGTGCGGTCGACCTCCGGGTCAAGCAGGTCGAGGAGAGTACCGGCCGCAAGCCTGGGCGCAAGGAGAAGAAGGAGATCAAGACGGACGTGGTGCACGAGCTGCTGCCGATGGCCTTCCCGAAGCAGGGCGCGGTCACTGTCTGGATCGATCCGGCCAAGGGCCTCCTCGTGCTCGACACTGCCAGCGCCAGCCGCGCGGACAGTGTGGTGACGGCCTTGGTTAAGGCGCTGGAGGGATTTGCAGTCTCCCTCGTCAACACCGCAATCGCGCCCGCCAGCGCCATGGCGGGCTGGCTATCGAGCCAGGAGGCGCCTCAAGGCTTCACAGTCGATCGCGAGGTCGAGCTGCGCTCCACGGACGAATCGAAGGCTGTGGTGCGCTACGGCAACCACGCGCTCGATATTGATGAGGTGCGCCAGCACGTCGCGGACGGCAAGAGGCCGACCCGACTGGCTCTGACCTGGGGCGATCGCGTCTCTTTCCAGCTCACCGAGGGATTCACTCTCCGCAAGATCCAGTTCCTGGACGGTGTGGCAGAGAACACGGGGCCCAAGGAAGACGACTTCGACGCGGACGTGGCGATTGCCACCGGCGAGCTGTCTGGCCTGATCGCGGACCTGGTCGACGCGCTCGGAGGCGAGTTGGCGGCGACCCAGCCTGGCTCAGCACCCGCAATCGGCTCCGATTCGGCGTCTGCCGCGGACAACGACGAGCTCTACGAAAAGGCGGTGACTATCGTCAGGGAACAGGATCGCGCCAGCGTATCCCTCATCCAGCGCCACCTCAACATCGGCTTCAACCGGGCGTCGAGGCTGCTGGAGGCAATGGAAGCGCGCCAACTGGTCACCCCGATGGACCGGGATGGCAAGCGCGACGTTGTGAAGGCAGCGTGAGGCTCATGTCGAAACCCCTCATTGTCATGGCCTGCTCGGGCGCGAAGCTCGGGCATGCGGCGGAGGCCAAGGATCTCTACCAAGGTGTCCTGTGGCAGTCGCTGCGCGCCCACGCGAACCCGGACAACATGCCGCACATCGTGGCGCTCTCGGCCCTGCATGGCTTCGTGTCCGGCTCCACCGTGATCGAGCCGTACGACAAGTTGTTGACCGGTCCGCGCGCTCGGGAACTCCAGTACGACCTGGGGCGCTTCGTACGGCTGGTCGACTGGCCTCAGGGCGTCACGCGCATGCTTCTCGCAGGTGGCGGGCTCTATCGCCACCTGATGCGAGCCATGATCGGGGAACTTCAGAATGCAGGCGCCCTCGGCAAGCACCTGCAGGTGTCTGAAATCTCCGGTGGAATTGGGGCACAACGCTCCCAGATGGGCAAGTTCATCCGCAACCCGGAATCCCTGCCGAGCCCCATCGTCGGCTATCACCCGAACGGGACGCCGCTCTTCGCGCAGGCCTGGGGCCTCAAGGTAGGTGATCGGGTCCGGACCACAGGTGCCCATGTCGGCAAGGCCGGGCCGGAGCTTGCTCGGATCGAGGAGCTCTTTGACGGGCCCCGTGGCCCCACGGCCTGCATCGAGATGGAGGCCGTTCGCCCGCCGCGCGCCGATGGGAAGCCGTTGTCCGAGCAGCGCTCCAGGTCGCGGTGGATCGCCGCGGCAGAACTGGCCCGCGTCGTGCCGGGGGACCGCACTGGGGAGAATGTGCCGAAGCTGGAAAGCGTGTGGGCGCCGATTCCCGGCCTGAAGCTGCTCGCGGCGGTTGCCGAACTTGAGGGACGTATCGGCATGGACTCGATGATCGCCGGAGAACTGGCGGAGCCGGAGGCGCCGGCGCCGCGGATGCATTGAGGTAGTCACACTACCACCACGACGCCATGGCACCGAAGACCCGATCAGCCGAAGCTTTGTAGTTGCCATGCATCGGCGCGCGAGCGCAACTGCTTGTGGCGGTGAGTCCTCCGGCGCAGAATCCGCTCCTGCAATGGCAATTGCGGCCGCAAGGCCAGGTGAAGATAGGGCGCGAGCGCTGAGATTCGGAACTGCACCGGCGACTCGCCTGCCCGCTGCCCGCTGCCCGATCTAGCCCTCTGCGCCATAGCCCTGCCGCCTTGCAGGTACCTGGATCCCTTCGGCACCGGATCTTCTTGGCATGTGCACTCCCCCGCACGCACTTAGGGGGGCGTGGAAACTTGCGCAAATGGCGTCTGTACCGGTATTCTTCTGCGAAAGAATCACGATTCGCCGCCTGTCGCGGCGTGGCCATGGCCTCCACTCCAACCTTCCTGTCCCGTCTCAAGCTCGCCGACCCCGACCTCGCGCTCCTTTGCGTGCCGGCCGCGTATGTCGACTGCACGAGCCCGATCACGGAGCTGGACACGGCGGATCACACGGGGCGGACTTCTCACCTGTTGAGCCTTGTGGTCACCGACCACGTCAAGGCGGTCAACAAGGACAAGTCTGCTGCGAGCTGGGGCGGAAGGGTGATCACCTCGCTGTCGGAACTGCAGGAGAAGCAGTACCCGTTCTGGAGGAACCTCGGTCGCCTGCAGATCGAGGTCGCGGACGACACCGGGCAGATCGCCTTCCTCAACACCTTCGCTCCGTGGGGCTGGCGTTCCACGGAAGTCGGCTCGAAGGTTCATTTCCTCGGAACCGTGAAAAGGTTCGGCGACAACCTCTACGTCGAGCCTGGTGCTGAGCAGCCGCACAGCGGCGCGATCGGAGCCATCTGGGCGAGGTACCTTGGCATGCCCGGCCGCGTCACTGGAGAAGCAGTCACCGGGGCCGTGCGTGCGGTTCTCGACAAGGAAGTCGCCTACCTGAAGTGCGAGCGGCATATCGTGGCCGCGATGCAGCTGGACGAGGCAGGCGTGCTCGCGTGCGTGCAATACGACCTGGCTGATCTGGCAGAGGGCGTTCCGGCTTTCTCGACCCTGCGGGAGCTTCTCGTCGCCTTGCACCAGCCGGTGTCGGTCGCGGCGGGGGAGCGCGCGCTGCAGCTCGCGCAGCGCATCGATGCCGCTTCGATCCGGACCGCGGCGCGCACGCAGAGCAAGCGCCAGCCGCATAGGGACGCACCGCTCATCGTTCCGGACCAGCAGGTGCTCGATCTGGCCGCCAAGCAGCCGGAATCGCTGACGCAGGATCAGCATGCGGCGATCCTGGGGATCGCGAACGCCTTGCGCTCGCCGATTCCCATGAACGGGCTCATCCCAGGGGACGTGGGAACGGGCAAGACCCTCACGTTTCTGCTGCCGGCGATCGTGGCGCACCAGAACGGCGCGAGCGTCGCGATCATGGCGCCGACGATCATCCTGGCCAACCAGATCGCCAACCAGATCACGCGTCGCTTCGCCGGCGAGATCCGAGGCGTCGAGCGCGTCGAGGCCGGCAAGAAGATCCGCAACAAGGATCACATCCTGGTCGGTACCAGCGGTCTGACGAGCGCGTGTGCGAAGGCGGGCATCGTCCCCAACGTCCTGGTGATGGACGAGCAGCACAAGCTCTCGGTGCAGACGCGCGGTGCGCTGGTCGGACCGGCGACCCACGTGATCGAGGCGACCGCGACGCCCATCCCGCGATCGCTCGCCACGGTGTTCTTCGACGGAATGCAGGTGTTCACGCTGCGCCAGGCGCCGGTGGAGCGCTCGATCACGAGCCATATCGTCGACGTTGGCAGTCGCGGCGTCGTGACTCGGGCAATCCGCGACACGATCGCGGCGGGTCGGCGCGTGCTGGTTGTCTACCCGCGCGTCGACAGCGTCGAGGTCACCAAGAAGGCCAAGGCCTCGAAGGAGGGCGTGCAACTCGACCTTGGCGCCACCACGGAAGATACGAGCCGCACGGCGCAAGGCGTCGTGGAGGCGGCCGCGACGTTCGAGCGGGCGTTCCCCGGCAAAGTCGTTGCACTCCACGGCCTGCTTTCCGACGATGACAAGGAGAGCGCGATCCAACAGATCCATAGTTTGGAGAAGCCGCTTGCAGTGGCCTCCGTGGTCGTGGAGACGGGCATCGACATTCCAGACATCGGCCTGGTCGTCATCCGGGATGCGGATCGCCTCGGCCTGTCGCAGCTCCACCAGCTGCGTGGCCGCCTGGTGCGCAACGGCGGCGCGGCCGACTTCTTCATGATGGTCGAATCGATCGAGGCGCTGGAAGATCCTGCTCTCGAGCGGCTGATGGCCTGCAAGCTCACCACCAACGGTTTCCGCCTGGCCGAGATCGACATGAAGCAGAGAGGCTTCGGCTCGTACGTCGATGACAGCCAGACCGGTTCGTCACAAGGCGTGTTCCGGCTCACCAAGATCGCCCCAGCGGATTTCCTGGGCATCGCTACGGCGACGGCAGCCGCCGGCGAGCCGGGTGCTGCCGATGTGGAGGATGCCAGCGAAGCGGATGCGCTGATGCGCCGCGTGCGCAGGGAAGTCGAGAAGCTGCGTCAGGCCGTGGCCGCCGGCGAGCACGCCGTCACGCTAGGCATCTCCACTGCCGCGGCGACACCCGGCATCCTTCCAGCACCTCCGGGATCGTCCAAGCCTCGGCCGCTGGCAGCTGCTCCAGCCGGTCCACCGGCCCCGGTTTCGACGCCCGCCCCAACCCGGCCCGCGAAAACGCAAGCGCGTGAAGCAACGCAGCCTGGCGAACAGCTCGGCTTTCGCCTGCTGCCAGTGCGGCCCGTCGTGCGGTCGCCGGCAAACCCAGCGCCGGTCGTCGGTCGCTTCCCCGCGCCCGTGGGCCGCGCACCCGCAACGCCTCCACCGTTGCCGCCCGGTGCACTCGAGCGCATCCAGGCAGGTTTCGACTTCTCTACGGCTAAACCTTGGCCTGCGCCTCAGGCGGCCCGCGAACCAGGCACGGTGCCGGGCTTTCCGCCGCGCAGGCCCGGCCCGCGGCGCGGGTAGGGCGCTCGATCACCTGGCCTGGGCCAAATCATCCCATCGGAACATGCACAACCTCTTTTTCAGCTCCTGTCCCGTCGCGCGCCGCAGTACTGAATCCTTCGTCCAGCGCACCATGATCGGCGGCAAGCGTCGGCGCTTCGAGTTCATGCGCGAGATCGTCTGGCTGCAAGAGTCCGAGGCCGTGGTGCGCTTCGTACATGGTGGCGAGGAACTCAAGCGCGGATCCACCCACACCGATTTCTACGGCTACCTGTCAGCGGCCGAAGGACTGATCGACGACGCTGAACGTGCAGCGAAGGAGTACAGCGTCAGCGCCGCAAGCTCGCTCGTGATCGAGATCGCGAGCCGGGTGTTCCAGCAACCCGTCATCGAGCCCGATGAGGCGAGGAAGCACAACCTCGCAAAGCCCGGCAATCGCAAGTCTCAGTGGGCCTACCTCCCGGACAATTGGCGCAAAGAGGTCATGGTGGAGGGCGAAACGCTGTGCCCACGCCTTGAGCGGGTAGAGCTTGGAGAGAGCGTGATCTGGTCGTCGAAGGAATCACCCGAGGGGAACGAGGCGTTGCTGTCGGATTTCAAGGCGCGATGGCGCGTGACGAGCTCGGGCGCGACGCCCGTAGCCGAACAGGTCGAGTGAAGGGTCGCTCCGTCGCTAGGGCCGTCGGGATCTGGCGGTTGGCGTGGTCTGCGTTCTATTGGGCTGGGCCGCGTTTGCCGAAGATGGGAGACATGCTCACCGAGAGACAGTCTTCCAAGTCCAACAGTGCCTCCTTTGGGAGTGAGTCAGGGTAGCGTGCAGCCCGAAGACGAACCTCAATGTCGGGCATATTCACCCAATGGCCCATGTTCAGCGACGACGGGCCCACGGCGTACCCGAGGTGATTGCGAATCCTTGGCCGCAACGTCTCACTGCTGCCAACGTAGAGGACGCTGCTCTCGGCCAGTCCATCGTTCATCTTTGCGTATCGGAATTTCGCGGTCTTGGCGGCCTTTGCCTCTGAGAACGACTTCGCCAGCGCCTTTCGCTCCGCGTGGGTTGCAGCCGTGTCGAAGATGTAGATCCAGCGGCGGCTGAGCCTCGTCCATTCCTCAAGGCGCTCGGAGATCGCCGGGGGCTCGGCTGCGAGGAGGATTCCGCTGGTTCGAAACATGATCGTATGCACTTCGACGGGGGTCGCATCTTTCACAGCTTCCGCCCGCTTTGTCAGCCAGGCGTGGCACTGAGGTCCGAGATTGCTGAATGGCATTGAAGGGTCTGAGTCCTGGAATGGGTCCGCGTTGTCGCGATTCGCAACCACAAATGCGGCGCTTTGGGTGCCATTATTCTTTGGCCGTGATCTGAGCCCCACTCGATATCTTGAATCGGCACTACGACCGATTCGAGATGACCCAAGCCGCACAGCAGCCGACGCACACGCGTTCCCCGATCCAGGAACGCATTGAAACCATCGCGGAATTCCATCCGCTGGCTGCCGAGGCCATGCGCGTGATCGATGGCCTGATGGACGCGGGCAATCCCGCGGTGATGGGGTTCAGCTCTGGCAAGGACAGCTCGGTCCTCGTGAGCCTTGTGCTGACGGTGGCCGTTGCGCGCAGGCAAAGCGGCCTGCCAGTTCCGCCGATGCTGGTCGTGCACACCGACACCGGCGTCGAGAGCCCGGCGGTACGCCTGCTCGCAGACGGCGAGCTTGCGAAGATGACCGCCTTCGCGCAGGCGAATGGTCTGCCGCTGGAGATCCGCGTCGGGCGGCCGAGCCTCTACACCGCATGGCCCGTGCGAGTGATTGGAGGTCGCGCGCTGCCTTCGTTCCCCACCGGATCTGCGGACTGCTCCAAGGATTGGAAGGTTGATACGGGCAATCGGCTGATGGACGAGGTGTTTGCCGCGCTGCGCAAGGACCGAACTGCAGCCCAGCCGGTGGTGATGACCGGTGTGCGTCTGGACGAATCCGCGACACGCGAAGCGAACATCCGCGCGCGCGGCGAGAGCGCTTCCGAGATCTGGACGAATGCAAAGGGACGCCTCGGCCTGAGCCCGATCATTCACTGGAGTGCTGACGACGTCTTCGAGTACCTGGGGTACGCGTCGGCGGGCATGATCGAAACCTACTCCGACTTCTCGGAGACCCTTCAGTTCTACAGGGACGCCGGCCGATCAAGCTGCGCCGTCGTGGGCGACATGCGCATGACGGAGGCAGCTGCAAAGCAGAAAAGTGGCTGCGGCGCCCGGTCCGGTTGCTGGACCTGTGTCCGTGTCGGCAAGGATCAGAGCGCTGAGGCCATGATCGTAGCCGATCCCGAGCGCTACGGATTCATGCGCGGTCTCAACCGTCTGCGGAACTTCATCGCGAACACCCAGTACGACTGGGATTCACGCAACTACCTCGGCCGGACCATTGACGAGAACGGCAACGTGGCCGTCGGCGCCGACGTGTACAGCCCGACGATGCTCGAGAGGTTGCTGCGTTATACGCTCACTGCGCAGGTGAGGGAGCAGGTCGCAGCGCGCCAACTCGGCATCCCACCACGCTTCACGATCATGGGCTTTCGCGAGCTCGTCGCGATCGATGCCCAGTGGAGCATGTACGGGATCCACAAGCCGTTCCATGCGCTCAAGGTGTTCTTCGAGGTCATGGACGGCAAGCTCAGCGATCCGCCGATCACCGGTCCTCTGCCGCGCACGCCTGTTCCCAAGTACGGGAAGATCCATGTGGGCCGCGCATGGGAGGACGACCGTCGCACCGGCGATCCGAAGCGCGACCGCATGCTGTCCGGCGGCATCCGCTCGCACGCGCACGAGATGTTCTCCGAGTCCTGCGGCTTCGAAACAAAGAAGCTGTCGAACGGCGAATTCACGACGGCCTGGGATACAGAGGACTCCTTTGAAGTCGATGAGGAGGGTGCCGCCGACTTCGTGATGCTCATGGGCGAGGAATACATCGCGCGGTACCACAACGAGGAGACCGATCGCACGCAGGCCTTGAGCACCTACCTGAGCATGGGGATCGTGGCACCGGCTCACGCGAGCATTGGCCGTTGGCACGCCATCGCCCAGCGCACGCAGTGGATGCAGCGCCAGGGCCTTGTGGGGGAGGTTCAGCGCGAGCGGCTACTCCAGATCCTGGAGGAGCAGCGTGGCCAGGGAATTGGCGAGCCTACGCCGGCACCGGACCAGGTGGAACTCTTCGTCGAAGAGGACTTGGTGGACCTGGGGGTCGAAGCGGGAGGCGCGTATGAGGACGATGATGAACAGGAACGTGCACCTGTGCCGATGGGCTGATGAGCCCCCGCGCAAATATTCAGGGCTCCCACTTACGAATTCAGGGTCGATCCTGTACCTTGGTCTGAGACAAATCTGACCAAGCTGAGATGAAAGCTGCCACCCAGTACAGAACCCGCAAGCTCTATCAAATTCGGGTCCACCGCCCCGGCCACACGTTTGGCGTGCAGGTCGGGCACAAGTGCCGCCTGCTGCCACGCGCCCAAGCGGCCCGAGTGGCCCGTCGATTGCGTGAGGCTGGGCTCACCGTGACCATCGATCCGATCATCGTCAAGGTGACCCGGGAGCAAGCCGCCTACCTTGCCGATCGCTATCCCCTTTCGCAGTGAGCGCGATGATGGCAACACAAACGGTACAGCAGCGGTTGCACCAGTGGTTCACTCCCGCCTGGGCGGCGGAGGGCATCGTCGAGGAGGCGTTTGGCTGGCTCCGGCCTGGCGATCGGGTGGTCGAGCCCTCCTGCGGCGATGGGGCGTTCCTGTGTGCGCTGCCGGGCTCGTTGGATGTGGTCGGCGTCGAGATCGATCCAATCCAGGCCGAGCGCGCGCGCCGCGCTTCCGGGCGGCAGGTGATCGTCGGCGATTTCTTGGAGGTGGCCGTCCAGGACCTGGGCAGCGTGCAGGCAATCATTGGCAACCCGCCGTTTCAGTCCGACACCGTCGCAGCGTTCCTGCGCAAGTCGCATCAGATCCTTGAGGACGGCGGCCAGGCCGGTTTCATCCTTCCTGCGTACATCTTGCAGACGAGCAGCCGCGTCGAGCAGCTCCACTCCTTGTTCAGCATCAAGCAGTCGTTGATCCCCCGCAATCTGTTCCCGGGGCTTTCGCTGCCGCTATGTTTTGCCACGTTTACGAAGGAGCGCGAGCGACGGCTCTTCGGCTTCATGCTGTATCGAGAGGCGCAGGAGATTGCCGCGATCGACAGGCGCTGGAAGCAGGCGGTGGCCACCGGGCGTGATAGCCGCGGCGTCTGGTACCCGGTCGTGCGCGAGATCCTGCACGCGTTGGGCGGGGCCGCCGATCTCGACCAGATCTACGAGTCGATCCAGCCGATGCGGCCGACCTCGAATCCTCACTGGAGAGCCAAGGTTCGCCAGGTGCTTCAAAGGCACGCCGGCGCCTTCGAGCGCACGGCGCCGGGCCAATATCAACTACGCGAAACTGTCGCTGCCTGAGACACGAGCATCCACGATCATGACCAGAAGAACTCACACCCAGAAGCACCTGCAGGCCGAGGTCGACAGGTTCAATTCGACGGTTCCCCTTGGGGGCGCTGTCGACTACTACGAGATTTCAGGGGCGCCCCTCCAGCGATACAGGACACGTACCGAGGCGCAGATCCTGAGCGGCCACACGGCCGTGGTCTGGCTGGAGGGCAAGACGGGTTGCGTCTGCGTGAGCCACTGCATGCCGGTGAAAGGCGAGGTGAGTTCGGGAGCAGCTCGATGAGGCTGTTTGTGGGCACGCCGGCCCCTTCGCGGCAGCAGGCGAAACGCCCGACAATCGCCGGCATGGATCAGCAATTACACGATCAAGCGACCGTCGGCGGCGACTGGCGCGCGGACGCACGGGCGGCCGTGGCTCACCTGGCGGGCGACGGCGTCCCGGCGGGAGTCGCAGCGGCGCTGCGGATCCTTGCGCATGCGTTGGCCGCGCCGGGTGAGATCCCGGAAGCCGCCTGGCCCGCTCTCACGGAGAAGGCGCAGGTGTACGGCACCGTGTTTGAGCCAGGGACGTCGACCAAGGCAGTCGTGGAAGAGGCGGTCCGGTACTACCAGTTCGAGCAGCAACCCCCGCGCGTTGCGAGCCGGATAAGCGTGCTGGACAGGTTCGGAGCGCAGGTGGGGGCGTTGGTGAATTCGAAGCCGACGGACTGACCGGGCTCTCGTCTTGTCCCGCGCGACCGGGCGGTTATGCCTGATGTGGTGGTCCTGCTCTCGGACGAACGTCATCAATTCGTGTCTTCAGGGATGCGCTCAAGCTGCGCTTCGGGCAAGAGGTCAGCCAACAACCTAGCGCAATTCCCACTTCACCCTGTATCGTTGCGCAAAGACTATTGAGCGCAATGAACTACTCGCACAAACGTAAATCTTTCGGCCTCGCATCGAGGCTCTTGATCGCCGCCACTCTGCTGGTCGGCGGACTTTTCTCGCTGGCGCCCCCCGCCTCGGCCTGGGGTCTCGGCACATTCTCCGAACACCTGCTGGCTTCCGGCATCGCCAACCACGCGCGCAGCGCGGCCGGTGACCATGTCGCGGCGCCCGTCGATCTGCCTGGTGGGCGCAGCTTCAGTGCGTGCACGAACCTGTTCCCGCAGCAGGCCCCGCTGAACGTCGCGTCCGTCAATCCCGAGTGGAAGGCAACCGCTCTGTGCTCGAATCACTTCGCTGTCCTGTACTCGGCGCTCAGCAAGACGCCATTGGTGGTGGTGGAGCGGCTAAACGGCGTGATGATCGCGCGGGCAAGGGAAGAGGCGCGAACGAACCTGTTCTTCCCCGATCCCAGGTTGCCGGGGGGCTCGCGCGCGGAGCTGTCCGACTTTGCGGGAAGCGGGTTCGACCGCGGCCACATGTCGCCGGCGGGCGATCAGCCTGACCCGGACTCGATGGCGCAGTCCTTTGCCCTGTCGAACATGATTCCACAGGATCCGACCAACAACCGGAAGATGTGGGCGAAGATTGAAAAGGACGTGCGCAAGTTCGTGCGGCGCGCGCACGGCGACGTGTTTGTCTTCACGGGGCCGATCTTCGACCCCGAGCACCGGACGATCGGGGCCAATCGCGTGTGGGTGCCGACGCGCATCTTCAAGCTCGTGTACGACGAGGCTTCGGGTCGCTCCTGGGCCTATATCCTGCCGAACACGGCCGACGCCCGTATCGAGGCACCGATGGACTACCCGTCGTTCGTGAAGGCCACGGGATGGTCGTTGCTCAACGATGCCAGCGTCGCACAGGCGCGGCGCACTGTGGCCTTCTGATGACGGTGCACACCTGCCATTGGCCTGGCTGCGAGAAGGCCGTGCCACCCAAGCTATGGGGCTGCCAGGCGCATTGGTACGCGTTGCCCAAGGCGATCCGCGATCGGATCTGGGCCACTTATGTCCCAGGTCAGGAGGTCACGAAGACGCCGAGCGATGCGTACCTGGCTGTGGCGCGTGAAGCGCATGAGTTTGCGCGCAGCTACGTCCCCAGGAAGCCTGTGCCACCGCCGGCACCGCAGGCTGCGCTGTTCTGAAGAGACCGACGAGACCATGACCCATCATGTTGCACAGAGAGATACCGCGCCGGTGGAGATTGCGCCCGGGAGCTGGTGCCTCTACCTGCTCGAGTGCACCGGCGGTGTGATGTACGCCGGGATCACGAACCGACTCGCAGAGCGATTCGCGGCGCACCAGGCGGGGAAGGGCGCAAAGTTCACGCGGGCCAACCCGCCGCTGCGAATCCTGGGTGCGAAGCCTTTCGCCGATCGCTCGGAGGCCTCCAAGGCTGAGTACGCCATCAAGAAGCTGCCGCGCGGGCGCAAGCTAGCGTTCCTGAGCGCCACGTAGCGGGGGCCGACAATCGGACCATGAAGTTGAACGACAGGAAGAAGCGCGCACTGGTGAAGAGGATCGCGATCGGTGCCGTCGGGGCCGCGGTTCTCGCGGTCGGTTCGCTCGCGATCGGAGCATGGAGCGGGCGAGCCCTTGCCGAGGCCACGCGAGAGCGTTTGGCGCTGCTGTGGCCCGAGATCATGACCATGCCCGCAGGATGACCGCGTACTGCTCGTTCGGCTGGCCTTCGATTGCAAGCTGGCATCGCAGCCGGAGGGGCAGGGCGAGACCATCGCATGCCTGCGCGGCGCCGCGGCGACTGAGGCCGAAAGCGAGAAATTTCAAGCTCCGGCCGCCCGCCTTGAGCAGTTGCTGCGCAGTGCCCAAAGGGCGCCAGGCGCGTAAGAGGCCGTCTCGGGCCAGCACATGGCCGAGGGTCGTCATCTGAGGAACAGCATTCGTCGAGGAAGCATATTCATGTCGCACGCGCAAGCGGTATCCGCGAAGGCAGTCGAAGGGAAACGTCCAGAAGCCAGGCTCGGCCCGTCATGGCACGTCTGGGCTGGCGCTGCGGCGTTCGTTGTGGCCCTCGCCGCGGGCGTGGTGGTCTACCTTGCGAATCAGCGAGGCGAGGAAATCGTCAGGCAGCGCGCAGAGATCGCGCAGCGGGCAGCCGCCGGCAACCTGGTCCAGGCGTTTCGCGAGTCCAAAGGGGTGCTCATCATGAGCGACGGTTCACGCCAGGCGCTCGAGGGTGCAACCTCGCTCCTGCTCACCACCAAGCCGGTGGCTGGCGAGAAGGCGACCTGGCTGGCACTGGGCCGCACCGGAAGTGGCGTCTACTTCGGGCGGCGCTTCAGCCAAGGTCCGGGCGGCGCGGTGCGGCCTTTGACCGACGCGCAGGAGGTGTCGCAGGAGGTTGCCCTCGGGGAGCTGCGCGCGCAGATCGCGGCCAGCGGTGCAAAGGCCGATGCTGCTGAGGTTTTCATCCAGGCCGCAACTTCCGGAAAGCCCGCCGCGCTGGGTCAATAGTCGACATGCTCCTTTTGGTCGGTACGTCCAGCCCTCGGATGCAATACAACTGTTGCGGCCTCGGTTAGCCTTCCCAGCGCAGTTGGGCTGGTCGAGGGGCAAGCCACTCTGCCTTCGAAGGAACAAAGGAACAGGTCCCATGCAGCCAAATCGCCTGACATTCTCAACCCCTACGGCCACGCTTCGCCGACGGCACGTCATCTTTGGGCTTGCGGGAGGAATCGTAGGGTTGGCAGTGTCTGGGGCGGCACTGCTTGAAAAGAGTCGATTTCGCCCCAGGATTCTTGTGCTTGGCGTTGGAGGAGAGGGCAACAGACGCGTGGCAGGCATGGCCTCACGCGGGATGGAGGGGGTGAACTTCGCGGGCATTCACACGAGCCGGGAGGGATATGACGGCCGCCAAATACCACTGGGCCTTCTCATCGATAGCAATCGAAGCGCAAACAGATCTTTCAAGGCGCGTCGACTCGCAGAGCGAGACGCTGAGGGCATCAAGCGGCTGATTGAGGGCGTCGACGTACTAGGCATTGTGTCTGCGATGGCTGATGGCGACGGCCCTGGGATCGCGCCTGTGGTCGGCCGAATTGCCAGCCAAGCCGGTGCCTACGCGATTGGAGCCGTGGCCTTGCCTGAGCCATGGCAAACCGATCAGCACTTTCGCCTCGCGGATTTCCATCTGCAGGCCCTTTCGTCGCAGGTCAACGAATTGGTGGCCATCGACCAGGCCCAATTGCTCGAAGAAGACTGCTTTGAAGATCAGACCATGGAGCAGTTCTTCGCCCATGGCAATTCATTGCTGACCGATGCCCTCCTATCTGCGCTCTGGGCGGCCGCCAGTGCTTCACGGCCGCACCCCCTGACACCGACTCCTTTCACAACGAAGATCGAGGACCTGGAGGCAGCGGGGGACTTCGAAAGGAGATATTGGGACGTGGTTCGGATTCGGCCGCAATGGCCGTCCGCTGCAGCCGTCAAGGTTTAGCGACCTATCTCAATCCCCTCGCTTCAGGACTGAGTTGTTCAGCGTGTCGGAGCCTGCCCTGCTTCGGATTGATTCGCTGCTACTCTGTGCGCTTTCCACTGCTGACTCAAAGGAGCGACCTTGACCGATCGGATGGACCTTGCGAACGCGCTTTTTGGCGACCCTGACGTAGAACGTATGCTGAGGCTGGCCGGCACAAGCAACCCGCTTCGGATCTGCTTCCCCAAAGAGATTCAGATTTCGAACATGCTCGCATGGCTGCTCGACCCATCGCAAGCGCACGGACTGGGCGACCATGCAATCAAGTCCATTCTCACGCGCGCAGGTCAATGTGAAGAGGCGGCGAATCTGCCGGCCAACGATCGACGCTTCCTCGCCGCCTCCAGCATCCACAGTCTGGGGTTTTCCTCGATGGTGGTGGCAACGGAGGTCGATGTCGGGATGAAAGACAACAAAGACCGTCTCGACGTGCTCATCGTGGACGTGGTGGCGAACTTCTACGTTGCGATCGAAAACAAGTTTGGCGCAAAGCAATCTGAGGGGCAGCTGAAGAAGTACCGCAAAGGGCTGGAGAAGCTCTTTCCCGGTTTCCGGGGAGTACACATCTTCTTGGACAGCTATGAGGCCGCGGTAGACGACGAGCTTTGGCTGCCGATCGGGTACGACTGGCTTTCGGAATTTCTCAGGCAGTGCGAGCAACGAGATTCGGTCTCCGATAGCGTAAGGCTCACCTTGACGCAGTTTCGAGAAGTGGTCGAAGAGGAAGATGAGGAATCTGCAGCCAGCACGCCACTCGGGAAGCTCGTTTTGCAAGTCGCGAGCACGCACGGTGACGCGCTGGTAGCGATGAAGTCCCTCGTGGACTCCCGCTACCGATCCACGCGTGCGAAGGAACTGTCGAGCCTTCTGAGCGATGGCGTTGCCTCGATAGAGGGCAAAGCGAACCTTCGACTCTTCAGCCTTTTCTGTAAGCGCCCGGACATCTGGGCCAACTGCTTCCGGCAGGTGGCGTTCGCGCCGTTCGTCTGGAAAATGAGGCAGCAGTTCTCCGATGTTCTGATTGAACCGTGGCGTGTTCGGACTGCATTCAGCTTGAGTGCCTTCGATCAGTTTATTGATCAGCAGGGAAAGGATGATTGGAACTGGACGGCGGGGGTGTGGGTGCGAGCTGTCGGAGAGGCATTTCGGGTGCAGACCTTCCTCAACCTCAGGGACGTCAAGTCCGAAAGGAAGGCGGACCTGGTGAAGCACGCCAACGCAGAACGAAAGAAGAACGGCATGCGGAAGTCCATAGACGGTGCCGACACGTTGATCCTGAAGATCGTTGATGGCCTGACCCAAGGCGAGGCTGTCGCCGAAGCAGTCGCTCAGTTGGAGGCCCTAAAAGGGGGCTTGGAGGCGATAGCAAGGGGCATGGCTGCACCTGCTTAGTTCCGCCTCGCATCGTCACGGCCCGGTATGTCGCCTGCTCTCGGTCCGATCAGGCCAATGCCCGCAGTATCGGCGACACGATCGCACCGCCCTCGGCCGCCAGGCCTTTGCCCGTCGCGCTCTGCGTGGATGTGGTTTCGCTCCGAACAACCGTGCGGACGATTCCCATCAGGTCTCCCGGATCGAGAAAGCGCCCGGAACGGCCGATGCCCGGGTGAACCGAGCTCACCCAGAGAGGCCGCGTGATGAGGCGCGTGCTGTTCTTCGTGCGATAGGCGAGATAGATCCAGTGGCCGGCCATGTCCGCCAGCCCCTGCTGGCGATTTGCCTGCACGGCGCACTCGAATGTCAGGGTTTCTTGCAGCGCCGCCGCGGTCATGCTGATCGCTGTGGACACTTCTGGGGCTGAGGGTTCGGCACGAGCTGCCCCGCAAAGGGCGATGGCCCTTCCGGCCACATCCGCTGCGCGGATCGAGCCAATGGTGAGGATGTTGCTCTGGTCGGCAAGAAAGGCCCGGCAGGAGGCGAGGATCTTCGGTGCGTCGGAGGTCATGATTGCGCCGGCGCCAAGCCAGCCGCTTGCGACGTCCACGATGTAGATGAACGCATCGTTGCCTGCCAGGCGCCCACTGGATCCGTTGGCCAGCGGATTCGCGCGGATGCTCCAGCCTGGATTGATTGCACCGGCTACCTCTTGCCAGAATTTGGATTCATTTTTCATGCAACCAAGATACGCGGCTGGATCTAAAAACCGCAAGGCAGGCGCGCAAATTCAACGCCCGAATGGTGACGGTCCGCCAGCCAGCACGTAGCCTGCGAACACAAGCCCCATCACGAACGCCACGATGGTCCAGAGGTAGGCGGCGGTGAGGCGGTCGCCGAGTTCGTCGAGGTCTGCACGGAAGAAGTCCATGACAGAGCGGCGAAAGCCAAGCGAGAGCGCCAGGCCGAGCGCGGCCGCGATGGCCATACGCGGTGAGTCCACAGGCCTGTTGATACCGGCGAGCGAAAAGGTCCAAAGCCATCCTGCAGAGATGAGCAGGAGCTCCGTGCGTGTCTTGAGGTTTCCGAGGGTCATGAATCATTTGAGCCTGTGCACGGACGACGCGAGGGCCTGAGGGCGCTTGGGCGGGCGAGGGGAGGCTGCGTCCTCATTGGCAATCGCCTTCGGCTTGCGCGGCTTGATTGGATGGAACGTGATCTTCTCTCCCGCGGGAATGAGATCGATCTGCCCGGTGCGGGGGTTGTGCCGCCGGCGGGCGGCGTACTCGGTACGCTTGAACGTCCCGATCCCCTGCACCCAGCATTCGCCGTTGACCATCGCGCTGCTCACAACGCGGTTCATGAGCTCGAAGAAGAACTTGACGCCGAACTCGGGCGAGATGTTGTACAGCTCGGCTTCCCTTCGAACGACGGCGTTCGCGCTGTATCGAGAGCGGCGCTTGCGAGGTTCTGTCATTGAAGATGATCCTCGTAGAGCGACGACGCGAGCTGGTGAGCCAGCTTGACGGTGCCTGTGGCGCCTTCGCGCTGCTTCGACACGATGACTTCGGTGATGCCCGGCTCGGAGGTCTCGGGGTTGTAGACCTCGTCGCGGTACAGGAACATGATCACGTCCGCGTCCTGTTCGATTTGACCCGACTCCTTCAGGTCGGACATCATGGGGCGCTTGTTCGCGCGCTGCTCGACCGTGCGACTGAGCTGTGCGAGCGCGACCACCGGGCATTTCAGTTCGCGAGCGAGCAACTTGAGGCCCTTGGAGGCGTCGCCCACGACCACGCGAGCATCCGTGCCAGGCTTGGCCGCCGCGCCGGCGGCGATCAGCTGCAGGTAGTCGACGCCAATGATGAGCTTCTTGCCCAGGTTCTGCGCCGCAAAGAGTCGGGAGCGCGTCCGGATCTCGGCAAGTGACAGGCCGGGCGACTCGTCGACGTAGATCTGCTGATTCCCGAGCTTCTGCGCCGCTTCGTAGATCGCTTCCAGCCGGTCGGGCAGCTGCTCGGCGCTGTTGAAGACCGAGCTGGGCACGCGCCCCGCACGCGAGATCATCCGCTTGGCCATGGAGGTGCCGCGCATCTCCATCGAGAAGAGGAGAGCGGCGCGACCCGCATCGGCCGCAGCCAGCATGAAATTCACCTCCATGGCGGTCTTACCCATGGAAGGCCGGGCCGCAAGCACGATCAGATCCTCGTCGACAAAGCCGCCGCCGAGCAGCGCGTCCAGGCGCGGGAAGCCTGTTGCCACCCCCGCCTCGACTTCTTGACCGTCAAGGCGGCGTTCGATCTGTTCGAGCAACACGGAGATAAAGCCGGCCACGTGCTCAGGGCCTGTACGGGAAGACTTCGCGGACGTGCGGGCGTTGCCGGCGGCGTCCTCGAGCATTGTCGTGAGCGCCTCCACGGACGTCTGCCCAAGCGCGGCCTTCTCCACCACGAGCTTCGCTGACGCGAGAACTGTGCGCATCACGCTCAGATCCTTGATCCGCGTCATTGCCGCCTGGATGGCCTCCACGCTCGCGGTCAGATAGGTCGGGTTCGTCGCGAGGTTGATGAGGTAGTCCTCGCCGCCGGTGAACAAATTGTGTGTACGCGACGCATCCACGAGCGCCGCCAGGTCCCGAGCCTGGCCGGCCTGGCCCAGTTGCTGCCAGAGACGGAAGAGGTTGCCGTGGATCTCTTCGCCGAAGTCCTGCGGGTTCAAGGTCGAATCGATTTGCCCGGCCATTGCTTCGCGGTCGTCCTGCATGAGAGAGCACAGCACGGTGCGTTCGCTGATCTGGGAGATCAGTGGATCGTCGTTTGCAGCGCCAGGAGGTGCTGCTGCTTCATTGGCTGCTTCGGTGGGCGCTTGCTGCCGTTGCGGAGGCGGGAAGCCAAAAGGTGCTTTCGTTGCGGGCATCAGAGTTTTTTCTCAACATTCCGAAACCGAAACCTAAAGTTTCCAGTTTCTAAAAACCTGCACTTACAGATCGCAGATTGCGTTGTTATTCTGGAGAAAACAAACAGCAGCCGTCAACGTAAGATGAAAATTATTTCTGATTATTCCCTCGGCGGACTACCATTACGGACACCAAACCAATGATGAACACACTCACACACTCCTCTATTGATATCCGGTGGATGACAGAGGCGTCCTGGTTCCATTCTGAGGATTCGGCGGTGGTCCGCGCTGGGGTTCTCCTCCTGGAGGCGGCCTTTCGATCTACCCAGCCGGCGACGATTTCCGGCGACCCGCTGATCCTCGCTCGATTGAGCGGTTTGAGCGCAAATGTTTGGGCCGAAAAGGGGCGCGATGTGCTCCAAGGCTTCGACGAGGTCGAGGGAGGCGCCTGGCGGCACCGCGCGATGGCCGAATTGTTCGACGCCGTAAACGAGCGTTTCGGGGCGCAGATCAAGGATCTGGTGGCTTCATCCGCTCTGGCTAGCCTGGCGGTGGAAGAGTTCCCACTCGTGGGAGAAGTGAAGCCGGCGGGGCGCAGCAAGGGCAAGCGTGCTCTTCCCAAGGACTACCAGTTCAGCGATGACCTGCTGGCGAAGGCGGAATCAGCCGGCTACATCACTGAGGAGCACAAGGCGTGGCTGCTGCAGAAGTTCAGGGACTTCGCCACTTCGAGCACGCGCCTTTACTCGAACTGGGACGCAACGGCGCGGAATTTCTTCACCAGCTCGATCACGCAGCGCGATTTCCTGTCGAACTTCGGCTATTGGCCCCGTGACAGTAAGGCCCGTCTCATCTCCGCACAGGGTACTTCGGCATCACCGCCTGCTCGTTCGGGCCCGCAGTCGTTCGAGTCTGCCGCCCTGAACGGCAGCAAGTCCTCCGTCGATCGCGTGCTTGCGAGGCGTTTCGGTACGGCAAACGAGGTTCAGGATGCAGAGGTCAAGCCGGCGGCGCGTCCTGCTGCTGGGGGTTTCGGCTTTGGCTTCGCCCGCAATCGCGGTAGCGCTCCTGGAGCCGCGGCATGAACGGGCCTCAGGTGCACATGAGCGCTCAGGAGGAGATCGCGAGCGTCCTCGAGACGGCCGTGCAAGCCTGCGCAGCGTGCCGGCACGAGCTCAACGACCTCGAGGTCACGGCATGGCTGGCAGCCATTGAGGCATTCGGCCCGGCCGCGACCACCAAGTTCCTACTGAACTGGGTATCGACGAACAGCCACAAGGCGCCGACGGTCGCGGACCTGCGCAAGGCGCTCGACCCCGCGTTCGTGGAGGAGGAGACTGCACTGGAACGCCTTTTCTTGCTCGTGTGTCGCGTCGGTCCGTATGACGCACCCAAGCTGGAGACGATCGGCCCGATGCTGAGTCGGACCATCGAGAACATGGGCGGGTGGGCGCGGGTCAACGAAATCATGCCGGACCGCGGAGACCGTTTCGCCTGGAACGCATTCGCCGAGCGCTTCTCGACCGTTTTCGGAACCGCGCGCACCCAGGAATTCCAAAATTCTCTCCTACCGCCCGAGCAGCGGACCGCACTGCCGGCCCCAAGGGGCCTCCATGAGGTCGGTATGAGGACCAGGCCCGCGAGCGGAGATCTCCTGTTGGGCGACGCTGGCGTGCCACGAGGTTGAACATGAAAGGCAGAAGCTTGAACCCGTCGGGCTCTGATGCGCTTGCGCTGGCCAGCGTGATCGCGCCGAGGGCCGCAGGGACGCTCACGAGCGTCGCCGAGTGGATCGGAATGGCCGTAGCGGCCATGTCCCTGGCGCTCCTGGCCGCGGTGGTGTGGACCGTGCAGGTGGACTACGAAGTGGTTGCCGTGACGCCGGGTGGAGCCATGGTTCCCATCGATCAGCTTGACGCGAAAAACGAGCAATCCCAGCGAGCGCGCCTCGCAGTGAACCCGCCTGCCGCCCAGGCGAACCCTGAGCCGGGCCGCCAGGCGGCATTGGCCGCAGATCCCAATACGTCGATTGATAGGCGGGCAACCCAAAGATGAGCGCAGCAACATTGAAGAAGGCGGGGGCCACGAAGGCGACGGCGACCGGGGCGGGACCCCGCATGGGCGGAAGCGCAGCGGCTCAAGTCAGCAAGCTCACCCGTCTGGTGGTCTGGCTTGGGATCTCGGTGATGGCCCTTTCGATTGCCTTGATCGTGGCCATCGTGTTCGTCACGCGTGCCCATCGCGAGGTCATCGCCGCAACGACCGATGGCCGACTGATTCCGGTGATCCCGCTGGACAAGCCCTACGTGAGCGACGCACGCGTCCTCGGCTATGTGGACGAATGCGCCCGCATGGTGTTCAGCCACGACTTCCTGCACTGGCGCACGACGCTCCAGAACTCGAAGACCTGCTTCACCGAGAAGGGCGGAGACGCCGTGGAAGAAGCGCTGGCTCCGTGGGTGAAGGACATCGTCGATCGCGAACTGACGATGTCTGTGAGCTTGGCTGACACGCCCGTGATCGCAAAGCGAGGCGAGTTCAACGGCGCATTTGCGTGGCGCGTCCAGGCCCCGATCTCTCTCTTTCGTCGGGGGACGAAGGTGAGCGACATGCCGCGGCCTTTCATCCTGAATGTGGTCGTCCGTCGGGTGGGTCTGGACCAGAACCCGCGCGGCATTGCGATCGACAGCTTGCAACTGATCCCGGATTCCTCCAGGAGCTGAGCGGCTGACGATCGATGGCATCCCTTTGATTCAACTTAACTTCAGCAAGGCAACGAGGCGAGATAACCCCATGAGCGCTATCCAACCCCAGAACAACGTCGATCACGAGAGGATCGGTATGTCCGCCGCTACATCGGAGATGGATGCACTGGAAGCGAATCACCCCGAGTGGTTCGCAATGTTCAACGACGTGCTGCCGGATTCGGCTGCCTCCCGTGCAGAACTTGCCGAACTGTGGGCTACGGCGCCGACACCGTTCGCCAATGGCCTGATCTACAGCAAGTTCACGAGCCGCCTGGAGATCGCAGCGCACACCGGCATCCCATTCGTTTGAATCGCGCCACGCGGTTTGTGCGCCAACGGCGTTCAGACGAATAGTTTGCAGGACAATATTGTTATGAACGAAAACTCCGAATCCGCATTGCGATCGAGGGCGCGGTCCGAGCGCAATCTGCGCTTGCGCCCGGCGGCTGGGGCCGCCTTGGTGGCCCTCTTCGGGTGCATGGGCCTGAGTGCGGCGCAGGCACAAGGTGTTTCCCGCGTATCGAATCCTGCGGCTTCGGCCAGCGTGGCGGCGAGCCAGCAACCCCAAGGCCCAGGGCCTGCAGGCGGTACGGCCCAGAATGGTCCCTCTCCCGTAGCCGGCCCGGCCGGTGCGTTGCCCTCACCGGCAACACCGCCCACGCAGGCCAGCGCAGCGGCCATGCCGACGCCTTACGTTGCAACCTCGCAGGCGGTGCTGGACAAGATCGCGCCGTTGACGCCGAAGGAGATCGTGAACCTGCGCCGGCAGATCGATGAGCGCAAGGATGCGTTCACCGAGAACATCACAGGTCGCCCGCCGGCACGCCCGACGAGCACGCAGACCACCGTAGATCTCTCGCCAGGCAGTACGCCGCCGGTGTTGCGCCTTGCGCCGCGCCAGGGCGCCACGATCATGTTCGTGGATGCGGCCGGACGCCCGTGGCCGGTCGAGGCGGCCGACAACTTCAATGATGCCGGCTATGCAGTGTCGCAGATGGCTGAGCACGTCTTCTCGGTGGGCATGAAGCAGCCGCAGATCGGCAACATTGCCTTCAAGCTCAAGGACATCGCGCGTCCGGTGTCCGTCACCGTGATGCCCGCTCAGGACGCCACGGACTACAACCTTGACCTGGTGGTCCCGAAGTTCGTCGGGGGCATGCCGCCGACGGCGATGGCGAGCGCTGCGCCAGCGCCGACCCACATGGCCGACGAACTGATGGCCTACCTGTACCGCACGCCGCCGCGTGAGGCCCGCCGCCTCACGGTGGGTGGCAGCGGGACCGACGAGATCATGGCGTGGCAGATCTCGCCCACGAGCATGGCCGTGCGCACATCGGCGCAGATCCTCTCGCCCGCCTGGATGCGCCGGCAGGGTTCTTCTGACGGCGTCTTTGTCTATCAATTGCCGGTCACTCCAGTGGTCGTAATTTCGCAGGGCGGCGAACTGCGCAACGTGGCGCTCGGCGGCATCAGCGTCGAGCCGGCCGGCTCGAACGCGACCTCGGTTCCTGGAGCCATGCTGTCAAGCGCGCGGCTCCAAGGATCCACCACCAAGTGACGGCAGAAGCGCACATGAACAACGAACAGCAGCAAGACGTCCACGGCGAAGTCGAATACGAAGGCGCGGAGACCCCCGAGATCGTGGGGGATGCGGCCACCGGGGGCAAGGGCGCCCGACTGGATCCGGGTGCGAAGCGAGTCATCAAGTGGGTCGCGATCGCCTTCGGCGTTGCCTTCGTGGCGGTCTTGGGCCTCGTCCTCGTGGCGAGCGGCAAGAAGGACACCAGTGCCACTGTTGCACTGCCGGTGCGCAACAGCGGCGCACAGACGGATGTCGTGCAGACCGACTATGAGAAGGGCCGCCTCGCGGAGCTTCAGCGCCAGAAGGCCGAGGAGAGCAAGAACACGGGCGGCGTGTATGTCCCGCCTCCTGCCGGCGCGCCGGTGGCGCAAGACAAGTTTGGCGGCCCGGCGGGCTCGGGCATCCCGGGAGCGGGCCCAGGCCCGAGCTCGTACCAGACGTACGTCACCACACCGCAAGTGGCCGTGCAGCCGGGTTCCTACCAGGATCCCGCACGTCAGCAGGCCATTCAGGAGGGTCTCAATCGCCAACTCGGCCAGCTTCTGGCAGATGCGCCGACTGGTGCCGCCATCGCGCACGTCCAGGGGTACCAGGACCCGAATAAGGTCGCCGCAGGCCAGCCGGGCCACCAGGGTGGAACGGGCGCTCCGGGCGTCGCCGCCACGAATGTCGCAGCCGAGGACCTGGACCTGCCCGGTCCGCTGACAATCCAGGTCGCACGCACGACCTCGCCGATCGATACCGCGAAGTCGCCCTACGTCTCAGCCGAGATCGTGGGTGGGAAGTTCGCGGGTGCGTTCCTGAAGGGCACGGCGGTCTTGAACCAGGGCGAGGGCCTCCAAGTCACGTTCACGGACATCCGCTTCAACGGCAAGGTCGCGAAGATCAACGCCGTTGCGCTGGATGAGCAGACTTCGGCCGACGCCCTGGCCGGCAGCATTGACCGCCACATCCTCTCGAAGTACGTATTGCCGATCACCTTCGCCACGGTGAGCGGCGCCGCGGGTGCCATCGCCCAGCGCAGCTCTCAGGTTGTGACCAACGGGCTCTCGTCGTCGGTGGTGGTGCCGGAGGCGACGAATCGCCAAGCCGCCGCGGCCGGCCTGTCGTCGGCCACTCAGATCGGCCAGCAGGTTGTGCAGAGCCTGGCGCAACAGCCGAATACGGTGACTCTCGCCGCTGGCACCACCATCGGGATCCTGTTCAACGCGGTGCAGGCGCCGGCGGCGTCGGCTGGTGGCGGACAGCAGCAGATGACCCAGCAGCAACAGGCTCAGCAGCCGCAGCGCGTTGTCTATGCGCCGGCGCCTGCGCCTGCTCCATCCTTCAATCTGAGCACGGGCATGAACTACGGCACGTTCGCCCCGACCGTCCCGGTGACACAAGTGCAGGTCCGCTACTGATGAGCAAACACGACCAAGAACATGACGAACATCTGGGCGATGGCCATTCGCTCGAGGATCAGCTTTGGGGCGCCGAGGGCGACAGTGCGTCCGAGCTCCACGGTCCGGATGAGCCCGGCTTCGACAACCGCGAGGCGCGCGATACGCTGAGCGAATCCCTGGACGATCCGACCGACGCGATCCCGAAGGATCGGGTTGAAGAGCCGGCCGCGAAGAAGAGTTCGAGCCTGCCGTTCTACGGGGCTGTCGGCACCTTTGCCCTGCTTGTCGTGGGCTTGGTGGGATACAAGACCGGGCTGATCGGAGGCTCGCACAGGAAGCCGATCGAGCCGGCCTCGGTAGCAGCGGCCATGGCCAGAGAAGCATCGAAGGAAGCGCCGAAGAAGGCGGATTCCATGGCTGCGGCCGTTGATACCGGCCGCTCTGGGAGCCCAGATCTGCTGGGCGGCGGCGATTCGAAGGCACGATCGACGTTCGATGCCGAGGCGGATCTGTTGTCGGAGAAGGCGTCCGGGCCCGCGGCAGCTGCGCCAGGTCCGGTCCTGCAGGAAGCCCCGAAGCCTGAGGCTCCGGCTCCCGCAGCAGTCGTCTCACCGCCCCCGGCCGCTGGTCCAGTCGCCTTGGTCGAGAAGCCCGTGCCGGCAGCAGCGCCGGTTCAAGTCGCCAAGACTGCACCCGCACCCGAGGTTGCCCCAAAGGTCACGCCAAGGGACAAGGGCGAGGGCGGTGCAGCGCCTGCCAATGGGGCGCCAGAGACGCATGTCAAGCCCGCTCGCGTGGCGGTCGCGCACAAGGCGACAGCACCTGCAGCAGCTGCGAAGGTTGCCAGCGCGCCGCGCAGTGCCGCAGCCCAGCACGTGCAGCCTGTGCGGGTCGCCCACGCGCACAAGCCCCCGAAGGGAAAAGGCGCCGGCAAGATTGACAAGGACGCCACGCCTGAGTCGAAGGAAGTGCTTGCGGGGTGGAAGCTGCGCGGCACTTGGCCCAACCATGGGCCGAGCCAGCTCGCGTGGGTCGCGGACGAGAGCGGTCGCCTCACGACGGTGTCCGTGGGCACGCGCATTGCCGGGGCCCGAGTTGTGTCCATTGGAAATCGCGGCGAAGTGGTCCAGACCACCGCCGGCCAGATTCTTCCCTGAGGAGCTCGAGCGATGCCGAATTTCGCCGCATTCCTCAACGAGTTCGCCGCGCTCGGCAAGGCGTTCGTGCCGCTGGTCTATTGGGGCGCGCTGCTCGTGGGCGTCATCTTCACGGGCTCAGCCCTGCACAAGATCGCCAAGATGGGGCACGACCATCCGGGCAGTCATGCCCCGACGTGGGCCGGTGTCGGCGGCAATCTGCTCGTCACGATCGGCTGCACCATGCTTTCTTCCTGGGTGGATTCGCTTACGAAGGACTTCGGCGGGATCGGTGAGGGGGTTGCGTCACAGATGGCCTACATGCGAGATGGCAGCTCGAGTGCCTTGCAGCCTCTATGGGCAGCGATCTATGCCTGGCTCTTCCTGCTCGGCGTCTGCGCAATCTTTCGCGCGTTCCTACTTTTCAATCGCGCTGCGCAAGGACACGCTCAGGAGGGCGATGGGTTCTGGCGCGGGTTTTGGCACATTCTCGGAGGTGCCATCCTGGTCAATCTGGCTACACATTGATGATCCCATTTTGAATATCGCTAAAGGTCCGTATTTCGATAGAGATGCAGACATTTGCCGCGCCCAAAGATGCGGATTCCTTGGGCGAAACCACTCCTAAACGCAACCAACAACCCGCCCATCAAATTTCTTGAGGAGCTATCTTGAAAAAGCTGATTTCCAATCTGAACGTCCGCATCGCCATGGGCCTTGCAAGCCGCGGCACCTTTGGCCGCAATGTCGCGGTCGCGGCCGCCACCACCCTGCTGGCGAGTCATGCGTTCGCGCTCGACGCCAACACCTCGGTCAACGCGCTGATCAATCTCTTCAAGTCCGGGATTCAGCTGTTCCAGTGGGCGATGGTTCTGTCTGGCATGGCTTCCATCTGCTATGGCCTCCTGAAATGGAAGAAGAAGGGTCAGGACAACGGCGGTGACCAGGTCGACTTCCGACAGATCTGGATGCCGATTGCGGCTGGTGCCGCAATGATCTGTATCTGGGCAATCGTCGAGTTCTCGGTGACGGCGGCCGGAGGTAATACCTCCGATGTAGGCAAGGTTCAGACCTTCTAAATTAATCTCATTCCCTGAGAAAACAATGGTCGCAATAGGCTATCGCTACGGATAAACTGTAGCGGCGTATAGCGAATTCGTCGCACTCCCTGGAGTGCACCCATGCTGGTCGACGTCGGGGAAGGCTGTTGCTCTCCTGGCGGTCGGCCATTTTTCTGCGCGATTTGGCAAACCTAGAACATGTTCAAGCTGATCCCTGGCATCAAACGCAGCGTCTTTCGAGACAATGACCCGCGGGCTACACAAGCCGATGCGGTCTTTGTCGCGCGCCGGCCCCAGGTGCTTGAAAAGTCGCGGTACACGTGCCAGGGATGCCTGTACCGTTCGATGCAGACGCCGAAGAAGCCGACGAAGCTGCAGGTGCATCACAAGGACGACGACCACCACAACAACGACGACGGGAACCTCGCGCCGGTCTGCCCTCTTTGTCACGGCTACCCGCACCTTGGGTGCAAGACGACCTCGACCGGCGGTGGCGGAGGCCTTGCGTCGGAGGCGCAGCTCGCGGCGATTCCGGAGTTGTCGGCGGCCGACCTGAACAATCTCCTGCGCGCGATCGGCGCGGCGATGGGCGACCCGAATGAAGAGGCCGCTGCCCGTCAGATCTACGAGATCTTCTGCGAGCGTGTGCGGCCCGTGCGCGCGGCGTATGGCACCTCCAAGGCGCTGGATTTCGCCGGCGCGATGTCGAAGCTGAATTCCATCGACTACGGCAACCGCGGTGATGCCGTGTTCGACCTTCGCCTTGTTTGGAAGCCGGATGTGCTGAAGAAGGCCGGTGCCGACATGCTCGAGGACCATCCTTCGCTCAAGCCGAGTTCCTGGAGCGCTTCCTACGGCGATCTCGTGGAAGAAGCACTCGCGGCGCAGGCCTGAGGAACGGAAGCTCGAAATGGCAATCACGCAGGCCCGCTCCTACCGCAACTCAGCCCCCAGCGAGGAAGAGCTGCCCACAGCCGTGGGTACAGCGCCCGACTTCGGTGTGGCGCACTTCGATCTGCAGGATGTCACCTCCGGCGGCGTTTGCTATTCGACCAACGGCGGATTCCGGCGATTCCAGTCCGGCGGCGACCTGATGAACCAGATCTGGGTGACGAACCTGGACGTGGTGCCCAAGCAGCTGCCGAGCTTGCGCTCGAACAAGTTCCTTCAGACCAAGCTCACCACACTGGCCGAAGATCTCGGCGTCGAACTCACGGGGTTCAAGCAGGTGAACGGGGTCGACAAGGGCGGGATGGTCGACGTCGCGCGGGTTCTGAGCCACACCCGCGACCTGGTCGTGGCTGCCTATCCGTGGAAGGCGCCCGATCGCGAATGGAACAAGGCGCGCTTGAGCGAGTGCATTGCCGAACTGCTGCCTTCGGTGGAGCGCTCCGTTCCCCAGATCGAGGTGGCGCTGCGCGGGGCCTATCAATCATGGTCCAGCCCGCAGATGCAGCAGAAGATGATGTACGACCGCGGATCGCGGATGATCTACTTCCGGCGCAACCGCGTCCAGCACGCTCTGGACATCATGCGCACGCCGTTGCCGACGAATGGCTGGTACCAGCAGACGTTCCTGGGCCTCGATGTCCTACTGGATCCGGGCCAGCCCACCCTCGTGGAGGTCGCGATCGAATGGCGCCACGCGGACGCCGACACGGTCTCGCTGATCGCCTTCGGCGCCGATGCCACCAACACGCTGATCCGGCGCTGGGTCTCACAGATCGAGTTGATCTGGCTCTTGAAGTACGCCCGGATCACCGTGCTGTCCGCCTATGCGGCAAATGCAGCCGCGCCGGTGCCGACGCAGCTGCAGCTGCCCAACGTGATCGCAGGGGATCCCGTCTACCAGTTGTCAATTCCGCACGGTCTTGTTGCCGAAGCCCATTGGGCAGGGCTGGCCCGCCCGATCTACAACCGCGTGAAGCGTCAGTCCGAGATCACCACGACGTCCGTCTGGTATCGAGCGATGGATCGTGCGATTTCATTCCAGATGGCCCTCGCTGCGAAGGAGCTGGGCGGCAATGTGACCGGCTACGGCTCCGGAGGCGTGCAGGTCCGCATGGAGAACATGTCGGTGCAGCAATTACTTGAAGTGGCCGATGCCGTCGGGGCCAGCCATCCGTGCCTGGCGTCCGAGATCGTCGGCCGGGAGAGGGGGGACTCTTGAACGCAACAACCACGAACAGCGAGTCGCGGCTCGCGCAGTTGCTCGCCCAGGCGCCTGTCGCGGCCGGGCCTGAGTATGCGGAATGGCTCACGATGTGGTGCCAGAGCGGCGCTCGTCATGACTTGGATGCGTCGGCGCAGTCCCTCTTCTTGCCGCGCAAGGAGCGGACGCCGCGTGACTATCTGGATGACGACAACCTGCAGCCCATGCGCAGGATGCAGTCAAATCATCCGGGCGCGCCCATGGCGTTCGCTGAGATCTGCCGGCAGCCCTCGGCGTTTCTGCGCCTGCGCTCTCTGGTCGAGTACCTGAAGGTCCAATCCGAACAGCCCTCGGTGACGAACGCGAGTGACCAGGGGTCGGTGACGGCCTACGTCAGCCCCCTTCACGTCAACGAGGTGATGCGTGGCTTCCAGCTCGATGACTCCGAGGAGGCCGAGCAGGAGATTGCCCGGCTGCGGGCGATCGCGCGCGAGCAGGTCATGCGGGATCTTCTTGGCATCGCCGGGAGCGCCTCGCAACAGGCTTTCAGCGCCGCGGCGAACACCTGGTTGCGAAGGGAATACACGCGGCGCCAAGCTGCCGAGAGGCAGACCCGGATCGGCGCGTCTTCCTCGGCCGCAGGCAGCGCCACGGCCGCGAGTAGCGAGAAGGCCCCTGACCAGGCCATTCCGCTCCCGGCCGAGCGGCCTGGCCGCCTTGCCTTCCGAGCGGCCATTACGGCGGGTCTGCAGCAGCCCGCCGTAATGGCCGAGCCAGCGAGCAGCGCGAATCCGCCAGCAACTGAGAAACCGTTCGGATTCGGGTTCCGCCGGCCCGCCGGCTGATCAGGCTCCAGCCAGTCCGCGAATTCCTCCAACCAGTCATCCAGAATCTCATGCTCATCAACGCCATCGAGTCGTTCATCTACTGGGCCGGCTCCCAGCTCACCCTTGGCGATACCGATCTGGCCTGCGACTGGCGTGCGCCGATCCAGACCGAAGCGGATACGCCGGCCGAGATCATGGCTCTGAAGAGCGGCAGTGTGGTCTCGTTCATCGAGATCAAGGGGATCCGGCGCTACGTCGGCGCGAAGGAGTTCGAGCACCTGGCCGAGAACCTGGGAACGATCCTCTCGAGTCGGCTGAAGGCAGGCAACGGACGCAACCACAGCATGACCTTCTGCTTTCGCAGCGATCCTGCCGGTTCCCCTCGCCTGGCGCGGGAGCTGATGGCGCCCATGTCGACGACGGCCAAGCGCCTCGGGATGACGCAGACGGCGTTCTTCGATGCGAGATTCGAGGAGCTGGCGCGGGCCTGCACGGATGAAGCGGTGTACCTGGCCGTGTTCACGCACCGAGCGGGAATGAACGCCAATGAACAGACCAACCTGGCCGAGCGCCAGAAGAAGGCGGCTGCCGAGCTTCGCACCCGCAAGGTCAACGTCGCCTACAACGATACGTTCTCCCAGTCGCTGGCCCAGCCGTCCAACCTGCTCGTGACCCGCCACAAGTCCATGGTGGAGAACCTCGTGGCGGACCTGTCGGTGGAGATCAACACCGGCGGTACCTATCTGCTCGCCAACACGATGAGCGTGCGCGAGGCTGCAAGCATGGTGCGACGCGTGTTCGACCACACGGACTTTCCGTCCACCTGGACGCCGCGGTTCCTCGGCGACAAGGGGGCCATGGCGGCAAGTCCGATCAGGCGCGCCGATGAGGCGGCCGTGATGCCGGTGGCGCTCTCCCGCCAGATGATTCCCGTGAGCTTCAAGGAAGAGTTCAAGGCCTTCGAGTTCGCCCGCCAGGGCTCCAACCTCACGGCGAGTGTCGTCGTGGAGGTGCTGCCCGAGGAGGGCTCCCAGCCCTTCAACAGGCTCATGGAAAAGCTGGGGCGCACCATCCCGCTCGCCTACGCGCAGGATGTGCTGCCGTCGGGGCTGGAGTTCCGCAAGGCCGACCAGTTCTTCGGGGCCTTCATGGCCGCCATGGGCGACTTCAACAAGGGCATCAAGCGCGGCTGGGACCAGCTCAAGGAGATCGAAAAGCAGGGTGGTTACGTCGCGGCGACGCGCATGACGTTGTCGACCTGGGCCAAGACCGAGGAGCAGCTGCAGTTCCAGGTCGAGTACCTGCGCAGCTCCATCGAGGCCTGGGGCTCGACCGTGTGCACGAACGAGACGGGTGAGCCTGCGCTCGCGGCCATCTCGACGGCCGCGGGCTTCTCGCGCGCCAGCTCCGCTCCCTACCTGCCGGCGCCGATCGGGGAGATCACCCGGATGTCGCCCGTGGTGCGCGCGGCGTCGATCTGGAAGTCCGGCCAACTGATCGCGTCCACCCTGGACGGGCGCCCGTATCCGATCGCGCTGGGCTCGGGCCTTCAGACCTCCTGGGCGACAGTGGGCTTTGCGCCGACCGGCTCGGGCAAGTCCTTCTTCATGAACCTGCTCAACTCGGGCCTCCTGATGGCCCCGGGCGCCCAGGACGTGCCCTATGTGACCGTGGTCGACGTGGGGCCCAGCTCGAGGCTGATCATGGACCTCTACCGGGCCATGCTGCCCGCGAGCAAGCGTGACCAGGTCGTGTCGATCCGGATCAAGAACGCTCCGGAATACACCGTCAACCCCTTTGACACCTTCCTGGGCCTGGACCAGTGCACCGAGCAGGACCGGGACTTCATCACTGCGGTGCTCGGCACCATCGCCCCTGGGCTGGGCCCGGAGAGCGACAAGTTCTTCCAGAAACTGATCGCCGCGGCGTACGAGAAGTTCTGCCGGGCGAGCGCCGACGCAAAGCCCTGGCAGAACGCCATGGATCCCGAAGTCGGCGCGCTCTACGAACGCTTGGGCAACACGATCGCCGAGGGACGTACCCGCGTCTGGGATGTCGTCGACGCCCTGTTCAAGGCTGGTCACATCGTCATGGCCGAGCGGGCGCAGCGCTACGCCATGCCGATCCTGAAGGATCTGTCGAAGGTCGCGCAGCAGGCGGACATCACCCTCATGTACGGGACGGCGCTTGCGGCCAATGGGACGGAGAAGCTAATCGACGTCTTCCTTCGCAACCTGAGCGCAGCGTCCACCGGCACCTACACGCTGCTGAGCAGCTACACCCAGGCGAACCTCGGGTCGGCGCGCGCAATCTCGATTGACCTCGAGGAGGTGGTCGGCTCGACGACCTCGGAGGAGGGCCGGCGGCGCTCGGCGCTGATGTTCCTCTTCGCTCGTCGCCTGGGCGCGAGAAACTTCTTCGCGCGCTGGGAGGAGGTGGCGCCGCTGTGCCCCGATCTCTACCGCCGCTACCAGAAGGATCGCGTCGAGAAGATGTGGGAGCAGATGAAGTTCCTGGAGTACGACGAGGTGCACTACGCCTCGGGTGCCGAGTCGTTCCAGATGCTCCTGCAGCAGGATCTGCGCGTGGGGCGCAGGTTCAATATGGTCACGATGATGATGAGCCAGCTCATCTCCGACTTCCCGGAGGCGATCATGGCCAATTCGACGAACTTCTACGTGTTCGGCCTGGGCGACGGAAGCATGGCCGACCAGGTGAAGGCCGCATTCAAGCTGAGCGATGCCGAGATGCAGGCGATCAGCACCCATTGCCGCCGGCCCGGCACATTGTTCGCGCGCTTTGCCACAACCGAGGGTGTGCTCGCCCAGGTGCTCAAGACCACTGCGAGCCCGCTCGACAAATGGGCCTTCACGACCAACGCCGCGGATGCTCCAGTGCGCGCCGCGCTGGCACAGAAGCTCGGCGGCACGGACGACGGCTACTGGCAGGCGCTCACGCTCCTTGCCAAGCTGCTCCCTTTGGGCACAGCCAAGCCCATGATCGCCGCGATCATGGCCGAGAAGGGGGAGTTCGACGTCAACGACGAGTCCGTTTCGATGGATGTGGCCACCCGGCTGATCGCGCGCGCGCATCGGGAGGGGCTGCTATCGGCCGACGGGCTTGATGCCGCCGGCGGGGGTGAATTGGCCGTGGCCGAGGAATCTGTATAGAGGGCGTGGCTGGGGGCACGGTCAGCGACGGGCGAGGCCAGGCCGCCGTTTGACCCTGGCCGCGCCAGTGGGGTGGGCCCAGGCGTTCGGGATGCCTGCGAAAGACGAGATGCCATGCCGATATCCGAACAAGGGGATCCGCCCTCTTGCGATTTCGGAGTGAGCTGAACGCATTTGAACGAACAACATGAAGGGGACAGAAGCATGCTTTTTGATTTCTTCCGGCGCAAGGCAGCCGGTGAGCCGCAGTCGCCCGCCGATCCGGCGGCCTCATTGGGTGCCCATCCAGGCTTGGGGGGAGCGCAGGCGGGTTCGACAGAGCTTCCAGCAGGAGGTGGCTATGTGAGCTACTCGTCGCTCCTGGACAGGCAAAAGCGCGTCATAGGCTACAGGCTCGCCTGGCACGCGAGTTCGCAGGCGGCGGCGGCCGCGGCCCCGGCCGCGCACTTCAAGGCAATGCTGTCATGTGTCGCGAGGAACTTGAACCCACCCAAGCAAGGATGGAGGCTCGGTGAGTGCGTGGTCTTTCTCGACGTCAGCGTCGAGTGTCTCTTCGCGGAGGAGCTACAGGCGCTGCCGCCGGAGAAGGTTGTCCTGTGCCTTTGCGGTAATGACTTCGCGGATCCCGACACCCAGTCCATGCTCATGTTCCTTCGAGCGCAGGGCTTTGGGCTCATGCTGTGCGGCGCTGATGCGTTGCCGGACGGTCCCGAGGCTCTGAGCCTCATCACTCACATGGATGTTGGAAGTGGCGACGCGAACCTGATCGCAAGCGTCCGGCGGGCAGCGGAGCCGGGAAGACCGCACATCCACCCGATCGCGACGGAGATCCGAAGCTGGCGGGACTTTGACGCATGCGCCGCTCGAGGTGTGGATGTCTTCGTGAATGGCCAGGACGCGCTGGTCCCCTGGGAGGAGGTGAGCGGCACCCTGCAGCCAGAGGCCATGCTGATCGTTCGCCTGATGCAGATGATCCAGCGCAATGAGGACGTGCGCGCCATCGAGGCAGCCCTCAAACACGACCCCGCGTTGACCTACCGACTGCTGCACCACATCAACTCACCCTCTATCGGGGGCGGCGTCGAAGTTCAATCGTTGCGGCACGCGGTCGCAATGCTGGGCTATTCGCCGCTCTTTCGATGGCTCATGCTGCTGCTGGCCACGAGCAACACGGCCAGCGCGGCATTCATGACCAAGAAAGCGATCATGCGCGGTCGCTTCGTCGAGCTGATGGGCCAGGGGATGCTGCCTCCTGGCCAGGGCGACAACCTGTTCGTGGTGGGCATGTTCTCGCTGATCGACCGGTTGCTCGGCGTGTCCATGGGGGAGGTGTTGAGCAAGGTTCATGTCTCCGAGGCGGTCCACTTGGCAATCCTCAAGCGCGAAGGGCTGTACGCGCCGTTTCTCTCGTTGGCTGAAACCTGCGAGATTGATTGCGGCGAGGCCGAGCGCCTGTCCGAGGCGCTGCTCATGAGCTCAGACCAGGTGAACGATGCGCACCTGCAGGCCTTGGCCTGGGCCCAGGATGTCAGCAGGGCTGAGGCGGCCTACTGATCGGCGCTCCACCGATCGGTAATCAGGCGGGCAGGGCGGGCTCAGGTGCCGCGGGGACTCTCAGATCTGAGCCGCCATTTGCCGGCCGCCGGGACTGCGGCCGGCGCCGGGGATGCGCAGTTTCGGCATGTCGGCCAGCCCGAAGGTGAATCGGTCCAGCGTGCCTGCTCGCAGTAGCGTGAAGCCCCAGTCGAAGGATTGCTGAACGGCAGATTGCGCATCGATCTGGTCATCGTTGTGCATGATCGCCAGTGCCCTCACGAGCACGGTCGCGGTGAGCTTTTCTTCCATCGCGATCCGAAAGAGGGTTTGCAGCTCGGGTCCCAGCGCGGTGTGAAACTCCTCGCTGAGATATTCCTCGACAGTCCCGAGATCCCCGTGACCCTCCATCGAGCGCACGGGCACGAGGATGGGGTCGTCCTGGTCAATGCCGTCGATCCAGCCCAGGTCCACGCCGTCGACGTGGATCACGGAGAAGATGCAGTCGATCTGGAGCATCTGCTGCTCGATCGGCAGGGTGAAGTCGCTGGCGTAGGGCGAATAGAGCGCCGATGCCACCCGGATTGCGTGGCCGCCTGAGTTTCGTGTTCCCAAGGCTATCTCCTTGCGGCTTAGAGGGGTGGGCGGGGCGGTTTGTCCCGCAGCATCCGGTTCAGGCCGATCCGCCGGGCCTGCACGGCGCCGGCCAGTTGGACTGCGCGGGCGTTGGAGGTGAGAAACTGCTGGCGTGCGGCCGCCTCGAACTGCTCCGCGCTATCCGCACGTAGCTCCTGCGCGCTGTCCAACAAGAGCGAGCCGTCGTCCCGATCCCCGGCTTGCTCGCTGCGGAGCTCGTTGCTGCGGCTTTCCGCTTGGTTGAGCTGTGCCAGGTCGCTCAACGCCTTGGCATGAGCATCTGCGCATCGTTCGAGGAGTACCGCGCGCTGAAATGCGGCGTGCTCCCGGGCTGCGCTGGCCATCGGCCGTTCGGGATCTGCATCAAGAGGAACAGGATGCTCATCGGGCAGGAGGGCTTCCTCGTGCTGGATCTCGATTGGTGGTTCATCTCGCCGAGGCCGGACGTCTTCGGCACGCGTATCCGCAAAGCGCTCTTCGGACGCGTCCTTCGGCTTGCCCCGGGTGGAGACGGCGGCCTGGCTGAAGTGCGCGCGCTCGACATCGCGTTGGATCTGGCGAAACAGCTCGAGCCCGACGGCGTCCAACTTGACGCTGCGACGATCGCCTGTTCGCCGAGCGGCCCTCTGCACGAGCAAGTGATTGCGCTCTCGCAGCTGGAACATCTCGACCATGTTCAGGGCATTGCCTGGCAGGTCCTTCATATCCGTGTGGAGGCTGCCATCGCGGCCCGCGCCTGAGCCAGCTTTCGCGCCGGCGTTCGGATCGGCGTACTCGTCGATGCCGAGGCCCGCGGCGGCATCCTCGCCGCCCTCACTGCCAGCACCAGCGGCACCAGCGGCACCCGCAACGCCGGCGGACGCCCCCGAGGCTGAGGTCGCGCTGCCGGTCGCGACGGTCGATGAGGACTTTCCGGGCAATAGGCCAAGCGCTTCCTGGAGCGACGGGCGCGGCGGTGATTGGGAATCCATCTGATTCGTTGAAGGGTGAGGGCCTAGTAGACGTAGTTCTCGGAGCTGTGGCTCAGCGTGAATGCCAGCTCCTCCGTTCGGTCGCCGATTTCCTGGCCAGCTTCGTTCAGCACGACCAGCCGGCCGCCTTCGATGGTGTCTTCGCCTCCGAGGTCCTTGATGAGCTCGACGGCTTCGGCCATGACGTCGACTCCCGCGAGGGGATGACGGACGGACGCGATCAGGAGGGCATGGTTCGTGATGGACATCTTTTGGGTTAGTTCAGTGCCAGTGCCGTATTGCTTGCGCTGCATCCATGTCGCGAAGAGGTAGCATGTGATTGACCGTTTAGCGTTCGCGCCGGTACCATAGCACGGGTTTAATGATTTCAACGAGGGTTTGAGCATGAGCAGCATCAAAAGCAACGGTTCCGCCGGAACGAGCGAACGGTCGGAAATTCCGGCGTATCTCGCCAAGACCGCACTCGCACCGACGGTGATCGGCACCGAATCCAATTTCATCGGAGATCTGAGCATCCGTGAGGGCCAGGACCTTTACATCGAAGGCTGCGTGGTGGGCAATGTCTTCCACGGGGGCAAGGTGGTGATTGCGGAATCCGGCATCGTGCTTGGCTCCGTCTTTGCGGCGCACCTGGAGGTGCATGGCATCGTCGACGCGCCCGATGGCGAGATCCTGGCCGCAAACCTCGTAGTGCACGGCACGTCGCGCATCACGGCCAGCGAAGTGACCGTGGCCGCCGGCTGCATGAACTACGAGCGCGGCGGGTTCATGAGTGCACAGATGGGCATGCTGTCCCTATCCGAGGTGACCGAGCGCATCGAGTCGCTCCTTGGCAAGGAACTCGGCCGCGCCGAGGAACGCCGTGCTGCCATCCAGCACGCCCGCGACCTCGCGCGCTCGTTCACCGGGCAAGCCGCGGCTGCAACCGTCGCCTCCGCCGTCAACGACGAACCGGCTGCCGCTGAGGTGCGACAGGAAGTGACCGTGCCGGCAGCATCGCCGGTGGTGGACGCTGCGGTGGTGCCGGCTCCCGCCGCCGCCGTTCCGGCCGCGCCTCGGATGCCTTTTGCCCTGGTGCCCCCGATTGCGGAGGTCGAGGGCGAGGATGACGACTCCAGCGAGCGGCCCGAGGCGGCTCGGGCCTACGCCGCCTGAAATGGAACCTGGCCGGCCCTTGGCAGGTAACTGTTGAAAAGGGCCGGCCATTTGTCCACAGAGCCTGGGGATAACCCATCCCTCGATCCCGAGCCCGGCCTTTGTCCATGCGGTGTTGGTCGGGTTGCCTGTGGAATGGGCACCAATTTGAGCAGCCAGCGCACACGGCAATCCCATCGATCTGAAACCCGATGACCTCCACCCTCACAAACATGCCCAAGGGCACGTTCGACAGCAAGCTGGCGAAGGTTGTCTTTGGCGACGACGTCACGCGACAACGCGGACCGCTCACAGCCGAGCAGCAGAAGGAATGCGCCGAGAAACTCCTGAAATGGCTCGACTCGACGCCGCCTATCGTCGTCGCGCGCCATGCCACGGAGGTGGATCGCCAATTGGTGTCGAAGCTCCATGGCGAGCACTTGCGCCTAGTCGTCAAGTGGTTCGCCGAGAACGCCGCAAGCGTCGGCGGCCTCATGCCCAAGGTGACGCGCTATGCAACCGCGATGGTGCGGGCCGTGGGCTACAACTCGCTGTACCAGCCTGGCCCGCTTGAGCGATTCCGACTCGCGCTCGAGATGGACAACCAGAGCGGCGTGACCTCGGGCAACGGATCCGGCACGGGAACCTGAGGACCTGAAGAGTGGATGACACGCCCGACAACGACAAGGTGAGCGCCGGCGGCGAGCCCCCGCGTGGGAGATTGCGCCGCGCGGCCAGGGCGGCAACCACGGCACTTGTGCCCAAGGGCATCGGCCTGGCGGTCGGGCAACTCGGCAAGTCCCGGCAGAACATTGGAGAAGCCTGGGCGGCCGCGCGGGAGACGCGCAAGCGCCTGCTGGCGGAGTCAGCGCTCCCCATCAAGACGGTGATCCTCAAGGACGGCACGGAGCTCGAACTGCCGGCGGATCCGTCGGAGCGCTTCGAGTTTCTCTACGCCGTGATGGACTGGAACCCGGCGCACCATGCGAGCCAGGTGCGCGCCGCGCGCCGTGCGAAGTTCGGGTCGATCGTGATGACGGCGCTCTCATTCGCGCTGGTCTGCTTCATGATTTTCGTCGTGCCGATGTGGATTGCGTTCCTCCTCATCCCCACGAGCCTGACCGTCCTGGCTGTCGGCGTCGCCACCACGTTCCGGTGGGCCCTGGTGGAGTTCCAGTACACGAGGCGCTCCCTGATCAACTTCAAGACGTTTCTCGTCCAGCCCGACTTCTTCCGATGGATTTTCTGTTGATCACCGTCCTGGCCGGATCGCTGGGCTTGGGTCAGCCGGCGCAGACCAGTCAGGTCAAGGTCGCGCTGCCTGAGCAGCTGCCAGCGCAATGCGTGCAGGCTGCGGCCGACCGCTACAGCGTTCCGGCCATGTTGCTGCTTGCCATCGTGAAGTGGGAGTCCCGTGGCAAGCAGGTGGTGAATTGCAGGAACGCCGCCGGCGGCTGCGATCTCGGCATCTCGCAGATCAACTCTCAGTGGTGGGCCCCCTACTTGATGAAGAACTACGGTATTGCGCCGGAGCGCCTACTCAATGACAACTGCCAGGCGCTGATGGCCCAGTCCTACATCCTGCGCAAGGAATCGCTCGCCGCCCAGTGCAACGGCGACTTGTGGTGCGCGGCGGCCCGGTACCACTCCCCCAACTCGGTCGACCTGCAGCGTCAATACATCGCCAAGGTGTGGGAAGCTCACGTCGGAATCTTGCAGCGAGGAGCGTTCTGATGGCCCGAGGAGCGAGCGCGACTGCGAACGCGGCAAGTGCGGAGAGCCAAGCCATCCAGATGGTGGTGGGCATGGGCATGGTGGTCCTCATCCTTGGGGGAGCACTCTGGTTTACGGGTTCCAACCGGATCGTCTATTACTGGTCTCCGATCTTCAAGGCCTGTGGCTGGCTCTACAACCTGGTCCCCGGGGGCGGGGTGGCGTGGGGGCGGGTCAGCTACCTCCATGACGCATTCCGTGCGCGGCCAAAGGACGTTGGACTCCTCGACTTCCTTCGCTTTGCCGACCTGGCGCTCTATCCACTTGTCGTGCTGACCGCGATCGCCATGGCCGGCGCGGTGGCATGGACGTTCACCCGCGCCGGAAACAATCTCGCGCGCAGGCCGACCCCGGAGTCGCTGACCCGGATCCTGTCGCGCCGCTTCTCTGGCGTCGTGCCGGTGATGCACCTGGGCTCGCAACTCATCATGGACAAGCTTCCCAAATGGCGCCGGCAGGTCTGGCCCGAGGAAGTTCTCATGAACTACAAGATCAACGGGAAGCCCATGCTGACGGACAACAAGGTCAACCTCGACCAGGTCCGCCTGTACTTCCAAGGGGAGCCCAAGCTGATGAAGGGGACCAACCGGCTGAAAAGTCGCATGCTGGGCATCCAGCTGGTGTCCCTGCGCCACGATCGCGGCCAGAAGGTGGTCTATCCGGATCGCATGAGTGCTGCCGGCAAGGTGATGTACGCGCTGCTGGTCGCGCACGCCTTCGGCGGCAAGGAGGGCAAGGCGGACTATGAGCGCGCGATGGACGAGCTCAACTACTCGTGCACGAACCATCCGGAGGGACTCCCGAACCTCACGGTCGCGCAGTGGATATTCGACAAATACCGGCTGCACGAGCGTGCGGCGAACCTGTTCGCGGTGCACCACTGGGAGTACACCTACCTGTACGCGCTGTTCTTCATGGCGAAGCGCCAGGGCAAGGTCACGCATCGCCAATGGATCTGGCTCAAGCCCCAGGACCGAATCCTTTTCTATGTGCTGAACACGGTCCTGCGGAAGGTTCCGCATACCGAGTCGGCCGCCGTGTGGTGCCAGTTCGACTTCGAGCGCAAGGCCGCCAGGGCCGGCCTCGTGCCAGTCAGTCCCGAGGGGCATCCGCAGATCGTCGTGCAGCCGGCCGAGGAGGCGATGGTCGAAGCCTGGAATCACCACATCAACGGGACCGAGGATGACGAGGACCAATGGTGGGCTGAGGGTCAGGTCTGGCGTCGCGCGAACAACGTGAAGTTGCAGACGCCGCCACTGCCGCCGGCGGAGGCCTTGCAAGTTGCAAACGCCGACACCCGCTTCGACGACGAGGCGCGCGCCGAACGCGAGGAGTCCGCGCGCCGGTTCATCAGCAAGGCCCGCGACGGCGCCGAGTCCTTGATGGGGGCCGGCGAATCCATGGCGGACTACGCGGCGCTGGCTGCCGCGGTCGCCGGTGCTGGCGCTGCGGGTCGTGGCGCCGCTGGCGCTGGTGCGTCCGATTTCTGAGCTACCCATTCACCACATTCAGCCGAACCAGTTTCGAAGACAGAACATGAACAATCCGCATCTTGATTCGCAGGCGATTGCGTCGGCTCCGATCCTCGATCTTTCCGGGGATGCATTCCATTTGACATACGGTGCGGAGCCTCTGCCTGAAGAGAGGCCCGGGGCGGTTGTCACCCTCATGCTCGCAACCCGTGGGGTCGAGGTGTGGCGCATCGTTTGGCGCGGTCCTGCGTCGGCCTTGGTTCTTTACCATGGCGAGACGGAGGTGTGGCGTGCGGAGATGACCGTCAGCCCTACCCTGGCTTGTCTGATGCTCACCGCTCCTTTCGAAGTTGTCGCGCAGCAGTTTCTGAGCCACAACGAACGCAAGGCCCGCTTTCCGGCCACCAAGCCACGCGGCAGTGTCGGTGCGCGCATGGTGCGAGCGATCCAGACGCGCGTCTCAAGCCCCGCTGCAATCGGCCGAGGGGTCTTCACCCTCGGACGCTGGCTGCTCATGTTCATGGGGTTGGTGCTGCTTGTGACGATGCTCTCCCAGTGGAAGGCGCGCGCCTCCGGCAATCTCGCGCCAGGATCTCACTACGGGACGGCGCCGGTGAGCGCTTCGCCGGCGCCAGCCCCCGAGCTTCCACCGGAGCTGCGCGACCGCACCCTCGGCGAGACCCTGTCGCCCACGGAGATGCAGGTGGTTGCGAACGCGACCCGCGAAATGGGCATCCAGATGCGTCCCTCGGGCCAGCCCTTCGTGGTCTTCAGCGACCCGAACTGTCCCTCGTGCAAGGACCTCGAGCCGAAGCTGTCGCAGGTGGATCCGCGCTTCGTGCCAGTGATCGTGCCGGTGTCGTTCAAGCCGGGCTCCGAGGACTTGGTCAAGCGCGTGCTCTGCGCCAAGGACACTGTCTCGGCCTGGTCGGCTGCGATCGGCGCCTATGCGCCGACGGGCGACGCAGTGAGTGACGGCACTTGCGCCGGCGCCGCGGACAAGGCCCTGAAGGCGAACGGCGCCTTCGTGGCGCTGAACTTCTCCGGGACCCCGACCCTCGTGTCGGCGACCGGCAAGGTGATCGCCGGCTCCGGCTCCCTGGATGACATCAACAAGTGGCTTGCCCAGAACGGCGGCCTCAAGCCTGACGTGCCCCGGGTGGTCCGTTGATGTCAGCAACACCCCTGAGCGGCTTTCTCGCGCGCCTGTGTGGCTTGGTGAGACGTCAGGCGACGGCGCCGGAGTCCGTGGAGGAGCCCGCGCAGGAGGCTTTACCGCCTGCGCCCTCGCCAGAGGTGGCCCATTGCGTCGCCGCCTTCGACGACGGCCTGCGCGCGGCTCAAAAGGCCTGGTCGAGCGGCGCTTTGCTGCCCAAGGTCAACCCGAGGCGGGTCGAGCGCGTCCTTGAGGCGTTGCAGTCCCGCGAGACGCTGTCGATCTCGTCGCTGCTCGTGGAGATCGCCGCGCCCGACAACGCGGTGTCCGCTGTGGCTGTGCACACGGCGACGAACAACGTCATGCGTGAGCAGTTCGTGCGCGGTGTCATGGGGGCGGTCATGGCGGCCATCGTGGACGTCGAGAAGGCCCACCAGGCCGGGACGCTCCAGGCCGGCGCGCTGCTTGCGCGCACCCGCAACTGGATCGCGCATCCGCTGCATCGTCAGAAGGCAGGCGCTGGCACCGCGGATGCGAAGGCGCTCGACGATGCGAACGACGTCCTCTGCAAGATCGCCGCTGACATCCTCAATGACAGCGACGAGCAAGCCGCCGCGATGGTTCGCGTGGGCATGGTCGGGCCGCTGGGTGTGGCGCTGCAGATCACGCAGATGCTGCAGGAGACGCCTCCGTCCGTGCTGGGGCTGCAGGTGGCTGGCTTCGAGTACGCCACGAGCCTCGATGAGGCCCCGGACGCCGGCATGCCTGGCGCCGCGGCATCACCCGAAGCCTGATTTTCGCCGCGTCTTCCCGCTCTTCTTCCCCCATCCAGCACTCTCGCTGAATCGCGACCTCTCATGGCACTCATCGAACAGCACCAGGAAGTAAAGCTCTCACGCAACATTGCGGACGTCCGCTCGTGGGGCGAGAAGTACGCCGAGAAGCTCTCCAAGCCGTCGTTCCTGGCCGCCAATGTCGGCGGTGTGGTGTTGGCGATGATCGCGCTCAAGCCGCTCTGGATCATCTGGGTGGTGGCGTTCCTCTTCCTCTTCTTCACCCATCTGAGCTACCGCGTGATCCTGCCGTTGCGGTATCCGCCGGACGGCGTCGACGAAAAGGGGAAGGAGGGCGACGGAATCATGTACGTCGGCCACATCCGGTCCACGAACCCCTACGAGAATTTTCGCGAGGTGTGGATGGCGGACTCGGATCTGCGCACCCACTTCCTGATCCTCGGGTCCACGGGTTCAGGCAAGTCCGAAACCCTCAAGGGCATGTTCTACAACGCCCTGTGCTGGGGGTCGGGGTTCTTCCTGGCTGACGGCAAGGCGGACAACAAGATGCCGCTGGACCTGATGGCCATGTGCCGCATGATGGGCGCGGATGACGACTTTCTTGCGCTCAATTTCCTGATCGGCGGAAGCTCGCCCGAGAAGATCCGTGCGTCGCGCCGCCGGCGCACGAACATGATCAACACGTTCTCGGATTCGGACGCCGACACGCAGATCCAGATGGGCGCCAACCTGCTGCCCAAGGCCGAAGGGGATGGCAAGAGTTGGCAGGAGAAGGCGCTGAATTTCTGGCGCTCGCTGGTGGCGGCGCTCTGCTACAAGCGCGACACCCAGGGTTTCGAGATCTCGGTGGGCACGTACATCGATTACATGGGCCTGCCCAAGGTCGAGGAGCTGTACGCGGAGGGCTACAAGGAATACATCGACAAAGGCGAGTGGTCCTACGGCTTCGTCGGCATCAAGAGCTACTGCGAGTCCGGCGGCTGCCCGGGCTTCATGGTCGATCGCGTGATCGCCAAGTACAACCTGCCGCCCGATCCGAACTCCGCAAGCCGCACCGGTCTTCCGAGCGAGCGCGGCACGGGTGGACGTGGCGCCGCGGCGTCGGCCGCTGCCGGCAAGCCCCAACAAAAGACCGAGCAGGACCAGGCCACCTACGACCAGCATGGATACCGCATCGGGCAGCTCATGCCGGCGCTCAACCTGCTGGACAAGACCTACGGCCACATCTTCCGCGCGAAGTATTCCGAGATCGACATGGTCGACGTGGCGCTGAACAACCGCGTGCTGGTGATGATGATCCCGTCGCTGGAGAAGTCGGCCTCTGAAGCAGAGAACCTCGGCAAGCTGGCGATTGCCTGTCTTCGGGTGATGATGGGCCGCAATCTGGGCGCCGACATCGAAGGTGATCGCTCCCAGGTGCTCGATTCGAAGGCCACTGAGGCGAACTACCCATACCTGGTGGCGCTGGACGAGCTGGGGTATTACTTCTCTGACGGCATCGCCGTGATGTTCGCGCAGGCTCGCAGCCTGGGGATGAGCATGATCGCCGCGGCCCAGGACATCGAAAAGCTGACCGAGGGAAGCCGCGCATCCGAGGCTGGAGCGATGCTCGCCAACGCCGTGGCGAAGTACTTCATGCGCATCGACGACGCACAAAAGACCCAGAAGCTGATCTCCGACTATGTGGGCAAGGCGCGCGTGGCGGTCTACAACCAGTACAACCTCAATTCCGGTGGATTCCGGCGCGACATGGCCGTGTCGGTCGAGACTGTCGAGCGTGTGACCATCGACGATATGCAAAGCATGAAGACGGGCCAGGGCCTGATCAACACGCGCGGCAAGTCCTTCGGCATCGCCGGCTTCTATGTGGGCGACTACCTCGACAAGTACAAGATGAAGGCGTTCCGATTGAATCGGTTCCTTCAGGTGCGCCCCGTGTCGATGCAGGAGGTCGAGGCAAATGCGATCAAGGTGGACGCCCTGGACGACAAGGTGTCGCGCGGGTTGCGGCTCATCGACATCCTGACCTACAAGGCGGATCCGAACCTGCAGGTCGAGAACGACATGCTGATCGGGCGGGTCTCCATGGTGGCTCAGGGCCTGCCTGCGAACATCACCGGCGCCGAGCGCGGTGCGGCGCTGTATGTCGCTGCACGCAGGGCTGCCGAGGACCTGGGCATCATCATTGGCGGGGCGGGTGCCGGCGGATCGCTGGGTGGGGGCGATCGGCCGGAGACGGATGTTGCCGTCGGCAACACCGCTCAGCCGGGGTCCGGGGCGCCTGGTGGCCAGCCGGCGGCATCCGGCGATCCGGACGAGAGCGTGGGCCTTCCGTCCTCGGGCGAGTTCGCCTCTTTCAGTCGACCGGCAGGAGCGTCCGCTGCGCCGCCGGCCTCCCGGTCCGAGGAGGTGGGAGGAGCAAGCGCAGCGTCGGCTTCGGCGCCTGCGTCGGTAGCCACTCCGATCGCTCCGGAGGTGAGCGACGACCCCTTCTCCTACCTCGATGACGCGATCTTTGAACGCCGGCCGGTGGAAGAGGTCACCTCCCCAACGCGCCGCACGCCGCCATCCGTGTCCGCCTTCCCGGCGCCGCCCGTCAAGGCTGCGCCGGCGCCAGCGGCAGCCCCAGCGCCGGCCCCGGTCCCGGCCCGACTGAAGCCTGCCCCCCTCGATGTAGATGCGTTCATAGACGGCGTGTTGGAGCAGGTGGTGGGCGTGCAGCCGCTCACCGCGCCTACATCGACAGCGGTTGATCCCGCAGCGTTGTTTGCCGACCTCGACGGCGGCACCACGATGGATCCGGCGGCGCCGCGGGCAAGCCGGGTCGGCGAGCCTTTCGTGTCTGCCGCGGAAATCTTTGCGCCTGACATTTTGTCGATGGCTGTGAAGGCCACAATCGCCGAGATGTTGTCCACCGGAACAGTCTTGCACGAACAAGATAATTCCGCGTCCAGCGGAAAAGAGGCCGTTCACAAGCATAATCGGGCCGCTGACGAGGCGGCCATGCCAAAGGTGCCGGCTTCTGCCACCCTGGGCCAAAACCAAGGGTGGGTGTCGAATGCCTTGGCGGGAGCGGAAACGACGCTCAAGAAGGTTGGGCCCGATGCGATCGGTTTCGACGATCGCACCCGTGACTTGGTGGTCTCGGTCGAGGCGGCCCTCGGCGGGCCGGACCCGGTGGCCGCGGCGCAAATCACCGAGCGCATCGTTGCCGCCCAGGTGACGCCGGTCGAGGATGATGATCTGCCGGCCGATGGCAAGGAACAAAGCGTCGACGAGTTTCTGGCCAGCCTGGGCGAAGGCATGTAGGGCTGGCTCGCTCCGTGCACAAGCCCTGTCGCATCAGCGCGAAAGGATAGAAAACCTGGTTGTTAAACTATGGCGTAGTGCATATATTCGTTCGTGTCGCACCTATTTCGTGGAAAATTGGAATAAGCCCGGGCCAGAAACCTTGATTCGGGTGCTGGACCGCAAGTCATCCAAACGCCATGATCAAACTGAACGATTCCAACGAGCAATTCGCCATGAGCGCCGTCGCAGCTGCCGCTGCCGGCGAGGCGCGCGCCGGTGAGCCGGAATTGGTACACGGCGCCGCGCCGAGGGCCAGTTCGCTCTCGCTCAAGGACGCCGAGAGGGTCATCCATGAAGCGACGGAGAAGCTCTGGCGCGGGTCGAGCGATGGGGCGCGCTCGTTCTGGCAGTTGCTGGTCAACTTCTTCCGCTGGATCACTCGGCCGTTTCGCGAAGCAGGCACTCCGAATGCAAGGGTCCCGACGTCTGGCACGCCGCGATCTGAATCCGCATCGGACATCAACAACGTGATGTCGCCGCTCGGCTCCGGAGCCCCGGGCGATGCTGCCGCACCCGAGGTGGCGTCCGCGGCTTCCGTCCCCGACGACTATCTCGGCGACCATTTCGACACGTCGGACGCGTCCGACGATGCAGGCCGGTCCTCCCCCGTTTCGGTCCCGAAGCTGGCATTCCCCAAGTCCTTCGCCGGGAACAAGCTCAATGGCACCCCAGATGGGCCATTGCCCCTGGACGCGAGCACGATTCAGGGCACGATGAACCGACTTCAGCGGCAGCATCCCGACGTGGAATCCGCAGACCCCAGCGAAGTGCCGATCACTGCGACCGTGTGCCTGCTTGAAGAGTTCGTCTCGAAGGTCGCGCAGGTGCAGGAGCAGGTACGGGCCCTGCAGGCGGAGATCAACACCCATCTGGCGGCGTTGGCCGCGCTGGGCGACACTCCCGCCGACCAATTGCTGCGCCAGGTCCTCGCGAGCACCGACATGGGTGGCCTGCAGGGCGACGAGATCCGGCGCCTCGATGCGCAGCGGGTTGCTCAAGAGCAGAAGGCCGCCGAGTATCGACACCAGATCGAAAACACTCTCCTGAACGTCAAGCAGCAGGGACTGGATTTCGCCGACATCGCGAGCCGCGCGAAAGTCGGTGATGCGCTGCCCGATTGGTCTGCCAGGCTTGAGCGCGCGGAGGTGCAGGAGCCTGCTGCTCCGACGCCGGCTGAGCGCAAGGAGCTGGCCATCGAGGTCGAGCCGGACGTAGAGATCGCCCCCGAGGGCCCGAGCCCCGAGCGGATCGCCCGCCTGAGGGCCTCACTGATTTCAAGCACTTTGAACGATGACACTCAACAAGAGCGCCCCCGTGGCTAAGAAGGTCGCGACGAAGGCCGCCACCGCGAAGAAGCGTGCGGCGCCCAGCCCAGCGACGAAGCGTGTGGGCAAGCCTCCCGTTCCCGCCGAAAAGCAGTTGCTTGCTCGCCAGGCACAGCTCGTGAAGAAGGAACAGGACCAGGCGGAGCGTCGGGCCGAGCTCCTTCTGAAGCAGGAGCAGGAGAAGAAGGAACGTCAGATCGCGCGCGAGGAAAAGCGCAAGCAGCGCGAGGCCGAAAAACTCGCCGAGCGGATCGCTCGCCAGGAGAAGAAGGCTGCGATCAGGCTCGCCCGCAAACTCGGGCGCCCCGGCCGGCCGACGATCAAGAAGGACATGGAGCTCGAGGACAGAGAGCTTCTAAAGCCGTGTACCGAGCGCCCGTACACCGGCCGTGACGTGGACGCGTTGTGCAAGCGATTCGATCTGAATGCCACCGAATTCGCCGCGGCGCTCGGCCTGCAAAATCGCTTCCAGTTCGCCAAGCTGCTTCGCTCGAGCCGCGTCGTTCCCTTCGACGTCGAGATGCTCTGTCGGCTCTACGACGAGAGTCCGTCGCCCTCGCCCTGGCGTAAGTATGGGGCCGACGATGTGTTCAAGACGCTTTATGGTCCCTTGATTGAGAAGTTCGACGCAGGCCCTGAGGACCGCGAGTACGGCGAGACCCACTATGCGAAGCGCTTCACCGCCGCGCTCGACCGCTCCTCCTCGACGGCGTACCGCTGGTTGGACAATCCCGAGGGTGCGGGCGCGCGTTTGGTGATCGATCTGCTTTTGCGCAAGATCATGTCGATGCCGCAGCCTCGGGAGACCCTGGAGAGGGTGTCGGCGCTCGTGCATCGGGTGCGGGGCGGCGATTTTGAGCTGCGTGCGCCGGAGCCCATCCCGGGTGTGCCGCGCAGCCGGCGCGGACGCGCGTCAGGTCATTCCATATCGAAGCGCAGCGCGGCGATGCCCCTGCCCATCCGCCCCATTACTCTCTGATCAAATCAATGAAGCGACCTGTCGTTCTTCCGCCGCGAGTCGAAAAGCGCATTGGCCGGGTCAATGGCGCGACCTTCTTCCGCTCGTTCCTCCTGACAGACCGCCGTCCGTCGGTTATCGACTTCCGTGACACGCTGGTGGGCATCGAAGGGACCAATCCGCGCGATCTGCCTGACGATCTCCTCTGGGGTGTCCATGGGACGCGATCGATCGCCGACGCGAGCATCTATTTTTCGAAGGCTTCGATCGATGAAGGCAAGCTTCTTTACGAGATCGAGGTCTGGATGGCCTTCGACAACCTCAAGGAGTCGACGACCTCGGTCACCGAGCAGGCGGTGCGCAACTCCGGCATCCTGACGTCGACCCGACTGCGCGCCGACTATGAGCAGGAGATCAAGAGCATCGTGTTGTCGTACCTCGAGGGGCGCATCCCGAAGAAGGAGTTCAATGCTGTCTCGACGCTGACCCTGCAGCTGCTGCTCGTCCGGTACCCTTCCGCCGTCTGGCGCTTCATGCGTGAGCGCCCCTATGTGAAGGCGTTCATTCACCAGGCAATGGTTCGTGTCGCGGAGAAGAACGCCGTGCGCGAGGCGGTCGCAGCGCGGCTCAACGTCATCACCTTCCGGCCTGAGCCGAAGCGAGTCGTCGAGTCCTCCGTGCGGCAAGACCCTGATATCCGGATCACCATGTAAGAGGCGACGATGCTGGATTTTGCAATGATGAGCGTCGACGAGGCGCAGGAGCAGACGCTGGTTCTGGCAGCCAGGGCCAAGGAAGAGCGGCGGCTGGGCGCGCCTGCGTTGCGCCATGTCTCGCTCTCGGAGAGTGATCTGGAGCGACTTCGCGACTGTCTTCTGGCCCATGTCGAGAACCTGGGCTATGTCGAGCTGTCGTCGCCGACGATGATCGATGTCTACCTGAACACCGCTGCCCGCGCGATGATCGAGGAGGCGCAGGCCGCTGGCGTCTGCAGCAAGCCTGGGCTGCACTGGTACATGCGCCTGGGCAACGTGTGCATGGTGCTGTTCGCCGATGAGCAGCGCCTCAGATCCGTCAATTCGGATCAGCTTGTGGCACTTGCCCACGAGAACGCGCTCCGCTCGGCGCAAAGGAACGGCCGCCCGTTCAACAGCCAGGCACTTGCCGCCTACGGCGCGCGCGCCGCCGCGGCGAACCACGGCGAGCGCATCGGCTAGCTGGCGCCAGCGCCAGGCGCTGTCCCACTCCTCACTGCTTCCTCGGTCGGGGGCGCTGTTGCGCGGCCCCTGCACCGTTCTCCAAAAATCCAGACCCTTCGAAGCTCTCGCTGATACCATCGGCGCAGGGGTCGTTCGTCCGTATCAATATTAGATCGCGGACTAAAACGACAGTATTCGCGGCATGAAGGGCGGCCTCTCGTCGCTCGAAGGATGCCGCAAGCAACGGTCGAGTCAGGATTTCCCATGCGTTTCGCCCACGCTGCCAAGACACAATCTGCAGGCTTCGCCTCCGGGGAGCGACGGTCAGCCCCGCGCCGACGCGCTCGATCGGTCGCGCATATGGCCGGGGGTCTTTTTGTCGCCCTGGCGTCGATGTTCCTGGCCAGCATCGCCGCGGCGCAGACCAGCGGGGCAGCCCAGCTGACTCAGCCCTACCTGGACGCGACCAAGGCGACCGACATGTCCACCCAAGCCTTCACGGCGCTGCTGGGGACGTTCTTCACCAACCCTTTCGCAGCGATCGGTACGGCGTCGACCCTGCTGGGTTCCATGTTCCTGGTCTTCAACACGTTCATCCTGGTGGCCGGCACCATCTGGGCCACATACGGCATCGGGGTTGCAATCGTCCAGACTGCACACGAGGGGCAGCTGATGGGCAAGAAGCTCTCGCAGGTGTGGCTGCCGATCCGGATGGTGACGGGCGTGGCCAGCTTGATTCCGGCGTTCGGCGGGTTCTCGCTCTCCCAGGCCGTCCTGGTGTTTGCGACCACGCTGGGCATCGGGGCTGCGAATCTCGGGTTCGATGCGATGGTGAGCGGGACAAACAACCTGACGACAGTGGTATCTCCGTCCTTCGTGAGTCCGAAGGCGCAGGGCGGCGCATCTCTCGATGAGGCGGCCTTCGGAATCTTCCGTGCACGGGTCTGCATGGATGCCCAGAACGAGTACGCGGCCGCTCAGGAGGCCAACGGCATGGACATGACCGCCGAGAAGATCAGTGCCACGACGCCAGCGGGCATTACCGGAGTGCAGTACGGCAAGCCTGAAGCGCGTGACTTCTGTGGCGGCGTGAGTGTGACCGCGACGGTCAATGACGGGGCGCGAGCGAGCAACTCGGTGGGCGGCTACCGGGTTGCATCGGTCAATTACGACGCGATCGCGACGCAGATGCAGGCGCGTGCTACCGGAAATTTCGACAACTACGTCAACCAGATCGCCACACTCGCGGATCAGTGGTACCAGGACTTCAGGGCACATCAGGGACCTGGCGGCGCGCGGCCCGTGATGCCTGTGCTCCAGCTCCAGGGCATCGCCACGACCTACTACCAGGCCCTGCAGCCAGCGCCTGGCGACGCCCAGCAAAGCGCCCAGGCGTTGTCGACCACGGCGATCGACTCGATGAAGAAATTCGGCTGGTTCGGCGCCGGCGCCTGGTACGCAACTCTTGCGGAAGTGAACGCGGCTGTGGCGCAGGCAGCGCAGTCGGTGAGCTTCACGACAATCCCAATGGGGATGACGAAGAGTGACGGGGGCTACAACACGGCCGTGACCGCTGTACTCGAGGGCCTGGATAAGTCGAGCGCGGCCGCGTCGTCAGACGCCGCGAATGCGAACTCGTCGGCAGGCGGGTCTTCCTGGCAGGGGCTCTGCCGGCTCGTTGCGGGTGCGATCACGCCTCCTGGATATCGTCCGACCGGCAACTGCAGCCTGGGCCAGACCTTCGCGATGGACCTGATCGACATGTCGACGGCGGGCGCCGGCGGCGCAACCTCGACCGCGAACGGAGGCTGGAGCACCAACGGCGAGCTTCGGATGATCGACCCGATCATCGCTATGAAGAATATGGGCGACTACATGATGGTCGCGGCCGAGTCGGTGTTCACCGCGTATTCCTATCTGAACGAGTTCACCGACGACAGCAGCGGAACCAACATTGTCGGCAGCGTCGCGAAAAAGGTTGTTGGTGGCACGATCGGTAAGATGCTCGCACCCCTGAAGGCGCTCTATCCCCTGCTGCCAGCCATCGCTGGGGGCCTGTTCATTCTCGGGATGATCATGAGCCTCTGGATTCCCATGGTGCCGTTCGTGAACTGGTGGGGCGGCTTGGTGCAATACCTCACGATCTTCTTCGAGGGGATCGCCGCGGGCCCGATCTGGGCCTTCGTTCACCTGGATGCAAACGGGGAGGGGATGGGCCAGCGTACAGAGACGGGCTATCTGTTCATCATCAACATGCTCTTTCGGCCGTTCCTGATGCTCCTGGGGTTCGTTGCCGCGGCCGCCCTCATCATCGTCATGGGCAGCTTCCTGTTTTGGCTTTACCCGTCGGTGATGTCGAATGTGCAGGGCAACTCGATCACGGGCATCTTCTCGGTGATGGGCTTCCTGTTCATCTTCTGGATCCTCATGCACACGCTCGTCACCACGCTGAGCAACCTCTCGGTCCTCCTGCCGGATCAGGCGCTGGCTTGGGCGGGACGGGCGATCGGCGCGCAACTCGGGCGAGACGCCGAGCAGCACACGCGGGGGCAGTTCATGGCGTTCGGGCGGTTTGGCCAGAATGGGGTCTCTGGGGCGATGGGCCCAATGAGGCTACAAAGCTCCGGAGAAAGGCCTCAGGCGCCCGAAGGGTCAAGGCCGGCGCCTCCAATTCGACCGCCAGCAGCCTGAGGTCGCGGTCTAGCGGAAGATTGCGGGTATCTTGCATACTGTCTCGAAGTGGCGCGCAAACGCGCCGTGTTGGGACACTAACCAAGGATTCTTGTGGCTGGCATGGATGATTTTTACGCCGACATGCATCGCGGCATTGACCAGAGGCGTGCCGCTGGCGAAAGAATGGATCTTGCAGCGAGGTACCAAAAAGCACTGGACACCGTCGTTCGCGAGCGGGACCAGCTTCGTGGTTACTACGACGCGCTGATTGCTTCTAACGCGGGCAATCTAGCGCTTAGATACGCACTCACCTCTCAACTTGCGAAGTTCGACCCGAATAATCCGCTTGTCCGAGACGCCGACCTCCGCGACCGAATATCCCGCCATGCGAAGGACACGATCAATGCAACGAATGGCGATTGGGACGCCGTTCGCGAGCTTGGCGCGACCTTCAAGATTCCCGGCGGAAGGGACTGATCGCCTTGCCTGGTATTCATGCGCACCCTCGGCGCGACGAGCGCAGGCCGCAAAGGCCGCCATAGGGTGAATGTTTCGACCGAACTTTCCACGATCGCACTATTCGGAAGGCCCAGCATACGGTTCGCGCAGCCAATATCTGTACTGGATGCCGCCCTTCGGGAGCGCGTTCTGAAGGCTGGTGTTCGAGCAATTGAAATTTCGGACAACTGGGACGACGTTCGCGATGTCGGCTTGAACTTCAACGTGTCCGGACGCTGAAGGGCGCAGCCCAAATCGGACGCTACGCCGCCTGCAGGACCTGGCAACCTATCGCGTTGCAGGATCCTTCCGTATGCTGGTGGCTTGATGACAGATTCCAGTCTTCCCTCCCCCGAATCGATTTCGCCACCTGGACAACCCATTCGCCCAAAGGGGCCGAAGCTGACTGGGCCGCAGGTGGAATGCAAGCCTATTTCTGGTGGGTTTGCCACGCTCTGTTTGCCAAGGAGCCGATTCCGATCCCTAGCCTACGCGCGAACCCAGTCCCCAGGGTCAGCGGCATGGCGATGGTCGAGGCGCCAGGTGTGTACCGCATCGAGCTGCTCGGGCCCGCGGCGATCGCTGGGCGGCCGCGCACCGGCGTCCCCGTGGCGACGGTCTACAGTTTTTTTGACATGACCGGGCCCTGCGCGATCCTGAAGCAGCAGTGGGCAAAGGTCCAGCACGACTACGGGGCGCCAGCGCGAACGGCCTTGCCAGGCCGGGGCTTCATCGCGGTCATAAAGCACAGGTACGTGAAGCTGGACGAGCGGACCGCCGCAGCTCTCACTGAGCTGTGCGACTACCTCGGGTACGCGGCGTTCGCGCACAGCACTGGCGACTCGCCGCCCGACGAGACTCGCCGTGCCTATCTTGCCGCGATGCCCGGGGAAGACCAGGCCGTCGTGCAACATCTGCGGGCGCTGGTGGCCGGCCGTAGCCGGATCGGTGCGGGTGTGCCGGCGGACTGATTCGCCAGTCTGGCCGCCTCAGCCGCGAGGTGCCGCGGCCTCGTCCGTCTCCACCGCCTTCTCGATCTGCCGCAACAGCGCTGCCTGCTCGGCTTCGTAAGACAAGGCGACGGCCTCGGCTGCGGACACGGCTGCCGTATGGAACACCAGGTGGAACGTCAGCGGGGATGCGCCGCTGGCATCGCGAATCGGCAGGTAGAGCACCGGGTTGTCGCCGAGGCGGAAATCCTGGAGGCCCGAGCGGATCCGCTGGACGAAATCATCGAGCAACTCGCCTTCCCTGGCGAGCTCTGGGGCATGCCGGTACATCCGGCCGATGAAGCGTCGGAACTCGGTCGGTTCATCGTCCAGCAAGGTCGCCTTGTCCCGTCGGCCGAAGCCAGGCAGCACGCGCACCGGAGTTGCCAGGAGGGCAAACTCGTCGGGAGTCAGTTCGCTCACTGGGCGGGCAGACAGGAGCGCGAAGCGTGCATCCTTCGCCGCCTCGCGCTTTCCGTCAGCCTGGCCGACCACTTTCCCCTCCGGATCCACGCAGTTCCACACGGCGATCGCGCTGGACCGACTCGCTGACACCTTGAAGCTGTAGCCGACCAGTTCAGGACAGAAGTCCGTCGGCTGCTGGGCGTGGTAAGCGAGTCCGAGCACCGCCGATGCCGCGGCGTGCGCTTCGTTCGGCCCCGAGCCCAGCACGCGATGGCCATAGCGCTGGTAGATCTCCTCGGGGGCGAGTACGAGGAACTGCTCTTCCGGGCGCTGAAAAACGCGGATCGTGCGCTTGCGCCAAGCGAGCGACTTGAGCCCCGGTGGGAGTGCGACCGAGGTCGGGGCGTACGGCTCGCCGAGCTCGGCGTTCATTCGGGATGTTGGGTTCATGCACTGGGTCCCAAGTTCGAAACCGCCGGCCGCATACGTCTGCGTCGTCATGCAGGCACGGATTCGCAAAATTGCGTCGCGAACTATCATCCTATCCTTGCGTGAAAAAGCACGAACATGTTTTAATCAAGCGATTACTTCGTATTGATATCCATTCGGGAACAAAAGATTGATCGTGAGATGCGAGATGCCAACCAGACGGGCCGAGCGGGTTGCAGCCGCAGCCGTGCGGTTCGCCTCTGAGTTCACGTCACCCACCCCCCACCCGCAGCCGATCGGTTTTCCATTTCCTCAAGCATGTCTATGAACCCACCTCGACGCGCCCCGGCGCGGGCAACGACCAGCGCGCCACGCGCAGCTCTTCTCGCATTCGTCCTGGCGGCTGCCGCGGTCAGCGCGCAGGCCGGGTTCGTTGACAGCCGGCCGGCCCCCGCGCCGACACCAGCCCCGGCGGCAGCAGGAGGCGCTACGGTGGATGGGAAGCCGGGCGCCGGTGCTGTTGCGACACCAGTGGTGAGCGGCACGCCGGCGGCGGCCCCGGCCCCTGCGCCATCGGCTGAGCACTTCACCGTCTCGCGAAGCGACCACACCCTGCGTGAGGCCCTGGTGGCTTGGTCGAGGCGCGCAGGCTGGACTCACGACCCGGAGCATTGGACGGTGCCGTTCGATCTCCCGGTGCTGTCTTCGGCCGACCTGGGAACGGACTTCAAGTCCGCAGTGCGCGCGCTCCTGTCGAGCACCGACCTGACCAATCTGCCCCTGCAGCCCTGCTTCTACTCGAACAAGGTCCTGCGCGTCGTGCCCAAGGCAGAACTTTGCGACCGGATGGGTAGCTGATCCCACCGAACGCCATCACGCACAGAACGACGCCCAAATTGCACCAACCATGAAACACCTTCGCCTCGCACTTCTCCCGGTGGTCGTCGCGGCTCTTGCCGGCTGCGCTTATCAGAAGGGCGTCCACGAAGACGCTGCCAGCGCCGATGCCGAAATCACTGCGAAGCGCAAGCCAGCCGTCGACCAGATCATTGATGCGGAACGCGTGCGCATCGCCGCGCAGGATGTGCAGCGGCCCTATATCGCCGGCAACCTGGAGCCGCTGTCCCGCGAGGTCGCGATGCCCCTGGCACTGCGTCGATCCGTGCCGATCACGGCGAACTTCCAGCGTGGCTCAGTGGACCTGCAGACGGCCCTGAACCAGGTGGCCGAGGCCTCGGGCCTGATCATCACGGCGACACCGGACGCGCTCCTTCCGCCGGGCAATTTTGCCCCCAAGATGTCCGGCAAGGAGGCGCCGATCCTCGCGCCGACCCGTGTCCAGATGCAGGCGTCCAATGTCCCTCTTTGGAAGCTACTGGACGACATCGCGCGTCAGGCGGACGTGTCCTGGCGCCCGGTTCCTACCGGCGCGGAGTTCTACCGCGTCGAGACCAAGATCTTCCATCTGGCGGCCATCCCCCAGGTGGCGACGACCACAGCCACGCTGGGCCGCAACGGCGGCAACTCCAATGCGTTCGAGTCGCAGAGCAAGACGGGCTTCACGACCAAGGACCAGAACCTGATCACGGGCATGAAGGAAACGATCGATGCCCTGCTCACGATGAGCGGCAAGGCCGTGATCAGCCAGGAGAGCCAGACCCTGGTCGTCACCGACACGGCACAGGCTTTGGCCCGAGTGGGCAAGTATGTCGAGGATCAGAACAAGCTGATGTCGCGCCGCGTGCGGGTCCTGATCGAGTCGATCGAGGTGACCTCGAAGGACAACAACGACTACGGGATTGACTGGAACCTTATCTACAAGGCAGCCAACAGCGCAGTGTCGGTGACGTCGCCGGCCTCGCTGGTCGCGTCACAGGTTGGGGCAGTCGGCTACAGCCGGCCCACGGGAAAGCTCACGGGCAGTGAGGCCGTCATCCAGGCGCTCAACGAGGTCGGTACGGTGGTGAGCCACCGGTCCTTCCCGTTCACGACGACTTCCGGCCGGCCGGTGACGCAGGCGATCCGCACCACCTTCAACTATGTCGACCAGGTGCAGGCGACGGCGATCAGCTCCTCGATCATCAGCACGAACGCCCAGGCCCCGACGGTGACCCAGAAGGAGGAAACGGTGGGCACGTTCGTGACCCTCGTGCCGACGGCGAAGGCAGACGGGACGATCTTCCTGTCGGTGAGCTTCGACGTGACGAGCGCCCAACCGTTGCAGGCATTCACCGTCGGATCGGGCGCCTCTGCGGTGACCGTTCAACAAAAGACCATCGACGGCACCGGCGTGATCCAGGAAGTGCCCGTGCGCTCGGGACAGACCGTGCTGATCGGCGGCATCGAGTCGAACACCAACTCGGTCAGCAGCCGGCGCATGGGGCCGGGGCTGCCCATGCTGCTCGGGGGATCTGACCAGGGCCGAAACACCAAGAGCCGCATGGTCTTGTTGGTGACCGCTGTTGCGGAGGAAGGCGTCTGAAGCAAGCACGCGCGGACGTGGCGTCCGCGATGCATTGAAAGACCAGCCTCCACCGAACCAGGAACATCCCGTGGGCTTTTTCAAGAAGAAGACGAGCGCCAACCATGACAGCGGCCGCGCGCCGCTGGTTGTGGCCGTCGACGAGCAAGGCGAGAAGGCGATTGCCTTCGGCGTGAGCTGGCGCGCGGTTGCGTCGCGCTCATCAGGGCGTGCCGACGCGATCAAGGTTGCACGGGCCGGTGGCGCAACGCACCTGATCTCGACGCTTCAGCAATACGGCTACGGGATGGTCCCGTCTGATGCGGCCGGGAGCGCGAGGATCTATGCCGCCGCCCGGGTCGCGGCGCGCCAGCACGGCGGCGATGCGATCTATGCGCTCAAGGTCTTTGAAGGCGAGTACTGGTTCGCGGTGGTCCGCGGTGGCCAGCCCTCGTCGATCGACCGAGTCATCTTCTCGGGCAACGACCTCGAGCTGATCGACGCTGTACGGCAGGAGGTCGAGAACGGCATTGAAGACAGCGTCGCGTACGCGATCTACACGAACCTCGAGGATCATGAGCTCGGCGATCGGGTGCGCAGGCTGACACCTGCGGACCTGATGCTGGCCGCAGCGGGCGACGAGGATGTGCTGCTGCCGCTGCCCAAGAAGCGCGCGCAGCTCCCGACTCCCGTGCTCGTCGTGCTGGCTGTGGCGCTGGTGGCCGGCTTCGGCAGCAAGGGCCTGAGCTACTACAAGGAGAAAGAGCGCCAGCGCCTGGCTCGGCTGAGCCGCAACGCGGAGGAGCCGCCGGAGCAGGCCTGGGCTCGGGCGACGAAGGCCTGGGCCGACGGTCACCGTGCACCGGATTCGCAGGGCTTGGCAGCTGCGCGTGTCTCGCTGGGCGCCGTGCCACTCGTCTGGGGCGGATGGGATCTCCAGGGCGCTACTTGCAACGCCGCGGTGCAAGCGGCACCGGTGGCAGGCGCTGCGCCCAAGGCGGTTGTGGGGGCCCCGGTCCTCTCGGCAACTCAAGGCGATCGACGCTGGACCTGCATCGCCACCTACAGCCGCCGGCAGACCGGTCGCCTCAATCGTGAGATGAAGGAGGACGTTCCGGCGGGCTGGACGGTGCAGTATCGCGGCCTTGAGACGATCATCGCCTCCTGGAGCGTCACCCAGGCAGCGCAGCCGTTCTCGTTCGAGAGCCTGCGCTCGGTGGAGTACCACCTCGTCGAGACCGTCAGCCGGCTGCAGAAGCTCCAGCCCTCCTTCGGGCAGGTCGGAGAGATCAATTTTGCGCCGGTGGAGATCACTCCTCCTCGCAAGAGCGACGGCATGGCTGTGCCCATGGTGCCTTCGGTGCCCCAGCTGCGGGCTGCGACCTTCACGTTGAAGGCGCCGTTGCGCAGCATCGACGCTCTCATCGACGGCGGGGTCGAGGCCGAGTGGCAGCAGATCTCCGTGAATTACAGGCAGGGCGATGGCGACAAGGCATCCCTCAAGGCTTCCGCCCTGACCGCAGACGTCAAGGGCGTGATCTACGCGAACGCCAAGCGCTGAGCTGCACACCACCCTGAATCTTCCAAGGTCCATCGCTCATGTCTCACATGTCGCCCATGCAATCCCTTCGCATGCATTCCTCTCCACTTCATCAGGTCCGTGTGGTCGCTCTAGCGGCGGTGGCTCTTGCTGTGCTGACGTCCGCGCCGGTCGCATTCGCCGCCGGCCCCGCTGTGACGACCGCCCCTCTCGAAAAGGCGCCGCAGTCGGCGGCCATGGCCGACAGCGTTGTCACTGTCGACTCGCTCATTCGCACGGAAAACCAGCAGGCTCTGGCGCATGCGCGCGAACAGGCAGTCGCAGCCGGCCTGCTTCAGCCGGAATCGCCCAAGACCGTGAAGGCGGCCGGCCCGGTGGCGAGCCAGTTTGATGTCCAGTCGATCTATGGCATTGAGAACGATCTGCGTGCGAACGTCGTATTCAACGGCGAGTTGTACGAGCGGATCCGCGTGGGCGTGCGTGTTGGCGCCTGTGTGATCGCCGCGATCGATGGCAAGGCCGTCATCCTGAAGCCTGTGCGCAAGGGTGTTGCAGCGTCGCAATGCCCGATTGGGATCTGGACCGGGGTTCCCCGCTTTCCCCAGATGGGACCGGCCGAGGCGACGCGTGCTGGACCGGGCGGCGCAATGCCGTCGCCGGCAGTGCCCAGCCCATTCGGCGCACCCGGACAGGCCGGCGCGAGGGCGGCTTTCCCGAGTGCACCCGGCGCGCCTGTGCAGGGCATGCCGGGAAGCCCGGGCCCCGCGGCGCAGCCCGCCGTGTCTCTTGTGCCTCGCCAGGCTGAGCCGGTGATCGACCCGCGCCTCCAGCCGCCCGCGGCGTCCAACAACTGAGTAGATCGGATCGTCACCAATGTTTGGATTCGGGAAGACGAAAGAAGCCAGGCCGGCGGCTGGCGTGAAGTCCGCCAGGCCGGCAGGAACGAGGCCCGCCGCGCCCGCCGGTGCGTCGCGCCGAATCGCGTCCCCCGGGGTGGCAGCTGCGCCCGCGCAGGCCAGCGATGCCGCGGACGTGACGACATGGGGCGGCGTGCGATTCAGCAAGACACCGATCACGATGACCGATGACCTGGCGAAGATTGTCTTCGACAAGGTCGTCAACGAGGAGGTGAGGCTCGCGGCGCACCTGTATGCATCGATCGCGGTTGCGACCGTGCGTGCGACCGAGAAGCTGGTGGTGTTCTTCGTGGACAAGGAGAAAGCCAAGCGCGAAGAGGTGGAGGCCGTGGTCGCGCAGCTCGGCAAGAAGGGCTATGGCGTCACCACTGGCCAGATCCAAGGTTATTTCGCCAGCTCCGGCCTGGTGATGGCGCTGTCTCAGGGCGATATCACCCAGTCGAGTCTGCAGTTCGAGCGTGACGTCTCCCGGGATCCGACGAAGAACGCGCTCATGTCCGCTTTCACGGACATCGTCTCCTGGGCCTATGCCAACAAGGCCGATGACATCGACTTTGCGGTCGACCGCGAGGCGGCGAAGAGCCAGATCTGCTTCAAGATCCTCGGGCGGTATGTCCGGCCGGAGCGATTCCTGCTCCCGACCGACACCCTGATCGCCATGCTCGGCATTGCCTGGCAGAAGTCGGGTGGCGGCGCGTCGCCGCAGTTCGACATGAAGGTCGAGCAGCAGGCGCTCGTGAAGGTCAACCTGCCACGAAGTGCGGCCGTCCCAAACGGTGCGCGAGTGCGTCTGCGCTGGAGCGGCATGCCCATCGACAAGGGCGTGGTGGTCACCACCCGTATCCAGCGCCTGGGCGAGTCCGCGGCGATCCGCTCGCTCGACGAGGCCGGCTACCTCAACAGCCAGATGGACATCATCCGCCGGGTCATCAACTCCGAAGGCGGCATGGTCGTCCTCGCCGGGGTGGTGGGCTCTGGAAAGTCGACGTCGCTGGTGCAGATGCTCAACATGCTGCCCCACGACATCAAGATCCAGTCCTTCGAGGATCCGGTCGAGCTGGAGCTGAAGAACGCCTACCAGAAGACGATCACCCGCGACTTGGCGCAAGCGGGTGACGACAAGTCCTTCCTCGCCGCCACCCGGGCCCTGTACCGCTCGGCGCTCGATGTCTTGTATCTGGGCGAGATCCGCGATCGGGAGACGGGGCTCGTGGCCCGCCAGGTGGTGGAATCCGGCCACAGTGTCTACACCACCACCCATGCGCGTTCGAGCCTGGGGATCGCGGAGCGCTTTGCCTCGCCGGCGGTCGCCATCAATCGCGAGGTGCTCGCGACGCCGGGCATCCTGAAGCTGATGGTGTACCAGGCACTGCTGCCGACGAACTGCCCGCATTGCTCGCTGTCGCCCAACGAATTTGCACATTCCTTCTCGCTCACGGGCGAGAAGCTCGAGGAGCACAACCGGTACTTCGAGCGCCTGGAGCGCCTCTACGGGGTTTCGCGCAGCGTGTATCGCCTGCGAAGCCCCATCGGCTGCAAGCACTGCACCAAGGAAGCATTGCCGGAATTGAACGGCTTCTCGGGTCGCACTGTGGTCAGCGAAATGGTCGAGCCGGACGAGCAGATGCTCGAGTACATCGGCGCCGACGACGGGGCGCTGAAGCTCTTCAAGTACTGGCGCTCGATGGCCTCGGGCAAGTTCGACGACGAGAACATGGTGGGCAAGACCACCATGGAGTGCGCCATCTACAAGGCGATTCGCGGCACGTCGGAGGATGGCATGCCGATCGGATTGATCGACCCGCGTGAGATCGAGCCCCGCTTCATGAGCTTCGAGACGGTGGAGTTCAAGCGCAACCACGAGCGCGCGGCTGCCGCGCGCCGCAACACCGGCCAGATCATGGTGCCCGATGGGTATGCAGAGGTTGCGCCGAATCCGGCAGCGCCTGCGCGCCCGCCTTCGGCCGCGGTTGTCCCGCTGCACTCCCGCCCCCTCGAAGTGGAGGGGGCGTAAATGGCGAGGTCCGCTGCTTTCAAGCTGCCGTTCTCCATCCGCCAGGCGGCCTCGAAGTTCCGCCGTCAGCGCGCCGACTACTACGGCTACATCGCCGACAAGCTCGAAGGGACCAAGGGTGAAGTGAAGATGCTCAGCATCTTCGAGAAGGATGCGGAGCGGTATGGAACCACCGCCAGGGCCAAACTCTCGGCCTACTGGGCCGAAGCGTACTCGACCAATGGCGCGAACCTGTCGGCCGCATGGCGGGGGACCTTGCCCGACGACGAGGTCGCGACTATCGATATGGCCCAGGACGCTGGCGCCGGCGCGCTGCTGGCGGCCCTGCGTGACGTGGCGCGCATCGCCCGTCTCACCGATCAGGTCCGAAATGAAACGGTGGGTACGCTCGCCGCGGCTGCCGTCGGCATGACGATCGCCATCCTGATGCTGACCGTGTTTCCGATGTTCTCGGCGCACAAGCTCCAGGAGATCTATTCGTTCATTCCGCTCGACCAATGGGGCTCCAAGGGGAAGTTCTTCAACGCCTGGGCCGACAACGTGCAAGCCTACGGCCTGTACGTGGTCCTCCTTCTGGTTGTCGCGATCGTGTCCATTCAGTGGACCCTGAACAACCTGGTGGGCCCGGTGCGTGACTGGCTGGACGAGCACGTGGCGCTCTATCGGACCGTTCGCGATGTGAAGGGCGCGCTCTTCCTGGCGACGATGTCGACGCTGACGCGCAAGCGCGGCAACACGATGTTCACGCTGAGTGAGTCGCTTTCGACCTTTGCGCGCTCGGTGCGCTCGCCCTGGTTGCGCTGGCGCGTCGAGCAGATCGCCGAAGGCGTGGATACCACTGGCGCGATCGGCACCGAGGCGTTCCGCACGAACCTGCTCTCGATGGAGATGTACTACTACCTGCAGGACATGCATGAGGCTCGCGGATTCTCCGAAGGCTTCGAGGAGACCGGCCGCTACGTCGAGAAGACCCTGCTCCAGAAGATCCTGAAGCGCATGGCGGTGTACCGCTGGGTCATCCTGGGCTGTGCCGTGTGCTGTGTGATCGGCGTGATGGCGACCCAGTTCGGCGTCATCTACGAAATGAAGGGGGTCATGTCCAACTACTACAGCGCGAAGTAACTGGCCCCGAGCCGCAACGGCGGCCACTCATCAACAGAAGGCAACCCCCAAACACACATTACTCCAAAGGACCTGAACACATGCAAAACCGCACCCATCACGCCCGCACCCATCTGGCCTGCTCGTCGAAGAAGGCGAAGGGCTTCACCCTGGTGGAGCTGATCGTCGTGATCGCCATCGGCGCACTGCTGGCGCTCTTCGCTGTTCCCTATGCCCGGGGCATCATCATCAACGGCAAGGTCGAGCCGACGGCCAACGACGTCAACAAGACCGTGACCTCGATGCGTGGCAACTTCGCTGGCCAGGGCGTGACGCCGTACACGAACCTCGGTTCCGGCGCAGCGGCCACCGCGATCTTCGCGAATACCGCACGCGGCCTTTCGTCGTCGCTCACCGTCACCGGCAGCGGCGCGACCGCCACGGTCCAGCACGACCTGGGCGAGACGGGTGCCCAAATCAGCGTGGCCTCGTCGACCATCACGACCGCAGGCGACTCCTTCACGGTGAGCTTGCCGCTGGTGAACGTCGCCGCATGCCCGGGCCTTGCCGCACAGCTGTCGCGCGTGGCGGAAGTGATCGCGATCAACGGCACGGCCGTGAAGGCATCGGGCGGCACCTACAACGGCGGCACTGCGCAGAACGCCTGCACCGACGGCGACACGAACACCTTCGACTTCACCTTCCGCTGATCCGGGCCTGCTCCGAAAGGAGCATGGCTCGGAGGGGGCTCGGCCGTAAGTCCCCGCCCGCCCGGCAGACCCATCCCTTACACATTCATGATTCCTCGCATCACTGCGCGCCTTGCGCGTGCTCGCCGCGCACAACGGGGCTTCACCCTTGTCGAGCTGATCATCACGATCAGCATCGCCGCGATCCTGTCCATCTACGCTCAAGCGCAGATCGCCAAGGCATCGGAGGAGCAGATCGGTCGGGCGGCGGGTACCTTCATCAAGCAGGTCGCTGGCGCGGCGGAGCAGCACGCGCTCATTCATTTCGATGAACTGTCCACGGGCGCCGATGTGACCACGACGGCGAACGATCTGGCGCCGACAATCGCCGAGCTGGTGGCCGAGAACCTGCTCCCCAGCGGGTTTCCGACCGGGCCGGGTGCGATGCCTACTCGCCAGAGCCTGCGCGTTGACATCATCAAGACGGGTTGCCCGGGGACGGGGTGCAACATCGTCACGACGGTCTGTACGACGACTGGGGTGACCCTGGGCGGACCCAATATCCGGTACGACCTCGCGCAGGTGATGGTCGACCAGCAGAACGGCACGGGTGGCCAGTCTTCCTACACAAATGGCGCGGCGATCAAGGGCCCGTCGCTGAACATGGCCAATCCGAATGGGAATGTGCCCGGTACCGTGTGTGGGAGCGCGACGCTCAACACGGCCATGTACGCCCAATTCGTGCGAGTGCGTGATACCCGCGATCCCGACCTTCAGGGGAACCTGAGCGCCCAGGGCAACCTCGCCATCGCTGGGACTTCAACCCTCACTGGCAATGTGAGCGTCGCTGGAAATGGCGGCTTCGGCGGTGCGGACCCGACCGCGGTGCCCGCAGGCCTGAAGGGTGTCCGGACCCAGGACGTGGTCGCCGGCGGCAACATCGTGGCGACCGACCAGGGAGCCGGCTTCACCGGCACCAACGGCAACTATGTGGCCATGACCACAAATAGCGGGGGAGAGGCGGCGGTGGTCACCTCCGGGCGGATGTCCGGCAATCGGCTGATCCCCACCGGCTCGTTCACGAAGGGGACGGCCTGTGTCGAAGCCGGTGCGCTGGGGCTCTCCGCGACAGACCCCTCGGGCTCCCTTGTGGTGTGTTCCTCGGGCAAGTGGACGCCGCTGTCCACGGTGGCGGTCGCCGGCGGCCCGTGCACCACAGAAGGGCAGGGCGCGGCGGATCCCAACGGGCTCACCTTGTACTGCACGGGGGGGCTCTGGACGCCGATGACTCAGTTCCTGGCACCGGCCTACGACAACACCGTCTGCACGACGCTGGGGCAGGTCGGCTACTCGGCGGCGACGGCCGGTGTCAAGAAGGCGATGCTGTGCCGCGCAAACCCTCAGAGCCCCGCCACCCTGGTCTGGAGGCGCCTGGAGGACATCACGACGAATCTCGTTTTCGTTCGGTCCGTGGAAGTCAGCGACGGGGGAGTGGTCCTGAAGCCGACTTGCGCCAATCCCGGCAATCCAGGGGCGATGCCGATCCCGCAGGTCATTCCGAAGTCCGATGTGACGGATGACGGTGGCATGACCCGTTTCGCGGTGGACACCGGTGCAACCTGGACGGTTCGCTTGCTCGACGGTAGCGGTGTTCCGATGACGGGGGGCGCGAGCGCCGTTGTCCAGGTATTCTGCTATTTTCCATGAACACATATGTCCTTCATGGATGACATTGGGAAATGCCTGTAACGACGTAATCCGGCGGAATAGAGAATGTGTCATCCGCGGAAATTTGAACCCATAAGGAAATCAAGATGCTCAAGCTGAAAACGTCCTTCCGACCAATCGCGGCCGGTGTTCTTGTGTTGCTGGCCGCATCCGCGGTGCATGCGCAGTACCAGGTCGCCAACTCCACCAATGGAAGCCAGGTATCCGGGGCACCGATCAAGCAGGCCCTGACGACTCTGAACGGGCAAGTCGCGACCGCCCAGGCCACGGCCAATGGCGCCCAGGCTTCGGCGAACAGTGCCTGGAACTACGCCGACGCCGCCTATACGTCGGCCGTGAACGCCTACAACACGGGGGTGAACGCCTACAACACGGCGGTTTTCGCCTACCAGACCGGTGCGAACGCGCAGGCCTCCGCGAACGACGCCTGGAACTACGCGAACGTCGCCTACCAGACGGGCGCAAACGCCCAGGCCGCAGCGGCGAACGCCCAGGCCTCGGCCAACTATGGTGTGTCCCTCGGACAGTACGGTTGGAGCTACTCCCGGTTCACCTACATCACCTACTGCCAGATGTTCAATGGGGGGCCTAGCGCGTACGGGTACTGCAGCTCATTGGCCGACGCGTACTACCCGCAGCATTGAGCTGATGACGAGTCCCATCCCCTGCCCCAGTGACGACGAGGAACTGCAGCGCGATCTCGAGGAGCTCGCGGAGCTCCAGGAGATCTCCAGGCGGCTCGATGCGCACGAGTACAAGCTCGACGTGATCAGCAGCTCCCTGGAGGCGACCAAGCGCCTTCTGTCACTCAAGCCGAGCAATGGGCGCGGGACCAAGGGCTCGCCGATCTGAGCGCGCCCTGTTCAAGGCGTCGTCCCCTGCCGATAACCGAGCAGGGCCAGTACCAGCCAAGGAAGAAGAAGTGAAGCGCAAATTCAAGAAACTCGTTTTCGTCGCGGCGGTGGCCGCATCGGCTTCAGCGATGGCGACGACTGTGGGTGAGTGGAACTACAACCTTGTTCCCAATGGCATTGGATCGAACAACCTCGCCAATTTGAACCCCGCGTACCGGAAGGCAAAGGCCCAGCTCTTCCAGGAGGGCGCCTCTTACACCTTCAGGATGCAGGGGACGGGCGTCGATGACTGCTTTGCACGTGAGTTGGCATCGACTATTGAGAAGGCCGCAGACACGCTCACCATCACGCCCGTCCCGTCGATGGGTGCGTGCCCCAGAGTGCGACTTGTCTTGAAGAACGACGGTTCAGGAGGGCAGGTCCTGGTGAATATCGGCAAGAGATCCGACGTCTGGGCCGAAGACGAGAACGACTACGGCCTGACGCGCCGCTGATGGCCATGAGGAAGGGCGAAGGCATCTTGTCCCCCGCGGTACGCGACCACGACTCGTATCCGCAAGATCTGCGCTGGGGCACTCTTGTTCGGGTCATCTCTGGCCGCCTGTGGCGATGCACTTGCCGGGCCGGTTGGCGAATGGAACGTTCAGCTTGATCCAGGAAGCTTGGTTCGCGCCGGTGTCGGGCCTACGGTCGCCCGGTCCTTTTACACGATTGGTCGCGCCCAGCTCTACCGAGGCAGTGACGGCTCCTATTCCTTCCGAATTCAGAGCGAAGCCGCAGACGACTGCTTCTCGGTGGAGGGTCCAGCCTTGGTGGAAAAGACGCCGACCACTACAACGATCACTCCTGGCCAGCGGTTCCCGACCTGCCAACAGATTCGGCTCGTCATCAACAATGACGGCTCCGGTGGCTACGTTCAATCCAAGGTTGGAAAGCGAGGCAACCAGACTTGGGCGACCGATGAGGACCATGTGTACGGCTTGACGCCGCGCTGATTCTCAAGGTGGCGTAGCCCTTCGGGAGGGGCTGTCGACAAGGTTGGAACAAGAAGTGAGTCGCAATCTCAGGAAGCTCGCTTTCGTCGCGACAGTGGCTGCATCCGCTTCAGCGATGGCGGCCACTGTCGGTGAGTGGACATACAAGGTCGCACCTGGGGCGCTCGCAGCCGGGCGCTATGCCAACCAGATCTTCAATGGCGGCTACTCGCGCGCACAGCTTTTTCAAGACGGAGACATGTTCACGTTTCGTCTGCAAGGCCCCGCAGTTGACGACTGCTTCACGAAGGAGCTGCCTGCCGTGGTCGAGCGGAGTGAGCAGCAAACGACGATAACGCCGGAGCCGTACATGGCCGCTTGCCCGAAGATCCGCCTGGTCATCAACAACGATGGCAGCGGTGGTGTCGTACAGCTGAGGGTGGGAAGGAAGGGCGCGGAATCGTGGCAAACCGACGAAGAGCACCAATATGGGCTGACGCCTCGTTGAGTCACGGCTGGCGTTGAACGCCCAGCGCCTGCAGCCCCCTGGCGCTCATCTAGCCGCTGACGGCCCGCTGGCGCCTTGCTAGCTCATCGAACTGGTGGGCCCGGCGTTCAAAGAGGCGGCGCTGACACCGGCGGCGTTGTCGAGCGCGGCTCGATGAGCTGCTTTTTGCTCCGCCTCGCACGCGCGACACCAACACAGCAGACGATGCGATCGGGAGTTGCGTGGCCTGAAGAACTGCCGGTCCGCCGGCCAATGCTCGCCGCACCGGCGACAGAGCTTCTCAGATGTGTGCAGGCTGTCCATGCCGGGGGCACCCCGTTGGGATGATGGTCTTGGCATAGTCGCCATGCTTTGTTGTCTCGACCGGAAGTCGGCCGAGGATGTGGCAGAACATCTGCGGCTCGTCGTCACCGCGCCATTTCTGCCCGCAGGGCGCGATCCACGCGCAATGCTTGCAGCCGTCACATCGTGCACGAACTGGCCCGCTCATGGCGCGTCACCTTTCACGGACTCGCGGACGGCGGCCTGCATTGCCTCCTCGAAGGTCCAGCCGATGCCGCAGGCGTATAGCGGAACAATCTTGCGCTCTTCCTCGCTCAATGCATTCCAAGCGGCCCGCGCGCGACCGGTGCGAATCAACTTCACTGTCCCAGGCTTCATGAAGTCTGTGGCGTTCGCGGAGAAGTCGGCCGAGTAGAACGCCCACCCTTCGCGCATCGCGGAACCCTCGCTCTTGTCCAGTTTGTCCAGTGGGGCGGCCGGCTGAGTGCGCAGCAAGGCAATCGCTTCGCGCATCCGGGCGGCGTCCTCGCTGGGGAACTCGGCGCTGTAGTCGCGTTCCCGAGAGAGCCGATCGGCGTCATCGGTCAGTCTGCGCTCCGCACGTTCGAGCGCGTAGATGACCTGTTTGACTTGCTCGGCGATCGCCTCGGCCTCTTTCCGTGAAGTGGGCTGCTCGCTGGGGGTGGCAAGACGCTCAAGAATCGCCGCCTTGACGGCCCTTGCATCGATGCCAAGGGCGGGTGTCACGATGACATAGCCGCCGTCGATCCAGGCGCCCTTGACTTCCACTGGACCGCCTGCGGAAGCGCTCTTCGGAGCAGCGAGGAGTGCGTCCACTCTTGCTCTGGCTTTCGAGAAGCATCGGTCCACCTTGTCTGTCTCGTAGCCCTTGGCTCGGACGTGCCCGAGCGTCGTCGCTTCTCGAACAAGATCTGCGATCGCATCCCGAAGATCATTTGCCCCTGCCCCTTTGGGAAGCGCGTCCTGTTGCTGGGCGCCGAGTTCGCTGGCGCTGGGCCTCGATCCTGCGGCGCCCTCCAGCGAGTAGTCAATGAGTTCGAGGGTCATGATGGTCACGGGGGTGGTTTGGTGGGTTGGCGCCGCGTGGATCGACGAGCCCAACGGGACGCGGGTCCATAGAAGGCACCGTATCAGACTATCCTAGCGAAATGAAAGATGACGCGCAATGTTCGCCGCTAGGTGCGAGTGCGCCTTGGATGCCATGCATGAGCCGCTCTCATGAGGAATCCCGCCAATTCGATCAATGAGATAGGGAGTCGGGAGGGCCACCCTGCAGGGGCCCGGAGGGTAGGGCGCCGGTTAGAGCGGAGCGCCCGGTGGCGGGCGCGTAGGCGTGCGACGTCAGATGTGGGTGGAAAAGAGTGTCACCCAGTGGGCCAAGCTAACGAGGCGCGGCGTAGTCCCCGAAAGGCTCGTCGCTGAACTCGTCGAGCAGGCGCACGTTGTCCTGCGAGCGCGGGGTCGCCAGCGAAATGGTCTGGAATGCCAGGTTCGCCACGGTCAGGGCAGCGCCGGGCCTGTCCGCCAGGTCCTTGAACACAGATCCGGTGTCGATCGCGTAGCAGTTACCCAGTCGTTTCGCCCCGGCGAACTGCGGCGTGTGGCCGGCGAAGACCCGCCCGATGCCCGGCACGCCGCGCGTGTCGTTGGTCTTCAGGCGCGTGCGGCCTGTGAGGCAGGAGTCGATCGTTGCCGGGTCGCCCCGCTCCAGGTTGGCGGCGAAGGTCGACCAATCCATCCCGCGCGGCACCTCGCCGTGAACGATGCCCACGGTACCGCGTGCGGTCGACACCTCCATGGCAATAGGAAGCTTTGCGATGCTCTTCAGAAGCTCGACGCGATCGGCCGCTGAGATCTCCGCCAGCCAGCCGATGCCGTTGAAGTTGATCCGGGTGAGGACCTCCAGTCCCTCGTCGGGGTCGTCGTGCGACAGGTGCAGATCCAGCAGATCCGCCTCGTGATTGCCCTGGATCGCGAACACATACGGCTGCGCCAGGAACCGGCCAGCTCGACCGGAGCCCGCGCCGCGGTCGACCAGGTCGCCGACGCTGAACAGGCGATCGCGCGTCCGCTCGAAGCCGGCGAGCTTCATAGCGGCCCAGACGTCATCAAAGGTGCCATGAATGTCGCCGACGATGAAGTCCCGGCCAAGCTGGTTGGCTGCGACGCGCACCAGGCGCGGAGATTGGGCTGCGATGGCCGGGAGCTCAGCGCGCAGCTCGCGAAGCTGGTCGGGGGCGAGGCGCTCCATCACGAAATGCCCCCTTCGCTGGGTGGCTCCCCATCGGCGATGGGGAATGGCGATTCGCCGGCGAGGTGCCGCAGGTCCAGAGCTGTGCCGAACTCCTTTGCAGCGGGGATCATGCTCACATCGACACCATGGCGATCGATGACCCTGAGCGCCTGGGCGAGCTTGTCGCACAGATTGCGATGCCCCGAGAGCGACTGTGCAGCGGCGCTGGCGGGCCGCTTCTCAAGCAGCGCCTCGTGGCGTGCGAGCGAGTAGTCCCACATGGCGCGGATAAGGTCGGCGCCGACGGGCGGTGTGATGTGAGCCTTGCGGTAGAGCTTCCGTTCGGCGAAGACGACTTCAAGCGCGTGCAGGCCCCACTCGGGCGGTTGGCCAGTGCCAGTGGCGCAAATGGAGGCGGCCATGCGCTGCGGTGCGACGGGCTTGTGTCGTGTTGCCGATGGCTTGGGCTCGTCGAAGAGGTCGAGGTTCTCGTAGGTCATGGGGTCCTTTGCGGGCGGATACTCCAAGAAGCGGGCGAGTGTTACATGGTGGGTATCAAATAAACCCGCATCAGACCATAGTAGCGAAATAAAAGCGGCAACGCGAGCTTAGTTCTTGGGCAGCCGCTCTGATGTTGGCGTGGGTTTGCACAGTCACTGCGAAATCGCCGAAGTATGCTGACATACGCCATCCGGAGTTCGTGCGATTTCCCCGTATGGGGGTCGAAGTTGCTGCGTCGATCCGTCCAGAATCCACGCGTCGACACGGCCGGGGGGGGGCGAGACCACGCCCCCGAGGCGGTGCTCACGGGCGAGGTGCCGCCCCCGGGTCCAGGCCAGAATGTGGGCAAGGAGGTCGCGTGTCGGCCAGGCACAGAAGATTCACAGTCGGCGCTAGCGGTATGCGGTCGGCCAGCGTCTAGACTCTCGCTGACCGGTTTGCCTGAGAGAGCTGACATTAGGGGCGCCTGACAAGCACCCGTGCGTCCCTTGGGCAGCTCCTCGTCGCGTTGGGATATTTGCCAGACCAACTGAGAGGAAACATGACGCGCGTCCGTCGCCTTGAAATTTGCAATTTCCGTTCGATACAGACGCTCGATTGGACACCGTCCAACGGCGTGAACTGCCTAATTGGCCCGGGTGATAGTGGCAAGTCGACCATCCTCGATGCCATCGACCTGTGCCTTGGAGCGCGAAGGAGCGCACCTTTCGGCGACACGGATTTCTTCAACCTGGACGTCACCCGGACCATCGTGATTGCGGTCACGCTCGGAGCACTACCCGACGCGCTGAAGAACATAGACACCTACGGAGAGTTTCTTCGCGGATTTGACCTCGGCACAGGGCTGCTCGAAGACGAGCCGCGCGCAGGTCTAGAAACGGTTCTGACGCTGAAGCTTGAGGTTCAGGGCGACCTCGAGCCGAGTTGGACGCTCCATTCCGACCGAGCCGCGCACCAGCAACTGGAACGGTCTTTGGCTTGGAAGGACCGCAGCCTCCTGACGCCGGCCCGAATCGGCACCTACGCAAACACGAACCTTTCGTGGGCGAGGGGCTCGGTGTTGAATCGGCTCACGGAAGAGCGCGCGAACCTCGGCTCGGAACTCGCCGGCGCAGCACGCGCCGCCCGGGCCACCTTCGGCGCGCAGGCTGGGCCTCAACTTGCCCAGACCCTGCAAGTCGTCACCCAGACAGCTACCGGCTTGGGCGTAAGGGTCGGTGCGAGCGCTCAGGCGCTACTTGATGCGCATTCGGTGTCGATTGGAGATGGTGCTATCGCGCTCCACAGCGAGACCGGCATTCCTCTGCGGTCGCTGGGCACCGGTTCGGGCCGGCTCCTTGTCGCGGGGCTGCAAAGGGCCGCAGCGGCGGCCGCTACCGTCGCCCTAGTAGACGAAGTCGAGTATGGACTTGAGCCGCACCGGCTCATGCGACTGCTCGACTCGCTTGGTGCAAAAGACGCGAACCAGCCGCTGCAGGTCTTTATGACCACGCATTCACCGGTGACGCTCAGGGAACTCGCTGGCAACCAGCTTTTCGTCGTTCGCCAGCGTGAGGGCATCCACACGGCCACATGCGCCGGTACGGACGACGGCATCCAGGGCACCTTGCGCAAGGCGGCCGAGGCTTTCCTGTCCAAATCAGTCATCGTCTGCGAAGGTGCCAGTGAAGTCGGATTCGCTCGCGGGATGGACCAGTGGTGGGTCCAGTGCGGTGCGACGTCATTCCTAGCCCACGGCGGCTCATACGTGGACGCAGGCGGAGGAAGCCCTGACCAATGCTTCACACGAGGTGAGGCATTTCTCAAGTTGGGCTATCGCGTCCTCGTCTTCGTTGACGCGGACAAGCCTGTTTCAACCGTCGGGCTCGTCGAAAGATTCGTTGCGGCTGGCGGCCAGTACCTCACGTGGCGGCCTGGCTTGGCACTCGAGGATGAGCTATTCCGCCATTCCAGCAATGACGCGGTGCACGCGCTGCTGAATAAGGCGGATGAGATGGTCGGCCGCGAGCTCATGGCCGAGCACATCAGGTCGAAGTCGAACGGACAAGTCACCTTAGATGCCATAGAGGCCGAACGGCTGAATTGCGGCTACACACCTGCGAGCCGAGTATTGCTCGGACTTGCCGCCCGCAACAACAAAAACGGCTGGTTCAAGTCAGTGAGCGGTTTCCAGGAAGTCGCCAGGGACGTCGTCGGCCCACACATAGCGAGTGCCGACCCGGGCTTCGTCCAGATTACGAGCCAGCTCTGGGGGTGGACGAGTGCCGCCGCCTGAAATCGACGTTTTTCAGGCGCGCCTAGGCTCGGTTACCGCCCCAGCCGGTTGTGGCAAGACCCAACTCATCGCGGACGCGCTGAGTCAGCACTCCGACAATAAGCCAGTCTTGGTGCTAACGCACACCAACGCTGGAGTCACCGCTCTACGCGCCAGATTTCAGCGTGGCGGCGTCCCGAGCTCAGCGTACAGGGTGTCGACCATCGACGGCTTCGCGATGCGGCTAGCGGCCAAGTTTCCGCTCCGCACGGGCCTCGACGCGCGCGTTCTCGAACTGGTCAACCCGAATGCCGACTACCCTGCTATCCGAGGTGCCGTGCAAGGGCTCCTACAGGCAGGTCACATCAGTGACCCCATCGCCTCGACCTATTCGCGCTTGCTGGTGGACGAGTATCAGGACTGCAACACCGCACAGCACGCTATGGTCTGTTCCATCGCGCAGACACTGCCCACTTGCATACTTGGTGACCCGATGCAGGCGATATTCGGCTTCCGCGACCCACTGGTCCACTGGGAGGGTGAGGCTCAGGTTGCGTTCCCGCCCATCGGCACACTGCAGACCCCTTGGCGATGGCGACTCGCCGGCATGGATGCGCTGGGTGCTTGGCTACTTGAAGCCCGAGCATCATTGCTGGCGGGTCAGCCTGTGGACCTGCGCGGAGCGCCAGAGGGCGTGCAGTGGGTTCAACTGACCCAAGGCATGGAAGTGCAGCAGCGACTCGTGGCTGCCCGGACGGAGGCGCCAAACCGAGACGGCCGCGTTCTGGTGATTGGCGACTCCATGAATGTCAACGGTCGCCATCAACTCACCATGCAGACGCCGGGCGCCACTTCCGTCGAGGCGGTCGACCTGAAAGACCTGGTGAACTTCGCCCGCCGGTTCGACTTGGCCAGTCCCAACGCGCTGCGACACATTGCCGAGTTCGCGACTTCACTGATGACTGAGGTAAGGACTGCCAACTTACTCGCGCGCGTCGAAACCATACGAGGCGGCCGAGCCCGCATCCCCGCGACGCCCGCAGAAGGCGCAGCAGTGGCGTTCATGGCGGCTCCCAGCTACTCGACCTCGATTGACCTGCTCCAGTCCCTCGCTGACCAACGCGGTGCGCGTGTCTACCGACCCGAAGTGCTGCACTGCTGTATTTCAGCGCTGAGAGCAGCCGGGGGCGAAGGTGGGTTCATTGGCGCGGCGATTCAGACCCGCGAGCGAAACCGCCATCTGGGGCGCCCGCTGGGCCGGCGCGCCGTTGGAAGCACGCTTCTTCTGAAAGGGCTGGAGGCCGATGTCGCGGTCATTCTTGAGCCCGAGCGCATGACTGCGCAACATCTCTACGTGGCTCTCACGCGAGGCGCAAGGCGAGTCGTGGTTTGCTCGTCGACGCCTTTGCTAACGCCCGCCACGAGCCGCTAGCGAACGTTCCTTCAAATACTGAGCTCGCCCTCAGTGGTGTTGTTCGGGCCCTCGACGACCGCTCCGCGCTCTGAATCGGACGTGCGCTACCGGACACTGAGCTTCTGCTCCCGTTGCCTAGCGGTCATCGGTGCCCGCGCAGTGAACGACGACAACGGGCCCATGCCGCCCGACAACCTGTGAACTGCAAGCGGATTCCTCTCGGGTCGTCGACGTCGCCGCTTCCGGTCCGCGCTGCACGCGCATCGGTTTGGTAGGCTCCAGGCCATGCATGAGGCGCCCCAGTGAGATATTCAGCCAAGCCGATCGAAGAATACGGGCGGGTCATTGATGGCGTGTACCGGGGCCCGAGCGAGTTGCCGGGGCTGAGGTCGGACCTTGAGGGATGGAATCTCGCCTATCTGTCCTTCAACTTCGACGCCAAGCCGGTGTGCCCGTTCCCCGAGTTCGGCGCCCTGGTCGCGCGCACGTTGCGCACGGACCTGACGACGGGGACTTCCCTTCCGCATGGCGTGCCCCTTCCCCGGCAACTGTCGATCAGGCCGTTCTTGCGGCAGCCGCCGCGCGAGTTTGTCACGACGATGCTCACGCACCCGATTGTCCGCAAGCTCCCCCTCTACAAGGGATTCGGCGAGGGCTGGTTGAGGACCATCTTCGAGCGTAGCTGGATTGGGGGAGAGGTGGCGGACGACGGCCGGGAGGAGGAGGCCGGTCTGCTGGAAATGCGTCGCCTGATGGACAGGCTTGCCAGGAAGGTGGAGTAGCCTTCCTAGCGATGGCAGCCGGTGGTCCCGGCCCATGGGGATTTACCTTACTGGCTCACCTCGGCCGGATTGCTCGCGTGTTCGGTTCGGTTGTGCGTGGCTCGGACACCGGCGACGAGATGGCCCAGGATGCTGTGACCCGGACTTCCACTTGGACAAGCCCGCTTTGGCCGCTTCAACCTCGCGGCCGCTCTGCGGGATCACTTTCCAACTCGGGCACTTAGGACAATGCCCCGCGCACGTTGATCCGCGTGACCTGTGCAAGCACCGCCGCCTCTTCTGTTATGTCGGTTCGGGAAAAAGGATCGCTGCGAGTGCGATCGGCACTGTCTCTCCACCGAGCATTCGCGTCTGGAGGTTGTTACGGCCTGGCTCGTCGAGCTGTAGCAGCCCCCAATTGATGAAGCGCGCGCCGGCGCTGGTGAGCCCCAGGTAGTTCGGCCAGACTTCGTATCGGACGGCGTGATAGCCCGCGCCACGGACATATTCCGGATGGAGCTTGTTGCGCTCGGTGATCCAGGCCCGGCAGTCCCGTTCAGGTTGCTTGGAGTTGGCTCGGTTGAACTCCTTGGCGCAATGTGCTTCCTCGTGGTCCATTGCACGCCAGACGATATCCGGCGGTTCTTGCATGGCCTCGCCGATCCGGTTGCGCGCGACTTCATCGATCAGTTGTTTTCCAGTAGCCATCTCAGAACAAGTTCCACAAATTGCTCTCGTGAGCGGGCGACGCCGGTGAGCCATCCGGCCGCCTCGGCGTCGTTCAAAAATTCCTGTTGCTCGTCGCTCACAGTGCCGGCGTGGGACTTCACCTCGATCGCGAGTCCGTTGAAGCGGCCGTGGGGACTTGGAAAGGGGTGGATCCAGTCGCTGGCGCCCTTTCGAACGCCCATGGCGCGCATCTTCCCGGCCTCGCCGCGGCTTCGTTTCCCGCCGTTGGGCACGTGCATGAGCCAGCGTAAGGTTGGGAAGAGAGCCTCCTGCTCGAAGACCCAGTCCGCGCAGTCGCGGTGGATCCTCTCCTCGCTCGGGTGGCCACTGGCCAGCGTATCGGAGAAGCGCTTCGAGCTGGCCGGCTTGGCCGACAGGGCGCCACCTCGGGTGCGACCCTTCGCCGCTCTACCTGGCGAAGCGGCCAGTACCTGGGCGGCATCGAGGGCAGCGGGTGCCCCGATCGGGGGAAGACCCATCTCGCTGCGATAGCGCTCGACACTCCAGCGCTCGAACTTCCTCGGCTTCAGCGGCAAGGGAGCAGTCGCGACCGATGTCTGCCTTGTGCTCAACGGGTCGGCTTCCACGGGTTGGCGGGCGCCGGCACCTTGAAGTCGCGGCCCTTGAACTGGGCGACCAGGTCGTTGTCATCGAGCCAGGCCTGGACCGCGCCGGCGGTGATCGAATCCATGCTGACCCGGTGCGCGGTGCTCGCGGCCACGCGGCCATCCTCAAGCTTGAGGTCCACCGAGACCTTCAGGGTGTCGAGCGCAAGCAGGCGTTTCGGAAGATCGACCGAATGCACGCGGATGTTTCCGGATCGCAACGCGCGAATCAGGAATGCCGCACCAATGAGCGCGCCACCGAACCCACATGCGGACGCAGCGGCGAACAGGACGATGACTGGCGCGTAAGGCCCCACGTCACCCTCGCGGCGCGTCGCGGCGCTCTTCGTCGGATGGAGTCTCGGCCTGTCCGGCGGATTCGGCGTGGAGCTCCTGCAGCGTTGCCAGCATGGCCGCCCCCGCTTTGAAGCGCCTCTCGCGCTCCTGCGGTGACATGGGGGTGTTGCCGATGGTGAGACCCTCGGGAGCCTGGTGACTGATCAGCTGGAGGGTCTTGCGGTTCCAGACGGCGAAGGCGAACGAGTACTTGGTGACGACCTGAACGGCGCCCAGCTCGACGAGCCGGTGGGGGTAGCCATCGCTGTCGAAGAGGGGTAGCGCCCAGTCGACCGCCTCTCCCTTCGTTGTCGGCTGGTACGAAGCGGCAACGACTTCTGCATTGGGCCGGGCCGGGTCGGCAGGTGCGTCGCCGGGGCGCCGGACCTCCCTTGAGTCATCGCGCTGGAGGTGCTGCAGTGCGTCCTGGACCAGGCCGCGAACATGATCACCGCCCCACTGGAAGCCGTTCCACGCGGCGTCGATGTGGGCCTCGACGTACCCGGTACCCACTCGCTCGAGAAGGTGTCCGCTGGTGTCCTGCGGGAGTCCCTTAAAGAGCGTGTCCCGAAGGGTCGCCTCGAAGGTCTGGCGCAAAGCCTCGATCTTGGGCGTCGGGAGCTTGCGAACATCGATGTTCAAGGATGACATGGAGATCTTGATCGGTGATGGGTGGTGAATGGGGTTGTGCGCTCAGGTGGGCGCCGCAGCTGTCGGGCCCGGCATGGAGACGGACGCGGCCTTCATCGTCTTGCGGCAGGTGAGGTAGCCCCGGATCGATGTCCAGAAAAAGAAGCCGTTCTGCAGGGCCACACCCCACATGGGCGACGCGGCCGCGGTGAGCGCCCAGGCAATCCAGGCGACGTTCGACACGAGCCAGCACAGCCAACCCAGGTAGGACCAGCGGTCATAGCGCGCAACGAGGAGGCTGCCGGGAATGCTGATGGCGGCGCAGACCAGATCCATGGTGATGGTGACGTTGAACAGGTTCATGAGTGACTCGCTGTGTCGGATTGGCGCACCCCAAACTCGGAATGCATCCATGGCTTTTGATTCTCGGATGAATCAAAACATTTGTGAGAAGTTTAATAGTTCGAATGAGAATAGCGCTACGCACAAAAGAAAAATGTTCGCCATGCAAAGCAATCCACTCAAGGCCTTCCTCGGCCAATCTGACCTCGAAGAGAACTCGGGCGCGACCAGCCAGGTGGTGCACTGCATCGCGATCGATCCGCGCACCCCCCAGATGTCCGCATGCTGGTTCCCGGATGTCGAGTCGGCGGACCGCGCCTTCCTGAAGATGTCCAACTCGCAGGCGATGGACAGCCGTACGCTCGAGCGCTTCAAGCTTGCAGTGCCGGGCAGCCTGCGCCGCGAGCTGATCGATCAGGTGGTGTTGACGGCTGTGGCGTGGGAGTCGTATCTGCCGATCGTGCGTCGCAGCGGGGAGCGCCGTGCCGCGAACGACTCGGAGCTGGCTCCACTGGGCAGCTACGAGCTGGACTGGCCAAATGACGCAGACCCAGAGGTGGGAATTCGGCCGAGAGGGTGACCTGGCGCCGCGTGGCGACGCTCTCGGATCACACTGAGGGCCCGATTTTTTCCCGGATGGCGCGGGCTGTGAATGTCGTCTTCATCCCCAGTTGGTCGGACACGTCGGCGTCGGTCATGCCGTTGTGAATGAGCCGCGCCGCGAAGGCGTTGCGCACGAACTGCGGGCCGTGGAAGGCCGCCTGGTGCCCGAGCGCTTCGAGGGTTCGCTTCACGCAACTGGTCACCACGCGCTCGGCGAGGTCCGGCGCCACGGGACTGCAGGCCGAGCCGAGTCCACCGCCGACCAAGTCGTGCGCATAGACCCTGTCTGCCTGGCCGAGAAAGAGGCGGTTCGACGTCCTGGAGCTTTCGCCCTGATCGCGCCGCAGGCGAACCACCTTGAGTCCACTGCGAATCTCAACCCAACGCTTGAGCGCGGTGGCCAGGTGCCGGCGCCCGATCAGCGTGCGCGAGACGACCTGGCGATGCCCGGGTGAGCGGATCACCACGGTGCCGTCTTCCGTGAACGTGAGGTTGCGGGGAATGAGCTTGCAGATCTCGGACAGCTTCAGGCCGCACTCGGCCACGATCAGTCGAAGCGCGAGGTTGCGCGCCGGCGTCCAGCCGCGCGGTAGCTCGCGTCGCTCCTCGACGTACATGGTTGCCGCCATCTTTTCGTAGGCTGCCAGGAAGGTCGGCCCGGGCGGCAGAGGCGGATCGGTCTCGAACCGGGTCTCCGGTTTGCGCCGTTTCTGCTCGAGCACCACGGCGGCTGGGTTTGAGCGAATCACGCCGGTCGCGTGCAGGTGGGTGAAGACCCGGTTGATCTCTGCGAGGTAGGTGCGCATCGTGCGCACGCTGGCGGGCTCGTTCCTGCGGCCACGCAGCGAGTCGAGGAATGACTCGATGTGGGCCTGTTTGACCTGGTCGAGCTTCAGCGAGTTGGCAGCCAGCCAGCGGCAGAACTTGCCCCAGAAGGACTGGTAGAGGTTGTTGCTGTGGTCCGTGTAGAGCGGGGCATCGTCCGTGCTCTCGTCCTCGGCGCGCTTCCAGCTCAGTGTCGAGCGCCACTCCTTGTGAGCCTGGAGCGGGTTTTGCAGCCAGGGGAGGCTGCGCGCGGCGGAGACAACGATGGTGCGGGCCATAGACACCTGAGGATAAAGGGCGTCAGCTCTCATGCCTCTGGAAGCCGTCTTTCGACGTTGCCGCGGCGCATCATGCACCGTTATGGATATCGGACCGGCCGCGCGGAATCGCAGATCCAGACCGCACGAGCGAGCGCAATCCCGGTGACTTCGACCCCTCAGCGAATACGTGTCGCGGATACCGTCTCTTTTTCGTCTGTATTGATCAACTTGTCGTCGCAGGCAACGATGTCATCGGAGGACGTCCAGCCGGCAGAAGTTGAGCTGTCATCGGCGTCGATCTCCCAGACCGAACCATCCTCAAGAATCACGATCTCGCCGTCATCGGATACGGTATCGATCCAGTGCCCGGGTTCGCATCTTGGTGAGATGCCTCTTCGAAGGCGCGATCGGCTCGGATCGGCGCGGCCCGCAACTGTCCAGATTGGCGCGCCCGGTGCAACAGAATACGACGGGACCCGGTTCTGCCGGCAATCAAATCGTCCCTTGACGATCGCGTTGTAGAAGCGGCCCATCGATTCGGCGGCAAGCCAGTCGTTGACTATCCCCGCGGGGACCTCGCAGTAGTGGTAGTAGGTGCCCGTGAGGTTGACCACGACGTATTGCTCCTTCGCGTCGTAGCAGAGCCGCTTGACGAGTGTGCTGCGTTCTATCCAATCGCAATGGAATGGGGTCAGGTCGACCAAGCCGCGGTACTTCACCCACACGGCATCGGCGTGAGCGTGGGCCGTCCATACCATGAAGGCGAGCGGGATGGCTCCGAACGACAGGACTCTACTGAAGGAATGACGCATGGCGAAGACTCGTGAGACGAATCCTGGAGCGGTCAGGAGATGCGGGTGATCGTCACGCCGATCGAGCCGTGGTTGTTGAAATAGAAGCCGAACGCGTCATTGGCGAACAGCTGCAGCTCCGGTTCCGCTTCGACGCTGTGGCTTTCGTATGTCCACACCTTGCGCATTCCCACCGGGAACAGGTGGGCATCGGACCTGCCGACTGCTCCAACGAGTTCAAACCACAGGCCTTCTTGGCAACGAAGGAGCCCCTGGAATACCTGCTGTGCCAGGACCGGGTCTGGATTGCCGGCTGCGGTAGAGGGAATTGCGCTATCGGTCCATTCACTTTGATCCGCGGCAATCTCATAGGCGGCGCCTGAGTCGAGGAGGACGCCGGTTCCGAAGTAGTGCTCCTCGCTGGGGACCTGCAGTGGTCCGACGATTTGGCCGACGCTGAGATGGGCTGGCATGAAAACCTCCGGCTGTAGGGCCGCATTTCAACCGATCGGCAAACGAATTGGAAGCGCGGCCGGCCTCGTCTGGCCCGGCTGTCGGCCTAGCCCCTCGGGCTTTGCACGAGCGCCTCGTCGTCCCCTCCAGCCCGGGCCTGTGGCTCCACCACCTCGTGGATAAACGCGAACTTCGACAGGGGGAAATCGGGCTTGGCAATCTGCTGCCACCCTTCGGGGCTGCAGCATGGCTCGAATCCGCGAGGGCCGCCCATCGGGGGCGACTCTCGGCCGATGCGATCTCCGTTGCGCGCGTAGAGAACGATATCGAGGGAGCCGTCCGCGTGCGCATAGCGAACGCGCCCCATTCGCTTGTCGTCGGCAACCCATGTCCCGGCCTGGAACGGCGGCGCCGATGGTGGCGTAGTTGAGGGCGCGTTGCGGGCTGGGTCGGCTGCCGTGGTCATGGACTGGCGGATGCGCATTCCAATGCCGACTTGCTCAACGGCGGACGGCCAGTCCCCTCTGAACTTCACGATGGTGCCGGGAAACTGGTCGGCGTTCGCCCACTCTGGATGATCGTCCACCAGGAAGTCCCGTGGCTTGCCAACGCACCCCTTGTCCGGCGAGATGATCACGCGCTCGTGCAGCTCGGGAAAGTGCTTCGCGATCCAGAGGAGCTTCTCGGTGGCGGCATAGGGGTTGCTGCCGGGGATCTTGGTGAGGCCGAAGATCTCCAGCCCCATCTGGCCGAAGGCGTGCAGGGCCTCCTTGGCGCCGTTGATCACGTCGAGGGCCTCATAGGCCCCGCGCTTGACCTTCAGCTCGGCCGGGGTGATGCCGTGCGCACGCAGCGCGCCTTCAAAGTCCGCGATGACGCCGTCCATGTCGACGTAGACACGGGGGCGGTCTGGATAGGTTCGCACTCCCATATCAGAGGTCGTTGCGCTCAGCGTCGAGCAGCACTCGGGACAGGCGAACGCCGAGCGCCTCGCAGACGCCGGCGGCCTTGGGGAAGGTTGCCTTCTGGCCGTTCTCCATCTCGGAGAGGGATGACACGGAGAACCCCGTCTTGATGGCCAGGTCCTGCAGCGTGAGTGCATTGGCGAGTCGGTGCTCCTTCAGGCGGGCGCCGAAGCGCACGGCATCGAAGCCGCCTGGCGCGTGTTCGTTCTGGGAGAGGGGTGTGGCGCCTTTGGGGCGCGGGTTTCGAACCATGGTGTTCGCCCTCAGATCTGGCTGCGCAGCGCGCGCGCGATCTCGGGCCAGGATGCGCCCATGAAATCGTGCACGTCCACGGCATAAGCGCGCCATTGGCGGGTGAGCTTTGCCTTGACTGCGATTTGTGGGCCCTGGCTTGCGAAGAGGTCCATGCCTGCCCAGGCCAGCACGGTGCGCGGCAGCAGCAGGCTCTCGCCCAGGTAGCTTGCCCCGTCGGTCTGAAGCGCAGGCATCTTCGGGTGGAGCCTGCGGTGCACCTCGCACAGCACGCCCAAGGCGGAGTGCCGACCGTTGCGGTCCTTCAGGCGGCGCGCACCGCGCTTGTACTTGCCGGATTCGAGGGCGTCGGCCCAGAGCGCGGCGATCTCTGCTTTCATCTGGGTGCCGGCCTCGGGGACGCCGGCGTTGCGCACGCTCGAGCAATTCAGCGAGCGCATGGCCGGGGTGATGTCAGTGGCAGGGTGCCGGTGCAAGCCTGGGCGTTCGCGCCGGGCCGGCGGCATTCCGTCCAGGCGGCGAATCGTGCAGGACGAGTCGGTCGTGCCGGCATCCGAGGAGAACGCCGCTGGGACACCGAAGTTGCGCCCGAAGAAGTGGCGTGAGAGGAGGTCGGCAGCGGTGCTCAATTCAGATGTCCCATTTGCGTGGATTGAAAGGGTGGGCGGTCGTCGTTGCTGGCGCAGGATCCGAACCTGCCGAATCGCCCCTGTTTGAGGCCCTCGTCATAAGCGCGCAGTGCCGCGACGACGACCAGGATGGGCGTGCCGACCCAAAGGCTTGCGCTCACGAACGACCAGGCCGCGTCACAGGCGGCCACGAGGCTCAGCAGGTGGTACGCGACCCAGGGGCTCAGGGCAACGATGGCGATGAATTTCCTCATGGAATGCTTTCTCCCCGCGGGCTATCCGCGCGGGTGATGAGCCGCCAGCTCGGACGGATGACGGCGGGGCTTGCGAGTGGCAGGCGCCTGCTCGGGCGCCGGCATGCTCGCGATCGGGATGGAATAGAGGCACTGGCCAGCGTGCGACCAGAGGTCGAACGTGTACTGGAGCCATTTCGTGCGACGTTCGAGCACGACGCCGGGCAGCTGCTCGGCGCAGGCGGCGGCAAGCTCCTCGAAGGTGATCGGTCTGTCCTTGCCCGAGACCAGGAATTCCACCATCCCCTGGTTGACCTTCGCGTGGATGGCAAAGCATCGGGAGCGCGGTGCGGGGTTTGTGGAGGAGGGGAGATCGGCCGAGTCATCCAGGTGGAGGACGCCCTGCGCCGAGGAGGTGATGGCGCGGGGCTTACGGGCCTTACGGGCGCTGCGTGCGTCGTGGTCATCCATCGAATCGGCCTCGTCGGCAATCCGATGAATGGTGGAAACTCGGGCGTCCTGGATGGAGGCCCCGTGCTGGCCCACGCGCGTCATTGCTGATCCCTTTGCTCAGCGCCCTGAGAAGCGGCAAGGGTGAGCGATGCGCGCGCTTGCCACATCGCCCAAGCGGATTGGGTCCAAATTTCACGATATTCGCCGTCTTCGTAGCAGTCACCTACCTGCCAACCAGTGCGGGCCATGGCCGCCTCGAAGGCTTCGCGCTCAGCCGGGCCGCCTGCGTCCTGCTCATTCGCTACCGGCTCACCCGGAGGCTGCACACTGTTCGCCCCAGAATAAGTACCTTGCCCATAGCATTCGGCGCAAGGCCCTCCGCTCGCCGTGCCACCTTGCCCAGAGCAGGCTTGGCACCTGTCGGCGTCCGGCTCGCCTTTGGCGCCAACGGTGTGCCCATTTTCGGGCGCGTGCTTCTCGTTTGGCGCAGCAAGGGCGAGCACTGCGCGCAGATGTGGAACTGGCTCGGTCCATGCGACAGCCCTCCGGTCCACGAGTGCGCCGCGCACGATGGCCTCGCAGAACCAGTCGTCCGGATCTTTGCTATGGGGGCCGTTCAGTGCGCACCGGGCCAAATCGTCCGGGGTCGCGTCGCGCACGGTGAGTGAGGATCCGCCGGCGACATCGACATACCAGCCGCGCTGGCCCTCGGGGATGTCCCGCTTCATTTCGGCGCGGGACTTCAACCTCACGCGATAGACGGGGACATACGCGGCGTGCGCATCCTTGGCCGCTTGCATGACGGCGCTTCCGCATTGGTGGTGACGCGAGCCGAAACGCACGGGGTCGCCGCAGACCGTGCAGTGGTTGCGCACGCCCTCATCGGCAGCGACGGTGGGGGCGGTGGCGCTCAAGTGGATCGTTCCGGCAAGCATTGTTTTCCTGGTCGATGTGATTCGGTCGAACAGCACCTCGCGCATGGAGGCGGGGGATAAGCGGCGGCCACATGTGGCCAAAAGATGCGAGATGCGGTGTTCGCGTAAATAGTATCCCACTGGCAAATAAACGCGCAAGGTTTCGTGAGAAGGTGGCAGACTCGAGCCCAGTGAAGCGCGCCGCATCAGCCGGCCATCAAGCCCAGAGCGGTCCTTGGGGCCAGGACAGCCCGAACTAGGGGCGCTGCGGTATATCATGAGCGTGCGACCCACCACCCATCCTCCGGCTCTCTTGGCCACTTCCCCGTGCGGACCCGCTCCCACCGGAACCTGCCATCGCACGGTCAGTCCCCCGCCGGACATGTCACCTGGTGAACCTGCCGCTTGCCGGACGTGTCTCGCCGGACGTGTCCAGACACTCCTCAATCCGATCTGGTCCCAGTCCCATCCGGACTCGATCCCCTGGTCGGCTTGTCCCTGTGGAGCCGTCTCCAATGGAGCGAGTTCTGACGGGAGATGGCCCAGGTGGAGATATCCCCGGGCAGCGGGGCGAGGTTCAATCCCGAGGGAGCGTGATCCGAGGAGGGCTTGTCCCGAATGGGGCTCCTCTCGAATGGAGCATGTCCCAACAACGCCACACCTGGCGAGCGTGGCCGGGTAGGGGTTCACCGCCTGGCGTTCTGGTACCGGCAGTGGTGATCGGGCTGGGTGATGAACGGCGGGGCGCTGGATCCGGACGGTGCCAGTTCAGGCGCGGGAGTGAACGCCGGCGGGACAGATCCGGAAGGAATCAAAGTCCCGTGGGGCGATGTCCCCGAAGGGATGTTGCTCGGCGGGGGCGAGTCTTGCGGGGAATGGTTCGGGTGGAAGCCAGGGTGTCACGGGGCGAGGCCGTGAGGAGGGGGCGTGCTGGGAGGGCGGTTCTTCATGATATACCGCAGTTTCATGGTTCCGTGCAGAATTTTTCAGGCAAGGGACGATGCCCTGCTCCGGCCCCTGGAGGTGGCGCCGTCCAGGCGCTGGGCCATCTCCTTTGCCGCACGCAGCTCGGCGTAGGCGACGATCGAGCGCCAGCGTTGCTGAAGGAATTCGATGTAGTCCTGGGGCTTCCAGGGGGTGCCCGCAGGCGTACGCGCATGGCCATACAGCCCGATGGCCCAACCGTCCGTCAGCTCGACCACCGCCGTGCGGCCATCGGCCAGGACGCCGACATCCAGCGCGAAAGGGTGGGCATTGCCGCGAGCCTCCAGCGCAGTCACCGTGGCGCTGATCGCGTTGAGCACCACCTCGTGCGCGGGCTCCGGCGCATCGTCCGAGCCATCGGCGTCGTAGCGCGCACGAGCCAGGATCCGGCCGGCCGCGTCCACGTAGTAGCGCCACTCGCACACGAACTCCACCACGTCACAGAGCCAGACCCGGGTGCTGGGCTTCAGCCTGGCGATCGCCGCGAGTTGCTCGGCCTGGTACTCCGAGGCCCCAGAGGCCCTGGCGCCCCGGCGGGGGTCGTAGACAAAGCCGGAGAAGGCCTTGGTGGCCACCGGCTTCACGAAGATCGGTTCCTTCAGGGCCTTCAGCTCATACAGAACACCCTCGCGGACCTCCCGGCGCAGGTAGTCCGCCACGGATTGGTAGCCCATGGGTTCCGGCTCGGGCAGACCCCGCACCCCCATCACCGCGCGCACGAACTCGACCGTGCCGACCGGAAGGATCTCGCCCATATAGGCCGCCAAGGTCGCCCGCGCCTGCCCGTTCGCCTCGAGATCCTTCAGGCCGAGGCGCCGGGTCGGCATGCCGGTCAACGTCGCCGCAAGTAGCGCCGCGCGGACCTCAGTCGTCGATTCAGCCTGCAGCACCGCCAGCACGGGCGATCCAGCCGCGGACGAAACACCCGCGTTGACGTTGCCGAGACGGTTTCGTTGCATGGTTCTCATGCCTTAGCCTTGCGGAAATCTTTGTTTGTGTGAGAGCATTTCCGCGAATAATAAAAGAAAGCAACCGCGATCCGTCCAACTTTCTGAGATTCAGCTTGAACTCTGCGACAACGACGCCACAACACGCCTCTTCGGGCGCCGTCCAAAAGGACGATTCCGCCGATGGCGGCCCGGCCACCCCCGGCTCATGGGAGGCCTTCGAGGTCCTCTGCGCCCAGTTTCCGCGCGCCGCTGATGCTGCCGGCGCTGATCGGGATCGTGATGAAGAAGGAGACCGAACGGGAACCAGTCCTCGCGCGGGAGAAATCCGAGATCGACTCCATGGGGCGCGCCCCACGAGCGAGGTCCGAGCGGATACCGCCGCACCAGCCCCGCGCACGGGCCCAGGGCTCTTCATCTCCTTCGAGGGGATCGACGGGGCCGGGAAGTCGAGCCACATCCAAGCCCTGGCCGACGCCTTCGTGGCAGCGGGCCAATCGGTCCTGGTCACCCGGGAGCCCGGCGGCACGCCGTTGGCCGAGCAGCTGCGCACGATGATCCTCACGCAGGCGATGGACCCGCTCACCGAGACCTTGCTGTGCTTCGCGGCCCGTCGCGACCACATCCAGGCCGTCATCGCGCCGGCGCTGGCCGCCGACCAGGTCGTGATCTGCGACCGCTTCACGGACAGCACCTTCGCCTATCAGGGTGGCGGTCGAGGCTTTGCCCAAGCAACCCTCAGGGCGTTGGAGGCGATGGTCCAGGACAGCGGGATGATCGCCGCCGCGGGCCGCGCCCCGAGAGAGGGTCCGCGCGGGGCTCTGCTCGAGCCGGACATCACCTTCCTCTTCATCCTCGATCCGGCCATCGCTGCGGAGCGACTTGCCGGCGCGCGCCTGCCAGACAAGTTCGAGAGGCAACCCACGGCGTTCTTTCAGGCCGTGAGCGACGGGTACCTGTCCCGCCAACTCGGCGACCCGGGCCGTTTTGCGCTGATCGATGCGTCCCTGCCGCGCGAGAAGGTCTGGGAGGACGTCCTGTCGGTACTGAGCGTTCGGCAGCTGCTGGACGCCGAGGATGGCACCGCCGCCGCGCCGACACCGCAGGGAGGTTCGCGATGAATGCCGATTCGAACCTGATCGCCCACGCGAAACGGGGGGGCGCCACGGCGGCACGCATCCACCAACTCAAGACCGACCCGGAGGTCTTCCAGGCCGTCTGGGATGGCCGCAAGACCTTCGAGATCCGCTTCAACGATCGCGATTTCAAGGTCGGCGACTCGCTCTGCCTGCTGGAGACGCTGCACACGGGCGAGGAAATGCGCGCTGGCGCTCCGCTCGTTTACACAGACCGCACCATCTTGAAGGTCGTCGGTCACGTGATGGCGGGCTACGGGCTCGCGCCTGGCTGGTGCTGCCTCTCGTTCGAGCACGAGCAGTTGCCACGGGAATACGACGGCGCTGGTGCACAGCCAGGCGCTGAGGCGGTGCGACGAGTGAAAGCAGCGCTTGCGTTGTTTCCGATCAGCCTGGTCGGGCACGCGTTCCGGATCAATGACGGCCGATGAAGGACGAGAAATGACCCCACCAGCCACAACCCCCACCGGCGCGCGTGCCTACGAGCGCGACCAACTGCTGACAGCCGCGATCAAGTTCATCTCCGACCTCACGGGGATGAAACCGCCTCCGATTGAAGTCGCGCCAGCGGCCGTGTTCGCGCCGTTCCATGCGTTCGTCGACGAGGTACAGGGCATCGTGAGTGAGTCCCGTGGTCCGGCCGGAGCGCTGGAAGAGCCGGCTACGGGCGACAGGCGCGGCGCTTGCGGGAGTCCGCGCGGCGCCTGTGGACTACCGTGTGAGCCGTGCAACCAGGATGCTGCACGCACAAAGGAGGGCCTCACAATTTCCGCATCCGCCACTCCCGCGAATGCGAGCGCAGGGCTGCCTCCGCCGGTCATCTACATCGATGCGACCGGAGAGCTCGTGAGCCGCGTGAGCGGGGAGCAGGTCGAGTCCGTGCTCGGCCCGGTGGTGGACGACATCCGTGCAAGGATGGCTCGGCAGGCAGCCAGCGCGAACCACTACGCCGGCGAGGGCCCGATCAGCGCCCTCTATAGGATCAGGTACTTTGCGTCCACTCTGGCCGAGGCCCAGACCATCGCCGGCGACGCGATGGACACGGCGCGCCAGCGCACCGCGGCCGCGCGCAAGGCCGAACCGGCCCCACAGGCATCGGTCCTGCCGAGCGAGCCGCTCTGGGATCGCAAGGGCAACGTGAATCACGCAGCGGTCGACCGCCTGGGCGCAGCCCAACGTGCCGCGGCTGCCTCGGTTGCCAGCTCGCAGCCGATCGCCTCCGCAATGGCAGCGCCCGGCACTTGGGTGTGCAACGGAGAACGCGTCGCCAAAGTGCGGGCGGCCCACGCGCCGGACGAGTTCGACCCGGCTGGCTTCTATGACCTGGTGCTCCATGCCAGGGACGGCAAGCGCATAGGCCGCGAGTCCCCAGCCATGGACGGCCCGCGCGGGTATGAGCCTTTCTGTACCGCCCGGGTCTGGCGCTCGATCGAAGCGCCCCGTTTCCCGCTTCCGAGATACGGCGAACTTGATGGCCACGTGCAGTTCACGGACGCGCAGACGGACTCACCGGACTCCGCCGGAGAGTCCGCCGAGAGCGGTGACCCCGGCGACCAGGACAGCGCACGGGAGGCGCCCCGCACATGAGGCTCACGAAGAAGCAGCTCGAGCTGTTCGACGCGATGAAGGCCGGTGTCTTGGTCCGCAGGGTGCGCACGCGCGAGACTGGCTCGTTCTGCTATCGGGTCGACACCCAGAAACCCTGCACCGCGGCCGTGCACGCCCTCGCCAGGAAGGGCCTCGCCAAAGAAGAAGTGCGTGGCGGAGTCGTCTTTGTACCCACCGGACTGGAGCCCAGGGAATGAATGCAGTGGATGCGACGCTCCCGATGCAGAGTAAGCGTCCCAGCTCACCGAAGGCTCACGTCAATGCAATGCTTCCCGGTCGGGGAGCGAAGCGCTACCGGATGATTGGAGGCGGCGCCGTGATCCATCAGGTCGAGCTCGCAGGAGGCCAGATCATCGGCAGGGGCACGACACCAAGGGAAGCCTGGGGACAAGCCCAAGCCTGGGCTGAGCGGAACGCCGCGCCGAAGCGATGAACGCGACCGATGGCGCGCCGCGCCCGAGCGTCACGTTCCGGCCGGCCATCTTCTCCGGCTACCGCACAGGCGCCGTGGACATCAGCCTGATGAAGCGCCGTGTCATCAGCATCCCAACTCAGCTCGGCTGCCGGATCGGCTGCAGCTTCTGCGTGTCCGGCGACGTGCCGCTTGTGCGCAACCTGACCGCCCCCGAGATGCTCCACCTGGTGCACGAGTCGCTGCGCGCTGCGCCGCCCGACGGCAGGCCGATTGAGCTGTCCTTCACCGGCGAGGGTGAGCCATCCCTGAACTGGCGCCAGGCCGCCGCTGTGTGTCAGGCGCTGCCCGGCGTCAGTCCTGACTTCTCCTCGGTTCGGTACTGCTTCTCCGGGCTGGGCGCCGACCGCCTGCTCGCCAAGCTCGACGGTGGCCCATTCCAGACCAGGCTGCAGCTCTCACTGCACGCGGCGCGCCAAGGCGTCAGGGACCGACTCGTTCGCAACAGCTCGCCTCTGCCCGAGATCCTGGCCGCGCTTGAGCGCCATGCGCATCGCTTCGCGTCCGTCGAGCTCAACGTGGTGCTGCAGGACGGCGTGAATGACTCCGATGAGGACCTGCATGCGCTGGTGACCTGGGGCTCGCCGGCCTGGCCAATTCTGCTGAATCCACTCTTGCGTGATGGCGCCGAAGTGATGGCTGGGAGGGCCGCACACTTCGAGCGTGAGCTGCGCGCGGCTGCGCGCACGGTGCACCGTTACCAGCGGATCGGCGAGCGGATCTGCCGCGGGGGGATCTATCCCCTCATGGCAGCGAGACTGCATCCGATCCGAAGCGTTCAGTGACCTGCAGGCCGACGAATGGTTGCCACAAGGACATCGACCGCCGGGAGCCCCGAATCATCGGAAAGCGTGATGATCCGAACCGGGCGTGATCGCAGCATCTGAATCGACTCTGGCTGGGTTTGTTTCACCGATTTGCGCCTCCGAACGGCGTCGGCATCGGCCCGGCATTCGCCGGCGATCGTTCCGTGCGCTGTACCGCTGGAGCCCCGGCCGGTGGAACGTATGGGCTGGGCATTGCCTGCAGGTTCGGACCTGTATAGACCGATGGCGGCGGGGGGCTCGCGGGCGCCGCCGGCGGCGGGGCCTCCTCGGCGGCCGGCGGCTTGATCGGCGCTGTCGGCACGCCCACCACCTGCGGCGCTTCCTGCATCGGCCCGCTCAACAGCATGCCGGCTCCGGCCGCGGCGGCTTTGTCATCGCTCACCATCCAGGAGCCGGTATTGGGCACCTTGGTGAGGCTGATGCGCTCGCCGGACTCCCAGGTGCAGTTGAACTGGATTGGCGGCGGGGTGGAGCCTGTTGGCGCAAAGGCGTCGACGTCCGGCTCACGCCAATCATCGCAACCACGCAGCCGCTGCCGGTGCGCGAACTCGTTGATCTCGGCGTACTTTCCGGGGCTGAGTGTGGCCGGCAGGCCTGCCCCGATCAAGCGCCCCACGAACGCTGTCAGGAAGCGGGAATAGGCGGCCTGCGCCTCCTCGGAGGTCGGGGGTGCCGGGGGCTGCTCGGCAATCGCCGTCTGCACGGCGCCGGCCAGGAACACAACCGCCACGCTGAACGATCGGATCACGCGCACGAACGCTTCCTTGTCGAGTTCCTCGGATCGAAGACGCAATCTTGCGCGATCTGAATCGGCGGTGTCCAGTGCGCCAGCGCCAGGCGGGGACATGCCGGCCAAGCAGCGGGAGCAATGGTGGAAAGGGGGACCTGGCGGTGAATGTGGCGCATCCGGATCGACATTTCGCGCCGTCATCCTTGCGCGTTTTTATTTTGTGTCGATATTATGGTTCGGTTCATAAAATAGCGTCAACCACTCGCACCAGTCAACGTGCACCCCCGAAACGAAAGGTTTAGATGTCGAGCACCCCAGCCGCATACGACGGCAATCAGATCAAGGTTCTGCGCGGACTCGAAGCGGTGCGCAAGCGTCCCGGCATGTACATCGGGGACACGGCCAAAAAGGGCTTCCACCACATGGTGTGGGAGATCCTGGACAACAGCATTGACGAGCACTTGGGCGGACACTGCGACCGCATCGAGGTCCGGGTCCATACCGATGGATCCGTCTCGGTGAAGGACAACGGACGCGGAATCCCCGTGGACATCCACCCGGAGGAGAAGATCGCCACGGCCACCGTCGTCATGACCGTACTCCATGCCGGCGGGAAATTTGAAAATGAAACGGGGGAAAGCGCCTATAAGACCTCCGGCGGGCTGCATGGCGTTGGCGCATCGGTGGTGAACGCGCTGTCCACGCGCTTCGAAATGACCGTCGAGCGCGATGGCGGCCAATACTTCCAGGCCTTCGAGAACGGTGGAAACCCCGTCGAGAATCTCAAGCGCATCGGAAGCTCGAGCGGACACGGCACCCTGATCCGGTTCTGGCCCGACATGAGCATCTTCAAGCCCGAGGAAGGGGAGGGAGAACTGGTCTTCGAGCACGAGATCATTTCCCACTCGCTTTCCACCCGCGCTCACCTGAATCCGGGGTTGCTCATCAGCTACACCGATGAGCGCACGGGCATCGCCTCCGAGTGGAAGGCGGAGTCCTTCGCCGAGATCCTTGACGTCGTCGGCGTGAACCGGAATCCGCCGGTTCTGAACGCGCTTTCTTCGCAACAAAGGGTCGCCACGAAAGAAGGCGAAGTCGAGGTGATGATCGCGTTCCGTGTGCATGCCGAACGGCCCAGCACGATTGTGTCCTTCGCGAACGGCGTCTCAACTCCGAATGGCGGTAGTCACGACGCGGGCTTTCGCTCTGCGCTGCTTCGGGCGTATAACAAGTACGCGGACGACAACAAGCTCACGAAGGAGCCATTCATCGCCGAAGATGTCCGGGAGGGACTGATTGCGGCAGTCTCAGTTCGCCTCACCGAGCCTCGATTTTCGGGACAAACGAAGGATAAGCTGGCCAATACAGAATGTAACGGCGCGGTGTCGACCGTCACCTACCAGCTCCTCATGAAGTTCTTCGAGGAGAACCCGAAGGAAGCCAAGGCCGCGATCATGCGTGCGGACCGCGCCGCCCGAGCCCGCGCCGCGGCCGACAAGGCCCGAGACCAGGTCGAGCGCAAGAACCCGCTGTCGGTGGGGACCCTGCCCGGCAAGCTCGCCGACTGCCAGGAGACCGACCCCAGCTTGTGCGAGCTTTACCTGGTCGAAGGCGATTCCGCCGGCGGCTCGGCCAAGCAGGGGCGAGATCGCAAGACCCAGGCCATCCTGCCTCTGAAGGGCAAACCCCTGAACGTCCTGCGCCTGGATGACGTCGCAAAGGGGCTGAAGTCCGAGGAGATCGACAACATCGTGCAAGCCTTCGGCTGCGGAGCGGCCAGTGCCTTCGACCTTTCGAAGCTCCGGTACCACAAGATCATCCTGATGACTGATGCGGACGTGGACGGCGCCCACATCGTGACGCTGCTGCTCACCCTGATTCACAAGTACATGCCGGGGTTGATCGCCAACGGCCATGTCTATGTCGCCATGCCGCCCCTGTACAGGGTTCGCAAAGGCAAGGGTGAACCGATCTGGATTCGGGACGATGCGGCACTCGAAGGCTTCTTCGCTTCGCACGGCGGACGTGACGGCTATGAGGTTCAGCGCTTCAAGGGCCTGGGCGAAATGTCGGCTGAGCAACTGTGGGAGACCACGATGCGGCCGGACACCCGCACGCTCATGCAACTGCACTACGCCCCCGCCACCGAGACGGTGATCGGCTCGCTCGGCAGCGAGGGGGATGACACGATCCCCGTCGCCCTGCCCGAGGGCGCCGCCGAAGACGCTGTGTTCGAGTTGCTGATGGGCAATGAAGTCCCCCCGCGCCGCGCCTTCATCGAGGAGCGCGCGACCTATGCCCAGCTGGATGTCTGAGGGAGCAATGCGATGAGCGCCACGCCCGATACCTCGACACCTCACCCGGATGGGGCCAGCCTCGTGATCTACGACGCCGAGATGGGCGTTTTTCTCGGGTTCTGCCTGGGGCTCGCCTTCTGGTCGAACCTCGACCCGGTCGGCCAACCCGCCGCCCCGACCTTCACCTCACACAAAGAGGCGGAGTCCTTCCTGGACGCATGGGGCGACGGGCGGCCCGCCGGCGCGACCCTGGTCCCGGTGGTTGCGGACCAGAACGGCTACGCGAGCGTTGCCGCATGCGTGGCTGCAGGCCTGCCGGGCTGGGTGGACGAACAGACGCCGGTGGCGAATCAGCTTCCTCTCTGAATCACGTGCCCCGGGGTGAGCCTCCACAGCGTCACACGGGATCCATCGCGTCCGCAGGGACCCGAACCTTCAATCAATTGAATCACGCAACAACATGACCACGCTGATCCCGCAACTGATTTCGCCGCTGATGGAGCAAAGCTTCATCGACTACTCCATGAGCGTCATCACGGACCGCGCACTGCCGGACGTGCGCGACGGCTTGAAGCCCGTGCATCGGCGCATCCTCTTCGCGATGCACGACAGCGGAAACACACACAACAAGGCCTACCGCAAATCGGCGCGCACCGTCGGGGACGTGATCGGTAAGTATCACCCGCACGGCGATCAATCCGTCTACTCCGCGGCTGTTCGCATGGCGCAACCGTTCTCGATGGCGACGCCCCTGATCGATGGCCAAGGCAATTTCGGCTCCATCGACGGAGACATGCCCGCAGCCATGCGGTACACCGAAATCCGCTTGACCAAGATCTCCAGCGAGTTCTTCTCGGATCTCGCCAAGGAGACGATCACATGGAACCCCAACTACGACGGCACGGAGAAGGAGCCCTCGGTACTGACCGCGCCGTACCCGAATCTGCTGGTCAATGGCGTGGAGGGCATCGCGGTCGGCATGGCCTCGACCATTCCGCCGCACAACCTGCGCGCCGTGTGTTCGACCGCGCTGCTCCTGCTCGACAAGCCGGAGGCGAGCACAGCCGAGGTCGTCTCGGTGCTTCAGGCGCCGGACTTCCCGACCGCTGCGATCGTGCACGGACTGGACGGCTTTGCACAGGCCGTTGAATCCGGTCGCGGCCGCATCAAGATCCGGTCGCGCTGGCACGAAGAAGATCGCGGGCGCGGCGCCAAGGCGATCGTGATCGACGAGCTTCCGTACCAGGTCAACAAGGCCCGACTGGTCTCGACCATCGCGGAACTGGTGCGTGAGAAGAAGGTCGAGGGGATCGTGGACCTGCGTGACGAGAGCAACAAGGACGGCGTACGGGTCTGGATCGCGTTGCGCAAGGACGAGTCCGCCGAAGCCGTGTTCGCGGACCTCGCCTCCAAGACTGAGCTTGAGGTGGCGATCACCTACAACTGCGTCGTCCTGGACGGCGGCCGCCCCAGGCAGCTTGGCCTGAAGGACATCATCCTGAGGTGGGTCGCATTCCGTGAGGAGGTCGTGCTCGCGCGCCACGTGTTCGAGCGCAAGCAAGCAAAGGCGCGCCTGCACATCCTGGAGGCGTACATGGCCGCCCTGGGCATGCTCGACCAGGTCATCGCCCTGATCCGCGCTGCCGAGAACCCGACAGCGGCCAAGACGGGTCTGATGGCGCTGCTGTCCGTCGACGAACTGCAGGCCCAGGCAATCCTCGACCTTCGCCTGCAGAAGCTCACCGGGATGGAGCTCAACGGCATCCGCGCCGAACATGCCGAGGTGGTCGCCAAGATCGCCGGCCTGACAGAGATCATCGAGAGCCCCGAGCGCATTCGCGGCGTGATCCGCGAGGAGTTGGCCGACATCGCCGAGCGTTACGGCCAGGATCGCCGCACCGAGATCGGAGTCGGCATTTCCGACATCACCCGCGAAGACCTGATCCCGCGCGAGGACGTCCTGATCACGATGACACAGGGCGGCTACGTGAAGCGCCTGCCGGCGAACGCGCTGCGCAGCCAGAACCGCGGCACCCGCGGCAAGACGGCAATGGCGGTGGGCGACGACGACAGCATCAGCTTTATGCGCCAGAGTCACAGCCACGACAGCCTGATGGTCTTCGCCAAGAGCGGACAGGTCTACGGGATCAAGGCCTACCGGATTCCCGAAGGAACCTTGACCACAAAGGGCCGCCACATCCGCAACGTGATCGAGGGGCTGGACGAGGAGATCTCCGCCGTGCTCGCGCTACCGGAGAAGGATCCCGAGATCAGTGTGCTGACCGTCACGCGCAGCGGCCAGGTCAAGCGCACCGCGATCGAGGACTACGACAGCGCCACCCGAAAGGGCGGCATCCGTGGCGTCGGTCTCGACGATGGCGACCAGCTCGTCGGTGCCTTCACGGTGCGCGACCGCGACGACGTGATGCTCATCTCCGACTCCGGCAGCGCCATTCGCTTCGAGGCCTCGGATGTGCGTGTCATGGGCCGCACCGCTGGCGGCGTACGCGGCATCCGCCTCGCCCCAGGCGAATCGGTCGTCGGAGCGGCAATCGTTCCGAAGGCTGCATCGAAGGGTCTGCATCTCCTGTGCGTTGGCGAGAACGGCGTGGGCAAGCGCACTGCGGTGGACGAGTTTCCGGTGCAGGGCCGCGCCGGCGGCGGTGTGATCGCCTTCAAGGCGAACAACAAGACCGGGAAGCTGGTCACCGCGATGGGCGTGACCGAGGAGCAGGATCTGATCATGTTGGCCTCGAACGGCGTGAGCAATCGGGTCGCTGTGAAGGACATTCGCGAGACTGGCCGATCCGCCTCCGGGGTGATCCTCATGAGCATGGATGCCGGCCATCGCCTGGTGAGTGCGGCCACCGCGGTGCGGGACAACGAGCCGGAGACAGCAGAGCAGCCCGAAGCAGAAGGAGCCGCACCGTGAGCGCACAGCACAACTTGCTGACCGGCTCGGAGAAGGCCGAGATTCTGGACTGGGCCACTGCCTGCCAGTCGGCCTACCACATCGACAGCACGCCGGGTCACCGCTTCGGCGGCCTCGGCAGCAACCTCGCCGAGAACCGTGAGGGGCTGCTCGCGTGCGTCGAGGACATCCTCGCTGCGCGGCAACTCAACCAAATGCGCCCCATTCAGAGCCAATACGAAGACTACCTCCGCCATGTCGACACGCACGGCGTGCAGAAGGCCGATCGCACCGGTACTGGCACGAAGAGCGTGTTCGGCTACCAGATGCGCTTCGATCTGACCAAGGGCTTCCCCCTGGTCACCACGAAGAAGGTGCACATGCGCTCCATCATTCAGGAGCTGCTGTGGTTCCTCACCGGCTCGAGCAGCAACAACTGGCTCACGGATCGAGGAGTCACGATCTGGGACGAATGGGCGCGCGAGGACGGGGAACTTGGTCCGGTGTACGGCGTTCAGTGGCGCAGCTGGCCCACGCCGGACGGTGGCCACATCGACCAGATCAAGGATGTGATCGACACCCTCAAGAGCAACCCCGACTCGCGCCGGATCATCGTGAGCGCCTGGAACGTTGCGGACCTGTCGAAGATGGCGTTGATGCCCTGCCATGCCCTCTTTCAGTTCTACGTCGCGCCAGCGCAAGCGCCAGGGGAGCGAGGCAAGCTCAGCTGCCAGCTCTATCAAAGATCGGCAGACTCCTTCCTTGGGGTCCCGTTCAACATTGCGAGCTACGCGCTGCTCACCCACATGGTCGCGCAGCAGTGCGATCTCGATGTCCAGGACTTCGTCTGGACCGGTGGGGACTGCCACGTGTATTCGAATCACGCCGAGCAGGTGGCGCTGCAGCTCTCGCGGGCACCGTACCCGTTCCCGACGCTCGCGATCAAGCGCAAGCCCGCATCGATCTTCGACTATGAGCTCGAGGACTTCGAGATGGTTGGGTACCAGCACCACCCCGCGATCAAGGCGCCAGTGGCGGTGTGAAGCCAGAGACCTCGCGCCAGGTCGCCGCCCTGTTCGCCGGCGAATTCGCCCGCCTCAAGGACTTGGAGTTCATCCGCTTCGATGAACTGGATGACGATGGTCATGCAGAGTTGATCGAGCTGGCCAGCGCATTCGCCGGAGTCCCGATTGCGATCGATCCCAATCTCGACGGCTACAGCGACGAGGACGACGACGGCAGCGCACGACCGCGAGGATAGGGGTCGACCGACACTTGCACCTCCTGAAGATTCTCGCGGCTGCACTAGCGCGATCGCACCTTTAACTGGCAATATGAATTGAATCCAGAACGACTGCGCGACCGCAATGAATCCCCTTCGATCCCAAGCCCCAAGCACCACCGAAGCCAATCCCATCTTCGTCCCGAATGTCACCCGGACGGGACTGCGCTGCCGCGAATGCGGCTTCCGCCTGAAGCGCGAAGATGGCGACGATCTTGCCGCCGCCCTTTGCGGTTCGTGCAAGACGAGTCCGGAAGCAAACACCCTGTCCAACGGGCTCGGCTCCCAAGAACCTTTCGCAAGCATGATCGCCGCGGTTACTGGCTCGTCGGGCACGACCTCCTTGGCGAAGGCAGCGCGCGGGTATGCAGCGAATGCTCCGGTCTCGACCGGCACCATCGTGCACACATCCGATTCACGACCACGCCCGTTCAACGAAGCCGACCGCGCCTTGATTCGCAAGATCGGTGCGTTCATGTCTCCATCGAAGCTCCTGGACATCCTCAACGAGCGACTCGCCTGCGATCTTGGCCCCGATGAAGATTCGTACACGCTTGATCAGCTCACGGCGGCCATCGCGGAGATCCACGGCGCCCCGAATCCGGAGGCATTGGGCCGCGACTGGCCGAGCATCCGAAGGCTGCTGGCCCAGGCGCGTCGCGCCGGTGCGCTGGACCAGATCAACGAGCAGGTGATCGACGACTTCGCCGTCGTCTTCCAGCTCAACGCCAAGCAGGTAGTCGAACTCAAGGACATCGTGCTCGGGGCGAAGGACGACTGAGAGGGAGGAGCCGATGACGACCGAAAACATCATGCATGCGGTCATTCGCCGCGACGAGATGATGAGCGCCAAGCTCAAAGTGGGCGGACAACCGATCGACCTGGCCGAATACGCGACCACTGGACTGCTTGCGGTCGGCGTGGGGCCGCGCGGCTGCGGCAAGACCAACGTCGGACAACTGATCGGTGAGCAGCTTGCCGGCCAGGGCTGGGTCACGCTCGTGTTCGACCCCGAGGGGGAGATGGAGCTGATGTATGGCGAGGCGGTCAGGGACCCCGAGGAGCTGCGTCACGTGCTCGAAGCCCGCGAGAGAAAGATCGTGGTCGTGCGAGCAGCGGATGCTGCCGAATTCGTACCCTACGGCCGGGTCGTGCTCGACGTCGCCGATCGGGTTCGAAAGCCGCTCTTCATCGTCATCGACGAGGGCCAGCTTTTCAGCGCGCCGCGCAAGCGCTCTGAGAGCATTGGCGAAGCGGCAGACATCATCAATGAGTTCGTCGGCCGTGGCCGCAAGCGCGCATTGGATCTGTACGTGACCGCGCTGCGCTACACCGGCAGCGTCCACCGCCTGATCTTCGCCAACAAGAACCTCACCTTCATCGGCTGCCAGGAGGACGCTGCCGCATGGTCGGCGCTGGCACCACAGTTCAAGAACACCGGCATCAGCTTCGGTGACCTGAGTGCCCTCGCGCCGGGCGAGTTCTTCTGCGTCAGCCGGCGCGGCATCGAAAAGGTCAAGGTGCCGATGGCGGAGGCTCTGAAACGCGTAGCACCGGCAGCGAAGGCGGTCAGGCGCGCGCTGCCCGCAACCTTCAGTCAGTGGGATCGCGCCATGCGCGCAATCCCGAACGAGCGGCTCGAAGCCCTGACCGATCCGGTCATGACGCTGCTCGGAAAGGTGGCGGGCCTGTCGCAACAGCAGATGCTCGCGGGCCAGTCCGCGTTGCAGGACGAACTCGAGGTGCGCTGCGATGGGTAGGGACACGAGGCCTCTGGATGACAAGCACCTGGACGCCCCTGATGACAAGTTGGCAAGGGAGCGGTTCGTGGCCACGCACGGCATCGGCGCGTTGAACCTCGATCTGGCGACGGTCTTGGGGCGGTCGGTGGATGAGATCGAGGCGACGAAGAAGGCGCTGGCCGGCACGGGCAACGGACGCAACGGCGCACGAGAGACCGCGAAGGGTTTCGAGGAACTCTTCCAGTTGTGGCATGGCCGGCCACCGCTTGATGGCGAGTGGCGCGCGCCGACGCTCTATGCGCGCCGGCAATCCTACGAGTGGCTCCCGCCAGAGGTGGCGCTGCTAGCGACACTCGTCGGTCAATTCGGGATCGAGGAGATCGCGCAGGTCCTTACGACCAGGCTCCAGACCATCACAGGTGATTCGACCGCTTCTCGCAATCGCATGGCCGTGCAAAACCAGATCTCCCGTATGGGGCTGGCCTCCTCGGACCTGCTTGGCGGTATCTCCGTTTCCGAGGCGGGCAGGGAGGTCGGCTCCTATACGCTGGTCCACCAGGCGGTCCGCAGGGGCCAGCTGAAGACCCGTCAGGTAGGCCGGCTCCTTCTCATCCCCCATGCTGCCTGGAACGCATGGAAGGCCAGGATTCAGGCTCCGCCGGAGGGCCACGTGCAGCTGAGCACGCTCAAGGGGCCGCTCGGCCTCGCCTCGGATAAGCTCAGTGAATATGCCCGCATGGGCTATGTTCCCAACGCGGTTCAGGTGAAGCCGTATGGCATGAAGAACCTGCACACGACGCAGTTCGGCAGTTGGTACGTTCCCAAGGAAATCGCGGACCAATTGCTGGCCGACCGCCGCGCGGGCCGGGCGATGCCCTGGCACGGAAAGCCGCTGCTTGACAACTTGAAGGCCACGTTTCGCCTCTGGCAAGAGCGTCAGCACCCCAAAGGCTGCACGACGTGCGCGCAGATCTGGGGAGAGGCCGGCTCACCGCGCGGGTTCGAGGACTACATCGCTCGCTACCCCGCCTTGGCCCACGGCGCGAAGCGACATCTGACCATGGTCTGGAATCCCGGCCTGACCATCGCCGAAGTCGCTCGGCAGGCCCATCGCACCGATCAATACGTCCGGCGGGCGATCGCCAACGGCATGCTGGCCACCAAGAGGATGGGCCGCACGACCTACGTCACCCGAACTGATGTGGCGCGATGGATCGCACGCAAGTGCCCCACCGGCGATGCCGAGAAGTCCTGGGTCTCCATCGAAACGGCGACCAAGCAGTACCTCTTCACCCCCGCCGAACTCAACGACTTCTGCGATCGTGGCGTTCTCAAGAGCAAGGTCGGCGCCGACGGTGCCATGCGCGGTATTCGGTATGTGTCACGCCACCAGTGCGCTCTGCTTCGCGAGAATCTGGGCTTCACGGAGGAGCAAGCCGCGGCGCGCGCCAGGGTGACCGTGCCCCAGCTGCGAGCGCTGCTTGAGGGCGTGAACTGGCGCGGCGCGCAGGGAATCCCCCTCGCCACTTTGCAGGCTGTGATCAAGCGCATCCAGAGCCGCGAGGGAATCACCGTCGAAGAGGCGGCTGAGGCGATGGGGGCGACCGCCGAGTGGGTCAACGACTGCATCGCCGACGGCACGATCACCGTCAAGCGCAACAAGTGGGACGAACGCCTCTACCTCACACCGCCGATGCTCGAGAAGCTGCGAGCGGTTCAGTTCGAACCGACCCGGCGCGGACGACTCTCGCCCGACTGGGGGCGCCTGTCCGAGTCAGCAGGACTGGCAGGGGTTTCGACCACGACGCTCATTCAGTGGGGGAAGGCCGGCGAGATCCGGCGCAGGCATGAGGCCACGGGCTGGCACTACCACCTGGACGATGTGCGTGCGCGGGCGCGCTCCTACTGGGAGACCGTGCGATTCAAGCGCGCGCGGGCGCCGGCTTGGTTACGGGCCGAGATGTCGGCAGGCTGACGCCGAAATCGAAGTCACGGTCCATCTGGGCCACCCTTCCCACGACCGGCGTCGGGAGTCGCAACTGCATTCGAGGAGACCAAGGTCTAGCGCACCAACTATGGAGGTTGACTTGGGCTGCGGGTTTCACAGTTGCTGCGCTCCTCCCGCCTTTATATCAGCCCTTCAAACCCCACGTTTGGCGGCCGTTGACCCTTGCTCAATAGCAACGAGCGCCAACAACCGGTGTTGGGAGGCAGGGTCGTTGACGTTTACCGCCTCCACTCAATCAAGCCGTTTTGCAAAAACTATGAACGATGGGTGAGTTGCGTGATCCACAGTTGCTGAGCCTTTCCCACCGGTTGGTCAGAGTTCATGAACGGCAACTTCGGAGACCGGCGAAATGTCATGATAGGGCTCTGAGCAGTCGTCCAGATAAAAAGTCGCAAAGCAGTCATTCAACAAGATGGCAAATTCAACAACAAGGTATCCTTCGCTTACAGACCTGATCCAGCATCGATGAAAACGAAAACCAAATGGATTCCGTTGTCCACACGGATCACAGCAATAAGAGGTTTTCAACGCACTATGAGTCCTGAACAAGAAAATGCATACCAGCGGCTGATGAAAAATCGACCGCACATTGTTGTCCTCGGTGCGGGAGCAACGGTCGCGGCGATTCCGGAAGGCGACAGGAATGGCAAGAAGTCGTCTGTAATGAATGGCTTCATTGAGGCGCTGGGGATGACCGAAATACTACGTGATGCAAAGCTCCAGACGCGCAGCACAAATCTTGAAGACATTTACTCTGAGCTCCACGGCCGCCCCGAATGTCAGCCCATCACGGCAGAGTTAGACGCGCGAATCCGCGCATACTTCTCTGAACTAGCGCTTCCCGACAACCCCAACATCTATGATCTTCTACTTCTTGCACTTAGAAAGAAGGACCTAGTTGCCACTTTCAACTGGGATCCGCTTCTGCTGCAGGCATACCAACGCGCGTGCAAAGTGACAAAGGATCTTCCGGATCTTGCGTTTTTACATGGCAACGTTCAAGTTGGCTACTGCCGCAACCACAAGCGGGGAGGCATAGTCTCCGCAACGTGTGCCGAATGCGGAAACCTCTTTGAGCCAGCACCATTGTTGTATCCGGTAGCCCATAAGAACTATGCTGAAGACCCTTACATCCAAGACAACTGGAAGGCAATTCGGAGCAGCCTAAAGCGCGCTTATCGCGTAACCATCTTTGGCTATAGCGCCCCAAGGACGGACGCAGAGGCTATCGCATTGATGAAAGAGGCTTGGGGGGCGGTGGAGGCACGTGAACTAGAGGATTTCGAGTTCATCGACATCAGAGCGGAAGATGAGCTTTTGGCAAGTTGGAGTGATTTTGTCCACTCGCACCATTACGAAGTTCATGAGAAGTTTTTCGAATCGAGCCTTGCTCAGCATCCGCGTCGGACAACAGTGGAACTCTTCGACCGAACGATGGACTGTATGTTCACTGAAGCTCTTCGGAAGTTTGAGCCAGACATGACCTGGGCAGAAGTTGAGTCGCTTGTTCACGAGCTTGTGAAGGAAGAAGAAGAGGTTCCAGAAGGCGGCTTTCTGACTACGAAAACGGCCTAAGCCGACCCCGCATCGCGGCGCGGCCTAACTCAAGCGTTGAGTGGCCGCTTCTTCCTGCTGCTACTGACTGGTCTTGGCCGATTTGGGCTGTTGGCCCCATTTGTGATCTGGCGGCCGCGACTTGCGGGCCTCGCGGCGCCCACATCGATCTGAGCGCCAACAAGACCGCGATGGAACATTTGAAGGGAATTTCTCGTCAACTGTGGCACATGCGTACCGGTATCTGTGGCGTATCCCGCAGCAACTGTGCTTCCCCACAAGCATATCGGCGGGCAAGGTTCTTGACTTTGCAGCCTCCGCTCAATCAAGCACTTGTGCACCACACTATGAACGTTGATATGGGCTGCGCAGGTCACAGTTGCTGAGCTTTGCCGATCAGGTGATCAACGTTCACGAACGGCAGCTTCGGAGCAACCCGACCAGCCATTAAGGGCCCGTTGGGTTGTTCGCCCTGTCGCCGCGCAGGGTGGAACCGGGTGCGCGGCGGAGGCAGTCGTTCTCAGAGCCGCGGCACGGAATTGCCGCGCACCACTAGCTGGAACTCGGCGTGAGCGGCAGCCAGCATCGGTCGCCCGTCCTCGCTCTCACAAATGTCCGGGAACCCGTTCATCACCATCAGCAGTAGCGTGCATGAAGCGATCAGCATCGCGGCGATCTGCTCGGGCGGGAAGTTCTCGTCGATGCCACTCGGACCCAGGCGAGCGGCGACCTGCTTGGCACCGCCGTGGGTGTAGTCGCAGAGCCCGGACCACGAAGCCTTCATGATCGATTGGATGGTGCTGCCCTCGGCCTCGGGCAGGCTGTCGAGCATCGCTTTGCGGCTCGGCGGTGAACAGCCGGCCAAAAAGCTCGACACCTGCTCGTCGGTTGCGCCCCGGTGCAGCCACAGCCCTCGCTCATAGGTCTCTAACTGCGGACTGAACAGCGCGAAAGCAGAGCCGTGCACCTGATTGCCCGCAAGAATGTGGATCGCCTGCTGGTGGCCCATGCTCAGGTGGTAGAGCGCACCTGCCGCGTGCGTGCGTTGCGTCCAGCCCTCGAACTTGATTGCGTTGATGGCGTCGGCGCAGTAGTGCATCCAGAGGCCCGAGCGCTCGATCACCTCGTCGAGAGAGGGAATGCGGTAGTCATCCATTTTGGGGCTCACTCTGACGGCGGCGCCGCCGCGAGGGCCTTGGTCAAGTCGTCGGCGGTCTTGGCATACTTCACGCTGTCGCCTAGCTCCACCATCCGCAACAGGTCCTCCGCAATGCCCCAGCCGAGGTTGTGGAAGTTGGTGCCCCGGTTGGCGCCGTAGTAGCTCGCGACGGCGTCGAGGGCCGCCTCAGACAGTGCAACGGCCTCTCGCATCTCGGTGACGCTGCCCAGCACGACGCCAGATTTTTCGGGATCCTTCACCACTCCCAGGTCGGTGTGCGCATAGACCTTGTTCCGGGCTGGCCCGGCGAACTTGGCCGCGTCGACTGCGGCGGTGACAGCGGCCTGCACAACGTCGCGGCATTCGGGGGCCACTAGATCAGGGAGGCAATTGAGCGTCAAGTTATGGTGCTTGCCGAGCGTCATCGTCGGTCCAGTCACCCTGGTCAGGTGCATCAGCATGTCGCCCCACATCGTCTCGTAGAGCATGCGAAAGAACACCGGCGCGACCCGGTTGTAGAGATCAAGGCGCTGCGGCGAGGTCCCGACGAAAATGGCCTGGTACTCCTTTAACCGATACCCAAGTGCCCCCAGCTCGTTCTGCAGCAAGTTGTACTGTTGCTCCAGTTCGGCGCTCATGGCCGGAGGCGGGGCGGTGGACGTTATCGTCATTGGAGTTGCCGCAGTGATCAGGGGCCCTGATGGTACTGGGGCCACTTCCTGGCGCCGCTCGGGGGTCTCAGGAGCCGCGAAATCGGCCAGGACGACCTCTTGGACCCGCTCGCGCCTACCGCGCCTCGGCGTCTGGCCGATTCGGGCTGTTGGCCCATTGTGATCTGGCGGCCGCGACTTGCGAGCCTCGCGGCGCCGACGTCGATCTGAGCGCCAACAAAACCGCGACCGAGCATTTGAAGGGAATATCTCGTCAACTGCGGCACATGCGTACCAGTAACTGTGGCGTATCCGCAGCAACCGCGCTTCCCTACACTTTCCCTAATGCACTAGCGCGATTTCCGCTTCACGTGCGAAGATGAATTGATATTTGTATTGATAGTTTTCCGCGAATCACATGCCGCTTGCAAATCCCACCGACGCCGCAGAGGCGAAGCGCATCCAGGAGCTGGTCGATGAACACGCGATCATTCAGGTCCCGCTGAAGGAGATCGCGTCGCACCTGCGCTCCAACCATGGAGTCGCGCCCAGCGCCATCATTCCTCCGCCCACTAAACGGGCACTGCGCGACCGCCATAGGTTCGCCGCGGGAGACGAGTCGGTACTGGATCGATTGCCGGTGAAGGTGTTGCGCAGCAGCAGGTCGGACCCTTCAACGTTGCCAATGCCGGCGCTCGATATGGAAGCTGACGGGGACGCTTCCCATGGCCCCGTCGATATCGAAGAGGCATTCCGCAAGGTGACTGCGAAGTGGTCCGAGAAGTATCCGAGCCTGCGCGCCCAGATGTTTGACGACACGCCCGAGCACTGGACCGACTCGTTTTCGGCCTTCTCTTTGGAGATCTATGTGCCGGTAGGGCCGACCTTCCTTGATCGTCACATTCAAGGGTTCGGCGGCTTGCGGCTGAGGGAGGGCTTGGACGAGGGGTTGACCAAGTTCGAAGCCGCGGCCATGCCATTGCGTGGGGCCCTCGCCGCGCACCCAGATCGGGCGTTCAAGCGAGTCACCGACCTCGCTTGGGAAGATGACGCCGACTTCAACTTCCCAAGCGCCTACATCGACTTGTGCCTCGCGCCTTGGCTGCTCGGGTCGCACCCCACCGAGAACATTCAGATCGACGCCGACCTGGCGGAGATCTTCCTCCTCGCAAAGCTACCGGCGAATTCCGATTGGAAGAGTGACCTGTGCACACGTCCGTTTTACATCGACATCAAGCAGGAGAGGGCAGGGGAGCGCACGATCTCGGGGATCTTCTGCACCCCACACAGCGATGGCGGCGGGTTCTCCTGCCTGGTTGTCGTCGAATGGGCCCGCCAGGGGATCGAGTCGTTCATTCTCTTCGAGCCAGGGGTTGATCGGGTCCGCATCTTCAATACGACCGACTGCGACGGGTTTCCTGAGGGCGCCATGCAGACGCTCTACGAGCCCATCGTTGCGCAGGCGACCCAGATCGTCGCGATGGCGCGCCTGCACTTCCTCGGCCTGTCCAAGAGCCTGCGCGAGACAAACCTGCTCCGAAGCGTGCCCACGGCGTCAACAGCCGCCCTGGGAAACGCACGCCACCGCAAGGCCCACAAGAAGGAGCGCGCCCAAGAGAAAACCCACAGTTACTTCCGCGTGGTGCGGGTTACCACGCCCGAGAGCCGCTTTGGCCAGAAGGCCGCCGCTGCCAAACGATCAAGTTGGTCGCTCGATCACCTGGTGACCGTCAACGGGCACTTCCGCTGGCAACCTCACGGGCCGGGGCGCTCCCAGCACCGGCTCATTTGGATCGACCGCTACGACAAGGGCCCGGGCGGCCGCCATCGGCCAGAGACGAATCCCTTGCTGCTGGCAGCGCCCGAGCTGGTGGTGGAGTGACGAATGCACGGGCTTTCACTTTGCTGGCACACCTCTGACCCTTCCGCGCAGGACTTCGCGCTCTGCTACTGGGCAAGGAACGCAGACCTTTCGGCTTGGGACTTCCACGTCGCGGACATCTGCCGCGCAAAACGGGTGACACAGGCTCAGATCCGCGAACTCGTAAACAACGCGTGTGTCGCGGTCGATCGGTCCGACCTGTGCGAGCGCTGCGCCCAGCCTCGCGAGTTCACAACGAGAAATCAGTATGACGCATGCCAGAGGCAGCGAAGCCGACCCAAATCCCGAACTCCCTACTTCTGTCCGAGATGCATAGGGATGCGCGATGACAGGCCGGTTGAAGCTCCCGCAGGGGTCGCCCCGGCATTCGAGGAGGCCCCTCAACCGGTTCGCTACAACGATCTCACCTTGGCTGATTCGGTGCGCCTTCTGGCACTGGTCACGTCACATCACGGGGGGCTGATCGACAGCATCCTGCACGCAGATCGGCGTGAAGCCTCGATGTTCGCCAGCCACAATCAATTTGTCGACATCGTCGAGCGGCTCCGGGACGCCGGCTGGATTCATATCGGCCCATCGGATCCCGCCGCATTCTTTCCGGGATCCGACGGCAGGACCCAATATGACCCGATGCAGGTGAACTGGCGACTGAATCCGGACGTCGACCTCAATGGCTTCGCCGGGTTCAAAGAATTCCTCCTGGCTCAGATGTACGCGCGGCACCTTGACGGCACCTTTGAGGAGGTCTTCAAGAGCGTCTGCATGGCCGAGTTGCGGGCGCTCTTCTTCCGCTACACCGAGAGATTCGGCTTCGAGGCCGCAGTCTGGAAGCCGGCCATCGAGCGAGGGATGGCTGAAATTCTTGAGAACGTCGGCCTTGGCCAGGCGAAGAGCCTAGCGTACCGACAGCTCAAACGTCTCGCCAGCCTGCGCCAGGGAAACTACAGAGAGAAGCACATCCTGAACATGATCGATGGCGCATTCAGCCGCGCCATCGATGCCCATGTCACTCACGGTTGGACGTGCAACTCGTTCGAGCGCGAACCGCGCAAGGAGCCTGTGATCACGTTTCTTTTGTTCACGCTCTTCGAGGAGGGTGGACCGCTTGAGTCCATCGATGCATGGAAGCTCTTGAGCATGAAGGCATTGCGTCGGCACCTCAACGACGCTATCGGGCTTCAGGAATTCGCGGATGCCAAGTATGGAATGGTGCCTATGGAACCCCAGCCCGGCACAAGCGGCAGCCTCGGCACGCCCGCTGATGCGGCCTCCGTCTCGGATGACAGGTTCGCGATGCTGGTCGAGCTGATCGTCAGCGAGCGAGCGGAGGCTGAGCTACCGGGGTACGACCCGATGCGCGCACAGATGCTGCGCCATCTCGGCGTTGAGATCAGTGCTAATTCGGGTATCGATTCCTCGATCCCCGAGACCCCTGACGATCCACTGGCTCCGTTTCGGTGGGACGAATGGAGGCCGCCCGTGCGCACCTCCGACGAGGACTATTTCGCGGCTCTCTGGGCATTTCACAGCGCAAAAGGACATGGCAATGTACCTGCGGATTGGCCCGATGAGGACCTAGCGCGGTGGCTGGCCAACGAGATCGCCGCCTCCAGCCATCCCTCGTATGACGCCGCGCGCCGTGATCGCCTCAACGCTCTCGGCGTCTCACTGCCGCCGATCGCATGACCAAGCCCGCCAGCCACATCGAAGAAGGATCCGCCCAATGACAACACCCCCCGCTCTTAGCGCGACCTACTCCGGCATTGGCTCCCGCACAACGCCTCCCGATCAATTAGAGCGCCTGCGCGATCTCGCTGCGATGCTGGCGCGAGAGGGCTATGAACTGCGCTCGGGTGCTGCCGACGGCGCGGACACGGCCTGCGAGGAAGGATGTGATCTCGCCGGCGGCGCCAAGTCGATCTGGCTGCCCTGGCCGGGCTTCCAGGGAAGGCGACCGGACGCGGCGGCATCGACTTACCTGCCGACGCCGGCGGCGTTCGAGCTGGCCGCGACCTTGCATCCCCGCTGGCCATACCTGACACGCGGACCGCGGGCTCTTCATGCTCGGAACTCCCATCAAGTCCTCGGCCACGATCTGGCCTGTCCATCGGACTTCGTCCTTTGCTGGACGCCGGACGGCGCCGAGGCAGTACGAGACCTGACGTCAAAGACAGGCGGCACGGGAACGGCGATACGGCTTGCTTCGTTGCGCGGCGTGCCGGTGTTGAATCTCGCGCGCGACGGGGCGGAGGAGCGACTCTACGCCTTGCTGGCACTGCGTCGCGCTGACGCGGCCGCGTTATCCGCCTCGGCGTCTGCGCGAGAGCCCGAACCAGAGCCTGGACGGATCGTGCTGAGGTTTCCGCGATGAAGGAGCCCGCCGTCTACCTCACCGACGATCGCGACTTGCCGCCTGAAGAACTGCGCACCCTGGTGATCTTCCAAGGCGGCAATGGCGACTGGTATGTCCAGGTCGCAAACCAGCATGGCCGCGCCACTGAGGGTGTCCGCCTTTGCACGTCCGGCGGCGCATCGAGCCAAGCGCCCGGCCTGACGACAGCGATCGCCAGCGCGTACCGCGCGATTCGAGCAGCACAGTCCGGCAAGCCCCAACCCCCATCACAGCTCGACCTTGAGGAGGAAGTGGCCGCTTGGCGTGCCAGGTTCCCCCAGCACCACTTCGAGTTCGGATCCATTTCCCACAAACCCACCGACGACTGACCGATGAACGTAGAGAACAACAATGCGATGAGCGGCGAGGCCGTGATCCTGAGCCGCAAATCCTGGCTTGCATACCTCGGACCCGTGATCGCCTGTCCACTCATCCTTTTAGTGGCGATCCCGCTGCTGGTGCAGATCTTTTCATGGCGAGTGGCCATCGGCGCCGGCATCCTGACCGTGGCGTACTTCGCATTTCGGATGCTCTGGATTCGAAGCGTGAAGCTCTACGTTGATGACGCAGGCGTGTGGGTCTACTCCGGCGTCCTCCCCTGGAGCCGCGGCGTCGCAGGCGTGAAGTGGCGCGACCTGGACGAGGCTGTCTATTTCCAGGGACTGATCGCCTGGGCCACCCGGGCCTACGCCGTGCGCATTGGCCATCGGTTCACGAAGTCGAGTGAGCTCTTGCTGGGAGCCATGTCGCGCGGCGACCAGGCGGTCATCGAGATCAACACTCGCCACCAGGCCATCATCCGCGCTGGCGCGTTCGACTAACCGCGGATACAACCCGCGCCTGGGGCCAGAAGTGAGGCTACTTAGTCCCGGGAGCGGAGGCGGGCGGGGGCTCCAGGTCTTCAATGTCTTTGCACGCAATGTCGATCGTAGTCTGGAGACGGCGAACATTGCCGACGAAATAGCTCGCGGCCGCTTCGGCACGCCGGCGGAACTCGTCGACCGTGAAGTAGCCGAACTTGGCCAGTTCGAGAATGTCGCCTCGATCGTTTCCTTCGAATCGGCCGAGTTTCGAAACCGCAAGGTCCACCGGAGAAAGCACTCTCAATTTGACCAGGCGCCGTTCGTTTCCGATTCCAATCCACTCCTGCGAATCGTCTTCGTAATCCTCATGCATCGGACCCAGCGTGGCAGAGTATGTCGTATCGAAGTAGAGCTGCGTCCGTTTACCCGTGGCGTCAGAGAAATCGACGATCAGGTCGTTGTAGTCCAGCGCCATCCGGCGAGAGAAGCTCGCGTCCACGTCGGCGGTAAAGCGGCTACCGCAGTAGTAATTCACGGCCAACCCGCCTGCCAGATACATGATGATCGGCTCGCCTTGGTAGGCGTTCTCGCGCAGCGTGGCATCGATCCTGTCGAGCATGGTCGACAGCGCTGCCGCGAGTTCAGGGGTGGCGTGATTCATGGGCGATTCTGGTCTTCAGCATATGGTCGAACCGGCTGCAGTTGAACTCGACCGCCCTCGCGCGTTCGGAAAACTTGCCAACCGATCCTGGCGACAGGCGCTCAGCGACACGGAAGAGCGCATCCGCATGGCCGTACCAGTACCCTCCAGCGAGAAAAAGCGCTGTCGCCGCAACCTCTTCGCTACTCGCTGGGCCGAGTGCCGCAAGCTGCAGCCAGTCTTCCTCACGGAAGCGAAGGTTCTGCGCGGCGCTGAACGCAAGGAGCTGCTCCTCATGATCTCGAGTCATGTGCCAATGTTATGGGAGATCGCGGGAGCAGCGCTAGGCGAATCTCGTTCAGACGGGCTTGGGCAGGTGGCCTCCACGGCACGGGCCTGTTCGAGCGTCCAGCCACTCTCATGCTGAAAACATTCCACGACGACCCTGAAGAACCCCGGAGAATTCGGGGATGCGCTCAATGACCATCCGAACCATGCCAAGGCCCGGCCTCACGCCGAACATCGCGCCAATGACCGTGAGCGCACTGATCAACGATCTCAAGCATTTCGACCCGGGCAGGGCTCAGAGGGAGTACCCCTGGGCGAGCCGCTTCGTGATGGGACTGCCGCTCGCCCCATGGCAGCGCGAGTTCAAGTGGTCTGAAGACCAGGCCCGCCGTTTCATCCACAGCGCCTGGACTGGCGTGCACCTCGGGATCTACGTTGTTACCGATCTCGAACTGCGGCAGGAGGGCGAAGGCTTTCGCGGCATTGAGTTCCTTCCCTTGTCGAACTGCGTGATCGATGGTCAACAACGTCTGATGGCGCTGGAGATGTACCTCACCGATCGACTTGCCGTTCCGGACAGCGACGGGACGCTCACTCTTTGGTCGGAAGTCGATGCGCGCGATCGCCGGCGATTCCAGAACACGATCTTCTCGCGCGGCACGATTCGCGAGCGCGACGAGACGAAGCTGCGCGAGCTCTACGACGTCATGAGCTTTGGCGGCGTGGCGCATATGGAGCACGAGCGCGCCACGCCGCAACCGCGTTTGATAAAGATCATGGGCCGCTACGTTGAAGATCTCGAAGGAGAGTGGGTGAAGCGGGACGCCAGCGGGAACTGGCTTCCAGCGGCCCGTCCCAGCACCCCTGCGTTGGAACAAGAGAGTCTCGAGTCCTTTCGAGGCTCGCGCAGCCGAGCGCCGATGGCTGACGTGACACGCGCGCACCTGGGCATGGCCGAGGACGATTCCGAGGACGTTGATCGTCCCCGCTGCTGATGAATCCCGAACGGCAGGGCACGAAATGAGGGCGATGGAACCTGAAGAGATCGACCACGCCGAACGGCCCAGGGCCTGACGCTTCATAGACAGCCTGCTTGACCTGCGCAAAAATTGGGTAACGACGAAAAGGAATCGCTGAGTGGCACGCAACCTCGGTGCTGTCGAATTCTCCGACGGCCATCGCCTCTACATGATCTTCGACGGGACCGTCGACATCGCGCAGCGGCCGCTCTTTGATTCCCCCGATGCAGCGTGGAGCTGGTATGCGGATGGGAAGCAGATCGACTTCCCCGAGCCGCTCGAAGCTTCGAATTCCGAAGAGCCGGTCACCGTGGTCAAAGACCTCGCGTACGTGGACGATCCTGTCCGGCGGGACCTGTTCGCCTTCGAAAGCCGAGCCTCACGGCACGCAAGGTGGCTCACCGGACCGCGCAGCGAGAGCGAGCGCCAGGCCGAAATCGGCGCCGAGATACGGGACGAATGGCTTCGGCACGGTGAATGGGGCTGAAGGCGATATGGAAACCATTCGCCTCTGGCACGGCACCACGGAGCAGTTCGATTCGTTCGACACGACCGCCACGCTCGGCGCTCACTTCGGCACCGCCGCTGCGGCAGACGCCCGGCTGCGCGATGTCGCAGGCGGGGAGGGCGAGGTCCGCGAGTACGAGCTCACGTTCCAGAACGCGCTGGAGATCGTCGATCTGGGCACCTGGGGGTTTCCTTCAGTCCTGCGAGAACTTCGCTCCAAGGGCATCCTGAGCGCGGCGCAGGTGGATTCTGCCTACGACGCCAACAACCGAAGTGATGCGGCGGGGTGGGCCTTCGTCAAGGAAGCACTCCGGGCCGCCGGCTATGACGCGCTGCGCTACTACAACCTGGTCGAGGATGCGGGAAGCGAGAGCCTGGTGGTGCTGGAGGTCGACCAGATCTCCCCTGTTGACGCGCCGGCTCCTTCGCCCGATAGGCCGAAATGATGATGAACCTGCGCAGTTCGATCGTCCTGTGTGCCGTGTTGGCACTCGCAGCCTGCACGACCACAGTGCCCCCGGCAGGCCGCGGCGCGCGGCCGTCGCTGGTCTCGGCTGAACAATCCCGTGACGCGGCGATCCATGCAATGGGCCTGGTGGGAACGCCATATCGCTACGGGGGCAACACCGTCGAAGGTGGCTTCGACTGCAGCGGGCTCATCGCCTATGTCTACCGTCAGAGCGCGGGGGTGGCCACGCCGCGCACCGTCGCCCAGCTCGCCGGATTTGGGGACCTGGTGTCGCGCGAGGAGCTGCGCTCGGGCGATCTGGTGATCTTCGGCGGCGTCAGACCGACGCACGCCGGCATCTATGTGGGCGAGAACCGCTTCGTGCATGCGCCTTCGACAGGCGGGGAGGTTCGGCTCGAGCGCATCGACGGGCCGTACTGGTCGCGTCTGAAGATGGAGATGCGGAGGCCTTAGGCGGCCTCGCGGTCCTTGTAGGCTTGGATGGCGCAAGGCGCGTAGGGACGGGCGGGGCGTCTCGACAATTCGATTCGATTCCAGGTCATCCCGAGGAATCCCGAGAAATTGGCTCGCCCCCAGGGTCGCGCTCCGGCACCGGCATCTCAGCGAGCACCTGGTTCGCCTCGATGCAAGCGAGCATTGCCGCCCAGTCATCCGTGTCCAGCAGATGGCGCATATTCGTGCCCGCGTCCCCCACATCGCCGATGTTCTCGTAGAGCAGGAAGCGGCCTCCACGCATCTCGCGGTCCTTTTCGTCGGCGAAGTTGGTCCAGAGCTCGAGCCGGCCCTTCGTGAAGTGGGGCATGCTGTCGTTGTGCCAGGACTCGTCGATCCAGCCCTCAGGCAAGGCCACGTTCAGCGGGCCAAAGCTCGGGAACTCAACCATGTACCGCGGCAGGTTCTTCAGGTATTCGCCCGACGCGAGCCACGCGTCCACGGATTCCTGCATCTCTTCGGCCACGTCCATGCCGGCCTGGGAGTTGATCGTGTCGTGCTCCGGCGCGCCCTTGGGATCCGGGAAGAGGCTTCGCATCAGGTCCAGGCCCTTGCGGCCGGTTGAATCGCTGTCCTCGCAGAGCCCGCCGTACTCGTTCGCGTCGACATGGTCGTGCAAGGCCCCAAAGCCGCTCACGGTCACGGGGAGCCGGCCCGACTTCATATTCTCGAGGATTTCGGCCTTCATCCGCGCAACGGTGGCGACGATGTAGGCCTGCTGTTCAGGTGTGCGTTCGATCATGGTGTTCATGGCCTCGGACGGCCTTGGTGGCCGCGTGATCCTGACATGCCAAGCGCCGAAAACGGGATCTTTTTCAGATCACCGGCATGAGCAGCGCCCGAGTAGTCATGAGGCAAGCGAGCGCGGTCGAACACTGCGCACCCCGTCCGGCAGAATCCGCCTCATCGACGGATTGCCTCAGGAGACCATCATCTGCAGCCACTACCAACCGCCGGACCAGGTTCGCTTCCGCCGCATGCACGGCATGGAAGGCCTCTCACTTCCAGCCGGTATCAAGATGGACATGTGGCCGAAGTACCAAGGCCCCTTCGTGCGACGGCCGCCGGAACGCGAGTCGGCTGACGCCGCCGTGCCCGACCTCGAGGCGGTGGCTGGCCGCTGGGGCCTGGTGTCCGCGTTCACCAAGCGCGAGAGCCTCGCCGACGCGCTGAAGCTCAGCACGTTCAACTCGCGCACCGATCGCGTCACGCGGTCCTTCACGTTCGGCAACGCATGGCGCCGCGGCCAGCACTGCATCATCCCGGCCGAGTGCGTCTTCGAGCCCGACTACCGCACGCCCGACGGCAAGCCCCGCCCGGCGCGGGTGTCCCGCGCGGACGGGGAGCCCATGGGCATTGCCGGGATCTGGGATGCCTGGACCGATGCAAAGGGGGAGCGCCAGCTGAGCTACACCATGCTCACGATCAACGCTGCCGAGCACCCGCTCATGCGGAACTATCACCGGCCCGGCGACGAGAAGCGCACCGTCGTGATCCTGCCCGAGGCCCAATATGACGCCTGGCTCGATGCCCCAGTCGAGCGCTCGATGGAATTCATGCAGCTGTATCCGGCGGAGCACCTGGTGGGTGTCACCGCCCCGTAGACCTTTCGGATTAGTCCGCCTACTATCGCCCTTCGCACCACAACAAGATCCCTGTTCGCAGAGGAGAGAAGATGAGTGCCAATTTCCGTACGAGTTTGGGGCTGGGCCTGTTGTCGCTCGGCTTGCTGCAGGGCTGCAGCAGTCTGGGGCAACGCTCGGACCAGGCGCTTTCCCGCGAGCCTGGCCGCCGCTTCCTTGGCCACCCAGTCGACGTCGCCGTCGAAGCTCACAAGGACTGGCAGTTCGCTTGGCTCAGCGCCTCGGCGTACAACGCGCACTATATTGAGTCCACTGGGGCAGCGCCTCCTCTCCCTGCCGATGTGGGTCAGCAGCTGATCCTGGCAAACCGGGCGAAGGCTTCCGATTGCCCGAAGCCGGAGGATGCGCTGAAGGCCGCCGGCTGGATCCAATGGGACGACTTCCCGAGTCCGACAGACGATGGACTCCTTGAAAGCTTGCGAAAGGTGCACCTGCGCGTCGAGGTCTGGGAGCATCCTGAAAAGAAGAGCGTCGTCGTCGCCTTTGGCGGGACGGTCTTCACGAACGCGTCGGACTGGATGTCGAACCTTCGCTGGTTCCTGCCGCTTCGACATGACGAGTACACAGAGATCCAGCGCGTGCTCGGGCCGGCGTTCGTCAAGCAGTACCGCAAGCGCGCTGCGGATTCGCGCCACGCCTATCTGCGCATGGAAAACAATCCTCGACTGTTCTCCACTGGTCACTCCCTCGGCGGCGGCCTGGCGCAACAGTTCGCGTATGCCTTGCCCTTTGATTCGGAGGTGCCCCGCGTTGAGCGCGTGTTCGCCTTCGACCCTTCTCCGGTGACGGGCTACTACAGTGTCCCAGTCGATGTGAGGGAGAAAAACTCCAAACGGCTTGCGATCGACCGCGTCTATGAGCGCGGCGAGATCCTCGCAGCAGTGCGCTCACTCACCAGCTTCGTCGCCCCGCCGGACGTGGACAATCCAAAGGTTCGAGGCGTCAGGTATGCGCTCTTCTACAACGCGGAGACCGCCCTGAACTCCGTTGCGTCGCACTCAATCCCCGTGCTGGCCTGCAGGCTGAACGCTGCGAAAGATCGGGAACCGGGGGCCGAGGTGCCGTGAAGGTCACTCAGTTGTAGATGAAGCCGCCGACGCCGTTCGAATAGCGATCGAGCAAGTCATGAGCTACTTGAAAGCGAGCACGGTAAGCGCGCATACCGCTCCAAGAAACATCTGAAAGACGGCCAAGCCCCTCCGCCCTTTCAGCATCGACCAGACACATGTCCCTGCGGTCCCGACCAGGACGGCGCAGCCAGTTCGTTTAACGTCAAGTGATTTCCTTCGTTCAAGCGCACCATCCCAGCCAGGTGATCGAATCGAGTATGTCGTCGGGATGCTGTGCTATTGCTTCGTCGCTCATACCGAATCATTGTGCCGAACTGAGGCGCCATCGCGCTAGTGCGGAGAGCTACTCTGTTCTGTACGGCCAGGTCTATCCGCGCGGAGGGGCGCTCTCGCCCACATCAGGCGCATGGTCGTCGACCACGTCATCGCCAGTTCACCGCGAAGGCTCGCAATCCCCAAGGTCATGCACTCAGAAATCACGACAGAAATAGTGTTTCCCGCAAAGTTTCGCGTCACGCGCACGCAAAGCTGACCCATCCGCCGAAAAAAGCCCGACACATTGGTGACCAACACCCTGCGCCGCTGCCTGACGTAAATCATCTTTCAAGGAGGCCCATCAACAGAGCGAACCGGCGAGAATACTGGTTTTTTATCCAGTTATGCGCGAGCCGCCACCCTACGCGGAGCTCTACTGCCGTTCGAACTACACCTTTCTCGTCGGCGCCTCCGAGCCCGAGGAGCTGGTCGAGCGCGCGGCCGCCAAGCTCTACACGTCGATCGCGATCACGGACGAGTGCTCGGTATCGGGCGTCGTGCGTGCGCACCTCGAGGCGCGGGAGTGCGGCATCCATTTCATCGTCGGCAGCGAGATCCTGCTCACCTCCGCCGGTGGCCATCCGCACGCTCGCGTGGTGTTCCTGGCGCAGGACCGACGCGGCTACGGCAATCTCTGCGAAGCGATCACCCTGGCGCGCCGGCGCGCCGAGAAGGGAAAGTACCTCGCGCTCGTGGCCGACGTCGAGGGCAAGACGACCAAGGCGCCGCACCTGGCCGGCATGCCCGGCTGCATTGCGCTGCTGCTGCCCGACGCCGGCGCCACGGTGGAGAGCCTGTTCGCGCAGGCCATGTGGCTGAAGACCTGGTTCGGCGATCGCGCCTGGTTGCTCGGCCCGCGGCCGATGGGCATGGACGACGAACTGCGCTGCTGGGTCATCGAGCAGGCCGCCGAACTCACCGGGCTGCGCATCGTGGCCACGGCGAGCCCCGTCATGCATACGCGCCTGCGCAAGCCCCTGCAGGACGTCGTGACCGCCGTGAGGGTAGGGCGCCCGGTGAGCGAATGCGGCTTCGCGCTTCAGGCGAACGGCCAGGCCTACCTGCGAGGGCGCGCCAATCTCGCGGAGGCGTTTCCCGAGGCCTGGATGCGCGAGACCCTCGAAGTCGCGCGCCGGTGCACGTTCAGCCTCGAGGAGCTGCGCTACGAGTACCCGTCCGAACTCGTGCCCGAGGGCGAGACTCCCCCCTCCTACCTTCGCAAGCTCACCTACGCCGGCGCCGCGAAGCGGTTCCCCGACGGCTTGCCCGAGAAGGTGCGCGCGCAGATCGAGTACGAGCTCGCGATCATCCAGAGGCTCGAGTACGAAAGCTACTTCCTGACGGTCGAAGACATCGTGCGCTGGGCTCGCGAACGAGGCATCCTTTGCCAGGGGCGCGGCTCCGCGGCGAACTCGGCGGTTTGCTACTGCCTGCATGTGACCGAGGTGGACCCGGCGCGCATGAATGTTCTCTTCGAACGGTTCATCAGCGAAGAGCGAAAGGAGCCGCCCGACATCGACGTCGACTTCGAACACCAGCGTCGTGAAGAGGTCATGCAGTACATCTACCGGAAGTACGGCCGCGAGCGCGCCGCGCTCACCGGGGTGGTGATCGCCTACCGCACGAAGTCCTCCATTCGCGACGTCGGCAAGGCGCTGGGCTTCCCGCTGGAGGTCGTGGACCGCCTGGCCAAGACGGCCTACGGCACCGCGCAGGAATGGATCAGCGAGGCCTGCATGCAGGAGAACGATCTCGACCCCACTGACCGGCGCGTGCAGCAGTGGCTCCAGCTCGCCAACGAGGTGCGCGATTTCCCGCGCCACTTGAGCCAGCACCCCGGGGGCTTCGTGATCTCGCACGACAAGCTCAGCCGCATTGTGCCGGTCGAGAACGCTTCCATGGAGAACCGCAGCGTCATCCAGTGGGACAAGAACGACCTCGACGCATTGGGCCTGCTCAAGGTCGACATCCTGGCCCTGGGCATGCTCACAGCGATCCATCGCGCACTCGACCTGGTCGCCATGAAGCTCGGCAGGCCATACGGCATGCAGGACGTGCCCGCCGAAGACCCGGACACCTACGAAATGATCTGCAAGGCGGACACCGTGGGCGTCTTCCAGGTGGAGAGCCGGGCGCAAATGAGCCTGTTGCCGCGCATTCAGCCGCGGGAGTTCTACGACCTCGTGATCCAGGTCGCGATCGTGCGCCCCGGCCCGATCCAGGGCGGCATGGTGCACCCCTACCTGCGCCGGCGCACGGGCGAAGAAGCGGTGACCTACGCGAGCCCCGAGATGAAGCAGATCACGGAACGCACGCTGGGCGTCCCGCTGTTCCAGGAGCAGATCATGTCGATCGCGATACAGGTCGCGGACTTCACCCCCGGCGAGGCCGACCAGTTGCGTCGTGCCATGGGGGCCTGGCGCAAGCGCGGGGGCCTGGAGGTGCATCAGCGAAGGCTCGTCGAACGCATGGTCGAGAAGGGCTACGACCCCGCTTTCGCGGCAAGCGTCAGCGCCCAACTCGAAGGCTTCAGCGAATACGGTTTCCCTGAAAGTCATTCGGCGTCGTTCGCATTGCTGGTCTACGTGAGCGCCTACCTGAAGCGCCACCATCCGGACGCCTTCCTCGTGGCGCTGCTCAACAGCCAGCCGATGGGCTTCTACGGCCCGGCGCAGCTGGTGCGCGACGCGCGCGAGCATGGCGTCCTCGTGCGGCCCGTCGACGTGACCATCAGCGCGTGGGAGTGCACGCTCGAAGAGGAGGCGCGCAGCCCCTCGGCGTCGGCGCGCTGGGATACAACCCATGCTGAGCCACTGCGCGCGGTGCGCCTAGGCATGTCGCGCATTGCCGGCATGCGTGAGCGGGCCGTGGAGCGCATCGTCGCGGCGCGCAATGAGTCCCCGTTTGCGAGCGTGGAGGACCTGGCCAAGCGCGCAGGCCTCGATGCGCACGACCTCAAGTGCCTGGCCGGGGCCGATGCGCTCCTCACGCTGTCCGGACGGCGGCCCAATGCCATGTGGGAAGCCGTGGGTGTCGATACGCGACCCACCGAGATGCTGCGCGCGGCGCGCACCATCGAGGACCCCTTCGAGTTTGCGCAGCCGCCGGAGGGCGCTGAGATCGTCGACGACTACGCGACAATGGGGCTCACCCTGCGTCGCCATCCCCTGGCGCTAATCCGCCCGAGGCTCGAAGAGCTCGGCGTGCGCACCGCGGAGGATCTGAGGACCACAGCGAAGGATCGCGACAAGGTGATGGCCAGCGGGATCGTGACGCACCGCCAGCAGCCCAGCACCGCGAATGGCGTGGTATTCGCGACGCTCGAAGACGAGACGGGGACCGTGAACATCATCGTCTGGCCCAAGATCGCCGAGGAGCAGCGCGCGGCGCTACGCGGATCGCGTCTCTTGACGGTGCAAGGCACCTGGCAGAGCGACAAGGGCGTGAACTCGCTGATTGCCACGCAGCTTTGGAACCACACGGGCATGCTCGGCGAGCTGCGGACGGCAAGCAGGGACTTTCGTTGATTCATCCAGCACCCCTTCGCCGTGGCCTCGTCTTGAGGATCCGCCCATATTTGGTTGGTTCAGCCCAGTACAGTCGTGGCTGATCTGAAAGGTTCCTCATGGATGTTGTCGGCGAAGTCATCGACGCGATAGGTCGGGTTCCGCTCGCAGTGTGGACGGCGGTTGGAACAGCGCTCGTGTCCTATGTGACGATGAAGGTCAGCAACGGCCACAGCGCACGGCAGCTCGCAATGCAGCTCAAGCACGACTCTAAGCAGAAGGCGACCGAAAGAAGGGCTGCGCTCAGGCGAGACGTATACCTGCCGGCCGCGGAAGCGGCCGTGCACCTCAATGGCCGCATGGGTGTGCTTCCGCAGTTGGATTTTGCGAAAGTTGATTCCCAACTTGAACTCGCAGAATTTTCTGCCGCGATGACGAAACTGCAGTTGGTTGGCGAGCCAGCGACCGCCGAACTCGCAAGTGATGTTCTGTCCGAATATGGTGCGGCCTTCATGCGCTGCGTGCCGAAGGCCGCGCAGATCCAGTTAGAGCGGGCGCACGCTGCAACCCAAGACGCGCTCCACAACGATGCGCAATTGCAGGTCAAGCGCGTGCTGGCCGAATTGACAGCATTTGGCGAATCTGGGGCCGTGGACGGCATCAAGTTCCAGCGGCTGCAAGAGTCGTTCGACGGCTTTTCGATGCAAGCACAAATCCACGCGGACGCTCGTCAGCGACATCTGGAGGCAGCAAACCTGCTCCACACGGAGTACCTAGAGCATGTGCTCGCTACCATGAAGGGTCTGAGTGCCAAGTACCTACCGCTCTTGGTTGCAGTACGGCATGAGTTAGGGTTTGAGGGCGAGCTGGCACATTTCCAACTGATGCTTGAACGCCAAGCAGCGCGAATCGAAGAGGCGGCGGCTGGAGTAGCCCGCGACATACAGACGCTCGGAGCCCCTTCCAGCGAGCGCGGTGATGGGTAGATACTGACACGGAGCCCCACAAAAAACCGCTACAAAAAAAGTTGCGGGCTTTCCGAGGCCTTGCGGCATGAAGTGCCTCCTCGACCTGGGCTGGACCAGGGACACCAGCTCAGAATACGCAAGCAACCGCCTCATGGGGCCGCGCGTCACGACGACTCGCCGCACAAGCCCCCGAGCATTCTTCGCAACCTGGCAATCGCACGGGCGTTCGAGCGGAGCACGGATCCAATGGGCCGCTCGCGGAAGACCTCCCGCTGCTCCTGCAGCGCCCCTCGAAGCGCCGCGATATTCCGATCGGTGTAGACCCAGATTCCGGTGATCACATGCTCGCCAGAGGTCACGGGCGTGACCTGCAGGATCTGGATCCCGGCGCGTTGCAGCACCTCCATTCGAGATGCGACGTGCTGGGCCGAACCGAAAGTACCCTGGACCGGCCGAGACAAGCTGAAGGTGATGACCTGAACTTGAGGGAAGTGGTCCACGATGAATGCGAAGATCTCGAACAGGATCAACCGCCCGAGTGGCCGCTGCTCCTCGAACACGATCGCCTCGGGCGCAAATTCCTCGAAGTGAATTTCGGTGCCATCGTTGCGCACATGGACCGGGTCCAGCGTGACGATGTGATGGTCTCGGGTGTGCACGTACATCGGGTTGCCGAGCTGATACGTGCGGCCCTCCGGACCGGTGATCTTGACCATGAATTCCTGGCGGCCCTTTCTACAGTCGTTCCACTCCCGACGCGCCCCGAGCGACATGAGAGTGTGCCGTTCGACTCTAGCGCCGATCGCTGGGCCGCCGGGGGGGCCAGGCGTGAAGTATTTGGCTGAACCATCGTGTCGAATGGCCCCGAATGGTCCAACCGCCGGCTCTCCGCGCCGCTGCTGGACACTTCAAGGCGGAAGATGGCACCCCCGTGACCGCGAGCAAGCGAAGGAAGTAGCATCAGTCCGCGCAGCACTCAATTCGCACATGCAGGAGTCCCGCCATGACTGATCACCTTCGCAACATCGCTGTCACAGTCGATGAACCCGACCCGGGGGTCTTCCATTGGGTGCTCATCGAGAGCACGGAGGACGCTTCGATCTACAACGAGCTCGAGGCCTCCGAGGGCAGCTACGACAGCTGGACCCATGCGCTTCGACAAGGGGTCGAGCGCCTGATGGCGCTGGCCGCCGCGACCCCGATGCAAGGGCCGCGAGCGTCAGGCGAGAGCGAGGATGCCGATCCCGTGGGCGGCCGTCTGGCGTCATCCCCGTCTTGATTCCGCCCTGACCTCGTCGCCCATCGCTGTGCAAGGTGTCTCGCCAACCCGACACCTCGCGCCAACATATTCCGCGTTCGTGCACCTTCGCTTGTGCATTGGCGCATGCGCCACGAGGCCAATCTTCGGGCGACCCGTTTGGCCGATACGATGGCCGCCATGAGCAGCGCGACCGAGACCCTTGCATTCGCCTATCCACCGGAGGACTTCGAAGTGAACGACGCGCGAATCCTGCGCGCGGTGCGCGCGAGCGGCGTGGAGGGGACGGCGGTGTTCTCGCGCACCACCGATGGCTGGGCGCGCGTGGTTGTGACGATCTCCGGCGAAGCCGAGCCCCTGCGAATCGCACGCGCGAGCCTTCCGATGGAAGCGCAGGACTCAGCGCGCTCCGAGCATTACAGGGCGCCAGCCCCGAAACGCAAGCGCTGATCGGATTGGCCTGCTGTTGGAAGCGCAGTGGTTAGCCAACAGGGCTCAAGGAAGTCAGGCAACTGCACGGCAGACGGTCATCAAATCGGTCCCCGCCGTGCGGCAAGAATGCCAGCGAGGGCCTTTCCGGCCGCAAGCTCATCGCCGACGAAGTCGGTGCCAGAGCTACTTGAGTTCTTGGCACCCGGCAAGCCACGGAGCGCTTCCTTGAGCCAGTAGGGCGCGTCGGCCGCATAGTGGACTCGGAACTTACCGGCTCCATTTGTATAGAGCTCGACCGAGAGAATCCTGAACTCGTTCGGCCGAACGAAAAGCTTTGAAAACGTTGGGTCCTTACCCACTCCGGGCTTCCGCTCCAAGACAGCGCCGAGGCCAGATGCATCGAAGATCTTTGCCAGTCGCGCGTCTCGCTCACTATTCGACGCCACATCTCCTTGTGAAGGGGCCGTCGCCGAGTGCGTCAGCGCGATGGGCGATTGCGTTGCAGGGGCCAGCGGGACCGTTCGGGACCCTTCGTTGGAAATTGAGTTCAGAGCGTGCAGATCAAGTTGCTCGCCTGGCTTGCGCTCCATGACTGAACGGATGAACTCTGACGGATCCGAATCCGGCGAATTCCACGCGATGCGACTAGGATGCGTCGCCACGATCACCGCGATACCGTCTGCGTTCTCAAACGCTTCCGTCGCCAAGCGCCTGTTGTTCTTTTCCACGAACGCCCCAAGGCGGCGATGGGCCGCGAGTTGCTCACGCACGAACTTACCCGCGACCCGGCCGAAGCAAACGATGGTTCGGATCTTGAGATCCTTGATGACAGCCTCGTGCATAGGCCAGCACTTCTGCGCAAGAGCGCGCCACCGCGAGCCGAGGTCCTCCTGATCGTCGGTGCGCTCGAAAATGACGTTGCTCGAGGGAACGGTCCCTGGATCCAGGCCCAACTTTTTCAATACATGCAACACGCGCGGCTGCATCTTCCGCGACCCTGGGGGTCGGCCGTCCCAGGACTCGTCGCGATGCTCACACCAGTTGTCGGGACGGCTTTGGACTTTGCGCAGGTTGTAATCGACGGTCCGCTCGGCGTGCTTTTCGGGGCCGCCTCCAGGGTTCAGGCCGAGGAGGTAGAGCCCGGCGCCAGGGTTGCGAAAGGCGTCCTTGCCTGAATTGAAGACGGCGCCACTGACGTTCATCAGCTCGCGGGGGATGAGATCAATGAAGCGTTGCACGGGACCCTCGAAATAATGGCGGGGGAGGCTACTGACCAGAGTCGGCAGAACGAACGTCGGATCGACAGCGAGCCAAGGTCGCTGACCGGTAAAACGAACCTCGCCGCAAGAAGGATGCCATTGGAGCGCCCGCTGCACAAGAATCACTGACTGCGCTGACCAACACCTGCACTGGCGTCCTCAGTGCACCAGGCTCAGCCGACTCGGGCGCGCCGCCGAGCATGAGTTCACCGCTATGTCCGCACGCGCAGCCTCGACAGGGCTTTGCCTCGCGCCATCACACGGCCACGTGGCAGAGGCGGCCGCGCCATTGAATTCAGCCCTTGCTTCTGATCGACGCGATTAGATCCGCGGCCTGTTCGGCAGCCCCTTCGTGCTGTCGAACCCGGTCATTGATCGTGCAGAGCAGCTCGTGCTCGCCGCAGACGAGGGTGTCGCCGGAACCCGGCATGCCGTCGGTCATCTCGCCCGGAAACGAGAGGTTCCAGTATGGCCACTCGACTGGCAACACTTCGATGTTGTAGGCCTCGGCCAGTGCGAAGGCGGGGATCGCCACGGACTCGAGGAACTTGTGATCGGGGGCGACAGGCGGGACCACCTTCTTCAGGATGAACGTCATTGCGAACCGGACAGGCTCGTCCATGGACAGCGCCCCCGCGCGGACCATCGCCGTCAGCGTGGTCGGTGCGGCCGCGTGCGACGACGACACCCGGTTGCCGAGGAACGCGTAGGCGGCACCGCCCTTGGCGATCACGAACAAGCGCTGGATCTGCCCTGGCGAGCGTGCATACGCGTTCAGCAGATCGCCCATGACCACCTCGCCCGGCACGGTGCGCCGCTGGGCGTCGACATACAGTCGGCTGGGTGCAAAGCCGAATCGAAGGAGCGCGGCATGGCAGGCATCCTCCGGATCGACGGTACCGCCAACGCTGACCAGGCTGCGCAAAGCTTCAAGGCATTCCCTCAGGACGCGCACGACCGCCGTCAGCGGCTGGCCCGTGATAGCCGCAATGGCGGCCGGGATCGGCTCCAGGGCACCGGCCCGGTCTCGGATGATGGGGTTCAGCGCCAGCTTCACGGGCGTCTCCTGTTCTCGTGGGTCTCGACTATTTCGGCCATTCCGCTCAATGCTTGAGTCTGGAATTCCCGGAGGCCCCTGAAATCCCTGCCACCCAGGCGCCGATCTGGGCACATGCTCATGCGGCCACCTTGCCCACCAGATCCAGTACGGCCATCAGGTGCGCGCGCTCGCCATCCCAGGCATCCGGATTGACGAACACTTTTTCCGGGCGGTAGTCCCTGGCGCGCGGCTCCTCGGCATTCATGCGAACCAGCATATGGAATCGAGGTCCAATCGCGCAAGGCTGAACGGAGAAATGTTCGCGCCAGTACCTTGACACGTCGGATTGAGTGGCCCACAAGGGCGACTATCTGTGGCCTATGGCGGCCATCCAGAGAGGGCGGGCCCTGGCAAGAGTCGGAACAGTGCTATCCGCGTCGCCTTACCGCATGCCTTAACTGTGCCAAGACGTCTTCATCGAACACCCAAGGCTCCTGCGTCGGGTCGACGCCGACAACAACGCCACTCGCGCAGAGGCTTGCGACACCGGCTTCGGAGGTTCCCACAAGTACGGCGAGTTGCGCCAGCAGGAGATCCTTGGCACATCCTGGGCTCACGGCCTTCGTCACGGGTTGCCCGTCTCGCATGTCGATCGGGTCGGCACAAAGGCTAAGAAGGACGGCTTCGTCTGTCGCCATGCTGCTCGCTGCCTGCTTGTCCGGAAGCCCTGAAACCTGGCAGCCCCGCCATCACGCGCCGCTCAGGACCAAGGCACTGAGACGTTTCTCAGCGCGATTCTCCAGACACCGGTCGAAATGAGCGTGAAGCCCGTCAGAAAACCGATGATCGCAATCGAGGTCACCGGCCATCCGATGCCAATGAGAACGCCCAGGAAAATCGACAGAAGACCGTCAAACAGCACCCATCCCCAACCTGGCAGGGGCTTGAGCGCGAATGCAGACGCGGAGCGGGCGAACCCGCTGATCATCATGAAGATGGCGACCATCAGGGCCAAGGACTCAACGCCCGCGAGCGGCAGGACCAGGATCAGAATGCCCAGAAGAAAGGTGGCGATGCCAGACACGAGCTTCCAGACGAATCCGGCGGCGCGCCTCGTCTGAATCGCGTGGGCCACCTCGAATGCACCGCTGAAAAGGAGCAGCCATGCAAACACGATCGCCGTCGCGAGCGCCGCAACGGCGGGCATCATCACTGCCAGGATGCCGGTCACGATCAGCAGGGCACCCCAAAGGACCTGCCAGCCTGAAACCGGGGCGCCGCGAGGCGCTGTCGTCTTGATCTCGCTTGCCGTGGTCATGGGAGTTCTCCAGTTGGACCAGTTCTCGCAGGCGCCCGCCTATCCGCCGAACTGAGTTACATACTGCTGCCCAAGCATTTCCCCGTCAAGGGGCGCTCAACCGGTCATACGCTCGCCCTGGGGCTCTTCCTCCGAGCCATCCGCTTCATCCAGCTCATCAGCATGCGCCGGCGATGCCTCGCCCTCGGGCCCGTCCGCCGGCGCAAGGAGTGCGGCGGGAATCTCGCCATGCCGCGCGATCAGCAACGCCTTGGCGGCGTCGGTCAGCGGACGCCAGTCGCGGATGAGCTGGCGCATCTCCGCCATGTGCATCGTCAGGCCGCGGATCTCCTGCTCGAGGTCCCGGACATGGGCGGCGTACACCTGGCGCCACTGCGGCATGCCCGGCGTGATCTCCTTCATCGACTTGACGTGATGCTCGCGCACGAGAATCGGCAAGGACTTCAGGTTCGGGCAAGCCGCCAGGGCCGCCTGGGCTCGCTCCAATTGCCTGGCCATCACACCGAGCATGTATCGCGGCCCGTCGTCGGTCGTCTCCAGGGGCATGAACTTGATGCCCGGGCAGCTCGCCGTCTGCCAGCCGTGGCCAGGACGTCGGTACCCGTGGTGGGCCATGTAGCCAGTCGGCTCGCCGCCGGTCACCGCGATCGGCCGAAAACAGCAGCCGCAGGTGAGGCGCAGCTGGTCCGGATTCGCCGGCGGCCGCGGCGGCGCCACGACACGGCCCTTGACGATCTTGTCCTTCAGGCCCGAGACCGCCTGGGCAAGCGGCAGGAGCTCCTGCAGGAGGGTGCGCATCGCATCGACCTCCGGACCGACGACCTTCGTGGCCGCGACGCGCTTGGCCGCCGCGTGCACCTCGTGCAGGCCGTACACGTTCACGCTGTAGTAAAGCTCGTTCAATTCCGCGCGCATGGTGCTGCCGCGTCCCATCTTGCCGAAGAAGTGAGGCTCGTTCACATACCTTCCCCAGGCCGCCTCCACAGCCCTCGACAGGGTGGACTTCGCTTCCTGAAGGGCGACATTGCGGATGGCGCCATCCGCCACGCCCGTCATGATCACAGTCAAGGCTTGGTCCAAGCGGGCGGCGCTGCGTGCGGCGGAGCGGAGGAGGGGAAAGTCTTCGAGGCGCATGGGGCGCATTTAAGCACCGCTTCAGTAGTTCTTCGCAGATTAATGCAGCGCCATTTCTCTGCTGTCCTGGACCGACACGGGTGCCGTCTCTAAGATCAGCGCATGAACTCCGGAGAGGCGCCCATGCGACAACTCGACCTCAATCGCAGCGCGATCCGCGAGGCAACGAGCCGCTATCGCGCGGCGAACCCCCGCGTCTTTGCCTCAGGGCTTCACGGCGCTGACCGGGACCGCCAGGACCTCGATCTCCTAGTCGATGCACTGCCCGGCGCGACGATGTTCGATCTGGGCGGATTGCAAGACGAGCTGGAGTCGCTGCTCGGCGTCCGCGTCCATCTGCTGACCCCCGCCGACCTGCCTCCGAAATTCCGGACCAAGGTGCTCGCGCAGGCGCAGCCGATCTAAGCAACTCGGCATCGATCGGCTCTGCCCAGCGATTAAGTCGAGCGCAGACTAAGCCGGCGGGGACTGAGGGCGGGCCGAGAGAGCAGGCCCCCCACGCAGCTGGTGCTCATAGCGGCTGATCTCGCTTGCCTGGGCGACCACGGCTCTCAATTCACCCAGCCTGCGATCGAACCAGGCCGTCGAGAGCGCGTCCCCCAGTGCCTCCACGTTTTCCGGCGCCTGGAGCAACTCGAACAGCTCGTCGTCCAGTGAGGCAAAGGCGACGTTCTCCAGGATCGCGCCGTTGCTGCGCGCCGTGTCCATGGCCGCAAGCACCGCTTCGCGGCCGGGCAGCGCATGGAGGTGCCAAAAGCTCTCGCCCCCGCCGCGCAAGCGGCCCTGCAGGTGGAAGAACGGAAAGTAGGGGTTGCGATGGTCTGCCGGCCCGCGCACCGCGTCGAAGTAGCGGGCGTACCGCTCCAGAAGGGGGGGCCGTAGGTCACCTGGTTCTGGATCAGCGCGCCGCTGCGAGCGAGGTCCAACACGGCCAGCAGCATGCAGATCTTGTGCGGGCTCGCACGGCCGCCAACGGAATTGACGTTCAAGCGCGCAAATTTCTGCTGGTAGGTCTCTACGGACATTGGTGCGTGGTGTGGCTGCTGCGACGATCCTATCCGCTCACCCTGGGTCACAGGGAGGACAGCCTTGCCAAAAAATGTCCGGATCTTGCGATCTGGTGGCATCGTTGATGCATTTGATCCTGAGAGAACTTCGAGAATGAATCGCACTGTAGCCACCCCCATTCAATCGCTGGTCGTCGCGCAGCTGATCTCGCTGGGCTGGTATGGGGACAGAGTGTGCAGCGATGTGGCGAGCAGGGACTACGATACCGCCGCCGGCGGGCGGACCGCGGTGATCTACTGCTGGCCCAGCAGTGACAACCCGGGCAACCATCAGCTGACCGCCGAGTACTGGAGCGAGGGGAACAACGCGCTGTCGACCACCTTCGCGACGATTCCCGCGGGTCAAGATGAAGCGTCGGTGCGGGAGTTGGTCGTCCACTACGCAGCCGCAGTCGATGCAAGGGTTCGCCAGACCTACGCGATTCGAATCAAGGCACTCTTGGCCGACGATGGTGCTCCCGTCGCGCAGGAGGACACGCCCGACGCGCCGCGCGTCACGATGTGATCCTGGCGGGACGATGGCAGCCCACCGTGATCCTCATCAGACAGGCACCGCCGCGCACACGATCATGTCCGGGTATTGATGGATGCAGAGTTGGTTCGCGCAAGGGCGGGCGTCGGGCCACGCCGCACGCAGCGGCTCTATCCAGTCTGAGATCGAGATTTGAGCGTGTTTCGGACCTCTGATCCGGCACTCTCCCTTTCGGAGAAAACCGGATACTTGTGTTGCGCTCTCTTGCTGGAGTGTGAAATGATGAAAACAGATTTCAATGTGTCGCAGTGGAAAGTGAAATGCTGAGATTCAATATCGTCTGGGTTCTGCGCTTCGCAGCGGCCCCTTTCTTCAGTGGCCTTGTGCTGCTCGTTACGTCGATCTACATGCTGTGGTTCGCGAAGCCCGAGATCGAGGCTTCGCCGATCTCCGCTGTCGCAGCTCCGGCCTTCTTCGCCTTCGGTGATCTCCCGTGGTTCTTCGCTCTGGCAGCGGGTGCCGGCTTGGTGGCCATCGCATGGAATGCGGGGGCGCGCGCCCGGCGCGGCGACTGATCGGAAGGCAGCTGGTCCACGACGGTTCTAAAGCGAGCCCGATCCACGTCTTGAAGGGCTCGCAGGGACGATCGTCCAGTGATCGGGCGACTGGAGTCCGGGCGTCCATGAGTCTCCAAGCCCAGCCAAATCCGGATCGCCCCCATGCTAGGCGCCAGGCAAGACCGGCCACTTGAGCGGCCTCAAGTCGACGGCGAAGGCCCCTTCGAGCCTTCGTGAGCCTTCGTGAAGCACCGCCCTCAGCCCCAAGTGACAGTGCGTTCGACGAAGAGGTGATGGCCATTCTGAAATAGGTGCCGATCGCGTTCGTGCGGATTTATTTTCGTCCATCCTTGACGGGTGAAGGGTTGCCTCCGTAAGGTAGTTCGCATGAATGCCCTTGCACTCGATTTCCCTCGCACCCTCAACGCCTGGCTCAAGGCGGATGACAAGAAGCTGCTCAGCGCGATCAACGGCGGACTGAGCATTCACGAGGCATCAGAAGAACTCCAACGCGAGCCTGTGTCGGTTCTCCGGCGAATCAGTGCCATCGGTGCATTCGAGTTCGAGTGCGCGACGGAGGAGTGGGTCGAGATCATGTCGCTCGCTCTTTCCGGCGTGCCACTGCAGGACGTGATTGCGTGGTGCTCGGCATCAGAAGAGCGCATGCCCTACGAGCTGCTCGATGCGATGCGCTCAGGACCCGATCAGCGTCCCGCGTTCGAGATGGCGCGCGGGCTGGGCATCGAGGTGACGAACATCAGCGTGCTCGGCGACCTGCAATGGTTGACCGATCAGCCAGAGACGGTCCGCGCCGGTTACGCCCCAGCTGTGGCTCGCGTCTTGGCTCGATTCGATGCCGTGACGCCGGCAACTCTCAGGAACGAAGTGCTCGGTCTCGCACCGGCCGATCTGCGCTGGATGGGCGGCTCAGCACCGAAAAGGAGTCGCGGGTCTCGCGGGTCAGGAGCGTCCGGTCCGGGCACAGCGAAGCCTCGCGCTCCACGCAAGGCATCGGCCTCGCGTGCACGCAAGCCAAAGATCAGGAACAAGTGGGCCTACGCCAACTACATGAAGAAGAAGCGCGCTTCGGCGAGCGGAAGATTTTGAGCACGCGATGACTATCGAAAGTAGTGCTGTACGTCCGACGAATACCTGCGCTGGATTCTGAAGCATGACGCCGCCTTGCGCGATGAACCAGTTTTTATTGTCAAGGCCGCCAGGAGCAACCCATGAACACCACCCCCACCCCTGCCGAGCCAGCTACCTACTTCGATCCGAACTTCACGTCATGGCTTGAAGCCAACGGCAATGCGTCCGCTCTATCGGAAGCGATGAAGGGGATGCTCTACCTGACGTGGAAAGCAGGCCGAGAGCATGGCCGTGGCGATACCGTTATCAAGCCAGCCGCTGCCGAAGCGCCGGAGGTGAGTCCGGATGACGAACGTTACGAGAGCGAGCACCCCGCAGCGCGCCTTCTGCGCCTTGAATTCGAGGCCAAATACGGGCCTGCCGCAGCCTTGATGCGTGCGGCCCACCATTGGTTCAATGTGCGCACCCAGTACAACGATGCGTGGAATCGTGATCGCGAGCAACCAATCACGTTGAAAGATGTCGAATTAGCTGAGCAACAAATGCTCGCCGCCCAGCCAAAGGCCGAAGCGCCAGCGGTACCGAGCGATGAGGTCGTAGAGCGCATTAATGCGATCCTGTTCAGCGGCCGGGTTGTGGACACCTTCATGATCCACGATCTGTACCGCGCCGCACAGCCAAAGGCCGAAGCGGGGACGCATCTTCTGCGCTTGGCTCTTACCAACATCGCCCAATGCCCTGACGTGGGCGGCGCTGCTGCGACGAAGCGCCACATGCGTCAGATGGCGGTAGACGCGCTTGTTGCTGATGATGCGGTGCAGCCAAAGGCCGACAAGCACGACTGGCTTCCCATCGTTCCCGGCATGAGCATCAAGCGTACCGAATGGGATGCCATGTCTGTTGCGGAACGTCGCAAGCTGATGAACGAAGCGCCTGCCGACCCAGCGCAAGAAGCGAATGCGGGTAGACGCAGCACCTCTACTGTCACGGCGATTGGCCATGGAATCCCTGACTCGACTGCGGCCAAGTGTGGCGAAGGCAGATGCGAGGTGGCGAATGAGGGTGACGCACGGGCGGAAAGTGCTGGCTGTACCCACCAAACCGTGGACGCGCTGCGTCAAGCCGAAGCATGGATCGCTGACATCGGGAAGCGACCGGGAATGCGCGCCATAGCAGATATTTTCCTCAACGCGGTGATTCGTCCCGCCCTCGCCTCTCCTGTAGCACCGCCGGAGCCGACAGCCGAAGCGATCGAAGACTTCCTGTCGGCGCGGATGACACCAGAAGGTCGCGTGCCGTTTATTCGGGCAATCCGAGAGGCGCTGTCACACTTCGCAGCACCAGCGCAGGAGCCGGTTGCGTGGCTCCGCGTAAAGGCGACGGGTGGCGCGACCTTTGAGCCGCTGTGCATCCTCGGGAAGAAGCAGCCGAACCCGGACCACTACAAAGCAACGTATCGCGCCGTGGTCTTTGCAGCACCTGCGCGCGGGGGGCCTCTGACCGAAGAGCAGATCGACGCAATGCCCGAGCGCCACGCCGTCCCATGAGCTTGCTCAGAGACCTTTCCGACTTGATGGCGACAGCGCCTGATGCCGAGCAGCGCGGGACCCTCGACTCCGTGTCTGCCGCAGTGGACGCTCGCGACTGGTATCGCGCGATCGACCTGATCGACGCTGTGCCGACGGGCTTCACGTCATGGCACGAGAGGGTGACTCAAGCCCGCGCTCGCATCCAGGCGTGCGAGTTCGAGGAGAACAGGGGCTTCGTCGGATAGGAGGATTGACCGTGGGAACGAGTCGCCAGCGGCTCGCTCTGAGCCTTCAACAACTCCGTGAGACGCCGATACAGAGGGGCGAACACCGTCGCCAACAGGCGTTCACTGATTCCTTTTGCCTTCGTTTCGTCTCGACCCGAAGGTCCCGCTCGAAGAACAGCATGAAGAACACACCCAAATCCTGCAGCTGCGCTCATTGCGTAATCGCAAGGGCGACCGCGCCGGCCCAGGTCCGAATGAAGCTCGAAGAGCGCAAGTTCCGCCTTCGTCAGAACACGCTCATCCGCACTGGGGCAGTGGATCTCGTGCCCGCGGGCAGCCGCAGCCGGATGGGCTGAAGCACTGATGCCAGCGCTCCTCATGATGACCGCCACGGGCGAGCCCCGCCAGGTCCAGCTCAAGCCCTACAGCAATCGCGTCGGCCGCGGGCCCACCAACGACGTGATCATCGACGCCAAGGTCGCGAGCCGGAACCACGCGGTGATCGATGTCGAGCAGGCCTTCGTCACGATCACCGATCTGGGACGACCTCGCGCTCGCATGGGAAGAGTTCCTGATCTACCACCAACGCACGTGGAACAAGTGCGAGGCACTCTATAGAGGAACGAGGTACTGGCCCCGGCTCGCTGGGAAGTATGTGCCGCGCCGCAAGACGGATCCTGTACTTCTCTACGTCCACCATGCACGGCACGTCGACGAGCACGGCATCGCTCCGGTCACCGAGCCTCAAGCCCCAACGACCACAGTCACCTCGGGAAGCATCGCCGGCGGAAGCGTGATTGTCGGCGGCGGCGACTCCTTCCTGGCGGCGGGAAGCTCGGCTGGCATCAAGATCAACCCGGCTACGGTGGTGGCCCGCGCCGTGACCAATCGCAATCAGCTGTACACGCCTCCGCAGCTTGCAGGTTACACGGGCGATACGCCAGTTCTGGCGATCGCAATCGAGGCGATCAAGTTCTATGACGATCTGTTTGCCGACCTCGACGCTGCCGGTGCACCTTAGGGACGGCGCAGCACTCTTGCGGTCGGCGGCCGCAGTGGGGAAGCACATGTTCCCCGAAGTGCTCCTCGCAAAGCTGCGCGATTTTCTCAATCACTGAAGCGCAAGGTGCGAGAGAGGCGCGTCGTCGGCCAAGCCGTGAAGCGCCTCGGTCCTCCGTCGCTCAGGTATCGCGCGTAGCGAGCGGCTCACGCAAAGGAACGGCCACGCTCACCCCGATTCGGTTGAAACGCCAGGCCGATCGCGGCAAGCATCTCACGCAGGCGTCTCCCCGTCTTCACGCCCATTCCTCGCCGCAGAGTAGCTCATGCTCGCTGATGGCGGACAGATCCGATCGGGACGGCGAGCCCGACGGACACGCAAGGCTGGCCCGCTGCAGCGAGCGCTTCGCCCACGATTGTCGCCTGGCAAGAACTTATAGATACTGTGAAGTTCAGGATGACCCATGCGTTGATGTCATGAAAGCGTCCAAGAGAAAGTTCTTCAAGCATGTTGCCAACCCCATGGCAGCCCAGTCGTCGAGTGAGCAACGCACCAATCGCCCTCACCCGACTGACCAGCTCAGCGCGAAGTGCCTACCGGAGTCGCGCTACGAATGGCTTCGGCTGCATCACAAGAACCTTTTTGCCTTCTTGGAGATTGAACTGCGAGGTCATACGTCGACTGGGATTCGTATTGAAGAGTTGCCTTTTGAGCCGAGAACGATGTACACGCAGATGTACCTGGAGCATCTGAACAAGGAACCTTGCTATGCACATTTCTTCAGCTCGGACCAAGGTAAGCGGACGCTCATAGAACAAATCGTCGGCGAATACAACTTCACTCTTGCTTATGAGCGGGCAGGGAGAAAGACTTACTACGTCAGCACCGGCCTTACCGAAGGGTTGTGCCTGACCGTACTGAATGCGCCATGCGCAGACTTTCGGATGCCCGTTCCATGTCTGCAACTCGTGTTCAACAACATCTACGCCCGCGAGGCAATCGCCTTCTTCGGGAAGAAGGAGGCTCCGGAAGACGACACCGTGGTCAGTGTTTTTGTTGAGGAGGACTTCTTCGAAAAGATGGGCTATCGACGGCTGAACATTTTCGCTATCGAGCAACGAGGAATTGAGCAGGTTAGTGCCGTACGCCGGCAGTTGGCTCTAAAGGACGATTGGACGCTCGAACAGGCGCTACTAACCGATTGGGATCTGGAAGAAATCAGGGGGCCGGGAGACCCCCCGCCGATATCGTCAGTGCACACCGATGCCGACGGGATTGCTCACCTGGAAGAGTCCACGCTCGAGCCATTTCTGACGGACGGGTTGATGTTCGTCCGATTGGTCCTCAACTCGATTCGATACATCACGTCCCATAACGCTGATTCGGTACCGAAGCCATGGCCACGGAAGTTCAGGCCATTCATGGATATCAGTGTCGAGCCTGAATGGACCCACCTTGGCGAAACGATTCAGACAGTCCCCATCGTTGTCGACCCCAGCGCCCCGCATAAGGCAGGTACCGAGCATTCGCCCTTCGCAGGCATGCGCTACAAGGTACGGTTCCTCGTGCCCGGGTTCTATAGGCGCCGACCTAACACACCAGCTAATGCCCCGAAAGACGTTTGGGTTCAGCATCACTGGAAGGGCCCCGAGATGGCTGACGTCGTGAGCAATGTCCACATCTTGCGTTAATGCGAGCAGCCAGCTTTTTGACGCTATCCAAGCAGTATCTCTCTTGCACGCCCCAGAGTGCGGGCCGAACCAGAATACCCAGCCCACGGCTCGTTCCCCTTGTCCAGCCTCGCGTGGATGTTCCGGACGTTCCAATGGGCTCCGCTCGTGACCTTCGCCAGTTCATCCCACGCGATCGGTACCGATACCCCCAGCCCCGGCCGAGCGCGCGCCGACCAGGCAGAGGCCGTGGTCGCGCCGAAGCCGTTGCGCAGATAGTCGATGAAGATCTTGCCCACACGGTTCTTCGGCCCGCTCTTGGCCACGAAGAGCTGGGGGAGCGTGCGCGCCAGGTGCACGACGATCGCCTGGGAAAAGTCCTTCACCGTGTCCCAGTCGTGGAGGCGCTTGAGAGGCACGACGACGTGCAGGCCCTTGCCGCCGCTGGTCTTCACGAACGACGCCAGTTCGAGTTGCTCCATGAAGACGCGCACCAGCTGCGCCGCCTGCTGGATTTGCGCCCACTTCACGCCTTCGCCCGGGTCCAGATCGAAAATCATGCGGTCCGGCTTCCCGATCGCCGTCTTGACCGCGTTCCAGGTGTGGAACTCGATGACGTTGAGCTGGGCTGCCGATAGGATCCCCTGCACGGTGGCCACCTCGAGCAGTTGGCCATGGCCAGGGTGCAGGGCCGGATCGAGCTGCCGCACCCCGGGGATTTCTCCCTTGTCGAGGTGCTTCTGGAAGAACAGTTCACCCGAGATGCCCTCTGGCGCGCGTACGAGCGTCACAGGGCGATTCTTCAGGTGGGCGAGGATCAAGGGCCCCACCAGGCCATAGAAGCGCACCAGCTCGATTTTGGTGACGCCGGTTGATGGATCAATCACGCGGTCCGGGTTCGAAACCCGAAACCTCGCCGGCAACGTGTGCTGGACCTCGGCGCCGATGGCCGGCCGCAGGTACATCGGCACCTCACGCACGACCGCTTTGGCGGGCTTGTCTACCCGCAGGCCGTGGAAGACGGGGTGGCGGACGTGCCCGCGCTTCGTCCATTCGGCGAAGCTCACCTCGACCACCAGTTCTGGCCTGACCCACTGGGCCCCGCGCGCGGCGGCGTCCGTGGCGCCCTTGAACGGGCTTGCGGCTGTGGCCAAAGGCGCCAGCTTCTGTTGGAGTTGGGTGACGATCTTGCCGCTGAGCCCCGAACCCGCGCTGCCGGCGTAGGCCAGGTCGCCGGATTCGTCGTGCACGCCGAGCAGGAGCGCCCCGATGCCGGACTTGGTGCCGCGCTGGAAGGTCCAGCCGCCAACAACAAATTCCTGCCGCTGCCGGCACTTGAGCTTGATCCAGTCAGGAGCGCGGCTCGAGGTGTAAGGGCTGTCCTTGCGTTTCCCGATGATCCCTTCGAGGCCGAGCTTGCAGGCCGAGGCCAAGATGTCCCGCGGCGGGCCGTCGAAGGCTTCGCTGAATCGGATCGAGTCCGGCGCCTCTTCGAGCAGGCGCTTGAGCCGGGCCCGTCGCTCAATCAGCGCCACCTGCCGAAGGTCCAGGCCGTCGTGGTGCATCAGGTCGAACAGGTGGTATGTGATGTCCTTTGTCTGGGCGTTGTCGAACCCAGCCTGGAGGGCACCGAAGTCGGGCAGACCTTGCTCGTTGAGCATGACGATCTCGCCGTCGAGCCAGCACGGCGCCAGGCCCATCGAGGCCAGGTCGCGCACCAGGTGCGGCAGCCTCTTCGACCAGTCGAGACCATTGCGCGTGAAGAGCCGCACGCCGTCGTTGTCCACCCGCGCCAGCATGCGGAATCCATCGAGCTTGGCCTCCATCACCCAGTCGTCGCCGGTGCTTGGCGGCCTATCGACCAAAGTGGCGAACTCGGGCGCGATCTTCGCAGGGAGGGCGCTCTTCTTCGCGCCGGCTAGGACGCCAGTCGACTCCGTGGATGCGCCGCTGTTCTTGCCGCTTTGCATCGTGAGCGTCGCCCTTGCTACAGCTTGAACTTGAGCAACTTATTCGCTTGGAAGATCCGTGCTGTGCAGGACATGGCCATCGTCTCCTGCGAGGGCAGGGCGCAAGGCTCGCAATCTGTTCAATAGCGACCCAACGCCATCATCTGCTGGTGGATTGGCCGCCGCCCGGGCGCTCGGCGCCGGCAGGGCCACCTGCATCCCAGGCCCTGAATTCAGCGACCGCCCATGAGAAGAGCACCGCGCTGCCGCCAATCAAAGCCACGAGGAACGTGGCCAGATGCCAATTCATCAGGTAGCACAGCAGCGTGATGCCCCCGACAACGCCAACCAACGGCATCGTTCGGTTCACTCGCCCTCTCGCTTCATGCTCTGCGCGCAATTTTCTCGTCGCTGTAGACATCAGTGCATCTTCCTATCTTTTGAATTCTGTTGAACCTTGCTCCGCGCGGGCGTGCGGACGCGGGGCGCGACTGCGGGCGTCGATGTACCCGTTCCTAGCACCAGCAGGCCTTCGCGGGTGCGGGAGACCCAGGGCCGATCGCTTCCGGTCGGAAGGAGAGCAGGATCGAGCTTCTTCGCCCAAGGCAGCGATAGATCACGCCCGAGTTGCAGACAGAGGCGGACGGTCTTCACGTTCGTGCATTCCCGCAGCAGTTCGACGAGAACGGACGCACGAAAGCTGTACGTGCTTTCGGCCAACTCCCGAGCCTCGGCGAGTGGCTGCCGCACGCCGACTTCGCTCAGCAGTTCCAGGAACGCGCGTTCGGGGTCGGAGACATTCGGGCGGTTGGGGCGGCCCTGGAAGGATGCCACGTGCTTCATTCCGGTCGCATCACTGCTGAAGATTTGCTTGCGGTGGTAGTCCCCAGGGAAGGAATCCGTGAACCATACCGGCAACCTGGTCGACTTCAGGCCATACAGGTGGAGCTTCGGTTCCTCGGAGACATAGTGGCGCACGCCATGCCAGTCCAGCGCCGTCTTCCCGCCCACATGCAGACCCGGAATCTGTTGTTGGAGGAGCAAGACGCTGGGGTCGCGCTGAAGCGGAGTATCGGGGCGGACGAACACGCCCCGCGCCAGACGCCGCAACCACTTCGCACGAACGTAGTGCACCGCCAAATCGGCCGAGACGCCTTCCTGGGCCAGGCCCTCACTGGTCACGGGCGTGCCGCTAGGAACCTGAGTCAACAGTGTGTTTAGTTTTGACCGACTAGTCGTAGTCACACTACGATTATTCGGATATTTCCAAGATCGCGCAAGATTTCGTTTTGCGTGCATTGTCGTAGTTCAGCCTGCATCAAAACCTAGCGCCCGATATGCATCAAAACCTAGCCATCAACGCGGACGATTGACCCCACCTGATGACCCGTCATCATGCGGAACGTCGCGCACGGGAAGCAACGGGGCCACGACCTCTTCGACATGTTGGGCGTTCCTGACCCTGATCTCGCGCATCGCCGCGGACAGCCGATGGTCCGCAGCGGCCATTGTCCAGAAGGCGTGTGCTGCTTGAAATGCCTGCCCCCAGACGTCGGGCCTGGCGCCCAGCGATTGAAACGAAGGCGAGACGACCTGGAGATCGGGGTCGATCCCGCCGCCGGCGGGCGCGTAAATCATCGGAAGCATGTCATAGGCTGGCGACACCGCGACGGTCCGGCCAAGGTTGTCGGTCATCAACGAGAGGTTTTCGAAGTGGCGGTCACCATTGCCGATCAGCTCCGAGAACGCAGTCAGGACCAGGACTTGCCGCACAGAGCCGGCAGCGAGCATTCCAGCCTGTTCGCAGCGCTGCGCAAACGCGGGCCAGTTGTCACGCTTCCCGAAGAGTTCGTCGTCGATCGCACCGGCGGAGATCATTCCCCGTCGGCCGAAGCGCCCGAAGCGGTCGAAGCGCTCGACCTCCAGGAAACCGTAGCCGTCGCTTTCGAAGTAATGCGCCGGCGCGGCCTTGACGCCAGCCTCGGCGAGCGAACGCAATGCCAGTTCCTCGAGGACGAGCATCTCGGATGATCGCGTACCGACGCGAGCGAACTTCACGATGAGATGGCCGCGGGCCTCGGTTTCGCACGCGAACTTCGGCTGCTTCCCTCCAGCGCTACTGTATGGGGCCCTCTGTGTCGTTTCGCTCACCAGCTCCTGGTAAGCGTGCGGGATATCGGCGGTCGCGATGGGTGCGGCCTGGCGGGACTCCATGTGCGCTGCGAACGAGTCCGCACCCCAAATCAGCGATCCGGCGACGTCCGAGCCCAACGAACACAAGTACCTGACGCGGTGATCGTCCGACCAGTCGCGAAGCGAGGAGGGCACACCGGTCTCTGCGGCTACGAGCCTGGCAATGCGCGCCCCGAGGTAGCCTGAGGGCGCAGCGAATGCCATCTCCGGCGGCAAACCTTCGTGGAAGTGGCTCTCTGGCCCGCCCATGTCGACCCAGGTGCCCCCGCCCTGGGGTAAGCTCACCGCGCCCACCTCGGTCACTCGCCCGTCCTCGCCGACCCGGAACACGGCCTGAGGCGAGGACACCGGCTCGCGTCGCACCAGGGTTGGACGGGCCGCGCATCCCACAGAAGGCGGGTTGTCCTGTGCGATTGAAGTCACCCCTTCGTTCCTGGACTCAACTTTTCCGCAAGCCAAGTAGCCGGCCGCCGGGAGAGATATCGCTGAGCGTCGGTATAGCCTGCTCGATACGCCTCGTTGTCCGGCCCATCGTGACTGACTTTCGAAAGACGGCTCGTCACGTCATTGGGCGAGGACGCGCTATCCAGCCGCTGCAGAGCCGCCAGCGCGGCAATGCGACGGCCTGCTCCGCCATTCCTGATGTCAATTAGGCACTCCGCCACTCCAAGGCTGTAGCTGTAGATACGAACCTGTTGTGTGCCCCGGAGAGGGCTCAGTTCCGGCGCATAGTCGGTATCGCGCAGTTGAGGGGCGACGATGTCAACCGTCGTATGGACTGCGTCTTCGAAGCGCTCCCCGCCTTTGAATTCTGTAGACGGGTGGGTGTGCTCCGCGAGGTCCGTGCCGTCGCCAGTACTCATGTCGGGCATCGGCTCCCTCACTGATTCGCCGCCATCCGGGTTAAGTTGTGCTTTCGGATGGGGTTGAGCGCCGGATACAGGGGCCGGTCCAATTTCCTGCCGCAATAGGTCCACAAGCCCTTCCGCGGACACATGACGCCGCATGCCCCAGTCATGCCAACCTACTCGATGAGCCTCAAGGTAGCTGGAGTCCATTGGATGCTGCAACTTCACCAAAGTGTCCCTCGCAGCCTTGAAGGACGTCCCTATTAGGTCAGCTACAACTATCGTGGACAGGTCGGCAGTTCGCTTTCGCATGTTTTGCTGGACACAAAGGTGCTCCGAAGCCCCGCACACGTATCCCAAGATGAAAGGGGCCTGATTCCTCCATGTGTGCGGTTCCGTCCGGGCCGCCTCTTCAAGCTGTACCAGCACGAACGCTTGGACAATGGCGGATTGGTCCATGAACCAAAAGTCCGCAGGGGGCTGCAGGCCTAAGAGGCCCTTGATTGTGTTCAGCATGGGGTCCACCTCGCTTCGCTGAAAGTTGTAACACACAGGCTGTACCTGCAAAGGACACGCCCCCATCTACTCGCGAGAGTGCTGCCGCGCAAATCAGGGGCGGACGAAAGCCCTCGGCGGCCAAGCGCTCAGTCTCCAACCTACGCTCGACTTTCGGATACGCTCATCCAAAATAGCAGGGGCCGCCCCTACACCACGTATTCGACAAAGCTCAAGAAGGCGTCGAGCTTCTGTCTCCAAGCCGGCCGAGCGGCAGTTGGCAACCACAATGCAGCCTGCATGTTCAGCATGCGGCTGGCATCGTCCATGAAGTTCTTGCCGACCTGGGTTTCCAAAAAGCGCGTTGTAGGCATCAACTGAGCAGGGAGTGGCTGCGCTTGCCTTTGCGCATAGTTCATGTGGCCGTCGAAGTTCGAACCCATGGCAAGCGGTGTCTTCGCGATCTCGTGCCGCGTATTGGCCCGCGGATTTGCGGTCTGCCCGTCAAACCCGTTGCCATTCCTGAGGGCAGAGAAGCCCACCTGCTGATCGCGCTGACCGGAGATCACATTGAAGGTATTCGCTGGACCGGTCGCATGAACGATCATGCCCGAACACATGGCACACGGCTCCAACGTCGTGAACAACTTGCCATTGTTCGGCAGGGCCCCGGGGACGGTTCGCTGATGCGCCCGAACCATGTTGATTTCGCCATGGAACGACGGATTCGCGACATTGGTGTTGATGGCCCACCCCAAGATGTTGTACTGGTTGTCGACCATCACGCTGGCGATGTTCTGTCCATAGTGCGCTGGCCGACGCCGTGACGGCAATCCTCCCGGTTGCGGCCGCAGCGGCCCGTGCGCTTTGAATGCCACTGCAAATGCCAATTGCATGCACATGTTGTCGCGCACGGTATCGTCCGGCCCGACGAGGCTTGAGACCAAGTCGCTCGTGCCCGCTGGGACGGCAAACTGATGCGGGCGAACCGCCGCCGGAAATACCTCCGGAGGCACCACTGCGGGCAGAGGCTGGGCAGCGAGGTAGACCACGTTGTGGCCTTGGATCACCGTGGCCTGGTTCCCGCCCGCGTGATGGACGGGGGCGACGACCCGGTCCAACGTCATGGAGTGTTGAATGTTCGTGAGGCTGTCGACCCAGACCAGGCGTCGGATACCCAGCTGCGCGGCCATTCCAATGCACGCGGCAGTGGGCGCATAGCTGAGCGCGAGCAGATTCGCTTGAGGGCTATACGCAGGGGACTGCAAGACGTTGCAGGCCGCCGTGCGGTGGTCGGGGCCATTGGTCGCGTTGGCTCCTGCTACGGAGTAGGCAATCAAATTGATGCCACGAGAGAGGATGGCGACATCCTGATTGTGTTGGGCGCGTAGCAGTTGAGCCCAGTGCGTGATGGCGTGGATGAAGGTTGGCATGCCACAGTTCGTATGTTGATTTGCACAGCACGACAGAGATGAGCAATCTCATTACGCAAGCTCGATGGGAGCGCAGATTCGTGTAACGATGGCGAAGTCTAGCCGTGCAGCACTTCATCGCTGATGCCATTTATGGGAGCCATCCGAAGCGCAGCGGGAGCACAGCGGTGACGGGCGCATTACGGCCGGCCACCAGCGGTCCTTTTCGCGGAAGAAGCATCAAGGAAGAGCTATGAAGTCATATTGGGTAGCGCTAGTCGCCGTGCTGTCTTCAGCATGCGCTAGCGCTGCTGGTCCTTACGACACCAGAGAACTGGAACGCCTGAACAAGGCCCTGTACGAACGCACCTTTGAGATTCGCCCCGCTTTTCTGGATGCGCATTCGCCAACAAGTCCCGAGGCCATGTTTTATTGGGAACTCTTGGACCAGATAAACATCGTTCACTACTCAGCAGAGGAGGTCGTTAGCCTTGGGATACTGCTGACGGGCTATCACGTTCCGACGGACAACTTGTTCATGTCCAACGGCGCATTCCGCATGCGCCAAATCTGCTCCATCGCCAATGAGAAAATGACCGACATGGCTGAGAACAATCGAGTGCCGGGAACTAAAGTTGGCGTCGCTCAGGCGGCGGGGGCAGCGCAGAGCGTTTGCAAAGAGCTGGAACGCCTCTGGAGCGCGTATGGGCCGCCAAAGTCAAAGCCGTGATGCAGTTCCGCATACGACCTCGCGCGCTTAGGCGTGCCGGTCGGATTCCCGGTCACGATTCGGCGCTTTCGCACATGCGTCGTTTCAACCTACCGTCGGTCTCATAGGGCTTCTTGGTCATGGCATTCCCTTCTGCAGAACCGCTATTCGCCTCGCCACGCCTATCTTCGGGTCCAGTGCCACGGCCTCTTCGTATGCAGCAAGAGCATCACCCGGTCGACCTAACAACTCCATCGCCTCGCCTTTCACACGTAGTCCAGTCGCACGGTAGTCAGTGCGTTCGCTGGTCAGTTCACCCAGCGCATCATCGAGCACGACGATCAGTTCTTGCGCGAGCTTGCGGTTCTCGGGATCAGCCTTCAGCGCCTCTTTGGCCGCATAGATGCGCATCTCAGGCGCTCCCTTTTTCAGGCGCGCCTTCTGATAGGTGGCGGCCTCGAGGAATTCCCCATCTGGCGAATAGTTGAAGCGACCGATGTCCTTATGGATAACCGTCAGATGCTTCAACTGCCCATTGTCGTCAACAGCGAAGCTGTACTTGTCTGCCCATCCCGTCGCCGGGGCACGGGAGAACATGGAGACCCCTCCCTGTAAGTCGAACAACTCGAGCAGGTGGCCGTCGTCGTTGCTGGCGCCGGCTGTTTGGACGACCGCGTAGCGTCCGCACTTCGAGATGGCCAGGTTGGAAACGTTGGCTTCGTACTTCCTTCCAAACAGCTTGCGGCCATTGACGTCGAACGCCTGAACGTCAGCGCTCAACCGGTTACCGAAGTTGGCGTCGTTCACTATGAATGTTCCCTCGTCAGCTACCGCGGCGTCCATGGGACGGTACAGCCCTGTCAACCTCACCAGGATCCGGTCTTCCGGGTAGTCCACGAGCACGACAGACCCGTCAAGTTCGTCGATGCGGGGGTTCATACCAGGCAGGCGATCCGAACAGCCGACCACCCACCGTTTGTTAGGTGAACGTACACCTTGCCCGACGAAGCGGAGTGAGCCGACGGTCAACACCGAATGATCGAAGCTGGTGTCACGGTCAGCCCGTCCCGGTCGCGCCCCCGGCCGACTTGACGCTGCCCCACCGGAAGGGTGTGCAGATGGACTTACTGGCGTGTTCGGCCGTCGCGAATGACCGCCGAACAGACTAGTCAGCAAACGCTTGAGAAACACTGCACACTCCTCCCTCAATAGGTGTTCATCGGGCAGGCCCGCCCCCGGCGGCACAATTCTGGATGTATTTGACAAGAGGCCAGGTGTTGCCCTTGCTCAGATGGCATCGACGGTCCGCATCTCTTCACTACGGGTGACACGTTGAATCCTGCGGCCGATGCGGCCGGTGCAAGGGTTCGGCACCCCGTCGCAGGTCCGCCGTACAAGGTCTTCCTCATCAGTCCGTGCCGCCAGCCGGGTAGGCCGTTACAGGCGGCCTCGCGAGCGCACGAACGAGTGGATTAGCTCCCGCCTAGCCTGGGTCGCCGCGTCGTGCTCGTGCTCCAGTGAGTCCTCGACGCTCTTCAAGAACTTCCGGCCGCCCCACCGGTCGGCGGCTTCTTCCATCAGGGAAATGAACACGTCGTTGTTCGTGGCTATCCAGGCAAACGAGCGCGCCCACAGCCGCCGGTCCATGAAGACGGCTACAACGACGTTCCTAAGCCTCCCGCCTCGGTTCCAAAGTTTGTCCGCTGTCACCCAGGGTAGCCTCACCTCGATGAGCTGCCAATCCGACTCTTCCAGCGTCGAAGTGGCCACAGCTGCATGAAGCTGCTCGAACGTCGTTTGCAGAAGCTCGGCAACGTTTCGTGAGCTCGACCCCAGGGCCCGAGCGAAGCCATAGGCGGCCAGGCGATTGGGCAATGTTCCCGCCTGGCCTCTCACTTTGAGAAGTGCCCTATACCAGGGGTCCTCACCGTATTGGTTGGGCACCGCGTCAGGGCCCAGCAGTCCGGTGAACGCCACGAGGAGCTCCATGGATGGTGCCTGCATGTGGTTGAGGAATTCGGCGATCGCCGATGTGTCCCTGACGCAATACTGGACCCATCGCAGGTCGCTCGGCTCCCAGTCCTTGACGCGCGATCGCGACTGAAGTGCGTCGAGCACGCGCGTCGAGCCGAGCAGTTGAACTGCGGCGCGCATGGCCATGTCGCGCCCCATACCGCGAATCAAAGCACCGACAGCCGAGTCGGTCAGATCTATCCCGAACAAGTCGCTGGGTGAGCGGACGTCGGCCAGCGCCCAGAATGCGGGGACGTCGAGCAGCTCAGGCCGGACAGCCAGTAGTTCCCGCAACGGCACGTCGCCTTCCGGCCAGTCTTCGAGGAGCTCTTCGGTGGGCACCGCCTTCAAGATCTGCCCCGCCCAGCCGGAAGCTTCGTCGGCCTGATTCCGCAAGGCGGTCAGCAGGCGCCGAGGCGATGCGCGCCAGAGTGGCCCAGATACCTCAGGCAGACGCTGCTGAAGCCGCGTGGGAGCGATGTAGTGCCAGTTGTCCCACAGGAACGCCAATGCCAGTGGGTCGGCGTCCTCAACGTTCGACAGCACATAGTCAGCGACCTTCGCGCGCGCCAGGTCCGACGATGCAAGCAGGCTGGGCAACTCCAGCATTCCGATCGCCTCGTGCAAGTCAGACGGCGACCCTGAGCCGCTTGTGAGGCTATGGAACTCGCAAAAGATCAACATGGCTTCACGGCCGCCAAGGATTTCGGCGCCGAGCCTCTTCAGTGTGTCGCGCAGGCCGCCCAGGTTGGGTTGGCGGGCATCCTCGATCAATGTCTTTAGCCAGCCGGGCTGGCAGTCATCGGCGACGGATGCCGCCTCCTGCGTGCCGGGCATCCGCATGCGGTTCGCCGAGTCGATGCCCGGTAGCACCTGCAGATCGAAAGCCCCGCCGCTGCTCGACCGATCCTTGGTGGTGAAGGTGCAGAACCTGAACGAGCGCCGCAGACGTGGCCACTGCTGGTCCCAGATCCTCAGCGTCAGCGCCTCGACCGATACGGCGGGATCCCGTTTGGCCACGACGCGGTCCAGCGGGAACTGGTACAGCGCGTTTAGCACGCTCGCCAACCACCCTTCATCCGGCAGTGACAGTCGCGGCTCCAGCTCGTCGCCGTCGTGCGGATCCAGCGCAGTGGGCACACCGTAGCTAGACCAGGCCGGCCCATCTGGCCTCGCGAACAGCCTGTTCAGGCGGGACGGCGTGCTGACGGTGGCCAAGTCCGGGTATTCGATGAAGAGCGTTTGTGTCCAAACGCAGCCCGGCCGCGGCATCTCTGGCGCCGACCAGGTCCTGGCAAGCGCGTACATGCCTGCGTCCTGGAGCGGGTAGCCGGTTAGGTAGCTGCTGCCCTCCGACGCGACGCCCGATCCCGACACGTCGCTCATGACGAGCACCAGCTTTGCGTCCTGCGGCGAGAGCTTGGTTGAACAAGCGAGTTGGCGATGTCCGTCCGAGTACCCGTGCAAAGACTGATGAATTTTGATGATCACGGGAGAAACTACATGAGCAGCCACTGCAGGGGTTCGGTGAGGTCATGCGACTCGGCGCCAGCATAGGCCACCCGGATCCGATTCGAAGGGAGGTCGACCTCGCGCAGACGGTCGGCTTCCGGCGATGAGCGCTTCCCGTCGTCGTAGTCGCCCCCCTGAGCGCTCACGCCGTAGATGCGTACCTCCCAGCCCCGATTCAGGCCGTACTCGAGGAACTGGCTGAACAGCGGCATCCTCCTGGCCAGGTACTCTTCAGGGGCTAGCCGGCGGCCAGCTGCCTTGTCCCACGCCGACAGGATGATGGCTAGGCGCCGCGGGCCGACGTCCAACGGGTCGGACTGCATCGACTGCAGCAGGTCGGTGAGCTGCACCTGGGTCGGCGCCAGGTCCGGCGACCAGTCAACCACTTCCTCTTCCTCTCGCTCGACGCCCATGTCTTCCAGCAGTAGCTTTTCGTCGACCACCCACTTGGGCACGGTGACCTTGTCCGCATGGACGAACAGCAGCACGCCCGGCTGCTTGAGCCAGCCAGCGACGGTTTCGTCGCATTCGCGGCGCCCCCACATATGCAGAAAGGCCTCGCCGGCGACGTCGGGAAAGGTGATTGTTTGGGGTTCGCCGCCTTCGGCCTGCAAGACCATCGACACCAGCTTGTCTCCCGACACCGAGGTGCGCTCCTGCTTCTTGGCCTCCCGCCACCGGGTGGCAATTTCGTGGAGGTGATCGGCGTTGCCGGCGCGCAGCGACACATACTTCAGCTTGGAATCGATCTCCCCCTCGCTGACCAGGTGCCAGAGCGCGGCGAGGTAGGTGGTCTTGCCGGACCCCGGGAGGCCCATGACGACAACGGATCGGTTACTCATCGGACGCTTCCCACTTGAGGCTTTTGAAGGCGTGCGAAGTAGCGATCGGCTGGCGGCACTTGGACGGCCGCCGCGGCCGGCCGGTAGCGCATCGGCTCAGCCATCCAGGAGGCCAGCAGGCCGTCCAGGCCGTCGCCCCGCTTGGCGCCATCCGATTTCGGCTGCGCGGCGATGATGAAGGGCTCGATGGCCGCGAACTTCGACCCGTAAGCGGTGCGCAGGGTCGCCACGATTCCCTCGAAGTCCGTCAAGGCTCGCGAACCCTCCTCAGCCTTCCTGATCATGTCCACCTTGGTCAGCACGACGGCCAGGCGCTGCGAAGGCCTGACAGCCCCGGCCTCGACGAATGCCTGGATGGTCTGGCGGATCTCGGAGCGCACGTTGTGGCGACGACCCAAATCCAACAGCCTTTGGCCATCGACCAACATGGTCAGCACGTCCGCGCGCGGCAATTCGGGAAACGATTTCGCCGAGTCGGGGTTGTTGCGCGCCTCGAGGTATTCCTCGCCAGCGCGGTCACCCAGCAGCACCGTGGGCGCTGCGCCCGATCCGGTGTCCACCAGATCCAGGTGGTAGAACCGGACTTCACCTCTGGCTGTTCGAGCCGTGTCAGGCGACTCCCTGCGGGACGCCGCGCGCGAATCGTGTGCTGCCTCCTCGAACGCGTGCAGCGAGTATGACTGGCCGAATGCGACGCTCCCGACCCGCCCGAGCTGGAACAAGTCGTACAGGCCGGCAATCAGGCTGGTCTTGCCTGCGGCATGGGGGCCGGCGATGGAAATGACCCGGGACTCGTTGGACTTGAGGATCTCGTCTGCCTCGTCCACGGACATGGTCGTGGACAGAGGCATGGCCAAGCCAGGCGTGGGCTCCGGGTCACAGTTGGCGGCCGCCTGCGCCGGCACGATCTGGACCCTGCCAAAGTGCGGGCATTCGGCCTTGTTGCCGAACCCTTCGATGCAGCGTCCGTCCTCCGCCATCCGGCAGTCCGGGTTGGCACATTGGTCCGGAGCCCCTGCTTCCAGTGCTGTATCTGCCATGGTTACTTGCGGATGACAAGTTGCTCGCAGTAGCAAAGGTCCGCTAGCCGCAGCGGGCTGAGCTTGGCCGCAGGGTCGATGTCGCAGACCGACGCCCAGTTCGGGATCCAGGTGTCCTGACCCTCAACCTCCAGGCGGCGCTTGAAGGCTTCATGCAGCGGCGTGGTTACCGAGGAGACCTTGGCGGCATCGTCCTCGGGAATTGCGGACTTGAGCCAATCGAGGGGCAAGGCCTGAACGGCGGCCGCGATTTCCAGCTCACCTTCATCGACCCCGGCCCGCGCCAGCAGCGATTCGACGGCCGCCGCGCCGGGTATGGCGTAGGTCGCCTCGGCGAGTTCGCGCGCCAGCACGAAAGGCCGCTGCTCGCGCGGGATCCCAGCGAAGGGCTGGTTGAGCGTGTCGCTGTGCCCGCCCTGCAGCCACCACAGCATGTTCAGCTCTTCGTCTTGGATGCAGATGTACTGCATTGCCCGTTGCTCGAAATCCGACTGTCGCTGCGCAAGAGACTGAATGATGGTGCTGCAGGCGGTCGCCAGCAGCTGCAGAGCGTCGTTTTGACCGTCGGATTCGACAGCCTGGGTCGCGTCAACGTCCAGCTCTGGCATCTGTGCCATCTTCAACGGCGGACGCCTGCGCGTGGTCCGCGCCAGCGCGAGGCGAGCGCTCTCGGCGGGGCCGATGATGTCCACGGGCTGCTTCACTGAGCGCAGGCCATTGAGATGAGTCGTCCCGATCATCGTGGCGGCGCGCGCGGCCGCCGGCTGGTTTGTGCAGAGGATCACTGCCAAGGTAGCGGCTGCCAACAGCCTGAACTCCTCGTCCTGGATCGCGCCGCCTTGTCCGGCCAGCTTGGCGCGCACTGCCGCAGTCTTGGCGGAGTTTTGTTTGGCGCGGAAGGCGGCGCGAATAAGCGCCTCCAGCTCTTCGTGAGCGGCTGAAGCTGCAAGCGCCTGGACGGCGGCCCAACGGGCGTCAGCGACATCAGACTCTACGGACAGTGCCACGGCCTCGTACCAGCCCAGAAATTCAGCTTTCAAATTGCCTCCATTGGCGCGGGCAGTTAGCCCTGTTGTTGCAGTATTTCCACTTCACGTGCCAGCTCTTCGAGCTGGCCGCGCTGTGCGGCCAGCCGCAAGCCGCGGTCGTAGAGCTCCTCGTCGCTCAAAGTCAGGTCATCCTCGGTGATGAGCTTGAGCTTCAGCATGACATCTCGTTTCTGGCTGTCGGCCAGGCTCCAGAACCGGAAAACCAGTCCCTTGGTGTTGGTGCTGCTCATGGCTACCTCCGCAGGCGATGCAACGGGTGCAGGCGTCGCTGACGCAGCAGGTGCCTCAGCCGCCGCGGCGGGCTGGGCTTGTGTTGGGTTGACGACGCGCGTTGCATGGCCGGGGAAAATGATGTCCGAGACCCAAACATCTTGCCCTTGAGGCGTCGTCAAGGCGATGAACTGCTCCGGGTACTTCTGCAGTTGCCGGACATGGGCTCGCACCCGGACCACGCGTTGCTGACCTTCACCGACCACTTCTAGGTCGATCAGGTTGTACCCGGGCTTCCAGTCGCGCTCCTGGCGATCAGGGTGGAGAGCCCCGGCGCAGAACCGCACATACCCTGGGGTCTGCGTGCAGCGCTGGCGATGCTCATGCCCAAAGAACTGCAGCGCCGCCCGGGCGTTCACAACGTCGTCCACTTCGTCGCAGTCGACGAACCAGTGGGGCGGGTGATGTGACATCACCAGGTTGAGGACGTCGGGCTCGGGGTCCAGCGCTGTTTGCAGCGGGCTGAGGTAGAGCCTGCCGGGCGCTTCGTCGCGACCCTCCAGGCCGGAGATCAACGTCGAAGTGAGACCATGCAGGCGAAGAGTCACGCCGCCACCGAGATCGTCCAGGGTGTAGGTCCAGTACGGCTTGCCCGGGCTAATGTAGCAACCGAACGGCGAGGCGAACGCGTTGTAGGCGGCCAATGGCTTGAATAGCGCCACCCCGGCTTCGCGGTCTTTAAGCTGCGCCCGCAGGGTCGCTTCCCTGCGGTTCTGCTGAGCGTGCGCGATGGCGCCTTGGGCGTTCGCTATCGCCATCGAGCTACGGCAGATGTCGCGGTCAACATCATGGTTTCCAGGGACGACATAGATGCGGTCATGCCGGCAGCCGGTTTGGTCCGCGACACGCTTCAGCCACGCGGTGGCGACCTCGAACTCGGCCGGGTGCGCCTTGAACGCGATGTCGCCGCCCACCAGGATGGCGTCCACGGTTCTTCCGCGGCACAGCGATACCAGGTCGTTCAGCAACCGGGTCCTGTACGGCCGTTCTGGGTCGGTGGGAGGATCCAGGCAGTCCGGCTCGCGGAAGTGGACGTCAGACAGGTGCAGCAAGCGCATTCACAAATCATAAAGACAGATCTGGGGCGGTCAGCTTCTTGCGGCCGGCCCAGGGCGAATTTGCTTCGGTACTGGGCCCGTACGTGGCGTGCTCGGCGCGTCGATGTAGGGGGCCTGCTATGCCGGCCGAAGGTTCGGGTGGGCCCGATTGATCCGCTGACGTCACGACCATATGGATTTCCGTACCATATGTTTTGCCATACCTGCGCCAACCCGCTCTTCTTCCTCCTCGGCTTCCCCTTCCGCGGCGTCGGGCAGAAACCGCTCAGGAATCGCACCATGGCGTTGGGAAGGCACCTCCTTCGCCGCGGTGACCACCGCAACGTAGTGTTTTCGCGGACCATTCTCGACCCACGCACTACTGGAGTGGGGCGTCATCAATCTGCTTCCCGGTCAGCGCCGTGCTATCGGGGCTATCGGGGTCGACGAACGAGCGGGGCGCTCTGAAGGGACTGCCCGATGTCGTCGACCAGGTCTCCGATAACGCGACCAAACCCGAAGAGCAGCACTATTCACCTCTTCCCGTTCAGCCGAGCGGCGCCCCGCCTTTATGCCGTATGACGCCCACTTCGATGACGGATCACTTCCAAAGAAGGCGGAGTCGCTTTATCTCAAGCACTGCTTTTATGCACCTGACTATGAGTACATCTGGGAGGAAGCACTTCGTGTCCGCTCGCGTATGGCAGTACCGCACCTGTGGAGACCATAGCCGGTCGGGCACCGCATCCGCTTGCAGCAAAACCTAGCGCTCGAGTAGGTGGTGCACACCGACCTATGTGCGCGGCGCTGGCGAGCGAGGTCCATCGCCCTCGAGTAGGGCGTCCAGATCATCCTCTGCCAGGCCTGCCGTCAGCCAGGTTGCACGCACCTCATCAAGACACTCCGGCGGGATGTCGAGATCGTCAGCATCGGGGCGCCACTCCATCGGGTCTTTGTAGCTGGCCAACGAGTAGGCATCAGCCAATGCTGCCGCCGGCGACAGGGCCGGCAGCACCCCTGCGCTGCGGTCCCGGGAGATCTGCGAATGGAACTGCTCGTACCAGGCCTTGGGCCGGGTAAAGAAGGCGACCTCGTCCCAGAGCGGCACCGAGCGCCGCCCGTCACTCGCACCGAGGCAGGCCACGTGGAGCTTGCTCGGGATCTGGGTGGTCCAGCCGGCGCGATGCAGAACGGAGGCGCCGATGAGCACTGCACTGGGGAAGGCGAGCAGCAGCGCGTCGACCAGGTGGTCCTGGGCCGCGTGCGGGTTGGCAACCAGGTTGAAATACACGCCCGAGCGCGGGCCTGTGCTCTGGACCATCCCGCGCTTCTTCCAGCGCGCCAGGTACACGCTGGCCAAGTCGTTGTCGGGCGTACCGAGATACCGGGCGGCCTGATTCACGTTGAAGACGACCGGCCAGGCGCGCAGCCGCTCGAAGGCACCGCGGTTGCCCTTGTCGAGTTCGTCCGTCGCCATGTCCTTCACCCTCTGGGCGGGTTCGTGTCGCTGTCAGCCTCGCCGGCGTCGTCAGCCTCATCAAGGCGACCGACGTCGCGATCCTTGTCGCGACGGCCCCCGTCGATCCCGTCGGCCACTGTGGCCAGGGCCATGCGCACGTAGTCCACCATGTCCTCGATCCCGCCCATCCTGTGCAACTGGTCCCACAGCTTGTCTGGCAGCCACCGGCGCAGGTCGGGGTCGGCCTTTGCGATCACCTCGTTGCGATCGAGCTGCAGGAAGAGGCGCAGCGCGTCCGCCGGCGGGAGATCGTCACGGGTCGCGTAGGCGGTGACGTTGTGCAGGAACTGTTTGATGATCGCCGGCGATGCTGGATCCACGTCGTCGCCCTTCGCCTGCGTGCCAATCCACCACAGGTCGAAGACGTCGCGCCACTTCAAGTTCGGCCGGGTGGCGAACGCTGTGAGCTTGTCGGCATAGGCCGTGGCCAGGGTCGCCGCGGGTACCGGGCTGCTGATGACTCCGACCAGGTCGTCGGGCCGCCCCGGCGCGCGCGGCGTGCGAAGCGCAACCGGATAGTCGGCCAGGTAGCTGTCCTCGACGCGCCAGAACTCCGCCTTGGCCATGGCGTTGCCGATGTACCCTGGGTGGGAGATGACGATCTGGTCGACCACCATGCGGCTCGCATCCTTGGTCTTCGGCCGCAGTTCGACCTCGAAGCGGGGATCGATGCGCGTGAACTGCTCCTTGAGCGCCAACGCCACCCGCTTGCTGACCGCCTGAATCGCTTCGGCCTGGATCTCCTTGGACAGGAGGAAGTCCAGATCCTCGGAGTGCCGCGGCGAGCCCCAGCTCAGATGCAGGGAGGTCCCGCCCTGGAAGGCGATCTGCTTGCAGGTCCAGTTCGTCTCGCTCATCAGCGCCTGCAGATACAGGACATGGGCGAGTTGCGCCCATTGCGCGCCAAGGGCTGGGGACAGGGGCTTGCGCTTTCCGCGGGGTAGGGCCATAAAATTATCCCAACGTATTTGTTAGGTTAATTGTACGGCAATGAGGCGGCCAGCCGCGTCTTTTCCGTGGGGCGCGAGGACTCAGCGCACCGTCCCGAAGCCCGGGCGCAGCGGGTGAGCCGAAGAACTGCCCGACTGGCAGGCCCGCGAGCTCGCAGCGCCGCTTCACCAGACGGCGAATCGCCTCCGGGTCGAGCGGGTCGGCCTATACCTTGCCGCCCTTGTCATTTACCTCGAATTGCCGGACACGATCGAGGTTCTTGTCCCGTCAGAGGGGACTGCCATTGATTGCCCCAATGCTCTCTAGCCATTGGCCGCGCCTCTTCTCGAATGCCAGGCCAATTTTCCCCGGTGTCTCGAACTCGAGTGGATGCTCGACGATCTCCGGCGCAGTGACGCTGCGAGTGCGCCGGGCCTGTGCTCTGTCGGCCGCTTCGCGAAACAGCTGCTGGCTTCGTCGGCTGGATTGCTGCAGCGCGATGTCGGTGAGTTCAAGCAGGGTCGCCCGAAGGAAGCAAACCAGTTCGATGGTCTGGCGGGTGGCCTTGATCTCGCGCGTCTTGACCGGACGGCGCGCCTGGACCTGTCGAGCGTAGGCCTGTTGCTTGGCGAGCGCGATGTCGGCGAGATCCCACTCGTGCGCGCCGAGCGATTTGAGGTAGCGGACCTTGTCGAAGGTCTCAGCGAGGGTGCCAGGGCCGTGGCGCTTAGGCGGCGCCTTGAGCCAGTCCAAGTGAGTGGCGTCGGTGCCTTGCCGAGTGCTGTATGCCGATTCAATGAGGCGCTGCGCCTTGGCCGGGGGCACCGCGGCGTTGATCGCTTCGAGGATTTGAGCCTCTACGGCAGCGAAAGAGCCGCGCGCCCAGTCTTGCAGGCGCCGCGCGCCGGGAATGAGAATTCGACGCGCGCGAATAGCCACCGGCGTGCAGACCCGGCCAGGTCATCTAGGTGCGATGACTCTTCTGCCTGAATCCGAAGGGTGTCTATCAGCTCAGCCTCGTCTGCGGCCTGCAAGTCACGCAGGCCGAGATAGGTCTTGACCCAAAGCTGATGCTTGTAGAGGGTCTGCCTGCACTTGTAGATTGAACGCAGACTCGCGATTGACGGCGGCGAAACGCCAAGCGCCTGCGCGGTGTACCTCAGCAGGTTGCGCGGCAGCACATTGAAGCCATCCAGCGGCCGGCCGGCTACCCGCATGAACATGACCATCAGCGCGGCGGGCAGGCGGCGGTCGCCGCGGAACTGCTCACGGTCGAACTCGCTCAGGCGAGCCGGAAGGCCCTCCTGGCCAACGAAGCGCAGGGCGAACGCGGGCATGGCTGACGGGTAATAAGTGGGGTGCCAATGTACCTTCTTGAGCATTTGCATGCCCGTGAGGTCGTGTCTTCAAGGGCGCTTGTGGGCCCGCAGCCCGCATGGATACTGGGTTTCCGGCGAAAACGCACCAATCTACTGAGATGGACCCTGCGCCGCCCCGACTGCAAACTTGGCGGCTCACCAACCGCTGTTGTCCGGAGGTTCATCATGCAGATCGAGATTCTCGGCATCGATTTGGCCAAGCGCGTCTTCCAGCTTCACGGGGCCGATCGCCAGGGCCGCACGGTCTACACCGCCAAGGTGATGCGCGCCGCATTCCTGGAGACGGTTCGCGAGTTGCATGCGCGCATCATTGCAATGGAGGCGTGCGGCTCGGCGCATCACTGGGCGCGATGCTTCCGTGCCATGGGCATGGAGGTCCGTCTGATCAGCCCGCAGTACGTCACCCCGTTCGTGAAGACCAACAAGAACGACCGCAACGACGCACAAGCGATTGTCGAGGCCGCGAGCCGCCCGACAATGACCTTCGTGCCTGTGAAATCTCTCGAGCAACAGGATATTCAGGCCGTACATCGGGTGCGCGAGTTGCTGGTCCAGCAGCGCACCGCACTGATCAACCAGGCCAGAGGCCTGTTGGCCGAACGAGGCGTATCGATGGCCCAGTCGCGCGAAGCATTCAAGCGTGAGGTTCCGAAGATCGTGGGGGCATGCGAAGGTGAGGTAACGAGCGTGTGCCAGGCCATGATGCTGGAGATCTCGCAGCAGATTCACGCATTGGAGGAACGCATCAAGCGCGCCGAGACCTGGCTCCGGTCATTCATGAAGCAATCGGCGCTGTGCAAGAAGATCGCTGCCATTGACGGCGTCGGTACGATCACGGCGACAGCCATGGTTGCCTCGGTCGGCGAGGCCAAGGAATTCAAGAACGGCCGACATTTGTCGGCTTGGCTTGGGTTGGTGCCGCGACAGCATTCGTCAGGCGGCAAATCGCAGCTCAGGGGCATCAGCAAGCGAGGCGACAAGTACCTTCGAACCTTGCTGATTCACGGCGCGCGGTCAGTGCTGCGCTACGCGGTCGGCAAGACCGATGCGCAGAGTCGATGGCTGCAGGACCTGATCGCGCGACGCGGCTACAACCGCGCGGCCGTCGCGCTGGCCAACAAGAATGCGCGGGTGATCCAGGCGCTGTTGAGCAGCGACACACCATACCGCCCGACCGCCGCGGCGCACTGAATATCATCGGCAAGCATCACATTCATACGGGAGGTGAATCACACCCAGCACTGGTTTGCGAAGCTTTCGGAAGTGATGACAAAACTGGTTGGACCAACGCCCACAAGCCTGATTTACGTGCCGGCTGTACCTTCAGGCTCAAGCCGTCAATCTACTGAGGACAGGGCGTGCGGATCTCATCGAGGCTGCGGGCATGTTTCGACGCGCCCACTGGCAAGCCGTATACATGCATGCAGACCGTTTGATGTCACCGAAAAAGGCTTGCAAAGGCGCAGGGTCCATACATGCACGAAAAGTACGACTACCCCATATCGAGCGGGTCAAGGCTGGCGCGGAGGGGAACCCAGCGGCTGCGTAAACCGTGCTCACGCGAACAGCCGGATCGGGCCCGATCCAGATGCACCGCGAAGCGCGTGCAACCCACTTGCCGTAGGGCAGGATGCGGCCCACGAGCGGACGTTCGACGGACGCCCAGGCCTCCTCCGGCCACGGGCGCTGTGGACGCAGCAGGGGCAGGGCGGCGCGAGCCGGCCGGTTAGTTAGGCCGCGGGATCGACGGCGAGGGAAGGGCAGAATGCTGCCAACCGCCGGGATCAGCCACAAGCGGCTTTACCGAATGGAAAGAAACTACGAGGATAGCTTGCACTTGGAAGATGAAAGTCGTCGTAATCATGGCATCCGTTATAAATGGAAAGGGGAAGTATGAGGAAGAAATTTGAGTCGATCCTATTACGACTCCTTATTGCGGCAACAATGTGGCTTCCGCTAGGTGCGCGTGCCGGATTGTTTGGCCCCTCTAATTATTGGGAATGCGTTTTGGACGTCATGCCGGGAGCCCAGAATGACATTGTTGCTCGCAACATGGCGGTGCAGTGCGGAAATAAATTTCCAAATAAAAATCCCATCGCAGGAAACGACAAGGTAGGAGGCTTGTTTTCTGTGCCCAAAGCAAGCGAGTGCGTAACAAAGTATGCAAAGAATACACCCAGCAACTTGGCTGCCCAGTTTATTTATGGGGCTTGTCAACAACTTTACCGGCAATAAAAAGTATTGAATGCACGATCAATTTTCATTTGTTCGAGCAGATATGAATAAGATAGTCATAATTATCGCTGCGGCTGCCGCTCTCATTTTCGCCTCAACTACCTCGCACGCAGAGCGATTCTCTTTGGACTGTACGTTAACAGGAAATCAGAGTGTGCTGACCTTTGTTGTCGATACTAGTAAATCGACCGCAGACGACTTACCCGCGACAATTGACGATAAAAAAATTGCTTGGGATGATGGTCAATGGCAGTACTTAATTGATAGGCCCACTGGAGTTTTGACGGCTTCCAAAATGGGCAGTAATTTGGGGGCTTCCAGGGCAACTTGCATCAAGAGTGTCGATCACAAGCCAAAATCTAATCCTATGGGCGAACTTGCAAATCGAAGTGGTGATGAATTTCTCGCGACAACCAGGCAATGCGATCAATACCCAGTAAACTCGCAGGGGAGAAAGATTTGTCTCAACAGGGTTGCGCACAAGTGGCTGCGTGAAAGAGGCAAGGAGTTCGAGCATTATCCCGCAGGGTATATCACAGGAAACGATTTGGCGCGCACGTTCATTGAAAAAACCAAGTGATAACGAGAAGGCGGCCATAATTTATACCCAAGGGTTCCCAACACGTCCAAGTCTGGACTTTGGAGATCGGCAATTGACTGGCCTGATAAATGGAGATGCGATGAGGACGCTGAAAGAAATTAGCAAGGAAATTAGAGGCGACTGGCGAAAGATCAACAATACTTCTGCCCGGGAGGCCCTCAAATGCATGGATCGCATGGGCCAGATTTCTGAGCCATTTCTCGCCGAGCGGAATGGCCATTCCGTTGTTGGTACCTTTTTGACGCATTCTGTCGGCTGGCGCGGGGAAACTGCTCGGCGCATTAAGAAGGAACTCCGGACAATGCGTTAGGGACATCCCCGCCGCGTGCGGGTCGTCTCTATTGACCTCTAGGTCAGCAATGGCCCATAACGGCGGTACAAGCCTCCCATACACCGGCCGTTCGCAAGCATTTGCCCCCTACAACAGCGGCGCCGCGTCCTCATCTGGCTTCTTCCCCGAGTCCATCATCCGCGCCACCGCGCTCACCTGCGCCGCGCCGGCGCGGAAGTAGCCCGTCACGACGTCCATGCTGCGGTGGCCGGTCATGGCCATGGTTTCCTGCAGGGGCATGTTCTGCCGCCCAGCCTCCGTCACGAACCCTGATCGCAGCGAGTGAGCTGAGAAGTCATCGCCGACGCCGGCAAGCGAGCAGCGCGCCTTCACGATGTCGCGGATGGCCGTGCCGGTAAGGGCGTCCTCGCCCAGGCGCCCGGCCTTGTTGATCCGGCGGAAGAGAGGGCCGGAGGTGATTCCACTGGCCTTCAGCCAGGCTTCCATAGCTTCCGCGGCCATGCCCGCCACCGGCTTCACATCCTCGGGCTTCACCTTGCCGTTGTGGTTCGTCTTTGAGTTGGCCAGCGTGTACAGGTAGCCGCCTTCGTCTGCGCGGCGCAGGTTCTCGAACACCGCCTCCGAGACCTCAGATCGCCGGCGGCCGCCGGACGACCAGGCGAATAGGAGGAGGGCGCGATCACGCTTGCCCTTGAGCGAGTCGTCGCAAGTTTCCAGCACCGCCTCGAGCGGCTCCTTGGTCAAAGCGCGCTGCTTGTGCGGCGTCGCGTTGCGCTTGGCGTAGGCCTTGCGGGTCTTGCTCAGGAGAGCCTTCACCGCCGAGTCGGTGCAGGGGTTGGGCTGCTTGGCCAGGTGGTGGGCCATCGACAGGACCGAGATCCGGTGCATCAGCGTGTTCAGCGCCGGCGCGCCGGCCTTTCCCTTGAAACCGGCCTCGACCAGGGCGGCATCGATCTCGGGCGGCAGCTGGTGCACCAGCCCGGCCTTGGTCGATCGCTCGGCGTGGTCGACGATGAACTGAACCAGCACCGGTACTGGTACGGGCAGATCCATCTGTCGACCGTAGCGCGCGCCGAACCAGGCGGCCCAGTAGCGCATCGCCGTTCTGTACGAAGCACGCGTGTTGCTGGACTCGCCCTCTGACATCAGGTCGTGGGCGGCTTCCTCGGCCATGTCGGACAGCTGCCCAGGATCGAGGAGGGCGTGGTGGCGCTTCAGCGGGATCAACGCTTTAGAGGACGGCACCTTTTCGACGGGGTTCATTGGCAAGTCGAGCAATTTTGACCTTTTCTGAGGCGTGCGCCACCGGGAATGGCCTGTCGGCCGGGCATCGCCAGTTTACTAGTTTTCATACATAGCATGTATGATGTGTTACACCCATACAATATCACTTCCGATAATCCTTTATTATCGCAAGTTAAATATGGGTTTCGGGCTTGACCCGGGATTCGAAAAAATCACTGGACGTAAACCCATGTTCGAATACATGTTCACACGTCCATAGTCCTTGGAGCGCCCTATGGAAAGCAGCAGTTCAATCGCCAACACCTTGCCGCCGCGCGGCGGCCGCGGGATTCACGAGTCGCAGGTTTGGGAAGCCGCCGACGCGCTGCTGCATGAAGGCCTGCGCCCGACCATCGAGCGCGTGCGCCAGAAGATCGGCAGCGGCTCGCCCAATACCGTCAGCCCGATGCTCGAGCGCTGGTTCGCCACGCTCGGCAAGCGCTTGGACGGCCATGGCGCCAACCTGGCCGACGGCGAGGCCCACCAGCTCCCCCTGGCCGTGGTCCAGGCCGCAAAGCTGTTCTGGGATGCCGCTCGCCGCGAGGCTGATCAGGTGCAGGTCCAGAAGACGGAGGCGGCCCGCCGTGAGCTCGAGCTTCAGCGCGAAGCTCTTGTCCAGAAAGAAGCCGAGCTCCAGCAGCGCGAGACCTCCTTCGAGCAGGCCCGGGTCGCGCTCGACGAGGCCCTCGCCTCCTCACGCCAGGCGGTCGCGGCCATGGAGGCCCAGATGCACACGCAGCAGCAGGAGTCCGCGCGCCATCTGAGCGACTCGGAAGCCGAGGTGCGGCGCCTGCGCAAGGCCCTCGACGAGGCCGTGGCCAGCAAGGAAGCACTGCGCGAAAAGGCTGCTATGGAACTAAGCGCCGCGCAGCGTGACGCGAAGGAGGCCGAGCAGCGCCACGTCGCCCACGAGCGCCGGCTTCTCGCCGACGTCGACCGCGAACGGATCGCCGCGCGCCAGGCCGCCGCGGATCTCGCGAAGGAGCAGAAGGCCCACACCGCTGATCTGGAGGCGTCACGCAGCCTGCAGGAAGCAGCCCAGCAGGCACTCCAGGTCGAAAAGGCCGCGCATCGGGATGCTGCCGCGGCCTGGTCCCGCCAGCAACAGGAAGGCCAGATCGAACTTGCGACCCTCCGGGAGCGTGCCGCCGGCGCAGAGCAGCGCGCCAGTGACCTTTCCGCGCAGCTGCAGCGCCAGCAAGAACAGTCCGAGCGCGAGATCGCGCAGCTGCGCGAGACCCAGGCGGCAACCGTGGCTGCCCTGCGCCGACTCGAGGCCCAAGGGGCAGGCCGCGAAGCAGCCCCTACGGCGCGCCCCCGGAAAACGTCCAAATGAGCGCGCTCTCACTATCAGGTGTGCAATCAGACCGATAAACTGAACCTGAATGACCATCAGCTTCATACCCTCGCGCCTTGAGAGCGTCGAAGTCTTCCGTGACGAGGAGTTGGCGGAACTGAACCGCTGTGCTCAAGCCCACCCCCTCTCCTCACTTCTGAGCAATCCAAGGTGGAAGGAAGAGTCGGCGATCGACTTCGCCTACACATCGGCGCAAATTGAAGGCAACACCTATTCCCGAGCCGACACGATCACACTCCTGAAGATGGGACGGACTGCCGGGGGCAAGACCTTCCTTGAAGCGCAAATGCTCGTCAACCTTCGCGATGCCTATGCAATGATCCTCACGGACGCGCAGAGCATCGTCGAATCCGGGCTTGACGGCCTGCGCAGAGTTCATGCCGCGCTGATGCGTGGAATCTTGCCCGACGATCAGTTGGGCGAGACCCGAAGGACGACGCGCGTTCGCATCGCCGGCACGGAATACATCCCCCCCGACGGCGTTCCCTATATCGAGAAACAGGCGGCCGAGATCCTCAAGGGTCTGGAGCGCGCCGAGAACCCGTTCGACGCATGTGTTTACGCGGCGTGCAACCTGTCGTACCTTCAGATCTTCGAGGATGGAAACAAGCGAACCTCACGGATTTTCCAGAATGCAATTCTGATCGCCGCAGATCTGCCGCCCATCCAGTTACCTATCTCGATGATTGAGGCCTACATCGATGCACAGCTCACCTATTACGAGACGGGTGACCTACTAATGCATCGCGGGTTCGTGCTGGAGGCGTACAGGTCCGCGTATCCGGAACCGGCCCCTGCCACCGAATCATCGGATGACGACCGCTCCACGGGCACTATCGAAGGCGGCCCCCCGTGACCTGCCCCCTTCCGCCGTGCCATTCATAACAAGGAAGTCCGGGGTTTGCTGGTCTCAGGCCGGACAATGGGCAACCCAAATACCCAGTCCCTGTAGCCTGTTGCATCCTCAAATCCGACGAGCGCGGGGTCGAACCCTTCGCGTTTGATCGGTCGCCCTTCAGCCAGGCTGTAGACGCCCACGATCGACCCCTGCGGATCGCGTAGCAGTCCCCATTCCTCTTTTCCCGTCAATGGATCCGAAAATACTCGCCGCAAATGCCGGCGCAACTGAGGCGTGCGCTGATCCTTGAGCAGTTGCTCCAACGCCTGCGGGCCGCGCCCCATGGAGCTGTTTCCTGCCGCGCCGGACATGATTGCATAGCTGCGCAGGGCCTGTTGGTATTCCAGGCCGATGACCAACAATTGCTGCTCTGCGTTGCGCCGCGCTATGGACGCCCCAATGCTCACTGCGGCGCTCGCGGCCAGGCCAATCAGGGCGATGGTGAGCAGCAAGAACAAGTAGGCGAAACCAGCCTGTTTCACATGCAAGGCGTCACCATTCCGCATAGTTCGTCCCATCGCGCGCCCTTCCCTGCGCGTTGCTGTGGATGTCGTAGACGGCTCCCTTGTAACCCTCCGGCGCAGGGACCAACTGCCAGGCGGTCGCGGACTCGGTCAGCGGGTCCACCGGGAGCGCGCGCAGATAGTGCTTCTCGACGAGATCCTGCAGCGAGTCGGGATAGCGTCCCGTGTCCGCGTAGAACCTGTCGAGCACTTCACGCGTAGTGCGCAGGTTGTCGCGAAGCACGGCCTCTCTGGCGGCCTCGAGGCGCTGGAAGTACTTTGGCGCCACCAGCAGCAGCAGCGTAGACACGATTGCCAGCACGACCAACAGCTCGATCAAGGTGAAGCCGGCCGTGGACCTATGCCTGCAGGAAGTCGATACAGACATCGTGCTCACCACTGTGCCAGGGGCACCCCATTCAACCCGATCAGCGTCGAACGGCTGTAGACGTCGTACACGTCAGCCCCCTCCTGCGGGTCCGTCGCTTCGCTGGCATACGAGCGCTCTCCCCAGGTCACGGTCCCATACGATCCGTCGCCTTGCCCAAATGGATCGCGCGGGATGCGACGCAGGAAGAAGATCTTGGTCTGCTTGGGGTCGCGCTGATCCTTCGCACCGTCCACCAGGGCTTGAAGCGTCGGGGGATAGCCGCTGGCACCGATTGCCTTGACCACGCGGCCCTCGTCCGACGCCCGCTTGTAGGCATCGATGGCCGCTCGGATCTCGCGCAGCGCGAGGCGCAATTCCTGCTCCTTCACGCGTTGCACCTGTACCTGGGCTACGGGTACCACCATCGTGGACAGCAGGGCCAATATGCCCAGCGTGACCAACAGCTCGATCAAGGTGAAACCGCGCTGCATCACCGTTGTTCAGTTCGGCCAACGCCCGACGTGCTGGCGTTGATCCGGATCGCCAGGGGAGCCGCGGGAGCGACTGTGGCGGAGCCCCCGCCCAGGGCGACGGCCGCCACATTCAAGACCTCAACCCGGGTATCGGCCCCGCCAGCGCCCACTGCCTGAAACCCGATGGACGCGAGCGCTCCGGCACCGCTGGCTCCGTTGGCGTCTGTTCGTGTCCCCGTCAGCAGGATCCGGCCGCCCGGGTCGATGCGATTCGCAAAGTTCGTCTGGCCACCGCGAGAACGCAAGAAATCACCCTCCATGACAGACGACACCTGAAGCGCGCGCGGGTCGTAGCTGATGGCCAAAGGAACGCTGACCAACGGCCGGTCCGATTGCATCATCACCTGCACCGTGAAACTCTCGCCGGCCTTGACGGACCCAGGGCCCCGCAATTGCAGCACGGCAACCTGCGGCGCCGCAGAGATGCTGGCCGCGAGCTTGTTGCTCGCGGGCACGGCTCGTCCCTGGGCAGCCGGAGCGCCAGACGGGGCCCCGACCGTGGCGGAATCCGACGCTGGAACTGCTCCGCTGTCTCGTCGACCAACGCCCTCGGGTCCAGAGCCCCCCGGATCGGCCGGTCCGTAGGGGCCCGGGCCAGCGGGCCCGATGGGGGCCGGACCAATCGGCGCGTTTTGGGCTGGGCCGATCGGCCCGATGGGGCTCGAAACGGCTGGCCCCGCTCCGGTTCCGGCCGCCAAGCGGCCGCCCAGGCTGCTATCGGTACCCGCCTCGAACTCCATGAACGTCGCATCGGGGCGCAGGACGTTGCGCACGATGCGCGGGGTGATGGACAGCACGATCTCGGTCTTGCTACCGTCATCCGTCTGCTGACCGAATAGTCTCCCCATGACCGGGACGTCACCCAAGCCAGGCACCTTGGTGCTGTTGCGGCGATCTTCGTCATTGATGAGTCCAGCGAGCACCTGGTTCTCCCCGTCGCGCAGGCGCAGCACCGTCTGCGCCGTGCGCGTGCCGATCTCGTAGGCAAGCGAGCCAGACTTCGTCTGCACCTTGTCGATGATGTTGCTGACTTCCAGCGCCACCTTGATCGCTACCTCGCCATCCAAGTAAATGGTCGGCTCCACCTCCAGCTTCAGGCCGACATCGACATAGGTGATCGATTCGGCGACAAAGCCGGTGGAGGTCGATGTCGAGGTGATGTTGGGCACGCGCTCGCCGATCAGGATCTTTGCCTTCTCGCGGTTGCGTGTGCGGATGCGCGGATTGGCCAGAATGTTCGCATCGCCATCGGTCTTTTGCGCATTGATCGTGAGCGGGGCAAGTGTCGCGCCGATCGTCGAGCCGTTCAGGTGGCGCAAGTCGTCGAGCGTGAGAGTGCCGCCGCTGGTCGATGGCAGTGGTGTGAGCGCGAGCTGTCCTGGCCAGCTGATGCCCAGGTCCAGCAATCGCGTGCGCTTTACTTCGAGGATCTCGACCTCCAGCATCACCTCCGATTCGGGCACGTCGTGCACAGCAACGAGTTTTTCCGCCAGCCGAATCGCCTCGGGGCTGTCGCGCATGATCACCAGGTTCAACTTGTCGTCGACCACCACGTCGCGCGTCTTGAGCATGGTCTTGAGGGTGGCGCCCACAGTCTTGGCCTCCGCGTTGGCCAGATAAAAGCTCTTGACCACCATGGGCTGGTATTCCTTCTGCTTGGCCTGTGTGTTCGGATAGATCAGCACCGAGTTGGCGTCGATCACCCGCTGGTCCAGCTGGTTCGTCAACAGTGTCAGGTTGACTGCATTCTCGACCGTGGAGTTCTTCAGGAAGATGGAGGTCTTCTGGTCGACATTCACGTCCTTGTCGAACAGGAAATTCAAGCCGGCCGTACGCGATAGGACTTCGAACAAGGTCTTGAGCGCGACATCCTTGAACTCGATCGTGATGGGCTTGCGATAGGCTGAGGCCAGCGATGCACTCGCCGTCGGCCGGACTGTGGTCTCCTCGAGCTGTCGAAATGCTGAGCGCGCGTCCTCGTGGTAGGGATCCTCTTGGAGGATCGATCTGAGCCGGGCGCGCACGGTCTCGACATCCTTCTTCTCCAAGGCGGCCAAGGCCTCCTGCATCCATCGGTCGAGGCGACGCTGTTGCTCGATCGCACGCAGGCCGCCCAGAGCGCGATCGTTCGTATCCTGCATGGCCAGAACGCGGCGATAAGCCTGCTCGGCTGCATCGAGCTTGCCTTGTCTGCGCATCGCTTCGGCCTGGTCGATCAGCTGGCGGAAATAGCGTTCACGGGCCTGCACCAGCGTCAGGCGATAGCGGATCGAGCCTGGATCGAGCCGGTTCGCTTCCTCGAACTTTGGCAAGCTCTCGGCGAGCTGACCTTGGCGCGCCAGGTCCTCTCCCTCCTGAAAGACACGCTGCGCAGCGCAGCCGGTCAGGCACACAGCCGTGGCCAGAATCAATCCGAGACGTCTCCAGGTCAAATGAAATCCCTCTCTCCGTTTCATGTATCCGCTCAAAGCTCCTCCCCGATCGCCACGCTCTGCGCCTGACGCAGGGGCAGGTAGGTCAGTGTCAGCACGGGCGGGGCAATTCGCTCGACTTTGTATTGACCCTCGATGGTTTGCCCCTCGCGCGCGATGAACGTCTGGTCGCCACGCACCAAGTACACCTCCCAGCCCTGCCCGTCCTGCTTCTTGCCGACGTAGAGGAAAGGCATTGGCGGCGCCGTGGGAGGGGCAGGCGGCGCGGGTGGCGTCGGCGGCGGTGGCGGGTTCCAGTTCCGTATGGCAAACAGGTCGCGTGATCCGGTCGGCGTCGCCTCGTCGCGCGTGGGGACCAGGCGATCGCGTGGCACCAGCGCGTCGAGTTCGTCGGCCGGTGCCGAAGCCTTGGACGATCGCTGACCGTCAGCCGGAGGAGGTAGCGAACTCGCGGAGCCGGGTGTGCCCGGGGCCGAGCGGGTCGGCCGGCTGGGCGCCGCCGCGTCGGCCGGCGTTTTGTCTCCGAAGGCGGCCATCCAGCTTGCAACGCCCAGTGCGGGCAGCAACAACCACCAGCGGCGATGCCCCGATGCATCGGCCGGATCGGTCGGAGGATTTGCAGGCCGGGGGGTCTTCAAGCGCTCACCTTCTTATTCGGCCTGGGTCACGGCGGGTGCCGGCCGCGCCGATGGTTCCGCTGGTTCCGGGGCGATCGAAGGTGCGAGCCACAACGACCAGCGCAGACGCACTTCCAGCTCCGTCTGGCCGATGCTCTCGCGTTGGGCCGCCACCTGGTCCAGCGAAACGCTCGGCATCGTGCGCAAGACCGATTCAACGTACTGGCGCAGCCGCAGGTAGCTGGCCCGCACCGGCTGGTTGACCTGCAACTGCAGGATGCCGGTCGCGGGATGGAGGCGCTGTTGGTAGTCGCCTTGCGGCAGCTGAATCTGCTGGGCCGCCGCCAAGGCAGTCATCTGCTGGAGCAGCTCGGTCGCGGTCGGGGCCTCGTGCAGCATCGTTCGCAGCGCCCGTTCGGCGCTCGCGCTTTGCGGCGTGGGACCTGAGCGCGGCGGAGCTGCGAGCGCATGCGCAAGCTCGGTGTCGAGGGAGACGCGCGCCTGCCGCAGTGGCAGAAGCACCGCGAGGTGCAATGCCAGCGCGCCAGCCATCGCCGCAGCCGCCAGCGGCCATGCCCACCCGTGGCGCCACAGCGCAATTTGCGCCCGCACGCGCCATTGGCGCCAGCCGATCGCCCGCGTCATGACGCGCGCTCCCCGGCCCCAGCATGTTCTACGGCACCGGGCCGTTTGAAGCGCAGCTCCATCGTCAAGCGCACTGGACGCATGCCGTCCTGCTCATTCGTCTCGTGCTTGCGCAGGATCATGTCCTCGAAGGGGCCGGAGGTACGCAACACCTGACCGTAGTCCAGCAAGGACTGAAGCGTCTTGGCCTCGGCCTGCAGCCGGATGCTCCCCTGTCGAGCGTCCGGCTCGATGGAGACCAGTGCCACGTCCTCGGGTGTCGCGGCCTCGAGGGCGTCGAGCAGCGCGGACCATGGCGTGTTGAGTTGTCGCGTCAGCTGAATCCACTCCGCCCGCTGCTGGGCGCTCAGGCGGCTGAGGCTCGCGGCCGGCCGGGCCGCCTCGCTCGGCGTCGGCAGTTGGCCCTTCAAGGTCTCAAGCTCGCGATCGAGCTCCAGAGTCTGCCACCATGAGGCGCCGCCCACGCCGAGCGCCGCGGCCAAAACCAGCAGGGCCCCCCACGACCGGCGAGGCCCGCCAAGCCCGAACAGCCTTCGGCGCAGCCCAGCGGAGCCTTGTGCGAATTCCAGTTGAATCGACCGCTTCATGCAGCGAGCCTCGTCCGTTCGTACAACGCAAACGCGGTCTGCGCCTCATCGACGGCAACATCCACGGCAACGATGGGCTCGACGTCAACGCGAACGACCCCGCCGGGCAGATCCGTCGACACACCGGGAGTGCCGGCATCGAACCAGTGCAGCGTCCCCGGCTCCAGTTGGGCGTCGCGCAGCGACTCGATCCGCAGCCGAGCCACGCACTGAGCGGACACGTCGGCAGCCGATGCTCGCGGCTGCACGGGCCAGGTGATCAGGCTGTCGACCCAGCCCGCGCGGCAATGCCAGAGCGTGACGCAGCCTGGCGTGCGCAGGGCACTCCAAGTATCCGTCGGCCACCAGCCGGCGCTGGTCGCCGCGCTCCAGGCCGTGTGCCACCGCGCCGGTACGCGGGCATCGCGAGCGAGATGGGCGATCGGTTCGGCCGCGTCGCGCGGCAGCGCTGCGCATACGAAAGGCCGCCCCAGGGCCCAATCGCCTGTCACCCACCAATCCTGGGTGGAGCCACCGTGCAAGTGCGCGCAACGGGCCGCAGCCACCAACTTCAACTCCGCAAGCGATGCCACTTCAGCCGGGGCGAACTGGAGCCAGTGCACGGCCAGATCGCTGGCCACCACGACGTCGAGGACGTGGATGTCCAGCGGTATCCGGGTAGGCCAAGCCGCCTGGAAGGCCTCGGGCGTCATCGTTTCCATCGTGCCATCCGGTGTGCGCCAGGCGAGCGCATTACGCGCCAGGCCCAGGACGTGACAGCCTTCCCGCGGCTTGACTGAGCTACGCCGCCACAGTGACACGGCGCACCTCCTCCAGCGTTGTGCGTCCCGCGCGCGCGAGATCCAGAGCGGCCTGCGTCAGGGTGCGCGTGCCTTTTCTATAAGCGGCTTCCTTGACCACACGCACAGGCTGCTTGGCCACGATCAACTCGCGTATCTCATCGTCCAGTCGCAGGATCTCCGCCACGGCCCAGCGCCCCCTATAGCCGGTCCCGCGGCACTCCCCGCAACCGCACCCCTTGCGAAGCACGAACGCGCCCCGCGCGTCGGCCCCGAGACCGAGCCGGGTCCACTCCTGCGGCGAGGGTGTGTAGGCCTCGCTGCAGTGCGGACAATTCAAACGCAGCAGACGTTGGGCCCAGATCCCGTTGAGGGCCGACACCAGCGAATAGGGGTCCAGCCCCATGTGCGTGAACCGCCCAAACACATCGAACACGTTGTTCGCGTGCACTGTGGTCAGGACGAGGTGGCCAGTCAGTGCGGACTGCACCGCAATCTCGGCCGTCTCGCGGTCGCGGATCTCGCCGACCATGATGGTGTCCGGATCGTGGCGCAGGATGGATCGCAGGCCCCGTGCGAAGGTCAGCCCCTTCTTCTCGTTGACGGGGATCTGAAGCACGCCGGGCAGTTGGTACTCCACCGGGTCCTCGATGGTGATGATCTTGTCGCGCCCCGTGTGCGTTTCCGACAGCGCAGCATAGAGCGTGGTCGTCTTGCCCGAGCCCGTGGGGCCGGTGACCAGCAGCATGCCGTAGGCGGAACTCATCAGATCGCGCAGCGTCGCGATGGACTCGGGATCGAAACCAAGGCTGTCCAGGCGCAGAGAACCGTGCGCCGCGACCATCGCCTGCTTGTCCAGGATCCGGATCACGGCATCCTCGCCGTGAAAGCCTGGAATGATGGACACGCGCAGATCGATTTCGCGGCGTTGGGCCCTCACCCGGAAGCTGCCGTCCTGCGGGATACGGCGCTCTGCGATGTCCAGATCCGCGAGCACCTTCAGCCGCGAAATCGTCTGTTCTGCCAGGGCAATGCCGGACACCTCGGTCACGGCATCCAGGACTCCGTCCACCCGGTACTTGACCGCCAACCCCCCGGGCGTGCTCTCCAGGTGCACATCGCTGGCACCCGCGCGCAGAGCGTCGTAAACGGTGGAGCTCACCAGCTTGATCGCGGGGCTCGCCGAGTCCGAGACGCTGACCAGTGACAACTCCTCGATCGACTCTTCGTTGGTGGCCGTGTCGTGCGCGACGGGCGCCGCAAGCGTGTCCATTGCGCGGGACTGCGCCTCTTGTTGGTTCAAATACGCGTGAATGCTGTCGGGACTCGCCAGAACGAAGCGTAGCGGGGCCTGGGCCAGGTGCGCCAGCTGCGTCCACAGATCTCCGTCCAGCGGATCAGGCACGACGGCGACGAGGCCTGCCGGATGGTCGCTCACTTCTTCTGAATCGTGCATAAGCACCGCACGCAGCGACTGCGCCCGCGCCAGCGGCAGCCGATCGAAGGCCGGCGCGCGCCGAGCCATGTCAGCCATCTCCCATGCCGGAAGACCCAGGGCCACGGCAAGCATTCGGGCCGCATCGCGCGGCGGACAGCCCCGTTGATGGGCAAGACGCTCGATTGGCGCCAGGCCGCGGCCACGAGCGGCTCGCAGATCGAGCCAGTCGATCGCCTCATCGGCATCACCTGTCACGGCCGCCGCATTCAGGGTCATTGCAGGCTCCCGGCGAGATCGAAGATGGGCATGTACAACAGGATGACGATCATCCCGATCACCAGCCCGATGAGCGCCATCAGCACAGGCTCGAATGCCTTGCTGAATCGTTCGATCCAGCGGGTTGTCTCCTCGTCGTGGAAGGCTGCGGCACGCGCGAGCATGGTGCCCAACTGCCCGGTCTGCTCACCCACGCGCAGGAGGCGCAGCGCCACGGAGGTGGTCAGGCCCTGGCGCTGTAGCGCGTCGGACAGCGACTCCCCGCCTTGCACGGCCTCACGAACGCGCTCGAGCGCATGCATGGTGTCGGGACGCAGCGCGGCGGTGGATAGCCGCAACGCCTGGGTCAACGGGATCCCGCCTTCCACCAGCGTGCCCAGGGTCAGGTACAGGCGCGAGAGTTCCAGCAGATCGAGCTTCGCCGCGGCGCCGGGCAGAAGGCGCATCAGGCGCCAGCCGATGGCGGCGGCGCCATGTCGCCGAACGGCCCAAATCGCAGCGATCACGACCCCGGCCAATCCACCGAACAGGGGTACCGCGTACTGACCCGCCCACGTGCCCCAACTCATCAGCATGGCGGAGGCCCAGGGCAGCGGGCGGCCGCTATCGTGGTAAACCGCGGCGAACCTGGGGACCACATAGCCCAGCAAGAACAGGCTCACAGCCGTGCCCACCACAAGCAAGATCGTAGGGTAGATGGCCGCGCTCATCACCTTGTGCCGCACCGCCTGCAGCTTGGTCTCGTAGTCGGCAAAGCGCGTCAGCGCGCGTGGCAGGTCGCTTGTGCCCTCGGCCGCCTGCACCAGGCCCACAAAGAGCGGCGGGAACACGGCAGGTTGTTGCTGCATCGCGACCGACAGGCGCTGACCCTCGCGCAGATGCTGGGCCAGGCGGGCGATCACCGCGCGGCGTGCCGGCTGCGCGTCTTTCTCGCACAAGGCGTCCAGCGCTTCGACGACGCCCAAGCCGGCACTCTGCAGTCCTTGCAGTTCCTGGGTGAAGAGCAGCAGCGGAAAGGCCGCGTCCCGGCTGATTCCCTTGCGAGGCCGAATCGACAGAGGCGCGAGTTGCTGCGCGAGGGCCTGGGCGCGCGCGTCCCCTTCGTCGGCAGCCTCCAGCAGCAGGGACTGGATCTGCTGCGACACGTCGAGTGCGCGTACCACGTACTGCATGGGAGGGCGGGCTCAGTCGCTCGTGATATCGGCAGCGTCGCCCGTACCGCCAGGTTGGCCATCCTTGCCGTAGGACAGTAGGTCGTAGTCGTTCTTGGCGCCAGGCACCCGGTAGATGTAGGGGCGCCCCCATGGATCGGCGGGGACGGCCTTGGTCAAGTACGGGCCCTGCCATTTCCCTGCGGCCGCTCCGGCCGGCTTCTGCGTCAGGGCGGCCAGACCTTCCTCGGTGCTGGGAAAGGCGCCGACGTCGATTCGGTACGCGGCCAGTGCCTTGGTGAAACTCTCGATCTGAGCTTTGGCCAGCGCTTGCTCGGACTTACCGATCTGACTGAAGTACTTGGGTCCAACGTAGGCGGCCAGCAGGCCGATGATGGCCACCACCACAAGCAACTCCAGCAAGGTGAAACCCCGGTTCGAAGGGTGTGGGCGGGCGAGGATCATGGTCGTGCACTGTTGTTGGCGGAGGTGGCGGAGGTGGCCGACATCCGGCCGAGAACCGCTGGGACATACAACATGGTTTCGCGGTAGGGCGGAATGCGCATGCCGTGTTTGGCAACCGCCCCCGACCCGGCGTTGTACGCAGCGAGCGCGAGGGCGACGTTGTTCTGATGCTGGGCCAGCAAATCCTTGAGGTGGCGCACGCCAGCATCGATGTTGCGCTCGGGATCGCTGAGCGCTTGAGGATCGGTCAAGCCATAGGCGCGCGCCGTCCCAGGCATCAGTTGCATGACGCCGCGAGCACCTCGGGGCGAGACCGCTAGCGGGTTGTGCGCAGACTCGATGGCCGCGACGGCCTCGACGAGAGCGACCGACAACCCGTGGCGCGCCGCGATACGTTCGACGATGGACCGCATCTGCGCTGAAGGCGGCGTCGGCCGAAGGCCTGTCGATCGTCCGTCGGGCGCCGCCGGCGACGGCGTTTCGCTCAGGACCAGTAAATAGCTGCGGTCCAGTGGTTGGCTCGCGAAGCGAACCACGCCATCGGGGGATAACGACTGGTAAATGTCGGCAGCCATCGCCGCGCCGCAAGCGTGAAGGGCCACCCACAGACTCGCCCAATACCGTGCTCTCGCGCCGCAAGCATTCATTGCGAGGGGCATCGCTCCCACGTGTCGTCTCGAGTCCGCGTTCAACGAGCCGCCGCGCTATTGCTTCGGCGGATTGAACTTCAGCACCTCGGTCGTTGCCGTGCGGCCCGATTTGTTCTGAAATTGAATTCCACCTTGCACACTGGCCAAAGGTTTGTCACCCCCGGGGGGTTTAGGCAGTGCCCAGGTCACCTTGGGTGGCGGATTGCCCCTCGCGCCTGGAGGCTCATCGGGCTTTGCGAAGGCAGCACCCATGCAGAGTGAGGTGGTCAGTAGAACGAGCAGTTGTTTCATGTTGAGTTCCAGTCCGCGTCCAAAACGTCAATGCAGGGCCTGCTCTCTGGTGGCCACCGGCTTTCCGTGGAAGTAGACGTACTCCTTGAGGGAGCTGCCCGGTGACTCCTCCCAAAGCAGCTGGCCGTCGTGGTTGTGAACGAAGAAGGTCTCCGCCCCGCTCGCCTTCTTCACGTGCACCCGCTGCCCGGCGCCGTCGTAGTCATACAGGATCTGGTCAGGCCCGCCGCATTTGGCACAGCGCATGTTGGAGGCGTCGTCGTAGTTGAAAGTCGTGCTTCCGTTGGAAGCCACGTTTCCGTAGACGTCGTATTGCAACGTGTAGGAATTGCTTCCGCTGACGCTCGTGAGTCGCTGCGTGGCAGCATCGTAAGAGTAGTTCAGCGCGGTCGAGCCGAGGTTCTGCGAAAGGATGTTGCCTCGCAAATCGTAGCTGACGGTGCCATTGCCCCAAGGCCCGTTTGCGGTAGTCAAGCGATCCAGCGAGTCGTAGGCCAGGATGCGGTTGAACGATGTGTCTGCCGTGTCATTGATCGACGTGAGATTGCCGACCTCGTCGTAACCGTAGGTGGCATTGAGGAGGGTTCCATTCTTCGCAGTCAGCGTGGCAGGCCAGGTTCTTGGTGTCAGCGTGACGGTAGTTTGGATGCCGTTCCCGTAGGTGTAGCTGGCTGGCTGGCCAGTCGGGTGATAGGTCACGCCCGTGACCCACGAGCCCGCCTGAGTGGCTCGCCCGAAGCCATCGGGCGAATAGCTCACGGCGAGGCCCGAGCCGTAAGTCACGCTGGAGAGCGCATCGTTGGCGTTGTAGGCGTACTGCACCGGAAACGTCCTGGCGCTCTGGCCGGAGAGGGAAACGGTGAGCGTTTCGGAGAGCAGGTTCTTGTTGGCGTCGAAGGTATAGGCGCGCTGAGACGAACCGTTGTCGACCGACTTAAGCTTATCGTCCTTGAAATAGGTCTTGACCACACTCGGCGTCCCGCTGGGGTATGTGACGGACGTGACACGATTGCGGCCGTCATAGCCGAAAGTGGTCTGGCCAGAACTGCCGACTTGGCGCGCCGTCATGTTGCCGACCGCGTCCCGCCCGAATGTTGTCGTTCCGGTTTCGGGATCGACGATCGAGGTCAGGAAAAAGTGGCTGTCATAGACATATGTCCGCGGAACCCCGTCCTGGGTGACCGAGGTCATTTGACCATCGACGTTGCGGGCAATCGTCGTCGCCTCGCTCGCGGAAACCGGATCCTTGATCGCGACCAGTTCACGCTTACCCGGATCACCGTAGGCACGGTAGCGCCAGAATGTCGTCACGCTACGCTCGTTCGTCAGCCCCGTCTGAAACCCGTAATGACTGTATACCCGCGAGCTACTCATCGTGCCTGCGTTCGGGCTATAGCCATTGAAGACGTATACAGGTCGACCGAGCATGTCAAAAGTCGAGCCGGTCCCGAGGGTTGCGTTCGGGTACGACGCAAAGATGCGCCGCCCCAGGGAGTCGATGTAATAGTTGAGCGTGATGATGTCACCGCTTTGGTTCGAGTGCTTGATACTCCAAGGCAGACCGAAGCCGTCGTACGTCGTCAATTCCTGGGTACCGCCTCGTTGGACGGTACGAGCGAAGGCGCCCCAAGTAACGGTCACCGGATTTCCCAGCGGATGGGAGATGCCCGTGATGCGATGAAGTCCGTCGTAGGTGAAGCCTGTCGTGGCACTCTCGCCATCCGTTTGCGAGGTAACGTCGCCCAGATCGCTGACTATCCGCGACACGCTCACGCCCTCCGGCTGGGCCTCCGCCTGCGCGATTCCGCGCTTGTAGCTGGAGTAGCTCGTCAAGTTTCCCTTGGCGTCCTGGCGCGACGCCAGATCGCCCTCTGCGGTGTAGGTGAAGGTTGTCGTCACGCCCGCACGCGTCTCAGTCAGAACGTTGGAATTGGCGTCGAAGGTGCGTGCGGTGGAGATGGTGTCCGTGCCACCGGTGGTGACCGTCTCGCTGGCTCTCATGCGCAGGATCCATTTGGCTGGATCGGTGTGGTACGTGACGCTTGTCGAGCGGTTGTCACTGCCCGATTCGGCAATCGTTCCCGGATTGCCGAAGCTGTCAAAGTCGGTGAAGAAAGTCTGGAACACTTCCTGACTGCGCCCGATACTATGGGAGATGGTCAATGGCGCGTAGGTCTTGTCGTCCCAGATCGTGCCATAAGGGCGCTTGTTGGCCTGTGTCGAGATCATCATCGCCCCGACGCCATACGCCTCGTTCTGCAGCGGACTGGAAGTCCCGCACAAGGTCCCGATCAGGAAGACGGAGCCTGCCGAGGCACTTGCATAGCCAAAGTGATAGTAGGTCTTGCTCTCGTCCGGACCCACGACGGTCGTTTGATCGTATTGAGCGACCTGGGAGGGATCCGGCGGGATCGGGAAGACATAGGACGGCGTACCAGAAGGCAGCGGCATCGCTTGCGTAGCAGGGGTATAGGTATACGTCCAGGTCCAACCTCCGCTGGGAGGCGTGGGTGCGGGCTGCGTGGTCGTCGCACCGTTGGCCCAGGGATTGGCCACCTTCTGGGTCACAACTGTACTGCTGGCCCACAACGCGCCGGCAAAGTTGACTGTTCCATAGGTGTAGCTGATGGTCCCCTTCGTGGGATATGTCACCTTGTTGATCGAGTATGTCCCCGGCTGGGCCACATCATTGGCGTATTCATAGAGCCAGCTCGTCCCGTCAGGTCGGGTCACGGAGGTGAGAGCATTGAGATTTGCCACCGGGGTGGGCGTGACGCCGTAGTTCCAGGTCACACCAGCGCTTTGGACGGTGCTGAGCGCCGGCACACCTCCGACGGTCGTGTAATTGAAAGAGACGCTGCGGCCATCACTCGTGTTGACAGATGTCACCATCGCGCCACCCGTGGCCATCATCGAATAGGCGATGGACATCCAGTTGCCATTGCGGTCGGTGATCTTGCTCGTATACCAGGGGTTGTAGTTGCCGTATGACACGCCCGCAAAAAGCATGTCGTACTGGGTGCCGTCGGGTGAGTGAACGATGAGGCCGGGGTCGCTGGAAGCGAGATTGCATTCCGCCTTCCAGAAGTCCTGGGATACGAACGTCTGTCCGTCAAGCGCCGGATAGAAGATGTGGCGACTGCCGTCCGGCAACTCGAGGACTGGGTTCTTCGTTTCGCTCTGGTTCAGATCGCACAAACCTGCAGTCGCGCTGCGCAGCACGCGTCCGAAGTGCATGGTCCAGCCGATTCCGACCGGGCTCGCTTCTGGCGGCGCACCTGTGGCGGTGTAGTTCAGGCTGCTGTAGGAGCGTTGGACCTTCAGGTCCAACCCGCCGTTACCGGGGATGAAGAGGTCCACCACGTGCCACTGCAGCTTGCCCGTGAAGGGGTCGATGCGCTCGTAGGCGTGATGGTCTGTGTAGTCGCGTGTGCGTGAGATCCCGGGCTCCTGATAGAAGCTGGGGATGGGGTCGGTTGTGCCGTCAGCCAATGCTTGCGCCCAGGGCGCGCATAGGGCAGCAAGCCCAAGAATGAACTTCGATTTCAAGAAATTTCCCCTCTCTCCGATCCTCGCAAGGCGAATGACCTCGCCACGAATTGAAATTGATTTGGCCCCGGCTACGCTGCAGGCTTTGCGTCGGTGAGCAATTCATCCCCGACCGCCAGGTCCCTATCAGCCAGAACCACAGCAAAACGTGGTCGATCTTTGCGCGCGAACGTCAACTTCACTCGATTTGCCTCAGAGCTAGAGGACCGCAGAAATTCGCAACGCAGTAGGAACGATCCCGCCGGCATGGAAATGGGGATCGTTTCCGAAATACTCCCGATCTCCAGTTCCCCATCGGCGGGGACTATGAAGGGAACTTCTATTGCGCGTATCGCGTCTTGTGCAACGGCCCCGACATGATCTACCACGCTGACTTCTGCGACATGCAGGCCAGCTTGAATGACTGTGCGGAACGACACGCTTCCTTCACGCCACGCGAAGCCCTGCGAGACGTGTCGATCGGTCCAGTCATTGAACGGCTGACTCAACGAACTCGTAAAGACTGAAAGCTGGCCAAATGAAACGTCCAATGAAATAGTAGTCGACATCCTCAATCCCCAATCTTGATGCGTACACGAGCTCCGTCTGGCAGTCCGCGACACGCATTGCCGATGCATGCCCCGGCGGACATGTTATCCCTCGCATTGATCGCGCGAACGCTCGCATCTTTCCCGCCCTCTCGAAACATAGCAGGCGGGTATTCGTCCAAGTGCTTGCCTGGTACTTTGTCGAGCTTGCCGATGGATTCAGCTCGGTTCGCATCGGCGCCTGTGCGTTCGATGGTCAGGATATCGGACTTGCCTGCCTTGATTGCATCTGCAGCGTGCTCCGCTGCCTCTCCGTGGATTCGGCGTGAGAGGGTAATTTCTTTGGAGACTTGGGTCGCGGCTTCGGCTGCACGCCCCACCTTCAACATCTGCCCCGCACCAAAGCCCAACCCGGCCGCACTGGCCGTGTCAAGCCCAAGCACAGCCAGATTGAACGCCGTTGCACCTTCCGTAGCTACGACGTAGATGTCATAGGCGACAAATATCAGATCAACGCCGACCTTGCCGTCTCGATCGACGAATCGATGCGGGTTATTGTTACCGTACGCATACCGGTTGAAGCTCTGAAGATTGTCTTCCGAGAACCTCTCCGAATCAGTCCCCATGAACCTGCCAAGGACAGGGTCGTAGTACCGCGCGCCGAAGTACGACAGGCCGGTCTCCTGGTCGAACGGCTTCCCGTGGAACGAAATCCGGTTGCTCGACTCGGCGGACGAGTTGACGTTTCGGCTGCCGTAGGGTTTGAAGTTCTCCTTCCAAAGCACCGCACCGGTACTGTCGGTAGCCGCGACCGGATTGCCCGCAAAATCGTTGTGCAGGTAAGTGACGCCGTCCGACACCGACACCGTGATCGGGTTCGAAGTCGCGCTCACGCCATTGCTGTCGTAAGCGGTGGCGGTGAGCGTGTAGGTGCCACCCTGCGCGACGGCCAGCGTGGCGGTGTACGGCGCACTGGTGGCCGTCGCGCTCACGGTCGGAGCTCCGCTGCTTGTCGCGGTGAAGTCCACCTTCGTGATCGACGCAGGTGACGCCGCGGCATTGGCGCTCACCTGGATGTTCGCTGGCACCAGGTATGACGTGCCAGCAGACGGGCTGGTAAGGCTCACCGTTGGTGGAGTGCTGGGACTGACCATGACGGACACTGGCGCAGACGTCGTCTTTGCGCCCTTGTCGTCCGTCGCACGGGCCGTGAAGACGTAGCTACCGGCAGGCTGACCAGTGAGCGCAAATGTGTATGGCGGAGTGTTGCTCGCCCCCAGCAAGTTCCCGTTGTTCAAGAACTCGACGAGGCTAACGGTGCCGTCGGGGTCCGAGGCGCTGGCCTGCAGCGAGATGTTCGCAGGAGCCGTGTAGGAAGCACCGTTCGTCGGGGCTGTCAGGCTCACGACCGGTGGCTGATTCGGGGGCGTGATGGTTACGTCAATACCGCTCGAGTCCGTCGACCGGCCCGCATCGTCGAACATCCGCGCGAAAACCGTGAAGCTTTGCGAGGGCGGGCTGTTCCAGACGTATGTGTATGGAGCCGTGGTTGCCGTGCCGATCAACGTCCCGGTGAGCAGGCGGTACTCCACTCGCTGAATGTTGGCTGGCACCGCAAGGGCCGACGCCTGCAGCGTCAGACTCGTTGGAGGAGACGTATACGTTGTGCCTTTGAGCGGGGAGGTCATCACCACACCCAGGTAGGGATGGGTGATCGTCACCGTTGCCGTGGTCGAGGTCCCGTCGCGCTGCAACGCCGTCACGGTCAGCGTGTTGGTCCCCGGGAAGATCGGGATGGCGGGAGCGGTATAGGTCGTCGCGTTCGCCAGCCTCGGAGCGGACAGTACAGTGCTGTTCACGCCGTTGAAGACAGAGATGACGGTCAGGTTGGTACCGCTAAATGTGCCGCTTACGTCGACACTGTCCGGATATACGACCTCGCCAGGGGCGGGGCTGGTGATTGTGACGCCCTGAGCCAGTACGAGCGTGCATGCCAGGGAAGCGAGGAGCGCCGCGCCGAGGGCGCGAACTCTCTGCAACCAATTGGATCCGGCCCGAGTCATCGTGGTCTTGTCGTTCTGCATGGGCTGGCACCAGTTATTGGTTCAAATAGCAGGCAAGGGGCTGCGACGTGGCCCCGTCACTCACACGCGTGGCGGTGACCTTGTAAACACCTGCAGGGAGTGGGCCGGACCATCCAGCCAGTCCGTTGACTATTGGCACCGTTGCCAGAGTCGCGGTGCCATTCGTGAAGGTCATGTTGCCGGTGGCGTTCAGCGCAGTGGATGCCCGGAGGCTCACCGTCCCCGCCGAACCAGTGCACACACCCTCCAACGTGACGGGAGAGTTCAGCGTGCTGAGCTTGGCCACGAATCCTTCCACTCCCCCAGCGGTGGCCACCCTAAAAGCGCCCTTGGTGGTGGGGAAGTCCGCTGTGTCGCTCGTTCCCACGATATAGACGTTGCCCTGTGGATCGAGGGCCAGGCCAGATGCTGTGTCAACGCCGCTGCCGCCTAGGCGAGTGGCATAACGAGTATTGAACGTTCCGGGATTGGACGGGTCCACTTGCAAGTGCAGCACGAAGGCGTCCTTGCTGCCGTTCAGATCCTTTTGAATCGGGTCCTTGAGAAAATAGACGTCTATCGAAGAGAGATAGCCGGCCACATACACATTCGTGCCGCTTGAGTCCGTTGCGATCGCTGTTCCAACGTCGATGGGATAGATCGCGTTGCACCAGGACACGCCCGCGGTCATACAGGCGTCGCCCCCCCAGTAGCCCGACCAGAAGACGCTCGACCCGTCGGCGCTCAGGCCTGTGATGAAGGCCACGTTGTAGTAAAGGGGGCTGCCGTCCCTAAGGGGGCCATTTACCCGAGGGAAGTCGGTGGAGTACGTATCGCCGGTCACAAAGGCTCGGCCGCTGGCGTCGACTGCGATCGCGTTGCCGCTGTCATCAGACGTTCCGCCGAGATACGTCGAGTACAGAAGGGTCGAGCCTGTCGGATTGATCTTCGCAACGAAGGCGTCCTGTCCCCCAATATGGGCTGGCTGGAAGGCACCCGAAGTTGTGGGAAAGTCGGACGACGTGGTAAAGCCAGTGACGTAGATGTTGCCGCTCGGATCCAGGGCGACTCCATTGATGGAGTCGTCCCCCGATCCCCCCAGGTAGCTAGCGAAGACGAGGGCGCTGCCTGTCGGGTTTAGTTTGGTCACGAAGCCAATCGTCTGGATCGGGGAAGGATTCGTCGTCTGAAACGCCCCAGCGGTGGTGGGGACGGAGGCCGTGGCCTTGCCGGCCACTATCACGTTGCCGCTGCCATCAACGCGGATCGCCGCTACGTTGAAGTTGGACCAGATCTTCAGATAGGTTGAGAAGACCAGACCGTTCCCGGCGGCGTTGAGCTTCGTGACGATATACCCGCCATTCGCTACCGGCCCCGAGAAAGCACCGGTGGTCGTCGGATAGCTGTTAGTGCTGGTGTAGCCAACGACGTAGGCGTTGCCGCTGGCATCCACCGCGACACCGGCGCCTCGACTCGCAGCCTTCTTCCCGCCGATGTAAGTGGAATAGACGAGCCCCGTACCCTGCGCGTTGAGCTTGGAGACCACGACGTCGGTACTGCCGCTGATGGTTGCTTTGTAGGCGCCGACCACCGGGAAGTTTGTCGAATCCGATTCGCCCGTGACGTACGCGCTTCCCGATGCGTCCACAGCGACCGCGTAGATCGAATCGCTGCCGCTGCCCCCGATGTAGGTGGAGTAACTCAAGACCGGATCGACGGTCAGTGGACGGGCGGGGTCGTAGCTCGCCAGTTGGAGTCGCACCTTCCTGTCGTCGACTATCCGGTAGTCTGCGCCGACGAACTCGCGTTTTCCATCCTGCTCTTGAAAGACGGCAGGCCGATGCTGCGTCAGAACGCCAGCAGCCGTGTGGATCAGGAGATCGCCCGACGCATCGAGCTCCAGCTTTTCCGCTCCCGCAAACTCGAGCTCGATACGGCCTGGGTCCGCGCCGGGTTGGAGCAGCAGGTCATATTCGACAACGCCGTTTTTTCCGTAAAACGCAACGTCGATGCCCGGATATACCTGCCGATACAGGACCCGCGCGTAGTTGGGAATGTCAGTCCGGAAGTCCGGGACCTCATCACCGACGAGGTAGTTGGTCTTGTGCTCGGACAGTTCCTGTGGGACTAGTTCAAGTGCTTGATGGGCACCACTGAACCGCAGTTGGACGGCTGAGCCGTCGGCACCTGTACCGGTCTTGTGGCCACGGAAAGCCAGCACGGCGCCATCGCCCGTCAGAAACATTTGGTAGCCCCGGGCTCGCGCCAAGTAGCGCACCGAGGGATCATGCTGTCCTTGATTCACCTCGAACTCAACGGGCAGCGAGGCGAATGAGGCTCTCGCGGTGGCGTCGCGAGCACCCGAAGCCCCGTTCAGCACTGTGCCTTGAGCTGGTCTTTCGACAGTGACGAAGGTTGGCGCGGCAATTGCCGTGTCCATAAGCATCGTCAAGACAATGGCGCAGAGGCCACCCACTCGCCGATTCCAACCCGAGGTCGCCCGGGCCATCGGACCCATCTCGCAACCTCGGCTAGGCCCGAACACCTTACTGGTTAATTGATTGAGATATCGAGGCACGCTCATATGCATATCCTGTTGCTTCTTATTGCATGGCACTGCAGAAAATCGGCTGCGAGGCGGCGCCGTCTCTATCGCGCGAGGCCGTCAGTTTGTGCACGCCGGTTGCGAGTGCGCCGGTCCAAGCCGCCCGTCCATTGCTGATCGGGACGCTGGCTGACGTCGTGATGCCGTCCTTCAAAGTCGCATTTCCGGTAGCGTTCATCGCTGCGCCCCGAGCGAGACTTGCGATCTTGTTTGGGGGCAGAGCGGCCGCGAGAGTGCACGCCAGAGTTGAAAGGAGCGCAACACCGATGGCGCGAAGGCGCCGAAACCAAGGATATTCGCCCCAGGTCTTCGAGTTCTTCTTTCCTTGTTCATCGGCGCGTCTTGTCATTGCTCTACTTTGCAGAAGACAGGCGGAGAGGTCGCACCGTCGCTGTCCCGTGTCGCTGTTAAGGTGTGCACGCCAGTGCTAAGCCCGCCGCTCCAGCCAGCCAACCCGCTGGCGATCGGGACCGTCGCCAGCGTCGTCGTGCCGTCCTTGAACACCACATTGCCGGTGGCGTTCAATGCGGTGGATACTGTGAGATGCGCGGTCGCGTTGCTCGATCCGATGCATGACCCTATCAATGTGACGGGAGCATTGAGCACACTGAGCTTGAAGACGACTTTCTGCGATCCTTGGGTATAGGCAACCTTGTAGGTCCCTTTGGTTGTCGGAAAGTCGTTTCCGACAACCAAGGAGTAGCCGTTGTCGCCACCGACAACATAGGCATTTCCCTGCGCATCTATCGCGACCCCCCATGCGGTCTCGTCATAGTTACCACCAAGTCGGGTGGCATAGCGCGTGTTGTAACGGTTTGCGGTGAACGCGTCCGCTTGTAGATAGGTGACAAAGGCATCCGAGCGTCCATTCAGATCGCTCTGAATTGGGTCGTAGAGATAGGGGCCGATACCTTGCGTCGATGAAAGCAGGCCCGCCACATAAACGTTCGCTCCGCTCGAATCCACTGCGATGGCCATTCCCTCATCCCCCAAGACCTGAGGGCTACAATTGGAATTGAAGCAGCTCGCTCCACCGAACACGGTGGACCAATAGAGGCTCGCGCCGTCTGCGTTAAGGACGGTGATAAATCCAGTGCCATTTGTCGCGCTTGTGGCGCCCGGGCCGGCACCGTTCAGAGTCGGGAAGTCAGCGGAGAAGGTCTGGCCCGTCACAAAGGCCCGGCCGCTTGCGTCGACCGCGATCGCATTGCCGATGTCTCTGTTGGCCCCCCCCAGAAAAGTCGAGTACAGCAGCGCGGTACCCGCCGGATTGATTTTTGCGACGAAGGCGTCGTCTCCCGAACTTGTTCGTCTATAGGCCCCGGCGGTCGTGGGAAAGTCGGAGGCCCATGTTTGTCCGGTGACATAGCTGTTCCCGCTGGAATCCAGGGCCAGCCCGTTCAGCCAGTTGTAGGAAGACCCGCCGCCCAAGTAGCTGGAGAAGACAAGTGCCGTACCAGTTGGGTTGAGCTTCGAGATGAAACCGACGTAGTTGGAGGACGACGAGTACGTCGCTTCAAATGCTCCTGTTGTCGTGGCAATTGTTCCCTGGGTCGTTCCGGCCACAATGACGTTTCCGCTGCTGTCGACTTTGATCCCCGACGGGGTGCCGAGCGCGTTCTTCAGGTAGGTGGAGAAGACAAGTCCGTTGCCCGTAGGGTTCAGCTTCGTGACAAACACGCCACCGCCTGCAATGGGGCCGGAGAAGACACCTGCCGTAGTTGGGAAGCTATTACTATTGGTATTACCGACGATGTACGCATTGCCGCTGGAATCGATCGCAATGGCGTTGCTCTTTGAGAGGGATTTTTTCCCCCCAATGTAGGTTGAGTAGATTAGTCCCGTCCCTTGAGGGTTGAGCTTGGAGACCACGACGTCGATAGTACCGGCCTTGTTGGACTGGTAAGGGTTAACCGTCGGCCAATTCGTTGCATCCGTATAGGTCGCGATGTACGAATTTCCTGAAGAATCCACGGCAATGCCCAGATTGGACCAACCGCCGGACCCGCCGATGTAGGTTGAGTAGCTCAGTACCGGATCGATGGTCAGCGGGCGGGTGTGGTCGTAGCTGGCCACTTGAAGCCGCGCCTTGGTGCCATCAAGAACCTGGTAGTCGGCGGCGACGACCTCACGCTTGCCGTCGCGCTCTTGAAAGGCCGCCGGCCGATGCTGCGTCAGAACGCCAGCGGGCGTGTGGATCAGCAAATCGCCCGACGCATCCAGTTCGAGCTTGCTTGCCCCATCGAAGTCCAGTTCGATTCGATCCGGATCTGCGCCCGGCTGAAGTATCAGGTCATATTCAATCCCGCCGTCTTTGCCGTAAAAGGCAATGTCGATGCCTGGATAGACCTGCCGATACAGCACACGAGCGAAGTTGGGAATGTCAGTCCGAAAGTCCGATGGCCCATCGCCGACTAGATAGTTGGTCTTGTGTTCGGAGAGCTCCTGCGCCACGAGCGCGGGCCTCGGGTTCGCTCCGGCAAAGCGAACCTGTATGGTCGAGCGGGCAACCTCGTTCGAACTGGCGCGCCCACCGACGGCGATGACTGCGCCGTCGCCAGTCAGATACATCTGGTAGCCCAGGGCTCGTGCCAGATAGCGAACCACAGGATCGAGTTGTCCTTGGTTCGCCTCGAACTCGACAGGCAACGACGCGAGCTGAGATTTCGATGGACCTCCGTGTACGGCAGACGCCGAAATCGAAGGCGCAGCAACTAGCAAGGCCACTGAGAACAGCGGCGCAAATCGTCCACGCACTAGGAAACCTCCCCGCGTTCCTCAGTTGTTCTTTCCCCAAAGGTCGGTCAACTCATTGGCGCTCGGCCGAGTGATCCGCTCCCACTCATGTGAAAAGGTAACATTTTTCCCGGCTCTCGCGGCCCATCAAGATTGAGGGTTTCCTTGACCCGTCCTCTGTGGTAGGAGTTCTGAATATTGCCGTGTCTGTGGTCCGGGCCGTCGCGCCGATCGACCACATGTACGCTGAGAACAGCGGCCTATTTTTGGGCATCCCGGCGCAGCCCATGGCGGACCACATCAAGAGCAACGACTTCAACCAGTCGATGGACTAGGCGCGCAAGAATCTGGCATCGCGCATGACTGTCGCGCTTGCCAATGGATTGAAAGCACAAGGCTTCGATGCACAGGTGCTGGAGGGGCAGCCTCGTTCGGCTGATGCGGTGTCACCTCCCCCGAGGGCGCCAAGCAACCAGCCGCAGTCCCGGCCTCTCAGACGGGGGCCCGTCACGAGAAACACGAGGGACGAGGCCCTGCGACGCCTTAAGGCTCCGACACCCCGCTTTGAGGCGGTCGGCTTTCGCTGGGACCCCGCGGTCGTCCCGGTGCAGGTGACCGCTGCGGCAGCCGCGGACCTCAGGCCACCTGGATGTGCGCCAACTCCGGCGCCAGGCTGACGCCCCCGTGTTGCCTGGCCTCGGCATTCACGATCGTGCCCCTGGTACCGATGTCCATCTCGACCATGCCTTCCACGCATTCCAGTAGCGTGCCTCGATCGAGCATTCCGGGATACGGGTCACTCACCTGGCCAAGCCCCGTGATCAACTCGCCGTCGGCCAGCCGGTACAGCATCAGGATCCAGTGCGGGTCATCCAGCACCGGTGCCTGCGCGCTCGCAGCGGCAAAGGCCGGCGATGTGGCAATCGCGCGCAGGCTCGCTCCGATGGCGTGAAGCGTCCCCGGCGAGGACATCGCACCATCGCCCGCGCTCGCAGACCTCGTGCTGGCCCTGTGCATCGCCGCCGCGGCGCGAGCCCGGTTGACCTGCCGCTCCTCCCCTGCCCCCTCCTCGTCCCTCAGCGCGACGAGCTGCGCCGGCGCGACCGAAGCCGCGGCGATCCACAGCGTGCCGGTGTCGACCAGGTAGACGAAGGCATCGGAGCCAAGCGGCGCGCGCCCGGTATTGAGATCCACGCCCCAGTTCGGACGGGCCTCGTGAAATTGCGAGGCAACGGACTTCCAGAAGGCCTGTTCGGGGCCGGAACTGGAGCCGACACGGCGCAGGAGCGCCTGGATCTTTCGGGTGGGCAAGGTGAGGGACCGATTTGCAGGGGGCGGGCCGCATGGTACCGGCTCTCAAATATCCCAAATCGTGAACGAACGCACGGTTGCAGGTGCAGCAGTACTCCATCCGGGTGATGGTTTGCTATCGCAAACAATCACCGACGCGAACCCAGAGGTGCCCCCATAGGATGAGATCCCGCCTCAGGCGACCGCGTCATTTCGCAGTTGTGGACTCCTTCATGGAATCTACACGAGACTTGTTGTACGCGCCCCAGGTCATCGAGCCATCGATCAATCCGGCCGCCGGGACAACGACGGAATCGCCCGCCGCTTCAACCGCACGGGCACCAAAGGTGTTGCCGGACGCCCGTTCGGCCTCGGCGACCAGCGCCGTATTGGTTTTCATTTCATCGACATAGCTACGCATCATCCGAATTTCTTCGGGTGTCGCCTTCGAGCGATCCGCCAGCTGGGCAGGGGTGATGGCCTCCGGTTTGCAAGCACCTTTCCGCCAGAGAAGTCCATACGACGTCATGTCGTAACAGATCAGCGACAAGCGAGACCGTGCGACAGTAAGCTTGAACTCGGCTTGATCTTTGGCCCTCCGACGATCTATCTCGGCCTTGCGCTGCGCCTCCTCAGCCGTGGACACGCCTATCCCTGCGGGCGGCGTCCATCCGGGCCGGCTCCAAAGGCTATCAGACGCTGTCGAACCGGTCTGTTGCCCAAGATACCAGCCCCGGGCATTCATGCACGCGCTGTAGAGACCTGCGTTGGTCTCTACCGTATCGATGGCAGCACCGCCATACCTATTCAACTGGGCTCGTCCTTGCCGTTGCTGAGACTCTTGCAGGCACTGGTAATTGTCCTCTGCGAACTCGCTCTGCGTGCCGCCGGGCTTGGTCCACACCATTGGAGCGCAGCCAGCAAGAACTACTACGAATACCATTGCGACTGCGCTCATGGGGATGCGCAACGCGTTGCATTGCGCCTTCAATACGTCGATCTCCAAGATCATTTTGGCCCTCCAAGCCGCTGTTGTTCCGAGTTGCTCATGTGCCACTGACGGCAGACATCACCACCAAAGGATCACGGCTAAAAGGGGCTCTCGAAGACTGCACACGATCGCCTTCACCATCGGATGGATCCGAAGAAAAGCCACGCCCTGACTCAAGACGTGCAGCTGGTCGCGTCATTCTCAATCCAGGATCGAACTGTCTTCGGTGCCGACTCGCTGCTTTTAGCCGTATAAATACGGACCTCGGTCAGCCCATCATTGATGGCTTTAATGTCTATTCCCATGTGCACATCGTGTCCCCCAATCGCGGTTGTCCATGCGACCGTTACCTCCGCACTCTTGATGTCTGAAAACAAATCACCTTGTACCAGCAAGGGTGCCTGGTTATAACAACGGCGCGCACTCGTAATGACAGTCCGATAGACTGACTGATAGTTTTGCGCTGTTTCAAAACGAACCTGCGCAGCGGGATTGCTCCTCAGACTCTGCATCGTCGCAGGTGTGCATCCAATGAGTCCAGCCAACGTCAAGCCCATCATTGCAAACTTCTTCCGCATGCTTCTCCTCGTGTCAATATTGAGGCGGGAATTTTGACACCAGCAGAGCCCTATCCCGCAATGTAGTGATTGTGGCAAAGCTCCTCTGATCCCCCGGCCCTGTCCGCGGGGCACTTGAGCCCATCATCGCGGCGTCCTCGGCGCCGCCACAGCCAAGGCGAACATCTGGATCGTTTGCGACAACAAATCACCGAACCCTCGCCGCGCGCAATGTGGGTATCACGCGACAAGCACAGGAACTCGTTCCCCGCCGTGCGAAATTGCTCAGGACTCGGGACCTGACGCGCCTCAAAATGAATGGTCATGACGACCACCCGCTTGACTCTCTGGTACCGCTATTCCTGGTGGGTGCCCGGCATGTGCTCCGCCTTCGCCGTCATGCTGATCCTGGCGACGCTGCGGCCGGACGAACAGAGCCTCCTGCTCGCGGTCGCAATCCTCTGCGCCCTGCCCTGGTCGCTCGCCCTCCTCGTCCTGGACCTCGGGCAAGGGTTCGCCGATCGCGCCGCCGTGATCGTCACCGTGGGCCTGGTCGCGAACGTGGCGCTACTTTGGTGGGCAACGGCCCTCTTGCGCGCTCGGTATCGCCGCCGGCGCAGCCCGAGGCGCCACGCGTTCGAGGCCTGACGCCCGAGGGGTTGCCCCCCGGCGCCGCAATTCCATCGGTGTCTTCCAGGTAGCGGATCGAAAAGGCCCGCGGGCGGCTCCCGCCCCCACATAGAACGCCCGACCGCGCGCGGGGCGCTACCTTTCGAACTCGATTTCACGCAACAACCTAGCGGGATCCGTTGCGGCCCTGTATTCTGATCTCCATATTTATGTCTCTACCAGACTATTCATGCGGATCACAAAGGCTGCCACAAATCCCACGTTTCCCGAATCGCCCGACATCGTCGGCGAAGTCATGGCAATGCTGCGCAAGAACCGTGTCGGTGAGGTCTCGGCGGAGGCCTTCGCCACCTGGGTCACCACCACGATCGAGGAGCGGAGCGCAGCACTGTCTCTGCAATCGCCTCTGCAATCGGCATTTGCCAAGGTTTGCAACGACGCATCCGATGCCGGACTCCCCGACGAGATCCGCTCCTTCATCGAGGGCATGTCCGTCTCGGTGGATGTGAGCACGGGCGACCATGACGCCGGCCGCCGGTCCTTCGGCACCGTGACAGAGGTGATGGATGACCTATGGGACAAGCACGGCGTGACGCTGTTGGTACAGGACGCGAAGCCGAACTTTACCCCTCCCGCCGCGTATCCAGCCAACCAGCCCGCTCCCACGGCGAATCATGGGAAGTGGACCTTGACCGCTCCAGACGGACGCCAGTGGACAGGCGCGACGAGCCTCGAGTGCACGGCGGCGGAAAGAAGCGATCGCGTGCAACGGGCGGGGACGTGCATCCAATGTGGCGGAACAGGCTCAGGGTCGCTGGCGTCCGGAAGTGAGTTCTGCCACGCCTGTGACGGTACCGGAACTGGCTTGACGTCTCAGGCAACGCAAGGCATTGCAGCGCCGCTGGCGAAAGCAACGCAGCAGGACGAACATCTTTCACTGGAGCAGCAATGACCCACACAACGGACGAGGAGGCGCTGCGTCTCGTGCAATCGACGGCGCCCGATCACATCTGGCTTGATCTTGGCGAGGACTTCGAAATGTCAGAGCCGACCAGATTCCGCGAGTGCGATGACGTGACATGGAGCGAGGACAACGCGACCGGCAATGGCATCCGGTATGTGCGCGAAGACCTTGCCGCCCATGCCGCTCCAGTTCCCAAAGCAGGTGAGGCGGAGGCCTTCGAACAGCTATGCCGCGAGCATGGCATCGAAGGAACCGCGGCAGCCCGTCAGTGCGAGGTGTTCTGGAGCGCTGGCGCTCGGTTTGCCGGTGCAAGCGACCGGGAGCAAGGGAGCCTGCAGACAGCTGGGATGGTCGCGGTGAACCAGGACCTGCTGGAGCGCATCCTGGCCCGACTGCGCAAGGCGCAGATCTTCAACCTCTCAAAGGAGTTGCACGCCGCAATCACGGCCCCTCAACCAGTGAATCCTAGCCAAGGGGGCCGGCCGCGGACCGAGGCAGGGACGGAGCCGCTTCCCGAAGAATGCCCATTCGTGATCATCTTCGATGACGCGGACCTGAAGCCTCTGCACTTCGCTGGTGCAGGCTCCAAGACCGCCGCCCTCACTGCCTACGAGCGGGCATCTACGCAGTGGAATGCACACCTGTTCGTGCGCATTGCCCACAACTCGCGAGACGACCGCTTTCCAGATGCCTCTCTCGACACCCCGCAGACCGAGAGCGACGATCAGGCGACAAGGCCAGCGAGCCCAGAAGAGCGAAAGGTCTACAACAGCATTGCGGGCAATTACTTCAAATCTCTTCCGGCATCACGGCAGCCCGCTCCACGGAAGTCGATCGACATCATCCGCGAGGTCTGCGCGAGGCACGGCTTCCAATCACGCCAGCTTGCCGATGACATCGCCAGTGCTCTCTCCACCGTCGCGGGGGTTGACCCCCAGCCGATGAATGCTCGAAGCCCAACACAACCATCCTTCGCAGCCGGAGAGCCAGCCGCCTGTGTATCAAACGCGCTGGAAGCGTTGCATGAGGCCGCACAGCCAGGCACGCCCAAGAGTGAGATGCGGGAAGCGATCGCGCAGGCGTTGAAGTCGCTGCGCAACATCCCGATGAGCGCGCTTCTCCCTACCCCGAAGCCCGAAACCCAGGAAGCACCGTGAAGGCGAAACAGCCTACACGACAGGCCCACTCGACAAGACCGAGCTCCGTTTGCGCAAATCGATCATGACAAGTACCAAGCACTCTGCACCCCAGGCTGCATCGCAGCAGCCCTCTCAAGTAGCACCGGTGCCACCGAATTGCTCTCTCGGGTGCGACCATCGCTCGGGATGCAAAGCGGCGGCGCACGGCTGCCCAAGTGAATGCACTTCGATGGCGACCCGCCAGGCGTTGGCAGCCCTGAGCGAGGGCAACACCCAGGACACCGCCGGGAGAGCAGCATGAGCACACGCATTAGCGATGAGCAGATCATTGAGGCCATCATGGCGTGCGATGACGAGGACCCCACCAAGGAGGGTTGGATACGGCGCACTCGCATCAAGTGGGCCCGGGCTGTCCTCGCCCTCGCCACTCACGAGCCCACGCAGGCGACAGGGGGAGAGGTGGACCTCGCGAACATCGAGAGCCAGTTCAATGCATGCATGCATCAGGAGCACTGCAAGAAATGGAAATCCCTCGCCACGAACGCAGCACCAGCAGAGGCACGGAAGCCGCTGACGGCGGAGCAGCGCGACGCCCTTTCGGGGCGGCTCCCATGGATTCCCCGAAGCGACTTGGAGAGCGCTATCGATGCCATCGAAGCCGCTCACGGCATCACTGCAGAGGGCCGGAACCATGGCTAATCACCTTCAACCGTGTCCATTCTGCGGCGACGAGCCGTGGTTTGAGGGCGACGCATCAGTCTGGAAGGACGACCGTCGCTACGTCGAGATGTCCCTTGGCTGCTGCGCCCGGATAACCGACATGCTCGGATGGAAGCTGGCAAGGGACATGACCCATGAAGCTCGAACCGAGCGGCTGAAAGTGAAATTGTCCGACGCGTGGAACCGGCGCACCCCTGCCGAGCCAGCCGCTGCCGAAGGGCCAGCGGTGCCAATTGGCGAGGTCGTCATGGCAGTGAAGCCTCCGGGGTCGTCGCCTGCGTGGAAGCCATACAAGATCATCTATGCGCCCCTTTCATGGCTGGACAAGACCGAGGTCGGAACAAAGCTCTACGCCGCCCAGCCAAAGGCCGACACCACCCAGCCCGTGGAGCCAGAAGGCGATGAAGTCACATGTCCGCATTGCCGTGAAGCATTCATGGTGCGCTACCGCGAAATGTGGGACGACAAGGCCGACAGCGCCCCCGCTGCGGCCGAAGGGGTGACGGAGCTTGCCCATGAACTGTGGGCAATGGCTCAGGGACCGAGCTCGGTCAATGAAGCATGCGAGCGAATCGAGCACCGTTTGAAAGCGTTCAGCCGCCCCGCCAACGGCGATGCAAAGGATAGGGAGCCGCAAGGAGTGGCGAGCAAGGGAGCGATCGTCGATTGCTACACCATCCAGGCCGAACTCCTCGGAGGAGAAATCAAGATCCAACGCGCGGGACAGATCAACGGCCCCGACCTCTGGAAAGTCGCGTACTTCGGCGATGTCTTGAACAAGAAGGGCCAATGGGAGTGGGAGCCGATGCCGAGCGGACGCGACGATGAGTTTCTCGCACGATGCCGCTTTGCCAGCGCACAGGAAGCCATTGACGCCGCCATCGCCTCTACGCAGGAGGGCGGAAGCCATGCGCCCGACCTCGAATCCCTGGAGACGGGCAACGGGAATGCCCGATGAGTGCCAACAGCAAGATCGAATGGTGCGACAGCACTTTCAATCCGTGGATTGGCTGCACCAAGGTGTCGCCGGCCTGCGACCATTGCTACGCCGAGCGCAGCACGCCGTCGCGCACGCTCGGTGTGGTCTGGGGACCGCACGCCGAGCGGCGCCGCACCAGTGCCGAGAACTGGAAGCAACCGCTTCGCTGGGAAGCGAACGCGGCCGAGTTCCAGGCCACGCACGGCCGACGCCAGCGCGTGTTCTGCGCCAGCTTGGCGGACGTGTTTGACAACGCTGTGCCCGTCGCGTGGCGCCGCGATCTGTTCAACCTCATCTTGTCCACGCCCAGTCTGGACTGGCTGCTGCTGACGAAGCGCATCGGCAATGCGGCCCGCATGATCGATGAGGTCCTGCCCGACAACATGAAGGCGCTTCCGGCCGACTGCCCCGTAGCGTGGCCGTGGCCGAACGTCTGGCTCGGTGCGACCATCTGCAATCAGGAAGAGGCCAACCGCGATATTCCCAAGCTGCAGGACACGCCTGCGGCCGTGCGCTTCGTGAGCATGGAGCCCTTGCTGGGCCCGGTGTGGCTCGGCAACGATGGGCAGGGGAAATTCGGGGGGCTCTCGCGCGCCAGTAGCGATGGAGAGTGGACCTACCGCGACCATCCCCTCGAAGGGAAGCGATCCACGAAATGCGGCGAGTTTTCGGTGCCGCGCATCGACTGGGTGATCGTCGGCGGCGAGAGCGGGCCCGCCGCGCGCCCGATGCATCCCGACTGGGCCCGCAGCCTGCGCGACCAGTGCGAGAAAGCCGGCGTGCCGTTCCTGTTCAAGCAGTGGGGCGAGTGGCTGCCGGTCAGCCAGCAGGCGGAAGAATTCACACACCGGCTGTATCGATCGAACCGAAGGGCCCGCCTACACGAGGATCAAAGCGTGATCGATGACTGCTACGGCCGCACCTGCACGGTCGAGCAGGCCGTGATTCACGAGGAAGGCTCAGTGCATGCGCCGCTCACACCGATGGCGTTCCGGCAGGGCACCGGCGCAATGCTCACGTTCAAGGCTGGCAAGAAGGCCTCCGGCCGCCTGCTGGACGGCCGCGAGTGGAATGGGGTGCCGGTATAACGGCGCGCCACATCCTCTTCAGCGAACCCATGGTGCTCCCCCTGCTCGATGGCAGCAAGACGCAGAGCCGCCTTTGGAGGAGGTGAAGAAGTGAGCAAGCGCCAAGTCAAATGGCGCATGGGGGAAGGACAGTCACGATGATCGCGTCTATTCAGGCTCCCTGGCGCGATCAATCGCACGCTCCAGCCATTCAGTCCCGAGGCGCCGCAGCTTTTCCCAGCGCTCACCATCGAGGCGAACCGAGCGTGGGCGCTTGTCACTGCGTGGCTCATCCGCCGACAGCGGCGGCCGCCCCATCAGCGGTGACGGCTCATCGCCGGTCAGACCGTCACGGTAGCCTCGGCCGTATTCGTCCTGGCGCGCCGCACGCAGATCATGCTCACGAGACTCTCCGAAGCGCTCGCCGTAGTAGTGGCGACGCAGCCCGGTCTGGTATCCCGCGCCGTAGTCACCTGTCAGGAGCTTCGCCCGCCGGGCGAGACTCTGGAATCGAGCTTCGTCCATGTTCAGGCCACCCAGCGCACGGTAATGGCACGCGTCACGGAATCGATGGCTCCCGGCTCTAAGTGCTCGTAGGTGTCGAAGTGCTCTTCGCTGGTATCGACCTTTGCGGCCCACTCGCTTGCCAGCTCGGTCTTGCCGGTGCTCTCGGGCTGGCCAAGCCACTCGCCAGTCGCCGCATCAGCGTCTACGACGAAATGCTGCAGAGTTTTGGTAGCGCTCATCTATCTCTCCAAGTTGCCGGCTGCATCGGACTGCCGATGGAGTTAACTGTAATACGCACAAATCGAGAGCGCAAGGACTTTCTTGTGTTACCCAAAAAAATAGAGGGAATACACGAAGGTGGGCCCGCGTGCGAACACTGCTACGCCGCTACGCAGGACAGGTTGCGCCGCTGGACACCTGAAGGCTGAGGCAGTGCCGCGCACGGGAGGGGAGCTACACCTCCCTGGGTCATTGCATCAGACCCTTCCACCGACGGGTTATCACCGTTTCAGTAGTTTTACGCAGATTTATTTTTCGATTCTCCCTAGCGCGATTCCGGTTCGGCTCCGTATGCTGATTTGCATGAACGCATTGGCACTCGAGCCCGTCCAGGAAGAACTCTCGTACATCACGGATGACGGGCTTCCGGATCTCGCAAGCTATCAGCGCGTCGTGGTATTTTTCTCTGGCGGCAAGGACTCGCTCGCATCGGTCCTGCTCTTGCTGGAACTCGGAGTACCGGCGAGCAAGATCGAGCTGCATCACCACCTGGTCGACGGCGATTCCGCGGACGGACCGGGCCTGATGGACTGGCCCGTCACCCGCGCCTACTGCCAGGCGTTCGCCCGGCACATCGGAGCGCAGTTCACCACGTCCTGGCGCGAGGGCGGAATCGAGCGGGAGATGACTCGCCTCGAACAGCGCACCGCCCCCGTTGTCTTCTACAAGGACGGCCAGCGCATCGAGGTCGGCGGGACCCGCGGGCCGCTCGGCACGCGGCGCAAGTTTCCGCAGCAGAGCGCCTCCCTTGCCACAAGATGGTGCAGCGCGGCCGGGAAGATCGACGTGGGGGCTTCGTATCTGCGCAACGATCCGAAGTTTCGCGATCAGCGAACGCTGGTCGTGACGGGCGAGCGCGCGGAGGAGTCCAGTTCACGTGCGCGCTATGCCACCTTCGAGAGGCACCGTACTGATAGCCGCAACAGTGCGGCCGCCCGTCACATCGATCATTGGCGGGCGGTACACGGTTGGTTGGAACCGGAGATCTGGGCCATCATCAAGCGTCACCGAATCCAGCCCCACCCTGCCTACCAAATCGGCTATGGCCGGGTCTCGTGCCAGTTCTGTATCTTCAGCTCGAAGGACCAATGGGCAACGAACCGTGCCATCGCGCCGCGCGCCTTCAGGCGGATCGCCGGCTACGAGAATGACTTCGGCGTCACCATCCACCGCAAGCTGTCGGTCGATGCCCTCGCCGATCTTGGAACGCCCTACCCTGCGGCGCAAGGCATCTGGGTCGAATTGGCGCTGTCCACGACCTTCGATGCACAGATCGTTGTGGACGACTGGCAGCTACCGGCCGGCGCATTCGGCGAGAGCTGCGGGCCGACATGAACATGACTCGCCAAGACCAAGCCACAGAGCTGCCGCGCTCACTCCGCCCATCGGTAAGAAACCCGCTGCTCGACATGCCTGCAGCGCGGGAAATTCAGTCGCTTCCGGAAGACACCCGCAAGCATCTGCGCGCGCTCCTTCTCGACATGCGTTCCGCCGCACAGGCCAAGGCCGAGAGGTCGTGGCGTTCGTCGAAAGCGCCAATGGCGGTGTATTGGAAGGTGGTCTCCATCTACACGTGGCATATTGCCCGGCTGTTGCGCTGAGACGCGAAGGAAGGAATTGCAAATGAGCAAGCACGCGGATCAGCGGGAGGGAGGCCTGAGCGGCCAGCGGCCTCGGATCTACCTGGCCGGGCCTGATGTCTTCCTTCCCTGGAGCGGACAGATCTTCGAGGGTCTGAAGGCCCAATGCGAGCGCTTCGGCATGGTGGGCGTCGAGCCCTCGGACGGCGGCCTCTCCGATGGCTTCTCAGGCAGCGACGAAGAGCTGGCGCAGCGGATCTACGAGGGCAACATCAAGCGGATCCGGGAGTGCGATGGCGTCGCCGCGAATCTCATGAGCTTCCGAGGCCAGGAGCCGGATTCAGGGACGGTGTTCGAAGTCGGCTTTGCCGTTGCCCTGGGCAAGCCGGTGGTCGGATACGGCGTGCCTGAAGGGAGCTATGCGGAGCGCGTCAGCGCAGCCATCCCCTGCGCGAGGGACGGTGCCGGCGTGTTGCGCGAGATCGGAAGCATCGCCATGGTGGAGGGCCTCGGGCAGCGACTGAACCTCATGCTGTCGCGCTCGACGACGATTGAGCCCTCCGCGGAGGCGGCGTTGAGGCGCCTGGCGGAAATGCTCGGCTGCGGCAACCCCGTCGCATAAAGCCGATAGCAGATAGGCCGATAAGCCGATCCAGACCTGAAGCGGCTGCCGATGCCGACTCCGCGCGGCCTCAGCCCTTCATGTCCTCGAGCGTCTTTCCGCTGGCCAGCGCCTCCTTCAGCCAACGGGGCTGGGGCCCGCGGCCGGTCCACGAGTGCCCGGCATCATCGCGATAGAGCACGCCAGAAGGCCTGCGCTTGATCTTGCCGCCTTTGGCTTTCGCCGCCCCCGCGGCAGTAGGTGCTGCCCCCACCAGGAACTCATCGAGCGACCGACCGGACGCCAATGCGTTGCGTAGCCAGTGCGGCCGAGGACCACGGCCCGACCAGATCTGGCCATTGCCGTCGCTGTACTTGGCACCGCTGGCGGGACCATGAGCCACCACCTTCCGACTGAAGACCTTCTTGGGTGCCGGCGCGGCGCCGAGGCCGAGCTGCTCGGCCGTCAATCCGTAATGCTCGATTGCAGTCCGAATGCGCGAGACGACGCCATCGATCTCCTTTGCACGAAGAGCATCCGCCTGCTTTTGCAGGGCGGCGATCTGCTTCTGGATCTTGGCGTAGGACTGAGTCATGGAGAACTTTACTTTCAATAAATCAGGACGCGAAGCTTAACCCTTATTCCTGAGTTAGAACTTACGAATAAACAGGTAATACGCAATGAAGTCATTGCATTTTGGTTTCGGGAAATGCGAATGGGGCCTATCGCCGCGGATTCCACGAGCTCTACCTTGACGAAATCGAAGGCAGCCTTTCATACTGGGCATCAATACCATCAATACCCCGCATCAAACTACGCCTGTGAGCTATTTCCTATCCTTGTCAAAACTCGACGCCCTGGCGATACGTCAGGGGACCAGCGCGTATCACTCCTTGCTCAACTGGAAATCCGAAACCCGTAGGTTCATCGGAACCATAGCGAGTGAAGTGCTCGGCAACTCAAGTCAGCGCTGGGAGATCGAATCTGGGCCGGCCTCAGACGATCGAGGTCTTCAAATCGCCCTTCATACCGACGTTTGGGCACCAAGCGCGGACGGCACGATCGCGCAATCCCCCGACGAGCCTGCGAGGATGGTCTACTCGTTGCGGAAGAACGGGAGCATTTCGGTCCTTGCATATCCTCACCAGCCGTCTCGAGATCCAGACTCGAAGTCATCAGCGGCGCCAGCTCCATTCTTCTTGGGTGTTTTCAAGCACGCGCGTGATGTGGCTGGCGACGTAGGACGGAGGGAGATCACGAGCCAATTGCGGACGTTTCAGCGACTCTCATACGAAACCAGGGCGCAAGCACTTCCAACGATGCATGGAGAAAGATTCCTGGGGCGCCTCCAGGCTCGCAGCGACCGATTCGAGAGAGTCTTTCCGACCAGAGAGGAGGCGCGAAGGAACAGAGTCCTGCAGGACATCGCACTTGGCGTCGCGGTGACTGCGGGCCTGGTCGGCGCCGTAATTCCACTGCTGTCCGCGTTCGGGGATTCAGCTCAGAGGGAAGCCAATGAAACCCTGAAGCGCTGCCAAGCGTTCAAGGATGCGTATGCGCCGTGTCTCGACCTTGGCCATTACCAGGTCCAGCACTTCGTGGGTGACATGCTAACCACCGGGCACATCATCTTTTTATCGTTGGTGCTGATTATGGCGTTCATCCTGATGACCATGCGGCACCTCAATCGCCCCTGAGCCCAGGCGCCCCTGCGATAGCCTAGTTCCATGAATGGCCGCGACGAATCGAGACCGCAGGTCCAGACCGCCGCATTGACTGTCACGGCTATCTGCACTTACGAAACGACCTTCGGCCCTGTATCTTGATTCGCAATGAATCAAGACCCCAAAGAACTCCAAGCCGTCCAGCGCGCCGAGGCCGAGCTGGTCGATGAGAGTCCCACCTTTTTCGCGCCCGCCAGCAGCGATCTGATCGACGGGCTGATCGGCCAGCACCAGGTGATTCGCCGCAATATCGAGCAGCTCGCCGACGCCTTGCAGGGCGAGGAATTCAAGGCGGCCATGGGCTACTTCCTGGAAGCCAGCGAGGAGCGCGGGCATCGCCTCTCGATCAACTCGCTTGCCGACGCCGAAGCGGCGATCGCAGTGCTCGATGCGACCTACTGGTCGAAGGCACTGGCCCTCACCGATGTGCTCGATGTCATGCCGCAAGCCCGGCGCGACGAATGGAACAAGGCGATCACCGAACGCAAGACGGTGCCCTTCACCGAAGAGGCTGTGCGCCCCACCATCGCGGACCTGCTCGCCTCCCGGCACAAATTCTTCAGTGAGCGGGTGGACGGCATCTTCCGCGGCCTGTCCGGCGCTCACCTCACGAACCAGCCTCAGGGCTTCTCGAAACGGATGATCCTGGGCCATGTGGTGGGCGACTATGGGCACCTCAACCTCAGCCGAGTCGGTGTCATCAATGACCTTCGATCGGTCATCGCGACGTTCATGGGCCGGCCGGGGCTCAAACACTACGAGACCATGAACACGATTCGGCGCATCGCCTCCTGCGCCGCCTGGGGGGAGTGGCACGACATCGACGGCGGTGCCGTGCGCATTCGTGTCTACCGCGGCGTGGGCACCGTACACCTCGAGGTCCACCCCGAGATCGCCTATCGCCTGAACCGCGTCCTCGCGAGCCTCCACCCAATGGCGATCCCGGCCAAGTTCCGCGCCAGGCCAAAGACGAAGTCCAAGTCATTCAAGCTGATGGAGCGCCCGTTGCCATTCGCGGTGCTGCGGCTACTGGACGCCGGGAAGATTGAGCGTGCGGCGCGCGGGGCCTTTGCCGGCGCCACCTGGACCTTCTGCTTCGCGTATGGCATCGACGAGGGCAAGCATGCGCGCCAGGAAGCGGAGCGCGTTCTGGAAGCCATCGGCGCAGCGAAGACGAAGGACCTCTTCGCCTTCGACTTCAACCCGCAGGATGTGCTCAACCAGGTGCTGATCTCCGGGTGCTTGCCCGACACCTCGTCCCACCAGTTCTACCCGACACCTGAGGTCGTGGCCCAGGCGGCATTCGAGATGCTCGACGCCGGGCCCGCGGACACCTACCTGGAGCCAAGCGCCGGCCTGGGCCACCTTGCCGGCCTGCTGCCCGCAGATCGAACGACCTGCGTCGAGATCTCGGCTCTGCGCTGCGAGGTCCTGCGTGCACGGGGCTACCAGGCGCACCACGCGGACTTCGTTGCCTGGGCCGCGGAGCAGCGCGCGACTGGCACCCGGTTCTCCAGGTGCCTCATGAATCCGCCCTTCTCCGAGGGCCGCGCGCTGGCGCACCTCCACGAAGCCTCGACGCTAATTCAGGCCGGTGGCCGCATCGTAGCCATCCTGCCAGCGTCGATGCGCGGCAAGGAGCTGCTCGAAGGATGGCGCGGCGAGTGGTCGGGTGTGTTCGCCAACGAGTTCGCAGGGACCGGCGTGAGCGTGGCGATCTACGCGGCGACCCGGCCATGATCGACCTCCGCCCCGCCAGAATGCACCACAGGTAACTCGGATCTGGCTCGCCTCAGGCGGGCGCGGAGAATGCGCGATGGACCGCCGCCGTGGGCGGACCCATTGCCGGACAGAAGACAACGAAAGCCAACAAGAAATGCCCCATCAGCTTCGACGCATCATCGGCATCAATATCCGCAATCCGAGGACCGGCATGCCCTCCGGGCGCATTGCGGTGCTCGACCCCCGTGGGGGTGTTCTCGCCGTGGGCGACAACGGTGCGGGCAAGACCACGTTTCTTCGCCTCTTGCCGCTTTTCTACGGCGCAACGGCTCAGCAGATCCTTCGCGGCACGGGCCGCACGAAGATGATCGCGTACACCCTGCCCGATCCGAGCAGCGCGGTCGCCTTCGAGTACGAGCGCGAGTCGCACGATGACCTGAGAACAGTGGTGATGCACTGCCGCCCCAATGAGGACGCGCCTCAGTTTCACATCATCTCGAGCGGCTTTCGCGAGGACTACTTCTACGACGAGAGCAAGCAGTTCGTCCCGCGGGAGGATTTCAAGGCTCGCATCGAGGCCATGCAACTCGGCGACGATGGCCAGACGCGGGTGGAGGTCTCGCCGAAGCTATTCCTCCACCAGTACCGCAGCGTCATCCTCAATGAGCGCCTGGCCACGAAGGAGGCCAAGGACATGCGCCGGCTCGCTGCACGTCACTCCCTCGGACCGAAGCCGCTGGTCAACCTGGATCAGATCGCGGCCGCCATGGCCAACGAGAAGATCCAGTTCCGCGACCTGCAGAACATCGTGATCGACCGGGTTTCCGATTCCCAGGTCGACTCCGACTCGGCCGCGAATCATCGGGCCCTGAAGAAGAACCGAACGGACGTCAACCGGTGGCTCGACGACTTTGCTCACCTCTCGAAGGTCATGCGCGCAGAGCCCCAGGCGAAGGCGATGCTCGCACGGGTGGCGGTCGTCCGCGATCACCACCTCGCACTGTGCACCCTGCACGTTGCGGTCAAGGAGGCGTATTCACAAGTCGAACGCGAGCAGCAGGAACTGAACAAGCGGGAGCAGCGGGTCAAAGAGGAATTCGGGCTTGCGCGGGATGATCTCTCGGCAAAGCTTGCTGCACTCGACACCGACATCGGGGTCGCCAGGCGCGAGTGGGAATCGAAACGCGACGAAGTGGCCTCGGCCGAGGCGCAGCAGAAGACCTTTGCGGCGATGGGCGTCGAGGCCCTGGCGGACGAACAGGCCGCGGAGGATCGATTGAGCGAAGAGCTCGCGGCGCAAGGGCGCGAACTGCAGCCACTGGAAAAGCAGGCGGGAAGCCATGAGGAATCCCGACGATCTCGCATCGAATCGGTCGTCAACGCACACAATGCCCGCCTGGAGCAGATCGACCAGCGGGTGGGGGAGGCCCGCGAAGAGATCCGTGAACGCGAAGAGGAGTTGAGTAGTGCACGGGAGGCGGCGCTCGATGCCCAGGAGGCGCCGCCCCGCCTGGCCGAGATCGCACAGGAGAAGCTCGACGCAGCAGTGAAAAGCGGTGGGCTGCAAGCGCTGATCCAGCGCCCGGTCGAGACCGAAGCAACCCGCGGCGAACTGGAAAATGCGCGCGAAAAACTCTCAGCACTGGAGCATGCGCTCAAGAACGCCTCTGCCGCCGTGGTGAAGGCCGCCGCGGAACACGCTTCAGCGAAGTCCGGCGCCGATGCCGCCGTCGCGCGAGTCCAGGAATCCGAGAATGCCGTCGCACGCAACGCGGACGCATTGGCCGAACTGGAGCAGCAGCTCACGCCGCCGAGCGGGTCTCTGCTCGAATTCCTCCGGAAGGCCGATCCGGAGATCTGGTCCGAGGGCGCAAAGCTGATTGACCCCGCCCTTCTGACGCAGACCCACCTGAATCCACGGCTTCTGCCGGACTACGGCGATCACCCAGCGCAGCGCCAGGGAGAGGTCACGCTCGGCGCCCTTGCTCTGCATACCGCCGATCTCCCGCTGCCTTCCTGGGTCGATATGTCAGACCTCCGCCAGCAGGTCCAGGCCCTGACCTCGATGGGGAACACACTCCAGAAGGTGGTCGCCGAGGCCAACGCCCTGGCCACCAAGGCATCGAGGACCCGAGGGGACGCGGAGGCGGAGTGGAACAGGCTCAAGGGTGAAGAGTCCCTGGCCTCGGCCGCGCGCGACAACGCGTCAGCGACGGTGAGCCGTTTGACGACGGCCGCCGAGCAGGAGCGCGCCATCTGCCTGCGGCGAGCCGAGATCGAGAAGAAGGAACTCGCTAACCTCGTGCGTCGGCTGGACGACGAGGCCGCGCAAATCGGCCGTGACCTCGCCAAGCGCAAGGAGGCCGTGCGCCAGGATTTCAAGGGGCAGCAGGCTCGCCTCGCAAGTGAACTCAGGATGACGACCGAACGGCTCGCCGAGGAGAGACGCGATGCCGTGCGCCTGAAGGAGGAGGAGATCAAGCGGATCAATGACGACGCAGAGCGCGAACTCGCCGGCCTCGGCATTGATCCCAAGCGCATTTCCAGCCTCAGAGAACGCATTCAGGCTCTTGATGAACGCCTGCGAAGGATCGCTGCGAGTCGGCACAACGTCGAAGCTTGGCGGCGCTTCCAGCGCGACGTTGCGCCCACGGTCGAGTCGACGCGCGCCGAACGCGATCTGCGCCAGGTGCGCTGCAAGGAACTGCAGAAAAAGCGTGATGGGCTCCAAGCAGCGCTCGAGGACCTCATCAAGAACACGGAGCGTGAGATCGAGGTGATTGGGGCCCAGCGCAGGACTCGGTCCCAGGAATTCTCCGAACTGAGCTCGCTCCTGAGCGGCCGGCTGAAGAATTTCATCGACCGGGTCCCGAATAAGTTGAGCGTCGACTGGACCGTGCCGAACCTCACGCCAGAGGTTCAGAAGCACCTCGGCAAGCTGGAGTCCGAGAGGGATGAGCTACGGAAGGAACTTCGCCATTTCCGCGATCTCTTGGTCATGCGCTCGGGTCCGGTCGAGCACTGGGTGCAGCTCAGGGAGCAGGATCTGCCGGCCCCCCAACTCGCCCTGGAGCCGGAAATGCTGTGTGAGCGGGCTTCGCTGCTGTGCGATTGGTTCAACATCACCGAGTACGGCCCGTACATCGACGCCGTGAACAAGGAGATGCACAGCTACTTCAGCGTGGCGAGCAATTTCGTGCGGGACCTGGAACTCTTCGACCGAAAGATCCTGAGCTTCAACAGCGAGTTGCAGGCGGCGCTCTCGGAGACGGCTCGCTTCGAACGCTTTCGCGAATTGTCTGTCACCGTTCGGTCCGGCGTCGGCAAGATCAACGACCTGGCGACGCTGCGCGCGATGCGTGACATGGCCATGAGCCGCGGATCTACCCTGCGCTCCTTCGTCATGCAGGAGCGCCAGCTTCCATCCGACGAGGACGTGCAGCTGATCAGGAAATTCCGCGACCTTCTTCCCGAGGACGGTGTCTTCCGGGTGAACCTCAACGACCAGGTCCGCCTCGAATGCTCGCTCGTCGAGAACGGCAGAAAGCAGACGATCACCAGCGAGGAGGAGTTTCGCGCCGTCTCGTCCAACGGGAACACGGCCCTGATCACCGCCATGTTCCTCATGGGCTTCGTGCAGATGATTCGCGGCCCCGATTCGCCCGTCCGGCTCACCTGGATCACGGACGAGATCGGCAGATTCGACGCCTCGAATCTCCACGCATTCCTGCAGACCCTGGACGCCCACAAGATCGATGTGATCAGCGCGTCCCCAAGCGTCGACCCGGCGCTCGCACGCTATTTCCCGCGACTGTGCATCTTCGAGCCGTCCGGGGCGATCGTCACGTCCGCAACCCAGGCCGCGCAGGAGGACCAATATGCCGAAGCTTGAATCCGCCCTGAAGCACCTGTGCGAGGGCTGCTTCATCTGTGAGATGCGCTACCCTGACGAGTACGAGGCGCTGCTCGATCCTGAAGGGCGCAAGCGCGCTGATGAATGGCTCTCCATGATCGGCTACCGCCTGGCCCGCCTGACGGACGAAGGGGCCTTCTTCATGGCCCACGCCGTGGTGACCAACGACATGCGGGCACGGTTTCGGGAAGAGATGAAGAACGTGCGGACCAAGCTCGAGCCGATGGTGACCTTCCTCGAGACGATCCGGCAGGCCCAGGGCCGCAATCCCCAGATCCATTCCGGCGACATGCTGTGGGAGTCCGAAATCAGCGAGGCCGTGCGCGGGTCGTCGCTGCTGGAGCGCCGCCTCACTGAGATGCGCGGGGACATCACCGGCGCCCGGATCTCGGACTCTTCGATCGATCGCGTGCGACGCGTGCTGGCGCAGATGGAGTCCGAGGGCTACATCGTGGAGACGAACCCCGCGAGCAAGGGCTACAAGGTGACCGGCAAGATCGACTACCTCTACCAGCTCATCGCCTTCATCGCGGAGAACACCGCCCTTCTCTCGGACGACAACGTGGTCGACCAGGTCGACGCGCAGCTTCGCCTGGATGGTGCCTCGCCAGCGGATGCGCATATCGCGAACCCAGGCGAGCCCGCCTCGGCCGACACCGGCACGCCGGGGAGCGAAGAAGCATGAGTTCGCCGATCAAGGAGGTCCTGCAGACCCTCAGTCGACACGCCGATGTCGTCGAGGAAGCGCTGACCGGCATCATCTCCTCCGAGGGAGGGACGCCCGGCAACGCCATCGGAGCGCTGCGCCAGGCGAGTGCGCTTCGGCCTGCCGGCGACGAGGGCTACCGGCTGCATCCGCGCCTGCGCGAATACCTCCACGACCACCTGCAGCTCTACCCCGCATACCAGGAGCTCGCTGAGATCGGCTCGCGGATCAGCCAGGTCAGGGCGCTTTGGAACGAGATCGAGTTCCTGCGCGCCGCCGGCGACCATGAGACCGTGAGCAATCTGCTGGAGTCCCTGTACACCAGCGTGTACGACATTGCGGACAACATGGACCGCAACATGCTCATGCTGCAGACGTTGATGAGCACGAGATTCGGGAACGTGCGTTCCCTGGAGGCCAAGAAGGGCCAGAACAGCTTCTATCAAGGCCAGGCCGCCACGCTGTCGGGCGATCTCGGACGCCTCTCGCTGGTGTGCGAGACCATCGAGCGCGAAGCGAGCACCCGTGGAATGGAGGAACTGGCACGCTTCCTCCGGCGCAGTCTGCTCGCGCGAATCATGCCCTGGCAGCAGGGCCTCTCTGAGCTGCAGACCGAGATCCGCAAGGAGCTGTTTCGCACGCGCGAGGTGGAGCACAACCTGAAGCTCCTGGCTCGCCTGGACATGTTGCTGCACCAGCAGCCCGCCTGGCGCGGGTTCGACGCGGACCTGAGCGCAGATATCCCCGCCTTCCTCCTGGCCACTTCGCTGCCTGCCTTCGCGCCCCATGTGGAGCCCCTCGAATCGGATCGGGCGATGGTCCAGGAAATGGAGGGCCTCGCGCGCTCTCTCCCGCCGAAGAGAGTTCCGGCCCCCGACACCGAGCCGCCCAAGCGCTATTCGCTGGTCGTCGATCCTCCCCGGGTGCCCGAAGTCCCCCCCGCGGCCAAGGCGTTGGAGCGCCTGGCGCGCGACGTGCGCGCAGCCCCCGACGGCCTCTCGCTGATCGCCTGGCGCGATGCGGACGAGGACGCCCAGACCATGAGCAAGGACGTGTGGCTGGTCTTCGCAGTCATGGGGCTTCGCAGCCGTAAGCTCACCGTCGAGCTGCTCCACAACGCGCCGCTCGACGGCGAGCGGTTCGCCCACACCTTCCGCGACGCTTGGGCCCACACGACCGGGGTCAAGGCCGCCGAGAGCCTGGTGACCGCATGAGCCCCTTGGAGCTTTCCTTCCTGCGCAAGCTCATCGCGGACCAGGCATCGTCGCGCAAGCACGCTGGCGTGGCCGCGAGGATGGTCGAGCTCGAAGGCCTCGGCCAGGTCGTTGGCGCCCAGGTCCGGTACACGGCGGCCGACCACACCAGGGCCGCGAACATGCTGCTGTCGCGCAACTACCCCCTGCAGGCCCCGCCCGAGCCCGGCCCGCGCAGTGCCGCGCGCGGCGCCGGGTCGGAGAAGACCCACGCCCTGCGCGTCTCCGATCAGCTGGTGGCCGTGGTGCCGATCGGCATGCCCCAGGCAATCGCCACGCCACCCGGCACCTTCGTGGCCATGCACCTGCGCGACGCGCTCGCGCTGCCCTATGAGGTGCTGCTCGTGAGCGAGAACCTGGAGCCGTTACTGCAACTGCACCAGTACACATGGCTGGGCGACTTCATCAAGGGCCGTCCGACCTTGGCCGTGTTCCGCGGTGCACCCGGATACTTCCGGACCGATGTCGCGGCCGAACTCATTCGCTTCGACACGCGCCCGACCTTGGCCTTCTTCGACTTCGACCCAAAGGGGTTGTCGATGGCGGCATCCCTGCCGCGTCGTGAAGCGCTGTGCCTGCCCCCCTGGCCGGCGCTCGATGCCGAGGCGATCGCGCAGAAGCGCGTTGGCCTCTTCACTCACTCGTTTCACGATAGCCGGGCTCACCTCGATGGAGTCGAGGATCCGGCTATTCGGCTCGCGTGGCAGCGCCTGCGGCGCCTGGCTGTGGGACTCAATCAGGAAGGATTCCCACGATGAGAGGGCGTGTCCGTCGAGACCTGATTTGCTGCATCTGCGGTGCTGACGCCGGCAGGTTTGTCCAGCATCCGGGCCGAGACACCGGCTTTGGGATTTGCCGCGGCTGTGCCGACGGCGAGATTCGACGCGGCACTGACCCGCAGGAGATGCTCGATCTGTATGGTGCAGAGGGCGTGAACTACGCGGCTCATGAAGCGCATGCCGCGCAGATTCACTCCACCCGCCGGACGTGATGCGGCGACACGCCGATCTGGACGCCTCGCTGGACCCTCGCAGCGCAAGCGACTCGCCGCGCGCCGCAATTTGGCATGATGACCACCAACGGATCAATTTCAGCGCCTTCAGCAAGCCGCGTCGGCAGCCGAGCCAAGTTCGCAGGTCTCACCTTCACGGACGCATCAAACCTCCCCATGTTCGGACTCATGCCGATCGCCCTGAACGTCGGTCCTTCGAGCCTGTTCGATGCGACACCAAACTCGCCAACCCACTCTGTCCACCCGCGTTGCTGAAATGGCGCTAAGCAGTCAAGATCGGTTCGCTCTTAAGCAGGCCGCCGAGCTGGGAATACTCTCGGAGGCCGCTTTACAAGAGGTCCTGCTTTGGGACGAGGCTTCACGGGAAGCGGCGGCCGCGCTGGTTCATGATGCAGCAAGGGCACGCAAGCAGCGAATATCGGTAGGCGCATTTGTTGACGCGGAGGCAATAGCATTGCAGGAACTCGAAGCGGCTCGCCGAGAAGTTTCCAGTCCAGGGGGGCTGGGGAGACTGAAGAACGCTGAGGCGGTACTGAACGAGCTTCGCAAAATGACCGCCGAAGCAGCCACTCCTGCCCCTCCGCATGTTGTCGACTCATCGTCGTTCAATGCTATGCCGGACGACGCTCGTGCCGCGCTCGACCTCTTGGCCGAGATGCAGGAAGTCGGCTTAGGGTTCCTTCGAACTGCGACTCCATCTCGATTGACCCCAAACGCGGCGCTTAGCGAGCAGGATGCCAATCTCTGCCTCCAGTGGGACAACGTCGCTATAGCGCCTGAGAGGTCAAGCCCATCTGCACTACATGGGATCGGCGACCTGCCCTTGTATCGAGCTCTACAACTGCTGTCTGCTCGTAACGCCGAAAAGGTCGCTCGGGAGTATTACGAGCGCCTCGGATTTGACGTGGTCGACATATCCCAATCTCAACTCGACCCAGCGTCGACTGACTGGAAGGATTTTGATCTGCTCACCAGCGAGCGCCCGGTGGACGTGAAAAATGCACGCGAATCGTTTCATGGACTAGGGCACTTCGTTGAGCACTGCATCCCGTCCTTCAAGCAGGCGAGGCGTTCCGGCTTGCGGGTGCGGATCGCGGGCGTGGTTTCACCTTACGTTACCAATTTGAACGCGTACTTCCTAACGCCGCAACCCGCCACCTTTCTTGGCGAGGTTGACGCAGAGGACGCCCAGGCGGCAGGTCGATGGGCCAAAGCTCGTTTCGGGGCCAAGCTTGATCTGCAGGGGCTCTATCTGCACGGGACGCTGACCCCTGGCTTCCTGCCTGGCTGGATGTTCGAATATCCATCACAACACTATCCGACGCGGGCCGCCGCTATCGCGCGTGTCGGGCCGACACTACGCAGGCTCATCGAATGTTGGGCCTATTCCTCAGAGATCCCTGGGTGGATGTGGGTGATGTCGGACGAACCAGTGCCGGCAACACTTCCAGCGGCTAACTTGATCGCCGACCTCAGGGAGTTGCGAGATGGCATCGGATTGAGTAGAAGATCTCTCTATATCCTGGCGCTTGGACTCGCCGTCGAAGCTCTCGTGGACCCGGCAATCGAGACGGACAGTCTGCAAATGCTACGTGCCACTTGCCGGATCAATTCTGCTGATGGCACTCGGCGCACGATGCTTGGCCTCGACGACCCACTCGACTATGTCAATCAGTTGGTCGAATTGCTCTCATCCATCGTCCGACACGTCAAGGAGCGTCAGTTCATCGTGCGGGGATTTCGGCTGATACATCCTGCAATTCTCAAAGGCCTTCTGGCCAATGGACGAGAGATTACCTTGGTGGCTTACTGCGGAGGCTGGCTAAGGGTCCCAGTGAGAGCGCGATGCGGCCAAACGCCGCTCTCAATCGCCAAGCACGGCACGTGTACCACGTGCGGACATCTGATCTGTGACAAATGCGGTCATTGCTCCGGCGGCTGCGAGCAATGTGCGCCCCGCCAGCTCGCATCCGCTCACGAAAGTGAACGCAGGCTCAAAACCTCGAGCGGTCACGATTGGCCACGCGACGGGTCTCAGCCAACAAGGCAGGCTTGATCCTCTTCACAGGTTTCGCCACGCGAACGTGTGGCGGAGACGCCTCTTCCGATGGGCCATTGATCGCATTCCCGGCAGTCACCATGACACATTAAACGCCATTTTTGGCGTATTATCTCGCCGTGGCCACCCTGTCCATCAAAGCCGAGACCGCCGTCGTCGCCCTGTCGGAGACGCTGCGTGCGCTGCGCCTTCAACATGGCGAGTCTCAGGCGCTGGCCGCGCAGCGCATCGGCGTGAGCCACCGCACCTACCAGCGCATGGAGGCCACGACGCCGGGCAAGGGCGAGATCGGCGTGCCCGCGGCCGGCGTCTCGATCGGCGACTTCGTGATGGCGCTGGAGGTCTATGGCGTCGACATCGTCTCGGCGCTCACTCACCTTCATCAGACCCGGCCTGCGCCGACGAGAGAGCGCGGCCGCACTCCGAAGCCGCGTGAGCTGCCCGGGACCGGTGTCCCCCACCACCCCAAGGCCTGAACCCCATGCGCAACTCCACGCCCTCCACTGACGCCAAGTCCGTCCCCGCTCGGCTGTTCGTGCACATCGACCGTCCTGACGGCGTGCACCCGGTGGGCGAGATGCGCTTCGACTCTTCGATCGTTGGCGGCTTCTCGGCCAAGTTCCGCTACGTGGCCGAGTGGCTCGCGGACGAGGCGCGCCGCTTTCCGCTGGATCCGATCAACCTGCCCCTGACGGCCTCGCCGCAGTGGGTCGAGACCGACAACAAGTTCGTGGGCCTGGGCGTCCTGTTCGACGCGGGCCCCGACATGTGGGGCCGGCAGGTGATGCGGCACAAGACCGGCATCGCGAACCCCGCCGAGTCCGCCCTCCTCCTCATGGGCCGCGGCAACGGCGTGGGCGCCCTGCTCTTCTCGACCAGGCCCGATCTGAAGCGCTCGGACCTGCCCGGGTTCGACACGCTGCCCCTGATCGAGGAGGACCTCTATCGCGTGCACCAGGCCGCGCACAACGTGTTCGAGACCACGCCCATGCCTGAGGACCTGCAGGGGCTCCTCGCGGGGTCCTGGTCCATCGGAGGCGCGCGCGCCAAGGCCGTGATGCGCGACCGGGAGAGCGGGATCTGGATCTGCAAATTCAGCGAGCCGGGCAGCAACATCGACCGCCAGCGTGTGGAGTACGCCAACTTGCGCATGGCCGCGGCCGTGGGCATCGAGGTCCCCGAGGTGCGCCTGGTGGAGACCGCGCTCGGCTCCGTGCTGCAGGTGCGCCGCTTCGATCGCACCGACGAACTGCAGCGCCTGCACTACGCAAGCGCCATCTCGCTGGTGAGTGCGGTCCCCGAGGACAAGCGCCTGAACAGCGCGCGCGACCAGCGCACCTTCTCCTATGCGAACCTGGCGCACATCGCCTCCGCGGTGTCGTCCGATCCGGTCCACGATCGGCAGAGCATCTATGCGCGAATGGCGCTGAACGTCGCGCTCAAGAACACCGACGACCACCTGAAGAACACCGGCTTCATCGAGTCCGAATCCTCGGGCCTGAAGAGGCTGCGGCTCTCTCCGGTGTTCGATGTGGTCACCCAGTCCTCGTCGCACCACTACATGCGCATCGGCTCCAAGGGCCGCATCGGGACCATGGAGAACGTCCTGTCCGAGTTCGGCTACTTCAAGCTCACCGAGAAAGGCGCGCACGCGATCGTGGACCGGGTCGTCGACGTTGTGGCCCGCCGGCATCAGTTCTACGAGGAGGCGGGCCTGACGGGCCGGGACATCGACGCGCTGGACGCGGTCATCGAGCCGATCGTGCCGGCGGCGACTGAAGAGCGCGAGGTGGAGACGGCGGAAAGGGCGTGTTGACTGTCGCCAGGAATGGCCAAAACGTGCTGCCAACGCCCTGATTCATCTACCATCGCCCGATGACCAGCCTCCTGCGCCGTCGACCTATTGGTGAAATTCTTCGCCGCCGCAGCGATACTCGGCGCACCGAGCTGCGTCCGCAGGTCGAGCGCACTCTGGCGGAACTTCGCCGCCGCGGTGTCACGTGTGAAGTCATCGGCTCGTACGCACGAGAATCCGCGATTTTCGATGCCGGTTCTGATCTGGACATCCTCATCGAGTCGCGCTCGAACTTGTCCGAGACTGAAATTTGGGACATCGCTTGGTCCAATCTCCCAGACGTCGATGTCGATCTTGTATTCGCCGACCAGTTACCGTCCAAAAAGGTCTCGCTTATGAAGGAGCACGCCCGTGAGTGATCACGTCTTCCAATCGCTACTGCTTTCGAAGATCGACGATCTTGAACTGGCGCTACAACACATGCTCGACGCGGAGCAGAGGCAGCAGCAACTCAAAATTCAGTTTCCCAGCGCCTATGACGCGAGTTTTCACGCCGCAGGCATTGCCACCCACATTCAGGGAATCTATACGCAGATCGAGAGCCTGCTCAAGCAGGCGATCGAGGCCACTGATGGCAGATTGCCAAAGAGTGAAACTTGGCACCAGGACTTGATCCGATTGGCCGGCATGGCAATTGCCGGCGAACGCGGCCCCCTGCTCGACGCCGATGGAGTTAAGAGCATGAAGGCGGTACTTGGATTCCGACACAAGGTTCGTTCGAACTACGCAGGTGAACTGGACCCTGAACGTGTTTTCGAACACATCCCCAACACCGTGTCAGCGGTTCAGGCTGCTGCGGCAGGAATTCGCGAGCTTTTCAATCCTTCGGAAGCGCCGCCAGTTGAGAGGGATGCTTGACGCAAAGTCCAAGGCCGCGGGTGCGCACGGACCAGCTGCTTGTGATGGTTGAGAATAATGGTTACACGCACGTTCGCCAGCTCGGCGGCAGGTACGTCGGCCTGCAGCGCTTCAACTTCACCGTCGGCCTGGTCGTCGGTCTCGACTGGATCGGACACGACAGGCGCTACTGCTACGAGAAGGCCAAGGACGCGATCAAGGCGATCGAGACCTGGGACGGCAAGGCCCATCCCGGCGGCCCGTGGATCAAGTGCAAGGGCGCAGGGATCGACCTGTTGAATCCGAGTTTTGGCATGGAGGCCTAAGGGCCACTCATGCGCGCTCCCGTCGCGCGTCAGCGTCCACGCTGAGCGGCCTCTCGACAAGCTCATCCAGCTCGCTCCAGATCTCATCGCACAAGCCCGGCCGATACGCCGCTTCGCGGAAGGCAGGATGCTCCGAACGGTAGACCTCCAGGAGGCGCGCATTGCCGTCGGCAACGCAGGCGCGGAGGTTGGCCAGTCGATCGCAGGGCTTCACGATCAGCGCGAGCCGGCTCGACGTCACGGCCAGCCTGGCATACGCCTTCGCCTTGCGTTCCTTGCGCGTCGCGCCCGGCGGGTCGCTCAGCAGATCGACGGCTTCGGTCACTTCGTCGCCAAATGGCTCTCGAAGGAGCTCGAGCGTCATTCCCTCGACGTCCTCCTTCACGTCGTGGAGATAGGCCACCGTCTGCGCATCGTCACCGTAAGGGCGCGCCAGCTCCGCCACCGCGTCCAGGTGATGTGAGTAGCGATGCTGACCGTACATCTGCTCGCCGTGCGCGTGAACCGCGAAGGATCGAGCCATAGGCGCCGTTGGCGGCCGAATGGCAGAGGACAGTGCGTGAGTGGAGGACATAGCGGTCAATCTTGACAAAAATTCAGTGGGTGTGCGATCTTGTTTTGCAACTATAGTCCGTTGCGAATCCTTTCATCCATGCATCAGCCAGACCTCTTCGAGCCGCTCCTTGCGGCCTATCGCAACGTCCAAGTTCAGGAGGCAGGCATCTCGAACGTCGAGCTCTACAAGGCGCTTGACCTCGTCGGGGGCGAGCGAAAGCCCGTGGGCCGCGCGCAGCAACCGCACAACCTTGAGCACCGTAAGGTGCGGTGGCACCAGCAGACACTGCGAAAGTTGGGGCTGCTCGAGCGCGTCCCAGGCCAGCGAGGCATCTGGCGCTTGACCGCACTGGCTCAACGCGAGGCAGACCTGACGCCCGCACCGGAAGGCGTGTCACTGGTGGCGTTCAGCACCGATCTTGGCGTTGCCATCTGGACGCGCACGGAGACGCTCGCGGGCAGGCTCACGGACCAGATCTCTGCAATCATCACATCGCCGCCGTACGCGCTGCGGCACGCGCGCGCCTACGGCAACCCCACGCAAGCCGAGTACGTGGACTTCGTATGCCATGCCCTGGAACCGCTCCTGAAGAACCTCGTCGCGGGCGGCAGCGTCGCGCTCAACATCAGCAACGACATCTTCATGCCGAAGTCGCCGGCGCGATCGATGTACGTCGAGCGACTCACACTGGCACTGCACGATCGTCTCGGTCTCCACCTGATGGATCGGCTCTGCTGGAGCAATCCGTCCAAGCCGCCGGGTCCGACCTACTGGGCCTCGATCCGGCGCCAGCAGCTGAACGTCGCCTATGAGCCCGTGCTGTGGTTCTGCAACGACCCCGTCCGTTGCCTTGCCGACAACCGGCGTGTCCTGCAGCCCCACAGTGAGCGCCACGCGAAGCTCCTGGCCACTGGCGGCGAGACGCGCAACAAGACCTATGGGGACGGCGCGTACAAGCTGCGCCCAGGCTCGTTCAGCAACGCCACGGCAGGCAAGATCCCGAAGAACGTGATCACGATCACCCACGCCAGTCGGGAGGTCGAGAAGACCCGCAAGCGAGCCAAAGCCATGGGCCTGCCCTTGCACGGCGCGCTCATGCCGGTGAAGCTGGCCCGGCTGCTGGTCGAATTCCTCACGCCACCGGGCGGCCTGGTGCTCGACCCCTTCGCGGGCTGGATGTCCACGGCACTGGCCTGCGAGGAAGCTGGCCGCCCATGGATCGCAATGGAAATGCATGCGGAGTACACGGCCGGCGGCGCCTTGCGCCTGAGCGACCGGCCTGGCTTCCACGCATCCTTCGATCTCGAAGGATGGGACCCCACCCGCCACTCCGACTGAGGACAGCCCGGAATGGGCTGATCGGCTGAGCCTCGTCCTCAGCGCAAGGTTGCGCGGCCGTACTTACGGGTTTTCGCCGAGGGCGAAAAACTCAGTATCCTCGCCGCCATGCCAACTCTCGTCCCCCTGCCGCCCGGTATCGCCTACGGACTGCCTTGGAGGATGAACTTCCGCACAGGTCGCCCTCCCGCGACGCTTGAGAAGTTCGCAGACCCCGCATTCGTCAACACGCTCACTCCCGAGGAACTCAAGCATTGCGAGGCCGTCTTCTCGACCCTTCTGGAGAAGATGCTGAAGACTGGCCGCCTCAACCGGCATCTTGGACGGCTGCCCGTGAACCGCCATACCTCCGAGAAACTTCTCGACCAGCGGTCCACCGGCGGAATCCGGATCTCTCTGGGCAGAATGCGATTCACCCTGTCCGAGTCCATCGGATTGATCGGGGACAGCGTGAACAAGCTGCTGAAGGCCCTGGCGCCGGATCCCGACGCGCGTCCGCAGACCTTTCGCGTGATGTTCTCGGAGTCGGAATGGGAAGACATCGGTCACCATGGTGCCTCGCCGAAGGCAACCGGCCCGAAGAAGGCCCGCAAGCCTCGCGCACGCAGTACTGCTCCGGCAATCTTCCTGAAGCCCCCGACTCGCGCTGCTTGGCGACGACGCAAGCAGAACCCTGGGCTGAGGCTGATGACCGACTCGGGCGACCAGATCCTTGGCAACGACTATCGCCTGGCCTGGCTCCTTTACGAGATCCACAAGGTTGTTCCTCTCGATCGCCCGGAACCCGTTCTTGCGAAGGATGTCGTTCAAAGGCTTCTTGCGAGCAAGGTACCCGATGCTCCCGCGCTGGGAAGCATGCTCGAATCCTCCCTCATTGAGCTCGAGCGTGCCCAGGTCACCCATGAGGTTCGGGGCGTGCTGAGCTCAGTGATCGCAAACGCGACGAAGCCTGAACCCTGGACAGAGAGGAATCTCTTCTGGACCTTTGGCGTCCCCGGCGACCAGGAGACATTCGCGCCAAGCTTCTGGTCCTGCCGGCCCGAAGTTCAACGCAAGTCCCGGCGACTGCTGTCAAAGCTGCGGCCTCTGACAGACCCGCTCCTCACGAACTCGCTGTACTCGCCCGCGTTGGACATCCTGCGGGTCGCGCTCGATGGATTCCACTTCATCGGCGCCCGGCGCCTGCAGGCCAAGCTCGGCCCGGTTCTCCACGGAGCCGAAATCATTGGCGTCGCCAAGTTCCTGACGGAAGTGCTGCACCGGGTGGACCGCATGGGCGGCCGGCTGATCACCGTGGCAATCTCCACGTCCGAGGGCAATGTCGATGACCTCTTCTACTGGACACACGATATCCAGGCCTTGGACGTACATGCGGTTTGCGCGCACGCTCGTGAGCTCACCCTCGCTCGTGGGGCGTTTTCCATCGCAGAGATCGTTCAAGCCTGTGCGTCACTCGCGAACGGCGCACTCACCGAAGCGATCTGCACCGAGATCCTGAGCGAGTGGCCCGCAGTGCGCTGGCTGGAGCAGCATGGCTGGGGCGTGGTCGACGGCGTGAGTGCGCTGCCTGAACTCGTCGAGCACATGCTGAACGCAGCATGGCCGCATGCTTTGAGCATCGACGACGTCCTCGAGTCGATCCAGTCATCGATGCCCAACCTGAAGCAGGTTGTCATCGCGCAACAACGGCTTGGCAGCCAGGAACTCGTCGCGACCGACATCCTGATCGCGGCCTTGGATGGCGTCGGGAACATTCACCGTTTGGGGCAACGAAAGCTGGGCTTGAAGCACAAGCCCAAAATGGCCTATTGGGACTGGCACCCTGTCGAGCTCGATGTGGTGGAGTACCTGAATTCGGTGGGTGGAACGGCGCTGAACCGCGACATCTACAAGCGATTCAAAGGTGACAAGTCGGTGGATCAGGAGGCCCTCGCGGACGCGCTCAGGGTGTTGCCGTTTCTCTATGCGCCATCACCCCTCAAGACGGCCGTGCGGCCTTGGGTGATACCGCGAAAGAACCCCTAGCCCCCACCAAGACCGACTGGTCCCCAATCAGACTTCGATCACGTAACTCGGATCGAACGCGGCGTTCTCCGCTCCATCGGCGAACGAGTGTTTGTAGCCGCGCGGGTTACAGACCACGCGGCAATTGCCGACGCGGTAGTCCAAGCACTTGTGCACATGGCCGTGCAGCCAGAGCGTTGGCACTTCAAAGAACTCGTCGGGCAGTTCGCTGGCATAGGCCGCCGAACACCAGTCGTCCACGTCCGGTACCTGAAAGGTCCCGAATTCAAGATGGAGGTCGGACAGGATCAGAAGCTTCACAAGCGCTCCATCGTACGGACCACGAAGCGAATCGCGCAAGGCCAGGCGTTGCACAAATCCGCCGGCATGACTGCCTCTTCGAAGGCGGCGCACTCCCGATGAACCAAAATCGCGGGATGGACGAACGCCACTATCTGAAGGTCCCCTACCGGGAGAAAGACCAGGCGAAGGCGCTGGGTGCCCGCTTCGACTTCGAGTCGAAGCGCTGGTACGTGCAGCCCGGCGTCGACCTGTCGGCATTCTCGAAATGGATCACCGAGCCCGGGAGCGCACCGGTCCTGACCAAGGCGCCAAGTTCATCGGTCAGCGCACCGAGCGATCTGTTCGATGCGGGCCCCGCCAGGGGAACGAAAGAGCTTGCCGTGCCTGCGACCGGCGGCGAGCTGGCCATCTCGCCGAAGGGCATCACCCTGTCCCGCCTGCTGGGCGGCGTGGCCACCGCGATCGCGCAGGCCTTCAGCCGCGGGGTCTGGACGATGGTCGAGGTGATGCAGGTGACGCTGCGCAATGGGCATGTCTACCTGGAGCTGTCGGAGCGGGACCGCTCCGGGCAGGTCCTCGCCAAGGCGCACGCCATGATCTGGGCAAACACCGCCTCGAAGATCCTGCCCGAGTTCGAGAAAGCCACCGGCGCGACGGTCGGCGCCGGCATCAAGCTCCTCGTGCGCGCCAAGCCGACCTTCAAGCCTCAGTTCGGCTTCAGCCTGGAGGTCGACGCCATCGATCCGGAATACACGCTCGGCGACCTCGAGGCAAGGAAGAAGGAGATTCGCGCGCGACTGCAACGAGAGGGCGTATTCGATCAGAACAGGCGGGTGCCCGCGCCATGGGACTTCACGTCCGTCCTGGTCGTGGCACCCCACGAGGCCGCAGGCCTTGGCGACTTCCGCAAGGAGTCCGACCGACTTGCACTATTCGGGCTGTGCCGCTTTACCTACGCGCACAGTCGGTTCCAGGGCGAAGGCGCGGCGCGCGAAATCATCGCGGCCCTCAACGAGGCGTTGGCCGAATGTGCGGCCGCCGGCGACATGCCCGACGCGATCGTCATCATCCGCGGCGGCGGCGCGGTCAACGACCTGGCTTGGCTCAACGACTACGACCTCGCCCGCGTCATCTGCGACCAGCGCCTACCGGTCCTGACCGGGATTGGCCACGAGCGCGACAGCACCGTCCTCGACGAAGTTGCGCACGCCAAGTTCGACACCCCCAGTAAGGTGATCGGCGCAATCGAGAAGCTGATCGTGCGTCGAGCTCAGGAGGCGAAGGCCGCGTCAGAAGCGATCCTGACAATGGCCGGCCGGTCGGCGCGCGACATGCGCGTCTCCGTGGAGCAGGCCCACGGCCAGGTCTCGGCCGACGCGCGTGCCCAGATCGCTCATGCCCGCCAGGGAAGCCGGGACGCCATGAACATCATCGGCGTGGCAGCGCTCCAGGACGTTCATCAGGCCGCGCGCGACGCACTCGCGCTGGTGAGCAAGGTGCAACGGGAAGCCGCCGACCAGGTGGCGACTGCCCGACGTCTGGTGCCACAGCACATGGCCGACATCCGGACTCAGGCCGGTGCCCTCATCGCCGAGGCGCGAAGCACCGCCGAAGTGTCGATCAATACGGTGCTCGACCGCGCAAGCGCCGGTGCACGAGCTGCCCGGCGCCAGGCCGATGCTCAGATCTCCGCCCTGGGCGAGCGAGCCACGGCCACTCTGGGCCGAGCCCGTACAAACTCCGACGCGTTGATGCGCGAGATCGCCGGCCAGGGCCCGGACAAGACACTCAACCGCGGCTTCGCGATCGTGCGCGACGTCGAAGGCAAACCCATCACCAGCCTGCAACAGGCCACGCCTGACCAGGCCATCGAGATCCAGTTCCGGGACGGCACCATGAGTGCGCGTTCCGGCAAGCCGAAATGAAGGAGCGAACCATGGAACAACAGACCTTTCGCGAAGCCTACGGCGTGCTCCAACAGCACGCCGAAACCCTGCGCGAGCAGCAAGAGCCGAACATCGACGACCTGCTCAAGATCGTCACCGAGTCCGTGGCGGCCTACAAGGTCTGCAAGACCCGGATCGACGCTGTGGAAGAAGCCCTGAAGAAGGCACTGGACGGCGCCGGCGTCGACAGCGCACCTCCCGCCGGCTGAAGCTCAGTCCACCTCACTAAAGTCAAGTTCGCGAAGCAAGGGCATCAATTCCTCGACGAGCTCTTCCGAGCGCGTCTCCCAGCGCTGGTGTCGGCTCATGTCGAAAACATTGCGTCCAGTGTTCTCCACAAACGAGGTGTGGGCGTTCCAAAGCCCCTCTAGCTCGACCTCCACCGCGACGACGGCAGGGTGGCGGAGCACATTGATCATCGCCGCGCCAAAGTTGGTGAACTCGCCGGGACGCTGTTCCAGTCCGAGGAGCTGCCACTCAAGGACTTCCAAGTCCGGCGAAAGTCCACGACTCTCTCTTATGTCGACGGGATTCGGCAAGTCCGACTCCACCCTCGCTGAATAGACGAGCACCCAGAACATCAGACGAAGCGCCGGGAGCTTGAACACGCCGCGAGGAAACTCGACGATCACGTGCGCCTGATGGCCACGCCGATCATCACGATGACGAACTCATAGCCTTCGAATCTCAGATACCGCTCGTGAAACCTGCACAGCACGACGCTCCGGCTATCCGGGTTGCATCGCGGGCAAAAGGGGTCGGGGTTGGGTGATCGCGGGATCGCTTCGGCCTCCGCGATCAATCGGCCCTTCGCCGTCTCGCCATCAGAACTCCGTCCAGCCGCCATCGCCACCCACCGGCGCCACCTGCTTCGGCGCTCCCGTCGGCAGGATCCTTCGAGCCGGCTGGGCGGCGGCCAGCACAACTACCGGATTCCGGCTGACCCGCACCCTCGCTTCCGGGATTGAACATGCTGACGGCCTGGACCAGGCTCGTCACCTGCTCCTGCAGAGAACCGGGTGCGGCGGCCGAGACGGCGACCTGGTTCGCCTGGCGCGCGTTGTCCGCGCCCTGCTTCACCGTGGAGGTCAGCTCTCGCCGTATTCCTCGTCCCCGAGTTTTGAAGATCAGGAACTCCAGCGCCGTCGCGGCGCCCCTGGTTTGTATGTTCACTTTCTCCCTACTTCCTCTTAGAAAAAGATCTGCAAATATTTGTTCGCCCCGAACTACTATCGCGGCCATGAGTTTAGATGACAGCGATAAGGATTCCAGGCGTCTCTACAACAGCCTCGACCCCATGACGGCTCGGGCGGTGCGGTTTTTGGCATCCGATCCCTCTTTCTGGGACGCCATTCGTTCGAGTTGGCTCGTTGACTACAACTGGCGACCGTGCGTCGGCGCATGGGCGTTGCTCGACGGCAAGACCGTCAAGGCCATCGCGAAAGCCACTTCGGACACGTTCGAGGTTCTTGGCCTGGACGGCGTCCGCCTGACCGCGGCGGCCGACGAGTTGAGCCAGGCCAGGTACGTGCCGTGGGCGGTGATCAAGATGCACGGCATCCCGAAGCTCGCAATCGCGGGCGTCGACGTCTCCAAGGTGGACTGGGAAGAGATCTGCGATCGACTGCACCAGCACGACGACCCTACGTATCAAGCCTCCGCGTCCTCCGACGAATGCGAGGCTCACGACGAACCCTCCACGAACGCCCCACGAGCCTGATATGACCCAGCACGACCGCGACTGCTTCCGCCGCCGCCCGATCCTGACGGAAGTGCAGATTGCTGACCTCCTCGAGCGCGTCTGCTCCTCCAAGAGCGGAGAACGCTCGAAAGGCCAGATGTGGCTCAGCCTGCCCAACAACGGGAGGTGGCGCCAAGGTGCATTCGGCAGCATTGACGCCACCCCCGCGCTGATGGCACTGCTCGGCACCGAAACGCTCTACCACGTCGTGGGCAACGACACCGCCGACGCGCACTACTACCTCGAGCTCGTTGAGCGGGTCGATGGAGCCCACGATCTGTACATCAAGTACCACCACATCATCGGATCTCGGCTGCTGGGCGCCGTCTCGGACGAGCAGATCCAGATCCTTCGAGCGCGGTTCGAAGGCAGATTGCCGCTACCGAACTTCGCGCGGAGCCCAATCGGCGCCCATGTCCGCGTGGTGCAACCGCAGCCCGACGCCGAAGCGCAGATCAATTCACTCCTGGGCCAGATCCAGAATACTCTGACCTCCGAGGAGTCTTCGGTGCAGACGCCGGAAGCGACCATTGGGGCGCCCGGCGAGCCCGCTCCCAGCGTGAACATGCTCGCCACCCGCGAGGATTCCGGCGTCGCCTACGCCACGAAGGCGACGCCCACGCTGGGCGGCACCGCCATGCCGGACGCCGCTGCCGCGCGCAGCCGCCGCATTGACGAGGATGTGCTCGCCGTCCTGCGCGCCGGCAGCACGGAGGCCAACCGGTTCTATCTCGGCCCGGAGCGGCTCGATCCGAAGCTCTACAAGCGCGTCAACGTCGTCCTCAAGGATCTGGGTGGCGCCTGGAAGGGCGGCAAGACCCAGGCTCACGTGTTCGAGGGAGCCGCTGACGAGGCCGTCGCGGCCGTGATCGCGTCCGGCGAGTACCTGACGGCCAAAGACTTCGGCTTCTTCCCGACGCCGGCCGGCCTGGCCGATCGCGCGGTTGCCATGGCCGGCCTAGCCCCAGGCATGAAAGTGCTTGAACCAAGCGCTGGAACGGGCAGCCTCGCACTGCGCGCAGCCGCGATCGTGGGAGCCCAGAACGTGACGGCCTGCGAGCTGCTGGACAGGAACGTGGCAAAGCTGAAAGCAGCGGGCCTGACAGACGTGATCCATGGCGACTTCCTCGCCATGGATCCCTCCCCGATTTTCGACCGGATCATCCTAAATCCCCCCTTTGGGAATTTGCAGGACATCAAGCACGTCGAGCACGCCGCGCGCTTCTTGAAGCCCGATGGCGAGCTGATTGCGATCACGAGCCCGAGCTACCAACACCGCACGACGGCCGCCGCAGCTGCCTTTCGCGAGTTCACGAGCGAGAGCCTGGCCGAGGTGGAAGACATTCCGGCAGGGACTTTCCGCGAATCCGGCACTGAAGTGGCGACCGTACTGATCCGAATGGAAGCGAAGCACTTCCACTGGAACAACACCCTTGCGGACATCGACGAGGAAGCAGAGGAGCAGGAAGCAGACGAACTCGCAGAAGCGCCGCGGGGTTGAACAGATGCTCACTGACTTGGTTGCCCGTGACCTGCTGACCGCCGCCCTCTCGCGACTCGTCGCCCCGGGATCGACAACCACGATCCTAACGATGCAAGTCGCCTGCAGGCCAGACGGCCGCGCAATGCTGGTCCGCGACGTTGAGGGTCGCGTGTTGGCGCGCCTCGCCGTGCCGAGCTTCATCCGCTCTGATACGGACGCAGCACCTGTTCTCCCGGGCGATCTCGCCCCCTCCGACCCACTCGACGAGCCCAGCGGCCCTCCCGTTGCCATGCGCGGTTGAGCGCACGTTTTGCACAACCAGCTTTTGCTCAGCCAGAGGCACCAATGAACAACGCCCTTCGAAGCAATGACGCCTACTACACCCGCCTGCTCTCCACCGTCCAGCACAACGGCTTCCTGCTGCGCACCATCAACCGGCGCGAATGGACAGAGGAACTGCTGCTGGCAGCGGTTCGTAGCGAAGGCCGCGCACTACAGCTCATTCCCGAACCGAGCCTCGCCGTCGTTCGCGCTGCCGTCAAGCAGAACGGCGATGCGCTCCAGTACGTTTCCGAGCAGACGGACGAGATCTGTGCGGCAGCCTGCCGGCAGTGGCTCGGCGCACTCCACCACATCGCGGATGACGCCATGCGCGAGCGCGTCATCGAGCGCCTGATCGACGAGGGCGCGCTCGCCGCCCATCCCTTCATCGAAGCCCCCTCCGCGCCGGCGTACTCAGCCTGATTACAGGAGATCAGATGTCAACGCTCGTACAGGCCGCCGCGTCGGCCCAACCATCCACCGCCGTCTCCGTCATGGTCATCGAGTATGTGACCCGCGACCTGTTCAAGGGAAAGTCGCTGCGCACGGCTGCGAAAACCTTCTGCTCGAAGTTCAATGGCCAGCACAACATGTTCCTCGGCCATGTGAACCATTCGGTCGAGGAAGTCATGCAGGCCGTCCTCGAGGACAAGGCCAAGCTCGCGATCGCGGGAGCAGCGCGGATGAAGCCCGGCAACGCCGAGATCGCCATCCAGGGCACCGCCAAGCAGTTCAACCTCAACCCCGCCGATCTGGGGCGCGAGGTTGCCGCGATCGTCGCCCGTTCGGCCTCGATGGAGCTTGTCGAAAGCCGCGATCCGCTCGCCCTCGCGGTGGGCCTGTTGAACGCCGCGCATCCGGAGGCGCGCCAGGCGCAACCCGACGAAGCCGAACAGGACGCCTCCCCGGCGCCGCGCGCATGACCTGGCTCGCTCATTGCAACTTCTGTGTCCCGCTTCGCGAGGGCGTGAGCCGCGCCGACGTTGAGGCGGCTGTTCGGCCGCTGACCGACTATTTCAAGATCACCATCAGACCCGGAGACGCTTCCTGGAAGAACACCTGGGTGATGATGCCGTCCGAGCGTGAGCTTTCGGTTCGCTTCGACGGGAGAGTCGCCGAAGACTTCGCCAAGCGCGTCCTCGAACCGACCCTCCGCGGGCTCGAGCCCCTCGCGGCAAGTCCAGTGGCGATCGCCGTCTTCGATCTGGATCATCGCGTCTACAGCCCGCTCACCCCCGCGGTCCCACGGCTGAGCAAGACCCTGGGCGCTACCGCAGTGCTGCCGCAGTTGCAGCCTGTCCACGAGCTGATAGACGCAGCTCTCCAAGCCGCCGGGCAGCTTCCCGGCGGGCCGATTCACGCCCGCCTTCTGAGGGCTGTATCGGAATTCGCCGACCTTCGCACCACCCAAGGCTGGGCGGTGGCGGACGTGATGGAGCACGCACGGAACCTCGATCCTGCTCCGAATGTGACGCAAGAGGCGGCCCGGTCCATCCTGTTCAAGATGGATGAGCTCACCGAGACGACCGACTTCGAGAGCGCCCTCTTCAGCCGCTGCGTGGCGGAGGGGATGATCGCAGATGACCCCGACATGCCGGACGGCGACGAATGGGAACAGATCTGCGAGGAGCTCGGCCTGGATTCGTCGTTCGTGTACAGCAACGACCAGGTCCGCGAGTACACCCGCGAGTTCCGCTCCGGCGGTGACGGATCGGAACCAACCCCATCTGCCTGAAGACGCAATGCCCGAACCTACCAGCGCCCCAACCTTCAAGCCAGCCGAGGCCTACCGGGCCCTTCGAGCGTTCGTGCGTGGTGCCGACCCCGGAATGCTGGATCGCTTCGACGTACTGATGGCCCAACGCGCTGCTGCGCCACCGCTCCCTAGTCCGCCGGCGGGGCGCTTGAGGCTCACGCCCGATGGATTGCGCACGCGCTTTCCCTCGTGGGCGGGCCTCACCGACGACGAGGTCATGGCCGCACCGCGCTTTCTTCCGGCCTGCGACTCCGCCCTGATGGTTCAAGGCGTGAAGGATGCGATTCGAATCGCGGTGCTCGCGTTCGACCCAGCCTCTCATGGCATCGCCCAGCTCAAGGCGACCATCGAGCGTGAGCTGGAGTACACGATGGCCCTCTTGCAAGGTCCGAAGCGTCAGATCACGGATCGTGACGCCAAGGACGCACCCAACATCGTTGCCGGCGTCATGCGAGCGATGGATCGCACCATCAATGCCTTGTCGGCCCCCAACCAAACCGATCCTCGCGTCCTGATGATGTCGCTCAGAGCCGCCGCCAAGGATGAACTGGTCGACATCGCGGGCCGGGCATCCAACCCTCTCGCCCTCGACGAGACCAGGGATGACGATGGACGCGCCCGGGAGAGTGCCCCGCGATGAGCTACCGTCCCTCCCCACCCGAGCCGGTCTTCCACGGTACCGGCGCGACGTTCGAGTCGTTCGCCGCCAACGAGCGCGGGATCTTTTTCGCAGAAAAGTACAACGCGGCAGCGTCCTACCAGCGCATCCGCAAAGATGCCGAGCCGCGCGTCATCGCCGCATGCCTGGACATCAGGAACCCCTGGATCATGGTCCGCTACGGGCTGGACGTTCCATATAGCCAGCAGCTCGACCAGTCCACGCCGGCGCTCAGGGCCCGCGGCTTCGACGGAATCTACATCCCCGACGAGCGGGTCTGGGTCGCCTTCGAACCCGAGCAGATCAGCATCGTGGAGCATGCAATTTCCCCGACGTGCTTCGTCGAGCACCTTCAAGCCGCCATTGACCAGGCTGAGGCCGGCTGGCACTTCGAGGAAGGCGGCTGCTGGGGCATGGCGCTCGCGCTGCGCTCGGCCCTGGGTGGAGACATCGTGCTGCGCGACGACTTCGTTCACGCCTACGTTCGCTTCGACGGCACGACCTACGACTGGCAGGGCGAGTCCGAGTTCGCCGGCGGCCGCGTCGTCACGCGCGATCAGCTGGTCCAGGAGGCACTGGCCAACGGGTGCTCCAAGGAGCAACTCGACGCGGACACCGAATGGGCCGATCAGATCATCGAGCGAGCCCGGGAAATGTACCTCTTGGGGGACGCCGCAGCCGACCCCGAACCCTCCACCGCAGAAGCAAGTGCCCCTCGGGGCTGAGGAGAACACAATGGGCTTCAACGCATACGCGCGGGTCGACGCGATCCTTCGACCTGGCACCACGAGAGAGCAGGTGGAGGAAGCCTGCCGCGACTTCATGGACTGGCGCGGCCACGAACTGCTCCCAGACGATTCAGACCTCCACGAGACCGGCGTCGCCTACGATCCCGCTACCCAGTGCTTTTCCCTCCAGGTCACGAGCGAGTGCCCGCTTGGCTTTGGAATTGACACCTTTCGCCCCCTCGTGCTCGCGATCGGGGAGCTAGCGACACAGCCCTTTGCTGCCACTCTGGTGAACGAAGACACGAGCAACGAAGACTCCCGGGAGTTCGTGGTCATCGCGGGCCCTGCCGACCAGATCAGCGAGTTCCAGTTCCGCAGGGCCCGCTGCGCCATCGACGAGCAGCTCAAGTACATCGATCTGCCGCCGGGCACGCCCGGTGACTCAGTCGCAGAGCTCGCGACGCGGGAGTGCATGACGATCTCGACCTTGGCGTCCGGCCAGGCCGATTCCGAGGAGGTTGCTCGCGTTGCCGTGGATCTCACCGGCCTCGACTTCGACGCGGGCCGTCGTGACCGGATCGCGCGGCTTGCCACGGCACTGGCGCGCGAGATCGCGGGGGACGAGCTGCGTCTCTCCACGCGCCACAGCGCTGCGGCGCATGCCGAGGCCCGCGAGGACGGGGAGCAGTCCTTGGAGCACCTGGCGCCCCGAGGTTAGTCGCCCATGAGCCAAACGCCCACGTACTGGCGCAGGGTCAAGCTTCGGCTGATCGAGGGCGCAATCGCGTACGCGGAGGTGTTGGAAGGTGGCGCCGTCGAGGGTGACCACGACGGACGCGCCCTGACCACCACGTACTCCCGCTGGACGATGGATCTCTTTGAAATCGGGCCACGGAACATTGCGGCCATCGTGGAACGCGATATCGCGCGTTCGAACCATGGCGTCACCGCCGAGGTGCGCAAGGCGAAAGAGGCTCTTGTAGCTGCCGCGAGAGCGCTGGTCCAGGTCAAGTCGCTATGCAACGATCCCGATGACGCTCGTCGACAGATCTGGGGGAAGGCCAACAACGCCTATGAGGACGCCCTTGAGGCACTGGGCCCACGCCAGATCGCTGCTTTGCTCCAGCGTGACATTTCCCATCGCGGCCCACCCACGGCTGTCAGACTCGCGACACGGGAAACGCGCCGACCCGAGCCCGCCCGCCTCGACTGAGGAGCCCGAGGCCTCCGCGCCCCGCGGCTAAAGTCGCGTGGTGCCGGCCGCCGGCGCGGCAAGATCAACATAGTTCCGACTGCACCGGCAACGGGCCTCGTAGAACGCGATCGCTTCGCCGTCATCCGCTGGCGCAGTCGCCTTGTCGATCCGGCCCTCAAGGATGCAAAGGCAGCCGACCTCGAGATACTGCCGCATGGCGGTGCGTCGCTCGATCTCGGAGGAGCTCAGCGCAGGCATTTTGCAGCCTCCGCCACGCGCTCCGGTGTCGCTCGCTTCCAGCCGCCCGGCGTGCCCGCCCAGACCTCTCCCGTCTCGAGGTCCAGGGCTACCCATTTGTCAGGCACCCTGGTCGACAAGGTCAGGGCAACAACCTCGCTTTGCTCGGGAGCTTCGCGCCCCGATATCAACCGTCGCACCGATTGAACCTTGGCCCAATGCAGGTGGCCATGACGCACAACCTGACCGGCCTTCGCCGCCTGCCGGATCAAGGCATCGGCAAGAGCGCTGGCGCGATCACGGTCGCGCGGCTTCGTCATGGGATAGAGGACCTCCTGCAGATCCTGGCGCCGGAACGTCCCGGTGCCAAGGCGATCCAGCAGCGAGGTGAATGCCATCCGCATGGCGCGCGTCGGCGTCGCCTTGCCAGGTGTAGCGGCCCCCCTTGCGTTGTCGCTCATCGGCTCAGGATCCACCAGGTGCACTGATGGCCCACCCGAATGCCTTGCTGCAGCGCTCGGTCATTTGGGCCTGACCAATCTCACCCTTGAGGCGGGCATCCTTCTGCCTGATGCACTCGGGATCCTTGGAATCCGGCACTTCTGCGGCCTTCGCCTTGTCCATTGCTGCCTGCTGCTGCTTCAGCTCGCGCCAGCTCTTGGCTTCTTCCGATTCCCCGCAGCCGGCGGCGACGACACTTGCCATCAACAGGGCGGCGAGGATGAAGCGATTGGTGCTTTTGGCTTTCATGCGAACCAGTCTACGGACCAATCTCAAATCGCGATAGGGCAAACAGAAGGCAGATTGACGGCCAAATCGGGCGTCCGTCCTGCCTTACTGAGCCGACACGTCGATCGGTGCGCTGCTCGGCAGCCTCACGGGGGACACGTTGCTGAGGCGCCGAATGAATCGGGTGCACGTCGGTTTCGAGGACTGCATCACGCCGATGCTGCCGTCCTACTGAGAATCGTCGGCCTTCGCCGGCCTGATGTGCTCCAGCACCAGTGTGCGCAACGCCCGCTTGCCTCGGGCGTTCTGGCTACGGTAGGCCTGGCGCGCCAGCTCCAGGAAACGCGCCTCGCCGTGGTCGACCTCGGGCTCCGCAGACTGCGGTTCGTCCATCCACTTGGCAGGTCTGCCGCAGGCGGCCTCAATCTGCCTGGCGAGCTTGTCCGAGATGTTCCTCTGGGTCGTCTCGGACCTGATCTGCGTCCACATGCTGGCGGAGATCTGCAGCTTCTTCGCGAACATCTCTGCCATTCCAATCGGCTTCACGCCCTGCACTGCCTGCTCCGCTACGAACTCCCCGAAGAGGATGAGGGCGTTGTTGCGGCGAATGGTGGAAAGTGACATGCAGAGTGGTACCGCGAAAACGCCGTGTTGAGAAAAAAACACAACGTTCGGGAAAAAAGTATTGCGCGGAAGTGTAAACCGGGTTTACATTACACCCATCGACGAACTTGTTTCGTCCCGTTTCTTCAACCCAACATCGATTCATCGAGAACTTCGCCAACCACTGGAACCATCGTGAAAGCAAGCCTGACCTCACTGAACATTCGACCCGCATCGGGCCGGGCGTTCGTGCGCGTCGCGTTTTGTGGTGGTCGCAGTCTGACGACATCCAGGATGCATTCGCAGCCGCAGCTGGACTCCATTCCGTCAATCCCGGCCGCTTTGTGGCTTGGACAGTATGAGGATCAGTTGCACCCGGGTGGAGGTAGCGCGTAGGCGCATACCTTCCAAGCTCTCTCACCAGAGGCCCGGATTCCGAAGTGGATCCGGGCCTTTTTGTTTTTCCACCGTGCAGATCTCGATCGGCACACAACAGCGTAGGGCACTTGTTGCCGGCCGCCACAGCAGTGATCGCGCTGCCGTGAACTCACCCGCCGAGTGGCGCCGGTGGGTGATCTTTAAGAATTTGCCGCGGGACGTGCCCCTCACTGGTGGGGCCTCCGGCCCGCAAACATGCAGCCGTAGCTCAGTCTGGTAGAGCGCGACATTGCCAATGTCGAGGCCGCGGGTTCAAGGCCCGCCGCGCTGCTCCATTTCGGGTGTGCCTTTACAGCACCACCAGAGGCCAACCGCGTCGACGGCCTGGTGGGATGTGCTTGGAATTGGACCCGCCCATGTGCAGCGATGTTGATGGGAGTGCGCAAGCACTCGATCGCGTGAAGACACAACCGAAATGGATCATGGCCCGATGGTGGAATCGGCAGACACACCGCGTTCAGGGCGCGGCGACGAAAGTCATGTGAGTTCAACCATCCCTCGGGCTACCAATCAGATTCAAGGGTGTCTAGTTCAATTGGCAGAACGCCGGTCTCCAAAACCGGAGGTTGTAGGTTCGAGACCTACGATGCCCGCCAGCTTTAGGCAGTGCCAATCCATTGGTACCGAACCTAATTTGCCCTTGTAACTCAGCCTGGCAGAGTAGCTCCCCTGTAAGGAGAAGGCCGTCCGTTCGAATCGAGACCTTGGGCACCAGAGTTCGCTTTCTCGTCGTGTTCGTCTAGTTGGCCCAGGACACGTGCCTTTCAAGTACGTAGACGCGGGTTCGAATCCCGCACACGACTCCAGTCACAGACGAATTCATCGTCGAAAGATCCGCGCGGTAGGGGAGTCCGGTCGTCCCCGCGAGTTTCATACGCTCGAGATCGCCAGTTCAAATCTGGCTCGCGCAACCAGAACAGCTAACGTTGTTTCTCCCCACTCTACGTTCAGCCTAGACGCATATGGGCCGTTCGCCAAGCTGGTTAAGGCACCGGATTTTGATTCCGGCATCCGCACGTTCGAGCCGTGCACGGTCTGCCATTTTTTTCACATCGGGGTGTGGCGCAGCTGGCAGCGCGGGAGCTTTGGGAGCTTCAGGCCGCAGGTTCGAGACCTGCCACCCCGACCAGAACAAGGAGCGAGACAGGGCGATGCAGATCGTCCTCTCGCGGAAACCGGCCATAAAAATTGGATGGCACCGGAACCCGTACCCGGAAACCATTGTCACGCATCAGGGGCGTTGGCCGAGAGGTCCAAGGCAGCGGCTTGCTAAGCCGTGGTCGCTCACGCGGCCCACTCGTTCGAATCGAGTACGCCCCGCCAGTTGCCATAGGGGATGTAGCTCAGAGGGAGAGCGCCTGCTTTGCAAGCAGAGGGTCATCGGTTCGATCCCGTTCATCTCCACCAACATTTGCTGCTCCGTTAACTCAGTGTGGTCAGAGTGCCTCCCTGTCTAGGAGGAAGCCGGGGATTCGACTTCTGCTCTCGGCACCATCATCAACGGAAGACTGGCAGAGCGGTCTATTGCGCCTGGCTTGAACCCAGGTATCGAGGAAGCCCCTCGGTCGCGGGTTCGATCCCCGCGTCTTCCTCCACCCTTCTATTCTGGAGAAGTGCCAGAGCGGTCGAATGGCCCGCATTGGAAATGCGGTGGTCGCAGGGATGCGGCACAGGGGTCCGAATCCCCTCTTCTCCTCCACCCCATCAACCAAACCTGGATGCGTGCCCGAGTGGTCTAAGGGGCCTGCCTCGAAAACAGTGCTGCCGGGCACAAGCTCGGCTCGAGAGTTCGAATCTTCTCCGCATCCGCCGTGTTCCACAACCTCATTCCCTCCCGCGTTAGCTCAAATGGATAGAGCACTGGCCTACGAAGCCGGGGGTTGCACGTTCGAGCCGTGTGCGCGGGACCACCTGCACCTGGAGTGCGAGCAGCATGGGTGACTGCACTGGGCTGTAAATCCGGCGTCTTTGACATACGGGGTTCGAAGCCCTGGCACTCCACCACCCTTCACGCGGGCCTGGCCGATCGGTTAGGCGGCGCCCTTCCAAGGCGCAGAGGCGGGTCCAACTCCCGCGGCTCGCTCCATCCACATTACCCAAGGAGGACACCATGGAACCGCGGCTTCTCACGCGCGACGCATTCCGCGACGGCGTGCTCTCCAGGGATGGACACCGGTGTGTGTTCTGCGGCCGGCCTGCCGTGGATGCCCACCACATCCTTGAGCGTCGGCTCTGGGCTGATGGCGGCTACTACCTGGCCAACGGCGCGTCGGTGTGCGAGGAGCACCACCTGGCTTGCGAGATGACCACCATCTCCGTCGACCAGGTGCGCGATGCCTGTGGCATCCGCAAGGCCTTGATCCCGTCCCACCTTTACGACGACCAGGCCTACGACAAGTGGGGCAATCCGGTCATGGCCGACGGCACCAGGCTGAAGGGCGAGCTCTTCTTCGACGAGAGCGTCCAGAAGATCCTGGCCGCCGGCGGCGTCCTTGGCGACTTCAGCGACCGGATCAAGTATCCGCGCACGCATCATGCGCCTTGGTCCGAGGGCATGCACGGCGACGACCGGCGCATTGCCAGCATGGATGCTTTCGTCGGCAAGCGCGTGATCGTCACCGAGAAGAAGGACGGCGAGAACACGACGCTCTATCCCGACGGCATGCATGCGCGATCGGTCGACGGCAGGCATCACGACAGCCGCAACTGGGTGAAGGGCATGGTGTGGGCCCGCATCGCCGGCGACCTGCCGAGCGGCTGGCGGGTGTGTGGTGAGAACCTGTATGCGAAGCACTCGATCGCCTACAACGATCTGCCGAGCTACTTCATGGGCTTCTCGATCTGGAATGAGCGCAACACGCGTCTCGGCTGGGGCGAGACCCGGGAGTGGTTCGAACTGCTCGGCATCGTGAGCGTCCCGGTGCTCTACGACGGGATTTACGACGAGCGCCTGATCCGCGCGCTTTACGACAGCAAGCGGGACTGGGCACGCTCAGAGGGGTACGTGATCACCGTCGCCGATCCCATCAGCTACGGCCAGTTCCGCACCCATGTCGCCAAGGTCGTTCGCGCCAACCATGTGCAGACCACTGCCCACTGGATGCACGGGCAGCGGATCGTTCCGAACGGCCTGGCGCGCATTGCATCGGAGGCGGTCCCGGCTCGGCCTTGATGGCCGGGCCGGTGCCCCCATCGCCAGTCTCCAACGAGGTAGCCAAGCGGTCGAAGGCGCCGGTTTGCAAATCCGGTGAGCATTGCTCCACGTGGGTCCGAATCCCATCCTCGTTTCCATACACCACCCTGCCCTGCTAGCTCAACTGGATAGAGCAGCCGCCTTCTAAGCGGCAGGTGGACCTTCGACTGGTCCGCAGGGCGCCACCTATTCGCACGCAGCGCGAACTGCGTCACTGAAACATTTCACCGTGATCTCCGATATCCGGAGATCATTCGTTCATCACCCCATCGACCGATTGGAGGACCCACATGCGACTCACCACCAGCCATCGCCGGCCGACGAACCGCAATGCGGTGCCAGCCTCCAAGCCCCGCAACCCCGTTGTGAAGGCCGTAATTCACGGCTTCGGCACGATGACGGGGCAGCGCCACCGCGACGCCGAACGTGCTCGTGAGCGCTTCGAGAAGCTCGACTTCGATCAGCGCGTGCGCGAAATCGGCGAGTGGTGAACCGTGGCGGCGCCGTGCCCAGATTGTTCCTCGATAGCTCAGAAGGCAGCAGCGGCGCACTGTTAATGCGCAGGTCCCTGGTTCGACCCCAGGTCGAGGAGCCAACTCTTTCCCGCAGCCGTATAGCTCAGTGGCAGAGGTCTTCTCTCATACGGAAGGGGTCGACGGATCATGCCCGTCCTGCGCTACCAGGAACACACACTCTCTCGCGGGTGTAGCTCAGAGGCAGAGCAACATCTGCTTAACCGGTAGGTCGAGATTTCGAAAGCTCTCCACCCGCACCACTCTTCAACATGGATCTCTAGCTCAGGTGGTAGAGCGACGCTTTTACACGGCGAGGGTCCGGGGTTCGAGGCCTCGGAGGTCCACCAAGCATCCACGCACGGCTGGCGGAATCGCCAGACGCGTGACGTCGAGGGCGTCGTGTCCGAAAGGACATCCCGGTTCGAGTCCGGGGTCGTGCACCAACCAATATCCGCCCGTAGCGCAGTCAGATAGCGCGCGCTTCCGAAGCGCGAGGTCGCTGGGGCGGATCCAGCCGGCTGGTCCAACACACAGGAGATTTCACCGAACCCCGGCCATGAAAGGAGGCCGTCCATCATGAAGCCCCAAGTACTTCAGCTCGACATCCAGGGAACGCCACAGGCCTGGATCTCCCTCGAGCAGGCTGCATCGCACTACGCCACCGGCTCCGTCGTCTGGGAAGACGGCGCAGGCCCACTGGCGACGATGCGTGGGGGTTTCAACGTGGCGCGGGGCATTCAGTCCCGCTTCGACATTTCGCCGATCATCGCCCTGAAGGGCTGCGCGAAGGTGAACCTGTTCGACCATGCGCCGGCCTTCAGCCGACGCAAGCTCTTCGTCCGTGACCGGCATACCTGCGCCTACTGCGCGCAGCGGTTCCGTGAGCAGGACCTCACCGTCGAGCACATCCTGCCGGAGAGCCGGGGCGGCGCGTGGGACTTCATGAACTGCGTGAGCGCGTGCAGGCCCTGCAATACGCTCAAGGCGGCGAGGACGCCCGAGGAAGCCGGCATGAAGCTGGTCTACCTGCCCTACGTGCCGAGCCGGTGGGAGGACTTCCTCCTGGAAGGTCGTAACGTTCGAGCCGATGTGCACGACTGGTTGGCCAGCCGGCTGCCGAAGGGCTCCAGGCTCAACTGAAAAGGGGCGCTCCGAACGGGGCGTCCCTTTTTTTGCTTGCGCGCTGATCGTTAGCGCCCCCCTGGCGCCGTGCTGGGTGCCGAGCAGTGCCCGTCTTCGGGGCGCCGGAGGAAGTACCTTCCAAGCGCTCCCGCGACATCATCTCGTTCAAATACGCCCGCCGCCCCACCCCAAAAACTATCGGCATGGTCGCCCGGCCAAGCCCAGTGCTCCTGCCATGCTTTGCCATCATCGTCTCGACCAGTTCGATCAATCTCGACAAGTTGCTCGTACTCGTTCCACATCTCGAACCCGGGCCCGTCGATATCGGTCGCAAGACAGTGAACCGTTCGCAGAAATGCCAGACCACGCTGCGACTGCGACATACTCGATACAGCTTCCACATCGTCGATCAACGACTGCGCGAAGGCCTGAACCGCAACAATATGCGCTTCCGTCTCAGTCGGCATCGTGAATAGCCGCCGCTCCATGCTTTCGACGGGGCTTTCGCCGAGTAAAGTATTGCCCTGCACACGAAATCGCTGCTCAAGCACTCTCTCGGTAAGTTTCATCTGGTACGCGATCTGTGACATCGAGCGGGCGGAAGGCAGTGTTCCATCATGTGCGGCTCCAGCGAGCGCCTCGAGCGCTTCGTAGGCACGACGCCAGCAAGAGTTGAAGCCTTCGAGCTTCCAACGATCCGGCCATGAGTCGTAGTCGTCGGTCGTCACGGGCCGACTTGGCACACGCGTCATTGGCGGACTTGGTGCCAGATCACACGGACGGGCTCCCGATTCTGGAGTCTTCATAGAGCGGGAGCCGCTTCGCCGTCGAGTTCCTCTACCTCCTCCGCGAGCACGCATCCGTAGTCCGGATGCATCGTCCACGGGGAAGCCTCGAGGAGACGAACAACCTCACCGTGGATGGCGTCAAAGTTGGCTGAACAGTCCTCGCCTCGTGCAACCGCCTGGTCCAAAGACTCTCCCATCGACTGCAGCGCCTGGAACACCGCCTGCGACATCGCCTCCGGTCGAATGAGTGCCGCGAGGAACTCGGCCTCGCCGAGCTGGTGCGCGCCAAAGAGCGCCAGCCTCTCGGCGACGGTCGTGGTGAGCGGACCCGCTGTGTGGCGCAGCCGCGTGAGCTTGAACTGCTCGTAGGTGTCCTTTCGCGCGCCACGGTCGAATGCGGTGGCGATGGCGTTCGCGACGGCGCCCACGTTGGTGCGGAGGCCGATGGGCTTGCCCGCACGCTTGCCTTCGATCTCCAGCTCGATGCCGGCCTCGCCGACCTTGGTGACGACCATCGCCGTGTTGCGCTTGCCATCGTTGAAGATCAGCGCGCCGACCTTGTCGCCGGGCTGAAAGGCCAGGGCCTGCGCCGTGGCCACGAGCTTGCGGTGGTGCCGGATCGCCTCGACGGCGCTGCGCGCGTAGTAGACGTCGTACGCAAAGTCGCCGCCCTCCACCCGTTCGGTGTTTCGCGCCAGCTGCTCATTCGTCACGCCCAGGTCCTTCGCGACCGCTGCGTTCACGTCGACGTTATAGAACAGTCCCGCATCGAGCGCCCGCTCGGTGGCTTCCATCACCAGGCGCTGGCGTGGGGTCGGTTCAAAGGCAGGCGACTTGCAGAGGCGCCACTGGTCGTAGCAGGTTCCGATGGCAGGAAGTTCGTAGCGGGACATCGAGGAATCTCCTTCGTTGATGAGGCAATTGTCTTCCGCAACCGACTATTTCCGCGATTTGTTTTCCATGCCGCCTGTGTTCTCGATGCATGTGCTGCTCGTTTTGGCAAACTCCGGACATGCCCCTCATCCACGAGATCGCCAATGCGGTTCGCGCGCGCAGGCACGAGCTGGGTCTCAGCCAGGCCGCCCTCGCCACGGCAAGTGGCCTGCCGCTGTCCACGGTCCGCTCCGCTGAGAATCTGACGGCGCCGAGCCTTTCCCTTTCGGAGGCTGAGACCATGCTCGAATCGATCGGGCTGTGCTTGCAAGTCGTGACGAACAATTCGAGGACAGCATCCGCTCGGCGATCCGCCCCGCCTCCCAGATCGCCACTTGACTTGGCTGCAGCCACGGCAAGCGTGAGCTACAAGGGCCACCTCTCAGGGGAGCAGCTCCAGCACATTCTTCTCAGTCAGGAAGCACCTCACCAAGACACCTGGCCGCACCTGGCGGCCCTCCTGGACGAGGGGCCGATGTCGCTCCTCGCGAGGGTCGTCGACGAGATGAACAGTTCTACGGGGCTCGACCGCGCGGCGGTGTGGTCTCGGATGGGTGAGCTCGCCCGCCATCTGAACTGCGGACGCGCGATTTGACGCCTCCAACAAGGCGATCCTGACGAGCCTTGAACCGACGATGGGGCAGCCTCAAGCCCCGTAGCGCTCCAGACGTCCATTGGGCGCGCGTCACGCAGCATGCCCTGGCCGTATCGCGCTCCCTCGGAATCGGTCCGGGCCGTGGTACAAGCCACAGGCTTCCACGTCGAAGGCCTGGTGCACATGGTCCTCGCCGACACCGTGCGGCCGGTTCTTCACCGAGGCTTATTCGCTTCTACGCCGGCAACGCAAAGTGGTCCGATCCGAAGGACGAGCCGGTCGCCTGCGTACTGGCCGGATCGCGGTAGGCGCGACATCTCTCCCATCCTCTTCCGCGGCGAGCCCGACAACCGCCTTCGTGAGCGCGGAGACGAGCAGCGCCCATGGGACATTCATGTCAGCCGATCGGCGGAGTGATTGCCGGGTCATCTGGATCCTCCATTGCCGCCTCGGCACGCAAGTACTGCGGCATGTGGGAATGAACCAGTTCCTCGACGAGGTCCGCTTGCAGCAAGTCCTTCGTGCGCTTCAATGGGTCGCGCGTGGGGTAATTGCCAAGTGCACGCTTGATCTTCACGAAGTCCAAGGGATGCATCGTGTGCATGACCGCCATTTCGCCATTGGTCGCAACGACCATCTGACTGAACTTCTGTGAGCCAAGGATTCGATCGCCAGTTGATGCTTGGACCGCCCACACATCGTCCTCGTCATCGCTCAGGCGGAGCGGGTGAGGGTCTCCGTCCTTGGCCATTCGACGGATCACGTCGACTTCGAAGCCGCTGGCGTTGCGAACGGTCTCCTTCTTGTCCTCGAGCCGCACAAACGTCTTGTCGGCCTTTTTGAGCAGACCGAGGAAGGAAACGTCGGCCTCCTTCATGCGCGAAAAGAAGGCCAGGTGTTTGCGCGTATCGTAAAGCAGGTCAATGTCCCTAGTTGCCATCGCTGCTGGGATGAATCGAACCCCACATGCACTTTCGTACGCGTACAGGGAATGGGTGCCAACCACCGTGAAGTGCTCGGCCAAGCCCGCTGTGTCGAGCGCGTTCAGAACGTCAACGACGACAGGCGGCACGCGGCCCACACGAAGCGCCCGGTTCAGGCGACGTTGCTCGTCTGCAGCCTTCTCGATCGAAGCGAGCCGCTCAGCGACCGCAGCCTTCCGATCGGTGAAGCTCTTGAAGATCTTCAGTGTCTCGGGGCTCTCGGCCCCCAACGACTTGTGCGCGCCCTTCGGGCTGGTCCGAATCAGGTACTTTCCGCCTGAAATCTCCCGCCAAATCATCCCGCCGCGCGTCTGCGCGGCTTCCTTGCGCACACGCCGAAGCTCGCCAAAGACACTCTCGGCGTCGATGTATTGCCGCTTCTGGCTTTCGCTGTTTTCGATGATTCCAGCCATTTTCACTGCACTTTCGTGTTTTCTGATTTTATGGTGAAAAACGTTATTAATCAATGGTTTACTGGCATTTTCACTACATCCGGCGAAACCTACCGTTTACGGTGAAAACCGTTAATAATCAACACCTTACGCGGTTGCCACGGTTCAGGGGCTATGCGCTGCGCCGCTCGCGCGCTGCTGGTGTTCGAACAGGATCGCCTCGAAGGGGTTTTCCATGCCGAGCGACACGAAGCGCTGCCCGAGCGCCTCGGCCGTCTCCGCCGGATAGTCGTGGAGCTCGTCGACGATGGCGGCACGCACCATCTCGACCTGGCTCTCCTGGGCCATCACAGCCAGGAACTCGCGCTCGCTGTCGCCAAGCCAGTTACCATCTGACCCGACCAGGTAGTCGTGGCCGACATTGACCACCACACGCTCCAGCAGCGCCGCGTCCGACTCGTCCGCAAGGCCCCGCTTCCCATTGATCGCGATCTCGCGGCGCCAATCGCGCCCGTACGCCCCTGCGTCGTTCTCGCTCTGGAAGTACGCCTCCTGAAGCAAGGAACGCAGACGGTCGCTCAGCAGTTCGATCCTAGCCAGGCTGTGAGCCGAGACTGCGTGCAAGAGCCGATCGGCCAACTCGTCGCGCGACTTGGAACCTTCCGGCGGCGCGGCCAGACCCATTTCGCGAATCACAGCGGCCAGTACGCGCGCACGGAGGCTTGCGTCGTCACGGGCGTCCAGCGCGCGCTCGGCACGCACCGGGCTCCCGCCGGCCGCGGCGAGTGCCTCGGCATCGCGAGCACGGCGCGCCTGCTCGTCGAGAAGGGTGCTCAGCAAACGCTCGGCCTTGCCCGCTCTCTGGGTCGCATAGTCGAACGCGTCGTGGACCGTCAGAAACATGTCCGGGAGCGCCTGGAGTTCACGCAACGCCGCCTCCAGGGTCATGAAGGTCACCCCGATCAGGTCGGGCCGCGCCTGCTCGAGCTTGTACTGGCCAGGCTCAAGGGTGATAGCCCGATCCAGGGCGTCGACGAGGATGTGACGCTCCCCCAGCAGCGCGGTGCGCCCCCGGTTGGCAGTCGCTCGCCAAGTCGAAATCTCTTCGCGGAGGACGCCCAAGATGTCGGAGAACGCGTTGTCGATCTGTTCGGTCGTTGGCTCGGTGCTCATCGGATCTCTTTCAAGGGGTCAGCCGCGCGGCGCGGCGGCAGGTTCGTGCTCGACATCCAGCTCCACCGGCGCGGGCCGCTCGATCTCGCTGAAGCCGAACTTGGCCACGACGAAAGTGACACCGTCGCGCACGACCAGGTCGCCTACGGACGTGCTGCGGCGTGGAGCGCTCGTCTTGACCTCGACATCGGGGTTATCGGACCAGTCGCGGTCGATGTGGTTCGTCGCTGCGAAGGCCCGCTCCAGATCGCCGCCCGCCACTTGCGCGACCAACTCAAACGACAGGCCGCGCTCATGCCACTTGGCCTCCTCGCTGAATACCTCGCTCAGCGCCTGACGATCCACGCGAAATGCGATGCGCGAATGCATGTCGACGACCGCCGGGTTCAACTGGCCGGCGCGGCTTAACTTGCAATGGAATACCTGCATCATGGTGTTGCCCTCCAAAATGATTAGCCGCGCGGCGCGGGGGTAGCGTCGGTATCAGCCTCCGCGAAATGGTGGGTAAAGGGGCTCTCGATGCCATGGCGTTCAAGGCGACGGTGAATCGCTTTGAGCATGGCCCCGACTCTGAAGGGCGATGCTGCGATGGCATCGTTGATGGCGACGACGCCCGTCTCGCTCGCAAAGGCCTTCAACAGCCCAACTTCGAACTCCTCGTCCATGTTGTCGAAGAGATCGTAGGGCGATGCGGCAAGGACGAGGCCGCAAAGGTCCTCGTCTGACTCATGACCTGAAAGGTCAAATCGAGCTTCGTCAAGGGCCTCTTCGATCACCGAGCGCTGCTCTGCACTGAAGACCGCCAGACGGTCGGAACGATTAACCTGCACCACCTCGCTCAACATATCCCGCATGCGAACTGCGTCGCTGGATCCATCCGCCGGCGCGCTCGATCCCATCGCCGCAATCGCCGCGTTGAATACGCGCCCCAGTAAGGCTTCCTTCTCCGCGGCACGATCCACAGCGTGGCTGCTTGCGTCGGCAAAGGCCAGCCAGCGGCCGTGTTCCGCCGGGCCGCCAGCGAACAAGTCCTCTTTGGCGATCGTCCGGTGGTAAAGACCCGCCTTCGATGGATCGAGGGTGAAAGCTGCTGGCTGGCGAGGGTCGGCAACGTAACCCTTGCCTGGCACCTCCCGAATCCGAAGATCCCAGATAGTCCCGTTCAACCCCCATCCGCGCGCCTTTTCGACTTCCGAGGCATATGCGATCGCTTCTTCCTTGGTCGGCAGGTCGGCGATGCACACGGCGCCACCCCCCTCCTCGCGCAGGAAGACCGAGCACATCTTGAGCGGCCCGTCTTCTGGCGAGAAGACAAGGCGCGTGCAGTACACATCGCCGCCCCGGTCCCTCTCGATTGCGATCGCTTCCACCTCGATGCCCTTGAACCCCTTCGAGGGAATGTTCGCGATGTTGGGATACAGCTTCCAGGGAATGACCGGAAGGGCAGGAATGATTGGTGCGGGCACGATGGCTCCTTCTTGTTCGTGAAAGGGGTGATCAGCCGCGCGGCGCGACGGATTCGACCTGGCTGTTCGACCAGGCAACGATTCGCCCATGGATGGCCGCTGCAAGCTCTTCCGGAACCATCAGCCCTACCCTGCGCACGATCTCCTGCGGGTCGGAGGCGCCAACTTCGCTCGTGTAGTTGTAGGGGCTCCATTCGCCGAGGAAGATACCGCCCGGGCCGATCACGCTCAGGAGGAGCCCGCAAGCCGGCTGCCGGGGCTCTGCCGTGAAGGCTCGCACGTCGCCGTCGGTCAGCAGCATCTCGACACCAATGGGCGTCTCAGCGCCGGGATGGTGGATCTCGAGCCCGATGCCACGCTCGTTGTCGTGGTCGACGAGCGAGGGCTGGTCACAATCGACGCCCAGGCGCTTCAGTTCGGCGTAGATCGCGGCCATGGCGCACTGCATGGCGGGCCTGGCGGCGGCCTCGAAAGTTGTGTATTGATCGTTGGTCACGCAGTGGTTCTCGCTCTGCGCGACAGCACCGGTTGGCCGAATGCGTCCGTTTAACTTGTTCGCGCAGGTAGTTTTATGCGGCGTATTGTCAAGTGTCGACCAAGAACTGGTAGATTTTTTTGGAGAAAGCTCGCCCGGCACAGTTGGCGCTCAGCCAAGGGTGCCCCTCACTTCTCGCCTCTGGCAAGTCCTGTTCTGATTGAATGGACGGCCTAGCTTTGGTCGGTCGAGTTTGCCGAAATTGGCGAGCGCAATGGATGGCTGGAGCAACACCCTAGTGGCGAACGGTGACGCGAAATGCCAAGGTTCACGGCCTTGCGGAGACATATATGAATATGAGGCCGGCGCGAAACAGAATGTGTCGGTCGCTACACTTCGCCATTGATGGTCCCCGACACTACTCAGCGCTCCTCCTTTGCCCGCACCGCCTTCCTCCGCCGCTCACCAGGCGTCGTAGCGCTGTGCCTGTCGCTCGTCCTGGCCGGATGCGGCGGCGGAAGCAATCCCGCGCCCATTACGTCCATCACGCCGATCACGCCCACGACGCCCGCCACCCCGACGACTCCATCGACTCCATCGACTCCATCGACAACGGAGGTGACGTCGGTACCGGCGGCGGTGCCCCATTCCATCAGCGGCTCGGTCACCGGGCTGCGCGGCACCGGGCTGGTCCTTCAGAACAACGCGGGCGATGATCTGGCGGTCAACGCTGATGGCAGCTTCAGCTTTGCCTCCAAGCTCGACGCTGGCAGGGCCTATGTCGTGACGGTCAAGTCGCAGCCAACCGGGCCGACGCAGGTTTGCTCTGTCAACAAGAGCGCAGGGACCGTGGCCGATGCTGACATCAACAATGTGTCGGTGGTTTGCTCCACCTCCAGCTTTGCTGTCGGTGGCAGCGTGGCAGGCCTGCAGGGCACAGGTGGCTTGGTGCTGCAGAACAATAGCGGTGACGACATCACCCTCAACGCCTCCGGCCGCTTTGTCTTCAGCATGCCAGTCGCAAGCAGCGCCGGCTACGCAGTGACCGTCAAAACCCAGCCGACGTCGCCGGCACAAACCTGCAGCGTGAGCCAGGGCACAGGAACCGTCACCACAGCAGCCATCGACAACGTGGCCATCACCTGTGCGCCCGTCGCCTATCCCGTGTCCGGAACCGTTTCGGGTCTGGCTTCTGGCGCCTCACTCAGCCTCCAGAACAATGGCGCTGACAACCTGACTGTCTCGGGCAACGGCTTTTTCCAGTTTGCCACGCGGGTCGCCAGTGCAGGCACTTACGCGGTGACTGTCCTTGCACAGCCCGCAACGCAGACCTGCACGGTCTCGAATGGCTCCGGAACGGTTGGCAGTGCGGCCATCACGAACGTTGCCGTGTACTGCTCGACGAACGTCATTACGGTAGGCGGGACGGTCACGGGGCTGCAGGGCACAGGCTTGGTGCTCCAGAACAATGCAGGCAACGACCTCACGCTGTCCGCCAACGGCAGTTTCACGTTCTCCACCCCGATTGTTGTGAATTCTGCTTATGCAGTAACGGTCAAAACGCAGCCTGGGGTTCCCGCCCAGGACTGCACCGTCGCCAATGGGTCAGGAACCGCCGGCAGCAGCAATGTCATCAACGTTGTAGTTACCTGTGGCATCGCCAGCGCCAAGATGCTGTTCGTCGGGAACTCGACGGCTGCGATAAGTCCCGGCATCCAGCCATACTCGATGCCAGGTACGCCAGGCACTTTCAGTGCCACTCCGTTGCCAGCCAAGGCCGTTGCTGGCGTGAACTCCTTAGCGGTCGACGAGGACAAGAAAATTGTCTATGCCGTCAGCCAGCAGAGCGTCAGCTCGTTCAGTTTCACCCAGAGCGGCCTGTCCAACCCGACTTCGCTGTTCACCGCGCCATTCCTGCTGAGTTCGATTGTCCGGGACCCGCTGGGCCGCGTTCTCTTCGCAGCGGAAAGCAACTCGAGCTTCGTTGGAGCGCTTCCGCTCGACGCAAACGGGTTTGTTCAGCCGCCGACCAATGGGTGGTGGGGAACCACGGGCCCGGGCAATGCTGTCATGGCGGTGGACCCTACTGGCAGGTTCCTGTACGTGGCTAACGCGGGAAATCAGGATATCAGGCTGTACCGACCTGACGCAGCTGGGTCCCTTACCTATCCCGCCTGGATTGGCGTACTTGCCACCACTCCTTCGGCTATCACAATCGACCCAAGCGGAAAGTTTCTGTATAGCGTCAGTAACGCGGGGGGGTCGGGTTACGTGTACCCCATCAACCAGACAACCGGGGTACTGGGTGCTGCGCAGCTCTTCACTGCCACTAACAGCGACCTGATTGCAATGAATCCGGGCGGCACGCTAGCGTTCACAACCAGCGGGAGTCAGATTTGGGTTTACAGCCGCAATCCTGTCGACGGCTCGCTGTCCCCCTTGACTGTTCTGCCGGACGCATCGGGTACCCCGATCACTTCGCTGATGGTCGACCCGGACGGTACACGGCTCTTCGCACTCCAGCAGGTGGGTGTGGAGGCCTTCAACATCAACATGCCCTACACCTTCAACTCGTTGGGGTTTGTCACGGCGCCCAGCGACCCAGCCTCCACGCTCGGTCTTTCGCGCTGACGCTAGCTGTATCGGTAGATGCGCTTCATGCAAGCGCGCACGCAAGGCAAGGCCCGTCCCACTCACCTGGGGCCTGCGCGCGTCAGCCCATGACGCCGGGCCCATGGATCCAGGTTGGTCGCGATCCAGGCCTCCCGCGCACTCGCCTCGTGCCGCACCGCCCGAGTGGGCGCGCGGGTTCGATCGGCCAATCCCGCTCGGCACTGCCTTCACGGTCGCCGGATACTCTTCGGACTAACCACTAACCACTGACCACTGACGAGCGAAGCATGCAATTCCCGAAGTTCGGACTCATCCCTTGGTTACTCCTCGGTGCAATGCCCGTGGTTGCGCAGATCAACGCCGGAACTCTGCCCGCCACCCCATCGCCTCCGTTCAAGCTCACGAAGGTCGCGCAGTTCGATCTGCCATGGCGCATCGCCTTCCTGCCGGACGGACGCATGCTGATCACCGAGAAGATCGGCAAGCTCTTCCTCGTGACCCAATCTGGGCAGAAGCTCGAAGTCACTGGCGTGCCGCCGGTGCTGTACCAGAACCAGAACGGCCTGCTCGGCGTTTACTTGGCCCCGTCCTATTCGAGCGATGGGGCGATCTACCTGACCTATTCGGAGCCCGGGCAGGACCCGAGCACCTCGAGCCTGGCGCTCGCCCGCGCGACGCTCAAGATCGGCACCGGCACCGGCACCGCATCGCTGGAGGACCTGAAGGTCGTCTGGCACGACCCGATCAAGGGCAGGGGGGGTCAGGTCGGTGCTGCCGTGGCCTTTTCGCCGGACCAGAACTTTCTCTTCCTCACGGCCGGCGATCGGCAGCGCTTCACGCCCGCCCAGGATCCGAACCAACCGGCCGGCAAGATCCTGCGACTGACCCTGGACGGCAAGCCCGCACCAGGCAACCCCATGGAGGGCAAGACCGGCGCACGGTCGGTCCCGGTGATCGATCCGCCAAGAGATACGGAGGCCGCCAAGACCGCGCCGGTCGTGGGCACCCATGTTTTCGACGGCCCCAATCTCACGCCGTCTGAGACATGGACCTCGGGGCATCGCACGCCCTACGGTCTCGCGTTCGCGCCGGATGGCCGCCTTTGGGAGCTCGAGCATGGGCCGCGCGGCGGCGACGAACTCAACCTGATCGAGCCGGGCAAGAACTACGGTTGGCCGCTCGTCTCTTATGCAGTGAACTACGACGGCGTGCCCATTGCAAGCCCCGACACGCGCCCCGACCTCGCCAAGCCCGTGATCTACTGGACGCCTGTCCTCGCGCCCGGCAACCTGATGTTCTACAGCGGCGCGATGTTTCCGAAGTGGAAGGGCTCAGCGTTCGCGACCGGCCTCGTAAGTCGTGCCCTGCACCGGATCGAGGTGCACGGCGCGATCGCGACACCGGCCGAGCACTGGACGGTCGGCTTCCGCGCCCGCGACGTGGAGCAGGCGCCCGATGGCGCGCTGTGGTTGATCGAGGACGACCACGAGGGCGGCTTGTATCGGCTCACGCCGAAGTAATCACGTCGATGCAATTTCGACGCGTGAAACACCGCCTGCGGGCTGCACCTGGCGTTGGCATGGCTGCCCTCATCGAGATCGGTTCGGCTTGATCGTCTTCGCGCCAGTCGCAGCCGCCGGCAGTCGGCCAGAAGCAGCCGGTCGCGAACGTCTGCTTTGGAGAAGCCGAACGTTGCCAAACTTGTCTGGTTGCCTACTCGCCAAGATGGCCTGATGCCATCTCGGTGACAGGGTTGGGAAAGCCTTCGATTCTCTTGCCCGGTGACCTGCCAAAAAAGCGCCTGTAGGCATGCCCGAAAGCACTCTGCGACGTGTAGCCCACCTCAAACGCCGCATTGGTGGAGGATGCTCCAGCCTCCAATTGCGCGCGCGCCAACGTAAGGCGCCAAGCACGAACATAATCGAGTGGCGGTCGGCCGACCAAGCGACGGAACGCAGACGAGAAGGCAGCGCGCGACATGCCGGCTTCGGTCGCCAACGACGCGACTGTCCAGGGTTGCGCAATGTTGGCGTGGAAACGGTGCAGCGCGCGTCCGATCCTTGGATCGACCAGGGCACGCAGCCATCCAACATGACCGGCCCCCGCATGGTTTGCATGGAACCGGATGGCCTCGACGATCAAGACGTCCGCCAGATGCGCTGTGACCGCTTCGCTTCCCAGTCTTGGCTCTCGTGCCTCGCGGTCAAGAAGGGACAACAAACTTCTGATGGCGTCAGCGGCACTCGATGAGCCAGGGACGACGACGCTCGGTGGGAGCGTGTCGAGCAAGAAAGACGAGGAACCAGGGCTGAACGCGATGCCACCGCCCAGAAGACGGACATCGTCGCCTCCGAGTCTCAGGCGGTCATCAGCGGTCACCTCCACTGAGCTCCAGTCGTCAAAGGCCGCTGCCGGGTCGCTCGCCACCACATAGTCGGTGTGCCCGATAAGCGCGACATCGCCGGCGGAGAGCAATTGTGGGGAGAGTCCCCGGGGAAGGAGCCAGCACGCGCCTTCCAGCACGGCCATGAATCTCAATCGTTCGGTGGCAGGAAATGGCAGCGCCCATTCACCAGCGGCCTCCAGCCAAGCGCGGCGGACTGAATGCGTGCCGAGCACAGCAAGGATCTGCGACAGCGGATCCGCGGTGGACTTGTACGATCTCGACATATATATAGCTGTTTGAGCATAGCTCATCGCGTCCTGCTGCCTTAATGTTCAACGAGCAAGGAGAACCTATGAACATCGAGCACAAGGTAGTGGTGGTGACCGGGGCAAGCAGCGGAATCGGCCGCGCTACCGCGAAAATGCTGGCCGGGCGCGGGGCCCGTGTCGTGCTGGGGGCTCGCCGTGGCGCTGATCTGGCAGCCATCGCGGCCGAGATCAGCGCGGTTGGCGGGCATTCGGCTTACCGCGTGACCGACGTCACGAGCCGGGCGGACGTCGATGCGTTGGTGGCGCACGCACTCGAACGCTTCGGGCGGGTGGACGTGCTGGTCAATGTGGCGGGGATTGGCCCGATTTCTCGCTTCGACGCGTTACGCATAGAGGACTGGGACGCCATGATCGATGTCAATTTGCGTGGCACCTTATATGGCATCGGTGCGGCATTACCCCTATTCAAGCGCCAGCAGTCGGGTCACATCGTGAACGTCATTTCAACCGCCGGCCTCAAGATCCTGCCCACCATGGGTATCTATGCGGCGACAAAGAACGCGGTGCGAACTGCGACCGAGGCGTTGCGGCAGGAAACCAAGCGGATCAGGGTTACCGAAGTGTCACCCGGCTACGTGGCGACCGAATTCTCCCGTTCCATCACCGACCCTGACGTACTGGCGCACATCGACGGACGCAAGGCGGCATTCGCCATTCCGCCTGAAGCCGTCGCACGAGCGATCGCTTATGCGATAGAGCAGCCCGAAGATGTGGAAATCGGGAGCATCGTAATTCGTCCCACCGCTCAAGACTGACGAACCGTTGCAGGGGTATTCTTGGGCTCGTCGAGTCCAGACAGTCGCTGTGCCTGGGTTGGCAATTGCGGATCAGCAGTCCAGTCCGTTTCCTCGACAACGAACGCCCACTTGATCGACTGTCCTTAGAAGGACAGCTTTGCTGCCTCAAGATCGGGACGGCGAGTGGCAGCTTCGGGCTGCCGCGTCGCCAAGCAGGTGCCCGAACTGCTCGAAGACGGGAGCAACCAGTTGCCCGGGACGTTCCGCCGACTCATCGCTCGCCTGACCAAGCATCTCAAGGAGTTGGACAGGCTGGTCCACTTGGCTCGGCTTCGTGCCGAGTCAGCACTCGAGCGGAGGCAAACCAGCGCTCCCGGGCATCAGTACCCTTTTGTAAGCGCACAGCTGCAGTGGAGCGCAGCCATGCCGTGGGTACCGGCGTTCGTTGACGTTCGCCCATTTGAACGTTTCAGCGAAAGGTGGTCACCATTCCCCGGCCGTTTGATCAAAATTTGCCCAGCTCAGAACACATGCCCGAGGTCACCGCAGCAGTGCGAAGGAACAAGGTTGGGCACATGCGGGACGCCGCGTGTCAAGGATATGCCGGGAATGATAGGGACCTTAGTCAAGTCGTTAAGTACCTTTCCAACATCGCCTCCAACCGTGTCGCCAAGATTGGGAAGCGGCGGGCCTGGGGGCAACTTGGAGATGATGTCGCCAAGATTCTGAATCGAATTCGGGATAGCGTATGCAATCTGCGCCACAGTTCCCGCTGTCAAGTTCAAGACCTGCGGGACAGCTTCGGCGATTTTTTCCGGACTAGCTTGCAGCCGGATTTGGTCTGCGAGACCCGCCAGCAGTTTCGCGCTATCCTGGGTTTCGAGCTTCACCAGTCGACTTGCCCCGTTTGAAATCTCGTCGGGCACCTTAATGTCAATGTCGACGGCCTTAGCCGCTTCGAATTTGGCGTTTAGAAGCGCAAATTTGCGAATGAGGTCAGCTCCATCTCCTCCGGGCAGCCGTTTGTCCAACTCCTTGTAGTAGAGGTTGTAAAGCTCGGCATTGAATTGCCCGGCCATGTAGCGCAAATGTGCGCCGGGCACCCAAAGCCGCTGTTCCGTGATGCCTATCTTGAACTGGTCCTTGATGGAGTTGGCGAGTGCTTCCCCGTTCATGCAGGCCGGGAACGTCGCGCTCCAAACGGTCATCGCAGCCGCTAGCCGAGCTGACGCTTCGCCGGGCGTGTCGTACGCAGCAGTGCCGGCTGCAGTGAGAGACTCCTCGACGCAGTTCTTGATGTAGTCGAGGGCGGCCTGAGGAATGTTGTCTGGCCCCGATGCGCCCAGATACCACTTTCGAATTTCAGTGCGATTATTCTCTACGTCATATCCCGACGTGACCGCTCCAATTCCGTACTCCCAGATTACGCGAACGCCAGCGTCTGCGGCGCAGCACGAAGTCATCGCGACAATAGCCAAGGAGAGCTTGACGCATGCGGACCTGGTGGTCGCGAGGATGGGCTTGAGGAGCATGGCGGTCTCCATATTGACTTGTCCTTCAGGACTCAATTCAGATCCCAAAAGGCACCCCTCCTTGCCGGAATCAGCGCTTGAAGGACCGAACAATGCATCCGGGGAACCAGAGGGACCGAGCGCATCTGGCCGTAGCTAGGCAGCGCGCCCAAATGTGGCTGTGTTCTCTTATCCAGCGGACGTACCAGTACGCTCCATGTTGCTCACCCCTGTCGGGCGAAACACCTCAACCCTATTGGCCTCCAGCTTCGTCACGCTGTCATCCTCCAGATTGCTGATGACAGGTCAACGCCCAGGTTCTACGAGGCCAGTTTGGAGGGACCTCATCGCGCGAGGCATGCGGCACGTCTCCCGCCTCGGCTGACCGCGAGGTCACCGTTAGCATGGGCATCGGGTTCAGGGCGCCCGACGTGGAGCCCGTCGTCACAAGGGCGGGCGAACACCGAGTTTTTGGAGCCAGTGACCTCCGGGCCTGCAACAGCCAGATAGCCACGCTGGTTGAGCGCCAGACGCGATACGTGATGTTGGTCAAGCTGGATGGCAAGGACTCTCAGACCGTCGTCAACGCACTCATCAAGAGCGCCCGCAAGCTGCCGCAGGAGCTCTACAAGTCACTGACCTGGGACAGCGGCACGGAGATGCACGCTCACAAGAAGTTCACGTTGGCGACCGACATCCAGGTCTTCTTCTGTCTGGCGGCCGAAATGCTACGAGCGGACACGCGCACTTTCGCGAGTGCTCTTGCCCAGTTCGAGCGCCGAGGGCTAGGTGTGAAGGGCTTTGAACAGGGCCGACTCAGAGACCAGCACCCTTACTTTCTGCTGATAACGACCGCGCCCCCTGTGCCGGCGGAATCCGAATTCTTTCCCCTCAGCAGATTGGGACCGGCAATCGTCAAAGCGTAGTTGTCCGGGTTGTAGCCTCCTTGGCCGAGAAGGAGGACTGGATTGCTCGCATTCAGCGTGACGGTGTCGCCTCGGACGGTAATCACTGCATCTTGCTGGACACGCTTTGACTCCCCCTCGCTGGTATAGGCCAGCACCAACACGCCGCGAAAGGTCCCATTTCCCAGATTTTCGCTAACGCGCAGAGTCCCATTGGCCGTATAGCCTCTCGCTGAAACATAGTCCACCAGCCATTCGCCGAGCATCGGAAACCCGATGGCCGCGGCCTTTTCTTTGGATGCGGTGTCCTGGCTAGAGGAAACCGTTGCATCGCAGCCCCATGCACGCACCTTGCAGCTCGACCCGCCCCTGGAGCGGCATTCCGACAGCGCACGCTGTTGAACTATCGATGCGGTAGCTCCCGTTCCCCAGCCATATGCATTGGACCCTTTGGCCTGGTCGGCAGCGTAAGCTGCGCATTCGCCGCCGAACCGGAGCACAACTGCGCAATCAGAACCGCACTCTCTCATCGAGCGTTGGTCGGCTTGCTCCGAACTCGGATGGTTAAAGGAAAAACCGTACTTTTCTCCCTGGAGGCTATCGATAGCCAATGAACCTGCGGCCATCGCCTGGACACATGCAAAAAGAACCAGCACGGCCGTCGCGAGCTTCGCGGCCATAGTCTTGGATACGTAATTCAAGAGTTCTCCAGAAAATCATTCATTTCAGCGCAACATTATGTGGGCAAAACGTTTATGAACGATGCCCCTTCATGTCCTTAAAGCGAAATGTTTTTCCCCACCAACATACAGTCCACTTGGGCCACCTGACCGCTTGTTGCCAGGCGTCAAGCTCGGAGGAATGCACTCGAATGGTCGCTGGGTACTCAGAGAGGGGACGAGGTATCGCTCGATACTTGACTGGCGCTCAACGGCCCGGGAGGCCCCGCGTCCATTGTTGACCGACGCGAACGATCGCTGACTAGCGAATCAACCATTGGAAATCAACATCCGGAAAGCTGCCGCCGGCGAGCGCCCATTGTTGGATACTGTCTTTTAATCCTGTTTGGTGATTTCAAGCTTGCTGAGGTCGAATCCCTTTTGTGAAAGTCTGGTCAGCAGGTTCTTGTATTCATTGGGGTCGACATGCGGTGTTCTGGCAAGAATCCAAAGATATTCTCTTTTCGGTTCGCTCACCGCAACCAGCTGATAATTTTCATCAATGTCAATCACCCAGTAGGCGCCCCAAACCATAGGCAAAAACGAGAGCCACTTTGGCGCGAAGCGAACCTCCAATTTTGGTGACGCGGCCGGCCCCACCTGCCTTGCTGCGCCAACGGCTTCGCTCATTTCCCCGCTTTCGAGCCGGCAGCGGTTGATGACTTGCACCATGCCATCGCTTTTCAAACTGTATTCTGCCTTTGTGTCGCCAGTGCATTTTTTCTGAAACCAATTGGGGAATTTGGCAATTTCAAACCAAGTACCCATATAGCGCGGCACATCGAGTGCAGGAATTGTTGTCAATGCGCCATTGCCGGCTCGTCCATCATTTTCCGGCGCTGCACCTCTTGCGGCGCCACTCAGGAAAAATAGGCAGAGAAGTGCGGCAAGAAATGTAGTCTTCAATAATAGGATTTTCAACATTGGGTTAGGCGCAAATGTTGCAGATGAATGGCCATTCTCGGCTGACTTGCCTCCTCGCTGCACTACGCCCGGTTGAACGTGTCTCCGCTGGCGTGCAAGCGGTCTGAGCGGGCTCGATTCCAGGTGAACTGTCAGCAAGGGACAGTTCAGTTGCAGTCAGCTGAGGAAATGGAGCTTCGCGGCGGGCAGGGGCGGGTGGTCACGCGTGCGGCCGACATGGGAAGCTGCGGGGCAGAAGGCAGCCGTTTGCAAATTCGGTTCACTCGCACCTCAAGGACGCTGGCGACCCCCATGGGTTCCCACAGGTAGTGGCATCACTGAGATGGGAGGACGGATGTGCCCCCCGGTTTGGCTCGATTGAGCGCGGCAAACTCAAGGCTGCACAGTGAACGATTCCAGCTCTGAAGTGGTGCGCTGGCTGATGCCGCCACCCGGGTTGATCGTCTCGAGCACAGACTTGATCTCCCGCTTGGCGTCCGGCGAATACCAAAGAGCCCTATAGAACTTCCCCGCCACGGGTTCTGGCGCGGTAGGTGATTGCGTTTGTGCGACGGCAGTGCCGCCTGTTGGGCCGGCCTGGACCATGGAACTGACCACAGCGTTGGTGCGCTCGAACTCGTTGTACCACTCGCCGTCAGCCTCGATTTTCAGTGCCTTGAAGGTGCCTGCAGGCACCGTGATGTCCTCCCAGCCGATGACCTTGTAGTTCAGCTTGTTGCGGACGAGTTTCAGCTTGGGGTTGGGTCTCTCTTGGGTCACGGCGACCTCCCATGTCTTGCCGACCCGCAGCGGAAAATCAAAGTACTTGTTGGTAGTCGTCATCTTGCCGTTGATGCTCACCATACGGCTCCAGTCATTCTGGAAGGCAGTCTCGCTCGGCGGGAGGTTTGAGTCGACCGGCTTGTTCGCGAGGACCATTCCAGTGGAACTGACACGTTGGATCGTGTTCTCCCAGTGGCGGATCGAGGAGCCGGTCGGCGGCTTCTCGATCTTCACGCTATAGACCCACTTGTCGCCCTCATGCAGCGCTGGCGCAGGCGCGTCTTGAGCCCAGCCAAACGGCGAACACACCAACACTCCGACCAACAGTGTTACCGAACGGATCATGAATTCTTTCTTTTTGTGCGAAACCCTGTATTTCAATGCAGCAATCCCTCCGCCAACCTGACCAGAACGGTTAAGGGGCCGCCATGTCTGCTCTTGGGCGAAACAGCCAGGCCGAAGGCGCGCTGTCAGCCGCCCGAGACCCAGGTCGCCACGGCCCATGCCAGGCCGAGGCTGGCCAGCAGCGCGGCGCCGACTCGCACGGCGTACGCGCGTCCGCCCGAGAGGGCGGCCACGGTGCAGCGGGTCAGGGTGTTCGCGCTGATCGCGAGCAAGGCGCCGCGGACAAAGCCGTGGCTCGACAGGCTGCCCGCCGCATGCAGCGAGGCCAGCGATGCCACGGGCGCATGTGCATCGGCCAAGGCCGCCAGCGCCACGCTGATGTGGATGCCGGCATCGCCGAATCGATGCTGTGCCGTGCCGACCAGCAGCGTGACGAGCGTGAGCGCTGCCGCGACCAGCAGCGCTTCGCGCGGGCGCAATGCGCTGCCCTTGCTGGACGGAGGCTTCGTTTCGATCGCGGGTTCGCGCGACAGCAGCGGCCACAGCCCACCGATCGTCGCGCCGGTCGCGCCGGCGAGTGCAGCCGGCAGCAGGGCCGCGGCGGCGGCGGGGGACAGCAGCGTAGTGATCAACATCGCCTGCAGCCACGTGGCCAGTCCCGACAGCGCGGCACCGCCGGCCAGCCAGGCCGTCTGGGTCGGCTGCGCACGCGCGCGGCTGCCGAAGGACGCCACGGTCGCGGTGCTTGAAATGAAGCCGGATGCGAGGCCCGAACTCAATGTGCCGCCGCGCGTGCCGAGCCAGCGCACTGCCACTTCCCCGGCAGCCTGCAAGGCCATGATGAGCAGGACCATGGCGCCCAGCGGGCGCGGGTTGATGCCGCCGAGGAAATCGATGGGGCCGGACGGAATCAGGGGCAGCACGACCAACGCCAGCGCCGCCAGCAGAAGGCCGTCGTGCAGTTCCTGTTCGCTCAGGAGTTGCGTCGCGAAACGATGCAGGCGACTGCGGGCGGCCAGCAGCAAGGCCAGCCCGGCTCCGCAGGCTGCGCCGAGCGCCGGGGCGATGACCGACTGGACGCCGATCAGGTAGGTGGCGAAGAGCGCGATTTCCGTCGTCATCCCCGGATCGGCCGAGCGGCTCTTCCAGTGGGCGAAGGCTGCCAGCAGGGCCACGAAGAAGGCGCCGATCGGCACCAGTCCGGCCACAGGCAAGGTCTGCGCCAGCGCGCCGGTGACCGCCGTGATGGCGAAGGTCCGCAGTCCCGCTGCCTTCCGGTCCGCCCCCTGGCCCTTGCGGCGTTCGCGTTCAATACCGATCAGAAGGCCGACGCCAAGCGCCACGGCCAGTCCGACCACCGGGCCGTTTGTGCTCATGCGCCGAGTGTCGCCCGGCTGGCTGGCTTCGGCAATCCGAGGACGATTCCCCGCAGGACTTCAGCTCCGTTCACTCCCTCGATACCCAATGCATCAAGGCACTGAAGCCGAGCCACAGCACGGCCGCACCGATCAGTCCGAGGGACGCCAGCACCATCCTCGCGCCGGACTGGCCCCGAGTGCTCGCGGAGGCAGTGACTCTCATCGCTTGTCCGATCGAACGCTCCTGCGTCCGGAGGTGTCGATGCCGAACAGGGTGTAGGCCGGGCATGTGCCCAGCAGCCCCGTGAGCAGCGGCACGATGCCGATGTATCCCCAGGGGCCGATCATCCCGGCGATCGACAGGCCGGCGAGCAATGTGCCTGCGCTGATGCGCAGCATGCGATCCGTGGTTCCGACGTTGCTGTTCATTCGATCACTCCTTGAAGTCCGGGTCGATGGTGCATGGCCAGGGCCCCCACGGCATTGAGGCGGATCAAGGAATCGACGGAGGCTCGATCAAGTCAGGGTGCGATGCTCTTGACCATGCGCCGCACGCCCGAGGAGTCGGGTTCTGCGGGGTCGGCCTTGAAGCCCCGGTCGCGCGCGAGATTCAGCATCCGCGTGTTCTCGCGCAGCACCAGGCCGACGAGGCGCTGGATCCCCCGGCTCCTGGCATGCTCGATCAGGCGGTCGAAGAGCAGGGTTCCGAGGCCCGCGCCCTTCAGGTCCGAGCGCACGAGGATCGCGTATTCGGCCTCCACATGATCCGGGTCGCTCACCGTGCGCGCGACACCCAGCGTCTGCGGTGCGCCGTCGGCATCGGGCGCTTCGGCGATGAATGCCATTTCGCGGTCGTAGTCGATCTGGGTCAGGCGGGCCAGCTCGCTGCGCGGAAATTCGCGCCGGGTCTGGAAGATGCGCAGCCGGATGTCTTCGGGATCGAGCGCCTCCAGAAAGCGCCGATGCTGCGCTTCGTCTTCGGGGCGAATGGGCCGGACGGTGATCGTGCGCCCATTCCATTGCTCGGTCCGGATCCATTCGGCCGGATAGGGAACGATCGCGAAATTCCCGGCACCGGCCGCCGGCGGGTCCGCGATGCGGATGCGTGCATCGAGCGCCACCGCACCGGCTTCGTCGACGTACAGCGGATTGATGTCGAGCTCGGCCAGTTGCGGCAGGTCGGCGAGCATCTGCGACACCGCGATCAGCACGTCGTACAGCGCCTCCATGTGCGCCGGAGGATGGTCGCGGTAGCCGGCCAGCAATTGCGACACGCGGGTGCGCGACACCAGTTCGCGCGCCAGGCTGCGGTTGAGCGGGGGCAGGGCGACGGCGCTGTCGTCGGTCACGTCCACGGCCGTGCCACCCTGGCCGCAAACGATGACCGGACCGAACACGTTGTCGATGCCGGCGCCGACGATGATTTCCTGCGCGTGCGGCCGTCGCACCATCGGCTGCACGCTGAACCCGTCGACGCGTGCGTCGGGGCGCGCGGCACGAAGCGCCTGGAGCATTTCGCCGACGGCGCCTTCCAGGGACGCCGGGTCGCGGAGATCGAGGCGTACGCCGCCGATGTCCGATTTGTGCGTGATGTCGCGCGACACGATCTTCAGGGCCACCGGATAGCCCACGTCCTGCGCCGCCGCGAGGACGGCCTCGGCCGATGCATTCACCACCACCGTGGGCACCACCGGTATGCCGTAGGCCGTCAGCACCGCCTTGGCCTCGTGCCCGGCGAGCCATTCGCGGCCTTCGGTGCGCGCGATCTCCAGTTGCCGTTGCGCCGACTCGATGTCGGGCACCGGGTTCTCGCTGGCGCTCGGAGCCTGGATCAGGATGTCCTGGTTGCGCCGGTAAGTCTGCAGCATCGCGAAGGCGCGCACGGCGTCCTCCGGCGTCTCGTAGTCGGGGATGCCGGCTTGCCCGAACAGTTGGCGCGCCTGTGCGACAGAGGCATCGCCGAGCCAGCAGCTCAACACGCGCTGCGCGGCCGTGTGCGCCAGCGGCAGGCAGGCGCGGGCGATGTCGTCACTGCGCACGAACGCGCTTGGCGCATGGACGAACAGCACAGCGCCGGACGAGGGATCGGCCAGCAGGGCTGCCAGGGTGGCCGTGTAGCGCTCCAACGGTGCGTCGCCGGCGATGTCGATCGGATTCGTGCGCGACCCGTCGGCCGGCAGGAGAGCTTCCAGCGTCTTCAGCAGCGCCTCGCCGGGTTCGGCCAGCGCGATACCGGCCCGTGCGGCCGCATCGCAGGCGATGACGCCCGCGCCGCCGCCGTTGGACATGATGCTCAGCGATTCGCTCCGGTTGCCGCGAAATCGCGCCAGGGTCTCGGCCGCGATGAAGAGATCCTGCAGCGTGTCCACGCGAAGCATGCCCGCGCGCCGGATGGCCGCGTCGTAGACCCTGTCCGACCCGGCGAGCGCCCCGGTGCGCGAAGCCGCGGCGCGCACGCCGCCGCCCTCGCGGCCGGCCTTGACGATGATCACCGGCTTGTTGCGTGCCGCCGCTCGTGCGGCCGACATGAACTTGCGCGGCGACTCCACCGATTCGACATAGAGCAGGATGGACCGCGTGTGGATGTCGTTGGCCAGATGGTCGAGCAGGTCGCCGAAGTCCACGTCGCAATGCTCGCCGAGCGACACCACGTGCGACAGGCCGATGCCGCGGCTCCCTGCCCAGTCCAGCACCGCGGCGGCCAGGGCGCCGGACTGCGACACGAAGGCCAGGTCTCCGGGCGTCGCATCGATGTGGGCGGAGCTCGCGTTCAGTCCGATGTGCGGGCTGAGCAGGCCCATGCAATGGGGGCCGAGCAGCCGCATCACGTGCGGCCGCGCCGCGTCGAGCGCGGCCTGCTTCTCCTGCGGGCTCAATCCCGCGGTCATGATGATGGCGGCGCGCGTGCCGCGTGCGCCCAGCTCGGCCACCAGCGGTGCCACCGTGCGCGGCGGCGTGCACAGCAAGGCCAGGTCCGGGGCCGCGGGCAAATCGGCTGCCGTGGCGAAGACCGGCACGCCATCGAGGACGGCATGCCTGGGGTTCACGCCGTGGATCGGGCCGGCGAAGTGGCCGGCGCGTACGTTGCGCCAGACGGTGGCGCCCACGCTGCCCGGTCGGTCGGATGCGCCGAAGACGGCCACAGACCCGGGGGACAGCAGGCGATCGAGATGGCGAATGCTCAAGCAGGACCTCCGGAGAGAAAACCTATCATGCGTTGTGTTGCCCATCCATCGATTGACGGCAATCAACCCCAAGAGGAGCGCATGCTGCCACGCTCCCGGCACAAGAAGGAAGAATCATGCGTATTGAATTTCTAGGCGCCACTGGCACCGTCACCGGATCGAAATATTTGCTGGACCATCAGGGGCGCCAACTGCTGGTCGACTGCGGCCTGTTCCAGGGCCTGAAGCAATTGCGCCTGCGCAATTGGGACGAGTTGCCGATCAAGGCGTCCGAGATCGATGCCGTCCTGCTCACGCATGCCCACATCGATCACAGCGGCTACCTGCCGCGCCTGCTCAATCTGGGCTTCAAGGGGCCGATCTATTGCACCCAGGCCACCCGCGAGTTGTGCGAGCTGCTGCTGCCGGATTCCGGTCGGCTGCAGGAGGAAGAAGCCGACTTCGCCAATCGCCACGGACATTCCAAGCACCAGCCTGCCTTGCCGCTCTACAGCGAGGCGGAGGCCCGCGCCGCGCTGAAGCTGTTCGAGACGGTGCCCTTCGATTCGCCGTTCTCGCCTTGGCCGGGGTGGACCGTGCATCTCAGGCGCGCCGGACACATCCTGGGGGCGGCCAGCGCGCACATCGCCTGGGCGGGCGGCAGCATCCTGTTCTCCGGCGATCTCGGGCGTAGCGACGACCTGGTCATGCGTCCTCCGGCGCCGCCCGACCCGGCGGAGTATGTGGTGGTGGAGTCCACCTACGGCGATCGCCTGCATCGCGACATCGACACGCTCGCCGCGCTCGCGGAGGTGATCAACCGCACCGCCGCGCGCGGCGGGGTGGTCGTCATCCCGGCCTTCGCGGTGGGGCGTGCGCAGACGATCCTGCATTGCATCCAGCTGCTCAAGGACGCGCGCCGCATTCCGGACATGCCGGTCTACCTGAACAGTCCGATGGCCGCCGACGCCACGCGCATCTACCGCCACCATCTCGACGAGCACCGCCTGAGCGCCGAGCAATGCACTGCATTGCGCAAGGAGGCGACCATCGTCAACACGGTGGAGGAGTCGAAGCGTCTCAACACGCTGACCTATCCGTCGATCATCGTGTCGGCCAGCGGCATGGCGACCGGCGGCCGGGTGCTGCACCACCTGAAAGCCTATGCGCCCAATCCGAAGAACACGATCCTGTTCGCGGGTTTCCAGGCCGCCGGCACGCGCGGTGCCGCGATGGTGGGCGGAGCGACCTCGGTCAAGATCCATGGCGACTATGTACCGGTGCGTGCCGAGGTGGCCAATCTCGACAGCCTTTCCGCGCATGCGGATCGCGACCAGCTGCTGGCCTGGCTGAACGTGCTCCCGACCCCCCGTCGGGTCTTCGTCACCCACGGCGAGCCGGTGGCGGCGGATGCGCTGCGGCTGGCGATCGAGGAACGTCACGGCTGGGCCACGACCGTGCCCGAATATCGGGAATCGCGAGACCTTTGAGGAAGTACTTGCCCGCCCATGCCCCCGATGCCGCCCGTGCCGATGGCGGCGCCGGCCGTGATGAAGCCCGCATGACCGACGACCCTGGTCCGCAGGGGTTGACGGACGCTCAGGCGCGGGAGCGCCTGCGCAGCGAAGGTCCCAATGTGCTGCCGGCGCCCGACCGCAAGGGGGTGCTGCGCATCGCGTGGAATGCCCTGACGCAACCGATGTTCCTGCTGCTGCTGGCCACGGCCGCTGTCTATGCCGTGCTCGGAAGCCTCGGCGACGCCGGTGTCTTGCTGGTGTCGGTGCTGGCGGTCGGCGGGCTGTCCATCTACCAGGAACAGCGCACCGAGCGCGTGCTGCATGCGCTGAAAGACCTGTCGAGCCCGCGCTGCACCGTCGTGCGCGAGGGCCGGCCGCTGCGCGTGGCCAGCCAGGACCTGGTGCGCGGCGACCGCCTCATCGTGAACGAAGGCGATCGCCTGGCCGCGGATGCGCGGCTGCTGCAGGCGAATGCCATCCAGGTGGACGAATCCCAGCTGACCGGCGAGTCGATGCCGGTCGCCAAGCGCTTGAACAGCGGACAGATGGCCGATGCGCTGCTGCATGCCGGCAGCCTGGTGGTGCAGGGCGACGGCGTCGCGCTGGTCACCGCGACCGGCGCGAACACGGCGCTCGGGCGCATCGGCGGATCGCTGGCGCAGCTCAAGTCGCGGCCGAGCCGCCTGCAGGGCGAACTGAAGCTCCTGGTCCAGCGGGTGGCGGTGCTTGCCATGCTCACCTGCGTGATCGCCGCCACCGTGTTCGCGCTGCGCGAAGGCGCCTGGACCGCCGGTCTTCTGGTGGGGCTGACGCTCGCGATGTCACTGATCCCGGAGGAATTCGCCGTCGTCTGGAGCGTGATGCTCGCACTCGGTTCCTGGCGGCTGGCCAAGTCCCAGGTGCTGACGCGACAGCCGCAGGCCATCGAGGCGCTGGGCACCACCACGGTCCTGTGTGTCGACAAGACCGGCACCCTGACACGCAACCAGATGGCGCTCACGGCGCTGCACGACGGCGGCGAGGCGTGCGAGCTCGGATCGGGCCGCATCGCCGGGCAGCGCTTCCACCGTCTGCTGCAAGGCGCCATGCAGGCGAGCATTCCCGGCGGCATCGAGCCCATGGATCGCGCGGTCTTCGATGCCGGCGCGCGTGCCGGGCTGAGCCTGCCGGCCGATCGGACCCCGGGCGAGCGGCGTGGCGTGCGCGAAGGCAGGCCCTACGTCGTGCAATGGTGGCGCGAGGCGGAGGCGGCGGGCGTCCACCGGCTCACCGCGGCAGTCAAGGGCGCGCCCGAAGCCGTGCTGGCGCTGTGCGAGGCGGCGCCCGAAGAACTGCAGCGCCTGGCCGATACCGCCCGGGCATGGAGCGCGGGCGGGCTGCGGGTGCTCGCGGTGGCCACCGGCAGCGCCTCGGCCGTCGGGCCCGACGCCGCTCTGCCCGAGGGCCTGCGCCTGAGCCCGCTGGGCCTGCTCGGCTTCATGGATCCGCTGCGCGACGAGGTCCCGCAGGCCATCGAGGAGTGCCGCCGCGCGGGCGTGCGGGTGGTGATGATCACCGGCGATTCGCCGCTCACGGCGGAGGCGATCGCACGCCACGCCGGGCTGGTCGATGGCGGCACGGTGCGCGTGACCACCGGTGCCCAGCTGGCGAGCATGGACGAGCTGGCCCTGCAGCGAAGCGTGCGCGACATCCAGGTCTTCGCGCGGGTCGATCCGGCCCAGAAGCTGCGCATCGTGCATGCGCTGCAGCAATGCGGCGAGGTGGTCGCCATGACCGGCGACGGTGTCAACGATGCGCCGGCCCTGCGTGCCGCGGACATCGGAGTGGCCATGGGCCAGCGTGGCACCGACGTCGCGCGCGAGGCGTCCTCGCTCGTTCTGCTGGACGACAACTTCGCGTCGCTGGTCGAGGCCGTGCGCGCCGGGCGGCGCATCTTCGTCAACCTCCGCAAGGCGCTGGGCTACCTGTTCGCGGTGCACGTGCCCATTGTCGGCGTGGCGCTGATCCCGGTGGTCATGGGCGGCCCGCCCTTGCTGCTGCCGCTGCATGTGGTCCTGCTGGAACTGCTCATCGATCCGGCCTGCTCGCTGGTCTTCGAGGCCGAGCCGGCGCCCGACGACAGCATGCGCGTGCCGCCGCGACGCGCGGACGAGAAGCTGTTTTCCCCCGGTGCCGCGTTCCGGGCGATGGCGCTCGGCGGCGTGGTGTTCGGCGGTGTCGCGCTGGTGCAGTGGCTGAGCCGCCTGGACGGCGCGGCGCCGGAAGGGCTGCTGCGCCTCGCGAGCCTGGCCTCGATCGTGGTCGGCAACCTGATGTTGCTCGTCTGGTTCAGGGGACTGAAGTCCGACCACGACCACACCAACACCATTTTCTATGCGCTGCTGATGGGTGTCTGCGTCGTGTGGATGCTGTTGCTCGGAGTACCCGGCCTGGCAGGACTGTTCGGTCTGGCGGCCGTGCCGGCGGCCTGGTTGCTGGCGGTGGCGCTGCCGGGTGTCTGGGCGGCGTGGCGACTCGTCGCGGCGCGTCGGCACGCCGGTCAGCGAGCGTGACCTTTCCTCCTGTCCATCGTCCGCGGGCGGCGGGCGCTGTCGCGTACGACGCAATGCGGCCCCTCGGAATGGCGTTGCGAATGCTTCGAGCGCAACGCAGGAGAGGGGTCACGCCTGCGCAAAGCCGACCGTCTGCGCGAAGGTGACGAACTGCTGCTCCGGCAGGTTCAAGGTCTTTGCGAGCGCAGCCTGGTCCAGCGCCCCGCGGAACACGGTGGCCAGCCCCTCGGAGGCGCAAAAGAGGTAGACGTTCTGCCCGATGAAGCCAGCGTCGACCGATGCGTACAAGCGCCGGTCTTCGGGCGATATGTCGCTCATGCGCTCTCCGTGGGCCACGTAGATGAGGTTGAGCGCGGCTGCGCCGACGAAATCCTGCAGGCCGGTCTGTGCGCGAATATCGCCTGCGCGATGTGGCAGCAGTTGATGGGCCTTCGGCTCATACAGCCACGTGCCCTCTGCGGTCGCCAGGTAGAGATCCATCACCATGACGTGGCGCCAATACGGCGCGGTCCGATCGCCGCTCGGACGGTTGACGCCGAACGCGGCCCACAGCAAATCCGAAAGAATCGACAGTGGCAGTGCGCGCTGCGCATAGGCGCGGGTCGAGCGACGCAGTTTCAGCGCGTTCATCAGCGGCATGCCGCCCTCCATGCGTGGCGGCGGCAACTGCACGGGTTTCAGTGTCTGCGAGGAGGCAAGGGCAGGAAGGGCGGCCAGTATCGAGGTCGACAGCAGTCTGGTGTTGGCTTGACGGCGATTCATGATCGGTATTCCTTTCATTGACTCGCGAGCTTCGGGTGAGTGAATCCGGTGTGTCGGGCCCGGGCGGCAATTGGCCTGCAAGCCAGGACTCCAGGACCGGACGCGCGCGCCGGTTTGCGCAATCGCAAGCAAGAAGCCGGGAGCCGGACTCATGCTCGCCCGGGAGACGGGAGCTGACATGGCGCAAGGCCCGTCGTGCGGCATCGTGGAATAGTGGCGCTTTCCGGCTTGACGAGCAGGAGAGCGTATGGAAAGCACCATCCGATTCGGTCTGAACGGCCATCCGGTCGCTGTGCAATCCGAGGGCGAGCGAACGCTGCTCTGGGCATTGCGCACGGATCTCGGCCTCACCGGGACGAAGTACGGCTGCGGCATGGGCGTGTGCGGCGCCTGCACCGTGAACGTCGACGGCAAGCCGGCTCGCGCCTGCCGGCTGTCCCTGAAGGAGGTGGACGGCAAGGAAGTCGTCACGGTCGAAGGGCTGGCGAGCGGGGATGCGCTGCATCCTCTGCAGCAGGCCTTCATCGATCACGGGGCCTTCCAATGCGGCTTCTGCACGCCCGGAATGCTGATGTCCGCCGATGCCCTGCTGCGGACCGATCCCGCGCCGTCGCGCGCCGCCATCGTGGCCCGGATGGAGGGAAACCTGTGCCGATGCGGCGCTCATCAGCGGATCGTGGAGGCCATCGAAGCGGCGGCCCGTGCAATGGGGAGACGACCATGAGCACATCGACGGGCTTGAGCCGCCGCAGCTTCTTCCGGCTGGCCGGCGGCGGCGTGGTCATGCTGGTGGCACTCGGTCCCCTGGGCATTCGGGCGCAGGACGCGAGGCGCCTCTATCCCGAGGACATCAACGCCTACCTCGTGATCGGCGAGAGCGGACGCGTGACCGTCTTCTCGGGAAAGATCGAGATGGGGCAGGGCGTCATGACCTCCCAGGCGCAGATGGCCGCGGAGGAGTTGGGTGTCGCGCTGGATTCGATCGACATGGTGCTTGGCGACACCGGGCGCTGCCCATGGGACATGGGGACCTTTGGTTCGCTGACCACCCGCATGTTCGGTCCTGCCCTGCGGGCTGCCGCCGCCCAGGCGCGCCTGGTGCTGACGACGCTCGCCGCCGAGCAACTCGGCGTGCCGCGCGGAAGACTCGTCGTCAAGGACGGGATCGTCTCCGTCGCCGGTGAGCCGGGACGAGCGGTCAGCTATGGCGCGTTATCGAAGGGCGCGCGGATCGCGAAAGTGGTCGACGAGAAGGCGGTGCTGCGCGCCGCGGCCGACTTCAGCGTCATGGGAAGCTCGCCGCGCAGGCTGGACGGACGGGACAAGGTGACCGGCGCCGCGAAATACGCAGCTGACATGCGGCTGCCGGGGATGCTGCATGCGCGCATCCTGCGTCCACCGGCGCACGGAACGCGCCTGCTGAACCTGGACACGACGAGTGCCGAACGACTGCCCGGCGTGACCGTCGTCCGGCGCGACGATCTGGTGGCCGTGCTCCACGCGGATCCGGAGGCGGCCGCGTCGGCGCTCGCGCAAGTCAAGGCGGAATGGTCCGAGCCCGTGGCGGGGCCGGACCAGGAGAGCATCTTCGACCATATCGATGCATATTCGCAGCCTCCGAGAGAGCTCGTGAACTGGGGCGATGCCGGCCTGGGGCGAAGCCGTTCGGCGAAGATCTTCGAATCGACCTATCACAAGGGCTATGTCGCCCATGCGGCCATCGAGCCGCATGCGGCCCTGGCGGAGTCCGCAGGCGGGCGCGTCACGGTGTGGGCGTCGACGCAGACGCCGTTTCCGACGCGGGATCGCATCGCGAAGGTCCTGGGGCTGGGTGCCGATCATGTGCGCGTGGTCACGCCTTTTCTCGGCGGAGGCTTCGGCGGCAAGAGCGCCGATGCCCAGGCGGTCGAGGCCGCGCGGCTCGCGCATCTGACGGGCAAGCCGGTGCAGGTGGCCTGGACGCGCGAAGAGGAGTTCTTCAACGACACCTTCGATCCCGCCGCCGTGGTGACGCTCGTCTCCGGCATCGACCAGGGCGGGAAGATCCTGCTCTGGGACTCGGTGGTTCGCGCGGCCGGCGAGCGCGGGGCCACGCCTTGCTACGAGATGGCGAATGTCCGCATTCGCACGGTCGGCCGCACGGCGTACGGGTCCGAGGCCGAAGGCGAGAGCCTCCATCCCTTTGCCGTCGGCCCATGGCGCGCGCCGGGTGCGAACATGAACGTGTTCGCGATCGAATCGCAGATGGACATCATGGCCGCCGCAGCCGGTCTGGACCCTCTGGAGTTCCGTCTGAAGAACCTGGCGGACGCCAGGATGCGTCGTGTCCTTCAAGCCGCGGCCAGGGCCTTCGGGTGGTCCTCCCGGCCGGCGCCGAGCGGCCGTGGGGTGGGGCTGGCGTGCAGCATCGATGCCGGAACCTATGTCGCGACGATGGCCGAGGTCCAGGTGAACCCCGCGACGGGGCAGATCCAGGTGCTGCGCGTTGTCTGTGCCCAGGATATGGGCATCGTTGTCAATCCCGAGGGCGCGACGATGCAGATCGAGGGTGCCATCACCATGGGCCTGGGCTATACGCTGGCCGAGGAGCTTCGCTTCCGGGGCGGCAGGATCCTGGACCGCAATTTCGACACCTACCCGATTCCCCGCTTCAGCTGGGTGCCGCGAATCGATGCCGTCCTCGTCAGAAACGACGATCTGGCACCGCAAGGCGGCGGAGAGCCCCCGGTCACCTGCACCGGTGCGGTGATCGCCAATGCGGTGTTCGACGCCACGGGAGCGCGTCTGTTTCGCCTGCCGCTGCGCGCCGAGCGCGTGCGGCAGGCCATCGATCGGCAAGCCCGGCCGGATCGGACACAGCACGGCGAAGGTCGCACGTGGCGCTCCTTTGCCTGAGGCACCTGAGACAGAGAGATTCGCCAGGCGGTGCGTGCGATGCCGGTCGCAAGGCCGCGTCAGGCCTTGGCGATGGTGTCGATCAACATCGTCTGGATGACGCAGCGGTGGTTTTCCGACCTCCGGGCCTCGTCGACCGGATTGCCCGACACCTGCAGCGACCAGTCGGGCGACTGCGTGGCATCGACCACGACGGAGGCGTCGTTCGATGCCTCGCGCCGGCTCGTTTCGATCCGCACTTCGAAGCCGATTTCGCGGGCGGCCGCCACGAAAGCGCGGCCACGGAAGGTCTGCGCATCGCCGAGGAAGAGAAGCGCGGTACCGGCCTCGGGCGGAAAGCGGTGCTCGCACAGCGTCATGAGGTCCGCCATCGCCCGGACCGGATGGTTGTCGCTGCCCAAGCCGTCATACACCGGAACGCCTGCCTCTCGCTCGATCTGGCGCACCGTGGATGCCGCCAGCGTTCCGCAGTCGATGGCGTCGTACATGCGGCCCAGCATGCGTGCCACGGCCTGGACGTCATCCTGCCCGGGCGTCGCCGGTTCGGTGAAGCGGACATCCGCGACCCGGATTCCCAGTTCCTGCGCGGCATGACGCAGGTTCGCGGCATCCATGGCCGCCGGCATGCTCAGCAGGAGCGCCAGGTTCTTGCCGCGCAGCGTCTTGACGCTCCTGCCGGCCTGCGCATCCGCCCTCAAGCGCCGGGCCGCGACGATGATGGCGAGGACTTTCCCAGCGATCAAGGGTTCGGCCGGCAAGGCGTTGCGAGAGGAAATGGACAGGGCGAAGGTCACATGGGCGACGGTACTGCGACGGCCCGAAGGGGCCTTGATGGCCGTCAAGAATCTGTCGCACTTCGGCCGGGGATACGAAGCGGACACACTGCATTGACCCACTGTTACCGAGGCGGCCCTTGCAGTGGCGCTCCTGTTGCAATGACTTTCTAAGCTTCGATCCATCGATTTCCGAGGAGCGACAGATGAACCAGACCACCAGCCCTGCCAAGTGCAGCCAACCCGCCGTCCAGCGTATCGGGGACATGCTGCAGCTTCTGCAGGGCAGCGTACCGATTCAGCGTCGCATCGTTCATTCGGGCGACTCGATCTACCAGGTCGGGCAGCACTTCAACTGCCTCTACGTCGTGAACTCGGGCTTCTTCAAGATGGTCAACCTCTCGGGTGAAGGCCGCGAACAGGTGGTCGGTCTTCACATGAAAGGCGATTGGCTGGGCCTCGACGGCATTGCGATGGGCCAGTATGGCTGCGACGCGATCGCAATGGACACCGGCGAGGTCTGGGCCATCCGATACGACGCCTTGCTGCAGGCCGCCGTGCAGACGCCCGCGCTGCTGACCGCCCTGCACGAGGCGATGAGTCGCGAACTTGCCCGCGATCACGATTCGATGCTGTCGCTGTGCACGCTGCCCGCCGATGCGCGCGTGGCCGGCTTCCTGCGCTATTGGGCCGACGCACTCGCCCAGCGGGGCCTGCGCGCTGACCAGATCACCCTGCGGATGACGCGTGCCGAAATCGGCAACTACCTCGGGATGTCGCTCGAAACCGTGAGTCGCGCGCTGTCGCGGCTTGCACGGGGCGAAGTGATCCGGTTCACTGAAAAAGGCCGCCGCGACATCCATATTCCGCATGTGGAAGCGCTGACGAGCTTCATCCAGCGGATGGTCGTTCCCATGAGCGCCGCGGCGCTTCACTGAGGCGCGTTGAGGACCTTCCGCATCGCGCGCTGAAGCTCGGCACGCGTGTAGGGCTTGCGCAGGAGTTCCCAGCCCTGGGGCTTGTCGAGCACCCTGCTGGAATACCCGGACATCAGGAGCACCGGCAGGTGGGGGCGATGTTCGCGGATCGCGCTGGCGAGTTCAGGGCCGCGCATCCCGGTACCGAGCAGGATGTCCGAGAGAAGCAGGTCGATGTCCGGTTCCGAGGCGATCTTCCGGATGGCCTGTTCCGCATCGGCGCAGGCGATGACTTCACAGTTCATGGAAGCCAGGAACTTCTCGACGACGTCGCGGACTTCGGCATCGTCTTCGACCAGCAGCACACGCAGGCCGGCGGGTACGCTGTCGAGCGCGACGGCCGCACCGGTGTCTTCGGCAGGACCGGTTTCGCTGGCGATCAATGGCAGGTAAAGCGTGACGGTGGTCCCGGTGCCGGGGCTGCTGTGCAACTCGACGGCGCCGTGCGACTGCTTGGCGAAGCCGTAGACGGTCGACAGGCCGAGGCCGGTGCCGCGTCCGCTTTCCTTGGTCGTGAAAAAGGGTTCGAAAGCGCGCGCCTTCACTGAATCGGGCATGCCCTGGCCGGCGTCGGCGACGGAGATCGCCACGTAGCCCGCGTCCGCGGCCTGCTCGCCGCGCTCGGCGTGAAGCTCGGCCGGCAGCATCGGCGCGACCCGGCAACTGAAGGCGAGGGTGCCGCCCTGGGGCATGGCGTCGCGCGCATTGATGGCAACGTTCAACAACGCCGATTCGAGCTGCACCGGATCCACCAGGCACAGAAGTTCTTCGGCGTCGAGCGTGATGACGATGCGCTGGTCGAGGGTGCGGCGCAGCATGTCGGTCAGCGAGCGCAACAGGGCGGCCGCGTCGACGATCGTCGGCTGAAGCACCTGGCGTCGGGAGAATGCCAGTAGCTTGCTCGTCAGTTCGGCACCCCGCCGCGTGGCGCGCGCGGCGGCGCCCACCAGTTGCTGGATGAACGGGTCGGCGGCATAGGCCGGCGCGTCCTCGAGCACCTGCAGGTTGCCCGAGATGACGGTCAGCAGGTTGTTGAAGTCGTGCGCAACGCCGCCGGTGAGCTGGCCGACGGTTTCGAGGCGCTGCGCATGATTGAGCGCGTCCTCGCTGCTCGTGCGCTGAAGCACCGTGCCGAGCATGCTGGACAAGGATTCCAGGAACCGCACCTCATCATCCCCGAATCGACCAGGGGTCCGGGAGTACGCGTTCATGATGCCGATGGTGCGGCCGCGATCCACCACCGGCACCGAGAGCTCGCACACCACCCCGGCCCTGAGGTACTGCGGCGGGATCATGCAAGGTTCGCCGGGGGGCGGAACGCTCATGAGCACCGGCTTGCCCTGTGCGGCCAGCCAGGCGGGCGGGGAGTCCGGCACATTCGGAATCCGCTGGCCGACGGCGTCTTCCGGCGGCAGGCCCACGCCGGCTGCCAGGCGGAACTCCAGGCCGCTGGGCTCCAGCAACAGGATCTTCACCATGTCCGTCTGCAGCGCTTCCGCCGCAACGCCCGGCGTCTTCTCGACGAGCCTTTGCGATTCGCGCGCATCGACCGCCAGCCGCCCGAACTGCGCGAGCGCGACGGCGTGGCGCTCCCTTCGCAGGGCCTGCTTCACGCGCGGGTACGCACCCACGCCGCGGATGGCGGCGACTACATAGGGCAGGCCGTGCTCGTGCAGCGGGCTCAGCGCGATCTCCACCATCACCTCGCTGCCGTCGCGCCGTTTGGCGACCAGGTCCATCTGCATGCCCATCGGACGTGCACGCGGATGTTCGGCATAGGCGTTGCGGTAGGCCGCATGGCGCGGCCGGATGGCATCCGGCACGAGCGCGTCGACGGGCAGGCCCTCCAGTTCGTCCGACGAATAGCCCAGGAGTTCGACGGCCGCCGGATTGGCGAGCCGGATCACGCCCTGGAGATCGACCAGCAGGAGCGCATCGGGATAGGCGGCGAAGAGTGTGCGGAATACCGCGCCATCGTCGAATCCGGGCAAGGTGGAATCGCTCGTCATGAAGTGGCGTCGACCTTGGGAACCAGGATGTAGCCTGCCCCACGGACCGACTTGATGATCTGGGGATTGTTGGGGTCGTCCTCCAGCTTGCGGCGCAGGCGGCCGATCTGGACATCGATGGTGCGATCGAAAGGCCCGCCGTCTCGGCCGCGGGTACGTTCGAGCAGGAAATCCCGCGACAGCACGCGTCCCGGATGATTCGCCAGAGTATTGAGGAGATCGAATTCCCCGGCAGTGAGGGTCACTTCGCTGCCGCTGGGATTCATGAGGCGCCGGGCGGCGGTGTCGAGCTCCCATTGCGCGAAGCGCAGGAGGGTCCGGGCCGCGGAAGCAGCGGGCCGGGCGGCCGCCGCCGGTTCGGCGGGGGGCACGAGCCTGCGCAGCACGGCCTTGATGCGCGCGAGCAGTTCGCGCAGGTCGAAGGGCTTGGTCACGTAGTCGTCGGCGCCGACCTCGAGGCCGACCACCTTGTCCACGGGGTCGCCCCGGCCGGTCACGATCACGAGGCCGCAGCGCCAGTGCTCGCGCAACTGGCGTGCGATGGCGAAGCCATCCTCGCCCGGCAGGCCCAGGTCGAGCAGGACCAGCATGGGCATGTCGACCGCCATCAGATCCATGAGCGCCGCACCTGAGTGCAGCTGGCTCACACGGAACCCATGACTGGCAAGGTAGGTGGCGAGGAGTTGCGTGATGTCGGTTTCGTCGTCCAGAACGGCAACATGGGTCAGGGTGGTCACCGGCCAATAGTAGTCGGGCGCCACCGTCGCATCAACCGCACCCCCGGCTCAACCCCTTGCAGGGCCGGGTAAGCTCGCCGCCTCCGGCAACGGCCCATGCCGTGGCAATCGACAGCCGGAGCCTCGCTGATGGCGGGCGAGAGGCCCGCGACGCGCTTACTGGATGGGCAAGGTGCGGCTGGCCGAGCCTTGGCGCTTGGGCAGCGTCAGGCGCAGCACGCCGTCCTCCAGCTTGGCCACGGCGGTTTTCTCATCCACGTCGCTGCCGAGCGTGAAGCCGCGTGACACGCTGCCATGGTAGGTTTCCTTCACCAGCGTGCGGCCGTGCTTTTCTTCCTGTTCCTTCTTGATGTCGGCGGAGATCGAGACGTAGTTGCCCTCGATCGCGACGCGGATGTCCTCTTTCTTCGCGCCGGGGATCTCGGCGCTGACCAGGTATTCCTTGTCGTTCTCGCTGACGTCGACGCGGATCTGCGCCGGCAAGTCGACCTCGTCCATCAACTGCATGGGGCGGGTCCAGCGGCGCATGATTTCGGGGAACAGGCTGTCGATTCGTTCGAGGCGGGTCAAAGCATTCATGTGAATGACTCCAGAGTTGAGTTGAACATCGCATCGATCGGCGGGGCTTGAATCTCGAGGCCCGTCATCGATGAAGCCAGTCTAGGAGTCGGGCGGTTGCGCGTATTGCGCTCGATCAAGGTTCATCGAGGCATGCGTATCAGGATGTTCTGCGCCCGGTGGCACGGTCAGTGGGCCATCAATACCGGCACGGTCATCGACTGCAGCATGGTGCGCGTCGCGCCGCCGAGCACCAGCTCGCGCGCCCGGCTGTGTCCGTAGCAGCCCATGACGATCAAGTCGGCGCCGGTGTCCGCCGCCAGCGACAGCAAGCCGTCGCCGGCATCGCTGTCGTCGAGCCACCGGTGTTCGTGCACCCGCTCGATGCCATGGAGGCGAAGATATTCCGCCGGCTGGGGCGGCACCGGTTGCGTGTCCGCCTCGCTCTCGTAGGCCGACACCAGATGAACGCGCTTCGCGGCCTGCAGGAAGGGCAGGGCCGCGCTCAGGGCGTGCGCTGATTCGCGCGTGGGCTTCCAGGCCAGCAGCACGGTCTGCGGCGTGGCGGTCACCTCGCCTACGTAGGGGATGACGAGCGCGGGCCTGCCGCTGTCGATGACCACGCTTTCGACGAAGTCGGCGGGCACGTCGAAGCCGGTCGCATCCGTCGGGTCGCGCTGACCCAGAACGACCAGGTCCGCGGTCAGGGCCTGCAGGGCGAATTCTTCGGTGACGCTTTCGCCGGTCAGCTCACGCCAGTCGCACTGCGGCGCGCCCGCGTCCCGGGTTCTCTCGAACAGGGCCATGGCATGGGCGCGGTGGTCGGGATCGATATCGGAAGGAAGAGGGATCGACGGCATGCCGCCCGCGAGGGGAAAAAGGGGCAGGTAGCGCGGCACCACGGCGAACAGCGCGGTCAAGGATGCCTGGTGGTTGGCCGCCAGCCGGTGCGCAAGGCGCAAGCGCACCTCCGCACGCACCGTGCCGTCAAGATGAACGAGGATGGATCGAAGGTTGCTCATCGCACTCACCTGCTGCTTTCATTCCACTGGAGAACAGGGGCCGGGTTCGACGCCGTGAGCAGGGGGCGATCAGCGGTGATGCCGGGCTTCGGCCGCTGTCTGGCAGGCGGCGCAACGAAAGGCGATCGGCTGGGCCAGCAGGCGCTCGCGTGGAATGGCCTCGCCGCAATCCACGCAAGTGCCGTAGCGGCCATCGGCGATGCGCTGCTCGGCGAGCTCGATGTCATGCAGCCTGGCGCGGTCGATCTCGATTTCGGCGAAGCGCACATCGCCGTCGCGCTCGACCTCGGCGTCGTCGGCGTGATCCTTGACCTCGCGCTCCAGCGGTTCAGCGCTGGCGTCGACATCCGCGCTGGCACTGCGGATTTCGTCGAGCACCCTGCGCTTCATCACGCCGAGTTGTTCGGCGATCGTCTTGAGGTCGGTGTCGGTCAGAAGGGTCATGAGGTACTCGGGGCAGTGGCGGTAAGTGGTCCTGATCGTCGCTCCCGGCGGCTCTGACCGCCTTGATATTCGTCAAGCGGCGCCACTTGCCGGCGCGTACCCGCTCACCGGCCGTGTCGCATTGACTGGCGTCAAGGCCTGTCTTCGCAGGAGCATCGAATATCGCCATTCTGCCGCGCGGCGGCGCCGGACAAAAGGTCACCCCATGAACTTCAAAAGCATCCTTGTTCACCTCGATGACTCGGACAGGTGCGCTGCCCGTGTCAATCTGGCCGCGCAGCTGGCCGGGACGCATGGCAGCCATCTGATCGGCCTCTTGCCGACAGGCCTTTACGAAAGCCTCGTGCCGGCGGATGTGATTCCCACCGGGGTGACCGACGACATCGCCGAGGTCGCGGAGCGCCTGCGCCGGCGCGCGGACTCGATCGACGATGCCTTCAGGGCGCTGATGAGCGGGCAGGGGAGGTTGTCGTACGAGGTCCGCCGGGTGGACGGCTCGGCGCTTGCGTCGATCGTCGATCATGGCCGTACCAGCGACCTGATCGTGCTCGGGCAGGACGAGCCCTCGCGGGCATCGGGCGCCCCGCCGCAAGGCCTGGTGCCGCCGGTGATGCTCGAGGCCGGCCGCCCCGTGCTGGTCGTTCCTTACGCCGGTCGATTCGAAACCGCCGGAAAGACAATCCTGGTGGCCTGGGATGGCTCGCGCGAATCGGCGGTGGCCATGCGCATGGCACTGCCTTTCTTGAGCAAGGCGGATCAGGTGGCCCTGGTGTCGTTCAGCGGCGCCGAGGAACCGGCGGATCCGGCTCGCCTGCTCGTCGCCGAGATGAGCCAATGGCTCCAACGGCATGACATCCTGGCAACGGCTGAACAGCGCGTGACCGAGATCGACATCTCCGACGCGCTGCTTTCGCACGCCGCCGACATGGGGGCCGACCTGATCGTGATGGGCGGCTACGGTCACTCGCGCCTGCGCGAGCTGATCCTCGGTGGCGTCACGCGTCAGGTTCTCGCCAGCATGACCGTCCCCGTGTTGATGGCGCATTGAGCTTCACGGGGGAGAGGCGACGGCGATTCGATTCGGTGCTACTCGAAGGAGAGCGCCTTCGACGGCAGGCTCACGCGCGTGCTCGTCTGCGCCGCTTCGGCCGTCGCTTCGGCTTCAGGGGCGCGCACCAGCAGCACCGGCACGGGGGCGAAGCGCAGGATGTATTCCGCGCTGCTGCCCAGCACCAGGCGGCCGACACCGCGGCGCCCGTGCGTGCCCAGCACGATCAGGTCCGCGCCCCACTTGACGGCCTCGGTCGTGACCAGCTCATGGACCGACGCGGCAAAGCTGTCGCACAGGACGGTATCGACCTCGACGCCCGCCGCCTCCACGGTGGCCTTGGCCTCTTCGAGGACACGGGCGCCCTTGTCGCGCAGCACGTTCATCCAGTCGCCGGCATAGCCCGAGTAGGCATCCATCGCCATGGAAAAAGAGAGCTCGTCGATGACGTGGAGCAGCCGCAGCCGTCCCTGCGTCAACTTGGCGAGGCGAATGGCCTCCTCCAGGCCGCGCTTGGACGTGGAGCTGCCATCGATGGGAACAAGAATGCGTTGGTACATGACACGGACCCTCTTCAGATATTGGTGGCCATGAGTCTAGTATCGGCGCGGCGGCGCACGGCGGCTTGACTTGACGCAAGGCGGCTCGACGGTCCGGCGTCGGCCAGCACGCAGGATCCCGAGGCGAAATTTTCTTGATCTGCAGCAAGCCCGCGAAAGGCCCGCCGTGGGAGCCTCGGGGCATTCCATCGGGAACTTGCACCATGCACAACACCACGAAAATCATTCGCGACGAACATGCGGCGCTCTCCGCGATGCTGCGCTCCATCCTCCTGCTGCTGGCGCAGCATCGCCAGCAAGGCACGATGCCTGACTTCAGCGCCCTGCGGGCCATGCTGTTCTATGTCGACGAGTTCCCCGAGAAGCGGCACCACCGCAAGGAAACCGACCTGCTGTTCCCCAAGCTGCGTGCGCGCACGCCGGTGTCGCGCGAGTTGCTCGATCGGCTGGATGATGACCATGCGCGCGGGGAGTTGAAGATCCGCAATGTCGAACACGCCTTGCTGGGCTTCGAGATGCTCGGCGAGCCGCGCCGGCAAGCCTTCGAGAAGGCGATCGAGAGCTACGTCGACTTCTATCTTGCGCACATGGCCCTGGAAGAAAGGGAAATCCTTCCGTTGGCAGAAAAAGTGCTGACCGAGGACGACTGGGCGGATCTCGACCAGGCTTTCGCCGCCAACCGCGACCCCTTGACCGGCTGCGAGCCCGAAGAGGACTATCGGGCGCTCTTCACGCGTATCGTGAATGCCGTGCCCGCGCCGATCGGGTTGGGCGCGGCGACTTCCTGAAAACCCGCTCGATCGGCCGCTCCACGCTGCCGGGAGCACGTCGAACGCAACCCTGCGTGCGCCGGATCACAGCATGTAGCTGACCAGCTTGAAGTCCGGATCCTCGGGAAAGAACTTGATCGCGAACCCCAGCTTCTTCATGAGCTTGAGCATGTCGGCGTTGGCGGCCAGGACCAGGCCGTCGATTTCGGACAGCCCCTTCTCGCGGGCGGCATCGATGATGGCTTCCATCAGCCGGGAGCCGATCCCCTTGCCGCTGAATTCGTCGGCCACGACCAGCGAGAACTCGCAGGTCGACTGGTCGGGATTGGTGATGTAGCGTGACACGCCGACGATGCGCTCGGTCTCGCTGATTTCTCCGTCCGCGTCGGCCGTGCGTTCCTTCAGCACGGCGACGAGTGCCATCTCCCGGTCGTAGTCGATGAGCGTGAAGCGCGACAGCATGCTGGCCGGAAGTTCGGTGAACCAGGACGCGAACCGGAAGTAGCGGCTCTGCGGCGAGAGGTGCTGCACCAGTTCCTGCAGCATCTGCCCGTCGCCGGGGTGGATGGGGCGCAGGGTGTAGGCGCCTCCGCCGGCCATCGGCCACACCCGTTCGTAGCGGGCAGGGTAGGGCAGGATGGCCAGGTGATCGTAGTTGCTCGCACGACCGCTGACCGTCTGCGCCGCATCGTCGATGGCGATGCGCGCGTCCACCGCCACCGCGCCCGATCCGTCGACGATGATGGGGTTGATGTCCATCTCGCGCAGTTCAGGCAGTTCGCAGACCATTTCCGAGACGCGCAGCAGCACCTGTTCCAGAGCGCTCATGTCCACCGCGCCGGCGCCGCGCCATTCGCCGAGGGTTTCTGCCACGCGCGAGCGTTCGATCAGTTGGCGGGCAAGGAACTGGTTGAGCGGCGGCAGCTCCATGGCGCGGTCGTTGATCAATTCGATCATGGTGCCCCCGGCGCCGAAGACGATGACCGGCCCGAAAGGGTCGTCGGTCACGAGCCCGATGTGGATCTCGCGCCCGCGCCGGGCCGGCGCCATCTTCTGCACAGTCACGCCATTGATGCGTGCCTCGGGCAGCAGGCGCTTCACGCGCTCCACGATGTCGTTGTAGGTGTCGCGCGCGCCGGCGCCGTTCATGATGTTGAGCGCCACGCCCTGGACGTCGGACTTGTGGGCGATGTCGGGCGAATCGATCTTGAGCGCGACCGGAAAACCCAGTTGCGTGGCGATCATCACGGCTTCATTGGCATTGCGGGCCAGCAGGGTCTTGGTGATCGGGATGTGAAAGGCCGACAGAAGCGTCTTGGACTCCATCTCGGTCAGCACATGGCGGCGCTCGGCGAGCACGCTGTCGATCACCAGGCGCGCGCCTTCGATGTCGGGCTTCGCGAGTGCGGACAAGGGCGGCGGGGTCTGCTGCAGGAGCAACTGGTTCTGATGGAATGCCGCGATGTTCCCGAAGGCGCCGACCGCGGCCTCCGGCGTGCGGAAGGCGGGGATGGACGCCTCGTTGAGGATGCTGCGCGCCTCTCCGACGGATGCGTCGCCCATCCAGCATGACAGCAGCGGCTTGCCGATGCTCCCCCTGATGTCCGCCACCGCGCGCGCGACTTGCGACGCATCGGCACCGGCCTTCGGCGAATAGATGACGAGCAGGCCGTCGACCTGCTTGTCCTTGCCCGCCGCAGCGATCGCCGCCTTGTAATGCTCCGGCCCGGCGTCTTCCGACAAGTCGATCAGATCCGACAAGGAGGCAAGCTCCGGCAGCAGTGGCTGGAGTGCCCGCACGGATTCGGGCGAGAGCTTGCCGAGATGCAGCGAGATTTCATTGACCCAGTCGGCTGCCAGGACGCCGGGCCCGCCGCCGTTGGTGATGATGGCCAGTCGGCGGCCCACCGGGCGATAGCGCGACGCCAGGCACTTGGCCGCCGAGAACAACTCCACGAAAGAGCGCACGCGCACGGCGCCGGCGCGGCGCAGCGCGGCGTCGAACACGTCGTCGCTGCCGACGATGGCGCCGCTGTGGGTCTGCGCGGCTTCATTGCCGGCGGGCTTGCGGCCGGCCTTGAGCACGACGACCGGCTTGACGTTCGCCGCCGAGCGCAGGGCGCTCATGAAATGGCGCGCGTTCGAGATGCCCTCGAAGTAGACGATGATGCTCTGCGTTCTTGCGTCGTGGGCCAGGTAGTCGAGCACCTGGGCGACGTTGACGGAGGTGTGAGGCCCGAGCGAGACGACGGACGAGAAGCCCACCATGTTCTTCCGCGCCCAGTCCAGCATGGAGGCCGTCAGTGCGCCCGACTGGGACACCAGCGCCAGCGAGCCGGCACTGGCCAGGGGACCGGCCGCGCTCGCATTGAGCTGCAGGTGCGGCCGCTGGAAGCCCAGGGAGTTGGGGCCCAGCAGGCTGATGCCTTCGCGGCGCGCGATCTTCTTGAACTCCGCAGCCTGCTCGGCACCGATGCCGTTCGAGATGATGAGCACCGCCCGGCAGCTGAGGCGGCCCGCGACTTCCAGCGCGGCGGCGATCTCGCGGGGGGGCAGGGCGATGATCGCGAGATCCGCGCGCGTCTGGGCCAGGTCCTGCAGCGTGCCGCTGGTGCGGATGTCGAGGAACTGCAGGGTCCCGCTGAATCGCTGGGCGTGGAGAGCCTCTTGCAGCGCCCTCGCATGCACGCTCAGGCTGGCCGGCTCGTCGGCATTGCCGGCGAAGACCACGATGGATTCGGGCGAGAAGAGCGGGGCGAGGTAGTGTTTGTCCATGTCCTGAGTTCACACCCATGATGATCTTGCCGGCGGGGGACCGTGGCGCGATCGGTGACCAGGCCGCATCCGGCGGTCCTGGCCGCGAATGCGTTCGTCACCCGGGGTGCGTGATGATGGGGCGGGCGCATCGAGCCCGCAAGTGTCCGATGCGGACGGGCGCAGGGCGGCCCGGGACAAGCAGAGCCCAGAGCAACGTTCGTGTTTCGTTGGTGCTCGGCCATCTCGCGCGGACCATAGGCTTGGCAGGATCCGATCAGAGGATGGTTGTGCCGGCCACTTCCTGGTCCTGCCAGTCCCACGCCACTCGACGGGCGGCGAAGTCCACGAAAGCCGCCACTGCACGCGGCACCTGGCGCCGGCTGGGCATCACGACCTGCATGCCGCCGCCTTCGCGGCGATGTTCGGGCAACACATGCACGAGACGTCCGGTCCGCAGGTGCGGTCCGGCAACCAGCGCCGGGAGCAGGGCGATGCCCAGCCCTGTCAGCGCCGCCTGCAGTACGGCTCCTGCCGTATTGGCGGCAAAGCGGCCGGACACAGTCACCTCGTCGAGACCCTGGGGCCCCTGCAGTCGCCATACAACCGGGCCGATGCGACGGCTGTTGCTGCGCTGGGTCAGGCAGTCGTGGCTCGCCAATGCGGCCGCGTCGTCAGGCGTGCCTCGAACGTGGAGGTAGGACGGAGCCGCCACCAGGATGAAGTGGTTGGCAAAGAGCTTGCGCGCCACGTTGGTCGTGTCTTCGAGGTGGCTGGCGCGAAAGGCCACGTCGATGCCCTCGCCGACGAGGTCGGCCCGGGTGTCGCTCAACACGAACTCGATGCCCACATGGGGATGAGCCTCCATGAAATCGGCGATCCAGCCCATCGAGAAGGCGTTGATGAAGTCGGCCGGTGCCGCGACGCGGATCAAGCCGGCCGGCAGCTGGTTGCCGTCGGCGAGCTCCTGTCCGGCCTGGGTGATGTCGCCGACCGCCTGCGAACAGCGATCGAAGAAAGCCTGTCCGGCCGCGGTAAGCGTGAGTTTGCGCGTCGACCGATGCAGCAGCCGGCAGCCCAGGCCTTCCTCGAGCTGCTGCACGTGCCGGCTGACTGTGTTGGCCGGCATACCGAGGCGCCGCGCTGCCGCGGCAAAACTGGCCGCGCGCACGACTTCGACGAACAGGGCCACCTGATTGAGGTCGAGCATGGATGCCGTTACTTCCATATTTGGATGACTGACGTCCGATTATGCTGGCTAGTAAAGTAATGCGAGCGGACGTACCTTCGGATGGCGCGGCGCAAGGGCTCCATGCCGTCCGCGCACTGACTTTTTTTCAATGAAGGTTGTCCATGTCCAAAGTGCTCGTTCTCTACTATTCCTCCTACGGCCACATCGAAACGATGGCCGGCGCCATCGCCGAAGGTGCTCGCTCTGCCGGCGCCACCGTCGACATCAAGCGCGTGCCCGAAACGGCGCCCGAGGACGTGGCCAAGGCGGCCTATTTCAAGCTGGACCAGTCCGCGCCCGTTGCCACCATCGATGAACTGGCGAACTACGACGCCATCATCGTGGGCGCACCCACGCGCTTCGGTCGCATGCCGTCGCAGATGGCGAGCTTCCTCGACCAGGCCGGCGGCCTGTGGATGCGCGGCGCTCTCAACGGCAAGGTCGGCGGTGCCTTCACCTCGACGGCCACGCAGCATGGCGGCCAGGAAGTGACGCTGTTCTCGATCATCACCAACCTGCTGCACTTCGGCATGACCATCGTCGGCCTGCCGTACAGCCACCAGGGCCAGATGACCCTGGACGAAGTGGTGGGTGGCAGCCCCTACGGCGCGACCACCATCGCCGGCGGCCAGGGCCAACGCCAGCCAAGCGCCATCGAACTCGAAGGCGCACGCCACCAAGGCAAGCTGGTCGCCGAAACGGCGAACAAGCTCTTCGCGCGCTGAATAAAGTAGTCCGCACCCCTTGTCCTCACGCCAAGCGTGGGGGCAGGGCTTGTGCGGATCATGGACGGCTATCTTCTCGGAAGCCGTGCGGTCGCTTTGTCCGAAGGGCTATGGGGCCCCCGAATTCTTCGGGCGGTCTGTGGCTGCTTGCCAGCCGGATTCATCGTCCATCGTAATTAACATAATGCACATTGTGTGCTTCGAATCGAAGCAGCTATCCAGAATGGATGCAGGTTGAATCCCGCACCCGCCATGCGTCGTCCTTCAGGACCGCCTTGAGGATCGCCCTTCAAGCCTTCGTCGATGCAGGCATGACCAACGATCGCGGCCCGCAAACGCTGCGTCATGTCGCCACGCACGCGCTGCGGCACCGCTTATCGGGCAATGGCGCGATGCTTTTCGTTGCGTGGAAGCTGAATCGGATCGTCAATCGGTCCGGGGTTCCCCGGATCGGGCGATGACGCGCTTCGTCTCGTCGACAATTCCAGCCGTCTCCGAAGCCAGAGAGCAACAAGGAATGAAGTTGGGACGCACCGAATCAGCATGTTTGGCCGGCTGCCTTGTCGCGGCATCCGCGCAGGCCGTGATGCTCTCGCTGCCGACGTTCGCGGCGCCGATACCCGAAGAGATGAGCATGCTGACGGCCCATCTGCTCCTCGAACTGTTCGCGATCGTCATTGCCATACTGATCGTCACCGTGTCCTGGCACACGTTCAGCATCCAGGCGAATTCCTCCGCCCAGGTCGTGATTGCCGGCTTCGCGATCGTCGCCACATGCGATCTGGTGCACGCACTGACCTATGACGGCATGCCCGCCTTCCTTACCGCCAGCAGCACCCAGCGGGCGATCTTCTTCTGGCTGATGGGCCGGTCTTTCGAAGTCGCGACCTTGGGGCTCATCGCGGCCGGCTTCGCGCCAAGGCTTCCACGATCGGCGGCGCTTGGTATCGGCGGCGTCATATCGATCGGGCTCGTCTGGTTCGGATCCTTCGAACTTGAACACTTCCCCGCGACCTTCGTCGAAGGCACGGGCGTGACCTCTTTCAAGGCCGCCTACGAGACCGCTCTCTTCTTCCTGAATGCGGCCGCGGCGATCATTCTGTGGCGCAAGGCCAGGCGCACTGGCGAGTCGCGCTTCTTCCTGCTGGGGACATCGGCCTGGGTGATCGGTCTCGGCGAACTGTCATTCACCTCATACATCACGCCCTCCGATTACAGGAACGTTTTCGGCCATTTGTACAAGATCGCGGCCTATGCACTCCTGTATTGGTCCACCTTCCTCACGAGCCTGCGCACGCCGTTCGAGGCGATGCTTGTCTCGGAAAGCCGGGCCAGGGAGAGCGAACGTCGCATCCGGTCGTTGAGCGACAACCTTCCGAGCTCCGTCGTCTACCAGATCGTGCGGGAGCCGGACGGCACGATGCGCTTCCTTCACGTGAGCGAGGCCGTCGAGCGATTGACCGGCATTCCGGTCGCCGAGGTGCTGGCCGATCCGACGGCACTGAGTCGAGCGACCCGGGCCGAGGATCTTGAAATGCTTCAAGCAGCCGTCAAGGCATCCGCCGATTCGATGCAGATCCTCGATGTCGACGTGCGCGTGCGACACCGGGATGGCCGTGAGCGCTGGATGAACCTCGTCTCGGCGCCGCGGTGGCTGTATGACGGCCGGATCTGCTGGGACGGCGTGCAAACCGACATCACCGAGCGTCGAGCGGCCGAGGACCGATGGCGTGAACACGAAGCCATGCTGGCTGCCGTGATCGACTCCGCCAGCGACGCGGTGATCAGCGTAAACGCCGAAGGGCGGATCACCCTCTGCAATCCCGCTGCCGAAAAGATCTTCGGCTATCCCTCCGGAGCATTGCTCGGGCAGACGCTGGACCATCTGCTTCCGGTCCAGGCGCGAAGCCGCCATGGCCAGCATCTGGCCGCGTTCACGGCCTCCGGCGTTGCGAGCCGTGTCATGGGCCCGGGCCGCATCTACGGAGTGCGCGCGGACGGTGCCGAACTCGAACTCGATGCCTCGATCTCCCAGGTGACCGTGAACGGCAAGCAGATCCTGACGGCGATGCTGCGGGACGTGACCGATCGCAGCCGGACCGAGCGGGCCCTCATGCAATCCCAGCTCGAGCTGACCGAGCTGACGCGTCAACTGATGGCGCAGGAAAAAGTCACTTCCAGTCGGCTGGCGCAGGCGCTCCACGACCAGCTCGGACAGACCCTGACGGCGATGCGAATCGACTTCGTCAGCGAAGCCCGGCTGTCCGATCCCGGTGAAGCCGCCCGCCATGCGCGGGTCGATCGCCTGATCGACCAGGCGGTGCGGGAAGTTCGCCAGGTGCTCGTCGAACTTCGACCGACGCTGCTGGACGAGCGCGGCCTGGTCGAAGCGCTCGACAACGAGTTGCGCACCCGGCGCGCGTCGGCATCCGATGTCGTTCTCCTGCTCGATGCAGCCGACGACGTGGCGACGCAGCGATGGAGTTCCGATGTGGAGTACGCGACGTTCATGGTCGCCCGAGAGGCTGTCTCGAACGCAATCCGTCACTCCGGCGCGACCCTGATCCGCGTTTCCCTGCGCGGCGGCCCGGGGTCGCTTCGGCTGGAGGTCACCGACAACGGCTCAGGCCTCGCCTCGGGCGCGCTTGCGGCCAGGCCCGGTCATCTGGGCATGATCGGCATGCGCGAGCGCTCCATCGCGATCGGCGCCCGTTTCGAGGTGGAATCGTCGCCGAGCGGCGGGACGACGGTCAGCCTCACCTGGAAGGACAACGAAGGGAAGGACAACGAAGCATGAGCCGCATCTATCTGGTCGATGACCATGCGATCGTTCGCGACGGGCTGCGCGCCATGCTGGAGACCAGCGGCTATACCGTGGTCGGCGAAGCCGCCGAACCGACGACCGCGCTGGCCGACGTTCTCAAGTTGAAGCCGGACCTGCTGCTGCTGGACCTCAGCCTGGAGTCCCGCTCCGGCTTCGAACTCCTGACCGAGGTCCATCGGCGCGCCCTCCCCGTGCGCTGCCTGGTCCTCACGATGTCGGCCCAGCCGCGCCACGTCGCCGAGGCCATGCGGCTCGGCGCCGCGGGCTACCTCCTGAAGGGGTCGCCGCGCGCCGAACTTCTGCGCGCCATCGACGAGGTGGCCAGGGGCAGGCGATACCTCGGGCCCGAAGTCGCCGACCTGGCGGTCCAGGCGCTCACCGCATCGGGCGACGAGGCCGAACTGCTGAACAGCCTGTCGCCGCGCGAACGCCAGATCATCACGCTCGTCGTGAAGGGGCAATCCAGCCCGATGATCGGCGCGCAGCTCCACCTCTCGCCCAAGACCGTGGATACCTATCGAAGCCGCCTGATGACCAAGCTCGGGGTCAGTGACGTGACGGCACTCGTGCGCTTCGCCATTCGCAACGGCCTGATCGACGCCGACGGAAACTGAGGCGCGCGGGCTGACATCCTGCACGCGCTTCGTCGAGCATCCCCTACAGACGCGGCCCCTCCCCGACGCCTAGAGTCCGACTCTCCGGCAGGCGCGTGGTTGCGTCCGCCTGTCGGGCATGGATGAAGCAAACGGGCCTCGGATCGGATCCGTGGACCCAGTGGATGGGCAGTCGTACGGAATGAGCATGGAAGAAAAGAAAGTCGAAGAAGCGATAGCGCTGATCCAGGCCGCGGCGGAAGCGGTTGAAAGGGCAAGGGCCTTCCTAGTCGGCGCCAGCGTGTCCCTCCCCTCCTTCCCTCCAACCGACCTGGGCACGCTGCTCCCGGCTGACCAGGAGAGCGCCCGGGACCACGCGAAGAAAGCCTATCGGGCAAGCCCCGAATGGGCCGCCGTTCACTATTGCCTGATGTCGTCCAGTTGCTCGCTGGCGGTGAGCCAACTGCTCATTCAGCAGCCCCTGGCGCCTCACTCGCCGGCGGAAGTCATCACCAGGCAGAAAAAGATGGTGGACGAGGCCAAGGCCGCAGGTCGCGCGGCCTATCGCTCCGCCCTCATCCTGTGCGATCCGGACACCCACTAGCTCCTCGGCACAAGCGCATGGAAGGCGCGAGGCCGCGCTTCCATGATGCGGGCCCGGTCATTCAGCTCGCGACCGCCACCATCACCGAATACGCCTTGAACACCGCCGTGGCGGGCAGGCCGACGGCGAGGCCGAGAGCGTCGACCGCGTCGTTGGTCACGCTGGCCGTGAGCATGGTTCCCCCGGGCACGGTCAATCCGATCAGCGACGACACCGCGCCTTTTTCCACGCGCGAGATCGTGCCCGCGAACTGGTTGCGTGCGGACAGCGCGTAGCCGGCAAAGTCGGTCACCAGCACGATGGCCGAGGACTTGATGAGCGCGATGGCCTCCTTGCCCGGCTCGGCCTTCAGGCGCGTGGCCGCGGCGGTGGTCATGGTGGCCACGATCTCCTGACCGCCGGCGATGGCGATCGTCACCTGCGTGGTGACGGGTCCGGTTTCCACTCCGGAAATGGAGCCGGCGAACTGGTTGCGAGCGGTGGTTTTCATCGCGATTCTCCTGAGAAGTCCGGCCAGCGCCGGCTGTTGGTTGAGCCATTCCTCCTGCGCACGCAGGAATTCGCCGTGCCTCGATTGAAGGCGGCGCCATGCGGCCAGCAGTTCATGCGCTGCGGGCGTCAGTTGGGTGCCGCCCCCTCCCCTGCCCCCGGCAGCGCTTTCCAGCAGCGGCTCGCTCGCAAGGTTGGTGGCGGTGTCGACCAGCAGCCAGGCGCCCTTGTAGCTGTAGCCGGCGGCACGCGCCGCGCGGTTGATCGATCCGGTGCTGCCGATCGCTTCGAGCAGCGCGAAGAAGCGCGCATCCAGCCTGCCCGCCAGCTTCAGGTCGCCGGAGAGAAGAGTGGCGTCAGCCATAGGAAAAGGCCTCGAGCATGGCGCGCACACCCTGTTGCGCGGGGCTGAGCGCCACAGGCTCCGCATCCGGGAGCAGCACACGCCGGACCGCCTCGCGTTCGATACCCCGGCGGACGTCCACCTGGCGCACCACGCGCCCCTGCTCGACGACGAAGGCGACATCCGCCAACGCCAGCACATCATCGATGTCGTGCGTGATCATGACGACCGGCAGCTTCCAGCGCGCCCGGACCTCGGCCAGCTCGCGACGCAAGTCCCGTCGCAGCGACGGATTGAGCGCGGCGAAGGGCTCGTCCAGCAGCAGCACCGAAGGCTCGCAGGCCAGGGCGCGTGCGAGTGCCACGCGCTGCTGCTGCCCGCCCGACAGCGCGCCCGGGCGGCTGCGCGCCAACGGCCCGAGGCCGAAGCTGTGCAGCAGCTCATCCACACGCTGTGCATCGCGCGGCGACACGCGCCGCCGCCGCCAGCTCGTGAGCCCGAAGGCCACGTTGTCGCGCACATTCAGGTGCGGGAACAGCGCATAGTGCTGGAACAGGTAGCCCACGCCTCGCGCCGGGACCGGCACGTCGATGCCACGGCTCGCATCGAAGAGCGTCCGTCCCGCGATGCGCACATGGCCGCCGGCGGGCCGCATCAGACCCGCGATCGCCTGCAGCGTGATCGACTTCCCTGCCCCCGAAGGGCCATAAAGCGCCACCACCGGAACATCGGCCGCAAGCTGCATGTCCAGGTCGAAGCGGCGCGTGCCGTCGCTGACCGAGAGTTGCAGATCCAGATCGATCATCGATGTGTCCACGCGCTCGTCAAGGCTGGGCGAAGCCGTACTTCGCCAGCACCTGCTGTGCCTGGGGGCTGAACAGGAAGGCGATGAAGTCGGCGGCCAGCGCCTTGTTCCTGCTCTCGCTGACCACCACCGCCGGGTAGCTGACCGGCGTGTGGCCCTGCGCGGTGAGCGCGATGCGGACCTTGTCGCCGCCGATCGCCGCATCGGTCCGATAGACGAAACCGGCCTCGGCCTCGCCGCGCGCCACGTAGTCGAGCACCTGGCGCACGCTCTCGGCATAGACCAGCTTGGGTTCCAGCGTCGCCCACAGCCCGGCCGCGTCGAGCGTCTCCCGTGTGTAGCGCCCCACCGGCACCGTGGCCGTCTTTCCGACGGCAATGTGCCTGACCGCCGGAGCGCCCAGGTCCTTGAGCGACTTGATCTCGATCATGCTCTGCGCAGGCACCACCAGCACCACCGAATTGAACGCGAAGTCGCGCTTGGTGGCCGGATCGAAGAGCTTCTGCTCCACGCCGCGCGCGACCGTGGCCTGATCCGCGCTGACGAACACGTCCACCGGCGCGCCCTGTGCGATCTGCTGCAGCAGCACGCCCGAAGCGGCGAAGTTGAACACCAGCTTGACGCCCGGCTTCGCCGACTCGAAGGCCGGCGCCAGATCCTGGAACGCATTGGTCAGGCTGGCGGCGGCCGAGACGGTCAGCGGCTGCGCGCCCGCGAGCGCCGGCAGCGCCGCGAACAGAAGAACACAGAGGATGCGGCGAAAACGGGACATGCAGGACACGAGACACTCCTTGAAGATCAGCGCAGGGACAGATAACGGTTGGAGACGACCAGGATCGCGACCGAGATGAGCGAGGTCACCAGGACGAGCAGCAGCGCGGTGTCGTCCTGGCCCGCCTGCACCGCGTCGTAGATCGCCATCGACAGCGTCTGGGTCTTGTGGGCAATGGAGCCGGCCACCATCAGCGAGGCGCCGAACTCGCCCATGGCCCGGGCAAAGGCAAGCAAGGTGCCCGCGAGAATGCCCGGCCAGGCCAGCGGCAGCGTCACGCGCAGGAAGACCGACCACGGCGACTGCCTCAGCGTGCGTGCCGCTGCTTCCAGCGAACGGTCGACACCCGCAAAGGCGGCGCTGGCCGACTTGAGCACCAGCGGCAGCGCGACCACGGCGGAGGCCACCACGGCGCCATGCCAGTTGAAGATGATCGTGTAGTCGAAGTACCGGTACAGCCAGCCGCCCAGCGCGCTGCGCCGGCCCGCCAGCAGCAGGATGCCGTAGCCGATCACCGTCGGCGGCAGCACCAGCGGCAGCACGAGGATCGCCTCCGCCACCGTGCTGCCCGGAAAGCGCCTGCGCGCGAACAGCCAGCCCATTGCCAACCCTGCCGCCAGCGCGAGCAAGGTCGCCACCGCTGCCACCCGCAGGGAGAGCGCCAGCGGCGACCAATCAGCCTTGTGTAGCAAATCCGACAAGGGTTCCGACATTTGTTCCGCCATTCCTTACGTAGCGACCTACATAGCGCCCGGTCTGCAACATGCGTGCCCGCCCCGGCCCGCCGGATCCGGGATGCGGCCCGGACCCGTCAGCCGGCATGGGCCGCGACCTCGCGCATGAACAGCGCCAGGGCCTCGCGCGCCAGCCCCGGCTCATGGACTGCCGGCTTGAGCAAGAGCCGATGCGGCCCGAGCCGGTTGCGCAAGCGCTGCAGTTGCGCCGTGCAATGGGCTGGATCGCCGATCACGGCATTGGCCAGGATCGTGTCTTCGCTCGCGCCGGGCTCGAACATGGGCGGCATGCTCCCCGACGCGAAGTGCACCCCCATCCGCCCCGGGTACTCGCGCACACCGGCCACGCCGTGCGCGACGGCCCGGGCGTGGTCCGGCTCGCAGTGGAAGAAGCGCGCAATGGCGAAGGGAAAGCCTCCGCGCGCCGCGCGCTCGTCGGCCACCACCGCCGCCACCGTCCCCAGATCGGCCGACGGCGTGGCCATCAGACCGTGGCCCTGCGTGGCCGCCAGACGCCGCGCATCAGGACTCAGGCTCGCCAGCCAGACCGGCACCGGCTGCTGCAGCGGCCGTGGGTGGATCGACAGGCCCTCGTGGCGGTAATGGCGGCCGTCGAAGTCCACGACCGGCTCGCTCCACAGGCGCCGGATCAGCGCCAGCGCCTCCAGCATTCGCTGGCGTGCCAGCTCGCCGGAGTCCAGACCCGCATGGCGCAGTTGCACCGGAAAGGGCCCGCCGCGGGCGACGCCGAATTCGATGCGGCCGCGGCTGAGCAAGTCGAGCGTGGCCACATCCTCCGCCACACGGACCGGGTCGTTGAGCGCCAGCAGCGAAGCCCCGGTGCCCAGCCGCACACGGGAAGTCCGTGCGGCCACGTAGCCCAGCAGCACGGTCAGCGCACTGCCGATGGCGAAGGGGTTGTAGTGATGCTCCGCCACCCACACGTCGTCGAAGCCCAGCGACTCGGCCGCCACGGCCGTCTGCACCGTGTGTTCGAGCGCGGCACATGCGTCGCCGGCAGAGTCCTCGACGTTGAGGAAGACGCCGTAGCGCTGAAGTGGATCCGGCATGGCTTGCTTTCCCTTGCGTCGAGACAGAGGCCTCAGTGGCCATGGCGGGGGCACGCGCGCGGCCCCCCGGGGGGTGAGTGCGGCAGCGTCGGGCCGTGCATCGGCCGCTGGGTCAGGACCCCGGCCACGAAGCTGGCGATGCTGGCGGTGCGCAGAGCGCGCCACGGGACGCCATGCCGCGCACAGAGCCGCCGCAATGCGGCCAGCGAATCACTGTCGATGAGGTCGAGCGGACAGAACACCCAGTCGGCCTCCGGCAGCAGGGCTTCGAAACCCGCCCGCCGGCCATTGCCATTGCCTTTGCCTTTGCCTTTGCCAATGGCGAGGCGAGACGCGTCGCCGTCATCGACGAGGCCGGCATGCAGGACGAACCGGCCGCCGGCGGCCTGCACCAGTGCCCGCAGCACGGCGTTGCTGCCCGGGCGGCCGCCGACGTAGACGACGCACTTGTCGCGCAATGGCGCCAGCCACCCGGCATCCGGGCGCCCTGCCCCGCCGACCAGGCCCGGCAGAAGCTCTTCCAGCGACCGAAGCTCCTCATGCAGCGCGGCGATATGGGCCTCGGCGCGACCGAGCCGAGCCGCCGCGTCCCGGGACTCGATCGGCTCGCAACGAGGCGGAGGATGGGTGGTGTTCATGTCCGCGCCCCTTCCGCCGCCGCCTGTCCGCCCCCGGGCCTGGCCGGAAACCAGCTGCGCACGGTGTCGTAGTCGTAGCGTGTCAGTCCGGCGTGTCTGGCCTGCGGCGCGAGCAGATGGACCGACAGGGGCTCGGCCCAATTCCAGAAGTCGGCGCGCAACGCCGGCGGAAAGCCCGCATCGTCGAAGGCATGCCAGAGCTGCACCAGCCAGATCTCGCGCCCCTCCTGGTCGAGCAGCAGCGGCAAGCCCGCGCCGGCCTGCAAGCGGCTGTGGCGCTCGCTGTAGTAGAGCGGTCCGCCGCAGGCCTCGACCACGAAGTCGGCGACACGCAGGCTCACGCACTCGAAACAACGGCCCGCGCGCGCGAACATGCTCGTGCGGCGCAGGCGCTCCATGTGCAGCTGCATCAGTCGCCGCAGGCCCTCCTCGTTGCACAGGGCCAGCAGGCGGTGCGCCGGCTGCGGCAATTGCGGCAGGCAGGCCGGCGGCAAGGGCGCGTCGCGCGCGCTCGCTGCATCGGCCAGCGGCCAGTGCAAGGTGAAATAGCAGGCCCGGTTGCATGGCACCCATCGGGCGCGCGCCTGCGAATGGCTGGTTGAGCGTGTCGTCGATTGCATGGGCATGTCGGGTTTGTCGTGAACCTTGTTCGTTATGTAGTCGTGTACATCGCGATGAACGGCACACTGCAATTGCCATACCCGTTGCGGCGATCGGGGACCCTCGAACACGCCGGCCGATGCCGGCGGCATGCCGCTCAGGCCTGCACTGCGGCGGGGGCGGCCTCCTCGGGCCCGAAGCAGACGCGGTAGTCCGTGCAGACGCCGCAGCTCGGTGCCTTGCAGATGAACAGCGCCTCGCGTTCGCACAGCTGCTTGTAGAAGAACTTCTTCCACTTCATGTCGTGCGTATTGCGTGCCGCGAGCGCGGGGAACCAGCGGCCGATCAATTCGGTGAGCTCGCGCCGCGAAGGCAGGTACAGGTCCTGCCACAGGTGGTTGTCGCCCAGGCTCGCGCAGGCCAGTGCGAAGGCCACCGCCTCGCACTCTTCCGCACTGCCGGCCCCGGCATCGGCATGGTCGCTCAACAGCGCGCGCAGATCCTCGATCTCGTCGCTGCGCGGCTCCTTGCGTCCGGCACCTTCCAGCGCCGTCCAGTCCAGGCCCAGCGCCGCGTCGGCGTGCGGAAACCACAGCGCCAGAAGCCGGCGCGTCGCACGCGCATCGAGCCCCGGAATCGGCAGCGTCCGCAGGCCGTGGCGTTCGAAGGCCGCGCCCAACACACCGGCCAGCGCCATCGCCGCAGGATCGCGCGGCTCCACGGCGAGACGGATCAGACGCGTGCGGATATCCACGGCGGGCCCGCCCTCACAGCTCGGCGGCCGCGTGGGTGTAGCACTTCTTCGGGCAGATCTTCGCGCAGGCGGTGCAGCCGATGCACAGCTCCTGGTGCGCGATGGTCATGACCTTCTTCTCGTACTCGTCATCCTCGTCGTCTTCGCCCTCGAGCCGGATGTGCTCGCCGTCCTCGCCCAGGCCCACGAGTTCGAGCACGCCGCGCGGGCACACGCGAAAGCAGCGGCCGCAGCCGATGCACTTCTGCTCGTCGAGCGCGGCGACGAAGGTCGGCGTCCACGAGGCGCCGCTGGGCAGGGTCACGCTGAAGGTGCTGCTCATGGCGGGCCCCCGGTCAGCTCGCCGCGGCCGCGGCCTTGCGCGCTTCCATCAGCGCGGCATGGGTGTCGTGGCAGCGCTGCGCCACGGAGAGGATCTGCTCCCAGTGGGTCGGCAGTTCCTCCGACAGGTCGTGCAGGTCCATCTTGGCCTGCGTCGCCTGGGCGTTCAGCTTCTTCAGCCGGGCCTTGAGTTCGTCGGCATCGGTGCTCATGCGCTGTTCCTTCCGTTCATGCGCCGTACTGGGCGACGGCCGGGTAGTCGCGGATCATCCCGATCGCCTCGTCGAGGAACTTGCCGCCGGTCTCGGCCAGCTTGGCAAGCGAGGGGAAGCCGAAGCGATGCACGTCGCGCAGCTGCTTGTTGACCACCACCAGCCGCCCGGCGATCAGCACCATGCGGCCGAAGCCCTCGTGGCTCATCTTCATCATGGGCGAGACCATCTGGCCGGTGGCGCGCTCGATCGCGACCGCGATCGCGTTGTAGAAGATCTCCAGGCGCCACAGCGTCTCGGGATCCGGGTCGCCCATGATCGGGATGGCGCGGCGCTCCTCCGGCGTCAGGATGTAGGGCTTGAGCAACTGCAGGTCGCTCTTGCCGTCCCACGCGCCGTGGGTGTCCTGCGCGCGCAGCTGCCTGATCAGTTGCTGCACGAATGGCGTGGCCAGGAAGGCCTCGTCGCCGCCTTCGGCCGCGGGGGCCTCGATGATTGCTTCTTCAGCCATGGGAAACCTCTTCGTCCTCGTCTTCGAAATCGAAGGCGCGCTCGCCGTCCTTGGCCAGCGCCTTGCGCAGCCAGGGCGGCGGCGTGCCCTTGAGCACGTCCTGCAGCTTGTCGAGGATCCCGGCGATCGGCTCGGGCTGCGGCACCTTGATGGGATGGATCTTCAGCGCCACCACCCGCGCGGCCCCCGAGCCGCCGATGGCGGCGACGTAGAGGATGGCGCAGTCCTTGATGGCGTCGAGCTTGGGCGCGAGCTTGTCCTCGTCCCCGTCTTCCTCCAGCTTGCCGCCGAATTCGAAGCTCTCGACGAATCGATGGCCCGCCGGCGTGACCTCGTAGGTCACGATGCTCTTGGCCCAGCCGAAGTGCGCGTCGACGTGCGTCTTGTCCTGGGTAGCGAATGCGATTTTCATGAGGGCTCCTCGTGGGTGGTTCCGTTCAGGCGCTGGCCGCCGCCACCGTGGCGACGCCTTCTCCCGCCGGCGCGGGGGCGGCATCCGCCGCGGCGGCGCGCTGCGCCTCGGGCGTCAGCGGCCAGTCGCCGGCGTGGTGATGCGGGATCTGCTCGATCATCAGATTGGCAATCTCGAAGATCAGGTTCATCGTGCCGCGATAGCCGACGTACCGGCGGTGCGCATTGCCCACGCGATCGAAGACCGGAAAGCCGATGCGAAAGAAGGGCTTGCCCAGGCGCTCGGCCATCTGGCGCCCGTGCGAGTGCGTCACCAGCAGGTCGCAATCGCCGGCGGCGTTCTCCATGTCTTCCAGGTCGCCGATCACCACCTGCCCGGCGGGCAGCAGCGCATGCGCGGGCGACTGCGTGGTGCTGACGCACACGCGCAGCTCGGCGCCCATCTCGTGCAGCAGGCTGCCCACGGCCAGCAGCAGGTCGGGCTCGGCGCCGATCGCCACCTTGACGCCGCCGGTGTGGAAGTGGCCGTCGAGCATCGCGTCGAGCAATTGGCTGCGCTCGCGCCGGTACTTGGCCGGCACCGGCCGGCCGGCAATCAGCGCCAGGCGCTGCAGCAGGCGGTCATTGACTTCGAGGCCGGTCAGGCGCTCGAACACTTCGAAGGGCGTGCCGGCGATGGACTGCAGGGCCAGCGCCGCCTCGCGCGTCTGTTCGCCCACGCCGATCGTGAAGGCCGAGGCGCCGGCCGCGCGGATCTGCTCCAGCGTCGTCCCGCCCAGCGTGGTGCCGCGCCAGTCGGGCGCGATGTGCCCGTCCAGCGAGCCGGAGAGATCCGGCAGCACGATGGCTTCGAGCCCGAAGGCCTCGATGATCTCGCGCAACTCGTCGATGTCGCCCGGCGAGAGATGACTGCCGGGCAGCAGCGTGACCTGCCCTGCCCTCACCGGCAAGGGCTTGACCAGCGACTTCACGATGCCGGCGACGGCATGCTTGTACCCATCCTCGAAGGCACCCACGTAGTCCGGCGTCGACACGTAGATGATCTCCGTGTCGTCCAGTTCCGGCTTGCGCTTGCGCACCGTGGCGATGTAGCCGTCCACGTCGTCGCCCTTGGTCTCGGTCAGGCCGGTGGAACAGATGGCGATGACCTTCGGTGCCGCGCGCTTGCGGATGTTGAGCAGCGCGGCCTCGATGTTCTCGTAGCCGCCGAGGATGGTCGTGACCTCGTTCATCGCCGTGGTCTGCAGCGGGATCGCCTCCTTGAAGTGGCGCACCAGCAGCACCAGGCCGAAGGAGGTGCAGCCCTGCGAGCCGTGCATCACGGGCATGCAGGCATCCAGCCCCATGAACGCGAAGCTCGCGCCCAGCGGCTGGCTCATCTTGAGCGGATTGACCGCGCAAGCCTTTTTCGATTCGACGACGCTGGCCATGGCGATGTCCGGTTCCCGATGCCGCCGTGGCCGCCTCAGGCCGCCATCTCGTCGGCTTCGAGGCCGATGGCCTTGCGCGCGACGTCGGCCAGGAAATCCAGGTCCGTCTCGGCCGCCTCGGCCGTCTCCCCTGCCTCGGGCGTCCCGGGCGCGGCGGGCTGCACCGCGCCCAGCGTCTCGCCGTCGTCGCCCCAGGGCGCCGGGATGCGCACCTGCTGCCACACCGGATTGAAGATGGCGCGGTCGATCTCCTGCACCAGCTCCACCATGCCCTCGTAGCCGCCGTAGGGATGGTGGCGCTCCTGGTTGATGTCGAGCCAGGGCATGCGTGCCTTCAGCGCCACGAACTGCGAACGTCCGCCCGACAGCATGATGTCGGCCTTCGCGTCGCGCAGCATGTTGTACATCTCGCGCGGCGTCATGTCGTCGATCATGTGGGCGTCGTCGCCCATGATCTCCTTGATCTTCTCCTTGTCTTCGCGGGTGCTCTTCTTGATGCTGGTGCCGACGATCTCCAGCCCCGCCTCCTGCAGCGCCGCCACCACCGACCACGACTTCACGCCGCCCGTGATGAGCAGCACCCGCTTGCCGCCGAGGCGCTGCCTGTAGTGCGCGATGCGCTTCCAGGCGCGTGCTTCCTCGACCTCGATCAGCCTTTCGGTGCGGTCCAGCAGATCCGCCGGCGCGCCCTGCTGCACGAGCAGTCGCGAGATCTGCCGCAGCGTGTCGCTCATGTCGCCGATGCCGTAGAACGATCCCTCGAAATACGGAATGCCCCAGCGCTGCTGCATCTTGGTCGCGATGTTGATCATCGACTTCGAGCAGACCATCATGTTGACCTTGGCGCGGTGCGCGCCCGCGATCTCGTTGTAGCGGCCGTCGCCCGAGATGCACGAGAGAACGCGGATACCCAGCGCGTCGAGCAGCGGCTTGGTCTGCCACAGCTCGCCCGAGAGGTTGTACTCGCCGATGATGTTGATGTCGAAGGGCGTCGTGTACTCCGGCTCGCGCGTGCCGATCACGTAGTCGAGGATCGATTCGCCGCCCAGCTTGTTGCCCAGGTTCTTCGGCCCCGCGAAGCCCGGCGAGTTGACCGGGATCACCGGCTTGCCGAACTTCTCCGACGCGCGCTTGCACACCGCCTCGATGTCGTCGCCGATCAGCGCGGTCACGCAGGTCTGGTAGACGAACACCGCAGGCGGGTCGTACTTCTCGATGATCTCCCGCACGCTCTTGAAGAGGCGCTTCTCGCCGCCGTAGATCACGTCGAGTTCATTGATGTCGGTCGTGAAGCCGGTGCGGTAGAGCGTGGAACCCGAGGACGCCGCATGCCGGTTGTCCCACGAGTTCCCTTCGCAGGCGATGGGCCCGTGCACGAGGTGCGCCACGTCGACGATGGGCTGCAGCGCGATCTTGGCCCCGTCGAAGGCACAGCCGCCGGCTGCCGCGCCCGGCGAAAGCTGCTTGGTGCAGCCCTTCTTGCGCTCCTTCTCGCTCTTGCCCTGGTTCTTGTCGCATCCGGGTTCGTCGAACACTTCGGCGATCTTGGCTTTGAGCGAGACTGACATGGGAAGCTCCTTGCACGTGTGGAAGCCTTGCATTGCAGATTCGATGCCAGCGACAAAGCCCACATTCAGCCTCGTTCCCAGGCCGTTTTTGCAGCCTTTGGATGAATCGCAGGCGCGGCACTGGCGGGTTTGGAGGGATTGCGACACTGACGCCGCCGTCGTGCCCGCCGCCGCGTGCCCTACACCTGCTTGCCGCCTCCGGGCCGCAAGGCCCGGGCCACGGCCTCCGCCCTCGCGTGCGGAGTGGCCGGCACCGGAGCGTCGGGCACCGACGCATAGGCCGCCAGCGCGCGTCGCAGGCGCGGCGCTTTCGCGTAGTCGGCTTCGCTGTGCCCCGCATAGGCCGAGTAGTCGCAGATGCAGACTTCCAGCAACTGCTCGAAGCGCTCGGGCCGCTGCAATGCCTGCACCCGCGTCAGCAGCTCGGCGATGGGGCCCGCGCGAAGATCGCTCGCGCGGTGCACCCGGTCGCACTCGGCGACGGCCAGGGCCGCCAGGTCGAGCGCATCGGCCGGCATCGCGATGCGCGCGCCCAGCGCGGAAAGCCGGGCCCGGCCCCGCGCCTCATGGCCCACGTGGCTCGGCCAGCAATGGCGCGGCGTGTCGGCCATGCCGATCTTGTGCGCGAGCGCCGCGAACCGCACCGCCAGCCGCGCGCCGCGCCGTGCCGCCCCCGCCAGCACCCGCATCTGATGCTCGCCCACGTCGACCGGCTCCGGCTGGTCGCTCGCATGCGGCACGCCGAAGAGCGCCTCGAACTCGGGCAGGAAACGCCGGAGGCCGGCGCAGTCGCGCAGCGCCCGGAAGAAGCCCTCCGGATAGGGCGACATCAACGCCCGCCGCAACACCTGGCCCGCCTGCTCCGGCGTCAGGCGCTCGATCAGGTCCATCTGCACGGCGCTCACCATCAGCGCCTGGTCGGCCGCGTCCAGCACGGCGCCCCGGCTCTGCGCAGCGCCCAGGGCGAGACGGAACAACTGCTGTCCCATGGGCACCATGCCGGCCGTCACGCGTTCAGTAGGCGATCTCGAACCACACCGGCTCGATGCGGCGCAGTTGCTCGATCAGGTGCAGCGTGGCCGGCAGCAGCGAGCGCATGCCGTACCAGACCTCCTCGCGGCGCGGCTGCACGTCCTCTTCCAGCAGCACCTGCAGGGTCTGCCAGCCGTGCCAGTCGATCCAGGCCAGCCGCGAGTGCAGCACCGGCGCCAGGTGCTCCAGCGTCTGCGCCACCGTCAGCAGGTAGGCCTCCACATACATCAGCGTGTTGGTGCTGGCGAAGAATTCGGCCTCGTCCCGTACCTCGGCCGCCAGCGCGTCGATGGCCAGTGCGCATTCACGCACGATCTCGCATTGCATACGGGGCAGCATGGTTCGTCTTTCCTTGTTCCGCGTCGGCCCGGGTGCGGATGCGGCGGCCGCCGCCGCGCGGCGTCGTTCCCCGCGCCTCGTGCCTCAGTTGTCGTCCGCGAGCACTTCCAGCTCCACCAGCTGTTCGTAGAGCGCGCGCCGCGCCCACCAGCGACCCTCGCCCGCCAGGCGCGGGTCGGCGCCTTCGAAGGCGGCCACGGCATCGCTGTCGTTCCAGTAGATGCAGGTGCTGCCGCCGCGCGCCGCCAGCGCGGCCGCGAGCGCATCGCGCTGGCCGACCGCTTCGGTGCGCAGCACGCCGCGCCCCAGCAGGTGGTCGGCACGGTAGAGCAGCGTGTCCCAGCCATGCGCGTCGCCCAGGGCGCAAATGGCCGGGAAGGCGCGGCGCGCGGCCTCGTCGGGCGTGGCGTGGCCGGCCGATTCCAGCAGTTCGCGCGCCGTGAGCTCGTCGTGGATCTCCCAGGCGTCGAGCGGATCCGACGCCGCCACCTTGCGCGCGAAATCCGCGTTGTCGTAGGCGAACCAGGCGCGCGGCTCGTCCCGCTCGGGCAGTTCCACCACGTAGATCACGGCCTACTCCACGCCTTCCGCGGCCGCCTTGGCCCAGGTGGCATGCCGCAGGCGCTGCGTGATGCCCGCGGGACTGGCATCGAACTCGCGTCGGGCGCTGGCCATCGCCCCCTGGGCGATGGCCGCTTCCTCGTGCGTCAACGGCAGCCGGCCCGCCACATGGGTGGCGCCCGGCACGGCGCGCGCGATGGCCTGGCGGTTCGGGTGTTCGAGGATGGGCACCAGGTGGTCGGCCTCGCGCGCACCGGCGAGGCATACCCATCCATCGATCACCTCGACCCGCCGGCCGTCCTGAGTGACCTTGACCAGGACAGCGTCGGGCATGGTCGCGGGCTCCGTCTCAGCGGATGATGTCGTAGCTGTAGTCGGTCTTCGCCGGCACGATGGTGTTCGCATCGAGCGTCTCGAAGAACTCGTCCAGCAGCATGACCAGCGTGCGCAGCGCGCCCTCGTAGCCCCAGGTCGGGTAGCGGTGGTAGTGGTGGCGGTCGAAGATCGGGAAGGTCATGCGCACCAGCGGCGTCTTCGTGTCGCGCTCCAGGTACTTGCCGTAGGTGTTGCCGATGAGGAAATCCACCGGCTCCGTGAACAGCAGCGAACGCATGTGCCACAGGTCGCGCTTGGGGTAGACCTTGCAGCCGGCGCCGTAGGGCGAGGCGTCGAACAGCGCCCGCACCTTGGCCGCCCAGTCCTCGTTGCCGTTGGTCGCCAGCACGTGGGCCGGCTCGGCGCCCAGTTCCAGCAGGAACCGGGTGGTGCCCAGCATCTGGTCGGGGTCGCCGTAGAGCGCGAAGCGCTTGCCGTGCAGGTGGGCCTGGCTGTCGGCCATGGCGTCCACCAGCTGGCCGCGCTCCTTCTCCAGCTGCGCGGGCACCGGCTTGCCGCTCAGGCGCGAGATGGCCATCACGAACTCGTCCGTGCCCTTCACGCCCATCGGGGCGTTGAGCACCACGACCTCCTGGCCGTGCTCGGCAATGAACTTGCTGGTCTTCTCGCAGCAGTACTCCTGGAAGACGATGGTGGCCTTCGCATTGAGCGCCGCTTCCACCTCTTCCTTGGTCGTGCCGCCCTCGTACATGCGGAACTCGCCGTCGGTGGGCGTGTTCCAGGTCTCCGACGGATCGCAGATGATGTTCACCTTCACGCCGAACAGGTCGAAGATGCGGCGGATCTCCTTCATGTTGCCCACCACGAAGCCGTCGAAGCCGCCGATGAAGTTGATGCTCTCGTCCGGCACGCGGGTCAGGGGCGCGGTGGTGCCGGCCTTGCCGTCCCAGAAATGCTTGAGGATGCCCAGCAGCGCGTTGTCGTAGCCCGTGATGTGGCTGCCCACGAAGGCCGGCGTGTGCGCGAAGGGCACGTCGTACGCCTCGGGCACGCTGCCCTTCTGCTTGCTGTTCTTGATGAAGGCGTCGAGGTCGTCGCCGATCACCTCCGCCATGCAGGTCGTGGAGACCGCGATCATCTCCGGCTTGTAGAGGTTGTAGGCATTCGCCAGGCCGTCGATCATGTTGTTCAGACCGCCGAACACCGCCGCGTCCTCGGTCATCGAGGAACTGACGCAGGAGGTCGGCTCCTTGAAGTGGCGCGAGAAATGCGAGCGGTAGTAGGCCACGCAGCCCTGGCTGCCGTGCACGAAGCTCAGGGTCTTGTGAAAGCCGTTGGCCACGTACACCGCCCCCAGGGGCTGGCAGGCCTTGGCGGGATTCACGGTCAGCGAATCGCGCTTGAAGTTCTTTTCCTTGTAGTCCTCGGTCTTGGTCCACTCGACGATCTGCTTGACCGTCTCGTCGGGATGGTTGAACTCGAATTGTTCCTTCTTCGTGCGGAAGATCTCCTGGTACTCCGGCTCGCGGAACAGCAGTTCGTGGTCGAGGATCTTGTCGGCTGATTGAGGCATGTCAGGCTCCGTTGGATGGTTTCGTGTGCGGGGGGATGCCGGCGGACTTCAGGCCGCCTTCTTCCAGGGCGCCTTGGCCAGGCCCCAGACGGGGCTGGAAATCGCCATGTCCATGTCGCGGGCGAAGATGGCAAAGCCGTCGTAGCCGTGGTAGGGGCCGGAGTAGTCCCAGCTGTGCATCTGGCGGAAAGGCACGCCCATCTTCTGGAACACGTACTTCTCCTTGATGCCCGAGCCCACCAGGTCGGGCTGGACCTGCTCGACGAACTTCTCGAACTCGTAGCCCGTCACGTCGTCATAGATCAGCGTGCCGTCCTTCACGTAATGGGTGGTGCGCTGGTAGTCGTCGTTGTGGCCGAACTCGTAGCCGGTGCCGACCACGTCCATGCCCAGGTCCTCGTAGGCGCCGATCACGTGGCGCGGCCGCAGGCCGCCGACGAAGAGCATCACCTTCTTGCCTTGCAGGCGCGGCTTGAACTTCGCGATCACCGCGTCCATCAGCGGACGATACCTGGCGATCACCTTCTCGGCATTGGCCTTGATGGTGTCGTCGAAGTGGCTGGCGATCTCGCGCAGGCTCTTCTCGATCATGGTCGGGCCGAAGAAGTTGTACTCGACCCACGGAATGCCGTATTTCTCTTCCATGTGCCGGCTGATGTAGTTCATCGAGCGGTAGCAGTGCAGCACGTTGAGCTTGGCCTTGGGCGTGTTCTCCAGCTCCGCGATGGAGCCGTCGCCCGACCATTGCGCGATCACGCGCAGGCCGATCTCTTCCAGCAGGATGCGGCTGGACCAGGCGTCGCCGCCGATGTTGTAGTCGCCGATGATCGCCACGTCGTAGGGCGTGGATTCGAACTCGGGCCGCTTGTTCGGGTCGACCTTGTCGAACACCCAGTCGCGGATCGCGTCGTTGGCCAGGTGGTGGCCCAGCGACTGGCTCACGCCGCGGAAGCCCTCGCAGCGCACCGGCACGATGGTGTGGCCCTCGTACTCCTTCGACTTCTTCTTGCTGACGGCTTCGATGTCGTCGCCGATCAGGCCGATCGGGCATTCGGACTGGATCGAGATGCCCTTGTTCAGCGGGAACAGCTCCTGGATCTCGTCGATGATCTTGTCGAGCTTCTTGTCGCCGCCGAAGACGATGTCCTTCTCCTGGAAGTCGGAGGTGAACTGCATCGTCACGAAGGTGTCGATGCCGGTGGTGCCGATGTAGTAGTTGCGGCGAGCGGCCCACGAATACTGGCCGCAGCCCACCGGGCCGTGGCTGATGTGGATCATGTCCTTGATCGGGCCCCAGACCACGCCCTTGCTGCCGGCATAGGCGCAGCCGCGGATGGTCATGACGCCGGGCAGCGACTTGATGTTGGACTTGACGCCGCAGTCGGGCTTGCCTTCCTCGAACGTGCCCAGGTGCTTGGCGCGCCGCTTGGCCATCTTCTCGGGATAGGCCTTCAGCACTTCATCGATCAGGGCCTTGTTCGCGGCCTTGCGCTCTTCAACGGTGGCGGTCATGGGGGGAGCTCCAGAATTTGTAGGGTTGCATCGGGGGCCGGCGCGGCCGCTTCGCCGCACGAGGCGAAGCACCGGCGCCGGCGCGGGGTCGATCAGGCGGCGAGTTCGGCGGCCGCCTTGCCGACCTGGGTCTCGTCGATCTGCTTCATGATCCCGTGCTCCATCAGCAGGTCTTCGAGCTGGTCCATCGTGATCGGGGTCGGGATCGTGCCGTTGCCCGCGTTGTTGTGGATCTTGGTGGCGAGTTCGCGGTACTCGTTGGCCTGCTTCGATTCGGGCGCGTACTCGATCACCGTCATGCGCCGCAGCTCGGCGTGCTGCACGATGTTGTCGCGTGGCACGAAGTGGATGAGCCGGGTGCCCAGCATCTTGGCCAGCGAATCGGCCAGTTCGAGTTCCTTGTCGGTCTGGCGCTCGTTGCACACCAGGCCGCCGAGGCGGACGCCGCCGGAGTTGGCGTACTTCAGAATGCCCTTGGAGATGTTGTTGGCCGCGTACATGGCCATCATCTCGCCGGACATCACGATGTAGATCTCCTGCGCCTTGTTCTCGCGGATGGGCATGGCGAAGCCGCCGCACACCACGTCGCCCAGCACGTCGTAGGAGACATAGTCCACGCCGTCATAGGCGCCGTTTTCTTCCAGGAAGTTGATCGAGGTGATCACGCCGCGGCCGGCGCAGCCCACGCCCGGCTCCGGACCGCCGGACTCCACGCAGCGGATGTCCTTGTAGCCGATCTTCATCACGTCCTCGAGTTCGAGGTCCTCCACCGAGCCGGCTTCGGCCGCCAGCGAGAGGATGGTGTCCTGGGCCTTCGCGTGAAGGATCAGTCGCGTCGAGTCGGCCTTGGGGTCGCAGCCGACGATCAGGATCTTCTGGCCGAGCTCGGTCAGCGCCGCCAGCGTGTTCTGCGAGGTGGTCGACTTGCCGATGCCGCCTTTGCCGTAGAAGGCGATTTGCCGAAGTTTGGACATTGCATTACTCCAATCAGAAAGGGTTGAAAACAAGGTTGCGTAGCCGCGCCCATGTCAGCCTGTCGTGGTGCCTGTAGGTCTTCTTCTTGGGGGTCACGCATCGGCCGGACTTGTGTCCGCGCAGCCCTTCTCTGCAGCTTCCATGCCATGCACTTCGGCCTGTGTCGCGGGGCCGGTCGGGGACCCTGTTTTCAGAGGGAAAGCGGCATCCGGGACGCATTGCCCGCGAGCCTTCGCGCACTTTGTCCGCTTCGCGACAAACGCTGCACGGCACGTCGCGAATCGCTCGCCGTGAAGTGCCTCGCCGCCGCTTTGTGTTGGTTTTGAAGCGCCCTTCGAAGCCTTTGGCGCGCGCGCCGGCCTGTTCGCGGCTGGTACGGCGATTGCAGAAGCAAGGCGCATGAACGCCGCCGCCTCCACATCATTGCCGCCGCTGTCGCGGCCGCCGCACTACCGGATGCTCGGCGGCGATGCCGGCGTGACGCGGCTGGTGGAAGCCTTCTACCGCCACATGGACACCCGGCCCGATGCGCGCGGCATCCGCGCCATGCACGAGCCGGACCTGTCGTCGACGCGGGCCGTGCTCGTGCTCTACCTGCGCGAATGGCTCGGCGGCCCCAAGGACTACTTGGCCCAGCGCGGCCATCCGCGATTGCGCATGCGGCATGCCGGCTTTGCCATCGGCGAGGCCGAACGAGATGCCTGGCTGGCCTGCATGCGCGCGGCGCTGATCGAGGTCGGCGCCGGCGAAGCACTGCAGGCCGAACTGATGGCGGCCTTCTTCAAGACCGCCGACTGGATGCGCAACACCGCCACGCTCGCCGGCGCCTCGGCGCCTCCCGCTTCTGTTCCTGTTTCCATCACCACCAAGGACTCCCCATGACCGCCACGCTGACCAAGAGCGAGATCGAAGAGACCGCGTTCGCCCGGCTCGAACACGAGGGCCGGCTGCTGAACCCCGTGCTCAAGGCGCCCACCAACAAGTTCGGCCGCTTCGGATTCCGCGGCGAACTCGCGCTGCGCTTCTCGCCCAAGCTGGCCGACGAGGCCCGGCCGCCCGAACTCAGCTGCGACCAGGTCATGGCCGTCGCGACCATCGGCGAAAAGCACCTGCCCTTCTTCGCGGGCTACCTGCTGAGCTTCGAACACCTGAAGGACGTGGCCGAGGTGCTGGGCGACACGCTCAGCGCCGGCGGCAAGTATTTCCTGTTCTGCAACAACATCGACCTGAGCAAGAAATACCAGGTGCCCTTCAAGGGCGCCATGTTCTACGTGCTGCCGATCGACGAGTCCACGGTCTACAACGAACTGCTCGACCTGCTGTACCTGGAGAAGAACGAACTCAAGAAGAAGGACACGGCCGGCAAGCTCGACGCCGTGGCCGACGCGGCGATCAAGTTCGACGTCACCTTCGACACCATCACCTACAGCGAAGGCCTGTCGCTGATGGGGCCGGTGCGCAATCCCAACGAGAACCGCCCGGTCTGAGGCCGGCGCAGCAGCGAGCTCGCCATGAGCGCCCTGCGCAAGAACGAGGACCCGGCCTCGGCCATGGTCCGCCTGTCCGTGCCGTCCACGGAGCTCGCCCTGCACGTGCCGCCGAAGGCACGCGCGGAGGCCGCCAACACCGCCACGCGAATCCTGACCCGCATGGAACTCGGCGCCTGGCTGCTGCAGCATGACTTTCCCGGCTTCGCGGCGCGCGGCGTGAACGGCGACACGCCGCTCATGCGCGCCGCCTGGCACGGCGAGGATGCCGTGGTCGAGGCTCTGCTGGCCCAGGGCTGCGAGCCGGATGCGGTGAACGACGAAGGCAACAACGCCCTGTGGTTCGCCTGCCTGCATGGCGGCCCCGCGACCATCCTGCGGCTGGTCGATGCGGGTGTGCTGCTCGACCATGCCAACGAGGACGGCATCACCTGCCTCATGCAGGCGGCGGCCAGCGGGCGCGTGGAAGTGCTGGACCTGCTGATGGCCTTGGGCGCCACACCCGGCCTGAGTGCGCCAGACGGCCGCAGCGCCTTCGACATGGCCGCCGACCGCGGGCAGGAACTGCTGCGCGCGGCGCGGCGCCTCGGTCACGCATAGGCCGGCGTGATGATGGAGCGCGCCGCCGTGGCCACCGTCCTGGCCTATCACGAGCGAACCAAGCACCGCCTGGAGCGCTATGCCGCCGGCCCCGAAACGCTGGACTGGGACGCGCAGCCCGACCCCTTCCGCCGCTTTGCCGGTGCGCCGCTCCTGCACCTGCCCCTGGCCGGCGATGCCGGCCGCACGCCCTGGACGAACCTGTTCACGCCCGGCGCCATCGCGCCAAGGCCGCTGTCGCTTTCGTCCATCGGCCTGCTGCTCGAACTCTCCTTCGCGCTGTCGGCGTGGAAGCAGTCCGGGCCGGACCGCTGGGCGCTGCGCTGCACGCCGTCGAGCGGCAATCTCCATCCCACCGAGGTCTACCTGCTGCTGCGCGGGACGGCGGGATTGGCCGACGGCCTCTACCACTACGCCCCGGCGGAACATGCGCTGGAGCGGCGCGCGCTGCTGCCCGCGAACGGCGCCGCGCCCGCGCTGGCCGTCGGCCTGAGCTCGATCCACTGGCGCGAGGCCTGGAAGTACGGAGAGCGTGCCTTCCGCTATTGCCAGCTCGACATCGGCCATGCGCTGGGCGCGCTGCGCTATGCGGCGGCGGTGCTCGGATGGCGCGTCTTCGAACAGGCCACGAGCCACACGCAGCTCTCCGGGCTGCTGGGCCTGGACCGTGCGAGTGACTTCGAAGGCGCCGAGGCCGAGGAAGCCGAAGCCCTGTTCGCCGTGGGGACGGATGCCTCCGCCGCGCAGGCCTGGGACGACCTTCACGGATGGACCGGCCGCGCCAACCGGCTCGATGCGCGGCCCATGTACCACTGGCCGCTGGTCGGCGACGCCGCGCGTGCCTCGCGGGCCCCGGCGCCGCCACCGATCGCGCACCCCTCGATGGCGCAGCGTTGCCTGCTGCCGCATGTGGATCGCCATGCCGAAACGCTGATCCGTGCGCGCCGCAGCGCCCAGCGCTTCGACCGTCGCGCGCGTCTGGACCTGGCGCGCTTCTGGCCCATGCTGGCCGCCCTGATGCCCGGCCGGCGACAAGGCGCGCCCCTACCCTGGGATGCCTGGCCGCACCCGTCGCGCGTGCATGCCATCGTGTTCGTTCATCGCGTCGACGGCCTGGCGCCGGGTGCCTATCTGCTCCCGCGCGACGCCTCGGCCGTGCCGGCATTGCGCGAGGCCCTGCCCCATCCGGGCTGGCGTCGCGTTCCCGGCTTCCCGCCCGAGCTGCCGCTTCACGAACTGGCGCTCAACCCTGCCCTGTCCGGCACGCTGCGTACCCTGAGCTGCCACCAGGCCATCGCGTCCGATGCGGTGTACGTGGTCGCGCTGCTCGGCGATCTTGGCCTGGCCGTCGCCCATGACGCCTTGAACTACCGTGTGCTGCTGCGTGAAGCCGGCCTGATCGGGCAGGCGCTCTACCTCGAAGCCGAGGCGGCAGGCCTGCGCGGCACCGGCATCGGCTGCTATTTCGACGACCCGGTGCACGAACTGCTGGGCCTGCGCAGCAACGTCGACCCGCCCGCGCCACGCTGGCAGGTGCTCTACCAATTCAGTGTCGGCCTGCCCGTGCCGGACGAGCGCGTCGTCACCGAGCCGCCCTACGCCCAACGCCCGAATATGCCAAGCACCCTGCCCACCACGGAGCGCGCGCCGTGACCGGCCAGCGCACCTTTCGCCGCATCACCGTTGCCGAACTCGCCCGCTGGCAGGCCCGGTGTCCCGATGCCCTGGTGCTCGACGCGCGCGACGCCGCCAGCCACGCGCGCGACGGCTGGCCCGGCGCGCTGCGGCTGTCCAGCGACAACCAGGACAGCCTGCTGCTGCGCACCGAGCGCCGCCGTCCGGTGCTGATCTACTGCTACCACGGCCGCGCCAGCCAGACCTGGGCGCAGATGTTCGCGGACTTCGGCTTCACCGAGGTGTGCGACCTCATCGGCGGCCATGCCGCCTGGCTGGCCGATCGCGCGGATGCCGGCGCGGCGCCGGCCCCGGCGCCCGCCTGCAGGCCGGCCCGGCCCGTGGCTCCTGAACTGGCGGCCTGGCTGGCCCGCGAAGGCTTCGCCGATGCCGAGTCGCACGGCGCGCACGGCAACACGCCGCTCATGGTGGCCGCGTGGCGCGGCGCCGGCGACATGGTGGAGGCCCTGCTGGCGCATGGCGTGGCGCTGGACGCCACGAACGGCGACGGCAACAACGCCCTCTGGCTCGCCTGCGTGCAGGGAGATCCCGAGGGCGTGGAGCGCCTGGTCCGCGCGGGCGTGCCCATCGACCATGCCAACAAGGTCGGCGCCACCTGCCTCATGTACGCCTCGTCCTCCGGCAAGACCGAGGTGCTGCGCACCCTGCTGGCCCTGGGCGCCGACCCGGCGCCGCGCACCCAGGACGACTTCAGCGCCCTGGACATGGCCGCCAACCTCGATTGCCTGCGCCTGCTGCGCCATGCGCCTGCGCCGCGCCTGCCTGCCTGAAGAAGGCGCGTGATGGCCGACATCGTCTTCTACGAAAAGCCCGGCTGCGGCGGCAACGCGCGGCAGAAGGCGCTGCTGCGCTCGGCCGGGCATGCGCTGGAAGTGCGCGACCTGCTGCGCTGGCCCTGGACCCGCGAGTCGCTGCTCGAATTCCTCGCCCCCTTGCCCGTGGCCGAGTGGTTCAACCGCGCCGCGCCGCGCGTGAAGTCCGGCGACCTGCGGCCCGAGGCGCTGGACCCCGGCGCCGCCCTCGCGCTGCTTCTGGCGGATCCGCTCCTGATCCGGCGTCCGCTCATGTCGCAGGGCGACACGCGCATGGTGGGCTTCGATGTGGCACGGGTGCAGGCCTGGGTCGGGCTCGGCCCGAAGGGGCCTGCCGCCGGGACCGCGCTCGAAGGCTGTGCCGCCGCGCCCCGGTCCGCCGGAACCTGCGCCTCCTCTGCCGCCGCCACCACCACCTCCTCCTCCTCCTCCTCCTCCTGTTGAAACGTCCCCGGAGATTCCTCATGCCCCTCTTCGACTATCGCTGCCCTGCCTGCGGCCATCGCTTCGAGGCGCTGGTCCGCGCCGCCGGGCCCGCGCCCGACTGTCCGCACTGCGGCGCCGCCCCGGAGCGCCAGATCAGCGCGCCGGTCGCGCCCGGCCGCAGCCAGGCCATCATCGCCTCGGCGCGCCGGCAGGCGGCGCGCGAAGGCCATCTGAGCAATTACTCGAAGGCCGAGCGGGGCCGGCTGCTGCGCTGAGCGGCCCCGGAGACGAACCATGGACCTTGTCTACAAGACGACGATGCTGACCCAGGGCGGCCGCGGCGGCCAGGTGCAGAGCGAGGACGGCAGCTTCAAGCTCAAGCTCTCGGTGCCCGCCGAAATGGGCGGCAAGGGCGACGGCCCCAACCCGGAGCAATTGTTCGCCGGAGCCTTCGCGGCCTGCTTCGAGCATTCCATCCGCCACATCGCCCGGCAGGACAAGCTGCCCCTGCGCGGCTGCTATGTGGAGGCGGTGCTGTCGATGTATGTCAACTTCGAGGGCGCCTACCGCATGGCGCTCGGCCTCACGGCCTTCATGGCCGGTCCGCTCGACCAGCCCACCGCCGACAGCCTGATGGAACGCGCGCGCGGCATCTGTCCGTACGTGGACGCGACCAAGACCAACATGACGCTCCATCTCAAGGCGCTGCTGGACACGCCGGTCGCCGCATGAGCGTGCCGCCGAAGCCGGGCGCTCACGAGCGCATCAGGAACAGGCCGGGCTGGCTCTGCCTGTAGACCCGCAGCCACAGCAGCGTGGCGGGCACCAGCGACTCGCAGGCGAACCACAGCGCCTCGCCCAGGGCCTCGCCGGAGCGGCGGCGCAGGCGATCGCGCATCGCATCCCAGCCGGCCCAGTCCAGCTCGGGCATGTCCTGGCGGACCTCCGGCGCGATCCGGGCAAGGCTGTCGGCCAGCGATTTCAGTTGCCGCAGGACCTCGGGGCGCGTGAGGTGCGAGCGCATCAGGTCTTCCTGCGTCAGCCCTTCGATCAGGATCGTGACCGCGGTGCCCGCATGCTCGACGATGGACAGCAGCGCGCTGGTGGCAATGTTCGACGTGGCTTGCATCGGTGATGTCAGGCAGGTTCGAGGGGCGCCGCGGCCGCGAGCAGCCGGGCATTGAGTTCGAGTGCGAATTCGCGCCAGGCCGCCGCGAGGTCGAGCGTGATCGCGCGAAGCATCTGCGCATCGGGCCGGTGCTCGATCGGGAAGTTCGAGAGCGCGCAGGAGGTGCCGTTGAAGCGCAGCGCGGCCTCCATCAGTTCCTTGTTCCAGCCTGCGAAGGGTGCGAGCAGCCGCTCGGTGAACACATGCCGTCCGCCAGGCGCGAGCGCGTCGGCGTCGGCGCCGAGCATCGGCAGCAGGCCGTCCAGCCGGGCCAGGGCCTCGCTGTAGGTCTGGTCCGCGCTGGCCAGGAGCGCGCGCTGGGTGAGCTGCTCGGCCTGCTGGCCCGACAGGAGCCGCGTCAGGTGCCGTCGGTAGCGTTCGGGCGCGAGCGCGCGCAGTGTCCGCACGGTCGAGCCGAAGGCCGCCAGCGCATCGTCGGCACACCCGGCGGCCGTGGCCGGCGCGGGTGGCGCGTATCGCGAGGCCGGCCCGCCGATCGCATGTGCGATGCGGTCGGCCGCTTCGAGCGCGCCTTCCATGTGGCCGGCCCCATGCGCGGCGGTTTCGCTGCCGCCGAAGAACAGGCGGCCGGCCCACTGCGGCTGGCGCAGCAGCGGGTCCGGCTGCGGCGGCGCCGGCGGACTGCGGAGGTCGGCCTCGGCACAGGTCCAGGCTTCCTCGGCCCAGTCCATGAAATGCAGGTGGCCGTGCTGCGCCTGCGGGCCGTAGAGCTGGGCGAGCTGGCTGTCGATCAACATCGGCAGGCCGCGCTGGAAGTCGCGGCGCTGCGCCGCATCCAGCGCGAGGAAGCCGCCGAGCGCCGCGCCGTCGGCGCCCTCGCCGGCGTCATAGACCTGCCCCAGCACGGCCTGCAGGTGCTGCACGAAGGCATTGCCCGAATGGCCGGCATCGCGCCAGAAGGAATGGGCGAAGGTGGTGACGGCCTTGGCCTGGGCCGCCATCCAGGTGGGCGTGGCCTCCAGTGCGTCCGACACGCCCGCGGGCAGCGGCGGATCGAAGCGAATCCGCGACTGCACCAGGCGCGGCGGCAGGGCCAGCACCACGCGGCGGGCGCGCAGCGTGCGGCCGCCGTCCTGCAGAAGCTCGATGAAGGCGCCGCGGTCGCGCACGGCGCGCACCGCCTGGCCCGGCCGGAGGCAGCCCGGCGGCAGCGTGGCCGCGAGCGCGTCGGCGAGCCGCGCCGCGCCGCCGGCGATGCGGCGCGCGCCGGCGTGCACACCGTCCGGGCCGTCGTCGCGCCGTTCGGGCTCCCGGTTGGGATCGGTGAGCCACAGCGAATCACCGGGGTCGTGCTGGGCGATGGCGGGCAGTCCCAGTTCGTCCAGCAGCGCCGCGATGCGCGCTTCGGTGTCGGGCCAGAACCACGCAGGTCCGAGGTCCAGCGGCTGGCCGGTCGCTTCGCAGCGCCGCGTCAGTACCCGGCCGCCAATGCGCTCGCGTGCTTCGAGCAGCGCCACGCGCATGCCGCGCGCGTGCAGCGTGCGCGCCAGTGCCAGACCGCACAGCCCGGCACCGACGATGGCGACGTCGGCGATCAGGGCCTCGACAAGCGCCATGGCCTGTCTCCGTTCAGACGAAGGTCAGGAGCTCGACCGTCACCGGCTGGTCGCCCAGCACGGCGCGGCAGGCCAGGCGCGACTTGGAGCCGACGCCGACAATGGCATCGAGCCGCTCGTTCTCGTCGCGCTGCACCTTCGACAGGCTCTTGCGGCCTTCGAGCACGAACAGGTGGCAGGCGTCGGTGCAGTTCGGGCCTCCGTCGCAGTCGTGGTTCAGCACACCGGCGCGGCGCAGTGCCGCGAGCAGCGTGGTGCCGGTCTCGGCATCGAAAGTCCTGCCCTCGGGCAGGACGGTCAGGGCAACGGTCGTGGTGGTGGTGGCTTCGCTCATGGTCGTCTCGTGGAAGGTCGTGGTGGTTGGAAATTCAAATGGGTGTCGGCTCAGGCCGCGAGCGCGGGCTGCCGCAGTTCGAGCAGCGCGTCCGCGAAGGCCGGCAGCGTCATGTCGATGCGTTCGATGCCCTGCTCCTCGAGGAAGCGCGCTTCCATGCGGGTGGGCTCGTCGGGCAGCACGGCCCAGTGGCGATCGGCCGAGCGTTTCATGATCTGGCGCGCGAAGCTGCGCGTGAGCTGGTCGTCGAAGCGGCAGCCCAGGAACAGGAAGCCGCGTCCGCCGCGGCATGCCTGCACAGCCTGCGGGATCGGCGTCTGGATGTCGATCTCGGTCAGCACCTCGACATAGTCGCTGTCGGAGACGAGGTAGTTGCCCGCGGGCCATCGGCTGCCGATGGGCTTGTAGAGGATGCGCGCCGCATCCGCCGGCAGCTCGGCCAGCGCCTCGCCGTCGTCGGCATAGATGCCGGTCCATTGTCCGAAGTGTTCGGACTGCGACAGGCCCTGGATCTGCACCCAGTCGCCCTGCGGACGGGCCTGTTCCAGCGCCTTCTGGAAGGTGCCGTCGTACCAGGTGTCGACCCACAGGCGGGCGCCGCCGGCGGCCAGCGCGAGGTGCAGCGCCGACGGCGCGGGCGACTCGGCGAAGGCCTCGTTCATGAGGTTCACGACCGACTTGCGGTGCTTGAAGTTCTCGATGAACTGCGCCGCCTGCGTGAGGCGCTTGCGGATCTTGTGCGGAACGCTGACCTTGGCGGTCATGAGTGCGGCCAGCGTCAGCGCGTCGGCGGGCGGCCCGGCACCCTGGCACAGCGCGAGCATGCCGGGCCCGAGGTAGGGAACGATGCCGCCGGCTTCGAGCTGGCGGGCGATGTCGCGGAGGTCGGCTGTCATTCGGTGTCCTTCGGGCTTCAGAGGTAGATGGCGGCGCCGGCGCCGACGTTGGTCGCCGTGTCCTTGAGCGTCTTGACGACGTACTTGACCTGGTCGGCGTCGAGCTGCGCATGCAGCGGCAGCGCGAGCGCGCGGTCGCCGATGCGGTCGGTGTCGGGCAGCACCCCGCGCTTGCGGCCGATGGCGTCGCTCGCGTTCATGTAGAAGAACTGCCGGTGCAGCGGATGGCTGTAGGCCGCGGTCTCGACGCCGCAGGCATGCATGTCCTCGATCATCTGGGTGCGCGCGCTGGCGGTGAAGCGCTTGCCCAGGTGCACGACGTAGAGCATCCAGTGCACCTCGTCCACGTCCTCGGCCAGATAGGGCGGCTTGATGCCCTCGAAGCTCTGCATGTGTTCGTGGTACCAGGCTTCCACCTGCTTGCGCAGGGCCAGGCGCTCGTCCAGGCCGGCCAGCTGCGCGAGACCCAGCGCCGCCGTGAGCTCGCTCATGCCGGCCTGCAGGGGCACGCGCGAGCCCACCGAGACCGAGCCGCGGTCGGCGATGCGGCGCTGGCGCAGGTAGCGCAATTCATGCACCAGCGCGTCGTCGTCGGTCACCAGCATGCCGCCTTCGCCGGTGCACAGGGCCGAGGGCTGGGAGAAGTCGAACACCGACACGTCGCCGAAGCTGCCGACGCTGCGGCCCTGGTAGCGCGAACCCAGGGCCTCCGTGCTGTCCTCGATGAGCCGGATGCCGTGCGCGTCCGCCAGCGCGCGCAGCGGACCCCAGGCGGCCGGATGGCCGTTGGTGTTGCCGGCCAGCAGCGCGCGCGTCCTCGGCCCGATCCTGGGCGCGGCTTTCTCGGCCGACAGGCAGCCGCTCCAGTAGTCGATGTCGGCGAAGACCGGCGTGGCGCCGGCCAGGGTGACGGCCTGCGCGATCTGGTGCCAGGTGTGCGCGGCGCAGACCACCTCGTCGCCCGGGCCGATGCCCCAGGCGCGCAAGGCGATCCACAGGCCCAGCGTTCCGCTGGCCACGCCCACCGCATGCCGGCGGCCGGCCCAGCCGGCGAAGGCCCGTTCGAAGGAGTCGAGCATCGGGCCGTCGCCCCATCGCGCGGATTGCAGCACGGCGTTGACGAGTTCGAGCTCGCGTTCGCCGCATTCGGGTTCGCACAGCGCGATGGCTTCGATGTCCATGGCCGTCTCCCCTATTCCTGCGTGAGGATGAGCGCGGTCGCTTCCCCGGGCTGCGAGGTCACGTGCCAGCAGTGGCCGTTGCTCGCGGCCAGGTAGACGCGGCGCGCGCCCAGCGTCAGCGCCGGCTCCTCATCCCGCATGTCCAGCGCGTCGACCACCACGGCGCGCACCTCGGGATGGCGGGCGCGCCAGATGGCCGCCGCATCGCGCAGCGTGGGTGCGGTGCCGACCACGTCGCTGGCCGTGCCCAGGTGTTCGCTCGTGAGTGCCATGGCGTCGCTCCGTGTTCAGTCCACGTCGCCGGCGATCCGGCGCGCTTCGACCGTGATCGGCAAGGCCGTGCCCTCGGGCATGGCGGGCAGTTCGAGCTGCCAGCCGTTGGCCAGCGTCACCAGGCCGCCCCACATGCCGGGCTGGGCCATGGAGACGATGGATTCCTCCAGGTCCTTCTTGGGCACATAGGCGCTCAGCGCGCCCTTGCTGTCTTTGCGGATCATCACTTTCATGTCGGCTCCTGGGGACTTGCGTTGGTGTGTTGCCGTGGTGTTCGTCGAGTTCAGGCGGCGGCCTGCGCCTGCTCCTGCAGCAGCGGTGCCAGCAGCGGCGGCAGGGCTGCGAGCAGGTGTTCGATGTCGGCCGCCTGGGTGCCGCGGCCGAGGGACAGGCGCACCGCCGCCAGCGCCTCCTCGGGCGGCACGCCCATGGCGGAGAGCACGTGCGAAGGCTCGCTGCCGCCGGAGGAGCAGGCCGCGCCGGAGGATGCGGCCACGTCCAGGCGTTCCAGCCGCTGCAGCACGACCTCGGCCGGCAGGCGGCCGAAGCGCAGGTAGCTGGTGCCCGGCAGCCGCGCCGCGCCCTGCCCCCAGACATGCAGCTCGGGCAGCGCACGGGCCAGGCCCGCTTCGAGCGCGTCGCGCAGGCCGGACAGGCGCATCGATTCGCCGGCGATATCCCCCATGTGCTCCAGCGCCGCCGCCAGGCCCGCGATGCCGGCCAGGTTCTCGGTGCCGCCGCGCCGGCCGCGTTCCTGGCTGCCCAGCACCTGCGGCGCCAGCCCGACGCCCTGGCGCAGCAACAGCGCACCTATGCCCTTGGGGCCGTGCAGCTTGTGCGCCGACAGGGACACGGCGTCGGCGCCGCAATCGGCGAAGCCGAAGGGCTGCTTGCCGATGAACTGGGTCGCGTCCACATGCAGCCGCGCGCCGGCGGCATGCGCGAGCGCAGCGATCCCGGCCACCGGCATGAGCACACCCGTCTCGTTGTTGGCGGCCATGAGCGAGACCAGCGCCACGTCGGGACCGATCCGCCGCGCGGCCGCCTCCATGTCGAGCGTGCCGTCGGCGCGCACCGGCAGGTACTCCACCGGCGTGCCGGCCAAGGCCAGCGCCCGGGCGAGCTTCAGGTGGCCGGCATGCTCGATGCTGCTGAACAGCACCCGCGCGCGCCCGGCCGGCGCCGCAGCCAGCAGACCGCGCACCGCGAGGTGATTGGCCTCGGTGGCACCACTGGTGAAGACGACCTCGGCCGCCTTGCAGCCCAGCACCCGGGCCACGGTGGCACGCGCCGATGCCAGCACGCGCCGGGCGTCCTGTCCCGGGCCGTGCTGCGACGAGGCGTTGGCCCACACGCCGGTCAGCACCGGCAGCATGGCCGCCACCACCGCGGCCGAGGGCGGCGTGGTGGCGTTGTGGTCGAGGTAGATCATGGGCGGGTTCCGTTGCGGCTCATCGGCTCAGGGCCAGAACACGCGGTCGGCATCGACGCACAGAAGGTCGAGCAGCTCGTCGAGCGGCGCGCCCTCATGCCGCAGCACCCAGGCGGCGCGCGCGTGATCGCGCGCATGCAGTTGCCAGCCATGCGGCCGGGGCGTGCCGCTCCCGCTGCCGGAGGATGAACAGGGCTGCAGCAGCGCGATGTCGATCACCCCGCCGGCCGGGTCCACGTTGCGCGAGCAGCACGGGCTTTCGATGCGGAAGGCCTCGCCTTCGCGCAGCACCCTCGGCTGCACATAGCGATAGCGCACGCGCTGGCCCAGCGCACGCTCCAGGCGCAGGCGGGTGACATCGAGCAGCTGCCCGGCGGCCGTCGGGAAGGCCGCCGCGCGCATCGGATCGCCCCTCGGGGTCACGGCGCCTCCTCCGGCGTCTCCGGCAGCAGGCCCGCCGGCGCGGGCGCGATCTCTTCCTCGAAGCATCCGACGACCGCGCTGCCGAAATCCACCAGGTACACCGGCTCGTTGTGCTCCGTGGCGTGGCCCACGTTGACGATCTCGCCGAGCGCGCCGCGTGCGGCGAGGATCGCGTCGCTCGCGCGATCGGGATAGCTGCCGTCGTTGACCAGGTCGTCCAGCGCGACCACGCGCAGACCCCACGCATAGGCGGCGCTGCGCGGCTCCACGAAGCTGTTGACGTTGTTCATGCGCCTTCTCCTTCCGTGAGGGTCTGGCCCTTGCCGAGCTGGTTGAGCGCGCCGGCCTTCTCGCCCAGGCCTTCCAGCACGTCCTCGGGCAGGTTGTCCAGCGTGCAGAGTTCCTTCGCGCGCATGCCCACGCGGTGGCCCGTCTCGACGAAGTCGACGGCGTAGATGTAGAACTGCTGCAGGAAGGTGTTGATGTTGGTGACGTAGCCGATCTCGCCCTTGTTCACCAGCACCTCGCCGATGTCCTTGCCGTTGTAGGTTCCGTCGTTGCGGATCACCGAACGGGCGATGACCCGCTCGCCATAGTGGAAGCGCGGCGGAAAGGCGACCTCGATCACGTCGTCGTCGCGGTTGATGTCAGCCATGGGCGGCTCCTTCGGGGGACTGCTGCGCGCCGCATGCGACCGACAGCGCCGGCAGCCGGCGTTCGGCCGCGGCGCGGCGCACTTCGGGGTCTTCGTCGTGGCGCAGCCGGGCGAGCATGGCGGTGTCGCCGCGCCGGGCCACTTCCCAGCGCACGCGCCAGTCGCTGTCGTGGACCATGCGTGCGAGCAGCGGCGCGGGCAGGCGTTCGGCCACGATGCGGCGCACTTCGGGCTCGGCATCGTCGGCCATGCCCAGCAGCGCCGGCATCTCCAGGCGCTGGGCCACGCGCATGCGCACCGTGCGCTCGCTGTCGCCGGCCATGGTCGGCAGCACCGCCAGCGGCAGGCGGCGCGCGACCAGCTCGCGCACGCCGTAGTCCGGATCGCCGCGCATGGCCGCGAGCGCCGCGGCCTCCACGCGCTGCGCCACCCGGATGCGCACCTCCCGGTGAGGATCGCCGGCCAAGCCTTCGAGCTGCGCCAGCGGCAGGCGCAGCGCGACCTGCAGACGCACCGTCTCGTCGGGATCGCGGACCAGCGCCGCGAGGCGGAACACGCTGGCATGGCGCGCGGCGATGGCGCGGACCTCGAAATAGGGATGGCCCAATTGCGTGTCACCCTGCTCGGGATGCCAGCGGAAGAAGCGGTCGATGCGGCGCGCATAGGCATCCTGCATGCACGCATGGCCCGGCTCGCAGCCCGCCTCGCCCGGCTTGCCGCGCAGCGCCCGGTATTCGCAGGCGCCGCAATCCACCGCCCCGCCCTGCCAGTGCAGCGGCGGGATGTCGCCGGCCGGCGCCCGGACGCCGTGGGCGGAGGTGGCGGACGGGGTGGTGATGGCCATGGCTGTCATGCGCACCGCCCGTCAGGGCCTCGCGGCGCTCCAGCCGCAGGCCGGATGCGCGGGCAGTCCCTCGTCGGCCTCGGCATCGCCGTGCCGCAGGGCCTCGTGGCGCGCCAGCACGTGGGCCAGCAGGGCACCGCCCACGCGGTCCTGCGGGTCCAGCCGTTGCGGCTCGCCGAGCATGAGCCGCGCGTCGTCCAGCGCCCCGAGGCGCAGGTTCAGGTAGGCCAGGCCCTTGAGGGTGAAGAGGTAGAAGCGCACCGCGGCGTCGTGGCGCGCGGCCTCGTCGCCCGGCGGGGGGTCGCCGAAGTCCGGGCCGAGCGCCGTGCGGGCGATGGCCAGCGCGTCCTCGCCGACGGCGCGCGCCTGCTCCAGCGCGTGGCCGTAGAAGTGGAAGCGATACAGCGCGATCAGCACGGCCGGATGCGACGGCGCCAGCGCACGCGCGCGATCGAGCAGCGGCAGCGCCTCCTCCGGCCGGTGACGCAGCAGTCCGGCGCGCGCGATGAGCTCGCTCGCTTGCGGCGACAGGCCGTGGCCGAGCGCCGAATCGGCGAAGGCGCCGGTCGGATCGTCGAAGCCGAGGCCGGCTGCTGTGTCCATGATCTGGCGCTCCGGCCTCAGGAGGCCAGCAGGGCCGCCGGCCGGCCGCGCCCGATGGCGCTGATCTCGATCTTCGCCACCCCGGGCGGCGCCGACGATTCGCCGCTGCTGCTGCAGGCGCAGGCCGCCTGGTTGGGGTTGATGAAGTTCAGGCCCGACTGGGTCGGCGTGTCCACGAAGTCCATGGTCACGCCGTCGAGCAGCAGGCGGCTTTCGGCGGGCAGGAAGATGCGCAGCCCGTTGATGTCCAGTGTCTCCTCGCCCGGCTGCGGCGCGGCTTCGGCGCTGAACTCCGAGTTGTAGCCCGAGCAGCCGCCCGCGCTCACGACCAGGCGCAAGCCGGCGCCGTCGGGAAGCCCGGAAAAGCGGACGATGCGGCGGATGAACTTTTCGGCGGCCGGCGTGATGGTGAGGCTGGGAAGCATGATGGGCGGTCTCCTGGGGTTGAGGGGGGTGAAGTTCAGGCCTTGACGATGCAGCCGTCGACCGGGCACACGGCCACGCATTGCGGCTCGTCGAAGTGGCCTTCGCATTCGGTGCACTTGGCGGGATCGATGATGAAGACGCCGCCCTTCTCGCGGATGGCGACGTTCGGGCACTCGGGCTCGCAGGCCGAGCAGCCGGTGCAAGTGGAGGCGATGATCTTGAGGGACATGGTGGCTCTCCTTGTCGGATGGCGGGTGGGTTGCGGGGGAGATGGAGGAAAACTCAGGCAGCCGCGGCCGCCTCGGCGCTGCCCGTGAAGGCGCCTTGCCGGATCTGCGCGTCGCCGCGGTCCTGGTGCACCACCGCACCGCTGGCGATGCGGCCGCGGTAGTCGTTGAACCAGGCCAGCGCGGCCTTCTCGATGAATTCGCCGACGTACTGGTCGACCGGCTCGATGCCGGCCAGCGCCAGTTCATCCTTCGGGCAGGCGCCGATCTTGGCGACCAGCACCGCGTGGCAGTCGTTGATGGCGCGCACGACGGACGGCAATTGCTCGTCGTCGCCGTAGCCGCCCTGGCAGTACAGGTCGACGCGGCGGTGGCCGACGAACAGCGCCTCGGCCGCGCCGACTTCGAAGATCTGGAACTCGGTGACGTGGCCGAAGTGTTCGTTGACCCGGCCGCCGCCCTTGGTGGCCACGGCCACCAGCACCTTCAGGTCTTCGGCGACGTCGATGGCGCCGGCCGCGGCCAGCGCTTCCTGCTTGGCGGCATGCTGGGCCTGGCGTTCGTTCTCGACGCGGCTCTGGTATTCGCGGCGGCGGTCGAGGTCGTAGACCACCTCCATCTGCTCGATCTTGTCGAGCGTGAACTCCTCGCTGCGGTCTTCGCCGAGCAGGCCGACCGCGTCGGCGCGGCACTGGCGGCAGTGGCGCATGAGGTTGGCCCCGCCCATGCAGGCATCCTGGACCGCCTTGAGCTCCTGCGCCGAGGGGCCGCGCTGGCCGTTCAGGCCGAAGTAGGTGCCATGCTCCGCCTCGCTGATGAGCGGCATGATGTTGTGCAGGAAGGCGCCGCGCTTCTTCACTTCGCGGTTGACCTCGATCAGGTGCTCGTCGTTGATGCCGGGGATCAGCACCGAGTTGATCTTCGTGAGCACGCCGCGCGCGGTGAGCATCTCCAGCCCCTTCATCTGCTGCTCGTGCAGGATGCGGGCGGCCTCGTGGCCGGTGACGCGCTTGTGCTCCCAGAAGATCCAGGGGTAGATCTTCTCCCCCACCGCCGGGTCCACCATGTTGATGGTGATGGTGACGTGGTCGATGTTGTACTGGCAGATCTCGTCCACCAGCTCCGGCAGCGCCAGGCCGTTGGTCGACAGGCACAGCTTGATGTCGGGCGCCTGCTCCTGCAGCATGCGGAAGGTGTCGAAGGTCTTCTTCGGATTGGCGAGCGAATCGCCCGGACCCGCGATGCCCAGCACTGTCATCTGCGGAATCTCGCTGGCCACGGCCACCACCTTCTTCACCGCCTGCTCCGGCGTGAGCTTCTGGCTCACGACGCCGGGGCGCGACTCGTTGCTGCAGTCGTATTTGCGGTTGCAGTAGTTGCACTGGATGTTGCACGCCGGCGCCACCGCCACATGCATGCGCGCGTAGTGGTGATGGGCCTCTTCCGAATAGCAGGGATGGTTCTTCACCTTGTCCCAGATCTCCTGCGGCATGTCGTCGGGACCGCCCGACGAACCGCAACTGGCCTTGCCCTCGCCGCCGTGCGTGCCGCAGCCGCCTCCGGCTTCGGGAATGTCGAGCTTGGCGCCCAGAGGCTTGATCTGGCCGATGCCCACATAGGTCATGGCTGGCATCGGACTGGCGTGCGTACTGGCTTGCATGTGGACCTTTCGTCGCGGCCGGGAGTGGCTGCACAGAGGTCTCAAAGCCAAATCCATGCCATCGGGAAAGTCCTTGAAAATCAAGGGCTTGAGCGATTTGTCGCTTGTTGGACAGCGCACAGAACGGACAAAGCGAAGGGCCGCTGTCAGGCTTGCGACAAAGCGCACAGGCCCCTGGCTGGCCTTGCGGATGAGCGAACAGGTGCGCGACGCGACCATCGTGTTCGTGGTCAGCGACCGGGGGGACCGCTACCTCTCGACCGGCGTCTTTCCCGCATAGGGAGAGGGAAAGGGAAAGGGAAAGGGAGAGGCAAAGCGCGGCTCGCCGCGCCGGCGCGCGCCGCCCTCAGAACTTGCGCACTTCGATGCCGTACTTGCGCAGCGCGTAGCCCATCTGGCGCGGCGAGATCTTGAGCAGGCGCGCGGCCTTGGCCTGCACCCAGCCGCAGCGCTCCATGGCCCACACCAGGCGGTCGTGCTCGCCTTCCGGCTTGCTGTCCGAGGCGGCCTCCTGCCCGGACGCTTCGCCTGCGGCGCCCGGCGTGGCCGGCACGCTATCCGGCCAGGGCTCGGCATGCGCGGCCGCCGGTTCCTCGGCCGGCGCGCGTGGCGGCGCGCCCGGCACCTCGGCGATGGGGATGGAGGCCAGCCGGCCGGGCCGCACGGCGTCTTCGCGGTCGATGTGATGCAGCACCTGCGTCAGGCAGCGATTGCCCTGGCAGGGAAAGGCCAGGTCGCTGATGACCTCGTCCTGCGCCATGGTCGCGGTGCGCTCGACGCAGTTCTCGAGCTCGCGCACGTTGCCGGGCCAGTAGCAGCTGCTGAGCACGCGCAGCGCGGCCGGGTTGAAGCGCCGCATGCTTCCGTTCTCGCGGTTGAAGCGGTCCAGGAAATACTGCGCCATGGCCGGAATGTCCTCGCGCCGTTCGCGCAGCGGCGGCAGCTGGATGCTGACGACATTGATGCGGTAGTACAGGTCGGCGCGGAACTCGCCGGCCTGCACCATGCGTTCGAGGTTGCGGTTGGTGGCGAGGATCAGCCGCACATCCACCTTGACCGGGGTCGTGCCCCCGACACGCTCGAACTGGCGCTCCTGCAGCACGCGCAGCAGCTTGGCCTGGAACGAGGCCGAGATGTCGCCGATCTCGTCGAGGAACAGCGTGCCGCCGTGGGCCAGCTCGAAGCGGCCCTTGCGCTGGCTCTGCGCGCCGGTGAAAGAGCCCTTCTCGTGCCCGAACAGCTCGCTCTCCAGCAGCGATTCGGTCAGCGCCGCGCAGTTCACGCAGACGAAGGCCTCGCCCTTGCGCGGCGACAGGCTGTGGATGGCGCGCGCGATGACTTCCTTGCCGGTGCCGCTTTCGCCGCGCAACAGCACGGTGGTGCGCGAAGGCGCGACCTGATGGACCTGCGTGAACACCTCCTGCATCGGCGCGGAGACGCCGACCACGTGCTCGATCTGGTGGCTGGTCTTCAGCGCCTTGTGCATGCGGCGCACTTCGTCCTGCATGGCCGCATGGCCCGCGCTGACACTGCGCTGCAGCAGCAGGGCCTGGCCCATGAGCGTGGCCACCATCTTCAGTACCCGCAGGTCGTCGGCGAACATCCGGCTCTCGTCGGGATTGAGGCAGTCCACCGCCAGCACCCCCACCGTGCGCCGGTCCGCGCGGATGGGCGTGGCGAGCATCGCCACCGCCGTGCCCGGCGTCTGGTCGGCGCCGCCGGTGCGGTTGAGGAAAAGCGGCTCGGTGTGCACGTCGGGCACCAGCGCCTGCACGCTGCTGGCGAACACCCGTCCCACCACCCCTTCGCCGGGCATGAAGGCCAGCCGCAGCTGTTCGTCGGGCGACAGGCCCACCGCGCACAGGCCCAGCAGGCGGCTGTTGGAGGCATCGGCCAGCACCACGAATGCGCGCCGCCAGTCGAAGGCGTGCAGCAGGTAGTTCAGGGCCTCGCGGAAGGTCTTCGCGACATCGAGGGATGTCGCCAGCGTCTTGCCGACTTCATAGACCGCATCCAGCTCGCGTCGCGCCTGTGTCGCTTGTGTATTCACCATGAGGACCCCGCATCTCGTGCGATACCGCCCTGCGCGTCGTCGATGTGCGAATCCCTGCACGACGCAACAGACCCTGCGTTTCTCGTCGCAAGAAACGTACCCATGGACACCCCGTTACACCGCCCGAACGCAGGATGCGAAACCGGCGGGATGGAAGGGCCGGATGCCGGCCGCTGCCACCGCACGGACACGGGCGGGGTCACGGACGAGGTCATGGGCGGGGACATTCACGACAAACCTGACACCGCCGCCGTCGCACGGCCCGCACGGCGCCGCACAAATCCAACAAATGACGCATGGAATGCCGCTCGCAGGCCCCGCAAAGGCGTGGCACCGAAGTTGCGAAAGCAGTGCGCCGCCGCTGGCACTGTTGCCACGGCCACTGTTCATTCCAGGAGCCTGCCATGCCGGACGCCGTTCGCGACAAAGCCACCTCCCGCCCCGTGTATCTCGACTATGCGGCGACCACGCCGGTGGACCGGCGCGTGGCGACCCGCATGATTCCGTATCTCTGCGATGTCTACGGCAATCCGGCCAGCCGCTCGCACGCCTATGGCTGGTCCGCCGAAGAGGCGGTGGAACTGGCGCGCGAACAGGTCTGCGCGCTGATCAATGCCGATCCGCGCGAGATCGTCTGGACCTCGGGCGCGACCGAATCGAACAACCTCGCGATCAAGGGCGCGGCGCACTTCCATCGCGGCAGGGGACGCCACCTCGTCACCGTGGCGACCGAGCACAAGGCCGTGCTCGACAGCATGCGCGAACTCGAACGCGAGGGCTGCGAGGTGACCGTGATCCCGGTGCTGCCCAGCGGCCTGGTCGATCACGAGGTGTTCAAGGCCGCGCTGCGTCCCGACACGGTGCTGGCCTCGGTGATGTTCGTGAACAACGAGACCGGCGTGGTCCAGGACATCGCCGCGCTCGGCGCCATGTGCCGCGCGGCGGGTGTCCTGTTCCATGTCGACGCGGCGCAGGCCGCGGGCAAGGTGGACATCGACATGGAGCAACTGCCGGTGGACCTGATGTCGCTGTCGGCGCACAAGATCTACGGCCCCAAGGGCATCGGCGCGCTCTACGTGCGGCGCAGGCCGCGCATCCGCATCGACGCGCAGATGCACGGCGGCGGACACGAACGCGGCATGCGCTCGGGCACGCTCGCGACGCACCAGATCGTCGGCATGGGCGAGGCCTTCTGGCTGGCGCGCGAGAACATGGCGAAGGACAACGCGCGCATCCTGGCGCTGCGCGAGCGCCTGTGGGCCGGCCTGTCGCGGATGGAAGCCGTGGAGCTCAACGGCGACCTGGAGCGCCGCGCACCCGGCTACCTCAACGCGAGCTTCAACTACGTCGAGGGCGAATCGCTGCTGATGGGCATCAAGAACGTCGCGGTGTCCTCCGGCTCGGCCTGCACCTCGGCCAGCCTGGAGCCCAGCTACGTGCTGCGCGCCATGGGCCGCAGCGACGAGCTCGCCCACAGCTCGGTGCGCTTCTCGATCGGCCGCTTCACCACCGAGGCCGAGATCGACTTCACGATCGCGCAGGTCACCGAGGTGGTGGCCCGACTGCGCGCCATGAGCCCGCTGTGGGACATGGTGCAGGCCGGCGTCGACCTCTCCTCCATCCAGTGGTCGGAGCATTGAGCGCGCGCAGCCTCCCGCACCCGCCCGGACCCGCCCCTTCACTTCTTCCTTCCTTCCTTCCTCCATTCCCCGAGAAACGGAGCCGCTTCCATGGCATACAGCACCAAGGTCATCGACCACTACGAGAACCCGCGCAATGTCGGCGCCTTCGATGCCTCCGACGACAACGTCGGCACCGGCATGGTCGGCGCGCCGGCCTGCGGCGATGTGATGCGCCTGCAGATCCGCGTCAACGCGGAAGGCGTGATCGAGGACGCGAAATTCAAGACCTACGGCTGCGGCTCGGCGATCGCGTCGAGTTCGCTCGTGACCGAATGGGTCCGGGGCCGCACGCTGGACGAGGCGCTGTCCATCAAGAACGCGCAGATCGCCGAGGAACTCGCGCTGCCGCCGGTGAAGATCCACTGCTCCATCCTGGCCGAGGACGCGATCAAGGCGGCCGTGGCCGACTTCCGCTCGCGGCACGCCACGCCGGAGGCCGCGGCCCAGGCCGGCAAGGCCGGCGCCCTGCTCGACGAACAGCCGGTCTGCGCGTCGGACTCTCCTTGACGCGTACCGCGTCGATCCCCTCACCCGTTCGCAAGAAAGAAGGTCATCCGATGCAAGCAATCGAGACATCTCCAGCCGCGGCCGCCGTGCCGGGCGTCATGCCCGCCCTGCTGGAGTTCACATCCCGCGCCGCCGCCAAGGTGGCCTCCCTGATCGAGGAAGAAGGCAATCCGGCGCTGAAGCTGCGGCTGTACGTCACCGGCGGCGGCTGCTCGGGCTTCCAGTACGGCTTTGCCTTCGACGACCAGGTCGCCGAGGACGACTCCACGGTCGTGACCGAGGGCGTGGCGCTGGTGGTCGACGCGATGAGCCAGCAATACCTGCTGGGCGCGCGCGTCGACTACGAGGACGGGCTCGAAGGCTCGCGCTTCGTGATCCACAACCCCAATGCGCAGAGCACCTGCGGCTGCGGCAGTTCCTTCTCCGTCTGAAAGGCCGCGCCATGTCCGTGTCACTGACACCCGCCGCCGCGCGCCACGTGGAGAAGTCGCTCGCCAGGCGCGGCAGCGGCCTGGGCCTGCGCCTGGCGGTCAAGACCAGCGGCTGCTCCGGCTTCGCCTACGCGCTGGAGTTCGTCGACGCGATGAATGACGAGGACCAGTGCTTCGAGACCCACGGCGTGAAGATCGTGGTCGACCCGCGCAGCCTCGGCATGCTCGACGGCACCGAACTCGACTTCGTGCGCGAAGGCCTCAACGAGGGCTTCAAGTTCAACAACCCGAACGCCCGCGCCGAATGCGGCTGCGGCGAGAGCTTCGCGGTCTGAGGCTGGCCGCGGCGTCCAAGGAGGTCCACCCATGGCATTGATGCAGATCGCCGAGCCCGGCCAGAGCGCGGCACCGCACCAGCACCGGCTGGCGGCCGGCATCGACCTGGGCACCACCAATTCGCTCATCGCCACGGTGCAGAGCGCCGTGGCGCGCGCACTGCCCGATGAAGGCGGCGCGCTGCTGCTGCCTTCTGTCGTGCGCTACCAGGCCGACGGCCGCCTGACGGTGGGCCGCGAGGCGCAGGCCCTGCAGGCCGAGGACCCGCACAACACCATCGTCTCGGTCAAGCGCTTCATGGGCCGGCGCCTGGCCGACCTGCGCGAAGCCGGGGGCCTGCCCTATCGCTTCATCGACAAGCCCGGCATGGTGAGCCTGGACACCGCCGCCGGCGAACGCTCGCCGGTGCAGGTGTCGGCCGACATCCTCTCGGCGCTGCGCACGCGGGCCGAAGCGACGCTCGGCGGTCCGCTGTCGGGCGTGGTGATCACCGTGCCGGCCTATTTCGACGACGCGCAGCGCCAGGCCACCAAGGACGCGGCCCGGCTCGCGGGACTGACCGTGCTGCGCCTGCTCAACGAACCCACGGCCGCCGCCATCGCCTACGGGCTGGACAAGGCGGCCGAAGGCATCTTCGCGGTCTACGACCTCGGCGGCGGCACCTTCGACATCTCGATCCTTCAACTCAGCAAAGGGGTGTTCGAAGTGCTGGCCACGGGCGGCGATTCGGCACTCGGCGGCGACGACTTCGACCGCGCCATCGCCGAATGGTTCTGCGAGCGGCATGCGCTCGGCGGCCTGTCGGCGCTGGATGCGGGCGCGCAGCGGCGCCTGCTCACGGCGGCCAGGGCCGCCAAGGAGGCGCTGTCGCGGGACGAGGCGACCACGCTGCAGCTGACCCGCCACATGCAGACCCCGCAGACCCCGGCGACGCTCGGCGCGACCCTCACGCGCGCGCAGTTCGCCTCGCTCGGCGCCGCGCTGATCGCGCGCACGATGGCGGCCACCCGCCGCGCGCTGCGCGACGCCCGGCTGACGCCGGCCGACATCACCGGCGCCGTGCTGGTGGGCGGCTCCACGCGCATGCCCCTTGCCCGCGACGCGGTGCGCGAATTCTTCGGCCGCGAGCCGCTGTCGGACATCGATCCCGACCAGGTCGTCGCCCTCGGCGCCGCCATGCAGGCCAACATCCTGGCCGGCAATGCCGGCGACGACGGCTGGCTGCTGCTGGACGTCTGCCCCTTGTCCCTGGGCATCGAGACCATGGGCGGGCTGGTCGAGAAGATCATTCCGCGCAATTCCACGCTGCCGATCGCGCGTGCGCAGGACTTCACCACCTTCAAGGACGGCCAGACCGCGATGTCGCTGCACGTGGTGCAGGGCGAGCGCGAGTCGGTGGCCGACTGCCGCTCGCTGGCGCGCTTCGAACTGCGCGGCATTCCACCCGCCGTCGCCGGCGCGGCGCGCATCCGCGTGAGCTTCCAGGTCGATGCGGACGGCCTGCTGTCGGTCACCGCGCGCGAGCAGACCACGGGCGTGGAGGCGCACGTCGAGGTCAAGCCCACCTACGGCCTCGCGGACGAGGAGATCGCCTCGATGCTGCAAAGCGCCATCGGCTCGTCCGGATCCGACATGCGGCTGCGCACCTGGCGCGAGGCGCAGATCGATGCGCGGCGCCTGCTCGACGCCACCGAGAGCGCCCTCGCCCAGGACGCGGAACTGCTGTCGCCGGCCGAGCTCGGCGCGGTCCGCAAGGCGATGTTCGCGGTGGCCGACGGGCTGGAGACCGAAGCCGCCGCCGACGCGCTGCAAGCCGCGATGCGCGCGCTGGCCGCCGCCACCGAGGAATTCGCCGCGCGGCGAATGAACGCGTCGATCCGCCGGGCCCTGGCCGGGCGTGCGCTCGACAGCCTGGTCTGAACGAGGAGGCGCCCGCCCATGCCGCGCATTCGCGTCCTGCCTCATCCCGATCTGTGCCCCGAAGGACGCGAGATCGAAGTCCCGCGCGGCGCCCGCCTGTGCGAGAGCCTTCTCGCGGCCGGCATCGCGATCGAGCATGCCTGCGAGATGGTCGCGGCCTGCGCGACCTGCCATGTGCATGTGCGCGAAGGCGCCCACTCGCTGGCCGCGCCCGACGACGAAGAGAGCGACCAGCTCGACAACGCCTGGGGCCTGGACGCGCAATCGCGGCTGGCCTGCTGCGTGAAGCTGCGCGAGGCCGACCTCACGCTCGAACTGCCGCGCCACACGCGCAATCACGCGCGCGAACACTGAGCCTCGGGCTCGGCCTCTCCTCCCCTCTTCCTTCGCCATGCCATGCCATGGCGTGCCGCGCGTTCCTGCGTTCCCGCGTGCATGCGGGCGTTCGACATCGACATCGACATCGACATCGACATCGACATCGACATCGACATCGACATCGACATCGACATCGACATCGACACGAAGAAGCCGCTGTTCGAAACAACACATTCCCGACAGCGCCGCATCGCGCGCGGTGCCCGCCGGGCCTCGCAATCGCGACAAACACGTCCGCAAATCGCCTCGCGCGGCGGCGCAGGACCCTGGATTGCAGTGGCACGCCAATTGCGATGAATCCATCAAAGGACAGCCCCACATGACATCGAGTCCGGTCATCAACGACACCACGCTGCGCGACGGCGAACAGACGGCTGGCGTGGCTTTCACGGTCGAGGAAAAGTGCGACATCGCCGCCGCGCTGGCGCGTGCCGGCGTGCGCGAGATGGAGGTCGGCATTCCGGCCATGGGCGAAGAGGAAATCGCCTGCATCAACGCGATCGCATCGCTCGACCTCGATGCCGCGTTGATGGTCTGGGGCCGGCTCACCGAGGAGGATCTCGCGAGCGCCATGCGCTGCCGTGCCGACATCGTCCATCTCTCGATTCCGGTCTCCGACATCCACCTCACGCACAAGCTGCGCCGCTCGCGCGAATGGGTGCTGGCCCAGGTCACGCGGGTGATGGAAGCGGCGGTCGCCACCGGCCGCAAGGTCTCGCTGGGCGCCGAAGACGCCTCGCGCTCCGATCCCGCCTTCCTGCGCCAGGTCGCGCGCCGCGCCGAAGACTGCGGCGCCATGCGCGTGCGCTTCGCCGACACGCTCGGCGTGCTCGATCCCTTCTCCACCTACGAGCGGATCGCGCGGCTGCGCGAGGCGGTGGACATGGAGATCGAGATCCATGCGCACGACGACCTCGGCCTCGCGACGGCCAACACCCTGGCCGCCCTGCGCGGCGGCGCCACGCATGCCAACACCACCGTCAACGGCCTGGGCGAGCGCGCCGGCAATGCCGCGCTGGAAGAGGTGGTGATGGGCCTGCGCCATCTGCACCATGCCGAATGCGGCGTGGACACGCAGGCCCTGGTGCCGATCTCGCACCTCGTCGCACGCGCCTCCGGCCGCAGCGTGGCGCCGAACAAGAGCATCGTCGGCGAGGCGGTCTTCACGCACGAGTCGGGCATTCATGTCGACGGGCTGTTGAAGAACGCATCGACCTACGAGGGATTCGATCCATCCGAACTGGGCCGCGAACGGCGCACCGTGCTGGGCAAGCACTCGGGCTCGCAGGCGGTGCGCAAGGCCTACGGCGAACTGGGCTTCCTGCTCGACGACGACGGCCTCACGCGGCGTCTGCTGGCGCATATCCGCGAACATGCGATGCGCGCCAAGCGCTCCCCCACGGCCGGCGAGCTGCGCAACTTCCTGCTCGAAGCGCATCGCCCTTCACGGCCCCTCGCGGGCCGGGTGGCGGCATGAGGCCCGACATGCAGTCCCCGCCTGAAGCCCTGGCCGTGCCGCACGATGCGGCGGCGCCGGCCGCCGCCGCGCCCTCGTGGTGGGCGCTGCTGCGCGGCGACGTGCGCTGCGTGCTGCAGCGCGACCCGGCCGCGCGCAACCTGCTCGAAGTCTGGACCATCTACCCCGGCGTGCAGGCCGCGGCCTCGCACCGCCTGGCGCATGCGCTGTGGCGGCGCGGCTGGCGCTACCTGCCGCGCTGGATCTCCTTCGCGGCGCGCTGGTTCACGCAGATCGACATCCATCCGGGCGCGCGCATCGGCGAACGCTTCTTCATCGACCACGGCACCGGAGTCGTGATCGGCGAGACCGCCGAGATCGGCAACGATGTCACCCTCTACCACGGCGTGACGCTGGGCGGCACCAGCTGGTCGGCCGGCAAGCGCCATCCCACGCTGGGACACGGCGTGGTGGTGGGCGCGGGCGCGAAGATCCTCGGGCCCATCACGGTCGGCGACCGCGCGCGCATCGCGGCCAACTCGGTCGTCATCGATGCGGTGCCGGCCGATGCGACCGTGGTCGGAATTCCGGGCCGCGTGGTCGGCCGGCGCCGTCTCTCGCGGCACGGCTTCGACCTGGACCATCACCTGATCCCCGACCCGGTCGGCAAGGCCATCGCCTGCCTGCTCGACCGCGTGGCGCAACTGGAGCGCCGACAGCCCCTGGCGAATCGCGATGCCGCCGTCGACGGCAGCTGCGGCAGCTGCGACGGCGCCTGCACCGATCCCGCCTTCGACACCCTTCTCACCACCTCCACCGAGGAGTAAGCACGATGGAAAACTTCCTTCAGAAACTCAAGTCCCTGTCCTCCGCCGAGGACTTCCTGAACTTCTTCGGCGTGCCCTACGAGCAGAAGGTGGTCAACGTCAGCCGGCTGCACATCCTCAAGCGCTTCTTCCAGTACATCCGGCAGGAGCCCTCGCTGAAGCCGGCCGACGAGCTGCAGATGTTCACCCTCTACCGCGGCCTGCTGCAAAGGGCCTACGGCGACTTCGTGAAATCGACGCCGGCGCAGGAGAAGGTGTTCAAGGTCTTCCAGGACGTCGACGGCAAGCAGCATGTCTCGCTCGAGAGCCTGAAGGCCTCGATGCCGCTGCGCGCCGCCGCCTGAAGAAGGGAGCGCCGCCATGCACATCGTCGTCTGCATCAAGCAGGTGCCGGACTCGGCGCAGATCCGCGTCCATCCGGTCACCAACACCATCATGCGCCAGGGGGTGCCGGCCATCGTCAATCCCTACGACCTGTTCTCGCTGGAAGAGGCGCTGCGCCTCAAGGACAAGTTCGGCGGCAAGGTCACCATGCTGTGCATGGGCCCGCCGCAGGCCGAGGACGCGCTGCGCAAGTGCATCAGCTACGGCGCGGACGACGCGGTGCTGGTGACCGACCGCGCCTTCGCCGGCGCCGACACGCTGGCCACCTCCTATGCGCTGGCCGCCGGCATCCGGCAGATCGCGAAGGAGCAGGCAGTGGACATCGTGTTCACCGGCAAGCAGACCATCGACGGCGACACCGCCCAGGTCGGTCCGGGCATCGCCAGGCGCATGGGCCTGCAGCTGCTGACCTATGTCTCGCGCATCGTCGAGGCCGATCCGGTGAATCGCCGCATCACGGTGGAGCGGCGTGCCGAAGGCGGCGTGCAGGTCCTCAGCACGGCCCTGCCCTGCCTCATCACCATGCTGGAGAACACCAACGAGCTTCGCTTCGCGTCGATGCCCGCGATGATCCATGCCGCCGGCCATCCGGTGCGCAAGTGGAACAAGGAACAGGCCGGCATCGAGGACCTGGAGAAGATCGGCCTCAAGGGCTCGCCCACGGTGGTGAGCAAGGTGTTCGGCCCGACACCGCGCAGCGAGAAGGCCGAGATGCTCGATCCCGAGACCTCCAGCCTGCGCGACGTGTCGCTCAACCTGTTGCAGAAGATCTTCACGCGCCATCCGACCCTGGAAGGCGACCTGCTGATGAAGGAGATGTCATGAGCGAAGCCCCCAAGGCCGCCCCGGCCGCACCGGCCGCGACGGCCACCCCCGCCAGGCGCCCCGCCGGCCGCGGCCGCAACCTGGAACTGCCCGAACACCTCAAGGCCTACAAGGGCGTGTGGGTCTTCATCGAGCACGACCGGGGCCATGTGCACAGCGTCTCGTGGGAACTGCTCGGCGAGGCCCGCAAGCTGGCCGACAAGCTCGGCAGCGGCGTGGGCGTGGTGGTGCTCGGCGGCCCGGACGAAGCGCTGGAGAAGTTCGCGGCCGAGGCCTTCACCTACGGCGCCGACAAGGCCTACATCGTGCACGACCCGGTGCTGCTGGGCTATCGCAACGAGCCCTTCACCAAGGGCCTCACGGACCTGGTGAACAAGTACCAGCCCGAGATCCTGCTGCTGGGCGCGACCTCCATGGGCCGCGACCTCGCGGGCTCGGTGGCGACCACGCTGCTCACCGGCCTCACGGCGGACTGCACCGAGCTCAACATCGACCCCACCTCGCGTGCGCTCGCGGCCACGCGGCCCACCTTCGGCGGCTCGCTGCTGTGCACGATCATGACCCTGGCCTACAGGCCGCAGATGGCCACCGTGCGCCCGCGCGTCATGGCCATGCCGCCGGCCGATGCCGGCCGCGGCGGCGAGATCGTGCAGGAAACGCTCGGCATGGTGGAGACGCAGATCGTCACCAAGCTGCTCGACTTCATCGCCGACGCCCACAGCCAGAAGATCAACCTGCCCTATGCCGACGTGATCGTCAGCGGCGGCAAGGGCCTGAAGAATCCGGAGAACTTCAAGCTGGTGTTCGAGCTGGCGCGCGTGCTCGGCGGCGAAGTCGGCGCCACGCGGCCCTGCGTGCAGGCCGGCTGGGTCGAGGCCGAGCGCCAGGTCGGCCAGACCGGCAAGACCGTGCGGCCCAAGCTCTACATCGCGGCCGGCATCTCGGGCGCGATCCAGCACCGGGTGGGCATGGAAGCGTCGGACGTGATCGTCGCCATCAACACCGACCCGAACGCGCCGATCTTCGATTTCGCGCACTACGGCATCGTCGGCAACGCCCTGCAGGTCTTGCCGGCGCTGACGCAGGCCTTCGCCCAACACCTGGCGCAGCACCGCAAGCTCGCCGCCTGAAGAAAGAAGGAGCCGCATCATGAGGAAACCATCGCAATTCGACGCCATCGTGGTCGGCGCCGGCGCCTCGGGCAATGCCGCGGCCTACACCATGGCCAAGGCGGGCCTGAAGGTCCTGCAGATCGAGCGCGGCGAGTACCCGGGCAGCAAGAACGTGCAGGGCGCCATCCTCTACGCCAAGGCGCTGGAGGAGATCATTCCCGACTTCCGCGACGACGCGCCGCTGGAGCGGCACATCATCGAGCAGCGCATGTGGATGCTGGACGACAACTCCTTCGTCGGCACGCACATTCGCAGCGAGGACTACAACAAGCCGCCCTACAACCGCTACACCATCATCCGCGCGCAGTTCGACAAATGGTTCAGCGCCAAGGTGCGCGAAGCCGGCGCCCTGCTGATCTGCGAGACCACCGTCAACGAGCTGATCATGGACGGCGACCAGGTGGTGGGCGTGAGCTGCGACCGCCAGCACGGCGACGTGTACGCGGACGTGGTGATCCTGGCCGACGGCGTGAACTCCACGCTGGCGCGCAAGGCCGGATTCCATGGCGAAATCAAGGACGGCAACGTGGCGCTGGCCGTCAAGGAAATCCTCTTCATGCCGGAGGAAACCATCCGCCAGCGCTTCAACGTGGGCGAGGAATCGGGCGTGGTGATCGAGATGGTCGGCCGCATCACCGACGGCATGATGGGCACGGGCTTTCTCTACACCAACAAGGAGTCGCTCACCATCGGCGTGGGCTGCATGCTCGGCGACTTCAAGGCCAACCCGAACCGCACCAGCCCCTACACGCTGCTGGAGCAGATGAAGCGCCATCCGTCCATCGCGCCGCTGATCGAGGGCGGGGAGATGAAGGAGTACTGCGCGCACCTCATCCCCGAGGGCGGCTTTCATGCCATTCCGCAGGTCTACGGCCACGGCTGGATGATCGTGGGCGATTCGGGCGGCTTCGTGAATGCCGCGCACCGCGAAGGCTCGAACCTCGCGATGACCACCGGCCGGCTGGCCGCCGAGACCGCCATTCGCGCCAAGGCCGAAGGCAAGGGCTGGCGCGCCGCCTCGCTGAAAGCCTACAAGGACGCGCTGGACGATTCCTTCGTCATGAAGGACCTGCACAAGTACCGCGACATGCCTGCCGTGCTGCACGGGAACCCGCAGTTCTTCACCAGCTACCCCGACCTCATCGGCCGGGCCGCGCGCACCATGATCACCGTGGACGGCGTGGACAAGAAGACCAAGGAGCGCGAGATCTTCTCCAGCTTCCGCAAGAACCGCCGGCTGACCGGCCTCGTGGGCGACGCCTACAAACTCTGGAGGGCCTTCCGATGATCCCCATCACCGTCAATGTCGAAGAGAAACTGTTCCAGAACCGCTACCGCGTCGACGCGGGGCGGCCGCACATCAGGATCAAGAACGCCGAGGTGTGCACCACCGAGTGCGGCCAGAAGAGCTGCACCTACGTCTGCCCCGCCTCCTGCTACAAGGCCGAGGGCAACGGCAGCGTGACCCTCATCACCGACGGCTGCCTGGAGTGCGGCAGCTGCCGCATCCTGTGCAGCGAGCACGCGAACATCGAGTGGGAATACCCGCGCGGCGGCCACGGCATCCTCTTCAAGTTCGGCTGAGCCCATCCACGCCACGAACCCCGCGAACCACGAACAAGGACCCCGCCTCATGAGCCGCCCCACACGACACGTCTTCGTCTGCACCCAGAACCGCCCGCCCCAGCATCCGCGCGGCTCCTGCGCCGGCGGCAAGGGCTCGACCGCCCTGCTGCAGGCCTTCTGGGCCGAGCTGCAGCGCCGCAATGCCTACGAGACCGTGGCCGTCACCTACTCGGGCTGCCTCGGCCCCTGCGACCAGGGCGCCAACGTGCTCGTCTATCCGGAGGCCGTGCTCTACAGCGGCGTGACCACGGACGACGTCGAGGAGATCTTCACCCGCCACCTCGAAGGCGGCCAGCCGGTCGAACGCCTGATGGCCAAGGAAGCGGTCTGGTAGGCAGGCCCCTCGCGGGCCGGCCTCAGAACAGGCTCGCGCCGATGTTGATCAGCAGCGCCAGCACGGTCGTGTTGAACAGGTAGGCGAGGATGCAATGCGCCGAGCCCACGCGGCGCATCGGCTTCGTCACGAAGGCCACGTCGGCCGTCTGCCCCGAGGTGCCGATGACCGCGGCGAAGTAGAAGAAGTCGCCATAGGTGGGCTGGTCATCCTTCGGGAACTCCAGGCCCACCGGCCGGCCATGACAGGCGGCCGCGTAGTAGTCATGCGCGTAGTGGAGCGCGAACATCACCTGGATGAAGGCCCACGAGGACAGCACCGTCATGCCGGCCAGCGCGATGTGGGCGATCCGCAGCGCGCCATGCATGTCCTTCACCACCGCCAGCTCGCCCGCGATCGCCGCAAGGCTCGCCACGCCCGACACGACCACCAGCACCAGAATCACCAGCTGCCCCTCGTCCTGCAACTGCGCGCGATGCCGCATGCGATGCGGCGACGACCGGATCATCATCACCGCGGCCAGCACCACGTACAGCAAGGTGCCGGCATTCCAGGCGACCAGCCAGCGCGTGACGCTGTGGCTCGCGACATCGAGCGGCAGGAAGAAGCCCACCACGATCGCAAAGGCCGCCGCGATGTAGAGGCGCGGGCGGGCGCGCATCTGGCGGAAGAGTCTGTTTCGCTGCCACGTCATTCCGAAATTCCCGAAAAAGCGCCAGTGGTGGATGCCGGTCCGCGACGCATTGCGTGCGGCCCTCCCGCTAGTAGGTCCATGCCTCATGCCGTACCGGCAGGCGATTCAGCGCCTGCCGGTGGAACTGCCACTGGGGCAGAAAGCGGTCCATCAACGCGCCGAAGCGCGCATTGTGCGTGGGCTCCAGCAGATGGACCATTTCGTGGACCAGGACGTACTCGATGCATTCCGGCGGCTTCTTCGCCAACTCGGTATTGAGGCGGATCGTGCCCGTGGCCGGGTTGCAACTGCCCCATTGCGTCTTCATCTGCTGCACGAAGATCCGGCGCACCTCGACCCCCAGCAGGCGGCTCCAAGCGGCGATGAGTTCAGGCACCAGCGCCTTGATCTGGTCCCGGTACCACTGCGCGATGACCGCCTCCAGCGCCGAGGCGTCGGCGCCGGGGCGCACCGTGAGAAGCATGTGCCGGTGCTTCAGCGCGAGCGAGGGCGCCGCCTCGGCCTCCACGATCTTCAGCAGATAGCGCCGCCCCCACAGGTAGTGGCTCTCCCGTTCCAGGTATTCGCGCGGCGTCTCGCGCTCCTGGCCCTGCAGCTTCTGCCGCTGCGCCCTGATCCACTGAAGCCTCGACAGCGCGAAGACCCGCACCGTGTCGATCTTCATTCGCAGCGGTGCCGAAATCCGCACCCGGCCCGTGGGTGGATAGACGCTCAGGTGGACGTTCTTGATGTCCTTGAACACCACGTCCACATCGATGTCGCCCAATGTCAGCGCCTGGTTCATCAGTACTCCGGCTGCGCCTTGATGACCAGGAAAATGTGCTCCACCTCGCGGGCATCGCGCAGCACCTCGTACAGCGCCTGCTTGATCACCTGCTCGCGGGACTGAACGCCGCGCCAATCGTCGGGCCGCGCCATCCTCACCGCCTCGTCCACACGCAGCGCCAGCGCCGCCGCATCTTGGCGCCATCCGGCGTCGTAGGGCTGGCGGGGCTCCGAAACGCCGTCCGACGAGTCCGCCACGGCGGCCTTGCTGAGGTTGTTGAAGATCGCCCGCTTCCCGCGCGAGTCCAGCGACTTCGGCAAGTTGTCGGCCTTTCCGGCGTCGATCATCAACGAGAGCTTCTCGTACTGCTTCAGAAGCTCCTCGTACTCGATCGCCATCTGCTTGCGCCGCTTCACCAGCTCGTCGAGCAGCGAAGACATCTTCTCGTAGAAGGCCGGATCGCTCAGGTGCTCCTTGATGATCTTGCTGCGGACGTTGTTCTCGATCGTCTCGGCAATCGCATCCTTGTTGCCCTTGAGCTTGCCCAGCCGCTCGGTAATGGCCTGCCCGATGCCGCTCTTCACGATCAGCTCCAGCAGGCCCATCTTCTCGAAAGGCGAGATCTTGCGCGGCTCGCCCGCCTCGATGTAGGTATCGATCAGGTGCCGCATGTCCGCCTCGTAGGCCTTCAGGTCCAGCGACTCGTTGCTCGCGTTGCGGATGATCTCGCGCAAGTTCAGGTGGCGATCCAGCTCCCTCCTGATGCGCGCAACGTCCGCCGGGCTGTAGCCCGCCTCCTCCAGATCGTCGGCAATGTTGGCGTAGGCACGCACCAGGGCCGCCGTCTCCCTGTAGAGAACCACGCGCTGCGGTGCCCGCTCCTCCAGATCCGTCGCGATCTCGGTGTTGCCGCAGAAATAGTGAATGTGCTGAAGCTCCCCCTTCGGCGGCTCCACCGGCTCGCACAGCAGCGCCAGGGCCTCGATGGCCGCATCCAGCCGCTCCCGGCCCTTGGCCAGCCGGTCCCGCATCATCACCTGCGGGTCGGCGCCGCCCGCGCTGTGGTCCAGCTCCGAGGTGTAGACCGCGATCGCCTTCTCCACCTTCTTGAACAGGTCCTTGTAGTCGACGATGTGGCCGAAATCCTTGTCCTCGCCGTCCAGCCGGTTGGTGCGGCAGATGGCCTGGAACAGGCCGTGGTCCTGCATCTTCTTGTCGATGTAGAGATAGGTGCACGACGGCGCGTCGAAACCCGTCAGCAGCTTGTCCACCACCACCAGCAGCTTCATGTTCGCCGGCTCCTTGATGAACAAGGCCTTCGCCCGCTCCTCGTAGGTCTCGGTCTTCGTCATGCCAGGCCTGGCGTCGACATCCTCCAGAAGCTCGGTGTAGGTGTTGTAGATGAACTGCTTGTCCGTCTCGGTGTTCGCGCCCGTTTCTTCCTTCGTCACGTCCTGCGTGTTGGGGTTGTACGAAGTCACCACCGCGCACTTGCCCTTGAAGGGCGTCTTCTCAAAGAGCGTGAAGTACTTGCAGGCCTCGTAGATGCTCGAAGCGACCAGGATGGCATTGCCCCGTTCGCTCGACAGGCGCGGCCGGGTGCTGAAGTCGAACACGATGTCCTCCACCACCCGGTCCATGCGCGCCTTGGAACTCAGCACGCGCTGCATCGTGCCCCATTGGAGTTTCAGCTCGTTCCTCTGCCAGTCGTTCAGGCCCCGGGTCTTGACCTCGAACCAGGTGTCGATCCTGGCCTCCGAGCCCAGCCACTGGTCGATGTCGCGCGCCTCGTACAGCAGGTCGAGCACCACCTCGTCCGCCACCGCCTCGCTGAACTTGTAGGTGTGGATGTAGCCGCCGAACACCTCCAGGCTGGTCTGCTTGTCCTGCTTCAGCAGCGGCGTGCCGGTGAAGCCGATGAACACCGCGTTCGGCATCAGCGCCTTCATCACCCGGTGCAGCTTGCCGCCTTGCGTGCGGTGGCATTCGTCCACGAACACGAACACCTCGCCCACCACCGGGCTGGGCTCCTCCTCCAGCGACTTGATGAAGGCGTCGAAATCGTCCACGTCCTTGCGGCCGAACTTGTGCACCAGGGAACACAGAAGGCGCGGCGCGGCCTGGCTCAACTGGCCCATCAGGTCGCGCCCGCTGCTGCTGCGCCGGATGGGCACCCCCGCCTCGGTGAACACCCGCTGGATCTGCTTGTCCAGCTCGTCGCGGTCAGTGATCACCACCACCCGCGCGTGCGGATTGTTCTCCAGGATCCACTTGGCCAGCAGCACCATCACGATGCTCTTGCCGCTGCCCTGCGTGTGCCAGATGATCCCGCCCTGCTTCTGACGCACATGCGCCTGCGCGGCCTTGATGCCGAAGTACTGGTGCACCCGAGGCAGCTTCTTCACCCCGCCGTCGAAGAGCACGAAGTCGTGCATCAGGTCGATCAGCCGCGCCTTGCCGCAGAGCTTGAGCAAATACTTGTCGAGCTTGAAACGGCTGTTGTCCGCCTCGTCTTCCTTCCAGGTCAGGAAAGACTTCTCGGGCGTGCCGATGGTGCCGTACTGCAGGCCTTCGGAATCATTGCCCGCGAAGACGAACTGCACCGTCGAGAAAAACAGTTCGTTGAATTCGGGCAACTGGTTCGACAGGCATTGCCGGATGCCGTCGCCAATGCTCACGCGGCTGCTCTTCAGCTCGATCACGCCGATGGCGATGCCGTTGACGTACAGCACCAGATCCGGCCGCCGCTCCAGGCCGCCCTTGAGTGTTACCTCTTCCGCGATGGCGAAATCGTTGTTCTCCGGCGTCTCCCAGTCGATGAGGTGAACCGTTTCGGTGGACTTGCCCGGCCTCAGCTTCACCGGCACGCCGTAGCGCAGAAGGCTGTAGACCGCCTGGTTGTTGGCGTAGAGCGTGCGGTTGGGGTGGTCGGCTTCGGTGCGCAGCTTGTACAGGGCCGCGATCATCTGTTCCTGGCTGGCGCCGCGCCGGGTGAGCCAGTCGTCCAGCAGGCCCGCGTGGATGTTGCTGTTGTACTCGCGGTGGGTCCAGTCGCCGAGATAGCGGTAGCCGAGTTCGTCGCGGAACAGGGCGATCACGCGGTCCTGCGTGGCGCGTTCGGGTTGGCCGATCGTGCTGCTCATGCGGTGCTCCGGCGTGGGGCGATCTTGGCGATGGACGTGTTCATACGAGTCGAATCCTCCCTGTGAGAAGTTCTTGGGTCATGCCTTGCTTGATGTGGCGGGCTTTGGTGAGCTCCGCCTCTAGAACGTCGATTTCAGAGTCGATGTCGCAAAGGGCGCTTGCGATTGCCACTTGCTCTTCAATCGCAGGAAGAAGGATCCCCACAGCGTTGAGCGACTCCTTGTTTAGCGTATAGCCCTTTACGGCCTGTTTGCCGTAAAGCGAGAAATCGGTTCGACCGAGGAGGTAGTACAGAAACTCCGCATGTGCCTTGGGGTTGCCAAAGCTGCAGATCGCTTCGTTGGTGTAAAGGTCACACCCGGCGAAGCAGAGTCGGCCGATGGAGAGTTTGAAACTCATAAGCAAGGTGCCCATTCGGACAACTTGCATTTCCGAAGCCGCGTGTGGAGTAATTTCTTCCTTGGGCTCGGATACGACCTTGGACTTCAGGTCCGCAATTGAAAGCCATTTGTGACCTGCCCCCCAGTTGGCTGGATTTAGGCGCGAAGGCGTTCTGCCCATCGATATTTCGCAAATGTCGCCCAATCGTGTCCGGATCCACTCGCCACTAAAACCCGGTAGGCGCGTCTGGCCAGTGAGCAATTCCTGCATAGCTCCTTGTTTGACCTGCCGCTTCTTGGCAAGGAGTTGCTCAAGAGATTCGATCAGGGCATCCGCGTCGCCCAGCGCTTCGGCGATGGCTTCTTGTTCGGCCACGGTTGGCGGATACGCCAGCTTGAACGCCCGCAACGTTGCAATCGGTATCTCTTGCAGGGCAGAACCGTTCATTGCCAGTACCAGCCTGCCGCGTGTCGCACACGACGATATTGCCTGCTTGAAAAAAGAGGCGCTTAGGCCTGATCGGAGACCGATCAAGGCAACCCCTCTAGTCAGATTGCAGCCTTCAAGCGCTTCGTCAATCAACGCGACTTCACCCACCTTGCCTCGAAGCGGCATGACGAGGTCGCCGGCTTTCAAGACCGTCCGCTTGTACGAGTCGCTAATCGACGTGCTTGTAGTGATCAGTTCAGCTTGGTTGACCTTGCCATCGTGAATGTCCACGACCCGAATACACCTCACGCCATTCGAGATGGCGGGTCCGGTCTGAACGATTCCATAGGAGATTGGCCTCTTCTCATCGGTGAGTTCGCCCAACGACGCAATGCCCCAATCGTCGGGAATCTCTCCGACCTCGGTCTGCTTGTACCTGGGGTTCACGCCCATGAGAAACCCATCGTGGCCAAATGGCCTCGGACTCTGCTCGCGAGTTCCACCGCCCGTCCTTGCGCCTGCGGAAATGGGTGTTCGTAACGCTCCGTCAGTTCCCTCACGCGTTTGCTTAGTTGCTGGCTGACGCTATCCATTTCGCTGTGAATCGCTTCGTCGAGGACCGCGAGCCACTTGTCGCCGACCACCAGCTCTTTGACTTCGTCCTCCGAAAGCTTCGGGTAATGCGCATAGGCCTTGGCATCGAGTTCCGCCTCCGCGTCTTTCAGTTTCCGATGGAGCTCCGTCTCTTCGGCGGCCAGCATGAGCCAACGCTTCAACTCGTCCCGCTCCTGGGCCAGGTCGGCGCCATGGCCCAGCTCGCGAACGCGGTCCTTGACGCTGCCCACGGTGATCTTCTCGATGCCCGCGAAGGCGCCCTCTTCCCCGCCCTGCTCCTCTTCCAGTTCGGCGATGCGGGCCGCCACGGCTTCCCGCTCGGCCTCCATCGCATCGATCGCCGCTTGTTCCTTGCCGTGGTAGCGGGCAACGATCAGGGCTTTGGGCACGAGGTCGCAGGTCCAGCCCTTGTCCTTTTCCTTGCCCTTCTTGTCTGTCTCGATGATGCGATAGGTCTGCGCCTTCCAGCCGTCGGTGGCGATGAGGTAGCAGTCGTCCTGCATGACTTCGGTCCAGTAGTCCATCAGGTGCTGGTACACGTCGTAGGCGTCGATGAGCGGCTGGCCGGTGTAGTGGGCAAGCAGGCTTTCGGAGAGTTCGGCAATGACTTCCTTGGGGTGGCATCCGGCGTCGAGTGCCTTGAGTTTCGTGGCGCTGGCCTGGCGCCAGGTGGCGAAATGGGCGTTCTGGCGGGCGATGAAGGCGGCGAATTCGGGGTGCTGGTAGATGGCGGTCTTGATGTCGGCCTTGGGCACCGCAAGGTCCACATAGCCGGGGCGCCTGGGCTTGAAGAGGGTTTGCCGCAGTTGGGGGCACACGGCCCAGTAGCGGCCGAGGGCGTCGATGTCGTCGACGGGGATGCCGCCTTGCAGGTGGCCGGCGATGTCCTGCCTGTCTTCGACGCTCTGGCTGCTGATGTAGCGCGGCAGGTTGAGGTTGAATTCGTTTTTCTCGATGTCGTCGAGGCCGACGCGGCGCGAGTAGCCGGGAATTTCGAGCCCGCGGGTGAAGACGTCGACGATCTTGTGGATGTCTTGCGCGCGCAGGCGGTTCTTGGGGCCGTCTTTCACGTAGCCCTGGCTGGCGTCGATCATGAAGACGCTCTTGCGGGCCTGGGCTTCTTCCTTGTCGAGGACGACGATGCAGGCGGGGATGCCGGTGCCGTAGAAGAGGTTGGCGGGCAGGCCGATGATGCCCTTGATGTAGCCCTTGCGCAGCAGCGCGCGGCGGATGTCGGCTTCGGCATTGCCCCGGAAGAGCACGCCGTGCGGCAGGATGCAGGCACCCTTGCCGGTGGTCTTGAGCGAGCGGACGATGTGCAGCAGGTAGGCGAAGTCGCCTTGCTTGTCGGGCGGGGTGCCGAAGGATTCGAAGCGTTGCCAGCGGTCGTTGAGGGGGTCGAGGCCGGTGCTCCAGCGCTTGTCGGAGAACGGCGGGTTGGCGACGACGTAGTCGAAGGTCTTGAGGGCCTTGCCGTCGGTGAACTTGGGGTCGGTGAGGGTGTTGCCCTGCTCGATCAACGCGGTGGGGTTGTCGTGCAGGATCATGTTCATGCGGGCGAGGCCGCTGGTGGCGGAGTCTTTTTCCTGGCCGTAGAGGGTGAGTTTGCTGCGCGCTTCGTCGGCGATCTTGAGCAGCAGGGAGCCGGATCCGCAGGTGGGGTCGTAGACGGTGGTGCCGGGCCGGGTGTCGGCCTGGCGGATGCCGAGGATCTGGGCGATGACGCGGCTGACTTCGGCCGGCGTGTAGAACTGTCCCTTGCTCTTGCCGCTTTCGGTGGCGAAGTGGCGCATGAGGTATTCGTACGCGTCGCCGAGGATGTCGTCGCCTTCGGCGCGGTTCTTCGAGAAGTCGAGGGCCTTGTTCTCGAAGATGGCGATGAGGTTGGTGAGCCGCTCGACCTTTTCCTTGCCGTCGCCGAGTTTGCCGGCGTCGTTGAAGTCGGGCAGGTCAGAGAGGTTGTTGGCCTTGGCCAGGGGCGCAATGATGCGTGTGTTGATCTTGTCGCCGATGTCGCTCTTGCCCTTGAGGTCGACCATGTCCTGGAAGCTGGCGCCTTGGGGGATGGTGATGGGCGCATAGCGCTGGCCGGCGTATTTGTCGCTGACGTATTTGATAAAGAGCAGGACGAGGACGTAGTCCTTGTACTGGCTGGCGTCCATGCCGCCGCGCAGTTCGTCGCAGCTTTGCCAGAGGGATGAATAGAGTTCGGATTTCTTGAGGGCCATGGGGGCTGGTGGGGCTCGAACGGGTCGCGGGACGCACGTGCTGCGCGTCGACGGAACCGCCGAGAAAAGTCATGCCGGATCATATGCAGAACTCGCCGCGTATCCGCGCGGCGAGTGTCGTGCAGGGCGCGGATGTCATGGCCTGCACGAGGTCTGCGCATGGGTGGTGTTTGCAGTGCCTTGGCCTATCCGGTGAGGTCGGCCGGTGTGCCCCTCGACTCGTGCTCAGGACCTCATGGGCAAGCCGCCCTGGATGAGGCTTCCGGCTGCCGCTCAATGTTCGTTCTGAACTTGCGTCGAGGCGCGTGCTCGGCCGATCAACAGGGCTTGTCGCTTGCTCATATCGCTTGCGCCTCCGCTAGCACCTTGGCCCGGAATTTCGGCGGCAGGTCGGCGGGGGTCAACAGATCGACGTGAATGCCAAGCAGAGACTCCAGTTCGTCCTGCAGGCCGCCCAGATCGAATAGCGTCGCGCCGGGCAGCGCATCGACCAGTAGATCGAGGTCGCTGCCATCCTGATCGGTGCCGTGGAGCACGGAGCCGAAGATGCGTGGGTTCGCCGCGCGAAAGCGGCTGGCCGCCTGGCGCACTGCACTTCGTTTGAGATCCAGCACAACGGACGGCCGCATGGGCGCTTCTCCTTGTCGAAACTCGTGGGGAGGGTATGCGATCAATCCCGTCCGCCGCCGATCATTCGCGGGCCGACCTCAGCTCACCACTTGCCGTCGCTCGGCCTCACCTTGGCCCGCATGGCCGCGCCCAGCAGCTGGACCGCATCCGGCCGGCTCGCGCGTTGCGCGAAGTCCGCGGCGGTCATGCCTTGCTCGTTCTTCATCAAGGGGTCGGCGCCTTCGTCGAGCAGCAGCTTCACCGCGGCGGAGCTGCCGTACATCGCGGCCATCATGAGCGGGGTGGTGCCGTTGGGCGACTGGGCGTCGATGAAGGCGCTCTTGTCGAGCAGCAGCTTCATGATCTCGACGTGGCCGTTGGTGGCGGCGTAGTGCAGCGGTGTCCAGCCGGTCTTGTTGATGTCGGCATCGCGTGCGATGAGGCGCTGGACGAGGTCGTCCTGGCCCTTGAGGGCGGCCATCATCAAGGGGCTTTCGCCGCTGGCGTTGAGGCCGTTGACGTCGGTCTTGGGCGAATCGATCAGCACCTGGACGACGCGCGGCGAGGGTTCGCGCAGGGCGATGAGCAGGCCGGTCTGGCCCTTGGGGTCGCGGATGTTGGGATCGAATCCGCGGTTGATCAGGTCCTTGACGCCGCTGGCGTTGTCGCTTCGAACGGCTCTGAAAAAATCATCGGCCGGGGTTGCATGGACGGCAAAAGATGCTGTCACGACAAGGAGATAGGCCAGTTTCTTGAGATAAATTCTAATCATGATTTGACGCCCGGGAAGAGCGTGTCGAAGTTGTCGCTCGTGGCCTTGGCGACCGCTTCGACGGGCAGGCCGCGCAATTCGGCGATCTGCCGCGCGACGAAGGGCACGTACGACGGGTTGTTGGTCTTGCCCCGGTAAGGTACGGGCGCGAGGTAGGGGCTGTCGGTCTCGATCAGGATGCGCTCGAGTGGCACGAAGGCGGCGACTTCACGCAGGTCCTGGGCCTTCTTGAAGGTGAGGATGCCGGAGAAGGAGATGTAGAAACCGAGATCGAGCGCGGCGCGGGCGACGTCCGCGGTTTCGGTGAAGCAGTGGAACACGCCGCCGGCCGCCTTGCCGGAGCCGGTTTCGCCCTCTTCCTTCAGGATGGCGAGCGTGTCGGCCGAGGCTTCGCGGGTGTGGATGATGAGCGGCTTGCGCGTCTGCTGCGCGGCATGGATGTGCACGCGAAAGCGCTGGCGCTGCCATTCGAGGTCGGCGATGCTGCGGCCGCCCTTGCGCTCTTCCATCTGGTAGTAGTCGAGGCCGGTCTCGCCGATGGCGATGACTTTCGGCAGCGCTGCGCGGCGCACCAGGTCGTCGACGGTGGGCTCGGCGATGTTCTCGTTGTCCGGATGGACGCCGACGCTGGCCCAGAAGTTGTCATAACCGGCCGCGAGGGCCTGCACGTCGGCGAATTCCTCGAGGGTGGTGCAGATGCAGAGGGCGCGATCGACTTGCGCGGCGGCCATGGCGGCGCGGATCTGCGGCATCTGGCCGGCGAAATCAGGAAAGGTGAGATGGCAGTGGGAGTCTGTGAACATGGAAATGGCAATGCAGCCGCAGCGCCTGCGGCTCGCGTCACGGGGACGGCGCTTCTTCTAGCAGTTCAAATGGTCTGGGTCGGGCGGTCGGAAGCCATCGTGCTGCCGAGCGCTTCTTCGATGCGCGCCTTGAGCTGGCGGGACTTCTCGTCCGACGGGAACCGGATGCCCACGCCCGGCGCCCGGTTGCCGGCGGCGCGGGCCGGCGTGATCCAGGCGACCTTTCCGGCGACGGGGTAGCGCTGGGGGTCGTCGGGCAGGGTCAGGAGCACGTAGACGTCGTCGCCCAGACGGTATTCGCGCGAGGTCGGGATGAAGATGCCGCCTTCGGCGAAGAGCGGGATGTAGGCCGCATAGAGGGCGCCCTTCTCCTTGATGGCGAGCTGGATGACGCTGGGGCGCACGGGCGCGGAGGAGGAGGAGGCGGCGGAGTTGGTCATGGGCGTCGGCGTGCCGAGTTTAGGGTCGTTCTCGCTTCACTCACAAGGGCTTCGATCATCAGGCCGGCATTGAACGGATGTTCGGCGGTCCGCGCGGACTCGGAAAGCGAGCGGGACCAGCGCGCCAGGGCGCCGCGCATGGGCGCGGGCGGCAGGTCGCCGGCGTCGAAGAATCGGGGCTCGGCACCGCTCTCGGCGGCCATGAGGTCGTGGCAGAGCTTCTGGAGGATGTCGATGGCCTGGGGCGGGGCCTGGTCGGCCAGGGCGCTCACGTCGCCGCGGGCCATGGCCTTGGGCAGGGCGGCCCAGGCCTTGGTGGAATGTCCCTGGCCGGCCAGCCGGAGCGCGTCGCGCGGCCGGCCGCCGCTCGCGCGCAGGAGCCCGGGTGCTTCGGCCGGGCCGACGCCCTGCTCCGCCAGCCAGGCCAGCGCGGCATCGTGATCCGGCCACGGCATGGTGAATCCCAGACAACGGCTGCGGATCGTGGGCAGAAGCTGCCAGGCGGCTTCGGTGGCGAGCACGAAGCGGACGTCGCCGACGGGCTCCTCCAGCGTCTTCAGGAGCGCATTGGCGGTGACGTTGTTCATGCGTTCGGCCGGATACACGAGCACCACCTTGCCGCGGCCGCGGGCGCTGGTGCGCTGGGCGAAGCCGACGGCCTCGCGCATGGCTTCGACCCGGATTTCGCGGCTGGGCTTGCGTTTCTTGTCGTCGATGTCGGCCTGGGCTTTCTCGTCGAGCGGCCAGCCGAGTTCCTGCATCGCGACCTCGGGCATCAGGACGCAGAGGTCGGCATGCGTGCGCACGTCGATGGCATGGCAGCTCGGGCAATGGCCGCAGGCGCCGTGGGTGGCGTCCGGCGCTTCGCACAGCCAGGCGGCGGCGAGCGCGAGCGCGAGCTCGTATTGGCCCAGGCCGGACGGGCCCTGGAGCAGCCAGGCATGGCCGCGCTGCCGCAGGAGTTCGGCCAGCGGCTCGTGCAGCCAGGGGGACAGCACGGGTGTGCTCATGGGGCGTTCCCGATGCCGTGATCGTCGACGAGGCCGCGATGCACGAGGACCGACGCGATCTGCAGCCAGACGCTTTCGCGCGGCTGGACGGCGTCGATGCGCGCGAAGCGCTTCGCGCCGGCGGCCCGTGCCTCGTAGCCGGCGGCGACACGGCGGAAGAACTCGACGGGCTGCGATTCGAACTTGTCCGGCACCCGGGCGCCGGCCAGCCGCTGCGCGGCGGTTTCGGGCGCGAGGTCGAACCACAGGGTGAGGTCGGGTTGAAGGAGTTCGCCCTCGCCGTCCCCCTGCACCCATTGTTCGAGGGTGCGGAGCACGTCGGCGTCGAAGCCGCGGCCGGCGCCCTGGTAGGCGAAGGTCGCATCGGTGAAGCGGTCGCAGATCACCACCTCGCCCCGGGCGAGCGCGGGACGGATGACGGTCGCGATGTGATCCCGCCGGGCCGCGAAGACCAGCAGGGATTCGGTCAGCGGATCCATGGGCCGGTCGAGGATGAGGGTGCGCAGGGCTTCGGCCAGCGGCGTGCCGCCCGGCTCGCGCGTGCGGGTGACCTGCCGGCCCCGGGCCTTGAACAGGGCCTCCAGCGCATCGATGTGGCTGGACTTGCCGGCACCGTCGATGCCTTCGAGTGTCAGAAACAATCCGGTCATTGGCCTGTCCGCGAATTGGCGTCGCCGCCGCGCTGATAGCGGTTGACGGCGCGGTTGTGTTCGTCCAGCGAGCTGCTGAACTGGCTCGATCCGTCGCCCCTGGAAACGAAGTAGAGGGACTTGCTCTGCGCCGGCTGGACCGCCGCGAGCAGCGCGGCCCGGCCGGGCATCGAGATGGGGGTGGGCGGCAGGCCGTTGCGCGTGTAGGTGTTCCAGGGGGTGTCGGTCTGCAGGTCTTTCTTGCGCAGGTTGCCGTCGAAGCGGGTGCCCATGCCGTAGATCACGGTGGGGTCGGTCTGCAGGGGCATGCCCACGCGCAGCCGGTTGACGAAGACCGCGGCGATCTCGGGGCGGTCGTAGGCCTTGCCGGTTTCCTTTTCGACGATGCTGGCGAGGATGAGCGCCTCGTCGGGCGATTTCAGCGGGAGGCCGTTGGCGCGCGCGGCCCAGGCGGCATCGAGCTTCCTGTTCATGGCGCGCATGGCGCGCTGCAGGAGCGCCATGTCGCTGGAGCCCTTGGAATAGGTGTATGTGTCCGGGAAGAAGCGTCCTTCGGGATGCTGGCCGGGACGGCCCAGGCGCGTCATGAGTTCCTCGTCCGACAGGCCGGCGGTATCGGGCTTCAGTTGCTCGGCCTTGGCCAGGGCGGCGCGCACCTGCCGGATGTTCCAGCCTTCCACGAGCACCACGCTGCGGGTGGCCTCTTCGCCGCGCACCAGCATGTTGAGCAGCAGGCGCGGCGTGACCCCGCGTTCCAGCTCGTAGCTGCCGGCGCGGATCTGGCGGTCCTGGCCCGACACGCGGAACCACAGGTAGAGCAGCCCGGGGCGGACGGCGGTGCCTGTGTCGGCCACCGCCTGGGCGATGCCGCGCGGCGTGGTGCCGGGTTCGATGGGCAGGTCGACATTGGCGGCCGGCAGCTTCAAGGGCTGATTCACCCACCACCAGCCGGCCGCTCCAAGGCCCAGGCCGGCGACGGCAAGCAGCAGAAAGAGGGTGAGGAGGAAACGGCGCACGGACGGACCGGAAGCGGAGGCGAAAGCGAAGAGGGATGAAGCGGCGAGGAAGACCTGCAAACCCGGCGGGGCAGGCCCGGCCATGATAATTCAGCGATGACTTCAGTCGATCTGAACGGCTTCGCCGCCCTCTCCCACCTCGGCGTCATTCGTGCCGAGGGTCCCGATGCCGCCAGCTTCCTGCATGGACAGCTGACCCAGGATTTCGCTCTCCTCGGTGCATCCGAGGCACGCCTGGCCGCGCTGTGCACGGCCAAGGGCCGGATGATCGCGAGCTTCATCGGCCTGCGGCCCGAGCCCGGGCGCATTCTGCTGGTCTGCGGTCGCGACATCCTGCCGCAGACGCTCAAGCGGCTGTCGATGTACGTGCTGCGCGCGAAGGTGAAGCTCACCGATGCCAGCGACGAGTTCGCGCTCTATGGCCTGGCAGGTCCGGCGGTGGCGGCCAATGCGGTCGAGGCCGGCGCGAAGCCCTGGCGCTGCGTCGCGGTGGGTGATGCGCAGGCGGTCACGCTGTACCCGGCCGACAGCGTGCCTCGCGCGCTCTGGATCGCGCCGGCATCCGGCGCCGCGCCTCGGGGTGCCGCGCTCGACCTGGCGCTCTGGCAGTGGAGCGAGGTGCGCAGCGGCATCGTCACCCTCGGTACGCCGGTGCTCGAGGCCTTCGTGCCGCAGATGCTCAACTTCGAATCCGTGGGCGGGGTGAATTTCAAGAAGGGCTGCTATCCGGGGCAGGAAGTCGTGGCGCGCAGCCAGTTCCGGGGCACGCTCAAGCGCCGGACCTACCTCATGCAGGCGAGCGCGGCGGTCGCGGCCGGCGACGAGGTCTTCACGGCCCAGGACGCCGAGCAGCCCGTGGGCACCGTGGCGCAGGCCGCGCCCTCGCCCGGCGGCGGCTGGGCGGCGCTGGTTTCGGTGCAGATCGCCGCTGTCGATTCCGGTGTCGGGCTGCATGCGCGTGCGGCCGATGGTCCCGCGCTCGCCGTCGAGCCCCTGCCCTACCCGCTGCTCACGGACGTCTGAGCGTCCGGCCGGTCCCGGGCCGGCTTCTTGGGCGGCTCGGCCGCCGTTTCGTTGAAAGCCGCAGGCTCAGAGCTTGAGGCGCATCTCGATGTGCGCGATGCCGGCTTCCTCGAAAGGCTCGCCGTGCGGCTGGTAGCCGAGGCGGGCGTAGAAGGCCTCGGCGCTGCGCTGGGCATGCAGGCGGACCTCGCTGGCGCCGCCGGCACGGGCGGCATCCTCGAGTGCCCGCAGCACCGCGGCGCCGTGGCCGCCCCCGCGCAGCACGCGGTGCACGGCCATGCGGCCGATGCGCGCCGGGCCCTGCCCTTCGCTGATCATGCGGCCGGTCGCGATCACCTGGCCGAGCCGGTTGCGGGCCACGGCATGCAGCGCGGTGGCATCGTGCTCGTCCCACTCCAGCTCCTTGGGAATGCGCTGCTCCTCGATGAAGACACTGCGACGCAGCTCCCCGGCGCCCTGGCCCAGTTGCTCCCAGTTGCCGGTGAGCACTTCGCGCACGGTTTCGCCGGCCTCGAAGCCCAGCAGCACCTCGCGCAGAACGGCGGGCACCGGCCTGGAGGTCTGGGTGGCCGGATCGGCGAAGACATAGATCAGCTCGCAGCCGACCAGCAGCTCGTCGCCGCGGAAGAGCCCGCCCATGAAGACCACCGACGAGTTGCCGATGCGCTGGCACTTCATGCCCACGTCCAGCATTTCGTCCATGCGCGCGGAGGCGTGGTAGTCGAGCGTGGCCTTGCGCACGTAGAGGTCGCCCTCCAGCGCCGCCATCGACTCCTCGTAAGGCAGCGCGATCGCCCGCCAGTAGTCGGAGAGCGCGGTGTCGAAGTACATCAGGTAGTGGGCGTTGAAGACGATCTTCTGCATGTCCACTTCGGCCCAGCGCACGCGCAGGCGGTGGAAGAAGCGGAAGTCGGATTTCTTCAGGGTATCGGTCATGGTTTCAGGGCTTCCTTCAGGGCATGGGCGGCTTGCGCGTGCGCTTCGAGCGCTTCGGGGATGGCGCGTCCCATCTTGACGAACTCGTGCACCACGCCGCGATAGATTTCGAGGTCCACCGGCACGCCGGCCGCGCGCAGCTTGTCGGCGTAGGCGATGCCCTCGTCGACGACTGGATCGCATTCGGCCAGGCCGATCCAGGCCGGCGCGACGCCTTCGACATCGTCGGCATTGAGCGGCGCGAAGCGCCAGTCGTCGCGATCGGCATCGGTGCGCAGGTACAGGTTGAAGAACCACTGGATGAGCGCCTCGCCGATCACCGGCCCGTCCGCGAAGCGGCGATGCGAGGGCGTGTCCTGGCGCGCGGCCGTGCCCGGATAGATGAGCATCTGAAGCGCGAGGGGGAGGCCCGCGTCGCGCGCGAGGATGGCGCACACCGCCGCGAGCGTGCCGCCCGCGCTGTCGCCGCCCACGGCGAAACGGGGGGCCAGTCCGAAGGCCTGCGCATTCGATGCGATCAGTTGCAGCGCATCCCAGGCGTCGTTGGATGCGGTGGGGAACTTGTGTTCCGGCGCCAGCCGGTAGTCGAGCGAGACCACGGCGCAGCCGCTCTTCTGGCTGAGCACGCGGCACAGGATGTCGTGGGTGGCGATGCTGCCGACCGTGAAGCCGCCGCCATGGAAGTACAGCAAGGCCGGCAGTGCTTCGTGCGAAGGTGCATAGAGCCTGGCGGGAATTGCATGACCGTCGCGCGCCGGCAGGGTGAAGTCTTCCACCCGCGCCAGTTGGGGCTTGGGCACTTCGAGCACGTCGGCGCCCTTCTCGTAGGCGGCCCTGGCCTGGGCGGGCGTCAAGGTCTGGAGCGGCGGGAATCCGGCGCGCGCCATGCGCTCGATCACGCTGGCCATTCGGGCGGTGAGGGGCGGCTGGCGGGTCATGGGCCGACTGCCCTGCGAGGAATGGGGTCTGTGCCTGCCGGGAGGGATCTTCTATTGGTGCGCAAGAGGCTTCAGTTGTTGGATGCGAAGTCGTGCATCGTACCGGCCACTTCCCCATGCGCTTGTCCGGGGCCGTGCCGGCTCCTCGTCTGCCCTGCGCGACCGCATGGTCGACGATGAGTCAGCCAACAGTCTTCGTGCGGGAGACGACAAGGGCCAAGGGCAATTTCACTTCTTCCTGGACTGGGCAAGTTCCACGGCGAGGGTGTGAGCTCCCACAAGCATGTTGGATGTCTTGAGCCACTTCTTTTCCAGGGATTCGAATTTGATGACTCCCTTGCCGGCCAGGCCTTTCAATCGGCCCGCAACGCCCTGCTGCTGTACCTCGCTCTTGCCCAGGGCCGTGTAAGCACCTTTGGCGAGCACGTATCCGGCGCGAATCTTTTGCTGCATGTGCCGCAGGGTATGGAGTATCTTGCCCAGTTTGTCCTGGCTGATTCCCGCTTCCGATTTCTCATGCTCATATATATGCAGGCCCAATTCAAAAATTGGCGTCGTCATAAATCCACCGGCATCGGCAATGGCTCCGGCGGAAAGTTCGATGGCAGCATCGAAACCCGAATTGACCGCGCTGCTTGCGTAAGTTTTCCTGTCCTGAACGGGGTCGGCTACAGTCTTTCCTATGGTCATGGCGAGGCGGTCATTGGCCCTGTTGACTTTCTTTCTTATTTCAGATGTCCTGGGGTAGTAGCCTTGCTGCAACTCTGCTTTGTCCAGTACTTTGTCCAAGGTCTTTTCAGCCGCGATCCCGGCGATCAGGCCTCCAACAACGGCTCCGATCGTGGCCCCCGCCACTGTCCCGACGACGGGGACAGGGATCAAGCTGCCGACTGCTCCGCCCAAGGCAGCCCCACCGGCACTGGCGCCTATTTTCAGGGATTTCTTGGCCACGAATACCGACCCTTGCCTGGCCAGCTGCTGTACGCCTTTCTTCCTTTGCATGCTGTACAGCTGATCAAAAAGACGTTTCGCCTCTATTTTCGTTACATCAAGCAGTTCCGCGTAATCCGTGATGATTTGCGCATTGATTTCATCCTCCTTGGGTCCATTCCCTTCCTCATCGGTCCAGCGGATCGGGTTGTTGCGGACCATCCTGAATAGATTGAGTCCATCCACGGTGCCTGCCGGATCAGGATTCAGCCACCGCTGCAGCCAGGGTGCGTAATAACGGATGCCGTAGTAGTACAAGCCGCTCACGTCGCGTTCCTTGCCGGAATAGCGGACGTATTTGTATTTGGTTTCCGTGTCGTTGCGTCCCGACCAGACTGCCGTGCCGCCGTAGGGGTAGTACTCCTCCCAGCTCAGGAGGTCGGCCTGGCCGTCCAGCTCCAGCGAGACCGAGCCGATCTGGTCGTCCAGGCTGTAGCGGAGCTGATCGTTCTCGATGGCCGCCGGGCGTCCCGTTTCCCAATGAAGGCCGCGCACCTGCTGGCGCCCCGCCGCGCCGCCGACGATCACTTGCAGCACTTCGATCGGGGTGGTCGTGCCTGCCTGGGTCTGCTCGGTCTGCCGCAGTTCCAGCCCCGGGAGATAGAGCACGCGGGTGGTGCGCGTGGTGTTGCCGGTCAGGCTGGTCTGGCGCTTGCTCACCCGCTGTCTGTTGCCGTCGTAGCGGTACTCTTCCTGGTCGTCGTCCGGTCCGTTGCGTGCAATCTGGGTGGTGCGCTGCAACTGGTTGAGGCCGTCCCAGGCCAGCGGCTGGCCGTTGGCGAGCTGCTTCAGGTTGCCGCAGGCGTCGAACATGGCGTTGACATCGCCCGGCATCAGGCCGCCGGATTGCCTGACTGCCCGGTTCGAGGTGGAGGCGACCACCATGTCCAGGGTGTAGCTCTGCCGGCCGGTGTGCTGCACGCGCGTGAGGTTGCCGCCGCGGTCGTAGGTGTAGGTCCGGCTGTAGTTGGTCAACTCGCTCTCGTTGGCGATCGGGATGATCGGCGACGGCGGGGACATCTCTTGCTGGCCGGCGTTGGCGTTCTCCCGGCCGCTGGCCTGGCACAGCTGGTACAGGGCGTCGTAGTGGTATTCGCGGCGCGCGTCGACCCTCTGGTTGCGCGTGAAGCGGCTGGGGATTGCGGCGTCGCTGATCGTCAGCAGATTGCCGACGGGGTCGTAGTCGTAGCGCAGCTCCTGCAGCAGGGCGGTCCGTCCCTGCTGCGCCGGGCGCGTGGTTTTCAAGAGGCTCAGGCGCTGGGTCTCGGGCTCGTACTCGTATTCAGTCAGCACGCCGTTGCCGGCCTCCTCGCGCAGCACCTGGTTGGAAGCGGAGTAGGTGATGGTTCGCAGCAAGGTCCGTTCATTGCTCTGCCCTGCCAGTCTCAGGCTGCTTGCGGCCAGCTGGCCGGACAGGTTCAATCGCAGGGTCTGCCGGTTTCCCCGCGCATCGGTGCTTTCCACCGCCACGCCCTGAGCGTTGTAGCGCCAGCGGCTGGTGTGGACGGTCGCATCGAGCAGCTTCTCCCATTGCGCGGGATCGCTGCCTGCCCAGTCGCTGCGCGGCTGGCTCTCGATCAGGAACTGCTGTTCGGTCGTCAATACTTGCGCGGTCACGCTGAATGACGATGTCGTGGTCCGTCCGGCGGTGTCGTAGTGACGCACCACGCGACCGCGCAGATTGGCATCGCTGGCGCCGGCTTCCGCTTCACCATAGAAGAATCGCTCGCTGACCCGGCTTGCGACGCCGGGGGACTGTTCGGTGACGGATGCGATCCGATGCAGGGCATCGTAGGTGAAACGCTGTTCCTGACCTTTGCCGTCCCGATGCCACACCGGCGCGCCCTCGATGTCATAAAGCACCATGCCCTCTCCGGCATCCTGGCTCAGTGTCTGAAGAGGCTGCCCGGACAAGGCGCATCGATAACGAAAGTTGGGCGGCACGGATGCGTCGGCTTCCCGGGCGGCCAGCAAGCGAGGGTCGATGCTGCTCTGCAGATGCCCCCGATTCGTGAAGCTCTGCAGGGTCATGCGTTCGTCCAGCGCGGCGCCCGGGGCGCTGCGGTTGTACTCCAGGGTGCGAACCGCGAGGCCTCGGTTGTCAAGCACCGATAGGGTCGGAGTGCCCTTGCACAGGTCGGCGGTGATGGGGTCGGCAACGGTGGTCATGACAAGCTCCGTTCTTCATGGCGCCAGCACGCCGCTAAGCGTGTCGTTCTCGTCTTCGGTCATGCCGAACCATGGGTAGTAGCGCATCCGGGACAGGAATCCGAGGGGCGCCACCACCTCGCTCTTGCGCCCCATGGGGTCGTAGACATGGGTATTGGCATACCCCCATTGCCGCATATCCGTCGCATTGACATGACGTGGCTGGTCGAGGAAGTAAGGTTGGTACTGGCGCACGGGCTGCCCCTTGTTGCTGTACTCCACATGCCCTGACACCCGCCAGCGCGCGGCGCTGCCGGTGTCGCGTACCAGTGGCTTGCCGTCGGCCATGACGAGTTCGCCATCTTCGTCGACCACATAGGCCAACCCGGGCTCGGTCTTCTGGAGCGTCTGCAAGGCCCGGCCGAATCCGTCGCTGAACGACACCGTGATCGGGATCGGCGACGACGACGAGCCCGGGTACTGCTGGGCCGCCAGCACGGCTGCCTGCGCCGGGCTGCGCGTCACGGCCATGAAGGCCGCGCGCAGGCGGTCGGGAATACCGGGCAGGCTTTGCTCGCTGTTCGCCCATTCGTGTCCTTTTGCGAGGACATGGCCTGTTGCCGTGACCAGATGGGTTTGTTGCAGCGCGGTCCAAAGTGCGGCGGGGTCGCCTGGCTCCGAGCCGTCCAGCAATTGCGTCCTGGAGACCTGCCCCATCCAGTCGAACAACGCATAGAGGGTCACCGACGCGGCCGATTGCAGCGCCGAAGCCGGATCGGCCAGGGCGGCTTCGATGCTGTCCAGGGCGGGGACTGCCGGATTGAAATCCGCCACGGGGGCGAACCCCACGGACACGACCGCACCGGTCGCGTCCAGCTCGCTGCCGTAGAAGGCGCTTGCCACGATGCGGCCCAAGGCATCGAGCCGTGCTTCCTGGCGGTTCTGATTGGGATCGGTGATTTGCCAGGGTGCCAGAAAGCGATAGTCGTACTGGGCCGAAACCCGGTTGCCGAGCGCATCGACGATCGCTGTCACGACGCAGCTGTACGGGTCGTAAGTCAGCCGCTCGGGACCGGCAAGCAGGGTCTTCTGGCTCGACCTGGGGCAATGGAACGGCAGCCAGACGCCGCTCTCCACGTAGGTGGCATAGGAATGGGGCACCACCCAGACCTTCTTGTCGGGCGCATCGGGTTCAGGCAGGACCATGCTGCGTTCGGCGTAGCCGGCGCCGATCAGCATCGTGCGCAGATCGGCGATGCCTGCGTAGGCCAGCAAGGACTCGTCGTCCAGCTCCGCGGTCTCGATGTGATGCACCAAGGCCAAGGGCGGCGGCGGGGTTCCCGATGCTTCAGCGGCGATTCCCGCTGCATCGAAGTAGAACGTGACCTGTTGCCCCACGAACACCCGCGCCTGCGTTCTGCCCAGCACGCCATTCGGGTCTTGCAGCGCTTCGTAACTCAATCCCGCACCGGGGATGGCTGGATAACCGGTATAGCCGCTCGGGTCAGTCAGCACGTTCTGACGCTGTTGATGGGGCAGGCCGAGCCGCCAGACCGACGGCTGGGTCAAGTGATGGACGGTCTGCAGGCTTTCGTTCAGTCGCAGTACCTGCTGGGCGCTGTCGTAGCTGCTGAGCCACTGCGCATCCGTGACCGTTGGGAGGTACGGGTTCCGGGGTGGCGGCGAGCGGCGCGGATACTGGATGCTCACCTCCCTGACGGTCGTGCCGTAGGCATCTGTCTGCAGGTTCACCACGTGCTGCACCTGAGGATCGTCGGCGATGCGCTCGTAGTTGACGGCCAGTTGTTCCAGCAGCATCGGGAGGACCACGCAATGCGGATGCCCCGGATAGGCGGCCTGGCACAAACGGGCGTGATGGCGGGAGGTCTCCACGAGATACGGGACTGCCTCCTGCGCACTGCCGTCGTTTCCGTAGACCTCCACCCGCAACAGGCTCCCCTTCAACGCACGGTGGAGCTGGTGCTGGGTCGAGGCGTCCGGCGCGGCCAGCAGGTCGTCGATGCGCGTCGTTGCATTGAAGGTACTGAATCGCGCGGGCCCGAGCTTGAACACCGAAGCATCGGCATAGGGGGGGACCGTGGAATCGTCCTCTGCCCTTTCCAGACCGGTGTGGTACCAGGTCTTGGTCAGCGTGGGTGGCGTGGGCGTGACGTCGGGAGCGGTGGGCGCTGCGGTGCTGTCCGTATCGAGGTGCAGCACGAAACCGAATCCGCGAAATTCGCGATCCTCCCCGGCATAGACGCCGCCTCGATAGCGGTATTGCTGTGAAAGCGTGTTGGCGGTGATCTCATCGATGCTGAGCACGCGCGACACGACTTGGACCGGGAATGGCAATGCGGGAACGGCCTGGGCGTCGGACTTCTTTTCGTCCAGCCATTCCTGCGCGGAGCTGCGGTAAGTCAAGCGGGTGGTCGCGCCCAGGTTGTTGTGAATGGTCTGCAGCAGGTAGGGCTTGGCGGCGCAGAAGCTGTAGCTCCAATGCCGGGGAGCCATGTGAGAGATCGTCAGGACCAGACTGGCGGTGCCGGAGCCATCGATGTCGGCGAAACTCACCTGATCCAGGCGGTCGTAAGTGATCCCCGCCGGCATGGGCAGGACCAGCGGCGTCGTATCGAAGCCGTTCCCGGCCCTGTTCCTGAAAATCAGGAACCGATCGGTCTCCGCATAGACCAGGTCCGCGGCGCCCGAGCCGTCCAGGTCGGCCAGGAATACCCGCGACGTGTTGAAGCTCGCCGCATCGAACGGCAGGTTCTGCGCCAGGGTGAGAGGCTGGCCGAAACGGCCTCGCCCCAGGTTGGGCCAGCATTCCAGGCGATCGTGCTGCACGCGGACCAGATGCTGTTGCCCTGAACCCAGCACATCGCTGAACGCCACCAGGACAGAAGGGGCGTCTTCACCGACCGGCAGCCGGTCGGTGCCGGGATGCGGGATATCCGCGCCGGCGCCAAACCCGACCTCGCGGCGGTTGCCATACAGGCGAACGCTCCGGGGGCCGATCATGGCCAGGTCGCCCAGCCCCGCTCCCACCAGATCCGCCAGTTGCGCGGAGGGATGAAGGAACTCCGCGGGCAATGCCTGGAAAGGAACAAACTGCGACCAGTTGCCATCGGGGCTCAAGGTGAAATAGCCCTTGAGCGCCGGCTGGGCGATCAGATAGTCCAGACGCCCGTCGCCGGTGATGTCCATCAGCGTGGCCTTGTCCTGTCCCTGCAATGAGGGGATGCGCGGGAGTGTCTTCCAGGCGCTGTACGTGATTGCATCCGGATCGTCGCCGCGCTGGGGGGACAGGTAGCGCCAGTCCGCATCGGCCTTGTACAGGACGCCGAACAGTCCCTCGCCATACAGGTCCACCAACTGGTAGGGCCTTGCATCGTTCCAGCCCGGGAAGGCCGGCAGCTCACGGTAATGGGAGGGAGCCAGATCCGGAGCGAATGGCGTGTATGCCAATTCCAGTGGCGGGATGGCCTTCAGGTCGCCATTCCTTTCGTACGCGAGGCTCTGTGCCGTGACAAGCTGGCTGACGTAGACGGATTGCGCGTAGCCCAGGAGCAGACGACGCACCAGCGTTGCCGGCTCACCCAATTCCGTCGGGAAGTGATGGAACATCAGCACCTGATGGCACAGGCGGCGTGTGATCAGCTCGAAGCCGAATGCGTAGTCCCGAAACGGATCCAGCCGTTGCAGCCAGGGCCCCGGGGCGAGCCAGGGAGGCGCGATGCCGGCATCCAGCGACCGGCTGCCGTAGTCGAACACCAGGGTGAACAGCCACCCGGGCTGATCGGCACCGGGAACGTTGCCCCAGGCATACAAGGGCGCATAAGGGCGCAGGTTGCCGTAGCGGACGTGCGTGAGGTAGCGGTTTGCATCGTCCGCCTGATAGCTGTGGAGGATGTGCTCCCCGCTCGGCGAGACCGACTCCTCCTCGAGCCAGCGCGCGATCCGCGCGGTCGGCGCGGCGGGATCGGCGATTCTGGCCTCGGGGCTCTTGCCCATGCAATGCAGCTGGCCGCCGGTGTCATGGATCAGCCAGAAATCCCCCGTCGTCGTCGTCGTCGGCGTCCAGCGCTCTATTCGCGCGAATCCTCCCTCGATGCGCGGAAAGTAGCGAATCACACGATAGGGCTGATCCAGGGTGTGCCCGCCGTACTGGGATACCGTCGTGACGACGATCGCGCCGTATGGGTCCAGCTCCGGAATCAGTGTCTCTCCGTTCGGCCCGAGAAAGTCATCGCTGTCCTGGTAGAGCGGCACGCCCATGCTGGTTTTGCGGCTGATGGACAGGCTCTGGAGCTGCCATCCCAGGCCCCATTCGCTGTTGCCGTTGCCGCTGCTGTAGACGAGCGACAAGGCCGGGGCATGGCTGCGGCCGGGAGAGACGGGCAAGGGCAGCGACAAGTTGCTCATGCCGCTCATGCCGACGGCGCTCAACGTCTCGCCCGTGCCCCGCATGGCGCCGCCGCCCTTCGGAAGCTGCGGGAACGCGACCGGCAATCTGTCGGGTTGATGGGACGGATCCATAGGGCCTCTTGAAATGTGACGATGGTTCGCTCGATCCGTCTTTTCCCTGCCTGGATGAGCGACCTGCGTCCGCGCGTCCGCACGACATCGGCTTGTGCCTCCGGAAACTGCTCCCGCTTGTGCACGCCCGTGGAGCCGATATCGGCAAACACGTCACAGACGCATGTGGATCAGATTAGGAGCATTCGCCGCGCGTGTAAAAGACCTTTGTTCCACGTGCGGACGAAGGCTGTCTGTCAGCGAATGAGTCCATGCCTTCCGGAGGCCGGCCCCTGTGCCCGCCGCGACAGCGGCAAGGGTTTCATTCGTGTGCAAGAGCGCCTGCGCTTGCTAGATTCGAGGCTCCGCATCGCACCATCCACGTCCCATGGCCCTCATCCAGTACCTCACCCAGATCCAGTTCGACTTCGGCGCCATTCAGCTCCTGCGCAGCGAGTGCGAACGCATCGGCATCCGGCGGCCGCTGATCGTCACCGATGCCGGCGTGCGCGCCGCAGGCATCCTGCAGAAGGCCGTCGATGCGCTCGGCGGCCTGCCCCATGCGGTGTTCGACCAGACCCCCTCGAACCCGACCGAAGCCGCGGTCCGCGAGGCCGCCGCACGCTACCGCGAGGGCGGTTGCGACGGGCTGGTCGCCGTCGGCGGCGGCTCGGCGATCGACTGCGCCAAGGGCGTGGCGATCGCGGCCACCCATGAAGGTCCGCTCAAGACCTACGCCACCATCGAGGGCGGTTCACCCCGCATCACCGATCGGGTGGCGCCGCTGATCGCCGTGCCCACCACCAGCGGCACGGGCAGCGAGGTCGCGCGCGGCGCGATCGTGATCGTCGACGATCACCGCAAGCTCGGCTTCCACAGCTGGTTCCTGATGCCCAGGGCCGCCATCTGCGACCCCGAGCTGACGCTCGGCCTGCCGCCGCGCCTCACGGCCGCGACCGGCATGGATGCCATTGCGCATTGCATGGAAACCTTCATGTCCGCCGCCTTCAATCCGCCGGCCGACGGCATCGCGCTGGATGGGCTCGAGCGCGCCTGGGGCCATATCGAGCGCGCCACCCGCGACGGCAGCGATCGCGAGGCGAGGCTCAATCTCATGAGCGCTTCCATGGAAGGTGCCATGGCCTTCCAGAAAGGCCTGGGCTGCGTGCATTCACTGAGCCACAGCCTCGGCGGCATCGATCCGCGCCTTCACCACGGCACGCTCAACGCCCTCTTCCTGCCGGCGGTGATCCACTTCAATTCGGGCGCCGAGTCGGTGCAGCGGGAACAACGCCTGCAGCGCATGGCGCAGGCCATGCACCTCGATTCCGCCGGCGACCTGGGCGATGCGATCCGCGACATGAACGCGCGGCTCGGCCTTCCCAAGGGCCTGGCGGAGGTCGGCGTCACGGCCGGCATCTTCGAGAAGGTGATCGACGGCGCGATGGCGGACCATTGCCACAAGACCAATCCGCTGCTCGCGACGCGCGAGGACTATCGGCTGATGCTGGAAGCGTCGATGTAGGGCTTCGCCGCCAAGCGACGCATCCCGCGGATCTTGCAAGGATCCGAGGGATGCGAAAGCCCGCGAGCAGCCTCAGAACAGGAACTCCAGTGTGAGCTGAGTGATTTGCGCCCATGGTCCCGCGGCCGGACTCGCGGGAACGGTGTTCGCCCTCAACTGCCAGACGCCGTTGCCGAGATCCATGGAGACATCGACGATGCCCTCGCCGGTCGTCGGGTTCAATCCAGGTTTCATCTGCGGGAGCTTGTACTCCCTGTAGACATTCGGCCCCGGCCCCACCAGCCAGAAGTTGACGGCCTCGATGTAGGGCCCGGCGGTTGCCGTGTACTTGACGCGAAGCCTGGCAGGCGCATTGCCGACCCTGTTGGTGATCGATATCGGAACGGAGTTGTAGCCTCCGCCCGACGACGGCAAGGTCCAGGTCCCGGTCGTCTTGTACTTGACTTCCACCGGCAGGATCAAGCTGACCGGATCGCCCCGGGTACCCATCACCGACACCGGAGTCGCCTCCACGCCGAGGATTTCGCCCTGGTCCGCATAAGTCACCAGATAGCTGCTGCTCGTGGCGCCGGCGATGAGCACGCGGACCGGGCTTCCCCCGGGGGTCAGCACCTTCCAGCGGAACCACTGATAGATTTGCTGGCCGGGCCCCAGATTGGTCGGGTGCTTGTAGTCGAATGAGGCCGAGAGCGTCGTCCCATAGCTGGGGGTCTCGCCATACTCGGGGTAGTAGCCGCCGATCCTCAGCTTCTCGGCCGATGGCTTGAGCCCCTGCACCGGAGTGGTCGAGACAACGCTTCGAGCTTCGCCGACCTTGGGATCGCCCCGGGTCGCCACCGGCGTCACCTCGAAGACGATGTACTTGCCTTCGTCGCCGCCCTGGACCGTGTAGCTGTCCGAACCACCCCCGACAGTTCGACGGGCCAGACCGGCCGCATCGGAGGACTGGAACCATGCGTACTGGTGCGTCCCCGGAGGATCGTTGTCCAGGTCCTCGTACGTGAAGCTGCCTTTGAGGGTGACTCCGAAGGCGGGCGTGCCTTCAATGGCGAGCTTGCTGACCGTCGGCGCCCGGCCGCGCACCGGGCCCTCCCGACTCACGATCCACGGGCCCACGCGCTCATTCGGTACCCCGGTGAGGGATTTCACCTTCTCGACACTGAAATAGATGCGGGCGCAGCTCTGGTATTCGCCCTGGAGCACGTACGTGCGCTGCGTCGCGCCCGGGATGGGATACGGACCGCGACCGCCTGCTTCGGCGAAGTACCACTGGTACTCTGTCGCTCCCTCCCTGTCGTTGTCCGGATCCTCATAGGTGTACGTGCCGGCCAAGGTCTCACCCACGATCAGGTTGCCCGTGAACTGGACGTTCGACACGCGCGGTGCCGTGCCGGTGATGAAGGTCGGCATGATGTAGCGAACCGGTGCGCCGGTGTCGGGAGGAATGCCGCTGGCGGCTCTCGGCCTGACTTCGACCATCAGGTACTTGGCCTGGTCCGCACCCTGCACGGTGTAGGTGGCCTGGGTCGCGCCGCTGATCGCCACCGGATTGGCTCCGGCGGTGTCGTCGCAGCGGAACCACTGGTACAGGTGCACGCCCGGAGGATCGTTCTCCACGTCGGAGTATGTGAACTTGGCCTCCAGCACCGAACCCACGGTGGGGCTGCCCTCGATGCCCAGCCCGGCCGCCACCGGCGCGGTGCCACCGACGACGAGGCCGGTTCGTGTGGCCTGCCAGGCCCCCGCGGGATTCGAAGGCCGGGTCCCCACGCTGGGCAGCCCGGTCATGGACTTCACCTGGTCCACGCTGAACAGGACCGTGCGGTTGTTGCCCGCATCCTGCGGCCGAAGGGTGAAGGTCATCTGGTTGTTCGCTTCAGGCACAAGCACGGGGTTGCCCGAGGCGGAATCGCTGACGTACCACGACACCTTCCTCCCGCTCACGTCTTCCAGATCGTCGTCGAGGTCGTAGAACTTGAACGAGCCGGTCAGCGTCTGTCCGACAGTGAAGTTGCCGGTGATCGCCACTTCCGTCGCGCTGGGCGCGGTGCCGGTGACGCTCGTGGCCGTGACCTTGCGCACCGGCGCTCCGGTGCTGGGTACGCCCCGGGCCGACACCGGCGTGATCTCGACCATCAGGTACTTGCCGAGGTCCGCGTGCGATGGAATGTAGAAGCTCTGCGTTTCGCCGGTGATCTCCACGGCGTTGGCCCCGGTCAGGTCGTCGCAGCGGAACCAGCGGTACAGATGCGCGCCCTCCGGGTCGAGATCCGCATCCTCGTACTTGAACTTGCTCTGCAGGGCGACCTTCGACTTGGGCGGTTCGCCGGTGAAGGTGATGTCGCTGGCGACCGGCGCGCGCCCGAAGGCGAACTCGGCACTCACTGCGCTGACCGGCGCGCCGGCGTCGGGTGTGCCGATGGCGGATTTCGGCGTCACCTCGAAGACCAGGAACTTGCCCTGGTCGGCCATCTGCACGGGATAGGTGCTGCTCCCCTCGGACACAAGGACGCGGTTGAGCAGGCCGGCGACATCGTCGGCCCGGTACCAGCGATAGATGTGCGAGCCCGCGGGATCGAGATCGATATCGACGTAGTCGAAGGTGCCCGCCATCACCTGCCCGACCATCGGCGTGCCGGAGACCATCACATTCCGCGCCTCGGGGGCATGCCCCGCCACGACGCTGCGCGTGACCGCGCGCACCGGCGCACCGGTGTTCAGCGAGGCGCTCGTCGAGCGCACCGTCACTTCGAAGATGATGTACTTGCCCTGGTCGCCGCCCTTGGGGGTGTAGCTTTGCTGCGTGGCGCCGACGACGGCCGCGGCATTCGTGCCGCTCGCATCGTCCGCGAGGTACCACTGGAACAGGGCGGGCTTCAATTCCGGATCGTTGTTCTGGCTGAAGTAGGTGTAGCTGCCCGTGAGCGGAACGCCGACCTCGACCGGACCGTCGAGGATCGACACTCCTCTTGCTTCGGGCGTGCTCTCCTCCATCTCCGCTTCGAATTCGACGATGGGTCCGTTGTTGTCATCCGCCGTCTTGAAGACGAGCACCTGGATCTCGCCGATCGAGAGCGTCGGAAACTCGATGGTCCGCTTGACCAGGTCGTTGCCGAACACCGAAATGCTCTTCCAGCCGGGCGCACCTTCCTCCTGGTAGAGCACATCGAAGTCCACCACGCCGAAGCGCGTGAAGCGCGTGGTGCCATCGGGTTCGACCATGCTCGGGCCGTCCTGCCGCGAATAGATCTTCAGTCTGCGGATGCGCGCGTAGGGGTAGTCCTGTCCGCCCGCCGGCGCATCGGGATGGCGTGGATGCACTTTGTAGGCCAGGCCCGTCTCGTACCGGGGTATTTCCGGTGTCCAGGGACCGGTGCCGTCCCAGCCGGCCTGGATGCGGTCGCCATCGCTGAGCAGTGGAAGCGTATACGGACCATAGGGAAAGCTGACGTCTGTCTTATAGACATACACCTCCACCTCGACGGTGGCCAGATTGGTCGCCTGGGCTGTCTGGATTGCACTCATTGAAGTCTCCTCTCCGAGCATCCTTGAAGGACGCCTCGCCTGACGGAAAAAAGTTGAAGGGATGAATCGCGAGTGCAGGTTATGTGTTGAGGATGAATCCGTAAACGAGCAAAGATCCGCCGCAGAACAGCGGCTGCACAGGTGTGGACAGAGCGGGCGCGAAAGCCGGGGACATCGCAAGGCTCGCGCGCCCGGGTTCAATCACCGACCTGCATCAGCGGTCGCCGTGCCGGTCCCTGCTCTTCGTGGTCCGCGGACTGCAAGGCACGGCGAACAACACGTCCAGAAAGGCCTCGTACATCGCCGCGATGTCGATCTTCCGCGCGGGCGCGATCATGCCGTTGTGGACCATGGCCATCCACAAGGGGCTCGCGGCCAGCTGCGGAAAGCGCAGCGCGGCGTCGTTGGGCAACTCGCCGCGCTCCACCGCCAGCTTGAGCATGCGGTTCACGTGCTTCGCCCACGGCTCGTACATGCGCTGCCGATAGAGAGCCGCCAGTTCCGGATGCTGGCCAGCGTCGGTCAATACCAGCCTGGCCAGGTCGGCGCGTCCCGAGCTCTCCAGTGTGCGCAGCAGCGGCAGCAGCGTGCGGCGCAGGTATTGCTGGACGCTCTCCCCCGGCTGCAAGGGCTCGCGCTCCAGCGGGAACAGGGATGCCGAGTAAAGGTCGATCACGCCTTCGAGCAACTCCTCCTTTGACTTGAAGTACAGGTAGATCGTGCCCTTGGCCACCTGCGCCCGCTCGGCGATGCCCGCCATCGTGGCCTTGGCGATGCCGACTCGAAAGAACTCTTCCTGCGCGGCACGCGCGATGGCCTGCTGCGTCTGGGCCGTCTTCTCCAGGCTCGGGCCGCGCGGGCGTCGCGTCATCGCGGTGGACTTCTTCGCACGAGGGGTACTCGTCCCATCCTTGGGCATTCGATTCGACCTTTCACTAGAATTCACATAAATGACCAATTCGTCATTTTTGACGAATTCGTGCACCTGATGGCCATCGGGCCGGCGACGCACGCATCCACATCTTTTCCATCCGCTCTCATGCAACGTCCCTGGCCGCCCTTCCCCTGGGTCTGCTTCTCCATGTGCGTCGGCGTCATGGGGACCGCGCTCGCGAGCCCTCTCTATCCGATCTACCAGCAGCTCTGGCACCTGAAGCCCAGCGACATCACCGGGATCTATGTGGTCTACATGGCCGGCGTGCTGGCCAGCCTGCTGGTCCTGGGTCCGCTCACCAGCCGCTGCGGCTACCTGCCCATCCTACGCGGTGGCATCGTCCTCGTGACGGGGGGCATCGTGCTGTCCACGGTGGCGTGGAACGTCGCGGCCTTCGTGACGAGCCGCCTCGCCATCGGCCTGGCCTCCGGCATGATCAGTACCTCCGCGCCGATCGGCCTTGCGCAATTGAGCGCGCGCGGCGATCCGAAGCGCACGGCGGCGATCACGACGATGACCATGACCATCGGCTTCGGCTTCGGTCCCCTGGTCGGCGGGCTGATCGCCCAGTGGGCGCCGGCCCCGCTGGTCAGCGCCTATCTGCCCACCCTGTTCATGGGCCTGCTGTCGATCTACGCCCTCCACCGCATCGAGACACCGCCCCGCCCCGCGCCGGCCCAGGAAGGCGGCATCGGCCGCAACGCATTCGCCCGATGGCTGCCTCGCTTCACCCTGCCACCGCGCGCCCACAGCCGCCCCTTCTGGATCGTGTGCCTGGGCAGCTTCTGCGCCTTCGGCATGTTCAGCCTGTACGCTTCCCTGGCGCCCAGCTTCATGCAGCAGATCGTGCCGTGGCACGGCCCGGCCGTGAGCGGCCTGTCGATCGCGGCCATCCTGTTTCTCTCGTCGACCTTTCAATTGCTGGCCCGGCGCCTGCCGACCAGGACCTGCGCCATCGGCGGCATGTGCGCGCTGGTGGTGTGCAACCTGCTGCTGATCCTGACCACCTATGTGGGCGCGGCCTCCCTGTTCGCGCTCTGCGTGCTCACCACCTCGCTCGGCCACGGGTTGGCCAATGTCACCGGCATGTCCCTGGTCACCAAGGTGGCCGGCAGAGGCGGTCGTGCAGGGCTGCTTTCCTCGTACCTGAGCGTGGGGTACCTGGGGACGATCCTGCCGATCCTGGCCGTCGGCTGGCTGTCGGATCGCCTGGGCCTGAGCACCGCGATCGTGATCTTCTGTGCGGTCATGGCGCTGATGCTGGCGGCCCTGGCCTGGGCGGCCCGGAACACGCCGCCGGTGCTGGTGCCCGCCGAGTGAGGTGTGCCCCGCCCTGCATGCGTCGAGATGCGAGCCGATGTGCTTGCGCTTAAGTAGAAAGAGAAGAGGAAATATTCATGTCGAAACCTGATTCATCACGCGCAGGCGCGCGGTGGGCATTGCTTCTGTTCGGTGTTGTGCTGGCACTCATCGGCCTGGTGCTGGCGGCCGGCGGCGTGCGGCTGATCGCGCTGGGCGGCTCCTGGTACTACCTGCTGGCCGGTGTCGGCCTGGTCGTCTCGGGTGTGCTGTTCGCCCGGGGCCGGGTGGCCGGTGCATGGCTCTATGGCGTCGTCTTCTTCGGCACCGTGGCCTGGGCATTGTGGGAGGTCGGTCCGAACTTCTGGCCCCTGGTGCCGCGGCTGTCGGCCGTGCTGGTGCTGGCCGTGTTCGCGTTGCTGCTTCTGCCGCAACTGACGAGGGGCCGTTCGCGCAAGCCCGCATACACGCTGGCCGGCCTGCTGGTGCTCGCCTTGCTGGCAGGCGGCGCAGAGATGTTCGTTCCCCATGGCGTGATCGAAGCCGGCGCGACGCCGACGCCGGCGGCAACGGCTGCACCGTCCCCGGCGGATGCAGGGTCGCGCTGGTCGCACTACGGCCGCACGCCCGCGGGCACGCGCTTTGCCCCCTATGAGCAGATCACCAGGGACAACGTGGGCAAGCTGCAGGTGGCCTGGACCTTCCGCACCGGCGACATCGCCGGCAAGGGCTCGGAAGACCAGAGCACGCCGCTCCAGATCGGTGACACGCTCTACGTCTGCACTTCGCACAACCAGGTCTTCGCGCTCAATGCGGAAACCGGCGAGGAGCGCTGGAAGTTCGACCCCAAGGCGCCGGACACCAAGGTCTGGAACCGCTGCCGGGGCGTGGGCTACTACGAACCCGGCGCCAGCGCTTCGGCGAGCGCGGCCGTCGCGACGTCGGCCGGCACTCCCGCGCCCGCGCCCGCGCCCGCCGTCCCCGCCGCCGCCTGCGCGCAACGCATCGTGCTCAGCACGGTGGATGCGCGCCTGATCGAGCTCGATGCCAGGACCGGCCAGCCTTGCGAAAGCTTCGGCAACAAGGGCACGGTCGACCTCAAGGTCGGCCTTGGAGAGGTCAAGCCCAACTACTACATGCCGACGTCCGCGCCGACGGTGGTGCGAAATCTCATCGTCATCGGCGGCTGGGTGTACGACGGGCGCTCCACGGATGAGCCCTCGGGCGTGGTGCGCGCCTTCAACGCCACGACTGGCGAGCTGGCCTGGGCATGGGACCTGGGCAACCCGGCCATCACGAAGCTGCCGCCGGAAGGCCAGACCTACACGCGCACCACGCCGAACGTCTGGTCGACGCCATCGTTCGACGACAAGCTCGGACTCATCTACCTGCCCACCGGCAACCAGACGCCGGACTACTGGGGCGCGCAGCGATCAAAGGAAAGCGAGAAGTACTCGTCATCGGTGGTCGCGCTCGACATCGACACCGGGCGCGTGCGCTGGGCCTTCCAGACCGTCCACCACGACCTGTGGGACTACGACGTGCCCTCGCAGCCCGCCTTGTACGACATTCCCGATGGCAAGGGCGGCGTCACGCCCGCCCTGGTCCAGCTGACCAAGCGCGGCCAGATCTTCGTGCTCGACCGCCGCAACGGAAAGCCGCTCGCCGACGTGCAGGAAAAGCCCGTCCCGCAGGGCGGCCAGGCGGGCGACTGGACCTCGCCGACACAGCCTTACTCGGTCGGCATGCCCTCCATCGGCACCACGCCGTTGAGCGAAGCCGCCATGTGGGGCGCGACGCCCTTCGACCAGCTCTGGTGCCGCATCGAATTCAGGAAGATGCGCTACGACGGCGAGTTCACGCCGCCGACCACGCAGCGCAGCCTGCAGTACCCCGGCAACTACGGCGGCTTCAACTGGGGCAGCGCCTCGATCAACGAAGCGATCGGCTACCTGATCGTCAACGACATCCGCATGCCGCAGTGGTTCCAGATGATTTCGCGCGCCGAGACCGACAAGCCCGGCGCCGCGGCCAGCCACGACGGGCTGCACCCGCAGGAAGGCACGCCCTATGGCGTGACGAAGAACAGCTTCATGTCGCCGCTCGGCGTTCCCTGCCATGCCCCGCCCTACGGCACCATGACGGCCATCGACCTGCAAACGCGCCAGATCGCCTGGCAAAGGCCGATCAGCACGCTGCAGGACACCGGCCCGCTCGGCATCAAGACAGGCCTGCAGATCCCGATCGGCATGCCGACCATGGGGGGTCCGCTGAGCACCTCGACCGGACTGGTGTTCTTCGCGGGCACGCAGGACTACTACCTCCGCGCGCTCGATGCGCGCACCGGCCACGAGATCTGGAAGGGCCGGCTTCCGGTCGGCGGCCAGGCCACGCCGATGAGCTACATCTCGCCTGAAAGCGGACGGCAGTTCGTCGCCATCGTCGCCGGCGGCGCGCGCCAGTCGCCGGATCGCGGCGACTACGTCATCGCCTACGCGCTGCCGAAACAGCAGTGATCGATCAGCCCTTCCTGCCGCCGAAGACCAGCAGTGCGCCGCCCACCACGATGGCGGCCACGCCGGCCCAGGTGGGGAAGTTGACCTCCTGCTTCTCCTTCACCGACAACTCGATCGGGCCGATCTTGACCTGCTGGGTTTCCTTGGTGAAGCTGAAGCCGCCGGTGCCGATGGCGGCGATGCCCGCAACGATCAGGATCAGGCCGACGATTCGGGTGAAGGTCATGGAGGGTCTCCGGAGATGAAAGCGGGCGCGTGCCGCGCCCGGGACAGGGCCGACTGCCGACTGTAGCCCGCTCACAGCGGCAGCAGCGCGCGCAGGTCGCCCTGGTGCAGCCACTGCGCGAATTCGTCGGCCAGTCGCTGCGCCTCGGCCGCCGCGCGCGTCCAGGCCTTCACGCGGCCCTGCACGTCGCGGCCGTAGTGCGTGAAATCCGTGCGGTCGGGCAGCTTGCCGTTCGGCAGCGTCCGCACCCAGTCCGGATCCGTCGCGAGCACCACGGCATGGTCGAGGAAGGCGGACGGCCGGTGGCGCCACTTCAAGCCCTTGTCCAGCCAGCCCGGCACCACCGCACGCTGGAAATGCGGATACAGCACGATGCCGTCACGCGCCAGGTAGTCCAGGTGCAGGTGGTAGTCGGTGATGCCGCCGTCCCAATGGCACCCGGCGGTGCGCCCGGGATGTCGTGCACCGCTTCGAGCATGAAGGGAATCGAACACGAGGCCTGCAGCGCGGCGCCGAAGTTCGCCTCCGTCAGTGCGACCTGCCGCGTGCGGAAATCGCGCGTGCCGAAGGGCAGCGGCGCGTCCGGCGTTGAAAACACCACGCGCTCCAGCCAGGCACCCAGGCTCTTTCGGCGCAGGCCGTTGGCGATGAACGCGCCCAGGTATCCCACCGGCGTGCGTACACGCCCTTCCCTGCCCAGAATGTGCCGGCCGCGCGCCGCGATCACATGCAAGCGGTAGCGCGGGTGCGCGAGCAAGCCGGCCACCTGTCCGTCGAAGAAGTCGCGCAGCCCTGCGCCGAACTGCAGGCTGACCTGTCGGGCGCTCAGGCGCTTCTGGCCGGGCGGCACTTCGAAGTGCTGATGGATATAGCCCTGCTCGAATTCCTCGAAGGCGGTCTTCGGATCAGGCAGGCAGGCATTGGCGAGCCGCCAGGCGCCGATCGACGCGCCGACCAGGTCCACGGCGTGCGTCGAGCGGGGCAGCCATTCGCCGAACAGGAAGCGGTCCAGCGGGCCGAGGATCAGGCCCTTGGGCCCGCCGGCCGCGCCGGGCAGCGTGCGTACGTCTTCGGGACGCAGGCCGCCTTGCGCCAGCATGTGCGCGCGTGCCGCCGGTCCGGCATGAATGCGAAGGGCCTTCATGCCGGGCGCTCACGCAAGATTCATGCGGCGGTCGTGGGCATGGCCTTGGCCATGGCCTACTTGCGCAGGCCCTGCAGCTTCGCGAAGGCCGAGGCCATCTGCCCGGCCGGCTGCGGCGAGTTGTCGCGGCGCGAGCCCTGGTAGCCGCGGCCCGCGCCTTCGAAGCGGTTCTCGCGCGGACCGTCGCGGCGCGCGGGCGCGGCATCGAGCTTCATCGACAGCCCGATGCGCTTGCGCGCCACGTCGACTTCCATCACCTTGACCTTCACGATGTCGCCGGTCTTCACGACCTCGCGCGCATCGTTCACGAACTTGTGGGAGAGCTGGCTCACGTGCACCAGGCCGTCCTGGTGCACGCCGAGGTCGACGAAGGCGCCGAACTGCGCCACGTTGCTGACCGTGCCTTCGAGCACCATGCCGACCGCGAGGTCGGTGATGTCCTCCACGCCTTCGTTGAAGCGCGCGACCTTGAAGTCGGGCCGCGGGTCGCGGCCCGGCTTTTCGAGCTCGCCGAGGATGTCGCGCACCGTGATCACGCCGAACTTCTCGTTGGCGAACAGCTCGGGCTTCAGCGTCTTCAGCATCTCGGCGCGGCCCATCAGCTCGACGACGGGCTTGCCGGTCTTCTGGATCATCTGTTCGACGACGGGATAGGTTTCCGGATGCACGCCCGTCATGTCCAGCGGATTGCTGCCGCCGCGGATGCGCAGGAAGCCGGCGCTCTGCTCGAAGGTCTTGGCGCCGAAGCCGCTCACCTCCAGCAACTGCTGGCGGCTTCCGAAGGCGCCGTGCGCCTCGCGCCAGCGCACCACCGCCTTCGCGACGCTCGAGGACAGGCCCGACACGCGCGACAGCAGCGGCACGCTCGCCGTGTTGAGGTCCACGCCCACCGAGTTCACGCAATCCTCCACCACGGCCTGCAGCGTGCGGGCCAGTTCGCTCTGGTTCACGTCATGCTGGTACTGGCCGACGCCGATGGACTTGGGATCGATCTTCACCAGCTCGGCCAGCGGGTCCTGCAGTCGGCGGGCGATGCTCGCGGCGCCGCGCAGGCTCACGTCCACGTCCGGCATTTCCTGCGAGGCGAACTCGCTCGCGGAATACACCGAGGCGCCGGCTTCGCTCACCACCACCTTCTCGACCGCGACCTCCGGCGCGCCGGCCTGCGCGGCCATCTTGGCCAGCAGCTTGATCAGGTCGGCGGCCAGCTTGTCGGTCTCGCGGCTCGCGGTACCGTTGCCGATCGCGATCAGGTTGACGCCATGCTTGGCGCACAGCTTGCCGAGGGTGTGCAGCGAGCCTTCCCAGTCCTTGCGCGGCTCGTGCGGGAACACGGTCGCCGTGTCGACCAGCTTGCCGGTGGCATCGACCACCGCCACCTTGACGCCGGTGCGAATGCCCGGGTCCAGGCCCATCACCACGCGCGGGCCGGCGGGAGCGGCCAGCAGCAGGTCGCGCAGGTTGTCGGAGAAGACCTTGATCGCCACCTTCTCGGCCTCTTCGCGCAGGCGCGTGAAGAGATCGCGCTCGGTCGACAGCGACAGCTTGACGCGCCAGGTCCAGGCGACGCATTTGCGGATCAGGTCGTCCGCCGGCCGGCCGGCGTGGCTCCAGCCCAGGTGCAGCGCGATCTTGCCCTCCGCGATCGAGGGCTTGCCGGGCTCGGGTTCGACCGGCAGCACGAGCCTGGCGTCGAGGATCTCCTGCGCACGGCCGCGGAACACCGCCAGCGCGCGGTGCGAAGGCACGCGCCCGATGGGCTCGTCGTAATCGAAGTAGTCGCGGAACTTGGCCACGTCGGCGTTGTTCTCGTCCTTGCCCGCCATCAGGCTGGACTTGAACAGGCCCTCGGCCCACAGCCACTCGCGCAGCGACTGCACCAGCGCCGCATCCTCGGCCCAGCGCTCGGCCAGAATGTCGCGCACGCCGTCGAGCACCAGCGCGACGGTGGAGAAATCGAGCCCGTCGGCAGCCGGCTTGACGAAGGCCGCGGCCTCCTCCGCGGGGTTGAGCGAAGGATCGGCAAAGAGCTTGTCGGCCAGCGGCTCGATGCCCGCTTCGCGCGCCATCTGGCCCTTGGTGCGGCGCTTGGGCTTGAAGGGAAGGTAAAGGTCTTCCAGCTCCTGCTTGGTCGGCGCGGCATCGATGGCCGCGCGCAGTTCCGGCGTGAGCTTGCCCTGCTCGTCGATGCTCTTCAGCACCGCGGCGCGGCGGTCCTCGAGCTCGCGCAGATAGGACAGGCGAACCTCGAGCTCGCGCAGCTGCACGTCGTCGAGGCCGTCGGTGGCCTCCTTGCGGTAGCGGGCAATGAAGGGAACGGTGGCGCCGCCGTCGAGCAAGTCGACGGCTGCCTTCACCTGATGCTCACCGACCTTGATCTCTGCGGCGAGCTGGCGAATGATTTTCTGCATGTCTGGTCGGCGTCCCTGGGTGCGGCGTCCGCAAAAGGCGCCCTGGCGGATAAAGCGCGGAAGTTTGCCATAGCGAAGAGTCCACAATGGCCGGCGATGCGTATCCTGAAGAAACTGCTGAGCGCGCTCGCGACGGCGCTGCTCGTGCCGATCCTGCTGTTCGAGGAATGGGGTTGGGAGCCGCTGGCGGCACTGGCGGCCCGGCTGGCGCGCCTTCCCCTGTGGGCGTACCTCGAACGCGCCGTGCGCGCGCTCCCGCCCTGGGCCGCGCTGCTGGTCTTCTTCCTGCCGGTGTTGATGCTGCTGCCGCTCAAGCTGGCGGCGCTCTTCCTGCTGGGACGCGGCCATGCCCTGGGCGCCCTGCTGCTGCTGCTCGGCGCGAAGGTGCTCGGCACCGCCCTCGTGGCGCGCCTGTTCCAGCTGGTCGAACCCACCCTGATGAGCATTCCGCTCTTCGCGCGCTGGTACCCGGCCTGGAAGCTGTGGAAGGACCACGTGCTCGCGGTGGTGCGCCAGAGCGCGCCGTGGCGCGCCGCCCGGCGCGCCAGGGCCACCGCGCGGCAGTGGTGGCGCGACGTGCGCAAGGCTTCCTGAGCCGCTGAGCCGGGACGCGGCTGCCCCCGCGTCAAAACGCGGATCCGCCGAATCTGCCCGGGTATATTCGCCGCCATGCCCTCCACCGCCCCCGGCGACGTCGCGGCGCCGCCCGCTCCCATCGGGGCCGCGGCGCAGACGCCGGCCGCCCCGCCAGCTCATCCGCCAGCCCATCCGCACGCCGCGGCACTGGCCCCGCGCCCGCTCTGGAAGACCTTCCTGGTCTTCCTCGCGCCCATGTTGCTGAGCAACACCCTGCAGTCGCTCTCGGGCACGCTCAACAACATCTACATCGGCCAGATGATCGGCGTGGGCGCCCTGGCGGCGGTGTCGAGCTTCTTTCCGGTGATGTTCTTCTTCATCGCCTTCACCATCGGCCTGGGCGCGGGCGCATCGGTGCTCATCGGCCACGCCTGGGGCGCGCGCGAGCCCGAGAAGGCGCGCGCGGTGGCCGGCACCACGCTGTCGGTGGGCGTGCTGTTCGCGCTGTGCGTCGCGATCTTCGGCGGCGCCTTCACCGAGCCGATGCTGCGCGTGCTGGGCACGCCGCCCGACATCCTGGCCGACGCGATCGCCTACGCGCGCATCGTGCTGATCGCGATGCCGGGCCTGTTCGTCTTCCTGCTCTCCACGGCCATGCTGCGCGGCGTGGGCGACACGGTCACGCCGCTCTACACGCTGATGATCTCCACCCTGACGGGCCTGCTGATCACGCCCGCGCTCATCCGCGGCTGGTTCGGCCTGCCGAAGATGGGCGTCGCCAGCGGCGCCTGCGCCACGGTCGTCGCCTTCGTCGTCGCGACCACCTGGCTTGCCTTCCACCTGCGCCGCAAGAAGAGCCCGCTCGCACCGGACGCCGATTTCCTGCGCCACCTGCGCGTGCGCCCGGCGATCCTGAAGGCGGTACTGAAGATCGGGGTGCCCACGGGGGTGCAGATGATCGTCGTCTCGCTGGCCGAACTCGCCCTGCTCTCCTTCGTCAACGGCTACGGCTCGGAGGCCACCGCCGCCTATGGCGCGGTGAACCAGGTGGTGGCCTATGTGCAGTTCCCGGCGATCTCGATCGCGATCACCGCCTCGATCCTCGGCGCGCAGGCCATCGGCGCCGGGCAGGCCCAGCGGCTCGGCGCGATCATGCGCACCGCGCTGCTGATGAATCTGGTGCTCACCGGTTCGCTGGTGCTGCTCGGCTACCTGTTCTCGCGCGGCCTGATGGGCTTCTTCATCACCAGCGAGCCGGTGATCGAGGTGGCGCAGACCCTGCTGCACATCATGCTGTGGGGCACGGTGATCTTCGGCATGGGCTCGGCCCTGTCGGGCATCATGCGCGCGAGCGGCTCGGTGCTGGTGCCCACGGGCATCTCGATCTTCTGCATCGCGCTGATCGAAGTGCCGGTCGCCTATGTGCTGAGCCATCGCATCGGCCTGCACGGCATCTGGATGGCCTATCCCGTGGCCTTCACCGCGATGCTGGCGCTGCAGGCCAGCTACTACCGCTTTGTCTGGCGCAAGAAGACGATCCGCCGGCTGATCTGATGAGATCCCGCGGCCGGCATGCGACGAGGCGCCGGAGCCGCCCGTCGGCACGGCCCGGCCACCTGCCTCGGGGCACGAATCCCCTGAGCCGCAACTGCTCGTCGCCGTCGTCGTTCAGGGACGGACGATGACCGCGTTCCTCACGCTCTTCACGCCCGGCACCTCCGACGCGAGCATCTGCGCCGCCTGCTGCTCGGTGCTGTTTCGGGCAAAGCCGGAGAGCATGACCGTGCCGTTCAGCGTTTCGACCTTGATCGCCGTGGCATCGACGCGCTTGTCCTCGGCAAAGCGTGTCTTGACCCGGGTGGTGATGGTCGCATCGTCCACATAGGCGCCGACGGATTCCTGGCCGCGGTTCACGGCGCATCCCGTACCGGCGGCCAGCGCAAGCGATGCGAGGGTGATCGAGAGGATCTTTCGAAATTGCGATTGCATTTGCATCGAGAACTCCATGGATGGGATGAACAAATGCCGGCGCATGACGCTCATCTTCGGAGCAGGCTGGCAATGAAGCCGGCAATCGCCAACACCGCAAACAGAATGAACAGAAGTTTGGCGATGCCGACGGCGCCGGCGGCGATGCCGCCGAAGCCAAGCACGGCGGCAATGAGGGCAATCACGAGGCAGACGACTGCGTAATACAGCATGGGGAGACTCCAGGTTCGCGCCGCGCGTGCGGCGGTGTCATCGCTTGTGCATGTGCCTCCAGCTTAGGCAGCGCGGCGAGACCTCGCTGGAAGACGATGCGCGCACATCCCGTAAGGGACGAGGCGAGCCGCTCGTAGTCCTTGACCGACGGCGCGGCCTGGCTCTCCACCGGCGCATTGCCGCTTGTTACGCATCCATACAGCGCATTGACATTCATCGGGCGAGCACGCCCGGTGCCGCCCTCATTCGAACACTTCGTCCCCCGTCGGCTCTTCGTGCGGCACCGCATTCATCGCATGCCGGAACTGCGACAGCTCCCAGTACATGCGGCGCCGCGCGCGGCTCTGGTTGCCCAGCGGGCGATGCTCGGCGATGGTGTGCCAGGGGTTGTACGACAGCCGCTTCGCGAATTCCATCTGTTGCGGCGAGTCGAACTTCTGTCGCGGCAGGCGCAAGGTCGCCACCGGCACGCGCGGCGACAGCTTTTCGGGCCACAGCACACCGGCGTTCTCGATCGGCATGAGGTGCGGATCGGTCTGCACCTGCAGGCGGACTTGCAGCTCGACATCGCCATCGGCCAGGGCGGCGACCATCGCCGTGCGCAGGTAGTCGTCGGGCGGACGCAAGGGCAGGCGCGGGATGCGCGTTCGCCTGCTGGAAGTCGGCCAGACCGAATACTGCATCGCCTGCCCCTCTCCCAGCAGATAGGGCACGCAGCTGAAGTACGGCGCCTCGAAGGGGCTGCTCTGCGTCTTGATGAAGAGCGACTGCATGACCAGGTCGAGGATGTGCGAGTCGTGCAGGTTGACGAAGTAGAAGATCTGCGCGTTCTTCACGCTCTCGATCTGCAGGGCCGCATTGGCCTTGACGTCGGGCGTGACGAAGGTCGGCGTGGAGACGCCGAACATGTCCAGCGTGTGGGCTTCGTCCTCCATCAGCTTCGGCCCCGGCACGCCGAGCAGCTTGATGCTGATGCTCATGAAGCCCACGTCGTCGATGTCCGGCGTGATGTAGGGGCCGGGCCCCGAGAAGCGGACCCAGGCGCGAAAGGTCTGCGGCTTCACGTAGATGCCCCGCTTCATGTGCTCCGGAATGTCCTCGTGCACGATGAACTCGCCGCGCACGATGCCTTGCGTCTTGGTGTTGCCTCCGCGCTCGAAGCCGCCGGGCTTCCAGAGATCGCGCATCTGCGTGGTGAAGCTCTGCACGATCGAATCGGTGAAGCGCTCCTCGTCGGGCAGCAGCCGCTCCTCGGCCAGCGCAAGGCCTTCGTTGACGCGGCGGCTGTTGATCAGCGCGGTGGTCCAGCGCGCCAGCGGATCGCGCAGGAGTGCGTCGAAGGCGGGGCGCACGAAGGGATCGAAGCGCCGCTCCAGCCGCAGCAGGGCCAGGCCCGTGTCGCTGATGAAGTTCTTCAATGCATTGCCGGTGTTGGCCCGCGGCGCGGGGCGGCTGACGTTCGAATTCGTCATGATGGCTGCACCTTCGAGAGAAATCGCAGGGCACGCAGGCCGGGCAGGAAGAAGTAGGCGCCGCCCAGCACGGTGACGAAAGGCGGCAGGCCCGTCAGACGCCGGGCCGCCCCGCCGGCCTGCGGCATCGAGAAGCCGTCGGTTGGGACACCATCGGCACCGGGCTGGCGCGTTCCGAGCAGCGGATCGCTCTCGCCGGACAGGCGGTCGAAGCGTGTGCCGGCGATCCATGCGCCCTGGACGAACTCGAACTGGCGCGCGATGTTGGCATTGAGGCAGATGAACTGCAGGCCTGTGCCCTCGCCCGCACCCTCCCCTTCGGCCGGCGCGGTGCCCGCGAGCGCCTGCTGCATGGAAATGGCCGGCCCGTACTCCCGGCCCCTGCGCAGCAGCCGGTGAAAGCGCGTCGAGGCGATGTGGTCCTCGGCCAGTGCCACGGCATCGAAGCCGAGCGTTCGCACCAGCCGCGACAGCAGGCCCGTGCCGCCCGGCGGCAGATCGGCATTGCGCGGATTGCTGCGCCGGATGTGGGCGCCGAGCGGGCAGCGCAGCCCATCGGGGTCGCCGCGAAAGGTGAAGCCGTTGTGCGGATCGTCCTCGCCCGCGATCCGTTCGCCCGTGCGGCCGACCAGGGGATCGCCGTCCAGGGTGCGGCCGACCATCGACTCGGCGAGCCGCCGGCGCAGCGCGGCATCGCCGCCCGCCTGTTCGTCGAGGCAGCGCCAGAACTCGCCGACGTGCTGGCGCAACTGCCGCAGCACCAGATAGCTGCCGTTGCGCCCCAGGTCGTGCATGTCCGGCTGCTCCTCGGCGTGCGGCAGCATTTCGGCATGGTCGCTGCCGGCGGGCAGCAACGGGCGATCGGTGTAGGCGCCGTACTCGTTGGGGTAGCCGAGCACGAACTCGCCCACGCAGCTCAGGTTGCCGTAGTCCAGACGCTCCTTGTCGCGTACCGGGCGTTCGCGTTTCCAGTCGGGGGCGGGCTGCGAAATCCCGTCGCGGAAACCGAAAGGCTCCCTGTCCTTCATGTCGGAGGTCGGGAGGCAGCGCATCAGCGTGAAGCCTTCCTCGCATTGGGCCAGGATGGCCTGCTGCCAGCTCTCCAGCCCGCCCGGCAGCGCATAGAGCATGAGCATCACATGCGGCACCTCGGCCGCCTGTCCGCCCCAGCGCCAGGCGGATGGCGCGTTCGCACCGAGGTCGCCGAGCCGGCGCGAACGGCTGGCGTCGCTGCCCATGCCGATGAAGAACTCGGGCGAGAAGCCTTCGATGATCGGCTCGGGAATGTGCAACGCGCGCAGGCCGTCGCTGGTGAAGGCGATCTGCAGCGCGGTGCGCGGCGGTGGCTGGCGCAGCATGGCGCTGGCGACCGGTGCGTTCGCGAGCCAGGCGCGGGCCGCGTCGGCATCGCGGATGCGCAGCAGCAGGAACGAGGCCTCCGTCAGCGCGCCATAGCCGAATCGCACCAGGCCCTGGATGTCCTCGAACTCCACCGCGGACGCGGCGCCCGGCGTGCTCGTGCTCGTGCTCGTGCTCATAGCAGGCTCAGCCATGCGCGGGCCTGCGCGTCGGTCATGGTGGCCTGCTCCACGCCTTCGCGGATGCGGCGGTTGCGTTCGAGGTCGCCGAGCGTGAGTCCGGGATAGGCCTTGTACCAGACCTGCGTGGGCAACTGGTGCCGCCGCTGGTAGTGCTTGAAGCGCAACTCGTGCCGCGCACCGCCGAGGATGAGCCAATCCGTGCGCGGCCAGCCGAAGCCGTTGCTGAAGATCAGGTTGAGTCCCCAGGCCGCCTTGTTGATGAAGTCGTCCATGTAGCTCTCGTGGCTGCCGTCGTAGTTGCTCGCGAAGAGCACGCGCGACTTGCGGTCGATGAACACCCAGCGCGCGAAATGAATGGTCTGCACGCGCGCCAGGTGGCCGCGTCCGAACACATGCCTGCAGGCGTAGTCGATCAGCAGCAGGAGAAGCTGCGTGAACCAGCGTCTGAACAGGCCCGGCTTCACCGGCCCGAGCGCGGTGAAGCTGTTCGTGAGTTCGTGGTCTTCCAGTGCCTGCATCGCCAGCACGGCCGAGCGGTCGGGCGGCGGGCAGTACTCGGGATCGCGCGTCTCGTGCAGGCGAAGCAGGATCGCGACCACCGGCAGCAGCACGACGATGACGGGCAGCAGCACCAGGCCGATCAGCGGCAGGCCGATCGCATGCGCCAGGTTGCACAGCGCCCAGGCCGGCGGCGTCGGCGCCTCGGCGCTGAGCACGAGCCTCCCGGCGGCAGTCTCGGCACGCACGAAGTCCAGCAGCATGCGGCGCACCGCCTGCGCATCGGCGCCGGCACCGACGCCCTGCGGATTGCGCGGCACGCGTGCCGACAGGGCCTTCTGCAGCGCGCTGTCTTCACGCACCCGGCCCACCGTGCGGCCGATGCGGTTCACGTAGAACGCCGCCACGGGCAGGTCATGCGCCATGAGCCAGCCATACAGGTCGGTGCCCGGATCGAAGCCCTCGCAGTGCGAGAAGATCTGCCGCAGCCCGGGGCCTGCGCTCTGCACGAACTCGCTCATCTGCGACTCCTTCGGCCCGTCACAGTCGCCGAGGAAGGCCAGGTACATCGGCACGCTCGGGCGCGGCAGTCCGAAGCGTTCGAGGTCGCCCAGGGTCGCATCGTCCAGCAGCGCGAATCGCGCGAAGTGCAACTGCTCGAACAGGCCGAAGGGCATCAACGCATTCGCGGGGTCCGCCATGCCGGGCTTGAGGTTCATCGAATCGAGCAAGGTGCGCAGCGCGGCTTCGCGCCCGGCCGCGACCGCGGCAAGCACCATGAAGTGGGACTGGGGCGTCACCGCATCAGAACTTCAGGCAGAAGTCGATCAGCCGCTCCTTGCCCCAGTACACCTTGCCCAGGTAGAAGCCGGGATCGATGAGCCGGATCTCGTCGCGAATCCAGTGCGCGACCATCGAGGTCTGGGAGTAGTCCAGCACGATGCAGGGCTTGCCGTCGAGCCAGCTGTCGCCGATGTAGACCTTGGCGACGATGGCCTGCACGCCGAACATGCTGACCTTGTTCTTGAGCACGCCCTTCTCCGCATCGAAGACCTTGCCCTGCCATCCGAACACGTTGATGAGCCGCGCGATGGTCTCGGTGTAGCGGGTGCCCGGCGCGATGATCGCCGTGCCCTCGGCCTCTCCGTTCGGTATGTCGCCCGGCGGGCTGGCGCGGAAGAGGTCGTCGAGTTGCTGCTGCGACATGTCCAGCAGCTGCTGTACGTCATAGGCCATGTACCTTCTCCTCCGGGGAGGCCCCGAGTGGTTTGAAAAAAGTGTCAGCCATTCGACGGAGGCCGTCAATTTGCCGAAAGAGGTGTGCAGCGCGCCGCGTGCAGCACCGTGTCGGCCGCCTTCTCGGCCACCATGTAGACGGCCGAGGCGACGAAGAAGCCCGGGATGCGCGGAAACACCGACGCATCGACGATGCGCAGGCGCTTCACGCCATGCACCGCGAAGGCGCTGTCGACCACCCCGCCCTCCTCCGGCCGGCCGATCGGGCACGAGCACGAGGCATGGTGGCCCCAGGCGGTGTCGCGCACATAGGCCGCCAGTGCCTCGTCGCCTTGCACCGCCGCGCCGGGCGACAGCTCTTCCGCGATCCATCCGCCTTCGATCAGCGGCGCCGTCATGCGGCGCACGAAGCGGATCGCCTCCACCACCGCATGCAGGTCCTCGCCCGCCTGGTCGTCGCCCTCCTCGAAATAATGGAAGTCGATCAGGGGTGTGTCGCGCGGATCGGACGAACGCAGCCGCACCGTGCCGGCGCGATTGAGCGTGTGCGCCTTCAGCACCACCCAGGTGAGGCGGTCCTGTTCGTCGCGGATCCAGTCCGAGAAGCCGGAGACATAGCCTTCGAAGCGGGCCAGCAGCGCCATGAGAAAGACATCCGGCTCCGCACCGGCGCGCTCGGCGGTGCTGGAGCGGCGCACCACGCCGATGGCGCTGCCGTTGGAGGCGTACATGCCGACGCGGCCCGTCTGCCACCGGCGCCAGAGCGTGTCGTCGCGGTCGAAATGCGCGCCCCGCAGCACTTCCCACGGCCGGCTCATGCGGTGCGTGACCGCCACTTCATAACGGTCCTGCAGATTGCGGCCCACACCCGGCAGATCGACGCGCACAGGGATGCCCAGGGCCTGCAGATCCTCCGCCGGGCCGATGCCCGAGAGCATCAGCAGCTGCGGCGTGTTGAAGGCGCCGCCGCAGAGAATCACCTCGCGTTGCGCCAGCACCCGGCGCTCTTCTCCGGCTGCCTCTCCGGCCGCCTCGCCAACTGCCTCGCCAACTGCCTCGCTGCGCGGCACGGCGTGGGCACGGTACAGACGAGCCCCCTTGAGGTAGGCGACGCCGCACGCGCCCCCATCCGCATCGAACAGCACGGAGCTGGCCAGGGCGTCGAGTTCGATGTGCAACCGCTCCGGATGGCGTCGCGCGACGTCGAGCAGCCGTTCCCGCGTGCCGATGCGACGATGCTCCGAAGTCGACAGCGGCGTGTAGCAGAGCCCCTCGAAGCTGCCCGGACGCATGCGCCGCGCATTGGGGTCGCCCATGCCGGCGCGCAGCCAGCGCAGGGTGCTCAGGATCGGGGTCGGCAGGCTGCTGGTGAAGCTGTGCACCGTGTCGTTCAGCACGCGCAACAGGCCGTCGTCGCCCAGCACCGCGATCGGCAGCGCCTTCTCGGTGCGCAGCCATCCGTTCCAGCCGTGTCCGGTCGGATCGATCCCCAGGTAGCGCAGCGCGCGCCACAGCGGCCGGTGGCGGCAGTCTTCCACGCGGTAGGCATAGCGCCGCATGTGCGTGGCGCGCCAGGAGAGATCGCCCGTGAGATGCGCGATGTGGTTCCAGTCGGACGCATGCGGCAGCACGTAGATCATCGCGTTGTGCGCCGTGCAGCCGCCCAGGCCCGAGGCGCGCGGGTACAGCACGCCCTGCCCCGGGCGGTATTTCCAGTCGCGCCGCTGCTGGTCCTCGTCGGCATAGTGGCGCACCTGGAAGTTCCAGCTGATGGCCGGGTTCTCGCAGGCGAAGGCGTGAAAGGCCGGCACGTCGTAGTCGTCGGGCAGGCGCGCATCGCCGGAGCGCGTGTCGCCGCCGGCCTCGAGCAGGAAGACGCGCATGCCGGCTTCGACCAGGCGGGCCGCGAGCGTGCCGCCTCCGGCGCCCGAACCGACGATCACATAGTCCCATTCGGTCGCATCGGCTCCGTGCATGGACGAGATCGACCGCGGTCAGAAAGTCTTCAGGAACGCAATCAGCGCGCGCTTGTCCTCGTCGTTCAATGCCGTCTCTCGACCGAAGGCTTTCTCGTCGGCGCTCAGGCCGTCCTGCTGGTTGAACTGCTCGGTGCCGAAGTAGTGGCCGCGGTTGACCACGAAATCCGGGCACTTGCTCAGCGCCAGCATGGGCGCGCCGAGATCTCGGAAATGCTTGCGCAATTCCTCGTCGCCGGCTCCGGACGGCGCACTCGCCAGGTCATGCTTGAGCTGCAGCAGCAGCCCGCCGACCTTCGTCACATGCTCGGCCTTCTCGCCCAGGTCGTCGGACTCGGCGCGCAGCTTGAGATTGGCGAGCAGGTTCACCGGCACACCCTGCGGGATCGGCCCGAGCACGATGTCGCCGTCCTTCTCCACCAGCCACGGCAGCCAGCGATGCAGCAGGCCCTGCAGGGGTTGCATCGCCTCGGGCACGAAGCCGGAGGCGATGGTCACGTTGCTGCGCTGCGTGGTCCGGTCGATGGTGCCGCCGACCTTGGCGCCGAATTCGGCATCCATCTCGCGCTTTTCGGGCCAGAGCATCTGCTCGATCGACGCGTCGAAGACCTTCATGCGCGCCTCGACCGAAGGATCGCCGTCCGGATCGGCCTTGCCCACCGTGTTGTTCAGCAGGAAAGGCGCCGTCGACCAGAGGCTGATGAGCGAGGGCACGCGGGTGAAGCCGCGGCCGCCGGCCGGCATGACATAGGGACGCGGGTCGCCGGTGAAGGGGTCGCTGATCGTGACCGTCCCGACCGAGGGCAGGCTCTTGTAGGTCTGCGAGGAGAAGTTGTCCCAGATGTTGCCGCGCAGCGCGTTCGTCGCCAGCGGGCTGCAGATGTTGGTGCGCAGCAGCGTGACCGGGACGCGCGCATCGGTCGACAGGTAATTGCCCTGCAGGAAATCGGGCGCCGCCACAATCTTGCGCATCTGCGCCTTGTAGTCCTCCGTCTGGGTCCAGTTCCAGTAGCGCTTGAAGCAGTCCACATAGCCCGCGCCCGCGCAGCGCGCCGGGCTCAGGTCCAGGGTGGCCGGCACCGGCGGCCCCTTGCTCGAATGGCAGCGCGCGCAGGTGTCGGCGAAGGCCGCCTTGCCCCGTTCGAGCGTGGCCGCGTCCGCGCCCAGGTACTTGTCGCCGCCGGGCGCGTCCTTCAGATGGTCGGGCTGCGCCGTCTTGAGGAAGAAGAGCGCCGTGTCCGGCGTGCCGGCCTCGGTCGCCTGCCAGTAGCCCGAGTTCTTCTGCGCCGAGGCGATCAGGATCGGCGTGATGGTCTTGCCGCCCACGATGGGATTGAAGTGCAGCAGCCATTCCTCGCTGAACAGGCCGATGTTGAGGTACACGCGGTTGAGTGCACCCAGCAGGCCGACGGAGTCCGCGCCGTCCTTCAACACGTGCGGCGTGTGCACGGTGGCGTCGGCCTTCGAATAGAAGTCGGTCAGCGGCCCGCTGGCGATGAAGTCGTTGAACTGCCTGTTGTCGAGCTCGCCCCCGGCGAGCTTCTCCTGGCCGATGCGCTTGGCCATGCCCATGCGCCCGACGAACTCGTACACCGCGTTCATGGTGCGCGGGTTGTTGATGCTGTCGGTCGACACCAGCGAGGTGTCCATCGTGCCCGGCCGGTAGGTATGGGCGAGCTGGTACATGAAGTTGCCCCGGCCCTCGGGCTTGTTCGCGTTGTGGATGAAGAGGCGATCCACCCACATGTACTGCGCGCCGACCGAGGAGCTGAGGTTCTCGAACTTCGGATTGTTCGGATCGGCCGGCGGCTTGACCGGGCTCGGCCCCACATGGCAGAAGCCGCAGGACATGCCGACGCGGTACGGCTTCACCAGGTCCTTGCGGTTGTAGTAGCTCGGGTCGGTGTAGTACTTCTCCGCGTCCCATTCCTTGGCCGCCTTCTCGTCGAAGGCCGGATTCGGGAACAGCCGCAGGCCGACGATGCCGGTCGCATAGCCGTAGTACGAGCCCACCGGCTGCGTGCTGCCGTCGCCCAGCGGCTTGCCGCGCGAGCCGATGGCGACACCCGGATACTTGCTTTCGTTCTCGAAGGGATCGGGCGCGCAGTCCTTGCCGCGCACATCGAGCCAGAGACCGCGCCGCTCCTTCGAGGGGCCGCTGGCATTCTCGAAACAGGGCTCGTTGACCATGCCGAAATACTTCCAGCGATTGGCCCGCGAATAGCCCAGGCCGGGATGCGAGCTGATGGCCTTCAGCAGATCGAAGGCACCGAAGGTGAAGTCGCCCATCTGGTTCCAGAAGCGGTCGTTGCCGCCGCTCCACACCAGCCACATGTTGCGGCCCTTGACCTCCTCGGGCGAGAGCGCGACGCCGCCGTCCATGTCATGGAAGTAGTCCTCCCCCGCATGCGGAAAGGAGCTTCCGTTGCGGCCGGCGAGGCTGGCCTCGTCGAGCACTTCGCCGGGCTGCGGCCCCTTGGAACACGCAGCGACAAGAAGGCAGGCGAGCAAGGGCAAGGCCTTGGCCCCGTTCCAACCACCGTGGATCATTGCCATTCCTCCGTCAAGACAAGCACACCCCGGGCTTCGCCCAATCGCAAATCCAGTGTGGAATGGCCCCGCATGCTTGCCTATCGGCCATGCGCGCTAACGCAAAGGGCGTAGGCCGGGGGCGCCGCGAGGGCAGGCTCAGCCCGTGGCGGAGACGGTCGCTGCCGCCTCGGGCTCGCCGCGGATCAGCCACCAGGCACTGCATGCGCTCAGGAGCGCCAATGCGGCGCACAGCCACATGATCCAGCGGAATCCGGCGACGAAGGCGCTGTTCACCGTCTGCCTGAGCACCGCGGCAGCGGCGCCGTCCAGACCCGGCGGCAAGGCGGCGCCGGCCAACTGGCTGCGCTGGGCATCGAGGAAGGCCCGGGTCTGAGCCGAGGCGCCGATCTCGCGCAAGCCCTCGGCCAGTTGCGCATCGAAGGCCCAGGCCATGACCACGCCGAAGACGGCGATCGCCAGGACCGAGGCCGTGCGCGCCACCGCGTTGTTCACGCCCGAGGCAATGCCCGCGAGATCCGGCCCGACCGCATTCATGACCGTGGTGGTGAGCGGCGCCACGGTGATCGTCATGCCGAAGCCCAGCACCACCACCGCCGGAAAGAAAGCCGTCCAGTAGTTCACGCCCATGCCGGGCAAGGCGAAGAGCGCGAATCCGGCCGCCGCGATGCCCGGGCCCACCACCAGCGGCAGGCGCGGGCCGAAGCGGTCGACCAGCTGGCCGGCCCAGCCCGAGAGCACGAACATGATCAGGATGAAGGGCAGCAGCGCGGCGCCCGCCGCCGTGGCCGAGTAGCCCTGCACCTGGATCAGGTTGAGCGGAAAGAAATAGAGACCACCGCCCAGCGCCGCATAGAGCAGCAAGGTCAGCAGGTTCGCGCCGCCGAAATTGCCGATGCGCAGCAGCGCCAGCGGAAACATCGGCGCCCGCACGCGCAGCTCCACCACGACGAAGGCCACGCCGGCCGCGAGCCCGCCCGCCAGCGCCGCCCGAACGGCGGACGATGTCCAGCCCTGCGTGGGCGCCTCGATGAAGGCGTAAACGATGCCGCCGAGCGACAGCGTCGCGAGCGCCGCGCCGGCGAGGTCCAGCGGCGCCGAGGCCGACGCATCGCTGCGGCTCTCCGGCACATGGCGCCACACGATCAGCAGCACCGCGACCGCCATCGGCACATTCACGAGAAAGGCCCAGATCCACGAGTAGCGATCGACCAGGAAGCCGCCGATCACCGGCCCGACCGCCGCCGTGATGCCGCTGAAGCCCGACCAGATGCCGATTGCCTTGCCGCGCTCCTTCTCCGCAAAGGCGGCGCTGATCAGCGCCAGGCTCCCCGGCACCAGCAAGGCAGCACCCACGCCCTGCACCGCGCGCGCCAGGATCAGCGTGCGCACGTCGCCGGCCATCGCGCAGCCGACGGAGGCCAGCGCGAACAGCGCCACGCCCGCCGCGAAGATCCGCCGGCGTCCGAAGTGATCGCCGAGCGAGCCGCCCACCAGCAACAGGGCCGCGAGAAACAGCGCATAGGACTCCACCACCCACTGCGCCTCGAAGGCCGTCGCGTGCAGCTCGCGCTGGATGGCCGGCAGCGCGACATTCACCACCGTGCCATCGATGAAGGCCATGCTGGACCCCACGATGGCTGCGGCCAGCACCCAGGGCTTTGCCGCCGCGGGGCCGTCGACCGGCTTGCAGCCCAGGCGGATCAAGGCATCGTCGCAGGGCGGTTTGCCGATCTGGCTCATTGCGCGAGTATGAGCGCTGCAGGCGTATTGGTGAACCGGGGTATTGCATCGCGCCCGGCGCGCCCGGCCAATTCCTCAAACATCAATCATCAAACATCAAATCCAACCCTCGGGTTTCGGCAAAACAGATAAGAAAATACTCATCCCGGAAAACATTTCCAGATCAATTCAATTAAAATTCAAATAAAGACTGTATCTTGTCGTTTCCGTCATTCCGAGGCCCCAAAGTCAAGGCATAATTCGCACCCATCGCGGACCGAGACAATATGAAAATCATGAAGATGGGAAATTATTCAAATCGTCGAAAATTGTTGCTGGCGGCCGTTTCCGCCCCCTGGCTGAGCGCCTGCAGTTCATGGGCCGACAAGGGAAAAGACGGCTCCACGGCACAGGCGCAGCTCGCCGGCGTCGAAAAGACATTCGACGGCCGCATCGGCCTGTTTGCACTCGATACAGGCAACGGCGCGCAACTGGGCTACCGGGCCGGCGAGCGTTTCCCGATGTGCAGCACCTTCAAGGTCGTCCTCGCCTCCGCCATCCTCGAACGAAGCAAGCATGTCGCCGGCCTGATGCAGCAGCGCATCCAGTACGGGAAGAGCGACCTGGTGAGCTATTCCCCCATCACCGAAAAGCACGTCGACGACGGCATGACGGTCGCCGAACTTTGCGGCGCGGCTTTGCAATACAGCGACAACACATCTTCCAATCTATTGATGAAGATCCTCGGCGGACCCGCCGCCGTCACCGCCTATGCGCGCACGAGCGGCGACGCTGAATTCCGCCTCGACCGCTGGGAGACCGATCTCAATTCCGCAATTCCGGACGATCCCCGGGATACATCCACGCCCGGCGCAATGGGCCACAGCCTGCAGCGGCTCGCGCTCGGAGACGCGCTGGAACCGCAATTGCGCGACCAATTGCAGAATTGGATGCACGGCAATACCACCGGCGCCGGCCGAATCCGGGCCGGTGTTCCGGTCGGCTGGCAGGTCGCGGACAAGACGGGCGGCGGAAATTACGGAACGGCCAACGACATCGCCGTGCTCTGGCCGACCGGTCGCGCGCCCGTCGTCCTCGCGATCTACACGACGCAACGCGAGAAAGCCGCGAAGGCGCGCATCGACGTCATTGCGTCGGCCACCCGGATTGCCATCGACTGGCTCGGCTGACCGACCTTCCCCGCCCCCCCGATCGCGCGCCGCTCAGGCGTGAATCCAGAAGGCGCTGTCCGCGAAGGCCTCCCCGGCCCACCAGCCCGCCCTCCCCCGGCCGCGCCGCATATTGCGTGCGCCGGCTTCCGACTGCAGCGGCGCGAGAACCTCGCCCTTCGCGTCGCGGCGCGCGCGGTCTTCGCCGGTTTCCGGAAGCACGGCCACGATGTGGCCGGAGCGGCCGTCCTCCCTGCGGCGCGCGGCGATGAGCGCCACCGCCCCCTGGTTGGCTGCCTGCTGCAGCTTGCTCACCGTGCCGGTCTGGCGCCAGCCGAAGAGCGGACCGAATTCGCGCAGCCAGCGGAACAGGTCGTTGGCCCGCAGCTCGACCACCGTGTCGCCCAGGCGCGGCACGACGGGAATGCCCGCCGCCAGCGAGACGATGGCCGTCGACGTCCACCACACGCGCGGCAGATAGACACCCGCGAGCCGGCAGTAGTCGTGCGCGTACACATTGCCGAAGGTCTTGCCCTCGTGCGGCTGGTAGCGCCGGTTCGCGGGCTTGTCGACCGCGAGCCAATCGACGATCGCGTTCAGCGATGCGCGCAGCGCTTCGGCACTCGCGCCCGAGCGTGCGGGTTGGCGAGGCTCGTTGAGCGACAAGGCGCCGGCGGGTGCACTGCGCTTCGCGCCCCGGCCGCCAGGTATCGGCACCTCGGCCGCAGGCAGCTGCGCGAGCGAAGGCGCCATCGGCCGCGGTTCGAAGGCGCGCGCTCCTGGCGGTGCGAGTGCCTGCGCAAGTTTTTCCGGCGCACGTTCCGGCGCAAGAGCCGGTGAAGGCGCGCCCGGCACCAGGAACTTCGTCGATGCGAATCCCTGCAGCAGCGCGCCCGACAGCGTGGTCTGGACCTCCATGAAGCCCTTCACCTCCGTGCCCGTGACCGCACGCACCGGCTGGCCGTCGGGCATGTTCGCGATCACGTTGGCCTGCGGCGGCGAGCTGATGCGCGGCTCGCTGCGAAGGCGCAGCATGCTGTCGCTCACGCGCACCTCGAAGTCCGGCCCCGTCGCGCTGACCGGCGTGGGCGGCGGCACGATCGCCTCGCCCGGCTGCGGCGTCGGGATCGCGGGCGACGCACCGGGCCCCGCGACCGTGTGCGCCAGCCGGATGAAATCGAAGATCAGCTCGCCGTAATAACTCGTGCCATTGAAATAGCCCTGCTTCAGGCCCTTCTGCGGCTTGTAGCCGCCGGTGTTGTAGGCAATGCCCACGGCCGCGAGCTCCATGTCGCTCAGCGAATCCCGATTCTGGAAGCCGAGCTTGCGCACCGCATTCCCGAGTTCGCCCAGGCACTTGCCCAGCGTCTCCTCGAACTGCTCGTACTTCTTCTGCAGGAAGTAGTCCGGGTCCGCCAGAAAGAACTGCAGGTCGTACTGGAACATGCCGAAGGCGTGGCAGAACTTGTCCGGCCTCGCCGCGACCGCCGAGTAGCCCGGGATCTCGGCCGCCATGTCCACCAGCGCCTGATGCGCGATGGTGAACATCCGGTCGCCGCCCGGCCGGGCCAGCAGGTCGGCCTTGGTCTTGGGGAAGGCGCCGCGGCCCTTGTCCGCGTCGAGCGTGTCGCCCACGCACAGCGCGAGGATGCGCGCCACGTCCATGTTCTTGCGGCGCAGCCGCGGCCAGACCTCACCAGTCTCCTGGCAGGCAATGGCCGCGATCATGTCGACACTGAGCGGCGAGCCGGCCAGGAGCGGTTGGATGCGTGCCTGGAACTGCTGCTTGAACCAGGCGATGTCCGAACTGTCAGGCATGCACGCGCCTCCGGTGGAATGGATGGACGCCATCGCCCGCACCGACGCAAACGAAGCGAACGAGGCGCCTGAACCATAGAAGCCACCGCCCGGCGCGGCAATCGGCCGTCCGGGATAGTTCGACCCGGCGTCCGCTCGAACCGGCGCCGGTCCGGTCCGGCTCGACTCGACTCGACTCAGGCCGGATGCGGCTTTGCCTGCCGCGTGCGCAGCATGCTGAACACCGCCGACACCGCCGCGAAGCAGGCCGCCACGCCCAGCGCGATCACCTGCCCCTTGCCGTCATGCGGCCGCCACACGCTGAAGATGCCCGCCAGCAGCACCGCGCCGATCGTCTGCCCCGTCAGCCGCGCCGTCCCCAGCATGCCGCTGGCCGCGCCGCTGCGATGCGCCGGCGACGAAGTCACGATGGTGTGGTTGTTGGGCGACTGGAACAGCGCGAAGCCCATGCCGCACAACACCATCCGCCACGCGATGTCCGCGTTGGACGGATGCAGCGGCAGCGCCGCCAGCAGCGCCAGCCCGGAAGCCAGCAGCGCCAGCCCGATGCCGCCCAGAAGCCCGTCGGGATAACGGCCGATCAGCCGCCCCGCAATCGGCGCCGTGGCCACGATGGTCAGCGGCCAGGCCGTGATCAACAACCCCGCCTCCACATGCGAGCGCCCGTAAGTCTCCAGCAGCAGGAAAGGCAAGGCGATCGAGGACATCATCTGCGCGCTGAACGCGCTGACCGACGTGCCCATCGACAACGCGAACACCGGAATGCGCAGCAGATCCACCGGAAACAGCGGCGCCGGCAGCGCCATCTGCCGCCGGATATAGACGAAGCCCACCGCGACGCCCCCGAGCAGCAGCGCCCACGCCATCGGATTCGCGCCCTGCACGCCCGACTCGCGCACGCCCAGGCCGTCGGCGCCGATGAAGATCAGCGAGAACATCAGCACATTCAAGAGCACGTCGATGACCGAGAAGCGCACCCCCGGCGCCGCGGCCACGCGATTGGCCGGCAGCGCCCGCAGGCCCAGCACGAAGACCAGCACGCCCAGCGGCACGTTGATCGCGAACAGCCAGTGCCAGGACGCAATCGACAGAATGGCCGCCGCCAGCGTCGGCCCGGCCACCGAAGCGGTGGCCACCACCATCGAATTGATCGCCATGCCCCGCCCGAGCTGCGAGCGCGGATAGATCAGGCGCACCAGCGCCGAATTCACGCTCATGATCCCGGCCGCGCCCAGCCCCTGCAGCGCACGGGCGGCGGTCAGCGTCGCCAGCGATCCGGCGAAAGTGGCCATCAGCGAGGCCACCGAGAACAGCGTGATCCCCACCAGATACACCCGCCGGTAACCCACGATGTCGCCCAGCGTGGCCAGCGGAATCAGCATCACCAGCGTCGCGATCTGGTAGGCATTCACCACCCAGATGGCGTGCGCCGCATCGGCCTGCAGCTCGCGCGCGATGCCCGGCAGCGCAAGGTTGACGATCGTGCCGTCGAGCACCGCCACCGCGATGCCCAGGATGATCACCGCCATCGCATGCCAGCGCTGCGGCATCGGCAGGCCGTCCATGACGGACGGCGACGTGGAAGAAGAAGTCGATGCGGTGGCGGTCGCGGTGCTTTCCATGTCCATCAACCCGCCGCGCAGACCGCCGGCCGCCGCCCGCCCAAGGTGAACACGCTCAGCACCAGCGCGATCAGCGCCCCCGCGGCCATGCCCGTCACCATCGGCAAGGGCCTGCCATCGGTGAAGAGGCCGACCACCGCCATCACCACCGCCCCGGTCAACATCTGCAAGGTGCCCATCAGCGCCGAAGCCGTGCCCGCGATGGCGCCGTGCGTTTCGAGCGCCAGCACCGAAGTCGTCGGAACCACCAGGCCCATGAAGGCGCTGGCGATGAAGTACAGCCCGATCAGCACCGCGAGCGCATCGCCCCCGCCGTAGAAATAGCCGAACATCGCCATCATCACCACCCCGCAGCCGGTCACCCCGAAGCGCACCACCCGCACCAGTCCGAAACGCCTGCCCAGCGAGGCGTTGAACTGCGAGGCGCCGAAGAAGGCGATGGCATTCACGCCGAAAGCCACGCTGTACATCGTCGGGCTCAGGCCGTAGTGGTCGATCATCACGAAGGAGGAATTCGCCAGATAGGTGAAGAAGCCCGCCATCGCGAAAGTGCCGATGAACACCAGACCCAGGTAATGCGGATCGCGCAGCAGCAGCCAGTAGGCGCGCAAGGCGCTGCCCAGGCTGCTGTCGAGCCGCTGCTCGGCGGTGCGCGTTTCCTTCAGCGACCACGCCATCGCCCCCAGGCCCAGCACCGCGGCGATGGTGACCGCCCAGAACACGCCGCGCCACCCCGCCACCGCGATCACCGCGCTGCCGGCCAGCGGCGCCAGGATCGGCGACACGCTGAAGACCAGCATCAGCAGCGACATCAGCCGCGCCGCATCCGTGCCCGTGTGCAGGTCGCGCACCACCGCTCGCGGAATCGCCATGCCCGCGGCCGCGCCCAGGCCCTGGACGAAGCGCAGCGCGATCAGCGTCTGGATGTCCGTCGCCAGCGCGCAGCCCACGCTCGCCACCGCGAACAGCCCGATCCCGAAATACAGCGGCGGCTTGCGCCCCACCATGTCCGACACCGGACCGTAAAGAAGCTGGCCCGCGCCCAGCGCGATGAAGAACACCGTCAGGCTCATCTGCACCGGGCCGATCGAGGCGCCGAGGCTGCTGCCGATGGCCGGCAGCGCGGGAAGGTACATGTCGATCGCGAAAGGCCCGATGGCCGACAGCAGGCCCAGCACCAGCGCGATGCCGAAGAAGCGCGGAGAAGTCATGGGGCGATTGTCGCCAAGGTTTCAATGGGCCAGGGTGAGCGGGATGGGGCGGGCTGTGCTAGCGCTGTCGGCGACGGGCCGATTGGACCTTGCAGTCGCAGTTGGGACTACACCGGTCAAACCCGCCGCACGCGCTTCAAGCAATGGCGGCGACTCGAACAGATTGGAAGACCGGCCAGCTCTCGCGAGTACCGGCGAGCCTTGCGGCTCCCCGTCCGAGCCGCCAAAAATGAGACACGGACGATGAAGCGTACATCGCACTCTCTATGCGTGTGGGGGAAACGCATCTGAGGCTCAATCCGGAGTTGGCTCCACACGCACGCCGAGGTAGACTGCCGCCCGTTTCGAAAGAAGCACGGGCTTGGTCGCTCGTAAGTCAAGGCGCAGCAGCCGTACTCCTGTTGGGGTCTGCGGCTTTTCTTTCCATGCGTCAAGGAGCCAGTCATGGCTGACACCCGTCATTCCAACTCTCACGTTCATCCCCACGATCCCGTCCACGGCTTGTTCTCGTACTTCGCTCAGAATTAGCCACAAGGAGGCGGGATCATGGACATACAGACTCAATCGTCCGGGTGCGTCGAGCACAGAGCCCTCATCGAGGGGCAGCGCGCACTGGCAAGACTTACTTCCCAGCTTTCTCGCTTGGGCAGCCTCGTCAAGGCATTGGAGTTGGCGGCGCTGGAAGAGGCACCGGGGACGCTGTATTGGCCCCATCTCATGGAGGCGATCGCCGGATTGGTGCCCGACTCCGAAAGCATCGACCGCATCCTGACGCCAGTGCTCGCGAGTTACGAGAAGCTCCTTGATGAGGCCTAGTTGCTCGTCCATGCTCTGAAGCGTCATTTGCTTCACCAATCGTCGTCTCGCGACAGCAACCGACGCAGGCGGCTGCGCAGGCTTCGCCGGGCTGCTTCCGGATTGGACACTTCGCAGTCACGGTAGGTCTCCCGCTCACGCCTGAGACACTGGCCAAGCGCCGCAAGATTCAACTCGTTGTATGCCCACACGCCTTGGACCACGAAGTTGCCCGGTGTTGCTGAATCTGGCTGAGGGCTGATCGTGACACGGTGCGCGCCGATTCGTTCCAGCAGTGCCGAGCGCGCAGAGGCGATCTTCATGGCGTCCTTGTAGGATGCAACTTCGCTCCTCAAGGAAAAGCTCACCGTCTGAACGGCGAGGAAGCGCTCCGAAATGAAGGAGATGACCTCGAGAAGCACCAAGGGATCGATGTTCCGTTTTCTGGTCTTGACAAGGCTTGTGGCAACGAATCGGGTGATGTGAACGTTCGTGCCGCCATGGGTCACATCAACGGGATCAAGAGTTCCCAGTTGAATGCTCCGGTCGTAGACGTACATCGGCTCGCCAAGGGCATAGGGCGCAAAGTCCGGCCCACTGATGCGCAGTTCCTTGAATGTCATTGTTGTTTCGAGGTGACGTTCATGCGCGGACGCATCAGCCTGATGAGAGTCCGAACCTGTTTCCGCGTACGGGGCCACCCACGCTGCGCAACATCAGCGCTTTTGGCCGCCCAAAGGATTCGCCGCCCCATCGATGTCGATCAACAGGCCGGGGACTGTCACGAGGCGCAGCGCATCGATCTGGCTGTATTCCTGGTCGTTGGCAAGAAAGCGCATCTCGCACTCGCCGATCTTGATGCTGTCGCCGTTCGCAAGAACCAGCGAATCGACCTTGACGCCGTTCACGAACGTGCCGTTGCGGCTGCCAAGATCCTTCAGGGTGACGAAGGCCGGACCGACCAAGATGGACGCATGCTCGCGGCTCACCTGGTTCACGTCGATCACGATGTCGTTCGTCGAGGCGCGTCCGATCTTCGTTTCATTTGCTCGCAGCGAGACCTGCCGGGTCTTGCCGGGGTGCTCCATCAGGATGAGTTTCGGCATGTTTTTCTCCTTCCTCATGCGAATCCTGTATGCACTGTGGCCTTGGGCGTGTTTTCCGTCTACTGCCCGAAGGGGAAGGTGCATGCGCCTGAGCGTGATGGCCGTCAGGTCGTCAAGCGGCGGATGGCCTCGAGGACCCGGGCGCCAGAATCGCTTTTGCGAAAGTAGGCCGCGCAGCCCGCAGCTTGCGCGCCGGCGCGCGTTTCCGGATCGTCGTGCGCGGTGATGAAGATGAAAGGCGGGTGCCCGCCGTCCGCGACCAGGCGCCGGGCGAGTGCGATGCCGGACATGCCGCCAAGCTGCACGTCGAGCACCAGGCAATCGAACCGGGGCTGCTTCGTGTCCGCGAGGAATGCCTCCGCCGACACATAGGTGACCGGCTGCATGCCCGAAGCACGCAGCAACCGTCCGAGTGATCGGCCAAGGCTTTCATCGTCATCGATGACCGCGACATAGATAGGGGGCTGGGTGCTCATCGAAAGTCCGTGTGCACACTGTGGGCGTTGCGTCGCCGCCCGTCTACTGCCCCTAAGGGAAGGTCGGCGCGTCGGCGGGCATGACACCGGCCTCCTGGGTCAGCCGCGCAAGTGTCGCGACCGACCGCACCCCCAATTTCGCCATGATCGCCGTGCGGTGCAACTTCACGGTGCGCTCGGTGATGCCGAGGTCGCTGGCCATTTGCTTGTTGAGCCGTCCCCGCAGGACATGGGAGAGCACTTCGAGTTCGCGGGCCGAGAGCGCGTCGAAGCGCTCGCGCAACGCACGTCGCCGGGCCCGCGCCTCGCGTTCCTGCACGTCGCGCGCCAGGGCGCGCCGCACCGCGTCGAGCAGTTGTTCCACGGGCGCGCGCTTCTCCAGGAAATCCTCCGCACCGCCGCGCATCGCGCGCACAGTCGAGGCGATATCGCCATGGCCGGTCAGAAAGAGCAGCGGCATCGGATTGGATGTCCGGGCGAGCGCCGATTGCAGATCGAGTCCGTTCAATCCGGGCATCTGCAGGTCAGCCACCACGCAGCCCGGCGCGTCGGCGACGGATTGCGCGAGGAAATCGCTCGCGGACAGGAAGGTCTGCACAGCGAATCCGCTGGCCCGCAGCAGTCGCGACGTGGCCGTGAGGAACGACACATCGTCGTCGACGAGGTGGACCGTGGGTGGGGTCGCTTTCATGTCGCGGCAACTTCCGTGGCAACCGGCAGCGTGAAGCGAAGCCTCGCCCCGCCATCATCGAGATTCTCGGCCCACAGCCGACCGCCATGCGTCTCCACGAGGGTGCGCGAGATCGACAGGCCCATGCCCATTCCCGTCGGCTTGGTGGTGAAGAATGAACCGAAGACCTTCTCGAGTCTGTCGGCCGGGATGCCCACGCCGTTGTCGCTCACGGCAATCTCCACGGCCCGCGCCCCATCGCGAACGGCGGTCACGGCGATGCGGCGGACCTGCCTGCCCGCCTCGTCGATCGAGTCCATGCCGTTGGAGATCAGGTTGAGCAATACCTGCTGAAGATGCACGCGGTCGCCCAGCACTGGCGGCACGTCGTCCGCGATCTCCAGCGCCAGACTCACCTGCCGCGCCGCGGCGTCGGGACGCGAGAGCGCCGCAACGTCGCCGAGGAGCTCGCGCACGTCGAGCGGCTGCATGTCGATGTCGCGTCGCCTGAGCAGCGCGCGCATGCGGTCGATGACCGCGCCGGCACGCTGGACGTCGCCGAGGGTGTCGTCGACGATCGCGCGGATCTCGTCGAGGTCCGGCGAGCCCGCCTCCAGCAGGATCGATGCCGCCTCCGCGTTGCGCTGGATCGCACCGAGCGGCTGGTTGATTTCGTGCGCCAGGGCCGAGGCGAACTGACCCATCACCGAGACCCGCCCGGCGTGGACGATCTCGTGCCGCAACTGCAGCATTTCCCGCTCGGCCAGTTTGCGCGCGGTGCAGTCGCTGCAGGCGCCGCGCATGCGGATCGGCCGGCGACCGGTGTCGAGGTCGACCCGGCCTTGCGCCGCAATCCAGCGGATGCGGCCATCCGGCAGCACCAGGCGAAATTCCGTCGCGTACTCGCCGCCGTCTGCGGCCGCCTTCTCCAGAGCCTGCCGAACCGCATCGTGATCATCGGGATGCAGTTTCATCAGCATTCGCTCCAGGTCCAGCGCTTCCGTCGGTGCAAAGCTGAACAACTCGCGCCACTTGGCGCTGGCCCAGAAGTCGTTCCGCGCGAATTCCCGGACCCAGATCCCCACGTTCGCCGCATCCGCGGCCAGATTCATGCGCTGTTCGCTTTCGCGCAACTCGTGGACGAGCTGCGACGCGCGAAGTACTTCTCGACTCACCTCATACCCGATCAGCATGATGATGCCGGGGTAGACCAGCTTGAGCGTGGCGGGCGCCTCGATGACGCCCCAGAACAGGAGCGCGGACTGCCCTGCAGCAGCGAGCAGCAGCAGGACGAGGATGCCTCCGACCCTGAGCGCCGTGCGCCTGCTGCCGCGCCGCCAGGCGGTGATGCTGGCATCGGCCACATAGATCAGAATCAGGAGCAGGCTCAGCTGCCCGATCAGCATCCACGGATTCGGTTCGCCCACCGGAAGGGAAACAAGCTCCCCAAGGAACGAAATGCGCCGAAGTCCCGTGATCTCGTTGTAGTTGAGATTCTGTCCCGTCGTGAAATCAAGCAGCAGCGAGATCGTGCGCAGCCCGATGGCGCTCCACGCGAGCCACGGGCGACCTGCCTTCAGGTACACATGCACGAAGGCGACGAGCGATACGAGCAAGAACCATGTCGGCACATGCGCCCACTTCAGCGCAGTGCCGAATTCTTCGGGCGTCTGCGCGTGAATCATCCGCAAGTCGCAGTACGCAAAGCCCGTGGTCGCCATGGCCATGAGCGAAAAGAAGAAGTAGGGTCGCGCCGTGCGATCTTTGACCCAGACTGGCAGGAGCACCCCGGCGAACGTGAGACACGCCGCCGCGACCATGGACCAGATGACGGTGATCCAGCTCACGGCCACCCGCGGCCCGACAAGCGGATCCGCTCGTCGAGATTCGTCGGGCCCCGCACGGATCGGCCGATCAGCGCTGCGCTGGCTGAGGGATGCGACCGACGGTCAACAGGCATGTGCGTCTCTTCGAAGTTGCGCAGACGCAATGCATTTGGGCGTGATGGAGAACATTACGATGACATTATCCAGTTCCGCGATCGTGGAGATCGCGCACGCGCGTCGGCGCCGCGGCCAACCTGGCGGTGCGCAAGCGCAAGAAGGTCAAGCGTCCTGCGTCCGAGCGCGTGCCGCTGCAACTGGCCCGCTCTGTTCCCGCGCTGGAACAATGAACGGTTGCTTATACGTCGCGATCCCAATAGGGGATTTCGCCGATGTGCTGCTTGAGATGCGCAATGAGCAGCTGCGCCTTGGCCGTGTGCGAGCGGCCCGGCAATCGCACTGCGTGGATCTCCGGGAGGCCCTGCGGGCCGCCATTGGCAGCCTGGGGGAACAGCGACACCAACCGGCCATCGCGAACTGCGTCGCACACGAGCCAACTCGCCAAGTGCACGATGCCGATTCCGGCGATCGCGGCCTCCAGCAAGGTCTCCGTGTCATCCGTCTTGAGGGTGCCGCGAACCGGCAGCGGGGTTTTGCGATGGAGTTCGGGAAAGTGCCACCACCCCGCGGGCAAGGGCGTGGAGGAATAGCTCAGGCAATTGTGTGAAACCAACTGCTCCGGCCCCTTGGGCCTGCCGTGGCGCGCCAGGTAGACAGGGCTTGCGCACGCGAGCCGGCGCAACGGAGCTAGCCGGGTCGCCACCAGATCGCTGTCTGGCAGAACGCCGATCCTGATGGCCACATCTGCCCTTTGCGCCGCGAGATCCACGCGGTCGTCGCTGACGTGCATCTCGACCTCGATGAGCGGGTATTTCTCCAGGAAGGCAGGAAGGGCTGGCACGACGTGTCGACGGCCGAAGGCCGCCGGCACCGTGACCGACAGCAGCCCGGATGGATCCGCGTCGAGGTCGGCGAGTACATGCCTGGCGTCGTCCATTTCGGCAACGAGACGCCGAGCTCGCGGCACGAACTCCTCTCCCGCATCGGTCAGCAGGATGGAGCGGGAGCTTCTTACCAGCAACCTGACGCCCAAATCCACCTCGAGCGCGTCAATCTTGCGGCTGACGGAAGAGACAGCGGTGTCTTGCCGCCGTGCCACTGCCGTAAAGCTGCCTTCGGCAACTACGTCGAGAAAGATTTTGATGGCATCGAGCATGTGTTCCCAGGCAATTTTCATGATTGCGATATTTGCAATCTATGTTTTCGCATTGCCATATTGTTGCGAGAAAGGCAATTAAACACAATCCAGCACTCCTCCCCATGGCCCTCCGGCCCAGAAAGAAAAGACCGCATATGCTTAGCTCCAAGCCTCGATCCACGGCCAAGCTGCTGACCTTGCTGATCGCCGCTCCGCTCGCACTGGCCGCACAGTTGTGCCTTGCGGCAGGCGATATCAACTTCAATGCCGACACGGTCTATCCTGAAGGCGCTGCATATTCGGCCCGACAGAGCAGCTTTCTGGTCGGCTCTGTGCGCCACGGCACCATCGGAAAGGTCAGCGCCGAGGGTCGCTACACGCCATTCATCCAGGACAAAGCGCTGATCTCGAGCACCGGGCTGTTCCTCGACGCCAAGCGCAATACCCTGTGGGTGGCCAACGGCGATGTCGGCGGCTCCGTGCAAAGTGGCCCGGCGACACAGGGCAAGTTGGCAGCCGTTGCGGCCTACGACGCCACCACCGGCGCCAGGAAAGGCTATTACGACCTGAGCAGCCTGTTCGAGGGCGCCCACTTCGCCAACGACATCGCCGTCGACGCCAAGGGCAATGTCTACGTGACGGACAGCTTCTCCCCGGTGATCTATCGCATCGACACCACCGGCAAGGCCACCGTCTTCGCGCATGACGAACGCTTCACTGGCGAGGGCTTCAACCTCAACGGCATCGTGTACCACCCTGATGGCTACCTGCTGGTCAACAAGCACAACAGTGGTGAGCTGTTCCGGGTCAGCGTGCGCGACCCGAAGCAGATCACCGCAGTGAAGCTGCCCGAGGCACTGAGGGGCGCAGATGGCATGGTGCTGCGCAAGCCCGGCCTCATTTCGCTGGCGCAGAACGGTGACGCCAACCGTGCCGTGGAACTGGTCTCGACCGATGGCTGGAAGAGCGCCACGGTGAAGAGCAGCCGAAAGAGCATCTACCCCTTCCCGACGGCTGCCGCAGTCGCCAATGGGGAGGTCTACATCCTGAACGCCCGTCTCGACAGCCTGCTGACGCCCGACGCACCAAAGGTCAGCGACTTCGTGCTGCAGAAATACTAAAAGCAGAAAGATTGGACACCATGATTGACTTCTACTACCACCCGTCGCCGAACCCCGCCAAGGTCGCGCTCTTCCTGGAGGAGTCTGGACTCGACTATCGGATGGTTCCTGTCGACACCGCCAAGGGCGAGCAGCATGGCGCCGCCTACCGTGCGATCAACCCCAATGGCAAGACACCGGCCCTGGTCGATGGCGACGCTGTCGTATTCGACAGCACTGCGATCTTGCTGTACCTCGCGGTCCGGTACAGCCATTTCCTGCCGGAGAACAAGCCCGAGGTTCGCAGCGAGATGTACTCCTGGCTGATGTTCATCGCAACCGGCATCGGCCCTTTCTCAGGCCAGGCCGTGCACTTCCAGCATTTCGCGCCCGAGCCCAATGCCTATGCCTTGAACCGGTACGGCTTCGAAGCGGCGCGGCACTGGCGGCTGATCGAAGATCACCTGGCGACACGGACCTACATGGTCAACGGTGAATACACGATCGTCGACATGGCGCTCTGGGGTTGGGCGCGTGCCCTGCCGTTCGTTCTTGGCGAGAAGGCCTGGACCGAATACCCGAACGTGAAGCGATTCCTCGACTTCATCAACGAGCGACCGGCCGCACAGCGTGCCGAAGCCCTGAAGGACGCGCACGAGTTCAAGACGGAAATCGACCAAGAGGCATTGGCCGCGATGTATCCGCAAAACGCTCGACTGGGCGCTGCCGCGAATTATTGAGCCGGCCTGAACGAACTTGAATTCGATCCGATCAGCTGAAGATGCGGAAAGGTGCCTGCGGACGTCAACGCAATTTACGGACAAGTTCTATGTGAGACGACTTGGTAACGGCTCCTCGCCAGGGCTGACTGCCGCCCCACATCGGTCATAAGCCGCCTGCTTGTCTCTGGCGGGTGGTTGCCCGTACATTCGCGTGTACTCACGGCTGAACTGCGAGACACTCTGATATCCCACCTCGAAAGCCACCTGGCTCAAGGCTTTGCCCTTTGAAAAAATCAGGCGGCGCGCTTCGATCAGCCTGAGTTGCTTCTGGAACTGCAACGGCGAAAGCGAAGTGATAGCTCGAAAGTGCTGGTGAAACGTCGAACGGCTCATGCCGGCGGCAGCCGCCAGGCGCTCAATGGACAAGGACTGGGCAAAGTCGGCACACAGAACAGCCACAGCACGTGCGATGCGCTGCGGATGGCTACCCGGCATCCCCAGGTTTCGAATGGCATGTCCCTGTCGGCCCAGCAGAAGCCAGTGGTGAATTTCGCGGATCAAGGCGTCCTTGAGCACCGCCAGGGAATCCGGGCGTTCCAATAGCAGCACCAGCCGACGCAAGGCATCTCGCAGATCCTTGCCGGTGTCTTGCGAGGTCTGCGGTGAGTGACCTTCGGGTGCGCACATGATCAAATCGGTGATCGCCGCGGGGTCGAGGTTCAGCGCCAGCGACAGGTAAGGTTCTGCGACACTGGCCACGCTAATTCGACTCACAGTCGGTACGCTCCCCGTGACAATCATCGTATCGCCAGCGCCATAGGAAGACTCGCCACTGCCCACGGTGACTCGCTTGCGTCCCTGCAGCACGAGGCACACCAGCGGCTGGGCCACGGTGTGCTCCAGTTCGCTTGGCGTCGTGCGCTGGATTAGGACCAGGCCGGAGACAGGCGTGACAGTGACGTTGTCTGCCTGCCCGTGGCTTTCGGTGTAGCGCAATACCGCCTGCTTGAGCTCGTCTGGCATCGCGTATTGTTGTCATGAAGGCTGTCGAATCAATGCGAGTTCGGACAATCAGGCAAGAATTGCCGACGTTCCGGCACGGCATCAAGGGCTTGGAATCCTACATTGGGCATCTCAACCCAGGAGATGATCCATGAGCCAGCTTTCCACTCAGCAGAACCCGCATGCCCCAGTCCAAGCCTTCGCCCTGCACGGAGGCGTGCAGGTGTTGGGAGAACAAGGAGATGAAGGACGCAAGGCATTCTTCATTCAGATCGAGGCGCGGCCCGGCCAGGAGGATGCGGTAGTGCAAATGCTGCGAGACATCCGAGCGTGTGTCGAAGATGAACCGGCCACAGGCCCCTGGTTCGCCGTTCGGTTCTCGAATACGAGCTTCGGCATCTTCGAAGCCTTCCCCAATCTGGCTGGGCGCCAGGCGCATGTCGAGGGTGGTGGTGGAGACATCTTTCGCGATGCCGAGCGCATGAACGCCATCCTGGCAGATGCTGCCAAGGTGCACCGTGTCGATGTGCTCATGAGCAAGGACCAGTTTGCCCATCGCCCGGCAGACTGATGAACTTGGCTGTTCTTCCGAAGGCTCTGTCGCGGGCTCTGGTGCAAATGCGAGGCAGCCTCAATGTTCCGGATTCGCCGCGAGTTTCTCTTTGACAAAGACGTTTTCAAACAGGCTCTTCGGAATATGCATGCCGCCGTCCACGTGGATGACCTCGCCGGTCACGAACGGCAGCGCGCCGCTCGCCAGCGTAGCCACGGCGCGCCCCACGTCGTCGGCGGTGCCCCAGCGGCGCACTGGGGTGAGGCCCTGTCGCACGATGGGCTCATAGCGTTCGTGCAGCGCGACATTCAAGTCGGTCTTGATGAGTCCGGGCTGCACCTCATAGCAATCGATGCCGTGGGGAGCCAGTTGCAGCGCGAACACCTTGTTCATCATGGTCAGTCCCGCCTTGGAGATGCAGTACTCGGCGCCCGTGACCTTGGCGTGCAGTGCATTGGACGAAGACACAGTGACGATGCACCGGTACGCCGTCGCGTCCACGGCGGTAGCGACCATGCTGCGCGCAAACGCCTGGGTCACGAAGAACGTGCCGCGCAGGTTCACGTCCATGAGTCGGTCAAAGCTTTCCGGCGAGGTGTGCAGCGCCTCGATGGCGCGGTCCTGCACCTGCACGCCGGCGTTGTTCACCAGCACATCCACGCGTCCGAACGCGGCGTGCGCCTCATCACATACGGCCGCCGCGCGCCCGACATCGGCAATGTCGGCCTGCACGAAGGCGGCACGTACGCCCAGGCTGGCGACCTCGGCCAGCGTTCGCTCGGCATCGTCGTCGCGCGACAGGTCGATGATGACCACGTCGTGCCCGCCTCTGGCCAGCGCCAACGCGGCGCCTCGGCCGATGCCGCGCCTGCCCCCCGTGACCACCGCCACCGATCCGGTGCGTCTTTCCATCCTTGCCTGCTCCTTTTGCCTGATTCGTTTCTGGAGGCGCCGATGCTACGCAGCGGTCCCGGCGCAGCCAAACAAATTACGCGCATGCACTGCATCGCTCCGTCTTATGGAGGGCGCCGGGTCTGGTGTACAACGTCGCTATGTCGTCGTTACCCTCCGATCCAGAGCCGGTTCCAGGCGATGCATCCGCGTCCCTTCAACACCTGCGCGGTCGCGTGCTCGAACATGACCTGCTGCGCGTGTTCATCGCCGTGGTCGATAGCGGCGGCTACACCTCGGCGGGCCATCTTCTGCATCGCACCCAGGCGGCCATCAGCCAGCAGATCCGCCGGCTCGAAGACGCTGCGCAGGTGGCGCTGTTCGAGCACCCGAGGCGCTCCGTCAAACTGACCCAGGAGGGTCGCGTGCTGGTCGAGTACGCGCGGCGCCTGGTCGCGCTCAACGATGAGGCGCTGGCGAGCTTGCGCTCCGGCGAGGTGGCGGGCCGCGTTCGGATCGGCGCCAACAACCACTACGCAACGCACGTGCTTCCGCGCTTGCTGGCCACTTTTTCGCACCTGCACCCGGGCGTGCAGGTGGAGATGCATACGGGCGTGGCCGCCGACATGCAGGAGCGCCTGGGCGGCAGCTACGACATCCTGATCAACATTCACCCTGCAGGCCTGGGTGCCGGACACCTGCTGCGCCGCGAGCAGTTGCACTGGATCGCGTCCCGCACCGAATTGCAGGTCGATGCCGACCCGTTGCCGGTGGCCTTCCTGCCCCAGGGTTCGCTGCTGCGCAGCATGGCGGTGGCGGCGCTCGGGCGTGCGGGCCGGTCGTGGCGCGTGGTGCACGAAAGCTCGAACATCGCGTCGCTGATGGCGGCGGCCTCGTCGGGCTGGGCCGTGTCGGTGTTCCAGCGGTCGAGCATCGACACATCTGCGGTGCGCATCCTCGATGAACGCGACGGCATGCCCGCGCTGCCGCTGATCGACGTCCGCATGGAAGTCGCGCAGCGTTACCTTCCGCGCGCGGCTGTCGCGCTGCACCGCTATCTGCTGGAGTCGCTGCAGCCGGTTAGATAACGGCGCGTTATCGACTCGATCACCAAATGTCGTTGGTGCTGCAGGAGCGCCGCCGATACATTCGCGGCCATTCAATAACGAGACAAGGCCGCGATCAATGACCGCATCGACGCCGCACCGGCTGGCACTGCCAGCGCGGTTCGTGCATGTGAACCCCTGCCGTCTGGCACGTGGCACGGGCTCCATCGGCCCGGCTGCGCTTTTCCAGCGCTTTGACCTGCACACGCGCCGGCTCACCCGCAGCGTCGTGCCGCTGTCAATGCACAAGCTCGAGGTCCAGGCGCTGGACAAGGACCTGCGCCGCCACCTGCCGGCCACCCGCCATGACGCGCCGTTGCTGGTTTTCGCCGGCGTCGAGGCGATCTGCGGCGGTGCCAGCACCCGGACGCCCTCGGCGCTGGTGTACCGGCTCGACCGGTACGTCGAGATCGATCACGCAACGGGCGCCATCTGGGCCCATGGCTATGCGCAACCCGAACTCGACGCGTTGGTCGCCGAGCTGGACGCGCGCCTCCAGGAGGGACAGGCGCCGCGCGCGCCGCACGACCACCGCGCGCCCGCCTGGCAGCAGGACGCGGACGAACACTTGTACGCAGCGCGCGTGCGGCAGGTCCAGCAAGGCCTGCAGTCACGCGGCCTGCACGGCGCCGCGCTGTCAGTGGGCTTCAGCCGCGCCACCCGTGCCGACCCGTTCGACATCTACGAAGCCTGTGTGGCCGCCAATCCATCGCCCTACGGCTACGTGCTGCAGGATGGTGACTTCGCGCTGATCGGCAGCTCGCCGCTGGCGTTCCTGCAACTGTCCTCCGGCCGTATCCACCTCGAGACCGATGCCGGCACCCGCCCCGTAACCCGCGATGCGGCAGCGGACGCCGCCGCCGAGGCCGACTTGCGCGTCAACCCGAAAGACGCCATCGAACACCAGGTGGTGGTGGACGCCGAACTCGAAGCGCTTGCGCCGATCGCCGGCGACACGGTCGAAGCCGTGGTCTCTCGCGAGGTGCGCCGCTTCTCGCACGTCATGCACCTGTACAGCGCGTTCGAGGCGAACCTGTCGGCAGGCCTCGACGTGACGGACGCAATAGGCGGACTGGCCCCTGCGGCCGCCGTCTCGGGGCATCCCAAGCGGCCCGCGCTGGCGCTGGGCTGCGAAGTCGAACAGGGCGAACGCGGCCCCTACGGCGGCGTGCTGGGCCTCATCACTTCGCCGCGCGACGCCGACCTGGCCGTGGTCATCCGCTCGATGTGGATCCAGCAGGGCATTGCGCATCTGCGCGTCGGCGGCAAGGTGGTCGCCGGCTCCGAGCCGGCGGCAGAGTACCGCGAAGCGATTTCCAAATCGGCATTCCTGGTGAACGCGCTCGCGTCTGCCGAGGGATTCCGTCCATAACTCACGGAGACATTTCATGGCTACGTTCTTGATGCGTCGGCGGCTGTCAGCGGCTGCCTTGTCGCTGTGCGCGCTGCCTCTGGCCGCGCAGACCGCAGTGCCCTACCCTTCACGCCCCATCGCCCTGGTTGTGCCTTATGCGGCCGGCGGGGTGACCGACGTTGTGGCCCGCATGATCGCCACGCCGCTCTCGCGTGAGCTGGGCCAGCCCGTCGTGGTGGAAAACGTCACCGGTGCGGGCGGCAACATCGGCGCACAGAAGGTGGCGGCGGCCCCGCCGGCAGGCTACACGCTGTTGCTGTCGCAGACCTCGTTGGTCACCAACCCGCTGCTGGACCGCTCATTCAAGCTCGATTCAGTCCACGACTTCACACACATCGCCTACGTCGGCGGCCTGCCGCTCTGGGTACTGATCGACCCTTCGCGGGCCGGGCCGCAGACCATGCCGCAACTAATCCAGGCAATGCAACAGGCGCCGGGCAAGTTCAACTACGGCACTGGCGGCACCGGCTCGGCGTCGCACCTGGGCGTGGCCTACATGGAGAAACTTCAAAAGGTGAAGGGCATCCACGTGCCGTATCGCGGCATGTCGGCCGCGCTCAACGACCTGCTGGCGGGAAGCGTCGATTTCGTGCTCACGCCGGTGGCGGGCACCGAATCGCTGGTGCAGTCCGGCAAGCTCAAGGCGCTGGCCGTCACGTCGGCCGCCCGGCTCAAGTCGTTTCCGGACGTGCCGACCTTCGCCGAATCGGGCCAGCCGGGCATGGACGTCATGGGCTGGATCGGCATCTCCGGCCCGCGCGCCATGCCGCCAGACGTGGTGACCCGCCTGTACACCGCCATGCAGCGCGTGCTGTCCGATCCGCAGATGGCCACGAGGCTGGCCGAGCGCACGCTGCAATTGCACCCCCGCACCCCGGCCGAGTTGACGGCCTATGTGCAGGCCGAGAAGGCGCGCTGGCAGCCGCTGATCGAAGCCAACGGGATCAAGGCCGAATGAGCGCGCGCCCGGCTGCCGCACTGGCGCTCTGGAACGATGTCGCCCCCGCTCGCGACGACGAGTATGGCCACTGGCACGCCATCGAGCATGTGCCCGAGCGCGTCTGGGCCCCCGGCTTTCTCGCGGCGACCCGCTACGCCGATCGGCTCGGCCAGGGCTCGAAGTACTTCACCCTCTATGAACTGGACACGCTGGATGCGCTGGGCACGCCGCAGTACCGTGAACTGGTGCAACGGCCCACACCGTGGAGCGCGTCGATGCGCCCCTCGATGAGCCACTTCATTCGCAAGCCACTCGCGCTGTCGGCGCTGACCGGCGAACGCATGCGCGGCAATGCCGGGGGCGCCATCACCCTGCGCGCGGTCTGGGACGCGGTTCCAGCCGAATGGGCCCTGCGCCTGGCCGCCCTGGCCGCCCGCCTGCGTGCCGCCGCGCCCGACGTGACGCGCGTGGCCGGTGGCTGGGTGGCCGATGCCGGGCCGCAGGCCATCGCCAACGTGCAGGACGCCCCGCACGGGGCCGAAGCCATCGTCTGGGCCGAGCTCGAAGGCGAAGTGGACGCCACTCGACTCCGTGCGCGGCTCGCGCTGCTTCACAGAGAGGTCAAGGACATCTGGCCGCCCCCGCTGTGGCAACAGGACGGCGGCTACGGCGCCATCACGCGCGTGGAGCACACCCACCCGCCCGGCACGCCCCGGCCAGCGCCGCGCATGGACCTGATGACCCGCTATCACGGAGCGAAGACATGAAACGCAGACTTCTCATGGGCGCGGCCGCGGCCGCCCTCCCGATGGTGGCCGCCGCCCAGCAGCCATCGCGCACCGCGGCCTCGTCAGTCCCTTCCGCGCGGCGCACCTTCGTGCTGGTGCACGGTGCCTGGCACGGCGGCTGGTGCTGGGCACGCGTGGCCCAGCGCCTGCGCGCCCAGGGCCATACCGTCTACGCGCCCACACTCACCGGCCTGGCCGACCGCCGGCACCTGCTGTCGCCGCAGATCAACCTCGACACGCACATCCAGGACATCGCGCTACTGCTGGAGCACGAAGAATTGCGCGACGTGGTGCTGGTCGGCCACAGCTACGCGGGTATCGTGATCTCGGGCGTGGCCGACCGCGTGCCGGGCCCGCTGGCGCAACTGGTCTACCTCGACGCTCTGCTGCTGGAGAGCGGCAAGAGCATCTTCTCGTCATTCTCGAAGGACGTGGTCGCGCAGCGCCTGCAGGCCATCAAAGAGACCGGCGCCGGCGTGGGCGCGGTCGCCGCCTTTCCTCCTTCGGCCTTCGGTGTGCATGACGCGGCAGACGCGGCCTGGGTGGCGCGGCGGCTCACACCGCAGCCCGTGGGCACCTACCTGCAGCCGCTGATCCTTGAAGCACCGCTGGGCAACGGCGTCGCCAAGACCTACATCGACTGCACGCGCGAACCGATGACCAACCTGGTCGCCGGCAAGATCCGGATACGCGGCGACAGCAGTTGGACTCTCCGCACGCTCGACACGGGGCACGACGCGATGGTCACCGCGCCCGCCGAGTTGACAAGCCTGCTCATGGACATCGCCGGATAGAACAGATTGAAGCGAAGAGGACGCATCCCATCCATATGACACGACAACACCTCATCAACCGCCGCCGCGCCACGCTGCTCGGCGCCAGCCTGCTGACGCTGGCCGCAGGCGTACCGGTCCGTGCGCAAACCGCCTCGGCACGGGGCTGGCCCACCAAGCCGGTCACCATCGTGGCGGTCTTCGCCGCTGGCGGGCCGGTGGATATCGTCACCCGCATCACCGCCAAGGCCCTTTCCGACCATTTCCAACAGCAGTTTGTGGTGGAGAACCGCGTCGGCGCGGGCGGCACCGTGGGCGCACTGTCCGTGGCCCGCAGCGAACCAAACGGCTACACCCTGCTGGGCGTGAACACCTCGCACACCGTGAGCGAGACGCTCTACAAGACGCGCCGCTACGACCTGTCGAAAGACTTTGCCCCGGTATCCACCATTGGCACGTCGCCCAACTGGTTGCTGATCAACCCGAAGGTGCATCCGTTCAAGGACATGCGCGAACTGGTGGCGTGGGCTCGCGCCAACCCCGGCAAGCTGACCTACGCCTCGGGCGGCAGCGGCGGCATGACGCACCTGTCGTCCGAGCTGATGAAATCGCGCGCCGGGCTGGACATCGTCCACGTGCCTTACAAGGGCAACGCCCCGGCCTTCACCGACCTGATCGCCGGCCGAGTCGACATGATCTTCGACCAGCCCGCCAGCTCCGAGGCGTTCGTCAAGTCCGGCCAGATGCGCCCGCTTGCCGTCACCTCGCGTGCACGCATGCCGACCCATCCCGACGTGCCCACGATGATTGAATCGGGCTTTGACGATTTCGAAGCCAGCGTTTGGTACGGCCTGGCGTTCCGCACAGGGACGCCGCCGGCCATCGTCGCGGCCCTGAACGCGGGCCTGGCCAAGGTGCTCTCGCAATCGGACATCCGCGAACAGCTGCTGGCCGTCGGCGTCACGCCCGCGCATTCGACGCCCGAGGCCTTCGGCGCGCTCATCCGCAGTGACACCGCGCGCTGGCGCGATGTGATCGAACGCGCAGGCATCACTGCGCAATGAACGCAACAGCAGAAGAGTGAGGCCCGGCCCGGGCCGGGCCGAGCCTTGCGACACCAACGGATACGACATGAAGAATCACTTCGCACCGGCGCGCCGCATGGCGCTGCTGTTTGCCGCTGCTGCGGCCATGGCGGCTGCCGCTCAAACCGCACCACCCGCGACGCCTCCGCCGCCTGCACTGAAACTGTCGCAAGTCAACGCGGCCGGTCTGCCCCGACAGGCACAGTTGTTCCCGCCCGAGTTGAAACTGGAAACCGTGTTCTCCGGCGGCTGCGGCGTGATGGAAGGCATGGCTGCCGCCGCCGATGGCCGCATCTTCTTCACGGAGATCATGCGATCCACCGGCTGCGCGGACTCACGCGGCGTGCCCGGCGGCCGGATCTGGACATATGACCCCGCCACCGGCCGCGCACGCGTCTTCCGTGAACCCAGCCTGATGGCCGCGGGCCTCGCCATCGATTCGCGCGGCGGACTCGTGGCCGCAGAGGGCGCCGACTTCGGCGGCCGCCGGATCTCTCGCACCGACCTCGCCACCGGTGAATACCGCGTGGTCGCCTACCTGTTCGAGAACCGCCAGTTCAACGCACCGAACGACGTGGCAGTCGATCGCCAGGGCCGCATCTGGTTCAGCGACATTCGCCTGTTCGGACCGGAAACCATCGACCAGCGCATCAGCGGCCTGTACCGCATCGACCCACCCGCCGAAGGCCACAAGGGTCTGTGGCCGATCCAGCGGGTGGTGTCGAACAACGCGCGTATCAATGGTGTGGAGCTCTCCAGCGATGACCGCGTCCTCTACGCCGGCCTGTGCGAACTGGGGTCCAGCGCCATCGACGAACAGGCCGCTCCCGACCTGCCGCGCAACGGGCCCGGCGGCATCCTGGCCTACGAGATCCAGGCAGATGGCTCGCTGGCCCGGCCACGCGTCTGGTTCGACTTGGAAAACGGCGGCTGTGTGGACGGCATGACCGTGGACGCGACCGGCAACCTGTACGCCACCGTCAATGCGGCGCCGGATGTGCGCGGGATCTACGTGTTCTCGCCGTCAGGCCAGTTGTTGGCCCGCTACCAGCTGCCCGGCAGCGAGATTGCGGTGAACGTCGTCTTCGGCAAGGGCAATGATGCGGCCAGCCTCTACATCGCGACGCTGGGCGTGGGCAAGATCTACCGCCTGCGCCGCTGACGAGCCCGTCGTCGGACCTCCAGACCGGGGCGCCCTGATCGTTGCCCTTGCAAGGCTCACTTCAACGCTTTACCAACATGTTTCACTTGAGTCTTTTTTCGGGGCGCTATTCGATGACCCGCGCTCTTCGCTCCCACAGGCGCAGAAGCAGAAGCAGAAGCAGAAGCGGAAGCGGAAGCAGAACCAGAAGCAGGAGTAGCAGCACTGGGCTCGGGTTCACCACGCAGGCGTCCTGTCGGAGTTAAGATTCCGGCTGCATTCAGGACCTTGAACAGGGACTCATTGATTTCGGAATTCGAGAACAAAACTGGAATATCGCCGCTAACAGCCTGAATGCTCTTGATTTCCTTCGACCCCCTGAAATTGGCAGGTGCAATAACTGCCTTGAGTCCGGAAAGCGGCAGCCTCTCCCAATGAAGCTGCTCATTGCTTGGAGATATGTCTTCGCCAAGAATGCTATTGAATGCGAAGTTTCTTTGGGACTCGGTTTGTTGCTCCCAGAAACCGAACGGGTTCAGGCCTTTTTCTTGCAGCTTCGAAGCCCCGGGAACCGCCCCAAAGTTGTCTATCGTGCTTGCTCGCCACACATGCCCGGGATCGGCCAAGATAGATGGGGCGATGACGAACTGCACGGTTTTCGGGTTTGAACCCACGCCAAGTCCCAATGCTCTCCAATTCTTGCTTCCAGCCACTCCCACGGCTCGTGTGTAGACCGCAAGCGCTCCCCCTTTGAGGGCATCTCCCGTGCGGCTGTAGTTTGCCTCAGGTCCTTCACGAAAATAAGCGCTGGTCAGATAGCCCCTTTCAATGGCGCCGGCTGCATATTTCACGTCCATGCCATGAACAAGCGCCAATGCCGCTCCAACGTTTAAATCATGACTCCTGGCATCCGCATTTGCTCGGGCGAGCTTTGGTCGAGGTCCTTGTTGGTAGCCGTAGGCCCGGCGCACGCCGTTGCCCGCGCGCTCGCTGAGTCGCTGGTGCTCGGCGCTGTACCCGAGCTCGCCCAGCACTTCCCGCTCGACGCCTCCGGCCAGTTGCAGCCAGCGTCCCTTGAGTCGCCCCGAGACGTGGTAGGCGCC